>SPLK01000006.1_pt1 | contig 200375 bp, 186 predicted proteins | sample 2456111 | NCBI WGS metagenome assembly SPLK01 (sample SAMN11156906, study PRJNA527647) | hot springs metagenome | biome: Geothermal region; feature: Hot spring; material: tree branch in hot spring; isolation source: hot spring sediment rich in lignocellulosic material ... | reverse complement strand
AATGGAACGGCTTTGCGCCCGCTTCTTTTTACACAAATTCCTGGACTTCATCTATTTTTCATCATCATATTCCTTTTTATCCCTCAGCACCTGGGCGGTTTCGCCGATCAGCTTCACCGTTTCGCTGCCCGCCTGTCTGATTTCCTTTGCTTTTTCCGAAATGAAGGAAAGATCTTCCTGGAGCTGTTCGAAAGAACGCTTCGTCTGTTCGATTTTCTCCCGCCACCGCTCGCAAGTTTCCTTCGGATTTTTTACCGCCGCAGAGACGGTTTCGCAAGCCTCCCTTCCGATTTCCTTCATGCGGGCCCTCGTCTTCCTGTCCAGCAGGGTGAGCAGCCCGCCGATCACGGCCCCGGCCAGCATCCCTTTAAAAAACTTGTTTTCACCCATGGCAAATCCCCCTTTCCACTTTTAACAAACGAATATTCCGCAGCGGATTTCGCGAAAAAGGATCCTTCAGCCGAAAAATGAATCCGGCGGAGCCGGCCCACGGGAAAGACGGACCGGAAAAGGAAAAACCATCATGCCGACGGAAGCCGGGAACCGGCGGAGGATGGCTTCCGCGAAGCCGGCATTCCCATCCGGCGGCGAATTTTATGGCCATACGCCGGGCCCTCCGGAAGGGATGGGAATGAACCGGCAGGCCCGGCCGCTTTTCTTCCGGACGGGACAAGACCGCGGGGAGAATGAGCGGGAGAAGGCGATCCGCGTTCGAACCCCGTTTAAAAGAACGCCCGCTTTCCGAAAAAGCGGGAAAAATCATACCTCGTCCTGGTCCGTTAAAATGAGCGGGCCGTCCTTTGTGATGGCGATGGTATGCTCGTATTGGGCCGAATATTTTCCGTCGATCGTCCGCGCCGTCCATCCGTTGTCGTCCATTTTCGACAGGTAGGAGCCGACGTTGACCATCGGTTCGATGGTAAACACCATCCCCTCTTTAATGCGGGGCCCTTTCCCCGGCAGTCCGAAATGGGGGACATCCGGCTTTTCGTGAATCACGGCCCCGATGCCGTGGCCGATGAACTCGCGGACGACGGAAAAGCCTTCTCCTTCCACATAGGTTTGAATGGCATGGCCGATATCGCCGATGCGGTTTCCCGGCACCGCCTGTTCAATCCCCAAATACAGGGCCTTTTTCGTCACTTCCAACAATTTTTTGGTTTCTTCGGACACTTCGCCTACCGGATAGGTCCAGGCGGAATCCGCCAGCGCGCCGTTCAGGTTGACGACCATGTCGATGGTCACGATGTCTCCGCTTTTCAACGGTTCCTTGCGGGGAAAACCGTGGCAGATTTCATCGTTGACGCTGGCGCAGGTGGCATACTGATAACCTTTGTAGCCCTTTTGCTCCGGGGTCGCCCCGTGCTTTTGCAAAAATTCTTCCACAAATTCTTCGATTTCCCAGGTGGTGATGCCCGGCTGAATCATTTTGGCGATTTCTTTATGGCAAGCGGCAAGGATCCTTCCCGCTTCTCGCATTCTTTCGATTTCTCTCATGGATTTTAAAACAATCAATCTCTACACCGCCTCACGTTGAAAAATTCCCTGGTGCCCGATCAACGGCGCCATTGGCTGTATTTATCATATCACAACGGAACCCGTTGAAACAATAAAACCGGAACCCATGCCGGCGCTAAAAGAACGATGACGTTCGGGACGGAGATTCGGGTCACTCGGGCTTCTTGCAACACTTGTAATTCCAATGCAGTTCCTGGAACAACTAACCGATCACTCGGCAGGGGCTTCTTGTAACCTTTCGGCCAACGGAACGACGGGTTCCGGACGTAAGCCCATGCGAACGGACCAATGATTCCATTTTCCTTTTCCGGAATACAGGTCCGGGGCGATTTGGAAAATCGGCGGCACAATCGCGGAAACTCCCTGCCGAAGCAAACAGGCACAAAACGGGGCAGATAAGACGGGAACTTCACGTTAAAAGCAAAAATCCGTGAACAGAACGAAAAAGTCGGGAAAACTATAAAAAAAAGAAAATTTTTGATAAAATGTTTTCATCATGTTGGAAAGGAGAAGTTTCCATGAAGGATTTTCAGGAAAAATTGGAAAAATACGCCGAATTGATCGTCAAGGTCGGGGTCAATGTGCAGCCCGGACAAACCGTGGTGATGAACGCCTATTTGCACGATGCCCCATTGGCGAGATTGATCGTGAAAAAGGCCTATGAACTCGGGGCAAAACATGTTTACATCGATTGGGCGGACGAGGAAATCACCCGGACCAAATACCGGCTGGCGCCGGACGAAGCCTTCGACGAATATCCCCACTGGCGGGCAAAGGAAAAGGAAGAGCTGGCCGAAAAAGGGGCCGCCTTCATTTCCATCGTTTCCGCCGATCCGGATTTACTGCGGGGCGTCGACCCCGGGCGAATTTCCCGGGCGAACAGGGCCGCTGGCAAAGCCTTGAACAAATTTTACCAATACATACAATCCGATTACGTCAGCTGGACGGTCGTCGCTTCGGCATCCCAATCCTGGGCGGACAAAGTTTTTCCGGACCTGCCGCAGGAAGAACGGATACCCGCCCTTTGGGAAGCCATTTTCAAAACATGCCGCATCGATCATGACGACCCGGTCAAAGCCTGGCAAGAACATGACCGGAACCTGGAAAAAATCGTGAAGTACCTGAACGGGAAAAAATATAAAAAATTGCATTATCTCGCTCCCGGAACGGATTTAACGATCGAATTGCCCGAAAAGCATGTATGGGTGGGAGCGGGCAGCATCAATCACGACGGCAAACCGTTCATGGCCAACATGCCGACGGAAGAAGTATTTACCGCCCCGAAACGGGACGGCGTCGACGGCTTCGTCAAAAGCACCAAACCATTGAGCTACGGCGGAAATTTAATCGAGGATTTCACCATTACCTTTGAAAACGGCCGCATCACCCGGATCGAAGCGAAGAAAGGGGAAGAAATCCTGAAGCGGCTCGTCGAGACCGATGAAGGCGCCCGTTATTTAGGGGAAGTCGCCCTCGTCTCCCAGGATTCCCCGATCGCCCAATCGAACATTTTATTTTATAACACCCTGTTCGACGAAAATGCTTCCAGCCACCTCGCTATCGGCAGCGGCTACGCTTTTTGCGTGGAAGGCGGAAAGGAACTGAAAGAAGAAGAACTGAAGGAACACGGGATCAATGTGAGCATCACCCATGTGGACTTCATGGTCGGTTCCGATGAAATGAACATCGACGGGATCACCGCCGACGGCCGGAGAGAGCCGGTCATGAGAAACGGGAGATGGGCCTTCTCCCCCGAAGGAAATTTTTCCCAAGCTGAAACCGGAGGGGAAAATACGACGTATAAATCCCCGAGGAGGAAGCAATAAGGAGGAAAAAACGGATGATTATTTCCACGACGAGCACTTTGCAAAACAAAGAAATCGTTGATTATCTTGGGGTGGTTTCCGGCGAAGTCATCTTGGGCGCCAACATCGTCCGCGACTTTTTGGCCAGCATCACGGATATCATCGGCGGAAGAAGCGGCACCTATGAAAGCAAATTGAGCGAGGGACGGGATATGGCGCTGCGGGAAATGGAAGAAAAGGCAAGACGTCTGGGGGCCAATGCGGTCATCGGCGTCGATTTGGATTTCGAAGAATTGCGGGAAGGCATGATGATGGTCATCGCCACCGGAACGGCCGTTGTCGTCAGATAATCCGATTGTCCCGGATGTCCCCTGCCGGAGGATGCCGCGGAAGATCGTCCGAAGGCGACCGGAATCCGCAAATCTTTTGCCGTAGGCCTGCGCCGGAAGAAAGACCGGCCGCGGGCCTTTTGCTTTTTTCAGACACAAACCGCCCGACCATCGGGGAGAAGAAAATCGATGGAAAGGGATGGGGGAAGAACCGGCGGCAACGGGCGAATAACGGAGAATGCCGATTCGCATAGGAGCCGGTTAAAACCTGAAGCCGGGCCTGGGCAAGGTCGGCACGCAAACGCGGGGTTAAAAAATACCAACAAACGCTTGATTCAACCCCCCACCCGGCATTCACAAAGGACCCGAATTTTCACAGATTTCCACGTTTTTGATCTCCACATCTTTCAATCCTGGGAGAAATAGGTTACGATTCAATGGACACGCGGCTCTTTTTTTGTTGGTTTGCACAATGCCAAGAATAAAAGAAATCGGAGCCCACGTGTCTTATTCTTTGAATTGTTTCTAAACCCCAACAAATAGTATAGAGCCCCTATATTTTGAAATGTTTTCAAACCATGCAAATAGTATAACGCCAAAAAAGGATGCTCCCTATACCGGAGCATCCTTCCCTTTCCGCTTCCGCAACTCAGTGATTCGTATGGGATTGCACCATGCCCGCGTTTTCCAGGCTTTTGTTTTTCAAATAGCCGAGGAAAAGCACGGCGCCGGTCATCGCGGCGATCAGCCCGTAATAGAGGAACGGGTTGTCCGTCCGGATCAGGTCGGCGACCTTTTCATCCTTTAAGATCATTTCGCCGGCCGTCCATGCCAAAATGCCGGAGCCGATGTAGGCGATCCACGGGTATCGGTGCATCGCCTTCACAATCAATTTGGAACCGAAGATCATGATGGGAATGCTGATGAGCACGCCGATGGCAATCAATAAAATATGGCCGTCCGACGCGCCCGCGATGGCCACGACATTATCCAGGCTCATGACCGCGTCGGCCATAATGATGGTCGTCACCGCCTGGAAAAACCCGTCCTTGGCCTGGACGTTCTTTTCCCCTTCATTGTTGATCAGCACTTTGAAGGCGATCCAAAGAAGCAACAATCCCCCGAAAAAGTGGACGAGGGGAATTCCCAATAAGACCGCGATGACGGCGGCGAACAAGATCCTTAAGAGGATCGCCCCGAAAGTTCCCCAAAAGATGGCCAAATTCCTTCGCTTTTCATCCAGCTTCCGGGTGGCCATCGCGATGACGATCGCGTTGTCCCCCGACAAGACAATATCTATCGCAATGATCTTCATCAAGGCAATGAAGGTGGCACCGGACCATGTCAATTCGAACATTTACTTCCATCCTTTTTCTCTTAAAATCTATCTTTTCTCATTTTAAACGATTTTTTTCGCTTCTTCAAATGGAAAACTTCGTTCATTGAGTCAAGCGTATGTGGGCATTTTTTGGACCAGCGAAAAATGAGAGCGAATACATTCTTTTAGGGTTGCTCCTTTGTGAATTATTCTCGTTTTTAAAAACCGGAACGTCCTTTTAACGTTTCTTGTATGGGCGATTGATTTCCTTTTTGTACGGAAGATTGTCTCTTGTAGCTTCTCCAACCGTGCTCGTTACCTTTTCACGAAAATATTTCGGCGGTTTCTTTTCTCCCTTGGTAGTTTCGGTCAATCTTTTTATTTCCTTCATCCCCCGACTGTTCAACAACCAAGGAAAAATGTTCATCATTTTTGCCCAATGTTCAAAGATAGATACTTTTTGTCCAAAATCCCGGGTAAAACGTCCGACATTCATTCCGGGTTACGGAACGGACGGTCCAACATTTCAACCGGAACGTCCAACATCTGAAAAAAAATGACCAACATCACCCGGGACTGTCTAACATTTTCAAAAAAATGTCCATCATTTGAAAATTTTTGTCCAACATGGAAAAAATTTGTCCAACATGAACGGAAAAATGTCCATCATCGCGGAAAAAACGTCCATCACCGCACAAAAAATGTCCAACACCGTTCCCGGTGTCCGACATCCGCCGCGGTTTGTCCGGTATCCATGCGAATTCCCGCATATTGCCGAGTGTCCGCCTTGCCCGCCGAACCCCTTTGAAACCGGCAATTTGACTGTCACTCCGTATCTCCGGATCGGCCATTACGGCTGCGCCCCTCCCTCAATTCCGCGGAAAAACGGCGCGGAACATTTCCCCGGTCAACATCCGGCGGACGCCGCGCCGGCAAGAAAAAACCAAGTATGGCAACACCGGACGATCTTGACGATCCTCCGTATTCCCCGCATCTTTTCTTTCGCCAAAGCCGTGCAAAAGCAGGCCGCCCGCCTTTTTTATGCGGCAAGCCCTAATGTTCGGGTAAAATTGGACTTCCAGTCGCGAATAAAGACTATCGGAAAGGAACCGCTTTGCGGCTGGACTTCATCTTTTATGACATCTTCCGTTCCCGAAGCCTCATCGTATGGGTGATCCCCAATTTTTTGCAGATCGTCAAATAATACAAAAGGGCAAGGAGCAAGGCCCCCGTGTTCATGCCGACGATGACGCCCCCCATCTGCCAGCTGGCGCCGAAAACATATATCGTCAAATAGGATACCGCCGTCGTCCAAATCTGATAGAAAAAGGTCTCTTTAATCAGCCCCATCCCGATCAATATCCCCTGAAAGGGGATGGAAAAATAATGAAGGAAAAAATAGGGCCAGAGCAGCCGCAAATAAAACGCCGCCGTATCGGAGGGAACAAAAAGATCCGTCAGCGGATCGGCAAAAAAATAGATGCCCGCGCAGACGGGGATCCCGTACAAAAAGGTAAAGAGGATGACCCGTTTCAATAATTTCGCCAGTTTTTCCCGGTCCCGCCGAATGTAGGCACCGGCGACTTCCGGAACTAAAACGGTCATCAAGGAGTGGGCGATGAAGGCCGGGAAAAAACCGACGGCCATGGCGACCCCGGCCACCATGCCGAAATGTTCCGTCGCTTCGTTGAAAGAAAGACCGCCGGCGACCGTGGCAGATTTTATAAGAAACGGTTCGATGGTATTGCACAAGGCAAGAAAAAGCTGCATGCCCGTCGTCGGGACGGAAATTTCCAGCAGACGTTTGAAAACCTCTTTTCGCTCGACTTTTTCCTGGAAAGAAATATTTTTCAAGTACCGGATTTCCAACAGATAGTTGCTCATCAAATACAGGAAGGTTATCAATTCCCCGCAGAGAAAGGCAGAAACGGCGATGACGATCGACATTCCCAAGGGGAAATCAAAAAGCCGAAACAACAGGGCAAGACAAAACAATTGCACCGTCCGGCGGAACAGATTGGCGACAGCGATTTTATCCATCTGCCGGGTGCCCATAAAATATCCGCGGGCCACCGAAGTCAGCGAGACAAGGGGAATCAGGAGGAAGACCGCCCAGCGGATCCGGGGGTGAATATCGGAAAACACCGGAACGGCCGAAAAAAATACGAAAAAACACGCCATCAACAGCAGCATGGCCGCCGAAGCCAAGGCCACCGCATTTTTCAGCAGGGCCAGATGGTATTTTCTTTCCCTTTCGGCGACAAATTTGGCGATCGCGACCGGAAACTCCATGCTGGCCAAGATGATCACCAAAACGATGACCGGGAGGATCGTTTGATATTGGCCGATCCCGTATTCCCCCAATTCCCTCGCCAGCGTCATATTGATCAGCAAATCGACGCATTCGCCGATAAAGGCGCTCGCCGTCAGCACCAAAGTCCCTTTCACGAAAGCGTTCATCGGGTCTCTCCTGTCCTCGGTATTTTCTTGCCGATATGAGCGGACATTTTCACGGCCGTCAAGGCCGGTTGTCCGATGTTCTGCATATTTCTTTCATATGTATGAGACAACCGCGGGTCATTTCCCACTCCTTGCGGGAATTGATCATTTTTCTTTCATATGTATGAGACAACCCTCCGAAATATTATCCGATTTTCGGGGCCCGCAAAGGCAAGGAAGCCGCCGGCCACCGTCTGCAACTGTTTAATAACAGTTACGAAGTTATATATATAACAGATAAAAAATAACAGGATAAAACCTTTATAAACAAGGGTTTCTTTAAATTTGACAGATAAGTGAATTTTTATGAAACAGATATTCCTTTACCAATCAAATCGTACTATAATAAAGGTAGAAAAAGATTGTTCAATATTGAGCAAAATTTTTTAAACGAATATGCTCACTATTGAACATAATTTAAGGAGGATGAAAAAATGAATGCCTGGGAAGGTTTTAAGGGCGGAAAATGGCAAGAGGAAATTGACGTCCGCGACTTCATCCTGAAAAACTATACCTTGTACGAAGGGGACGAAAGTTTCCTGGAAGGGCCGACGGAAGCGACGAAAAAATTGTGGGACCAAGTCATGGAGCTGTCGAAGAAAGAACGGGAAGCCGGCGGCGTCCTCGACATGGATACCAAGATCGTTTCCACCATCACTTCCCACGGGCCCGGCTATTTGAACAAGGATCTGGAAAAAATCGTCGGATTCCAAACGGACAAACCGTTTAAACGGGCCTTGATGCCCTTCGGCGGTATCCGCATGGCCGTGCAGGCGGCGGAAAGCTATGGATACAAAGTGGACGACGAAGTGAAGCATATTTTCACCGAATACCGCAAAACCCACAACCAAGGGGTATTCGACGTCTACACGCCGGAAATGCGGCTGGCGAGAAAGGCGGGGATCATCACCGGTCTTCCGGATGCCTACGGCCGCGGAAGAATCATCGGCGACTACCGGAGGGTTCCCTTGTACGGCGTCGATTTCCTGATTGAACAAAAACAAAAGGATATGGCGTTAATCGGCGGCGACGGGGTCATGACCGACGACGTCATCCGCGACCGGGAAGAACATGCGGAACAAATCAAAGCGCTGCAGGAATTGAAAGAGATGGCCAAATCTTACGGATTCGACATCTCCAAACCGGCCACGAACGCCCGGGAAGCGATCCAATGGCTCTACTTCGCCTACCTTGCCGCCATCAAGGAACAAAACGGCGCGGCCATGAGCCTGGGACGGGTTTCCACCTTCCTCGATATTTACATTGAACGGGACTTGCAAAGGGGCATATTGACGGAAAAAGAAGCCCAAGAATTGATGGACCACTTCGTAATGAAGCTGCGCCTGGTCAAATTCGCCAGAACGCCGGAATATAACGAATTGTTCAGCGGCGACCCGACTTGGGTCACGGAAGCGATCGGCGGCGTCGCCCTCGACGGACGTCCGCTCGTGACGAAAAACTCCTTCCGCATTTTGCACACGCTGGACAACCTAGGTCCGGCTCCGGAACCGAACTTGACGGTGCTCTGGTCCGTCAAATTGCCGGAAAACTTCAAACGGTATTGCGCAAAAATGTCGATGAAGACGAGCGCCATCCAATATGAAAACGACGACATGATGCGGGAAATTTACGGCGATGATTACGGCATTGCCTGCTGCGTCTCGGCGATGCGCATCGGCAAGCAAATGCAATTCTTCGGCGCCCGCGCCAACCTGGCCAAAGCCCTGCTGTACGCCATCAACGGCGGCGTCGACGAAAAACTGAAGGTTCAAGTCGGTCCCGCCTACTCGCCGATCACTTCCGAATATCTCGACTACGACGAAGTGATGGAAAAATACGACCGGATGCTCGATTGGCTGGCGGGCCTGTACATCAACACCTTGAACGTCATCCATTACATGCATGACAAATATTGCTATGAACGTCTGGAAATGGCCCTCCACGACCGGGATGTGATCCGGACGATGGCCTGCGGCGTCGCCGGTCTGTCCGTCGTGGCCGACTCGTTGAGCGCGATCAAATATGCGAAAGTCAGGACGATCCGCGATGAAAACGGCATCGCCGTCGATTACGAAGTGGAAGGGGACTTCCCGAAATACGGAAACAACGATGACCGGGTCGACCAAATTGCGGTCGAATTGGTGAAAAACTTCATGAACAAACTGAAAAAACATAAAACCTACCGCAATTCCATCCCGACCCAATCGATCTTGACCATCACGTCCAACGTCGTGTACGGGAAAAAGACCGGAAGCACCCCGGACGGCCGGAAGGCTGGCCAACCCTTCGCACCCGGCGCCAACCCGATGCATGGACGGGATACGAAAGGGGCGCTCGCATCCCTCAGCTCCGTTTCCAAATTGCCCTATGAATATTCTCTCGACGGGATCTCCAACACCTTCACGGTCGTGCCGAAGGCGTTGGGCCGCGATGAAGAAACCCGGATCCAAAACCTGGTGTCGATGCTGGACGGCTATATGACCAAACGGGGACATCATTTGAACATCAACGTCCTGAACCGGGAAACCCTGCTCGATGCGATGGATCATCCGGAAAAATATCCGCAGCTGACGATCCGGGTATCCGGTTATGCCGTCAACTTCATCAAACTCACCAGGGAACAACAAATCGATGTGATCAACCGGACGTTCCACCAAAGCATGTGATTCGGGCGGCAAGAATCCGGATTGACGCCGCCGGACGTCCAAAAACCGATGGCTATGCAAAACAAGGGACACCGATGAACCGGAAGCCGGGCAACCGGTTCCCGATCCGAAAAATCGGGCCCGTTCCCGGAAGAGCACCGGCGCCCGCGAATCTCTCCCCCCAAAACGCCGGTGCTTCTTCCCCCAATTTCATTTATTGGAGTGATCTTGATGGTAACCGGGCGAATCCATTCCACCGAATCTTTCGGAACCGTTGACGGTCCGGGCATCCGGTACGTCGTTTTTACCCAGGGCTGTCCCCTTCGCTGCCGGTATTGCCACAACCCGGATACATGGAAAATGAACGGCGGAAAGGAAATCACCGTCGAAGAGATCATCCGCGAGGTGAAGGACTATCTCCCCTTCATCGAATCCTCCGGCGGCGGGATTACCGTGAGCGGCGGCGAACCGCTGCTGCAAATCGAGTTTTTGACGGAACTGTTCAAAGAATGCAAGAAGCTCCATATTCATACCGCCATCGACACCGCCGGAAGCTGCTTTTCCAGGCGGGAATCTTTCCTCAAAAAACTGGAGGAACTTTTAAAATACACCGATTTAATCTTGTTGGATATCAAACATATCGACCGTGAAAAGCATAAAAATATCACGGGCATGGACAACGACCATATTTTGGATTTCGCCAAATACCTTTCCGACAAAAAAATCCCGGTCTGGATCCGGCACGTGCTCGTTCCCGGCTTGACCGACTTCGATCCCGATTTGAAACGTTTGGCCCGATTTTTGCGGACGCTCACGAATATCGAAAAAATTGAAGTTCTCCCCTACCATAAATTGGGCGTCTACAAATGGAAAACGTTGGGCATCCCCTACACGCTGGAACATACGGAGCCGCCTTCGGAAGAACGGGTGAAAAACGCCGAAAAAATTTTGAACAGCGCCCGCCTTCGCGTCCTTTGATTGCGCGTGAAGGCGCATTTTTTTGGCGTTTTCCCCGGCGTTCCGGGAAGGCGGCATTTTTCTTCACATCAATTTCCAAGCGATCCATTCATTCACATTTTTCAATATATCATGCGATTGTTTCTTCCAAAATCCTCCATATTTATTGAAAATTATTTATAAACAGGAAAGGGCGGATTTGAAGTTAAAATAAAAATAATAATAATTTTTCCAAAATGCTTGATCATTCGTTCCCGGTCGTATATGTATATATCAGACGGATTTTTTGAAAACGGTTGCAAACAGGAAAGGGGGATGGAGATGGGAAACGTCTACTTTTCCACCGGCTTTCCGGGCTTTATTTCCAACCGGCTGCTCGCCAAATTGCTGGAAAGGAAAGAGGCGCCCGAAGCGATTTATGCCCTGGTTTTGCCCGAGATGACGGAAAAGGCGGAATCACAGCGGCAAAATCTCCTGAAAATGACAGGGTTTCCTGGAGAAAAATTCCTCGTGATTACGGGCGATATTACAAGGAAGGGTTTGGGCATCGATCCGGACGTGCAAGAAAAATTGGCGGAAACCGTTACCCACGTCTTTCACCTGGCGGCGATCTATGACCTGGCGGTCCCGAAGGATATCGCCTACAAAGTCAACGTGGAAGGGACGAGAAATGTCAACGACTGGGTGCGCGGACTTAAAAACCTGCGGCGCTATGTTTATTTCAGCACCGCCTACGTCGCCGGGAAAAGGGAAGGCGTGCTTTACGAGCACGAACTGGTCCGGCCTCCCTCCTTCAAAAATTACTACGAAGAAACGAAATACGAGGCGGAAGTCCTGGTGGACGCCCTAAAACGGGAAGTGCCGCTGACGATCATCCGGCCGGGCATCGTCAAAGGCCATTCCCAAACCGGGGAAACCTCAAAATTTGACGGACCTTATTTTATTTTGAATTTGATCGACCGGCTCCGCTTCCTGCCCATTTTTCCCGGCATCGGGAATACGGAGGCCGTCGTCAATCTCGTCCCGGTCGACTTTATCGTCGATGCCGTTCTCTACCTAAGCCACGCGAAGACCGGGGAAGGAAAAACGTACCATTTGACCGACCCGCGCCCGTACAAAGTCCGGGAAGTATATGCCATGATCTTGAAAGAGATGCTCGGGAAAACCACGAAGGGCCGCATTCCCCTCCCCGTCCTGCGGGCGGCCTTATCCGTTCCTTTGATCCGCCGATGGTTAAGGACGGAAAAGGAAGTGACCGATTATTTCACCTGGATGGGAAACTTCGATTCGTCCCAGGCGCAAAAAGATCTGGGAGAAACCGGGATCCGATGCCCGGATCTGAAAACCCAGATCCCTGCCATGGTAAAATTCTATTTGGAAAACAAAAATAACGAGCAATATCAGCTGAACATCCGCTGACCGGCCTTCGTTTTTATGCCGGAGTTGCCGCGAAATCCCCGGGCGGACGGACGGGAAGAGAGGCCCCGTTCCAAAAATGGGGCTTGCCGGCGCAAGAAGACGGTGCCGCGTTCCCCGCCGTCCGCTGGCGAACCCGGTTCCGTCCCGGAAAAGCCCTTCCGATTATTTTATTTCAGGAGGTGGAAATATTGGTTTTGGTTGCCGTCAATCCCGCGACGGGGGAAAGAATCGAAGAGATTGAAGAAACGGACATCGGAAAGGTCCAAACCTTCTACGAAAACAGCCGGCGCGCCTTTTCCCGCTGGAGCGGCCTGTCCCTCGATGAAAGGCTCGGCTATTTCCGGCGGTTGAAAAAGGTGATGGCCGAGGCCATGGACGAGATTGCGAAAACCGTCTCCCTGGACACGGGGAAAGTGCCGACGGACGCCCTGGTGTCCGATGTGATGCCGACCATCGAAAGCATCGAATTCGTTTTGAAACACGCAAAAAAATCCTTAAGTCCGCAAAAAGTGAAGACCCCCCTCCTTTTGTTCGGAAAAACATCCTGCGTGGAATATATGCCCCGGGGGGTGGTTCTTGTCATATCCCCGTGGAATTATCCGCTGCAATTGGCCATGGTTCCCGCCGTCAGCGCGCTGGCCGGCGGAAACACGGTCATCTTAAAACCGTCGGAGGTGACGCCCCTCGTCGGCAAACTGATCGAATCGCTGTTTCAAAGAGCCGGCTTTCCGGAACACGTCCTGCAGGTGGCCCACGGCGGAAAAGAAGTGGGCAGCGCCTTCGTAAACGGAAAACCGGACTACATTTTCTTCACCGGATCGGTCAAGACGGGAAAGATCATCCAGAAGGCGGCGGCCGAGCATCTGATCCCGACGACCTTGGAACTGGGCGGCAAGGATCCGTTCATCGTTTTTGCGGACGCCAACCTCGAACGGGCCGCCAAAGGGGCGGTTTGGGCCGCATTCACCAACTGCGGGCAAGTGTGCATGAGCGCGGAACGGATCTTCGTGGAAAAATCCGTTTTCCCCGAATTCGTCGAACGATTAAAAGAGGAAACCCGATCTCTCGTCCTCGGCCAAGGCGAAGATGCGGATATCGGGTCGATGACCTTCCCCGGCCAGAAGGAAATCGTTCGGGAGCATGTGCTGGATGCCTTGGCGAGGGGGGCAAAATTGGAGACGGGGGAACATCCGGACCGGTGGACAGAGGATTCCCTCTTTGTAAAACCGATGGTAATGACCAATGTGCCGTTGGATGCAAAGATCATGAAGGAAGAGACCTTCGGTCCCGTTTTGCCCGTCGTTCCCTTTGAAACGGAAGAGGAAGCCGTAAAACTCGCCAACGATACGGAATACGGCCTAAACGCCAGCGTCTGGTCTAATGATTTGGAAAGGGCGCGGCGGGTGGCGGCAAAACTCGTATCCGGCGCCGTCGTCATCAATGACGCGGTCATCTCCGTCGCCAATCCCCATTTGCCCTTCGGCGGCGCCAAAAACAGCGGCATCGGACGCTACCACGGAAAGGACGGGCTGCGGATTTTCTGCCACGAAAAAGCCCTCGTCATCGACCGGGGCCGTCTCAAGCGGGAGGTGCAATGGTACCCGTACAAAGGAACCTATCCTTTGTTTTTGCGCCTTTTCCAAAGTTACTTTGGGGAAAGGAAAAATTGGTTCGCCTTTTTCCAAAGTTTCCTTCGTTTGATGAAAAGAAACTGAACCCTCCCCCGGTACTCCGTCATCGACCGATAGGATATGTACCATGAATGCCGTTATCTTCACGGGATTTTCGGACCCGGAAAGAACCTGCATGGGGAACGGGTGCTGGACGCCATCCGGACGCCGGATCGGAACGCGTTTCCCGAATGGCCGAACGCGGGGGACGGCCGCCGGCAAGTGAAAAAAGTGAAAGTAGTCCGCCCATATATCCGCAAAAATTGCCGACGCATTTGTCTGATGCAGGTGTGCCGCTTTCAACGGCAAGAACAATCGCAAACGTATCGATGTATTCTAAATGGGGTGTTCATTTGACTGACCGCCGGGAAACATTCGAACAAAAAGTAGCGAGGCTCGAATATAATATAGACCTGTTGCGGGATGTTATCGCGGACCAAGAAAAATTTATCTTTTGGGATTGGGTGATCGCTCACCGGCTGAATGAACAAGAAGTCAGAGGAAGCATTAATAAATTCAATGAAAGAATAAAGGGACCCCCAATGTTCATGAATATCAAAATGAAATTCGTAAAATAAACAATTTAGAATCTAAAATGCCAACTGACAAAACCTTCAAATTGCAATTGCTCAAGCGGTTATCGAAAACGGGAATATGTAAAGAGTTACCTAGTTACTTAATTGAAAAGATGCGTGAAAAACTTGATACGGCTGCGATTGCAGTTTTTTTTTGTTCTCGGACCTGGCACTTCCGGTTGGATGGTCATGGATCATCATGGAAGGTTTATTGTCCAACTTGGTTGGTCATCTGTCCAACATGGGAGGTTTATTGTTCAACATAGAGAAGAAATATTCGACAGTCATCCATTCCCTGGCCGGAATGTCCAACATTTTCATTTTCTTCGTCCCCGGATGGTTCAACATCCCAGGCACAATGTCCAACATTTTTTGCCAAACGTTCAAGCAAAGATCCTTTTTGTCCAACATCTTGAGTAAAACGTTCAACATTCCTTTCGCCTTTCCGGGCGGACTGTCCAACATATCCACCTTAACGTCCAACATCTTTAAAAAATCGTCCAACACCGCATGGGACTGTCCAACATTTTCAACTATTTGTTCATCATTTCAAAATTAATGTCCAACATGGAAAAAAATTTGTCCGACATCAAAGAAAAAATGTCCATCATCTGGGAAAAAACGTCCATCATCGGGCAAAAAATGTCCATCATCGTTCCCGGTGTCCAACATCCGCTGCCGTTTGTCTAACATCAATGCACCTAACGATTTTCAAAAAATGGAAAAGGATGCAAGATGCGGCGAAAGCCTGATTCTTTTCATGCGGTTCAAAAAATTTCCTCCAAACACCCCATTTAATCTGTTTGAAATCGGGGTATTCTTGCTATTCCATGGCTTCTGCTCCTTCAGTTGTCTCATTAATCTGCCAAGGAGCAGCCCCCTTTTTCCTTATCTTCTTCTTTTCCCGCCGCGCTAATGCCTGGTTCGAGTGATCTTTGATCACTTACTTATTGAAAACGCCCAATTTTGCCCGGAAAAATTTTACTCAACTCAGCCCTGTTTTTCACTGGATTTGCTTCCTTTCCTGCCGCGCTTTTGCCCGGTGGTCCCCTCATTTGGGGATCCCCGACCGATCACACGCCTAATGAGAGTGTTCGTCCACATGTATTTTACTTATATCAAGGAGGGAGTGCCTGATGCTTGCGGCACACCTCCTTTTTCTTTTCCCTTTTCCGCCCGGAAAGAGGGCCATTCACCCATTGGGCCTCTTCCTCATATATTGAAAAAGAGAAAAACAGACGGAGGAGTGAAGCGAATGGATCAGGTTTGGCATTTGCAGGATCCGTATTTTTATCAGGCTCTGCAAAATCTGGCAGGAAAAACGGTCGTCGTGCAAACGATCCGGGGATCGGTCCGCGGCGTATTGGACCAGGTCATGCCCGATTTTCTCGTCGTCGATATGGCAGGAAACCCCTTTCATATCCGGACGCAACAGATTATTTGGGTCGTCCCGGGCCCGCTGCAACCGTCTTAAGGAAACAACAACCATTGGGGGGATTTCGCGATGATGCATCGGATTAACAAATTGCTGATCGAGCTGCCCGTTCCGGAACACGGGGATATGAATGCCGCGGCGGCCGTCCAGGATCTGCTCGGCGGAAAATACGGGGAGATGTCGACATTAAACAATTACATGTTCCAATCCTTTAATTTTCGGGGCAAAAAAAAATTCAGGCCTTTCTATGATTTGATTGCCAGCATTACGGCGGAAGAGTTCGGCCATGTGGAACTCGTCTCCTATACGATCAATCTGCTGTCCCGGGGAAACACGTTCCCCGGCGACCCGGATGTCACCCCGCTGCAAAACGGAAAGGACGCCAGGTATGCCTTGCATTTCGTTTCCACCGCCCAAACCGCCTATCCCGGGGATTCGATGGGGAGGCCGTGGAACGGCGAATTCGTGACCAATACGGGAAATTTGGCGGCGGACCTGCTCCATAACTTTTTGTTGGAAATCGGGGCGAGAACCCATAAAATGCGGGTGTATGAAATGACCGACAATCCGGTTGCCCGGGAGCTGACCGGTTATTTGTTGGTCCGGGGCGGCACCCATATCATCGCCTACGCGAAGGCCTTGGAAGTGTTGACCGGAGTGGATGTGGGGAAGATGCTCCCGATCCCGAGCCTTGACAATAACAAATTTGACTACGCCAGAAAATTCATGGAACGGGGACTGTACAATGTGCTTTACACCTGGGGGGAAGACGATTACCGGGACATCGCCAAGATCTGGAAAGGAAGAAACCCGGAAACCGGCGAAGAGTTGCGGGTCATCCACGGAACGCCGGAAGGCGCGCCGATCCCCGAGCTGGATGAACTTCCCGAACAGTTTGCCCCCGGCATCGACCGGGAGGATTATCAAAGAATATTAAAAAGGCTGATGGAAAACCTTTGAGAACAGCCCCGCATTAACGCCCGATGCGGGGATTCTTGAACGCCCGGCCCAGCGGCTTCGCATCGCCCGGGGGATGGGGTCTCCCGGCTTTGACTGGATTGGGAAAAAATGTCCAAGAGCGGCACAACGGGAGACGGCATCCTTTTCCGGCCCGATGTCATTGCGGAGGGGCCTTCCTAGGCGGCTCCAAGCCGGCCTGCGCAAAGAAAGAAGATCGGCGGGTTGGGACCCGGTGCTGTAAATGTGCTGAATCCGCCGGCCTGCGCAAAGGAAGATGAACGCCCCGGCCGGGACGACATAACCCCCGCCTTCCGTGCCTGCCGGTCCGCCCGCGGATGAAGGGAAAGTTCCCCGCCTTTCCAGGAGGGGATATTGTTATGGAAGCGAAACGGAATTGCCGGATCCGGCGGCACGAACCGTTTCCGGGCGGACATCCGCAAGCGGGCTTTGAAGCGCTCCGATTTTTTCCAAAGAAAAAAGGGGGATGGAACCCCCTTCTTTCCGGTTCCGGGGCAAAATCCCCGGGAGGACTATGCCCGGATCCACTTCCAAATCTCCTTCGGCGTCGCGTTTTTCCCGTAGAGGAGGATGCCGATTTTAAAGATCTTTCCGGCGAGCTTCATGAACAGCCAAACGCTCGCGGCGAGGACGGCCAGGGACAGGACGATCTCCATCCAGCGCCATTCGTCCAAAAGAACCAGGCGCAGCAGCAGAATCACCGGCGAGGTAAAGGGGACATAGGTTAACACCTGCGCCAAGGTTCCGGACGGATCCGCGGAAACCGGCCCGATAAAGAACAGGGGGATAAACGGCAGCATGATCACCAGCCCCTGGAAGTTTCCGGCGGTGGAAATATCCGACATCGTCGCCCCGATCCCGACAAAGAGGGCGGCAAAGAGCAAATAGCCGAGAACGGCGATCAAAAGGAACAGCAGCAATTCGGGCACAAACAAGTATCGGAAGAGGGGAAAATCCGTTTTCCACAGGACAAAGGGAATGCCGAAGGCGATGAATACGGCGACCTGGATCAGTCCCAATACGAAATAGCCGACGATTTTCCCCTGCATCAATTCGTTCGGGTTGACGGAAGAAAGGAGGATCTCCGCGATTTTGTCCTTCTTTTCCTGGGAAGCGCTCTGGAAGATCATCATCCCCGAAAAGATGATGCAAAGCAGGATGACCCCCGCAAAAATCCCGGGAACCGCTTTTTTCATGGCGGCCGCTTCGCCGCCGTCCTTATTCCTTTCCGGGCTTTGCGCCCCTTCATCCGCCCGCATGGGCTGGACGGAAATCGGCTTTGTGACAACGGCCAGCTGTTCTTCCGTCAGGCCGAGCCTTTGCAGCTGCAAAAATTTGACCGGTTCTGTCAGCATCTGGATCTGGCTGATGGCTGCGTCGGGAAAATCGTCGCCTGTATAGAGGGGCAGAACCCCTTCCGAAAAGGCGCGCTCATCCGCGAACAGAAAAGCCGCTTTCTCCCTTTTCGCCAGTTCCTTGCCGACGTCCGCTTCCTTCACGTCCGTCCGGAACAATCGCAAGGGGAGATGATACCGGTCCGCCGTTTCTTCCAAGCTTTCAAAAACCCCCAGTCCGTCGTTGACGTAGATTTTCATCGCCTGCTTTTCGTCCTCGGCCCCGCCGCCGGACAAGCTTCCCAAGATCCCGAAGACCACCATCAGCGCCGGGGTCAGAAACAGGCTGATAATGAAGGTTTTGTTTTTTAAATTCCGTTTGATCTCCCATCTGGCCACTTTCATCGTATTACGCATCGATTTCACCCGCTTCCTGCAGTTTTTCCTTTTCCTCCGCCAAAAGCATCCTTCTGTCCGTCGCCACATCCAGGAAGATTTCATGCAAGGAAATCCGGTCCATCGCCAGTTCCCGGATGTCCAGATCCTCCGGCAAATTTTTCAGCCAGCGGGCCGGGTTCACGGATTTCGTCAAGTACAAAACCGAAACGTCTTCCTTTTGTTCCACCCGCTGCACGTCGGGGATCCGTTCGAGCCGGGACGCGTCGTTGTTTCCCCGGATCGTGCATTTGAAATTGGCGTATTCGGTCTTTACTTCATCCAAGGTGCCGTAAATGACCTTTTGCCCCCGTTGGATCATGAAAAGCCGGTCGCAGATTTCTTCCACCAGGTTCATTTGATGGGAAGACAAGAGGATCGCCGTCCCCTGCTTCGCCAAATTCCGGATCTCTTCCTTAAAAAGTTCCTGGCTGACCGGATCGAGCCCCGAAAAGGGTTCGTCCAGGATCAGCAGTTCCGGTTCATGCAAGATGGCAGAAATGAACTGCACTTTTTGGGCCATGCCCTTGGACAATTCTTCCATTTTCATCTGTTCCTTACCTTCCAGATCGAATTTTTTCAAATAGGCAAGGGCCCGCTCCTTTGCCTTTTTTACCGGATAATCTTTCAAATCGGCCAGATACAGCAAAATATCCATGACTTTGACGTTTTTATACAATCCCCTTTCCTCCGGCAAATACCCGATTTTATGCCGGGGAATGCCCCTTCCTTCGTAGCCGTGGAAGGTGATCTTTCCCGCGTCCGGGTACATGATTCCCATAATGTTCCGGATCGTGGTCGACTTGCCCGCTCCGTTCGGCCCCAAAATCGCCATGATTTCTCCCTTGCGGACTTCGAAGGAAATATGATGAAGGACTTTTCTGTCTTTAAACGATTTTTCCAGCCCTTCGACGGTCAATAAGACTTCCATCGCCAGTTCTCCTCTCCAATGGGTAATTTCTAAAACCGTAAAAATCGCGGACGTTCCCGAATAGGCTACCGGTGCGGACGGCGCCCGAGGCGGAGCGGAAGTCGTCCCCGTCTCCCGGCGCGGCAAAAAGATGCCCCTTTTCCGTTTTCCCGTCCGCCCCTACTTTAAATCTTTTTTCATAAAGATCCTTTGCGAAAGAAACAGCGAGAGCAAATACGAAGCCAAGGCCGCCGGCGCCGCGATGAGAAACGGGTGGTCCGAAAATGATGCGAAAATTCGTCCGGCCCCATGGAACAGCCATGGGACGTCCCCTTTCACCAACAGCTTCAGGGCGAGGAAAAAGGCGCCCGGCAGCAGAATAAAGAGCAAAACTTGCACCACGAGAGCGAGAATATAGGAAAATCGGAAGTAAATCGGAAACGAAAGGGCATAGATGACCAATGACACACAGACAAAAATGAAGGCGGTGCGGCCGGAAACCGGCGGATATTCGAAATAAGGAAGAAAACGATGGGCCAGTTGGTCAATCAGAACCAAATAGGCCAAAGTCAGGAAAGCAAAGACGGCGGCAAACAAGTATCTCGCCCGGATAATTTCCCGCCTGCTGACCGGAAGGCTGACCAAAAACTGGTTGATCCCGGCTTGCTGGTCACAATAAAACATACCGATCAGCAAACCGATCTGCAGCCCCACAAAGGAAGCCGCGGGGGAAATATTCATCACATACAGATACGGAATCAGAAATAGAATCATAAGCAAATAGTTCCTATTAATGAATAAATCCTTTTTCAACAAAGCGGTCATCGGCCATTTTCCTTTCTCGTCATGAAATACAGGATGTCCTCCAGCGACGTCGGCTCGACGAGAAAATCTTCCAATCCGGCAAGGAAGGACGGATCGCCCGCGTAAAGCCCGGTGAACCCGCCGGACGTCTGTTTCCAGCCGGCGAACAGATTTTTCAGATCGCTATCCAGCTGCTCGGCCGATCCTTTCACAAGGAAAAATTGTTCCCGGATCTCTTCCATGCTTTTTTGGAATTCCAGTTTCCCCCGGTTCATGAAAATGATGTAGTCGGCGATTTGATCGAGATCTTGCGTAATATGTGTGGAAAAGAATACGGTTTGCCGTTCATTCACCATCAATTCCTGCAGCTCTTCCAAAAGTTCGCGGCGAAAAACCGGGTCGAGCCCCGATGTCGGTTCATCCATGATGATCAATTCGGGCCGGTGGGACAGGGCGAACAACAGGGAAGTTTTCATTTTCATGCCCTGGGAAAATTTTTTTATCTTTTTCCCTTCGGGCAGCTCAAATTTATGCAAATATTTTTGGTACAGCTCCTCCTCCCAGTCTGGATACAGCGGGGCGATCATCGCCTTCGCCTTTTTGATGTTGAACTCTTCGTACAAAAACAGCGTGTCGTAGACGAAACCGATCTTTTGTTTCAGCTTCACGTCGTCATTCGGCCTGCCGAAGATCCGGATTTCCCCTTTGTCCGGCTTCATCACGCCCATGATCATCCGGATGACGGTGCTTTTTCCCGAACCGTTGGGGCCGATGAACCCCGTTATGTAACCTTGCGGCACGGTAAAATTTAAATTTTCGATGCGAAACCCTTTCCACTGTTTCGTTACATTTTCCACCTTGATCCCATCCATCCCCATGATCCCCTTCCCAGATGAAAGCGTCAATCGATCGATCTTTCTCTCCCGTCCCGGACGGCTTCCATCCCGCCGCAGCGTTTGCCGCGCCCTTTCGTGCCGGTTCGGGTTAACGGCGCGTTCCGGCGGCCGGTCCGGCCGGCAAAGGTCCGTTCCCGTTTTCCATTTCCGGCTAACGGCCCCCTCCCTTGTAGTAAATTCGGACCATGTCCACCAATTCTTGTTCGGAAAGCCCGATCCGTTTTCCTTCGCTAACGAGGTTCTCCAGTTGATTCTCCAGCTCCCGTATCCGCCACTCCCGCAGGACATGGGTCTGCTGCCCCGCGACGAAGGTGCCTCTTCCTACCGTCGAAACGAGAAACCCCTCCTGTTCCAATTCTTCGTAAGCCCGTTTGGTCGTAATGACACTGACCCTCAGTTCTTTGGCCAGCTCACGCATCGAAGGTAGGGGGTCGCCTTCTTTCAATATTCCTTTCATGATCTGTTCCTTGATCTGCTCTTTGATCTGCAAATACAGCGGTGTTTTGCTCGTTTGGGAAAGAAGGATGTTCATGGCCGCACCCCCTTCGATTGTAAATATTGTATATATTATCTATACACAATATATATATTATTAACAATGTTGTCAACCTCCTCCTCGTCCCGTCCTCCGCCAAAAGGATTGGGAAGAAACCGGGCGAGGTGTCACCCGCCCGTGCCTTCGCCCATACCATATACTGTACTGTTCAGGAAAACGGAAACGGGAACCTTGCGTCCGGATGCGGCGCCACTCCATGATGCGCGGCCGCAGTAAATAAATGGGGAAATTCTTTGCGAAGGAGATGGTTTCTTTGTGCGGGATCGCAGGCTGGTTCGATTTGCGGGACGATTTGTCCGGGAAAAAAATGGTCATCGGAGACATGTGCGAAACACTGGCCAACCGGGGGCCGGATGAAGAAGGGTTTTGGCTGAATTCCCATGTCGCTTTCGGTCATAAGCGCCTCGCCGTCATCGATCCCGAGGGCGGGCAGCAGCCGATGGTCCGCCGATACGGGGACAATGCCTACGTCATTACTTACAACGGAGAATTGTACAATACGCAGGAATTGAGAATGGAATTGGAAAATTTGGGGCATCGGTTTACCACGGACTCCGACACGGAAGTTTTACTCGTCAGCTTCGTCCAATGGGGGCCGAAATGCGTCGAATATTTGAACGGGATTTTTGCCTTCGGCATTTGGGACGGGAAAGAAAAGCAATTGTTTTTGGCCAGGGACCGTTTCGGCGTCAAACCCCTTTTCTACGCTTTGCGGGGCGGAGGAATCATCTTCGCTTCGGAATTAAAAGCGATCCTGGCCCATCCGGCGGTGAAGGCGGAGATCGACCGGGACGGCTTGAGCGAGGTCTTTTCATTGGGCCCATCCCGCACCCCCGGCTCCGGGGTATTCAAGGACGTCTTTGAAGTCAAGCCCGCCCACTGTCTCCTCTTCAACGGGGACGGCTGCAAAACGTGGAGGTACTGGCAGCTGACCAGTGAAATGCACACGGATTCCTTGGCGGAAACCGTGGAAAAAGTCCGCTTTCTTGTCACGGATTCCATCAAGCGGCAGCTGGTTTCCGACGTGCCGGTCTGCACCTTTTTGTCCGGCGGGCTCGATTCGAGCACCATCACCGCCTTGGCGGCCAGGCATTTTCACGAGACGGGAAAGGGAAAGCTGCACACGTATTCCATCGATTATGCGGACAACGATAAATTTTTCCGGGCGAACCTGTTCCAGCCCGATTCGGACAATGAGTGGATCCGCCTCGTCTCCGAAACCTTCGGGACCGAGCATCACCGGATTACCGTCGGGACGACCGCCCTCGCCGAAGCCTTGGAGGACGCCCTCATCGCCCGCGATCTGCCAGGCATGGCCGACATCGATTCGTCCCTTCTCCTGTTTTGCCGGGAAGTGAAAAAAGAGGCGACCGTCGCCCTGTCCGGGGAATGCGCCGACGAAATCTTCGGCGGCTATCCCTGGTTCCACCGGCCGGAATTGGCCGATGACGATTCCTTCCCATGGATCCGTTCGAAGCGGCTGCGGGCGAGGATCCTTTCCCGGGAAACGAAGGCGTTGATCGACCCGGAGGCTTATATCAAAAGGCGCCTCGGCGAAACGCTGAAGGAAGTGCCCCGCCTCGCGGGGGAAGGACCGGATGAAGCGAAAAGAAGGGAATTGTTTTATCTCAACATGATGTGGTTTATGGCGACCCTCCTTGACCGGAAAGACCGGATGAGCATGGCGGCGGGTTTGGAAGTCCGGGTCCCCTTCTGCGACCACCGCCTCGTCCAATATGTGTGGAATATTCCTTGGGAAATGAAGATGCTCGGCGGGAGGGAAAAGGGGATCTTGAGGAAGGCGATGGAAGGCGTCCTGCCCGGGGAAGTGCTGCAGCGGAAAAAGAGCCCCTTCCCGAAAACCTTCCATCCGGAATATGAGCGCATCGTCGGGCGGCGGCTGGAAGAAATCCTCCATGACCCCGCATCTCCCATTTTGGATTTCATCGATAAGGAGGAAGTGTTAAAACTGATCCGGGAACAGCCGGAGGACGACAGCCCTTGGTTCGGGCAGCTGATGGCCAAAGCCCAGCTGCTGGCCTACCTGATCCAGGTAAACCTTTGGCTGGAAAAATACAAGATCGCATTTTCCGGTTGATGCAGCCCGCTCCATTTCCGCATAAAAAACCGAAGGCCGGAAAGCCGTTTCGGCGGCGGCCGATCCGGCCTTCCCAAAAACTTCCTTCGGGTTCCCGAGATTTTCATCCCCGGCGGCCGATCCGGCCTTCCCGATGGCCTCCTTCGGGCTCCCGCGTTCGCCGGCGGCCGGAAACAAAAAGGGCGGAAGGAAAGGAATGGCAACCATCTGCAACCATCCTTTCCTTCCGCCCCGACCTCGGCAATCGGCGGAAGCGGCCGCATGCCGGCCGCGGGCGGCCCCGCCCCTTCCGTTTGGTTTATCCGGCCGCTTTCACTTCATGGCCTTGCGGACATGATCCGGGATCATGACCACCTCGGTCGTGATGGATGGCGAAGGATAATCCTCATCGATGCACTCGTACCAAAAAGCCAAATGCTTTTTGTCAATTTCGTGCTCCGATTCTTCCACATCGATTCCCCCTTCGCCTTGTACGGAAAACCAATAGAGGTATTCCCCCGTCTCATCTTTTTCGCGAAAGATCGCCTCCACATACATCTTTTCATCTTTCAGGGTGAGAAGCACCTTATCCATGTTCTGGTTGAGCAATTCCATCCATTCATCGACCCGGCGGGATTTCCCTTCTTTCACACGAAATTTGCTCAATTCAACCTTCATGGCAACCCTCCGGTGGAAAATATTCTGAATTCGCCGATCACGGCCGGATCCGTTCCGTCGGGCAAAATTGCCCCGATGAAAAATATTTCCGGATCCCCCGCTGCCGGAATTGGCCGCAGCAGGCCGCAAACGGCCATCCTTCAAAAGACGCCCCGCTTTTATAAAACCTTGTTATTCTCCCTCAGGTCAAAATCCCGTTCCCCGGACAATCCGGGATAAATTTTCCGCATCTTTGCCGGGCCGAGCATGAAGAGGGTGACCGCAAGCAGACAGAGGGAGGAAGGAATGATCGTCCAAACCGATCCCACATAGTCCATCAACAGGCCGTAAATCATCATGGAAAAGGGAATCAGGGCCTGGGCCATCGTTTCCACGACCCCGAAAATCCTTCCCCGGTAGGCCTCATCGACGGACTTCTGCAGCATGACCAGGACCGGCGTATTGATGGTCGTGATCGCGATGCCGTACAGGATGGCCAAAAGAAGATAATAGGCCATCAACGCGAAACCATCCATCGAAACGAACAAGGGCGCCGTACACAGGGAGATGATGGCGGAATAACTGATCAATCCCCGCCGGGCGACCAGCAGCGGATACTGGAATTCCTTTCTCACGGTAAAATAAAGGGAACCCAGCAGCATGCCGACGGAAAAGGTGCCTTCGATGATCCCGTACTGTTCCGGCGTCATTTTCAGCTGCCGGATGAGAATAAAAGGGAACCCGACGAGAATGGCGGGCGTGAAAAAATTGACGACGAGCGCCGTCCAAACGACGAGCCAGGCGGAGGCGTGGTTTTTTAGGTAGCGCAATCCGGAAACGACGCCCTTCCACATGCCTTCGGAATGTTTTTCCTCCCCTTTGCCTTTCGAAAACAGGCGAAAATCCATCGTGCTCTCCAAAAGGACGGCGACCGTATAGGAGATGGCATGGATCAGCAGGAAAACATTCATGGAGACGGCTCCGTATAACATCCCCGCGATTACCGGCCCGCCGACGGAAGAAAGGGAAACCACCGCCTGGTTCAGGGCCGTCGCCCTCTGCACCCTTCCTTCGTCGACCAAATTCAAAATCGATGAAGTGAACGCCAGGCCGTTAAAAGTGGTGAAAACGGAAAGGGCGGCGGTCGTCAAATAAATCCCCCACAGGGACAACCCCTGATACAGGCTGAAGAGCAGAAGCCCGGAAACGCTCAAGGCCGCCAAAAGCTGGGAGACGATGACGATCATCTTTTTCGAATAACGGTCGACGATATATCCGGCAAAGGGGGACAATAACGCCCTCGGAACCGTGCCGCAAATCATGTTGAGGGCGAAATTCGCCGCCGATCCGGTCAAGTTCAATACATAAAGGCTGATCCCGAAGGTATATATGCTGTTTCCCGTCAAAGAAATCAATTTGCTGACGGTAAACGTCCACAGGTGATAGGCCGCCTTCCTTAATTGATACCCTTCATTCATTCCCATCCCCCCGAATCTTTCGCATTCCGAATCCAATGAAAGGGACACCTGTGCCCGCGTGTGCCCTCCGCTCGGGTTTCTCGCGGAAAAAACGAACTTCTTTGGGAAATGTTTTTCCCTCCGGTTCCGGGTCATGTGCCTCCCCGGACGGAAGGAGCGCGGAAAACCGCTTGGAAAGGAAACTTGGAAAGGATTGTCCGGCACCGCCGGCCGAAAGCACGGACGGCCGCCAAAAATAAAACGCGACCGGCGTTTCCGGCCCGGCCGCCGGCTGAAGCACGCGGGAAAAACCGACCGGAATGGAACCCTGTCCATCCGCCTCCGACGCTCCGCCAAACCGGACGGGAAAAACGTCTCCGGCTGTCCGGACGGTCAGCGCCGGAAAGAGGGTTCCGTCCGTATCCGGGCTCCGTTTCTGTTTCACATGCCTTAATTAAAATCTCACGTACCTTAATTAACCCTTCGATAAAGGCTCTCCCTTTTCCTGTTTTTTTACGAAAATCCCTTCTTTCCGTTTCACGGAAAAAATCGGGAAATATCGACATCCGCCGACAACCTTGCGGTCCGATCCCATGAAAAGGGAAAAAGCGGCGGAAAATTCCGCCGCCGCCCGTTCCCGGGAAAAGCTTCCGGACGAAGCGCATCCGCCTGCAAACGGGGGAATCCTTGCTTCCTTCCGCGTTTCGGGCAAGTCTTTTCCAGGCCGTTTTTTCGGAGAAGAGATGATACGGGTCATATCCGGTTTTCCGGATGCAGCCCTTCCCCATCCCCCGTCCGGACTTCCCAATTATGGTTGCAGACGGCCTTTACGGTTTTCTTTTCCAAAAAATAATTGGCCAAAAGTTCCGTCATATCCGTCTGGATCTCCCTGACCACTTCCCGGTTTTTAAACATGGTGTATTCCCCGCCGCCGCTGGCGCGGTAATTGTTGATGACGACGAGCAATTCCTGGTCGTCTTCCACCTTCTGATTCTTATAGGTGAGACGGACCACCCTTTCCCCGACCGGTTTCGAAACATCGATGACATATTCGATGCCTTCCCACATGTCGTAATTGTAATGCTGGGGCTTCGGATGGCTGAACGCGGGATTTATGGCCAGTTCCCCCTTCTCGTTCAGACAGAAATAGGACGCCGACCGTTCCAAAGCGGCTTTCAAATCTTTCCCGGTGATTTTCAGCACGACCAAGGTGTTCGGATAAACATAGCTTGATACGATGTCCCGCATCGTCACTTCATGCCGGAAACCCTTCACTTCATCTTGAAACAGGGCCGTTCCGGAAATATCCGCACCGCTCGCCTCCATTTGCACCCGGTTGATCAGTTCGATAAAGGGATGTTCCTTTACCCGCGCTTCAAAGGGATCTTTGATCGTCATGTCCCCTTCGATCCGGCCGATCGGACGGTCGAGCCATTTTTGGGTGGCTTCCTCATATTTTTCGCACAGCCGGATCACTTCCCGGTCTTCCGGCACATTTTCCAATGGAAGGATTTCCGAGCGTTTTCCGATGATTGTCCACCGGCCCTCCGCCTTCTTCAGGCGGATCGTTGCCTTTCCCAAATATTGGCCGTTGCATCCCGGCTGGAGGACGACGACCCCGTTGATCGTTTTCCCCCAAATCTTCCGGTGCTGATGGCCGGTTAGCAGGCAATCGAGCCCCTCCACCTCCATGCAAAGCCGGTACGCCACATTTTCCCCCGTCTCCGCTTCATCCGGCGCCCCGGTATCCGGATCCCTTTCGAAGCCGCCGTGATAGGAAAGGACGAGGACATCGGGTTTTTCTTCGGCGCGGATTTTTTTCACCCATCTTTTTGCGCTTTCCACCGTATCCTCGATTCGGAGGGACCGGATATGTTCCGGTTTTTCCCAATTGGGGATGTAATGGGTCGTTAAGCCCAGTACCGCGACTTTCAGGCCCCCCTCGAAAAGCTTTATGATATAGGGTTTCCCGAAATAGGGCTCCCCCGTCCCCTTATCCAGGAGGTTGGCGGAAAGCCAGGGAAAATCGGATTGGCCGACCGCCCGTTCCAAAACTTCCATCCCGTAATTAAATTCATGATTGCCGACGACCGCCGCGTCATACCGCAAATGATTCATCACTTTGACCACCGGGTTCATTTCGCCGGACATGAACTTGACATAATGGTAGGTGAGGGGAGTGCCTTGGATGTTGTCGCCGTTGTCGATCAGCAGCACGTTTTTTTCCTTGCGGCGGATCTCCTTCACGAGGGTCGCGATCTTCGCCATGCCGAGCCCGGCGTAGGCGTTCGTTCCGTAATTGACGGGAAAAATATGCCCGTGGACATCGCTCGTCTCCAATACGGTTAAGGTCGTTTCCGTTTCACGCTCCATCGTTTCCGCTCCTTTCCCAATCTGAAGGGATGGAGAAAGGGCGCCGCCCTTTAGGCGCCCTTCCTTAAACAATCCGTTCAGGGATATACAGTCATTCCGCTTCCATATGTACCGGAATCTCACCCTCAAACAATCCGTTTCCGGATATAACCCGAGAGCAAATCGATGACGGTTACAACGAGGATGATGACGAAGAGGATCATGCCCATGTCGTTCCAATTCCGGTTCGCCGAGGCGAAGTAAATCAACATCCCGATGCCGCCCGCTCCCACATAACCGAGGACGGAGGAAGCGCGGACATCGATTTCGAAGCGGTAAATGGCATAGGAAAGGAATTCCGGAATGATTTGCGGAAGGATTCCGTGAAACAGGATCTGAATTTTGTTCGCCCCGTTCGCTTCCATCGCCTCGACCACCTTCATGTCGATGGATTCGAGCACTTCCGAATACAGCTTCCCGAGCATGCCGATGGAACCGACGGCAATGGCCAATACCCCGGCGAACGGCTTCGCTCCCACCGCCACGACGAACAATATGGCCAAAATCAGATCGGGAAAAGCGCGGATCGCGCTCAAAATCCACTTGCCCGCCACCGTCAAAACCCGGTTCCTCGTCATGTTCCGGGCGGAAAGAAAGCCCAGCGGGACGGCAAGGACGGCGGCGGAAAGGGAACCGATGAAGGCGATAAACAGGGTTTCCATCATTTTGTCCATCACTTGGGAGAAGGTTTCCCAATTCGGGTCGAACAGCCTGGGGATGACCCGGTGAAAGTTATTGGCCATCCTTTCCCCCGCTTTGGCAAAATCGATTTCAATGCCGGTGAAGGTCCAGATGTAAATGGCGATGACGGCCAGGGCGATCAGCCAATTTCTGGCCCGCTTCGCAAAGGGCCGCTTCTTTTTAGGCGGTAACTGGAGCGCCATTACACGATCGCCTCCCTGATCTTCGTGCTGATGAACTCGATAATGACAACGGCGGCAAAGATGACGATGATGATCGCCATCGCCTGCGGATAGTTATAAAACTTGATCTGCTGGTCAAGCAAAAGCCCGATGCCGCCGGCCCCGACCAAACCAAGCACGACCGAGGCGCGGATATTGATTTCCAGCACATATAAAACAAAGGAGAAAAACTGCGGCAGCACCTGGGGGACTAGCCCGAAGCAAATCGTCTGCAAGGAATTGGCTCCGGAGGCCCGCATCGCTTCGATCGGCTTCATATCCACCGCTTCGATGGTTTCGCTGATCAATTTGGCCAGGATGCCCAAGGAAAAGATGATCAACGCCAAGATCCCCGACAATGCCCCGATCCCGAAAAGGCCGACAAAAATGACCGCCAATACGATATCCGGAATCGTCCGCAAGATGTTCAGGAAGGTGCGGACCGTAAAATAAACCCACCGGTTGGGCATGATATTCCGCGCGGCCAGCAGGCTGAGCGGGACGCAAAGCAGGGCGGCGAAGGTTGTGGCGATGACCGCCATCTGGATCGTTTCCGCAAGCCGTTTGATCACGGCGTCCATAATGTCAAAATCAGGCGGAAAAAATTTCACAAAAACCTGCACCATATTGGGAATCCCCGTGGCCAAAGAGGAAAAGGTGACTTCCGTCCGTTGTGAACTGTAGATCAAAAGGCCGACCATCACGACGAAGAGGACGGTGATCCTCGTTTTCGTTTTCATCGGATAGACGGGGGGCGCGTAAACTTGGCCGGAAACGGGTTGATCCTGCTTCTTCACCACTATTCAGCACCTCCGCGGAAATCTTCCTCGCGAATCGGACGCCCGTAGATGTCCTCAAAGGTCTTCTCCGTCACCTGCGACACCGGCCCGTCAAACACGATTTCCCCTTCCCGCATGCCGATGATCCGCTCCGCGTATTCCATCGCCATATCGATGAAGTGGAGGTTGACGATCGTCGTGATTTTATCCTCCTGATTGATCTTTTTCAAATATTTCATCACCTGATGGGAGGTGGGCGGATCGAGGGAAGCGACCGGTTCGTCGGCCAGTATGTATTTCGGCCGCTGGGTCAATACCCGGGCGATGCTGACGCGCTGCTGCTGGCCGCCGCTCAATTCATCCGCCCGGCTGTACAGTTTGTCCTCGATGTTGACCCGTTTTAGGCTTTCATAGGCTAAAGCGAGATCTTCCTTTTTAAACAGGTTGAAAATCGACCGGAGCGTGCCGGTGTGCCCCAATCTCCCCGCCAATACGTTCTTCAGGACACTGGACCGTTTGACCAGATTGTAATCCTGGAAAATCATCCCGACTTTCGTGCGGAGGCTGCGCAATTCCTTTCCTTTGTAGTTGAGGATGTTTTCCCCGTCGACGAACAGCTCTCCCGACGTCGGGGTCACCAGCCGGTTGATGCTGCGGATGAAGGTCGATTTTCCGGCACCGGATAAGCCGACGATGACGACAAATTCCCCGTCATTGATCGTGACGTTGATGTTTTTCAGGCCCTGCGTGCCGTTCGGATACACGAGAGAGACGTTTTTAAACTCGATCACAGAAATTCCACCCCTGGTTTTCGATTTCATCCGTATGAACCGTGAAAGCGGATTGGGCAAAAAATACGCCGCATCTTGCTCCAGGTGCACCGCGGAAACGGATCGGGCGAAAAATGCGCCGCATCTTCCCATCCGTTGCAGTTTTAAAAAAAGAGGGAATCGCTTCCCTCTTTTCAGCCGGAAAAACCTTCCCGTTTTTTATTCCAAAGAAATATCTTCCTTGAATTTTTCATAGGTTTCCTTGACGACTTGATATTCATCATCCGATGCTTCCGCGATGGCGTCCCAGTTGTAAACCTCGTTCATGATTTTGATCATTTCCTTATCATCGTTGAAGGACAGGAAAATTTCCTTGATTTTTTGCACCAGTTCATCGTCCAATTCTTTCGTTACGGAGATCGTGTCATTGGGGATCGGATCGGTATAGCCGATGACCTTCAGTTTTTCCATGACATCCGGATATTCGTCCTTCAGCTCCGTCCGCACATCTTCAAAGGTCGTCGCCACGTCCGCATCGCCTTCGTAAACGGCGATGGCCGCGTTGTCATGCCCGCCGGCAACCAAGTAATCTTTAAAAAATTTCGTTTGCAATTCTTCCTTAGATTTGAGATTAAATTTTTCCATCAGCTGGGAAGCCGGGAACAAAAAGCCCGAAGTGGAGGTCGGATCGGCGTAGGCCCAAACCTTCCCCTTCAAATCTTCCAGCGAGTCGATGCCGGAATCGGCCCGAACCACGTATTGCGCCCGGTAAGTTCCCGATCCGTAGCGGATCGACTTCAACAGCACTTCCACGCCGTACTGTTCATGGGCGATCACGTAGCCGAAGGCCGGGATGAAGCCGATTTGCACCTGATTGGCTCCCATGGCTTCGATTAAGGCATTGTAGCTGGTCATCGTGACGGCGCTGACCTTCATGTCCAATTCTTCGCTCAAACGGTCGGCCAAGGGCTTCACCGTTTCGGCGATTTTGTCGGAATCTTGGGAAGGGACGAACCCCATGACCAATTCTTTCGGTTTATTTTTCTCTTTTCCGCCTTTTCCTTCGTCCGAGTCGGACCCGCAGGCCGAAAGGCCAAACACCAAGGCGAAGACGGCAATCAGGCTGAAAAACTTTTTCATCCTCAATTTCCCCCCTAATTTTTTTCCACGGTTTTATTATGACCGAAAGCTCGCCATATTTCTACATCACTCTTAAAATTTTAATCTTTCGTCTCCCCCCCTTTTTCCGTTCAGGCGTCCCTTCAACCGTCCCCGGAAGGCGCGGAAACTGTCAAAAAAGCGCCCTGCCGTTCTGACGGCAAGGCGCTCCTTTCGTTTTCAGGGAAAAGGGGCGCATCATGCCCTTTCCCGTTTTTCCTCTATCATTTACCTTGCCAGCCTCGCGGGACTGTTTTTAAAGGTATGCCTTTCTTATTAGCCATTATGGCAGTTATTCCCCGGCCTGTCAATCGGATCTTGAAGGAGCCGGCCGGCAAAAGGCGGGGCTTGCCGCCAAAAAAGGAAGGTCTCGGCCCGACCATTCATGCGGGGTGCCGGCCCATTTTTCACTTGGGATGCCATGCGGCGTTGCAACATGACCGATCGGCGGAGCAAAACGGCCCAATCAATTTGAAACGATTTTGACATACACCCCCGCTTCCGCTTTTTTCCGCGCCTCTTCGGTCAGCCGCCTTACACGCTCCGATATTCGGGACGCCCGTACCGGCCCGTTTTCATAAAGGACGGCCGGGTCAATCCATCGCGCTTTGGCCTTCCAATGAAAATCATAATCGGATTTGTCTTCTTTAACTTTTACGTTCCGGTGGATTTGCTCCAGAAGCCGCATGATCTCCTTATCCCCCGATGCGCGCAGCAAGTCCAGCACTTCCTCATCCGTTCCGAGCAAGTCATTTCGGCCGATCAGCCATTTCTCCAAAGCCAATTTTAACGTTTTGGACAAAAGATGATAGCCGTACACATTCAAGGGATGCAGGAAAAATTCGATAACCTCTTTGTAATAGATGCCGGCAAACCATTCGGCGGCCGCAAGATCCTGAAGGACGATTTTCCCGTCGATGACCGCCAGCCGGTTCAAAAAATGATGCACTTCTTCGATCGTGATGTTTCCGTGTTGATACATGTCCCGCAGCGTATAATCGATCCGGTCGGCGCACAGCTCGGGAGCCGGCCGCTCCAGCAATTTCCAACGGGCGCCGCCGGAAAGCAGGCTTTGCGCATCATAGCCGTATTTTCCCAGGATGGCAGGGATTTCAGAATCCGCGATGATTCGCTGAAAGATCTTTTCATGGTAATCTTCCTTTTCATTGTCAAAAACGAAATCAACCACGTGGGAGAATGCGGTATGGGATACATCGTGAAGCAGGCCCGCGATTTGTTCCTCCAAGGAGCCGCCGAGTTTCCGGATGAGGAGCATGACCCCGACGGAATGTTCGTATCTCGTGACATTCCATTTCCCATTGACCAAATAACTTGCCCCGCCTTGACGGATGCCTTTCAATCTTTGAACGGGCCCGCTGAAAACAAGCGCTTCAAGAATCCCTTCGATGACAAATTCCCCGTAAATTTTATCCTTGATTCTCATTTCCTCGCCCCCCAGATCGGATCGGAAAAAGACGAACTGCAAAAAACGGGACCGGGTTTTCCCGCCTCCGGCCCTTGGGATGCCGGTTTGTTGAATCGGGACAACCGCGTTTTACCGCCTTCGATGGATTTGATAAGCCCTTCGTTCGGCATATTCCGCGCACGCCCGGCAAATCTTTACCGTTTTTCCCCGGGGATCGATGGATTTGCGGAGAGGGGAAATCTTTCGTTTGCAGATCGCGCATCTTCCCCCGAAAAAATCGAACAGTCCCATGGTCCACCTCCCCGGCCGCATTTTTCCCCTGCGGAAGCCGCCTTCCCGGGAGTCTGCCGCCCGGAAAAAATTCTCCTGCCTCCATTTTAAAGTCCCGGATGCAAAACCGGAAATCCTTTTTGAACAAATTGACCGTTTCTGTTCCATTTGATATGATGAAAACCGGATTTACGGATGGACTTTGCGCCTTTCCACAGCCTGCGGCAAAGGATGGGAGCCGCCCCGCCATGCCGGCGGAAACGCCGGGCGAAAAGGAGGCGTTCCGCAGCCTTGCCGCTTTCCGTCAGAAAGGCTGCTTCAAAGGTTGAGGCGCGCTTTTTTTTATGGATAAATAACAAGGAAACAAATCAGGAATTCTAAAAAGGGCAGGGAACAAACCGTCGCAAAAAGCCGCTGCCCGGATGGAGGAACAACCATGCGCCGTTTTTTCGCCTTTCAGGAAAGAAACACATCCTATAAACAGGAAACGATCGCGGGCATCACCACCTTCCTTTCCATGGCCTATATCCTGATCGTGAACCCTGCGATCCTCAGCCAGGCGGGAATGGACAAAGGGGCCGTCTTTACGGCGACCGCCCTGACCGCCATCATCGGCACGCTGATCATCGGCCTTTTCGCCAATTATCCGGTCGTCATCGCGCCGAGCATGGGGCTGAATTCCTTTTTCACCTTCACCGTCTGCCAGGCGATGGGCATCCCCTGGGAAATCGCCTTGACCGGGGTATTTGTCTCCGGGGTCCTGTTTTTGCTCCTCAGTTTATTGAAGATCCGGGAAATGATCATCAACATGATCCCGCAGGATCTGAAGCATGCCATCGCTGCCGGGATCGGCTTTTTCATCGCCTTCATCGGGTTGAAAAACGCGGGGATCATCACGGCGAGCGGGGGAACGATCATCGGCCTGGGCGATCTGGCGACCCCGGAAGCGCTGTTGGCCCTTTTCGGCTTCGGAGTCACTTATTTGCTGTTCGTCCGCGGCGTAAACGGAGGAATCTTTTTGGGCATGGGGATCGCGACGATCGCCGGCATCGCGACGGGCGTCATCGAAAAACCGGCCTCCTTCATCGGATCCATCCCGAGCCTGAAGCCGACTTTCGGTGTCGTCTTCAGCCATCTTCATGAGCTTTGGACCCCGGAAATTTTCGCCGTCATTTTTACTTTTTTGTTCGTAGCCTTCTTCGATACCGCCGGCGCCCTGATCGCCGTCGCCAGCCAGGCGGGGCTCGTCAAAGACAACAAAATCCCGAACGCGGGACGGGCGCTCGTGTCCGATTCGGCGGCGACGATCATCGGCTCGATTCTCGGGACTTCGACGACGGCGACGATGATCGAATCCAACGCCGGGATCGCCGCCGGCGGAAGGACCGGCTTTACTTCCCTCATCACCGCCGCACTGATTTTTCTGTCGATGTTTTTCTCGCCGGTTTTGAGCGCGATCACCGGGGAAATCACCGCCGCGGCGCTGATGATCGTCGGCGCGCTGATGGCGACGGAGGTCAAGAAAATCAACTGGAAGAATCCGGAAATCGTCATTCCCTGCTTCATGACCATCCTCATGATGCCCTTGTCTTCCAGCGTGGCCACGGGGATTGCCGCCGGCTTCATCCTGTACCCGATCGGGATGATCGTCGCGGGAAAAGGAAGGGACGTGCATCCGGTCATGTATATCCTCTTTCTCGCCTTCCTCGCCTATTTTCTTTACATGTAGGAGCTTTCGGGGGCCGTGCAGAAGGTTCGGCCGGCCGGCATCAGGCTGGCTTTTTCCCGCCGGATGAACGGTCTTTGGACAGAGGAGGAGGGCAAGGGGCGTTTCTTTTTATGGGCGCCGGATGCGGTCCTTCTATGGGTTCGTAAAACCGGGTTGAAACCGCCGGCCTTGCGGATGACGCGAGCGCCGATTCCCCCCTCCCCCGTCGGCATGGGGACGGCCTTCGGCGATCTCCCTTATCAGCCTTTTCATATTGTGGAAAGAATCGGACTTCCGGGCCGGGCGATCCGGGGGACCGCTTTTCAGCGCCTCCGCATCGCAAGCGGAGACCTTCGCCGTCCGCCTTCCTCCGAAAGCGGCAGGCTGTTCGTCCGGAACCAGCCTCAAGCCTTGGCAACGGCTGTGGAGACGAGATGAAGATCCCTCCCTCCTTCTGCATCCTTCCAAGAGAACCTCACCCGCCATTTCCCTATCTTTGAAAACGGGTTCTCTCCTTATCGCTTTTGTCCATACCCCGCCTCTTCCCTTACATACGATATTGAAAAAGGGAAAAGGGGTTGGATTTTTTGTCTTCCGAGTACATGTATCATCATTGCATCAGGCACGTCGGCAAGCCGGTCGCCATCCGGACGCGGGACGGATTCCTGCACAGGGGAATCATCACCCATGTCAACCGTTCCCATGTGTTTTTGCGGCCATTCCCGAACCGGGGGAATTACGGTTATCACTTGTTCTGGGGATTCGGCTTGGGATTGGGCATCGGCATCGCTCTCGGTGCGATCGTAACGTTGTCCCTCATTCGGTTTTGGTGATCGCACCCCGCCCGGTCAAATTCGGCCATTTGATCAATGCGTCCGCCGGCCCATGTTTACCGGTCCTTCCGGGGACAATCACACATTTCCGTCAAAAGACGGAAATGTTTTTTTATCCCGGAAAAAACCGTTTTTCCGGCCTTTTGGCCCCCCCTCTTCCCGGCCATCAGAATCGACATTTTCAAGGCGATTTGGATTTGGCCGCATTTTACGAATATAATGAAGGTATAATTTAGGAAAAAGGGGCTTCTTCCCGAAAAAGCAGTTGGAACGTTTTCGGCAATAACATTAAGGAAAGAAGTGATCTCGTTGGAAAAGTGGCATGCGCTTTCTGCCGAAGAAACGGTTGAAAAATTAAAAACCGATCCGGAAAAAGGACTGTCGGAACGGGAAGCGGAGGAGCGTTTGAAAACCTATGGGGAAAACCGCTTCGCCGAACAAAAAAAGCCGACCATTTGGAAGATGCTGTGGGAACAAATGAACAGCCTCCTCATCTACATCCTGATCGCGGCGGCCGCCATTTCCGGCGTTGTCGGCGAAATCAGCGATGCGGTCATCATCCTCCTCGTCATCCTGTTAAACGCCGTCATCGGGGTCGTCCAGGAGTCCAAGGCGGAAAAGGCGCTCGAGGAATTGAAAAAGATGGCCTCCCCGAAGGCTGTCGTCCGCCGGGACGGGATCGTGCGGGAAATCCCCTCCGAGGAAATCGTCCCCGGAGACATCGTCCTTATCGATGCGGGACGCTTCATTCCCGCCGATCTGCGCCTCATCGAAACGGCCAACTTGCAAATCGAGGAATCGGCCTTGACGGGGGAATCGGTGGCCGTGGAAAAGGATGCGGCTTGGCGTTCCGACGATGAAGTTCCGCTGGGGGACCAAAAAAACATGGCCTTCATGTCCACCCTTTCCGTTTACGGCCGGGGCACGGGCGTCGCCGTCCGCACCGGGATGAACACGGAAATCGGCAAAATCGCGAAAATGCTCGGAGCGGAGAAAAAGGAAGAAACGCCCCTGCAAAAAAAGCTGGATCACTTGGGAAAGGTGCTCGGCATCGGAGCCATCGCCATCTGTTTGATCATGTTTTTCGTCGGCTTTTTCCAAGGACGTCCGCCGCTGGAAATGTTCCTGATCGCCGTCAGCCTGGCCGTCGCCGCCATTCCGGAAGGTCTGGTCGCCATCGTCACCATCGTTTTGGCCATCGGCGTGCAAAAGATGATCAAACACCACGCCATCGTCCGCAAACTGCCCGCCGTGGAAACGCTCGGTTCGGTCAGCGTTATCTGTTCGGATAAAACCGGGACGCTGACGCAAAACAAGATGACGGTGACGAAGGTCTTTACCGGGGAAAAATACATATCCGCCGAAGAACTCGATCCGGAAACGGACGGGCAGTTTTTGAAAGCGGCGATGCTGTGCAACGACGCGCAAGTCAGCGAAAAGGAAAGCTCCGGCGACCCGACGGAAATCGCCCTCGTCCGGCTCGGCTTGAAACATGGCCTGAAAAAAGAAGCATTGGAGAAGGAATATCCGCGCGTCTTCGAAATCCCCTTCGATTCCGGGCGGAAAATGATGACGACGATGCATGAGCGGGAAGGCGGCTATATTTCCTTCACCAAAGGGGCGCTGGAAAGCGTTCTGCCGAGAATCACCCGCATCGAAAAGGGCGGCAAAACCGCCGCCATCACCGAAGAAGACAAGGAAAAAATATTGGCCGTCGCCGATCAAATGTCCGATGAGGCGCTCCGCGTGCTGGCCGTCGCCAAAAAGACGGTGAACGGCATGGAGGAGGCCGACGGTTCGCTGGAAGAAGATCTGACATTCCTCGGCCTGGCGGGGATGATCGATCCGCCCCGGGAAGAAGTCAAACCGTCCATCGAACAGTGTAAAAAGGCGGGCATACGGACGGTCATGATCACCGGCGACCACCGGAAGACGGCGTTGGCCATCGCCAGGCAACTAGGCATCGCCCAAGACGAGGAAGAGACGATGACGGGCCAGGAACTGGACGCCGCGAGCGATACGGAACTGAGGGAAAAGGTGAAATCGGTCCGCGTCTTTGCCCGGGTGTCGCCGGAACATAAGGTCCGGATCGTATCGGCGCTGAAAGAAAACGGCTTTATCACCTCGATGACCGGCGACGGGGTCAACGACGCCCCTTCCCTGAAGCAGGCGGACGTGGGCGTCGCCATGGGCATCACCGGCACCGACGTCGCCAAAGGGGCCTCGGATATCATCCTGACCGATGACAATTTTGCCACCATCGTCCGGGCGGTGGAACAGGGACGAAACATTTACAACAATATTAAAAAGTCCATCCTGTTCCTGCTCTCGTGCAATCTCGGGGAAATCACCGCCCTCTTTTTCGGCATTTTGCTCGGGCTCCCCGCCCCGCTGACGGCCGTGCAGATCCTCTGGGTGAACCTGATCACCGATACCCTGCCCGCCGTCGCCCTGGGCATGGACCCGGATGATCCGGATGTCATGAAAGAAAAGCCGCGGAATCCGAAGGAAAGCATTTTCGCCAAAGGGAACGGGGCGTATGCCTTGCTGAACGGGATGCTGATCGGCTTTATCACCCTGTTCGCCTTCCTGGAAGGGCTGCGCTATTATTCCGGGGCGGATTCCCTATTCGCCGTCGATTTTGCCCGCCTTTCCGCGGACACCGTCACCCACGCCCAAACGATGGCGTTCATTACCTTGAGTTTTGCCCAGCTGTTCCATTCCTTCAATTTGCGGAGCAGGAAAAAATCGATATGGAAAGTCGGCCTGTTTTCGAACCGCTATTTGCTGGGGGCGTTCTTGATCGGGGCCGCCATCCAATGCCTTTTGGTCTACACTCCCTTTTTCAACCGGGTCTTCGGCATCCACGTTTTATCCGGTGCGGATTGGCTCTTCATTCTCGGCATGTCCGTGTTGCCGGTCGTCTTCAACGAATTGGTGAAAGCGGGAAAGCGGATTTTTTCCTGAAGGGAAACGGATCGGGCTTGGCAAATATGGCCAAGCCCTTTTTTGAAATCCGCGGACGCCTTTTCGGCACCCTCTCCTTTTCCCCATTCCCGTGAAGGAAAAAACGCAAAGGAAATCCTCTTTGCGGAACCTTTTCCCTTCCCTTTCCGTCTAATTGCAAACGGATGGGAAAACGAAGAAAAGCGGGTGGGAAAATGAAAAAACTGCTTCTCCTTTTCATGGCCTTCGTTTTGGCGGGATGCGGGGAAACGGGTTCCGTCACAGAAAGGGATCTCGAAGAGGACGTCCAAAATTTGCCCGGTGATAACGGGAACGCTCAAAAACCGGCCGATCGTAACGGGGCCGTTCAAAAACTGGCCGCCGCCGTCAACGGGTTCGCCTTCGATCTTTATCCCCTTTTGCACGAATCCGCGGAAGGAAAAAATCTGTTTTTCTCGCCGGCGAGCATCCATCTGGCGCTGGCCATGACCTATAACGGGGCCGCCGGCGGAACAAAGGAGGAAATGGCCGCCGTCCTGCATGCGGACGGGATGCAGGCCGGGGAATTGAACGGGTCGTACGCCTCCTTCCTGAACATGGCGGAAGCCAAAAAGGGGAAAAACGAACTCAAGCTGGCCAATTCGCTTTGGCTGAAGAAAGGATATCCTTTTTTGGAAACCTACAAAAAGACCGTCCGGGAAAATTACGGGGCATCTCTGCACGAGGCGGATTTTGCCGATCCGCAAACCGGGGAAGCGATCAACCGTTGGGTGGAAGAAAACACGAAGGGAAAAATCAAAAATATGGTGAACCGCATCCCGCCCGGCACCGTCGCCTATTTGTTGAACGCCGTTTATTTCAACGGGAAATGGGCGTTTCCCTTCAACAAAGAACAGAATTTTGAAGACGATTTTTACGCCGGAGGAAAAAATCCGGTCACCGTCGAATACATGACCAACGAGCGGGAATATCCTTACTTTGAGAACGGGCAATTCCAGGCCGTCGAACTGCCGTACGCGGGGAAGGAATTTTCCCTGGCGGTCATCCTGCCGAAGGAGGGGGAATCCTTGGAAGAAATCGTCGGGCAGTTGACGCCGGAGAAATGGGAGAGATGGAGCCAATCCTTCGCCCCCAGGCGGGGAACCGTCACTTTGCCGAAATTCCAAATGGAATACGAAACCTCGTTGAATGAACCCCTTCAGCGCTTAAGGATGGAATCGGCCTTCAGCGGGCTGGCGGATTTTTCGAACATGGTGGAAAACGGCGGGGTTTCCATCGATGAAGTCAGGCACAAAAGCTACGTCCGGGTGGACGAAAAAGGGACGGAAGCCGCCGCAGCCACCTCCGTGGCGATCGTAGAATCGGCCGCAGGCGACAGCTTTCACTTCAAAGCCGACCGCCCGTTCCTCTTTCTGATCCGGGAAAACCGTTCGGGCATGATCCTGTTTATCGGGGAACTGACGGAGCCCGGGGCAAAATGAGCGGTTGTCTCCCCTAGAGGGATCCAGGATTCGAACCGGCAGAATCAGGGGCAAAATGAGGGGCGGGCCCCCCTCCGGGAACCGGGGAAACCGGCGCCTGCCCTGATCCCCGGATCGCCGCCGGGGAAACGAAGGGAAGCATCCGTCGTCGTTGACCGTCAAAGGTGGGCTTCGAAATTCCCAAGAATCCATGAATGTTTTTCTGCCCATTCCGCGCGAGATACGCGGAAGAGATCCCCGCAGATTTGCCCTGCGTCCAAGCTTCAACGAGAAAATCCGCCGATCGGTAACCTGTTGCCAACGGGGTAGCAGCATCATTTTCTTTGATTTTATGAATGCGCCAACCGGGAGCGTGTGCGAGATGCCGATGCAAAAAAAATGCCCGTACTGTAACCGCCAATAGCCGTTAAACGACTATTTTTGAAACATCGTATTTACAAGATTACTTGTCCGAATTGTGAAAAAAGTTAAAATCAACTTTCGCATCAAGATTTATTTTTCCATCGTTTTTATCATCCCCTTTGCCATCCTTTTGGTCATGAGCCGGGATCGGATGATAAATCTTCTGTCCGTATGGGTCATCATCAGTTTTTTTATCCTTGAACCTTTGTTGCTTCAATACAAATGAACGCCGGGTCCTTTGACGGACCTGTTTTTTCTGCATTCGTTTTTCCGCCGTCCGACTTATTCATCCGCCTTCCGCCGCCGGATTCGACCGGTACGGACCTTTTCCCTTTTCCGCTCCGATGACCGCCGACAAGCGTTCCAACATGGACGCGCGAATAGGCATCAAGGCCTCAACCGCCGGACGCCTCCCCGCGGCGAGGAACTTTTTGTGGAAGCGATTGCATCCGGTGTAGTCTCCGCAGCAACCGCTCCGCCCGCCCGGAATCCGGCCGTTAAAAGCGGAGCCTTTGGCATGGCGGTTTGTCCCGGTCGGACAGGCGGAAATGGGGAAAAAATTTTAAAATAATTTTTGCTCTTTTCTTCTTTACATTTTCGGGAAAGAGGTTAAAATAGGGGTATTGTTAAATATGGAAATGGGGTCTTCTGTTTGTCACTCGTTTCACATGAATCGAACGAATACCGGAAACAGACGCTGTTCAGCCTGACTTGGCCGTTGTTCGTGGAACTTTCCCTCCATATGGGCATCGGCATCATCGCCACTTTGATGATCAGCCATTATTCCGATTATGCGGCAGCGGGGATCGGCGTCGCCAACCAACTGTTGACCATCTTCATCCTTCTTTTCAACATCACGTCGATCGGCGCCACGATCCTGATCGGCCAGCACCTGGGGGCGGAACGTTACGATGCGGCGCGAAGGCTGGCCCGTTCGGCGGCGGGGATGAACTTTTGGATCGGCATGGTGCTATCCGTCTTCGTCCTTTTCTGGGGGAAATATTTACTGAACTTCTATGCCATTGAGGGCAGCGTGCTCCGCCATGCCGTCACTTTCATGCAAATCACCGGCGCTTCCCTCTTCCTGGAATCCGTTTCCCTGGCCATCGGAGCCGTTCTGCGGAGCCACGGATACACGAAGGAATCGATGATCGTTTCCCTGATCATGAACGGGATCACGGTCGCGGGAAACTTCCTCGCCATCTACGGCCCCTTCGGGCTGCCCGTAACGGGCGTCGCCGGGGTTTCCTGGGCGATCGTGGCCGCCCGATTGTTCGTCGCGGGCGCCCTCATCTACTTGCTGAACAAAAAGATCGCTTTGCGGCTCCATATCCGGGATCTTCTTTCGATTTCGAAAAGGGACATGAAAGATCTGCTGGCCATCGGCGTCCCCTCCGCGGGCGAAAACCTGTCCTATCAGTTTTCGCAAATCGTGATCACCAGCTTCGTGTCCGTCATCGGCGCGGAGGCTTTGGCCGCCCGGGTCTATATTCTCAATATTTCCATGGTTTGCTACCTGTTTACCGTCGCCGTTTCCCAAGGTTCGCAAATCTTGATCTCCCGTTCCATCGGCGCCCGGGATTTTGAAGGAGCCTTTCAGCGGGGAATCCGCACTTTGAAGATATCCTTTTGCATCTCCGCCGCCATTTCCCTGATCATCGCCTTTACCGGATCGCCCTTGCTCCGGATCTTTACGGACAATCCGGAAATCATCGCCATCGGCGTCCCCGTCCTGTGGTCGATCGTCTTCATCGAACCGGGCCGGGCGTTGAACATCGTGTTGATGGGGGCGCTGAAATCGACGGGGGACGTGAACTTTCCCGTGATCATCGGGATGATCTCCATGTGGGGAATCGCCGTGGTGTTCAGCTATCTCCTCGGCATCTCCTTCGGTCTGGGGCTTTTGGGGGTCTGGATCGCCCAAGGCCTGGACGAATGGTTCCGCGGCGCCTTCGCCTACCGCCGCTGGCTGTCCCAGCCGTGGCTGAAAGTCAAAGTGAAAGTGCCCGTCAATCATTGAAATCCGCCCGCCGGATGCGCTTCTTTCGGCGGGCGCGGCATCCGGAAGGGAAAGGGATATCGTCCGCCCGGATGCCGAACCGTTCCCGGAAAAATTCCCCGGGAAACCGCGGCGATCTGGGGCGGCCGGCCGCTTCAACCGCGGACGGCTTGGGCCGCATCATCCGGGGAGATCTGTGCCCGCTCCCGGCGGTCGGCAAGCCGTTTCCGCTGGCGAACCGCAAACTCCTTGCCCGATTTGAAGTCCGAAAATTCGGGCAAAAAGAAGCGGGGACAAAGCGATTCCATTTCCGGAAGGCTTTTACCCCCGGCCGAGAGCAGGATGTCACGCAAACATGCGACTTGTTTTCGCACGGCGGACGAACCGGGCCGTCCGGGCGGAGCCGCTTTCGCCGGCGGGCGTTTCCGCCGTCCGCCGTTCCGCGACCGGCTTTTTCGCCGGTTATTTGATTTTCACCGTAATCACCGGGGTGAATTTTCTCTCCTTATACTCGTCCAACTCGTCTTCGGAAAGGAGCCCGAGGGCGATCGCCGCCTCCAGCTTTCGGTAATCCGGCTTTTTGATGTATTGGATGCAGTCCTGCAAATTTAATTCTTCCAGCTTCCGGACCACTTCCTCCTCCTTGTAGCTCTCCCTCACCCGGATTTGCCGCTGTAGACGGTAAGGGCCGATTTCCTTTTCCCCTTTTTCGGAGTTCCCTACCTTGGCGTCAAAATAATCGTTAAACTGCCGTTTTAATTGATTCAGTTCCTTCTCGATTTCCTTTTCCTTCTTCACCAGTTGAAAAAACCGCGCCACCATTTCCTCCGTGATCACGATGCTTCCCATTTTTTCTCCCCTTTATCCGTTTTCTGTTTTATTTGTATGACAACGGGAGAAAAATAGAAGCCGGTCATCCCTTTCTTTTCAAGAAGAGAAGGACGCTTCGGTAGATTTGGTTCAACACTTCGGAGAAAACGATGCCCATGGCGATGGCCCCCGCGATCAAAAAGACTTTTGCCGCCTCCTCGACGGCCAGATTGTATTTGTTCTCCGCAAAATAACGCATGGCGTTGTAGGCCAGCCCCCCCGGCACGAGGGGAATGATTCCGCCGATGATAAAAACGAGGACGGGGGTCTTGTACCGTTTGGCGAAGGCGATGCTGATGACCCCGGCGACGAGGGATGCGGCAAAACTGGCGGGAACGGGATCGCCCCCATTTTCCGTCGTGACAAAATAGAGCAGCCAGGCGACGGAACCGACAAGGCCGCACTGGACAATCGACCGTTTCGGGACATTAAAGATAATGCCGAAACAGGCGGACGCGATAAAACTGGTGACCAATTGTTCCATCAGCAATACGACCACATCCCTTTCCCGATCACAAAAACATCTGCACCATGGCCACGCCCGAGCCGATGGCGAAGGCGGTCAAAAAAGCCTCCGCCCCTCTGGCGATGCCCGCCACGAGGTGGCCGGCCATCAAATCCCGGATGGCGTTCGTAATTAACAGGCCGGGCACAAGGGGCATCACCGAACCGATGATAATTTTATCCGTCTCCGCCCCCCAGCCGATGCGGACGAAAAAAGCCGCGGCAAGGGCGATGACGACCGAGGCGGAAAACTCGGAAAAAAACCGGACCTTGGCCAGGCGGTCGACGGTGAGAAACCAAAAATAGCCGATGCCGCCGGTGAAAAAGGCCGGGAAAAAATCCCCCCATTGCCCGCGGAACATGATCAAAAAACAGGCGCTCGCCAATGCGGAGACAAAAATCTGCAGGGCGGGTGAATAGAGCAACGGCTCCTTTTCAATCCGTTTCAGCTCCACGAGGGCTTGTTCCACCGTCCATTTCCCCGCGCTGATTTCCCTGGACAGATGATTGACGGCGGCGATTTTATTCAAATCGGTCGTCCGTTTCACGACCCGGATGATGTTGGTTTTGGGCGACTCCCCGCCTTGCAGGGAAAAAATGATCCCGGTCGGGGTCACATAGCTTTCGGCATTTTCCGCACCGAAGGAAGCGGCGATGCGGACCATCGTATCCTCCACCCGGTAGGTTTCCGCCCCGCTCTCCAACATGATCTTTCCTGCCAATAAACAGACTTCGCTGATTTTCAGAGAAGATTTCATCCTGCCACCCTTTCCAAACGAACTGGCTCCCTGTTCCCCGTTTTTTCGAATTCCGGAACCGATGGAAAACGTGCCGAAAGGATTTGCGGCCCGGAAACGGGGCGAAGGAAGGAGTAGAAACATCGTCGGAGCGCGCGGAACGAACCCCATTTTCTCCGAAGGGAAACGGGCGCTCTCCCGTTTGTCCGGGAATGGCGGCACAGGCCCGATGGCCGGCCATGGCGGCACAGGCCCGATGGCCGGCCGCGTCTTTGCGAAGGGTTTCGCCGAAAAGGATTCCTATTCATTGTAAAAGTTTCCGAAAGACCGTGTCAAACTTGTTCCTGGCGGAAATTGAGTCAAAAAAAGGAACTTTTTTTAAGCGCTTTCGCCGGTTGGAAACAAGATTAGCATCTTCTTACGAACTAGTCTTTAAAGCTTTTCCCCCGCCGGTCGAATCCTCCCGTGCCGGAGACGCCCGGCAAACGCTCCGCTTCCCGCCCTCCTGCTAAAAACCCGAGCAGGAGGGGCGACCGATCCCGTCCTGCCGACGGCAAACGCCCCGCTTCCCCGCCCGCAGATCCGTTCACTTCCTGCTAAAAAAAGGGACAGAAAGGACCGGCCATCCCGTCCGGCAGGCCCCGCCGGCTTCCGCCGGACTTTCCCCCGAAACATGCTTCCCTGCCATTCCGTCCGTGTCGGACTAGGGAACTTGGCAAAACTTTCCCCCGAAGCATCCCCCTTGCCGCTCCGTACGAATTTCCTTTGAACTTTGACTCCCTGCCCGGCGTTTGAAAACGGGAGCCGGCGCTTCCGCCCCGTTCAATGGTTGGCGAACCCGTCTTTTTTCCCTTTCTCCCAGTTCCGGGAAAACCGGTCCGGGATAAATGCCCGATCACCCCACGCTTTGCCGTCATATCGTATAGGGAAAATATCCAAATGAAACGAAAAGAGGAGGGATGCCCGATGTTCCCGAACGGCTATTATCTTCCCCAGGATGTTTCCGGTTTCTATTTTTACGATCCGCAGGCAAGCGCCTACCCCGAATACCCGGCCGATCATTTCCAACCCGATATCCGGCAGCAGCAGCCGCTGGAACGGCGGGTCGAACGGATGGAAAGGGAACACGGACGGATGGCCCAGGAAGTAACCAGGCAAAACAACGAGATCCGACGCCTGGCCCAGGAAGTCCGTAGGCTCAATGACGAAATCGGCAGGATCAATCAGGAAATCCGGAGGATCGACGAGGTAAACCAACTGCAAACGAGGCGCCTGATGCGGTTGAATCAAAGGCTTCGCGCGGTCGAAAACCGGTTCAATTTCCCCTTCGTCCCGACGGAAGACGGGTTTTAAACGGGGAGTCCATCGCCCGCAGCCGACGGATGTGATCTTCCAGCGGAAAGGAGTGCCGCCTAAAAAGCGGCGCTCCTTTTTTGCCTCCTTTTAGCCGGAATGCGCCAACCGCCCCTTTCGCGAGGGGTTGCTTCCCGATGCGGTTTTCCCCCGGCGGTTGTCCCGCCGATTCGGCTTTGCCAACGCAGGATGAGAACCGCGAACCGTTTCCTTCGGCCCGTTGAAAAAGAATCCTACTTTAAAACGAAGGCGGATTTGTTTTTGGACAAATCCGCTTCACGGGGACGATAAGAGGGCCCAAGAAGCCCGGCCATTGCGGCGACAGCTAAAAACTTTCACGGGGATAGAGAATGTGGGAACTTTACGATGTTCTTTCCGATGGTTCATTCTCCCTTTCCCTCTCCCTTTTTTCGGAGATAAAGCCAAGAATTCAGGTAAAACGAAGCGGGCGCAGAGCTGTTCCGTTTCCGGAAGACTATGTTCCCTGGACCGGGATTCTGCCCAAACATGAGGACTTGGTCTCTTCGAGGGACTCGTTCCTGACGCGCCCCGCATCCCGGAGATTTTTAAACGATTCGGCAAATCTCCACGCAAAAACTTGTGATTTCGGACGCCATTCTATATACTTGTTTTGTTACCTGCGGAGGAGGCGCCGGCGCGGTTCGCGACAACCCGCGAAAATGCCAAGGAGGAATGGATATGAAGCTGAAGACGATCGCTGTCAACGGAATAATCGCCGCGTTATACGTGGCCGTATCGGGCGTGATCCAGCCGATCGCCTTTACCAACATTCAGTTAAGGATTCCGGAAATTTTCAACCATCTCATCGTGTTCGATAAAAGATATTTTTTCGGGATTGTGGCCGGGGTGTTTTTCGCCAACCTGTTTTTCTCCCCGATGCTCCCTTATGATCTGTACTTCGGCGTCGGGCAATCGGCCCTCGCCCTTCTGGCAACCATCTTTTTCAGCAGGCTGACCAAAAACATTTGGGCGAGACTGCTGTTCAACACGGGCGTGTTCACCTTCACCATGTTTCTGATCGCCTGGGAATTGAAAATCGCCCTGGATCTTCCCTTCTTTCTCTCCTGGCTGACGACGGCGGCCGGGGAATTCATCGTCATGGCCATCGGCATGCCGTTGATGCACGCCATTCATAAAAGAGTCCGTTTCGACAAACTCCTTTAAATTCGGGAAAAGGGGGCTCCTTGCTCCCTCCTTCCCCGGATTGTTTTGGAACGTCCGAAGATGTCTTCCCGTGAACGGAAAACTTGAATTTTTAAAGCCCCACGAGACCTTCCCCCTGCAAAAATTTCCTCGAGAACCGGCAATGAGCCCCGTCGCATCTGCCCGAAGGGAATACCGGACATTCCCCCCATCTTCCGGCAGGGATTCTAAGCCGCGGCCATGTCCTAAGCCGGCTGTCATTGGCATACCAAAAGAGGATCCTTGTCCGTTTCCGTAAATTTCCGGCTTCCTTTCCCGGCCCGGCGACTAATGAGCCTGCCCTATCGAAACGCTTGTTTCCGGCAGGAGTGAAATCCGAGATTGGTTTCGCACAGGGCAAATCCCATGCCCTTTCGGACCAATCCAAAAGTTGCGCTTATGTCTTGCAAAGGAGGGCGCCGAAAAGACCTGGGAATCCGGCCGCCTCCCCTTTCCGGGACTTGCGCCCTCCCAATTCTGGCGCCGTACTGTTTACCTGTCCCTTCCCGCTTGTCCGGGGAAGGGCCTTTTTTATTTGCAGATTACAGAAAAAAGGAATTTCTCGCTTTTTACCGAAATAAGTAGAAACGCAGGATTTTTCGGCATGATCCGGTGACAACTTTACATGAAAACGAGAGGAGGACGGCCATGCTGGAGACCCTTCATTTGACCAAACAATTCAAGCGTTTGAAAGCCGTCGATGATGTCAACCTTCATTTAAACAAAGGCGAGATTGTCGGGCTGCTCGGGCCGAACGGGGCGGGGAAATCGACGACCATCTCCATCATCTCCACCCTGATGCCGCCCACTTCCGGAGAGGTGCTGCTGGAAGGGGAAAGCGTTTTGCAAAACCCGGGGAAGATCCGGAAAATCATGGGGGTCGTGCCCCAGGAAATCGCCCTTTACAACGATTTTTCCGCAAGGGAAAACCTGCATTTTTTCGGCAGGATCTACCGGATGTCCGGGGAAAGATTGAACCGAAAAATCGACGAAGTGCTGGAGATCATCGGGCTTTCCGAACGGCCGAAGGATCTCGTCAAAACCTTTTCCGGCGGAATGAAGCGGCGGTTGAACATCGGCGCCGCCCTTTTGCATGATCCGGAATTTCTCATCATGGACGAACCGACCGTCGGCATCGATCCCCAATCGCGAAACTACATCCTGGAGACGGTAAAAAAGCTGAACGAGGAAAAATGGATCACCGTCCTTTATACGAGCCATTACATGGAAGAAGTGGAATTTTTGTGCGACCGGATCTGCATCATGGACCAGGGCAGGATCATCGCCCACGGGACGAAGGAGGAATTGAAGCGGCTGATATCCGGGGAGACCACGATCCTCCTGAAAGTCGGGCAGGTGAACGAAAGGTTCATGGGAGCCTTGGGGAATCATCCGGTCGTAAAAAACTTCACGGCGGAAGACAACCATTTTACCATCCTTACGGAAAAGGAAGGCAACGTCTTTTCCCACTTATTCAAACTGGCGGAAGAGACGGATACGGACATCACAAGCGTGGAAATCAAAACCCCGACGCTGGAGGACGTATTTTTGCACCTGACCGGAAAGGCATTGCGGGATTAAGGAGTGAAAGGATGCTCGGCACATTTCTGAAAAAACAAATTTTGCTGATGGTGAGAAACAGGCAGGAGATCATCGTCCTGTTGATCATGCCCTTCGTCTTGATCTCCATCCTCGGTTTCGCCCTGGGAAATCTCCTGAATCGGGGAGAAATCGATTTGAACGCGAAACTCGCCGTCGTCCACCACGGCGATGAAGAGGAGGATTTGGCAAAGATCAAAAAGGAAACGGCCGAATGGCAAATGCCGGCGGAGCAGCAGCGGGCGATGGAGGAAGCCCTGCGGGCGATGGCGCCGCTTTCCCTCCTGAAAAAAGAAGTATTTCCGCCGTTGGAATCGGAAGGGCTGTTAAAAGTGGAATACATCAGCGGCGACGAAGCGGAAAAGCGAAAGAAGGATTTCGCCGCCATCTTGGAAATCCCCGAACATTTTACCTATGACCTGCTGCATTATTTTCTTTTCGAAGAAGGGGAAAAACCGAAACTGTCCCTGACCGTCCGGGAAGGCAATGAAATCTCTTCGCAAATGATTGAAGATATTCTCCTGCAAGTGGAAAAACAATATGCCATCTTCCGGGCGATCGGCAAAACGGGCGGCGAAGGCGCCCCCTTACAGCTGACGGATGCGCCCATGGAAGGGTCTTTCGAAACGGTATCCAAAAGCGAACCGATCGACGCCTTCACCTATTACACGGCGGGGATGGGCGTCATGTTCGCCCTGTACATCGCTTCCAACATGGCCTCCTATGCCTTGCGGGAAAAACGGTCGAACGTTTTCCACCGGATCATGCTGGCCGATGTGAAACGGGGCGCGTACCTGTTCGGCATTTTTGCCTCCGGGGCAATGTTAGCCTTCATCCAAATCATGATCTTGTTCGGGCTTTCCTTTTTCGTCTACAAGGTCAAATGGCCGGATCTTGCGTCCTTTTTCCTCGTTTCGGCCTTTCTCAGCCTTGCGGTGGGGAGCATCTCCGTCTTGCTGACTTCCGTCAATTACAAGTTGAATTCGGAAAATGCCTCGAATCTGTTCAGCAGCATCATCGTTTCCATCTTTGCTTTCCTGGGGGGAAGCTATTTTCCGGTCAGCCAAATATCGGAGACATTGCAGAACCTGGGCAGCTACACGCCGAACGGGGCGGCCTTCAGCGGGTATTTGAAAATTTTGCAAGGATACGGGATTTCCGAAATCAGTCCGTCGCTCCTGGCCCTGGGCATTTTCACCGCAATCATCTTTTGCATCGGGATCTTCCTTTTCCCGGGAAGGAGGAATGAAGCATGACGGCAGTGCTCGCGGCAAAATTCCGTCTGTTTCTGCGGAAACCTTGGCCTTTCCTCGCCATGACCGGTTTCTGCATCGTTTTCGCCTTTCTGTTCGGCGGGATGAAGGTCACCCATATCGAAATTCCCGTCTCGAGCAAGCTTTCCGAGGCGGAAACAAAATCCATGCTGAAAGAACTGAATCAATCGGATTTATTCATTTTCACCGAAAAGAAGGAAGAAGAGTTGAAAAGGCTGGTCCGGGACGGGCGAAGCGAAGCCGGGCTCATCTTGGAAGAGGATCATTTCCGCATCATCCGGGCGACCCACACGCCGAATATCCTTTTGCTCAGCCAGTTCGTCGGGCAAATTTACCGGCAGGAACTTCTGAAAAAACAACTGGCCGAAAACGCCGGACCGGACGGTTCCAAAGATGCGGAACGAGCGTTCGAAACGTCCCTGTCCGATCCCCTCTTTTCCGTCGAAAAGAAAAGCTACCGGAGCGACGGGACGGTTGTCATCAACACCCGGCTCCAGTCCCTTTTCGGTTTTTCCCTGTTTTTCGTCATCTACACCATCGCCTACAACCTGCTCGGGATCTTCATCGAAAAACGGGAAAAAATCTGGGACCGGCTGATCATCTCTTCAGTAAAAAAATGGGAGATTTACGCCGGAAACCTGATTTACGGGTTTTTAACCGGCTATGTTCAAGTCGCGATCGTTTTCTTCGTCTTCCGTTTGGCCGGGGTCGATTTCGCCGGGCGTTTGGGCGAGGTTCTCCTCGTTTTGGTTCCCTATGTCCTGGCCATCGTGGCCTTATCCGTCTTCATCATCGGCATCGTAAAAACGATCGAACAGTTCCATGCCATCATTCCCCTTGTTTCCGTCGCCATGGCCATGATCGGCGGGGCTTACTGGCCGATCGAGATCGTGACATCCAAGGCGATGCTTTTCCTCTCCAAATTGATGCCGATCCGATACGGCATGGATTTGCTGAAGGGGGTCGTCATCTATCGGGAATCCCTCGCGGAGCTATGGTTCCCGATCCTGATCCTTTGCTCTTTCGGGATCGCCTTTACCGCCCTCGGCATCGGCCTGATGGAAAGAAAGTCGGCCGGTTAAGCAAGCGGCGGCAGCGCGGCTGGCCGAACTTCCTGAAGAAGGAGGGAATGAGATGACCATTCGAAGGGCAAACCCATCCGACGCCAAGGGAATCGCCAGGGTGCACGTGGACAGCTGGCGGACGACCTATGCCGGGATCGTCCCCGATGGCTATTTGCAGCGATTATCCTATGAATCGCGGGAAAAACTTTGGCAAGCGGAAATCGCCCGCAGCGCCGTCTTTGTGGCGGAAAACGAACAGGCACAAATTATCGGCTTCGCAAGCGGCGGGAAGGAGCGGACCGGAAAATACCCGGGCTACGACGGAGAGCTATACGCCATTTACCTTTTAAAAGAACATCAAAGAAAGGGGATCGGAAAGAAGCTGGTAAGAGCGGTGGCGGAAGATCTTTTGCGCCAGGGCTTTTCCTCGATGACCGTGGCCGTGCTGAAGGAGAATCCTTCCCGCTTCTTTTACGAATCCATCGGCGGGATACGGATCGGCGCCGAGGAAATTGAAATCGGCGGGAAAAAACTGGAGGAATGGATTTACGGCTGGAAGGATCTCCGGTCATTCCTCGCGGCGCTTGCAGAAGATTCATCATGAAAAAGCCGCGGCGGGAAAGCACCTTTTGAGAGGGTGCGGAAAACAAAACAAGATGACCCCCGATACCGGGCGGTCATCTTGTTTTTTGCCGAACCCAGTTCAATCCATATTCGGAACGCCCGCAACGGAAGGCGGCCGCCGGAGGCTTCCGGACGGGTGAAGCAGCCGCCGCCTTTGCACAGAAAACGGCGTTTCCCTTGATCGCATAAGCGTCCGGGCCGCTTTTCGGTGCGGAAATGAGAGCCCGAGGCCAAAAGGGGAAGCGGAAAACAAGGCAGAGCGGTCCTTACAAAGCCAGGAACGGAATCATTCCCTGGCTTGAAATTCGATTTCGAAAAAGGGAAACCCTTCCTCTTCTTCCGGAACCGGGACAAATCCCAAACGCCGATAAAAACTTGCGGATGCGGGATTCGCATTCCACTGCAGCCAGGAAGCGCCGTTTTTTTCCGACCATTCCCGGATCCGCTGAAACAGCAAGGCCCCGATCCCCCTGTTTCTGTATTCCGGGAGCACAAACAAATCATGAAAGCGATGGATGCTTTTCCCCGTCCGCAAATGGGGGCCGTAATCTTGCACCCAGGCATAGCCGACGGCTTGATGGCCGGCATAGGCGACCGGTATGTAGTGGCTCGGGCTCTGGACATAGGCCAAAAACCGTTTTTCCGCCGCTGTCCGGACATCCGTTCCCCCTCTTTTTTCCAAAAGAAACCATAAATTTTCCCAATCTTCTTCCTTTGCCGTCCTTACGACAACGTCCATTTTCCTCTTTTCCCCTCCCTAAAAATGCATCCGCTCAAATTTCCTGCTTTTTGAAACGCAAGCGGAAAATCTTTCGTCTAAACCGGCAAAAAAGAAGGTGAGCCGTTGATGATGAGAAAAGCACTGATTCTTCTTTGCACCGCCTTATTTTTGGGAGGATGCCTGGAACAGCCCCTCAAAAAACCGCCCCAGGCGGAAATAACGATCGAGGGCCGGCGCATCTCCGCCGTCCAGGGCTCCTATTGTTGGGAAGAAGTTTGCGCGGATGCGAAGTATTCCTCCGCCTTTGAGGCGGGGACGGAAATCCGGCCGGTCGAAGTTCCCCCCGGCACACGGGTCAAGATCCGTTTTCCGGAAGAGCCGGACCATTTGACCGTCGCGCAATGGACGGATGAGCATTCCTCGTCGGAAGTGAAAATGAAAGACCATGCCTTTGCCGTCCCGGACAAAGAAGGACTGTATGTTTATGAACTTTCCGCCCGCTGGAAAGAAGGCGACGCAAGCTTTGCCTTTTCCGTCGAGGTAAAGGAGTGAGGCGCCGTATCCGGATTGCGGCCCGCACCTTTCCGGACGCAACAGGCGGAAAGGACGGATGGGCCTCATGAATGTTTCCGAACGGAAAAAGCGGAAAGGATGGATCGGGTCCGATGAAAATTTTCCGGAACGGAAATCCGCCGGAAGATTAACCCAAACGGTTGATCGCGCCGCAGGATCGGGAAGGATCCCGCAAAAAAAAATGCAGCGCGGATGGGCGAAACGAAGGGGCTCTCCAAAAAATGAAAGGAGATCTTGCCCCCATCCGGAACTTCCGGAGGAACCGATCGGTCCGAATATTGAAACGGCTGATTCCCAGCCGGGCATAGGCCCGCTTTTTGACGCCGCGCCCAAAGGGACAAAACCGGATTATGGATCAAACGAAGCGCGGCCGTTCCCGCTCTTTTCCCAGGAAATCTCCGCCGGCATCCGGCCTGCCTCCATCAGACTCCCCTCCGCAGCGAACGGAAGCTCCCCTTCGGTTTCGCCGATGGAAAGATGCGTCCCGACGCCGCCCTTGATGCTGAAGGGAATCATCCGTTTTTTTTAAAAAAAGATTTCAAAGACCCGAGCAAATCGCTGAAGAAAAGGATGGAAAGCAGCCCGCTGATCGTCAATACATTGGCGATCTTGCCATCGAAAGCGAGCGTGCCGATTAAGATTAAGATCATGCCGATGTAAAACCCGGGATCGGACAGTTCTTCCATAAAATCCTTTTTTTCGTCAATTTTAATTTTTTCTTGCAATGTTTTATCGTTTTTTATCAAATCGTCAATCGTCACCTGGAACATATCGCTGATTTTGATCATATTGCTTATATCCGGATAGCCCTTGTCCGTTTCCCACTTATAGACGGCCTGGCTGGAAACATTCAACGCCTTCGCCAAATCATCCCGGGACATCCCCCTTTCTTCCCTCAGCTTCTTTAACTTGCTTCCAAACCCCATCGATTTGCCTCCTTAAATTGTTCTCTTTAAAAACAGGCTACAACAAATCCCCTTTTTTTGAAATAAACTTTTGGTTGAAACGAAAAACTTTAAGTTATTTTCGCACCAACGCCGCTTTTTGCTTTCCGGCACATGCCTCTCCGGCTTTTTTCGGTCCGGTTCCCACAAATTTTTCTAAAATATTTCATAAGAATAAATATATTAATATATTGAAAATATTAAATAATTTAAGTAAAATGACTTTAAATTCCGTATCTTCCGGGTTTTTCCACGGATCAGAATTGGAATCGCTTACACTCTTCGCGCCGGACCCTTTTCCCATTTTATGAAGGATCTGTTTAAGACAAGTGTTGCTTCGAACATACGTTTGGATAGAATGGTGCCTACCAACACTAGAGAAGGCACCGAGGTGTATCCCCATGCCCCACCCCCTCGTGCAGGCGCTGCTGAGTGAGATTCAGCAACTCAACCTCTCTCAGCAGGCAGAATTGTACCAATCGCTCGTACCGTGGCTCACGCAAATGGAAACCTGGAGCCAGCAGCCCGCCACCATCCAGCAGGTACGGGAAGCCCGTTTCGCCGAGGGGCTTCAGTGCCCACGCTGCAATTCCGGCGAGGTCAAGCGGAACGGGAAGTTCAAGGACAAGAGGGGCATCGTCAAGCAGCGGTACTTGTGCAAGGGTTGTGGGCGCACCTTCACCGATCTGACCAAGACGCCCATCGCCTACTCCAAGAAGCAGCCGCTCTGGGGCAAGATGGCTCGCTGCATGATCGAGGGCATGTCTGTGCGCAAGACCGCTGCGAAGCTCGGCATCAGCGTCCCGACCGCCTTCTTCTGGCGGCACAAGATGCTCGCCGCTCTGCGCAGTCTGGACAAGCCTACCCTGGCTGGTGTGGTCGAGGCAGACGAGACGTACTTCCGCTACTTCCTCAAGGGCACGCGGCGGCTGCGAGAGCTTGCGGGGCGTGACCCGAGAAAGCGAGGCGAACCTGCAACCAAGCGCGGACTGAGCCGTGAGCAGGTGTGCGTTATCGTTGCGCGGGATCGGCATACCCTCACCGTTGCCGAGGTTGGTGGTAGAGGCGTACCGAATGTCCAGATCTTGAAGCGGGTCTTGGAGCCGGTCATGAATCGGGAGTCGATCCTCTGCACTGACGGAGCCAGCTCCTACAAGCGGTTCTGTGTTGATATTGGTGTGGCTCACTACTCTGTCAACAGTAAGCGAGCGAACGGCTCCATCTACCACATCAACAATGTGAACAACTGGCATGGTCGCCTGAAGGACTGGATGGTGCGGTTCAAGGGCGTTGCGACCAAGTACCTGAACAACTACCTGATGTGGTTCACGTTCCTTGAGAAGACCAGCAAGCTCAGCCCAGTATTGGCGAGCAAGCAGATGCTTACCGATGCCTGCTCGGTCTTGAAGTCGGAACTGCTGCCGCTGGCACAACCGCTGATGGTAGCATAAGCGCCCCTAAATTGTAGTTATCGTAGGAGGTTATTAGGTGTGAACAAGATTCTTCGCTTTTATTTGACCGCTGCTGCCGTTGCCTTCTTCGGTGCGTTCGTCGTCCAGACGTTCTTGCCGCAGATCGGGGGCACGGGAACCAGATGGGGGTTGGCACCTGGTTGGCAGCGAGAAATCGGGTTTTGGAACGTCGCCATGCTGGTAATAATCCTCGGAGTCCTGACCAAGACGGACGCAAGCAGCGCTCGAATCGTAGTCAGAGGTCTACTGGTATTGGGGATCTTGCTGGGCACCAACCACCTGTTTGCGATTATCACCGATCCACAGGGATGGGCTCATTACACTCCCATGATTGTGAACTACGTGGGGGTCATCGTGGGGTGGCTCGCTCTATTACGTCCTGACCAAGACGCATAGCCTTGGTCGTTTCTTGTGCAGCCTCCAGCACGCAATCAGATGGTTTTCGATAGACTCAAGCCACATTAGTCTTAAACACAGCGTTTATGAAATTTAAAATAAAGGAGGTTTCTTATGAGCAAGCCGAAACTCTATGTCCTGGACACGGGGACGATGAAGATGGACAAGAATTACTTGATAGCCATGCATAATCCGGCGAGCATCGACAACCCGAACCCGCCGGGGGAATTTATCGAATTTCCCGTTTATGCGGTGCTCATCGACCATCCGGAAGGGAAAATTTTGTTCGACACCGGATGCAATCCGGAAGGCATGGGAAAAAACGGAAGATGGCCGGAAAAGGTGCAAAAGCTCTTTCCCGCCTTCCAAGATGAATCCTGCTACTTGATCAACCGGCTGGAACAATTGAAGGTCAGTCCGAAAGACATTAAATATGTGGTGGCCTCCCATCTCCATCTCGACCACGCGGGCTGCCTGGAACTGTTCACCAACGCGACGATCATCGTCCATGATCTGGAGCTCGCCAACGTCATGAAACAATACGCGATGACGAAAGACATGGGCGCCTATATTTGGGCGGACATCCATGCATGGATTAAAAACGATTTGAAGTGGCGGACGATCACGGAAGAGGAGGACGAAGTCGAACTCGTCTCCGGCGTGAAAATTTTAAACTTCGGCCCCGGTCACGCTTACGGCATGCTCGGCCTGCACATGGTTCTGCCCGGCAAGGGGGGAATCATCCTGGCTTCGGATGCGGTGTACACGAAAGAAAACTACGGACCGCCCGTGAAGCTGCCCGGGATCCTTTACGATTCCATCGGATTTTCCAAGACGGTCGAAAAAATAAGAAGATATGCGAAAAAGACGAATTCGGAAGTCTGGTTTGGCCACGACGCGGAACAGTTCAAAACCTTCATCAAATCCACCGAAGGGTATTATGAATGACCGAAAACGCTTCTTTTTTTCATTTTCCTGCGGGAGTGGAGGGATCGGAGCATGAAAATCAAATCGGCGGTTTTGCGGGCCTCCGGTTTGGAACGGCCTTACGCAAAAAGCCAACCGATCAAGATCGAAACGCTGGAACTGGATCCCCCCGGTTACGGGGAAGTGTTGGTGCAGATCAAGGCGGCCAATCTTTGCCATTCCGATCTGTCCGTCATTGACGGATCACGGCCCCGGCCATTGCCGATGGCCCTCGGCCATGAAGCGGCGGGAGTCGTCGTCGAGGCCGGCGAAGGGGTCGAGGACCTGGAACCCGGCGACCATGTCGTCTGCATCTTCGTCCCGAGCTGCGGCCAATGCCTTCCCTGCAAAGAGGGGCGGCCCGCCTTATGCGAAAAGGGCGCGGAAGCCAATGGGAACGGCACCCTGATCAACGGGTCAAGGCGATTGCACAAAGGGGATGAGCCGATCCACCACCATCTCGGCGTATCGGCCTTTTCCGAATACGCGGTCCTCTCGAGACATTCACTGGTCAAGGTGGACCCCGGCATCCCCTTTGAAAAAGCCGCTTTATTCGGATGCGCGGTCATTACCGGCGTGGGCGCGGTCGTGAACACGGCAAACATCCGATTGGGCAGCACCGTCGCGATCGTCGGCCTCGGCGGAGTGGGATTGAGCGCATTGCTGGGCGCCTCCGCCGCCGGGGCAAGCCGGATCATCGCCGTGGACATCAATGAAGCCAAACTGCAAAAGGCCAAAGAACTTGGCGCGACGGATACGTTCAATTCCCGAGACAAAGACGTGGTGGATAAGATCAAAGCGGCGACGGACGGGGGCGTGGATTACGCCTTCGAAACCGCCGGGGCCGTGCCGGCCATGGAAGTGGCCTACGCGATCACGAGGCGGGGAGGCACCACCGTCACGACGGGCCTGCCCCACCCGGAACATCATTTTTCCTTCCCCCAAGTGACCCTTGCTGCGGAAGAAAGGACGATCAAAGGTTCTTATTTGGGAAGCTGCGTGCCGCAGCGGGACATCCCCCGATATATCGAATTGTTCAAACAGAACCGGCTGCCGGTCGACCGCCTGGTCTCCCACATCATTTCCTTGGAAGAAATCAACGAAGGCTTCGATCGATTGGCCGACGGCGAAGCGTTCCGGATCCTGGTTCGGTTTTAGCGGCAAAAGGAAGCCCCGTCTTCAACGGAAGACGGGGTTTTCGCCGCCTTTTTCACAGCCGCTTTTCTGTTCCGCGAGCCGCTGCCTGGCCGGCGGCATTCTCATTTTTCCCTGGCTGACGCGGTACATCCCGATGGAACGGACCGAACCTTTCATTTTCACTCCGGTCTTCTTCACGCGAAGCAAGGTCTTTCCCGATGAAAGCTGACCGGACCCGGCTTCAGCGTTTTTTCCTGTACAGCCATTCCTCCGACCTTTGATACCCGTTTTTTTCATAAAAGGCCTGGGCGGCCTTGTTGTTCTGTCCCGTCAATAACTGAAAACCCTTCACATTCTTGTCTTTAAAATAATCTTCGGCAAATGCCAGGAGGGCCGTCCCGACGCCCTGCCGGCGGTATTCTTCTTTGACAAACAGCTCCGTGATCTCCGCATAGTTCGTCGCATAGCACACGGATTTGAAAAGTTGAACGCAGCAAAAGCCGGCCGGCACTCCGTCAACGAATGCGAGAAAAACCTTTTCCCGGTCGTTGTTCATCAGGGAATCGGCCATAAGTTCCTTCGTCGTGACACCCTGGCCGTTAAATTGCTCATTGAGTTCGAACAATGGATCCACATCATGGATCGTGGCGAGCCTGATCTCCATAAAACTCCTCCCTCAAAACCCGAATCGCTTGGCATCCGTTATTCCTCCCGGGACCGTTCATCGGGAAGTTCGGTTCTCAAGGTCAACCCTGCCGCTCTCCTCAACTCGCGGTTTCCTGTTCTATTGAAAGAGTAAAAAAGAGCCAATTTTTGTCAACGCTCTTTTCAACTCGCGATTTCCTGTTCAGCGAGCACTTCGATCATCAAGACCACGGCCCTTTCCAAATCCGCCTGGGACCAGCTCGGAAGGGAAGGCTGACGGACCGCCAGCTCGTGGGAGGCGGGCAAATGGACAAAACCGCCGAGCACGGGCCTGTTTTCGCTTTTTATCTTATGCAGCACCGAATACATAATATGGTTGCAAAGATACGTCCCGGCCGTATTGGAAATTTGGGCGGGATATCCCTTTTCATTCAGCCGGTCGACCATCCGGCGGATCGGCAGCGTGGAAAAATAGGCCGCCGGGCCGTCCGGAACAATCGGTTCGTCCCGGACAAAAACGCCGCGATTATCCGGTCCCCCGTCCTTGCAGTTGATGGCGACCCGCTCCGGGGTGATCTTCGTCCTTCCCGCCGCAAGACCGAGGGAAAGGACGATATCCGGTTCGATCTCCTCCAGATGGCCCAAACAAACGTCGGCCGATTCGGAAAAATCCACGGGAAGGACCCGCCCGAAAATTTGCAGGCCACCGATCCTTTTCCCGTCCAGATGTTTGACGATCGGTTCCGTCGGATTCACCGGGTGATCTTGGAACGGAACGAAACCGGTCAGTAACAGCTTTTTCACTTGAACCACTCCCCCGTATGATTTTCTCCAAGCGAAGCAGCCGCTTCTTTTCCCAAATTCACCGGCCTTTTTGCGCAAAAAGCGGATGAAAATTCAACGGCCTTCCATCGTTGCAAAAACGAACAATTCAACCTTTCCGCCAGTCCCTTTTTCACGGACTCCAGGTTCAAACGGTGAACCTCCCTCTCATCCCGGATGAATCGGCGGACCGCCTGGATTCGGTAAAAGGGAACCTTCGCTTTTCCATCTCGGCCCGAATGGGCCGACCAACCATCTCGGATCTGTAAAACGGTAAACCTCTCCTGTTTGATCCCCTTGAGCCGAATGTGGTCAAAAATGTGGTCAAAATGCATGTCGATTCCTTAAATTTCTTGTTCCTTCAACGTCATTCGGACGACGGCTTCCACATGCTTCGTCTGGGGAAACATGTCCACCGGCTGCACCGCTTCCGTCCGGTAGCCGCCGTCTTCCAAAATCCGCAAATCCCGGGCCAAGGTGGCCGGGTTGCAGGAGACGTAAACGACCCTTTGCGGGGACATCTTCAGGATCGTTTCAAGCAGGGAAGGTTCGCAGCCTTTCCTCGGCGGGTCGACGACGATGCAATCGGGCCGCAGGCCCGCTTCGTACCATTGTTCCATCACCGTTTCCGCCTTTCCCACGGCAAATTCCGCGTTCCGAATGCCGTTTAATTCGGCGTTCCGCTTTGCATCCGCGACCGCTTCCGGAACGACTTCCACCCCGTATATCTTTTTCGCCCTTCCGGCGAGGAACAGGGCGATGGTTCCGATGCCGCAATAGGCGTCGATGACGGTTTCTTCGCCGGTCAATCCGGCGTATTCCAACGCCTTTTCGTACAACACCCGGGTCTGGACCGGGTTGACTTGATAAAAGGATTGGGCGGATATGGCAAAACGGATGTCCCCGATCTTGTCGTAAATCACGTCCCTTCCCCAGAGCACCCGCGTTTCCTCGCCCAAAATGACGTTGGTCCGCTTCGGATTAATGTTTTGGACGATCGATTTCACGTCCGGAAAGGCCTCCACGATCCCGCGGACCAATTTTTTCCTGTTGGGGATCTCATCGGTGCGGGTAATGAGGACGACCATGATCTCCCTCGTGGCAAGGCCATATCTCACCATGATATGGCGGAGGACGCCCTCGTGCCTTTCCTCATCATAAGGCGGAATCTGCAAGTTCCCGCACAGCTCCTTTACCTTCTGCACCACTTCATCGGTTTTTTCCATCTGGATGAGGCACCGGTCCATGTCGATGATCTTGTGGGTGCGCTCCCGGTAAAAACCGGCGACAAGCTCCCCGTCCTTCATCCCGACGGGCACCTGCACCTTGTTCCGGTACCGCCACGGGTCCCCCATGCCGATGATCGGCCGGATGTCGGCGTGGGCAATCTTCCCGATCCGCTGCAGACAATCCCGGACATGTTTTTCCTTCATGCGCAGCTGGGCGGCATAGGACATATGCTGGAGTTGGCACCCTCCGCATTGATGATACACGGGGCAGGGAGGGATCCGGCGATCGGGGCTTTCGACCGCAAGTTCCAGCAGCTTCCCGTAGCCGTAGCTTTTGTTGGTTTTCAGCACCCTTACGGTGCCCCTTTCCCCCGGCAAGGCGCCGGGAACGAAAAGGGGATAGCCGTCCGCTTTGGCCACGCCTTGTCCGTCATGGGTGACATCTTCAAATTCGGCCTCGATGATTTGATTTTTCGCAACGGGTACGTCCGCTTTCTTCGCCATCTTTTCCACCCTTTTATTCCCGCATCGGAGCGGGCAGACTTCCTGTACGGTTCCGTCTACAAAAAAAATTTCGGCCGGACGGGCCTGCCGTTAAAAAAGTTTCCATTGAAACATTCCGGATTTTCACGAAAAAAGGGCAAAATGACCCCCGGCCGCCTTCCGTTGATTCGGCAGCATCTATAGATTCTCTTCCAAAATTTTCTTGTCTTCCGGACGGAGCTGATCGATCGGAGCAAATACCTGTAAATGACGGCAAATATTGGTAAACGTCGCGGGGGTTTCCCCGCCCAATTCCCCGTCCAGATTGATCAGTACCTTTTCCGGCGAAGAAACTTTAATCCGGGAGGCCTTGGCAAAAATGATTTTCGGATCGTTCAAATGTTCCCCGCGGAGGGCCATTGTCGCCAGCCGGATAAAATCCGCCAAATTCGTCTTCTTCAGGATGAGCAAGGAAAAATAACCGTCGTTGATCGAAGCGTAGGGAAACAGTTTTTCAAAGCCGCCCACGGAGTTCGTCAATCCGATCAAAAACAGCATCGCTTCCCCTTCAAACATCTGGTCGTCATATTCGAGATTGATGTAAGTGGGCCGTATCGAAGGCAGGATCTCGATCCCCTTCAAATAATAGGCCAGCTGGCCCAACATCGTCTTCAGTTTGCTGGGCACCTCGTAGGTCAGCTCCGTCAGCCGGCCCCCTCCCGCGATATTGATAAAATATTTATCGTTCATCTTCCCGATATCCACCGGGATCGTTTCTCCCTGGAGGATGATCTCCGTCGCCCGCAGCACGTCGCGGGGGAGATGGAGGGCGCGGGCGAAGTCATTGGTCGTCCCGACCGGAATGATGCCGAGCTTCGGCGGATTCTTCTGCCGGGCAAGGCCGTTGACCACTTCGTTCAACGTTCCGTCGCCGCCGGCCGCCACCACGATGTCGCAGCCCCGTTCCACGGCGGATATGGCGGCCTCCGTCGCGTCCCCTTTGCCCGTGGTGGCATGGCAGGAGGTTTCAAACCCGGCCTGCTCGAACCGCTGCAACACCTCCGGCAAATATTTTTTAAAGATTTCCCGCCCGGAAGTCGGATTATAAATGATCCTTGCTCTTTTCATCGTCATCATCCATTTTTTCATGAATTCATCGAATTAATTCTTTATAATAAAATCATATAATAAGGCCTGTTTCCTTGCAAATTTTTCAAGGCGTTTCCAATCCGCCGCCGGGCCCGCCGGGCAGGACGGAAAAGGGCGGCCTGGGCCGTTTCATCGGCAAAGCCTGGCGAATATCCATTATGCCCATCCTTCAACCGTTTGATGATCGATCATCTCCGGAGAGACGGGACGGCCGTAAAGGACGGCAATCCCTTGCCCTTTTCCGCTTGCGCGCCGCGCCCGCCTTTCCCGCCGGAGCCATTCTTGCCGGCAAATTCCAGGGAAAGAAGCATTTACTTATTCCCGCAAATCTTTTAATATTTTAATTAGTTTGTTTATATAAAGGAGAAGTGAGTCATGAAAGATGCGTTAAAGGCTTACCGGTTTCCCATCATCCTGCTCTCATCCATCATCCTCGGGAGCGCCATCGGGCTGATTTTCGGGGAAAAAGCCGCTGTGCTTAAACCTTTGGGCGACCTGTTTTTAAACCTTTTATTCACCATCGTGGTCCCGCTCGTGTTTTTTTCCATCGCTTCGGCCATCGCCAATATCGAAAGCATGAAAAGGCTGGGGAACATCCTCGGTTCGATGATGGTCGTGTTCGTGGCGACCGGCATTATCTCTTCCATTCTTATGCTCATCGCCGTCATCCTGATTCCCCCCGCCCAAGGCGTCCACATCACCCTTACGGAGCCGGAAAACGCGGAAAAGCTTTCGCTGGCGGATCAGCTGGTGAAAACCTTCACCGTTTCCGATTTCGTCAATATTTTTTCCCGGGAAAATATGTTGGCGCTGATCGTCTTTTCCGTCCTGGTCGGCCTTGCCACCGGATTGTCGGGGGAGAAGGGGAAAGCCTTTGCGAAATTTCTCGACAGCGGAAGCGAAGTGTTTGTGCGATTGACCCAAATCATCATGTATTACGCCCCCGTCGGTTTGGGCGCCTACTTTTCCTCGTTGATCGGGACTTTCGGGGCCCAATTGCTCGGGGATTACGCCCGGGCCTTTCTCATCTACTTCCCCGTTTCCATTTTCTATTTTCTCGTCGGCTTCACCCTATATGCCTTTTTGGCCGGCGGCAAAAAGGGAGTGGTTACTTTCTGGAAACATATTTTATCCCCCGCCGCCACGGCTTTGGCGACGGGAAGCAGCATCGGCACGCTGCCGATCAATTTGGAAGCGGCCCGGAAGATCGGGGTGCCGAAGGACATCCGGGAAACGGTGCTGCCCATCGGCGCCACCATTCATATGGACGGTTCCTGCCTTTCCGCCATATTGAAGATCGCCTTTGTCTTCGGCATCTTTAACATGGATTTTTCCGGCTGGGATACCTTTTTGACCGCCATCGGCGTCGCCGTCCTTTCCGGCGTGGTCATGTCGGGCATCCCCGGCGGCGGTTTTATGGGTGAAATGTTGATCGTGTCCCTGTACGGGTTTCCGCCGGCCGCCCTCCCCATCATTTCCGCCATCGGCGTCGTCGTGGACGCCCCGGCGACCATGATCAATTCCACCGGGGACACGGTGGCCGGAATGCTCGTCACCCGCCATCTGGAAGGAAAAGACTGGATGGAAAAGGCCGAAGAAGCCGAACTCGTCTGATAAAAAACGAACAAAGATTCATGCCCCTTTGCCGAAGGGCGCTCCGGACACCGAGCCCGGTGGGCCCTTCGTATTTTTTTATAGTAATATTTTCATAAAATTTTGTATAATGGAAGAAGAGAAACGAAAGGAGGTGCGGTGGTTGGCTTACCATACCGTGTTGTTAAACCGAATGTACGTGAACGGCAAATGGGTCAAGGCGAAAGGCAATCAAACCTTTCCCGTCACCAACCCGGCCACGGGAAAAACGATCGGCTCCGTCCCGGACGGAGGGAAAGAAGACGCACGGCTCGCCGTTGACGCCGCCCATGCCGCTTTCCCAGTCTGGTCCGGAAAAACGGCCGAGGAACGGAGCTATTTTTTGAGGAAATGGCATGACGCGATTTTAGATAACAAAAATGAGATCGCGGAGATTCTCGTTCTCGAACAAGGTAAACCGATGAAGGAAGCGCTGGGGGAAATTACATATGCGGCCAGCTTCCTGCTGTGGTATGCCGAAGAAGCGAAGCGCATATACGGGGAAACCATCCCCGCATCGGCGCCGGACAAACGGATTTTGGTTTTCAGGCAGCCGGTGGGCGTAACGGCGGCGATCACCCCTTGGAATTTCCCCGCCGCCATGATCACGAGAAAGGTGGCTCCCGCCCTGGCGGCCGGCTGCACCGTGGTCATCAAACCCGCCGAACAGACGCCATTGACGGCGTTAAAGCTCGCGGAAGCGGCGGAGATGGCCGGATTCCCCCGGGGTGTCATCAATGTGGTCACGGGAAACCCGGAAGAAATCGGTGCGGCCTGGCTCGAGGATCCCCGGGTGCGAAAGATCACCTTCACCGGTTCCACCGAAGTCGGCAAATTGTTAATGAAGGGCGCGGCGGACACGGTCAAAAAAATTTCGCTGGAATTGGGGGGACATGCCCCGGTCATCGTTTTTGAAGACGCCGATTTGGATCTGGCCGTGCAAGGCACCATCCTGTCCAAATTCCGGAACGCGGGCCAAACCTGCATATGCGCCAACCGGGTATACGTCCAGGAATCCATTTTCGAACCGTTTGTTGAAAAACTGGCGGAAGAAACGAAAAAATTGGTCGTCGGCTACGGCCTCGAACCGGAAACCCAAATCGGGCCCCTGATCGATGAATCCGCCTACCTGAAGGTAAAAAGCCATATCGAAAACGCCGTGGCCATGGGGGCGAAGATCGTCTGCGGCGGGAACCGGGTGAACGATTTTGAAGGCGGTTACTTCCTGGAACCGACGGTATTAACCGATGTGAAAGACGACATGAAAATCATGAAGGAAGAAACCTTCGGACCCGTGGCTCCCGTTCTCACCTTCCGGGACATGGAGGAAGTGATCGAACGGGCGAACGATACGCCCTACGGGCTGGCCGCCTATGCGTTCACTTCGAATTTAAGGACGGCCTTCCTCGTTTCGGAACGGCTGGAATACGGCATCGTTGGAATCAACGATCCCCTTCCTTCCGTCGCCCAAGCCCCCTTCGGCGGATTCAAGGAAAGCGGGCTGGGACGGGAAGGCGGCCATCACGGCATCGACGAATTTTTGGAAATCAAATATGTTTCGATGAAGTTGTAAAATAGATTTTTCGTTCCCCGGTTTTTTCGGCGCTTCTTTTCGCTTCCGCATTTTTTCAATGCGAACCCTTCGCTCCCGCGGCTTCGCCGGAATCCGCCGCTTCCGCTCCGGGATGGACGGGCCCCAATGGGAAGGACAATAAAACTTCAGTCCGGAATGAACGGGCAAGCCAGATGAAACGGACGATAAATTTCGGCCCGGGATAAAGGGACCCGTCTAACGGAACGGACGATAAAACTTGGCCTCGGATGAACGGGCCCGCCCATGGGACGGGCGATAAAACTCCTTTTAGGATGTACGCCCCGATGAGACGGGCGAAAAATTTCGGCCCAGGGTAAACGGTCCGCCCAATGGAACGGGCGATAAAACCGGGAAATATATTGGATGCGCACCCGGGTTTTCACTTCTTCCCCGGCTGTCCCGGCTTGACGGGACGGCTTTTTTTCGTCTTTTTCCGAAAATCGCCCGGCGGAAAATCCGCAAGACAAGCCGTGCGCCATCCGCGGGACAAAACCCCACACGGTCCCCATGCCTTCCCTCCGCCTAAAAATCCCGTTCGGAAAAAACCAATCTTCAACACATTCTTGTAAATTGAACCGACAATATTTGTGATGAAATCGCATTCATGATCGGGTTGAACCATTGTATGCTAAAGATAAGGGAGGTGGCTGCGGATTGATCACATTGGATGACCGAAGTTTGCTGATCTTCAAAGAATTGCTCGTTTCCCCGCGCATCAAAGGGAAAGACTTGGAAAAAAAACTGAATCTCACAAGAAGGCAAATCAACTACAGCATCCAAAAAATCAACGACTGGCTTGCGGACAACAGCCTCCCGATCATCGAAAATCAACGGAATGTCGGATTTATCGTCGACCGTTCCATCATCGAAAGGGTACCGGAATTGCTCCAAATCAGACCGGCGCTTGAATACATCCCGACGAAGAAGGAACGGATGAATCTCCTGTTGCTCATGATCCTGGCGCGCCGGGAGGAGCTTTCCCTGTTCCATCTGGCATCGGCATTAAAAGTGAGCAAAAATACGGTCTTATATGATTTGCACCTGATGGAAAAAAAGTTGAAAGAAAGACAGCTGGCATTAAAATACACGCGGCGCGACGGTTACTTTATCGAAGGGAAAGAGATCGCGAAGCGCAAACTGATCGTCGACACCGTCAATAAAATCCTCCACATGCCGGAGGGATGGAAATGGATCAACGCGATCACCGGCATTACCGAAGAAGATCTCAACCGTTTGAAGCGGAAACTGGAGGTGGTTGAAAAACGGTTGAACAAGCGGTTTACGGACCAGCAGCTGAACACGTTGGCCGTCATTTTCTTGATTCTTTTGCAACGGATGAAGGACGGAAAACACCCGGAACCTTTCGACATCAGCTATGTGGATATTTCGAACACAAAAGAATACCAGGCCGTGGAAGATTTGTTCGGCAACGATGAAAAACTGACCGAGCAAGACCGGCTCTATATCGCCTTGCATCTCCTTTCGTCGAGCGTCGTCTCCACGGAAATGGACCAAGTGAATTTTAAAGAAAAACTGTACGGCGCCATCGAACGGTTCGTCGCCAATTTCGAAAAAGTGGCCTGCGTGAATTTCCAAAGCAAGCACACCCTCTATCAAAAGCTTTACCAGCATTTAAAGCCGGCCTTTTACCGGGTGACCTATGAACTTTCGGTGGAAAACCCTTTGCTGGACTTGATCAAGCAGGAATACGGGGATATCCATCACTTGGTCAAACAGAGCATCGGCCCTTTGGAAAAGTTTTTCTCCGCGCCGATTCCGGAAGACGAACTCGCCTATTTGACTTTGCTGATCAAAAGTTCCCTGCAGCAGCAAGGCGATGATCTTTTGAAAAAGCCGAAAGCGATCGTCGTCTGCCCGAGCGGGATTTCCGTCTCAAAGCTCGTCTTCGAAGAATTAAAGCAAATGTTTCCCGACATCATCTTCCTCGACCATATTTCGGTGCGGGATTTTCCGGCCTTTGAACCGGATTACGATATCGTGTTTTCCACCGTGTTTTTAAACACAAAGAAAAAATTATTCCTGATTCCTCCCGTCTTCACGGACCAAGAAAAACAAAACCTGAAAATCGCCGTGGAGCAGGAACTGAAAAAGAAGAGCCCGGCGCTCATCAATTATGACCGGCTGATGAACATCATCGAAAAACATGCGTCGGTGAAAAACCCGGCTTCCCTGAAAGAAGAACTGAAATCCTTTTTCTACCACACCCAATTTCCGGATGAGAACTACGGGGAAGATTACAAGCCGAATCTGATCGATCTCGTTCCCGTCGAATTCATCCGGCTGCAGCAGCCGGCAAGGGATTGGAAAGAAGCCATCCTTTTGGCCTCCCGGCCGCTTCTGCAAAATTCCATCATCGACATGAGCTACATCGATGCCATGATCCGGGTCATCCAGGAGTACGGGACGTACATGATCGCGCCAAAGGTCGTCATCCCCCATGCCAAACCGGAGGACGGCGCCCACAAACTGTGCATGAGCGTGCTCACGCTGAAAAACGCGGTCCGTTTTCCGAAAAATATCTTCATTCAAGTGCTGATCGTCATTGCCGCCGTCGACCGGAAGTCCCATATCAAGGCATTGACCCAGCTGTACGATTTACTGATGGACAAAAACAACGTGGAAACGATGATCGGAACGGACAACCCGATGGTGATCCACCGGCTTTTCCGGGAGTATTCCACCCATTGAATACCCATTTTCTTGCATCGGAAAGGTGAATGGCGGGGAAAGGATCCCGTATTCCGCCCATTGAAGCCCATTTTCCCGGCGTCATCTTTCGGCCTATATTCGGCGGCGGGATTCCCCAAACTTTGAACCGGATCATGACATCGTGTTTGCCGCCGTTATAACGAATGGCACTTGAAGGAGGTGATGGATTTTTCCGCAAACGCCACCATTCGAAAGGAGGAAGCAGCATGACGCAGCAAAAAAAATTGCTGATGGAAGAAGAACGAAAAGCGATTGTCCATTATGGGAAAAAACTGATCGAATCCGGCCTGACGACCGGAACGGGAGGCAATTTGAGCATTTACGACCCGGAAACCGGATATATGGCGATCAAACCGACCGGCATCGATTATTTCGAAATTCAACCGGAAGATGTCGTCATCACCGACCTCAACGGCAACATCGTCGACGGCCGGCTGAAACCGTCCAGCGAGTATGAAATGCACGCCATCGTTTACCGGAACCGCGACGATGCCAGGGCGATGATCCATACCCATGCCTTGTATTTGACAACGATCGCCTGCCTGCGCTGGGACTTGCCCGCCGTCGATTACCTTGTAGCCCATGCCGGCGGAAAAAACGTGCGTTGTGCGGAATACGCCACTTACGGAACGAAGGAACTCGCCGAAAATGCGTTGAAGGCGATGGAAGGGCGCAAAGCGGTCCTCCTGGCCAACCACGGCGTCAATGTGATCGGGGACACCCTCGAACAGGCCTTTGCCGTGTTGGAACAGCTGGAGTTTTGCGCAAAGCTCTACTGGCAAGCCAAGGCCATCGGCGAACCGGTCATCTTGCCGGACGAAGAAATGGAGCACATGGTTTTCCGATTCAAAGATTACGGTCAAAAGAAGAAACCACAGCAAGGAAGGGAACAACATGGGATTATTTAACGAATTGTTCAGCGAGGATCTGGTCTTCCTCGATTTCCCATGCCGGGACAAATACGAATTCTTTGAAAAAATTTCCCGTCTGCTTCTGGAAAAAGGCTATGTAAAATCCAGCTTTCAAAAGGCTCTCGTCGAAAGGGAAGAAAAATATCCGACCGGCTTGCGGACGACGCCGTTCCACGTGGCCATCCCGCATACCGATCCGGCAAACATCGTCCGTCCCTTCATCGCCGTGATCCGTCCGGAGCGCGCGGTCGAATTTAACGAAATGGGAATGAGCGACGAAAAAGTGGAAGCCAGATTTTTGTTCCTGTTGGGGCTGAACCGCGGGGAAGGCCAAACGGAACTGCTGTCCCGGCTGATCCATTTATTCAACAACCGGGAAGCCATGGAGCGGCTGATCAAGGAAAACGACAAAGGGAACGTCATCCGGCTGTTGAAGGAAAACATCAACTGATCCCATCGGAACCCAAAAACTTCAAAATATTGGAGGTTTTCATCATGAAAAAGATTATCGTTGCCTGCGGATCCGGCGTGGCCACGTCACAAACGGTGGCTTCCAAAATCCAGAACCTGCTCCGGGAAAGAAACATCCAAGCCCAAGTGGAAGCCGTCGACATCAAATCGTTGGATACCCATATTAAAACATCCGCCGCCTATGTCGCCATCACGAAACCCGACAAAGAATACCCCATCCCGGTGGTCAACGGCATCGCCTTCCTGACGGGCGTCGGCATGGAAGCGGAACTGGAAAAGATCATCCGCGCACTACAATAAAATATTTGAAAGGAGAAATCATTCATGGATGTCATCCGCTCGATCTTCCAATTCATCCTGGACATGGGCGCCTCCGTTTTCGTCCCGCTCATTTTGCTGGTCATGGGCCTCATCGTCCGCATGAAATTCAAAGACGCCTTCACGAGCGCATTGACCCTCGGCGTGGCGTTCGTGGGCATGAACATCGTCGTCGGTTTCATGATGAACTCGATCGGCCCCGCGGCCCAACAATTTGTCAAAAACACCGGCATTCAATTGAATGTCATCGACGGCGGCTGGACTTCCATGGCGACCCTCGCCTGGGCCTGGCCGCTCGCGTTCCTCATGTTTCCGTTCCAAATCGGCGTAAACCTGCTCATGCTTTTAACGAAACAAACGGATACGTTGAATGTGGACCTCTGGAACGTATGGGGAAAAATTTTCACGGCCGTCCTGGTCATCGGGGTGACCGGAAGTCCGACTGCGGCCTTTGCGGTGGCAATCATTCAAATGTTTATTGAATTGAAAATTGCCGACGTAAACCAAAAACAAATTGAAAGGCTGACGAACATTCCCGGGGTGACCACAACCCACAGCATGAACATCATCGCCGTCATCCTCTATCCGATCAACCGGCTGATGGATTACATCCCCGGCTTGAACAAACGGATTGACGCCAACTGGCTGAAAGGGAAAATCGGCGTCTTCGCGGAAAACCACGTCATGGGCTTTATGATCGCCATTTTGCTTGGAATCTTTGCCAAATATTCGGTCCAGGAAACTTTAATTCTCGGCGTGCAAGGCGGAACGGCATTAACCTTGTTCCCGATGGTGGCGAAGCTGTTCATGCAAGCGTTGGCCCCGATTTCCGACGCCACGAGCGAATTCATGAAAAAGCACTCCCGCGGAAGAAATTTCTATATCGGGTTGGACTGGCCGATCCTTGCGGGCTGCAATGAAATCTGGGTCACCACGATCCTTTTGGTGCCGATCACCTTGGTGTTGGCCGTCATCCTGCCGGGCAACAACATTTTGCCCTTTGCCGGCATCATCAACCTGTCCATTGCCGTGCCGGCGCTGCTTGTGACGGGAGGAAACCTGCTCCGGATGGTCATCCTGGGGACCTTGGCGACACCGATCTTCCTGTATGCGGCCACCGAGTTCGCCCCGACCATCACCCAATTGGCGCTCGACACGAAAGCCTTGGAAATTCCCTCCGGGCAAATGCTTTCCTGGAGCACGATCGAATATCCTGTATTCCGTTATATCTTCGCCCATGCGGCAAACATCATCAACGGCGAATTCGCCGGATTCATCGCGGCGATCATCTGGCTCGGCCTGTTCGCCTGGTATATCAAAGGCATGCGGGCACGGACAAAAGCCTTTGAAGAAGAAGAAAAAGCGGCATAATTCATCCCGGAAAGGATCATTGAATCATGCCGCACTCGGGAACGGGGCTCCTTTTCCCACGGGGATCGGGAGCCCTTTCTAAAAAAATATCATGAACCTTGGAGAAATTCAATCACCAATTTCCAAATAATTCCGTTTCTACAGATAAGGTGTGGATAGTCGTGATCTATACGGTGACTTTGAATACGGCCATCGACCGGGTTATTTATATCGATGGCATTTTAAGCCGCAAAAAAAACAATAAGGTGAAACGGACCTTTTACGATATCGGCGGGAAGGCCACCCATGTCTCCGTCGTCCTTTCCCGGCTGCGCATCCCGAATATCGCCACGGGATTTGTCGGGGAAAAAAACAAAGAAAAGCTGATGCAATTATTGGAAGAAAAGGGCGTTGCCTGCGACTTCATCGCGCAGGCGGGCTGTCCGACGCGGGAAACCCTCGTCATTCTTGATGATGCCGGCGAAGGCAGCTTCATGATTACGGAAAAGGGCTTTTCCGTTCATGGGGATACCTTGGAAAAACTGAAAAGGAAATTATCGGAAAAGGTGACGGAAGGCGATTTTGCCGTGTTCGCCGGGAGCCTTCCCCCCGGGCTGGACGGCGATCAATACCGGGAACTTTTGCAAGCGGCCGCCGAAAAGGGCGGGAAACTCATTCTCGATACAACCGGCGCGCAATTGCGCTCCGCCATCCGACTGAAGCCATATGCCATCAAACCCAATGAAGACGAATTTCAAGAGCTTGTCGGAAAACGGCTGAACACGCCGGACGAATATGCTTCCGAAATCAAAAAACTCCTGCAAGCCGGCATCGAATACGTCATCGTGACTTTAGGCAAAAAGGGCAGCCTGGTCGGGCACGGGGACGAAGTTTACCGGGTCCTTCCGCCCAAGGTGAAGGAAGTCAACGACACGGGCTGCGGCGATGTATTTGTCGGGGAGTTCGTCGCCGGACTGCACCAACGCTTTCCCTTGGAGAAAATGATCCGCTTCGCCACCGCGTTAAGCGCATCGAAAGCCGAGCAGCCGGAAAGTTCCGCCTTTTCCCCGGAAAGGGCAGAACAGCTGGAGGGAGAGGTCGTCATCCGGCGATTGCCGGCATGACGAGCCTTTTGCTGAAAGGAAGAACAATAGGCTGAACGGGTTTGCGTGCATTTATTCGAAATGAAGCCAAAGAAGCGCCCGGCCCGGAAGAAGGGAACCGAATCCTTCGGCCCATGCAGGTAGGCCGCCCGTTCCAACCGGCTTTCGAAATACTTCGGATCGGAGGTAGGCAATTGATGATGTTTCTTGAAGAACGGATCGATTTGTGCGAAGTCGCAAGAATGATGTTTGACCGGTACCTGACCAACGCCGCCGGCGGAAACATCACGGTCAAGGTGAGCGAGGAACTATTTCTTATGACACCCACGCTCATGTCCCAGGCGAAATTTTGCCGGTTGACCCCGGAGGATATCCTCGTTGTCGACAAACATGGAAACATTTATGAAGGAAAGGGGAAATTGACAAGGGAATTCAACATGCATATGGCCGCCTATGAGGCCCTTCCCGAGGCCGGCGCCGTCATCCACGGCCATGCGAAGGAATCCATGGTCTTTGCCTCCCTGGGGATGCAGATGCCGAACTTGACCGAAGCGACACAAAAATTGGGCGATATCGCCACCCTCGAATTCGCCCCGGCGACGACGAAAGAACTGGCGAAGATCGTGCGCGAGCATTTATTGTCCCGGAACGGACAGCTTCCCGTCGCCGCTTTATTGAACAAACACGGGGTGATCGTTGTCGACCGGACATTGCGCAAGGCGTACGATATGTTCGAGCGGCTGGAATACAATGCCTACGTGGGCATCCACGCGAAAATCTTTTCCGCCTTGGGCCTTTATAAGGAAGAGAGGAAGGCGTACAATTATAACCTGGAGGAATAACATGAACAAATGGCTTTGGTATTTCCTCGTCGTCGCCGCCACGGTGCTCCTGATCCTTTCTTTTCTGAAAGGGAACGCCCTGCTGGCCGTCCTCGCCTTCCTGTTGGCGCTGTTTCTGCGCCGCTTCTACGATTCCATTCCGCTTCCCAAATCGATCCGGGAACGGATGGAAGCCGCTGAGGGAAGAAGCAAGGGCGCGGTCCCGCCGGTTAATTCCACCGAAAAGGGCGCAAGCAGCCGTCGGGCACAAGAATCAGAATGACCGTGCTGTCCAGCATCCATGAAAAAAGATATTTCCATGATTATCCAAATGAATGAAGCCAATGAATTGCCGGCAACTGGACATTCATCCCAGCCAAAGAAAAAAATGGGGCGGCCTTTTTCCGTATACGACCGGAAAAAGGCCGCTCTGTCGAAAAACGGAAATAACGGCACGTGCAGTCTAATCTCTTTCCCATTTACCTTATGCTTATCGCTCAATCAATCATTTTCTGGAAAATTTTCGATTGCAAACCGATCACAAGTACATGAACAATACCATCGATAACAAACTGCAGCCAAAACGTATCGCTGATGAACAGCTTCACGGTCCAATACGGCGGCAGCACCATGCCAAGCGCCGACGACGATCTTGAATCGATCAAATGGATCACGAACGGTGTGATGAGAAGATCGTTGTCCCTTCTTTTTTCTTCTGCAAAATCAAATTTTTTTATTTCGCGCGTTAACCGGATCCAATCCGGATGTCGGTTCATCCAGAAATAATATTTTCGGATGATTTAATAATGCTCGGCAAAAATTCAGGCGCATTTTCATTCCCTTCGAAAAATGGGATAAACGAACATCCGCAGCATCCGCCAACCCGACAAGCTTTAGCAGTTCCACCGGATCCGCTGTCGGTTTCGTATACAGCTTTCGAAAAAAAGTAAATTTTCGAGCGCCGTCAATCGGGCATAAAAATTCGGAAATTCAAATTTGTTTTTGATGATTTTTTTATTCCTTCTCATCCTCCTTTTCGGACGGTCGCAACCGCCTGCATGTCACGGCGCCCCGCAAGTGCGCCCCGTTCCACGGCAATTTTCGGATAGCAAAAGCACCGGAATTGACGGTTTGCGATAATCATTTCGTATGGACCGCCGTTTCGCTGATGAGATAACTCAGCCTAAGTCGCGATAACCATCTCTCAGCTTCTGTCTTATTTTGTTCGGAATGATTAATATCTTCCCGATACATCAGGCCGTTCACTTTCATAAAACCGACCTTTCCCTTTTCCATGCGCTTGATGATCATCGGCCACTCCGCATCGGTGACCGCGGCCTTCGATTGCCCGGCAATTTTTAATAAACCGGCTTTGTTCAGGCCGCAGGAACCGGCCGTCACATCGATCTCATCCCGGCTTCCGAATTCGAGCGTAAAAATCTTGTTGGTAATCTTTTCCGTTTCCCGCCATGCGGCCGGATGGGACCGGAAGGCCGCTTCCGTTCTTCCGATGATCAGATAGTCGAATGTTCTGATCCTCTCCTTTACTTTTTCGAACTCCTCCGGATAGGACAAGCACCAGGTGATCATACGGTCAAGATCACAATAATGAAAATGGGCATGACCGGTGTGTTGAACAAGCTGCAAAATACTCCGCCGCGCGGCCGCGGCGCCCCTTTTTTCGATGAAAAATACGACAAAACCGGCCCCTTCAAGCAGCCGCTTCAATTCCCGGTCCGTATTTTCGCTTAATGCAATATAGCCGTTGCTGTAATGCCTTTTTAAAACAGGCAATGCTTCTTTCAAGCTGTTTGCCAATGATCCTTTTGGATCGTGCATGACAGAGATGAAGGCAACATCGTTCAATTTTATCTGCTCCCCAAATCATGTTCAATCTTCCTTCCGCCGCAAAAAAACGGGGAGGGTCCTTCCCCGCCGGGATCGGCAATGACCGCCGGCCAATATCCAGCCGCGGCAATTTTTTAAGGAAATTTTCCCCGAAAAGTTCGTGCCGCAAGAAAGCAAAACCGAAAGCGGCAAACGGCCCCTTCCGTCATCGCATGCTTCTTCTCTCGATGAAACCCCCTGTGACGACGGTCAGTGAGCCGATTATCGACAGGGCATAAAAGGAAAACCGGGACAAGGCGACGCCGGCGGGATATAAGACGGCGGCGTAAAGCAAGAAAAAACCGAGGATTTGGATGAGATACGGATAATATTTCCGTTTCTTTTCCCCGCCGTTTCCGCCCTTTTTTCGGAGGATGATGCCTGCGTAGGCGGTCAACGTTCCGAAAATCGCAAGGGGATAAAAGGAAAACAAGGGTATTCCTTCACCGACCAAATAGAAGAGGGAAAGCAGCATCAGGAGAAAACCGCCCCATTGCATGGCAAGTGGAACATAATTCCTTATCATACCGATCCCGCTCCTTTGCAAATGAACGCCGGAATCCGGTCAAACCCGGCGATGAGCCGCTGCGCCCAGGGCACGATTGGACGGACCGCCGTCCGGAAACCTGGCGCTTATGACGCAATCAAGCCATTCCCAGCCGGGGTGGACCTGCCCCTTAGCGGCGGATCAAGTAAAAATGATCAGGAAACCGCTGTTGGGCGAAGGAAAATAGCAGAATAGTTTAACTAATTATAATATTTCAATTCCTTTTGTGTCAAGGCCGGTGAACGTACGGATATCCTGCCGGATCATGGAGGTATACTTCTACATCGCTTACTTCATATACGGCGCTCCGTGCCTTGTGGGCAGCGGCGATTGGGATCGTAGGACGGAAATTCCATATCCGATGGGCCGACGGCAACCATTTCTTAAGACCGGGATCCGATCAAAACCGCAAATAAGCCGTTGTACCCTGTGGTGCGATTGGACAACCTGCCCTCCGGCAACCTCGCACCCGCGGCGAAAGCAAACCTATCCCCTGCCGGGGAAAAGTGCCGGGGGATCTCCCCTCGCCGGCGGATCCGGTAAAAACGGAAAAATCGAAATGGCGATCGAGCGGCAATAAATGGTAATATATTTGAATTCTTCGTGTGGCAAGGCGAAACTCCGGTTATCCAACCATTTCAAACGCCACATTGCCTGTCCCGGCTACTTTCCCCGGGAGCGGCCGTCTTTCCTTTGCGAAGAAAAATGAGGAACGGGAGAAGCCGGTCCGACAACCATGATTGGAACCTTTGCCCGGGAGGGCAGCCGGACCGGGACCGAATTCGCGGCCGGTCATCCCCGTCTTTTCCAAAAACATGCGGCCCTTCCCCGGCCGGTCGCCGGGAAAAGGCCGCAAGCCTGATCCGCGTTTGATTGTCTGTCTGGATAGGTTTTTGTGTATTCCGGGAACCGTCTTTACTTTTTCCGGACTTCATCTTCGGCCGGATGCCGGCCTTCGCTCCATCCCCCGCCGTTTCTCTTCCGCTTATCTCTTCCCGATTTCTTCCAACAGCAGCTTATTTACGAGCGGAGGGTTGGCTTGCCCCTTCGTCCGCTTCATGATCTGCCCGACCAGATAGGCCAGGGCCCGGTCTTTTCCGTTTTTGAAATCCTGGACGGATTGTTCGTTTTCATCCAAAACTTCCAGTACGATTTTCCTTAGCGTGGCTTCGTCGGAAATTTGGGCAAGGCCTCTTTCCTTGACGATTTCTTCCGGATCTCCGCCCTTTTCGATCAATTCCCGAAACACCTTTTTGGCGATCTTCGAGGAAATGGTGCCGTTTCCGATCAATCGGATCAATTTGGCCAGGCTTTCCGGCGTCAAGGCCGTATCTCCCAATTCCTTCTGTTCGGCGTTGAGATAAGCGGACACTTCCCCCATCAGCCAGTTGGAGGCTTGCTTCGGATCGGCGCCGTGCCCGACCGTCGCTTCAAAGAAATCGGACATTTCCTTCGTCAGCGTCAGTATCTTGGCGTCGTATTCGGGAAGCCCCAGTTCTTCGACGTACCGCCGTTTCCTCGAATCGGGAAGCTCGGGGATCTGGGACCGGATTTCTTCCTTCCACTTTTCATCAATATATAGCTCCACCAGATCCGGCTCGGGGAAATACCGGTAATCCTCGGAACCTTCCTTTACCCGCATTAAAACCGTCGTTCCCGTCGCCTCGTCGAACCTTCGCGTTTCCTGGCGGATGACCCCGCCCGAAAGGAGGATTTTTTCCTGCCTTGCCGCTTCATATTCCAGCCCTTTGCGGACGAAATTGAAGGAGTTCAAGTTTTTCAATTCCGTTTTCGTCCCGAAGGTTTCCTGGCCGAAGGGCCTGAGGGAAATGTTCGCGTCGCAGCGCAGGGAACCTTCTTCCATCTTGCAGTCGGAGACGCCGGTGTATTGGATGATCGACTTCAATTTTTCCAAATAGGCGTAAGCCTCTTCCGGCGAGCGGATATCCGGTTCGGAAACGATCTCGATCAGCGGCGTCCCCTGCCGGTTGAAATCGACCAGCGAGTAGCCGTCATCGGTGTGGAACAGTTTGCCGGCATCCTCCTCCAGATGGATCCGGGTAATGCCGATCCTCTTCTTTTTCCCGTTCACTTCGATTTCGATCCAGCCGTTTCTGCCGATCGGCTGATCGTATTGGGAAATTTGATAGGCCTTCGGGTTGTCGGGATAAAAATAATTTTTCCGGTCGAATTTCGTAACCGTGGCGATCTCGCAGTTTAAGGCCATCGCCGCCTTCAAGGCGTAATTCACCGCTTCCTTATTTAAAACGGGGAGAATCCCGGGATAGCCGAGATCGATCACATTGGTGTTCGTATTCGGTTCCGCTCCGAAATGGGCCGGGGCCGGCGAAAAGATTTTGGATTTCGTCTTCAATTCCACATGGACTTCGAGGCCGATTACGATTTCAAAATTCATCCTTTTCCCCCCTTACAAATTTGGCCGTTGCCTGTGGTAGTCGGTCGCCTGTTCGAAGGCGTGCGCCACCCGGTAGACCGTCGTTTCGTCAAAGGGTTTGCCGATGATTTGCAGTCCGAGGGGCAGATGTCCCGCAAAACCGCACGGGACGGAAATCGCCGGCAGCCCCGCCAAATTGACGGGAATCGTCAAAATGTCGTTGGCGTACATCGTCAGCGGGTCGTCAATTTTTTCGCCGATCTTGAACGCCGGCGTGGGGGTCGTCGGCCCGATGACGACGTCGAAGGCTTCGAATACCCGGTCGAAGTCCTGCTTGATCAGCGTCCGGACCTGTTGCGCTTTCTTATAGTAGGCGTCGTAATAGCCTGAACTTAAGGCAAAGGTCCCGAGCATGATCCGGCGTTTCACTTCATCGCCGAACCCTTCCGCCCGGGTCTTTTTATAAAGATCCCAAAGGTTCTCGGCATCCTTCGCCCGGTATCCGTAGCGGATCCCGTCAAAACGGGCGAGGTTGGAAGAAGCTTCGGAAGAAGCCAGCAAATAATAGCAGGCCACCCCGTATTTGGAATGGGGGAGGGAAACCTCTTCCCAGACGGCCCCCAGTTTTTCCAGCACTTTTAAGGCCGCGAGAACGGCCTGCCGCGATTCCTCGGATACGCCTTCGCCCAAATACTCTTTCGGCACGGCGATTTTCAGGCCTTTTACATCTCCGGTAAAGGCCTTCGTATAATCCGGGACTTCCACGTCGGCGGATGTGGAATCGTGGGGATCAACGCCGGCAATCAGCTGCAGCAAATAGGCGTTGTCTTCCACGTTTCGGGTGATCGGGCCGATTTGATCCAGCGATGACGCGAAGGCCACCAGCCCGAACCGGGAAACCCGCCCGTAGGTCGGCTTCATGCCGACGACGCCGCAAAAAGCGGCAGGCTGCCGGATCGATCCGCCGGTATCGGACCCGAGGGCGAAAGGCACTTCCCCCGCGGCCACGGCAGCGGCCGATCCCCCCGAAGATCCTCCGGGCACCCTTTCCAAATCCCACGGATTATACGTTTTTTTGAAGTGGGAGTTTTCCGTCGAAGAGCCCATGGCAAATTCGTCCATGTTCAGTTTCCCGATCATCACCGTTCCCGCGTTTTGCAGCTTCTCCACGACGGTGGCGTTGTAGATGGGGATGAAGTTTTCCAGGATTTTGCTTGCGCATGTGGTTAGGACGCCCTTCGTGACGATGTTGTCCTTGATCCCGATCGGCATGCCGTAGAAAAGGCTATGTACTTCCGCTTCTTCCCGCCGTTCGTCGAGCTCCTTCGCCCTTTTTCTCGCCCCCTCCTCATCGAGGGTGATAAAGGCTTGAACCTTATCTTCCACTTCGCGGATCCGGCGGAAGGATTCATCGACCAAATCCGCAGCGGATATCTCCTTTTTCACGAGCATTTCGTGCAAATCCTTCAGCTTATGTTCGAATAAACCCGCCATGGCGTACCTCCTATTCCAAGATGGACGGAACCCGTATTAAACCGTCCTTATGATCCGGTGCGTTTTTCAACACTTCTTCCCGCGGCAATCCCTTTTCCGGGATGTCCTCCCGCATGACGTTTTTTATATCCAATACGTGGGAAGTCGGCTTGACGTTTGTCGTGTCCAGCTCATTCAATTGTTCGGCGTACTCGATGATCGCCGCAAGCTGCGTCGCGAATTTTTCCGTTTCCTCTTCCGTAATGGCGAGCTTGGCCAATTCCGCCACATATTTTACCTCTTCTTTGGAAATCTTGGCCACCCCTGTCACCTCCGTATCAATGTTAAGGAAAAAATAAAAAATGGATATGTATTTGCACAAGACATAACTTATTTTACCATGTTTTCAAAGGCAAGGGAAACCGGCCCGGGGCTGAAAAACCCGTGGCCGTCCCTCCTTGGAATCCCGCCCGGAAGGGATTGCCCACATCCGTTGCAGAGGTTTTGCCTGCGGTCCGCCGCTCCCGCTGGCCCCGGATCCGGTCTCGCCTATCAACGGCCGGAAGACGTGTGAACATAGCTTGGTTCCCCTCCCTCAACGGGTTCGGGATGCTGATCCCGTCGCGGAAAATCCAATTACTTCCTCCGTCCCGGACGGGGCGAACCCATGGGGTTTGGCCCGGACTTCGACGGCATCATCCAAAAGGCGAAAACCTGTGTCGTCCGCAAGATGTCATTTTGGGATTTTTCTTTGCTTGGGGCAGGCTCTTGTCCATAAAAGTTTTAGGGGGACCGTCGAAAGAAAAAAGCCGGCCATTTGGCCGTATGTTCCCATGCAGGGGGCTGAAGGGCAAATTCCGTTTTGGGGCAAAAGGTTCCGGCAATTCGCTTCCGGCACCGCTCCGCCGTTCACCACATCTTCAAGATTTCCTCGAGGTCAGCGACGTACACTTTATCCTCATGGAAAACCGCCATTTGGGACCGGCGGCAGCTCAGGATATCCATGGGGATCTCTTTTCCTTTTTCATCGAGGAAGGATAGCCGCGCCTTTCTTTTCAGCTTCCCTTTTTTCGCCATCTCGAACAAGACGAACCGATTGTCGTCCCAGCCGGCTTTGAACAGGATGTACGGCTCATGGACGAGGAAGGCGGTCGAGCTTTCCACATCCGTTTTCCAGTAGGACAAGGCACCGTCGCGGTAACGGGCCAGCTCGAATTCGTCATAATAATAAAACCAGACGTCCCGGTCGCCGCATACGTTCATCGCATAGCAGTCGATGATGTGATGTTTTCCGCCGTTCGGATACTCATAAAGCCTGTTTCCATAGGCGTCCCACCGGATCAGCCCCGCCGATCCGACCGGTTCGTCCCAGCCGTAATTGCCGAAAATCCCTTCATCGAAGTAGCCTGTCCAAATGTTGTTTTGTTCCGTCACAAAAAGGTGCTCGATCCCGTCGCCGAGAAGGAATTCGCGAACCAAGTTCCCCTCCGGGCCATACACTTTGGCGTTCAAGTCGGCCGTACCGTCATCGTAACGGGTGCAGCGTGCGGCGGCGAGCAAATAGTTGCCGCCGTCGATCGGCTGGACGAAATGGAAATTCCAATGCTGGTCCGGGATGGAAATTTCTTCGCAGCCGCCGTCGGAATATCGGATGATTTTGTAATGGAACGGTCTCTCTGTCTGCGCCTCGGGGAACCGGTCCTCGATCAGCTCCGGCGGTTCATGGACCGCAAGGAGGAGGATTTCCCCGTCGTGCCCTTGGCCAATGTTCACCAATTGATAGTCTCCCAGATCCGCTTCAAAAACCGGGGAGAGGGTGACCGTGATTTCCCCTCTTTCGGACAACTGCCCTTTTATCATGACCTCACCTTTTTCCCTTCGTTTGCTTCTATTATAAAAATTGAAAGAATGGAAGTAAAGCTGGGGGGATTTTGTCGGCCATGGTGTTCAAAGGGCGGTCCTGCCAGCCGACAAACGCCGCACGCCGTTCCTAAACCTGTCGGCCGGATCCTCATTAATTAAGCGGATTGCTTTGCCCCACGGACTGCCGTTTCTGGGTTCCTCATATTATAGCCGTGCTTACCGTCGCCGGAGCGGAGCCCAATTCCCCGTCTATGACGGTGGAAATTTGCCGGTTGGATCACCGCGGCGGGAATCTCTTATCGGTTGAGAAGAACGTGGAAAACGGCCTGATCTCGATTGGGGATACCCGGGTGCGGGACGTGTTGGAATACGAAGAAGAGAAAGACAATTATCCTTTCATCGGCCGTGACGCCAATGGATACGAAGTGAAAGAATTGTTCAAAAAACGCTTGGACAAAGGGAAGCGGCCGGATGCCGTGCTGATCACCGAAAATGGGAACGCCGACGATGCGCCGCTCGGGATCATCACCTCTTGGGCCATGTTGAAGCGGTACAAGGGCGTATCGGCGGAAAACGGACTCCCAGAAGGCGGCCGGACGCTGACGGGTCCGCCGTTTTACTTTATGAAAACGCAAACCGGACCTTCCCTTTGGAAAAGTCCGGCTTCAGCTTTTCACCCCGTCCCGCGCGGAAATCCCTTCGGGACATGCCGCCAACGCTATTTCCGGCTTTCGGATAAAAATTGTTCCAGAATCTCATTAAATTTTTCGCTGTGTTCCCAAAACATCATATGCCCGCCCAGCACGGCCACCTTCGAGCGGGGAGCCGTCTTTTCAATGAAGGCCTTCGCCGTATCCGCCCAATGTTCCGCCACGACGTTCAAAACCGGAACCGTTTCGCTGGCAATCCTCGCTTGTTCCCGGTAATCGGAAAACATCCCCGACGCGAAGAGATTGGCCGCAATGTAATAGGGCGTCTTCAGCGACTCGCCGACAAGCCACGCCAGTTCTTCCTCCCGAAGCTTTCTTTGCACCATCACTTGGGTGATGTAGCTGGTGATAAATTCCCGATGTCCTTGCGGATTTCGCAAATACGTGTTGTAGATGGCGCCGATCTCATCCAGCGGCCCCTCGGTCCAATCGCCGTCATTGACCGATAACGATTTTGGCGACATATCGATGAGAACCAGCGATCGGATCCTTTCAAAGCCGAATTGTTTCACATATTCCCAAACGGTCAGGCAGCCGAAGGACCAGCCGGCGAGGACGGCATTTTCCACATCCAGTTCCCGCAGCACTTTCCCCAAATCGGTTCCATGGGTCACATAATCATTGCCGTGCACCGTTACGGTGGACCGGCCATGGCTTCTCGGATCGATGACAATCACCCGGTTGGTTTTTGAAAAATGTTCCACTTGTTTGGAAAAAACTTCCGTCGTAAAGGTAAACCCCGGAATAAAAACGATCGGGTCCCCCTTTCCCACATCCTGGACGAACAATTCCACGCCGGGGTCGACTTCCACATACTTTCCCCCTGAGACCGCCATACGCCCATCTCCTTTCTTTGAATTCTCGAAAAATTGTTTTTTTACTATATTCGCAGCGGACGGCCCCTATCCCTTTTCACAAACCGAAAAAAAATGCCGGTATCCCGCCAAATTTGCCAAAATTTGCGGAACCGGCGGAATCGGTACAGTCGATTCGCCCATTTTTCCGGTAACATCGGATGTCCCTGAAGATGACCGTCCGGCAGTCCAAAGGATATTCAAGTCATGGCTTCACCGAAGGGAATGTCAAGCATGTTTCTTTTGGCGACAAACACCTTCCCCCCTTTGCCCTCCTGTCATTCTGTCCTCGGGTGATCGCCGCCAGCATCTTCCTTTCCGGTCTGCGCTTCCGATTCAAATAGAGGACAAACAGCTCAGCAGCTTCCTTATCCGTCATCCCCACCACTGGCTCCAACCACTTGTCCTCCATCAGCGGCGACATACCAGCTTCGTTCCACTCCCGGGAATTTTTTCTGATTCTCATTTCGTTGTAATATTCCTTTATCATCGCTTGTATATGAACATCCTGATAAATCCCCCGATAGTCTTTGTGCCAGCCTGTGGGTCATACTCTGCATATCCAGTAGCATCCTCCGAGCGGGCAAACCTGATTTCAACCAAAAAAACCCCTTTTTCCGTCACGGATTTATCCGTTCAAAGGCTGATTGCACCAGAACTGATATCCGTCCGGATCTTCAATAATTGCTTCCCTAACGCCCCATTCGCGATCGACCGGTTCTTGGACGACTCTGCCAATTCCTGCGGATTTGACGGCAGAAACCAATGCATCGACATCATCGACACTGAAATCGACCGAAAGACCTGCTGTCACCGGATTCGGTTTTTCCGACGGATGAAGCATCAGCGGCGTCGCATTTTCCCCTTCACCGATTAGAAACCATACCATACCGTCATATTCATCGGTTTTTTTGAGTCCGAGGACTTTTCCGTAAAACTCGGCGGAAACTTTCGTGTCCTTCACATGAATCACTACGGACGAAATCTTGGAAACAGAAAATGTCTTCATATTCTCATCCTCCTTACTTCGTTTCAACCGCCATATTGACGGACTTTTCCGTATTTTGATAAAATTTTATTATCAAATTGCGAAATTGTCAATTTCGCAATTTTTAAATAATAAAGGTGATTCAAATGCAAAGGGACATCATTTTTACAACTAAGCCTGCGCCCCGTTATCGTGTTATCCATTCGCTGGCGATCAATTTATTTACGGAAATGATCTTTGTCGACTATGCCGTCCACTGTGCTGAGACGCCATCCGAATGGACAAAGGAGCTCGCGGCGAAACTTTCCGATACGGACAAAGAAATATTGAAATCCATCCGTTCCGTCCTCGCACACGGCTGGGTGTTGCGTGATTTCGCCATCAAAAAACTCCAGGGAAGCCATCCCGCACATCATAACTTCCATGATCTGATCCGTTGGCTTGAACATCTGGATGAGACGGAAATGACCGATTTGGCCATTGATGGCGTTATTTCTGGCTTGGATTATTACCATACCTATATGGAACCGATGCCGGTCGTGGAAGCGATTCTGAAGGACCTTGGCACCCCCATGCCGGATAAAAAAATGATGTTAGACGCCGAAAAACGGAAGCTCGCGATACATGCCCTTCTGGAAAGCTGGAGCGTAAAAGAAACCGGAAAAATTGCGGCTGTCATCATGGATCCTGAAGCATTCCGGGGGCGGATCATCCATTTCATCAAGGCACTTTGGGAAAAGGGGTATCAAGAAGAGTGGAACCTGCAGGAAAGGACGCTTCGCCAACATGCAGGAGCGATTCAGCAGCAAATCGGAACTCCAATGGCACCAGGAGACATGGTCTTACGGATCACCGGTATGGAACCGGAAGAAAAAGCCAAACAGATCTTGAATGGATCGCCTTCCGTCACTTTTGTGCCATGTCTGCACCTCGGAAAATTTATGGCCGTCTTTCCGGTAGAAAGGGAATGTTATGTCCTGTTCGAACCGGTTATTCGTACGGCCGAGGGCCAACAGACTGAAAGGCCATTTTTTGCATCTGCCAGGAAAGATGAAGAAATGGCCTCCATACTGGAAGCCATCGGTGACAAAACCCGGCTGAAAATCGTGATGCTCTTGAAAAATCAACCGGGGCTGCACACCGTCCAAATCGCCAAGGCCCTTGACATTCATCAAAGCACCGTATCCAGACAATGTGGAGTACTCGTAAAGGCCGGCATCCTGGAGATTCATAAAGACCATGCTTTTAAATATTTCCGGCTACGCCCGGGTTGGGCGGCAGACCTTTCCCGATGGCTCATGGAAACTTTCCGGAACGGACAATGACCTCTTAAATATGGAATACAGTAAGACTTGTTTCTTAAACAAACGGATGAAGGGCAGGTTCTCTCCTTCATCCTAATCTTAAATAACCATCCACCTTGATATCCTCGCTATTCGCTACCAGTTGCGAAGATGCTCAATGTGTCCCATCGATAAATCCGTTGTCAATTGACCCTTATTTTTATCTTTCAGCATCGCCATAAATTTTTGCACACACCTCTCCCCCTTCCTTAATCACCAGGATTTTTGCTTCGAGGGTATCCCGCTCAGCCTCAAGTTCCTCATTTAAAGCTCGCTCGCTTCCATGCATGAAATTTTCATTCAAGGAAGCTCGCTTCTTCATGAATCAAATTCCATTGTCCGTCCATATCTCTGAATCTCTGATGGAACATTGGTCGCGTCTTCGTACTCCGATACAAAACGGCTTTCTAACCCTCATAGCGGGATCGGTAAACAACTCCCGAACGTTCATCAGCCTTAATCCATTGGACGCCGGACTCGATAGACTTCATCCTTTATCCATTATTTCACGCTTTGTGAAGATAATTTTCGATTGGTTGTACACCTTTGAACCGCAAACAATACACCACCTTTGGATACAGTAGTCCTCTGACCGTTTGATCGGGGCCCTGCCGTTTTTTCAAACGCTTCCCTCCAAATTACAAAAAAAGAGACAAGCCGGTTCAGCTTGTCTCGTTGCGGGTGGCTTTCAATACATTTCAGAAACGGTTTTGGCCTGCATGTGCAGCAACAAATAATCGGGTCCGCCGGCCTTTGAATCGGTGCCGGACATGTTGAACCCGCCGAAGGGTTGATAGCCGACGATCGCGCCGGTGCAGCCGCGGTTGAAGTAGAGGTTGCCGACGTGGAACTCTTCCCTCGCCTTTTCCAAGTTTTCCCGGTTGTTGGAGATCACCGCACCGGTCAACCCGTATTCGGTATTGTTGGCAATTTCAAGGGCATGGTCGAAATCTTCCGCTTTGCAGAAGGCGACCACCGGGCCGAAGATTTCTTCCTGCATGATGACGGCCTTCTGGTCGAGGTCGGCAAACACGGTCGGCTGGATGAAGAAGCCCTTCGAGCTGTCCCCTTCGCCGCCGGTCATCAATCTTCCTTCCTTCTTGCCGATTTCAATGTATTTCATGATTTTGTCGAAGGCGGCCTGATCGATGACCGGGCCGGTGAAGTTTCCGTAATCGGCGGGATCTCCGACTTTCAGTTCCTTCGTCAGTTCCACCACCCGGTCGAGCACTTGGTCGTAAACCTCTTTGAGGGCGACCACCCGCGAACAGGCGGAGCATTTTTGCCCGGAAAAACCGAAGGCGGACGTGACGATGGATTGGGCCGCCAATTCCAGGTCGGCGTCCTTGTCGACGATGATCGTATCCTTGCCGCCCATTTCGGCGATGACCCGTTTCAGCCAGATTTGGCCCGGATGGACTTTCGCCGCCCGTTCATAAATGCGGACACCCACTTCTTTCGATCCGGTGAAGCTGATGAAGCGGGTCTTCGGATGATCGACCAAATAATCGCCGACTTCGGCGCCGCTTCCCGGGATGAAGTTCAGCACGCCGGCGGGAAGCCCGGCCTCTTCCAAAACTTCGACAAATTTCGCAGCCACGACCGGCGTGGCCGATGCCGGTTTCAATAAAACCGTATTCCCGGTCACGAGGGCTGCCACCGTCGTACCGCACATAATGGCAAAGGGGAAATTCCATGGCGAAATGACCACGCCGACACCGAGGGGAATGTACCCGAAGCGGTTGGATTCCCCGGGGCGGCTCTCCACTTCAAATCCGTCCTTGATCCGCAGCATCTGCCGGCCGTAATATTCCATAAAGTCGATGGCTTCTGCGGTGTCCGCGTCCGCCTCCCGCCAGGATTTGCCGGCCTCTTTGACCATCAGCGCGCTGAATTCATGCTTCCTTCTTCGGACGATGGCCGCCGCTTTAAACAAGATGTCGGCACGGGCCTCCGGTTTGAACTTCCGCCATTCGTTGAATTTTTCCAGGGCGGCCTGCATGGCCTGTTCGGCAAGTTCCCGATTGGCCTTCGACACCCGGCCGATGACTTCGTTTTTATTGGCGGGGTTGACCGAAACGATTTTTTCCTCCGTCCGGATCCTTTTTCCGCCGATGACAAGATCGTACTCCCGCCCCAATTCGGCTTCCACTTTTTTCAATGCCCGCAAAAAAGCTTGACGGTTTTCTTCCCGGGAAAAATCGGTGAGGGGCTCATGCTTAAACGGAACAACCATGAAAATCCTCCTTTTCAAAACGTGTTCACAATCAACCTCATTCTATCATGTTCCCGAACGGTCGTTCAACGGCCGCGCCTTTCGGCCGCCGCGCCTCCATTCCCTTCCCTTTGACGCGGCCGGATGAAAAGCGAGTCTTTCCATTCCCCGGCATCTCCTGCGCCGAAGACCCGCATCGCGGATCTGGCGCCCCGATTCGCCGGAAAACTAATAAATATGGACGAAAGGTTCATCCATGTCCGGCTCCCAAAGGATGAGCGCCTCCATGCCGTCCTGGGATTTCAGGTTCACTTCCACCGACCATTGTTTCGGGAAATAGGAGAGGAGCCCGGCGATATATTGGGCGAACCCGATGACTTCCGTCTTCCCGTAAAACTGCATGGAAATATCGATCTTCAACTGCTTCAATCCATCATCGACATAAAAGGCCCGACCGACGATGCCGTTGTAGTTCGGGAAATATTCGCTGACCTGGTCCTGGAAGGTTTGAAACTGCTTGTAGTCCGCGCTGTATTTCTTCGCTTCGCTCGACGGGAAGAGGACGTACTTCTCATTGACGGTTTCCCATTTCAGCGACGTCCCTTTTTCCGCATAGCCGTAGGCGATGAAATGCCCCGGCACGACGGAAGTCCTGTCCTCCAGTTTATAGATGCCGACCAGGATCGGGACGTCCCCGACCTCCTTCTTTTGGCGGAGGCGTTTCACGATTTCCTGGGCCATTTCCCTGCCCTTTTCCATGATCTTTTTCTCGGAAATTTTTACTTTCGATTCCTTTGTCCCGCCGCCCTTTTCCTCCACCGTGTAATAATAGACCGAATTCATGGCGAGCCCGATGGACAGGCCGGCCGGTTTCACCTTGTTCTTCTCCGATTTTTTCAAAAAGTTATGCTCCAAAATATGGGATAAATAGATCGGATTTTTTTCCTGCTCTTCGGCATTGTTTTCATCCGCCACGACAGGGTTCAACCCGAGATTTTGCTCCTCGCTCATCCCCTTTTCTTTCAATTGGGCGGCGGTCATCTTCCGGCTCAGCCAGCGGGTGACCGTTTCCTCATCCAGATACTGGCCTTCCTGAAAGATGTATTCGTCGGTCGGAAAAACCTTCTGGGCGAGGCGAAGGAGACCTTCCTCAAATTCGTCGCTGTCATAGCGGGAGCTCAAATTGTAAACGATCGTTCCCCGGGATCCGGAAGGCGTAAAAGGCAAAGCGGTCCTGTAATAGGAATCGGAAATCTGGTAGTTGGGAACGATGGATTTTTCCGCTTCCTGCGTCTTATTGTTTTCCTGGATGACCTCTTCCGGATTATCCACCTGGGGAAAGCATCCCGCCAGGAAAAAGGGGAGCAAGCAAAGGATGAAGAGCCGCCTTTTCATGGTAACACCTCTTGATTTTCCAATTCTTTCAAAAACCTCGCCTCATCCCAAATCTCAACGCCCAGGCTTTGGGCCTTCGTCAGCTTGGATCCCGCATCGGTGCCGGCGACGACGATATCCGTATTTTTGCTGACGCTTCCGGTTACGTTGCCGCCCAATTTTTCAATCAGTTCCTTCGCTTCGTTCCTTGTGAATCTTTCCAATTTCCCCGTCAAAACGACGGTTTTCCCGGCGAAGGGCGAATCCTTCTGTCCGGCGTCAAGGGATTGCCCGCCTTGATAAACCGTATTGACCCCCAGGGATTTCAGCTCCTCCACCAATTCCCGCACCTGGGGCATGCGGAAAAAGGTGACGATGGAATCGGCCATTTTTTCCCCGATCTCGCGGATTTCCATCAGCTCTTCCCGGGAGGCGGCCATCAGCCGGTCGAGGGTTTGGAATCGGGCGGCGAGAATTTTTGCCGCCTTGGCACCCACGTGGCGAATGCCGAGCCCGAAAAGGAGCCGTTCGAGGGAATTCCGCTTCGATGACTCGATGGCCCGGAGGAGGTTGTCGGCGGATTTGTCGCCCATCCGTTCCAAGGCCGTCAATTGATCCTTTCGCAATTTGTAAATGTCGGCCACATCCTCCACAAGCCCCTTCTTGTGCAGCAGGGCGACCACCTTTTCCCCCATTCCTTCGATGTTCATCGCATCCCGGGAGGCGAAATGGATCAATCCTTCCCGGATTTGCGCCGGGCATTTCGGATTGATGCAGCGGAGCGCCACCTCCCCTTCCAGGCGGACGAGGCGGCTTCCGCATTCGGGGCAGTTTTCAGGCATGGCGTAAGGTTTTTCGTTCCCCGTCCTTCGTTCCGTCAAGGCGCGCACCACTTCCGGAATGATGTCGCCCGCTTTCCGGATGACGACGGCATCGCCGATCCGGATGTCCTTTTCCCGGATGAGATCTTCATTGTGGAGGGAAGCCCGCTGCACGGTCGTCCCGGCAACCCGCACCGGTTCCAGGACGGCGGTGGGCGTCACGACCCCCGTTCTTCCGACGCTCAATTCGATGTCGATCAGGCGGGTCACCACTTCTTCCGCGGGAAATTTGTAAGCGATCGCCCAGCGGGGGCTTTTGGCGGTATTCCCCAGCATCTCCTGCTGCCGGTAACTGTCGACTTTAATGACGATCCCGTCGATCTCGTAGGGAAGATTGTTCCGTTCCTTCTGCCATTTCTCGATGTAGGCGATCACTTCGTCGATGTTCTTGCATTTCCTTCGCTCTTTATTCGTTTTAAATCCGAGATAATCCAAATAATCGAGGCCTTCGCTGTGGTTTTCGATCCTCTTGTTTTCGATATAGCCGATGCCGTACAAAAAAATGTCCAGCTGGCGGGAGGCGGCGATTTTCGGGTCCAGCTGGCGCAAGGATCCCGCCGCCGCATTGCGGGGATTGGCGAACACCTCTTCCCCGTTTTCCTCCCGTTTTTTGTTCAAGGCGATGAAGGCTTTTTTCGGCATGAAGGCCTCCCCGCGCACCTCGATGGTTACCTTCTCCTTCAGCTCCAGGGGAATCGAACGGATCGTGCGCAAATTGGCGGTGATATCTTCCCCGGTCGTGCCGTCGCCGCGGGTGGCCCCTTGGACGAAAACCCCGTCCTCATAACGCAGGGAAACGGCGAGCCCGTCGATTTTCAATTCGCAAACATAGGAATAATCCCCGCCGACGGCCTGGCGGACCCGCCGGTCAAAATCGCGGAGATCCCCTTCGTTGAACGCGTTGCTTAAACTCAGCATCGGCACCCGGTGAACGACTTTCTGAAACCCGGCCAAAACTTCCCCGCCGACCCGCTGGGTGGGGGAATTGGGGGTCACCAGCTCGGGGAATTTTTCCTCCAGGGCGATCAGTTCCTGCATGAGCTGGTCGTATTCCTGGTCGGTGACGCTCGGCCGGTCGAGCACGTGATATTCGTAATTATACTGATTGAGCAAGCGCCGCAATTCTTCCGCCCTTTTTTCCGCTTCTCGGATATCCATCGCTTCTCACCCTTCGAACGATTCATTGAAAATATTACTGCTTGGTAATCGGGGCGAATTTCGCCAGCAACCGCTTGATCCCGATCGGCCGGGGAAAGGCAATGTCCAGTTCCAGATTCTCGCCCTCTCCCTTGACGGCGACGACGGTCCCGGTTCCCCATTTCTTGTGGTAGGCCTTGTCCCCCGGTTTCCAAGACTGTTCCGTTGCCCCTTCGGACGGGGCGAAGACGATCTCCCGGACCCTTTTTTCCCGGCTTTCCCCCGCCGGCATCCTGCCCAACGGCCGCAAATACTCGTCCGGTATCTCCGACAAAAACCGGGAAGGGGGATTCATATTCGAATAGCCGTACAGGGTGCGGACTTGCGCGTTCGTCAAGTAGAGCTCCTCCTTGGCCCGGGTGATGCCGACATAGGCCAGCCGGCGCTCTTCTTCCATCTCTTCATCGCTTTCGTAGCTTCGGCTGTGGGGGAATACCCCTTCCTCCATTCCCGTGATGAACACGACGGGAAATTCCAGCCCTTTGGCGGAATGCAAGGTCATCAGGAAGGCCGCGTCCCCCTTCTTTTCTCCCTCATCGATCCGGTCGATGTCGGAAACGAGGGCCAAATCGGTCAAAAAGGCGATCAGGGAACGGTCCTCGTTTTCTTCCTCGAAATTTTTCGTAACGGATAAAAATTCTTCGATGTTTTCCAGGCGGCTTTGCGCCTCGAGGGTCTTTTCCAGCTTCAGCATCTCCCGGTACCCGGTCCGCTGCAAAATTTCTTCCGCCAGCTCGGTGACCGACAGGTAATCCTGCATCTTATGGAGCTGGCTGATCAACTGAGAAAATTCGGCGGCGGATTTTTCCGCTTTCCCGCCCAGGCCGATGGATTCGGCTTCGGCGAGGGCCGCGAACAGGGAAAATTCATGTTCCGTCGCGTACCGGGAAATTTTTTCCAGGGAGCTCGCCCCGATGCCCCGTTTCGGCACGTTGATGACCCGCAAAAAGCTGATGTCGTCGTTCGGATTGGCCACCAGCCGCATATAGGCGATCAAATCCTTGATTTCCTTTCGCTCATAGAATTTCGTGCCGCCGACGATGACATACGGGATGCCCGCTTTCATCAGCATTTCTTCCAGCACCCGGGATTGGGCGTTGGTGCGGTACAATACGGCGAAATCGGAATATTTCCGCCCTTTCTTTTCCGCCAGCTCCTTGATTTTCCCCGCGACAAAAAAAGCCTCATCCTGCTCGTTTACGGCGCGGTAATAATAGACCGGCTCCCCTTTTCCGTTTTTCGTCCACAGCTTTTTCGGCTTCCGGTTGATGTTGTTCTCGATCACATGGTTCGCCGCGGCCAAAATATTTTTCGTCGAACGGTAGTTTTCCTCGAGCAAGATCACCTTCGCCTTCGGATAATCCTTTTCAAAGGACAAAATATTGGAGATGTCCGCCCCCCGCCAGCGGTAGATCGACTGATCGGAATCGCCGACGACGCAGATGTTTTGGAACCGGGCCGAAAGCAGGCGGACGAGTTCGTACTGGGCCCTGTTCGTGTCCTGATATTCATCGACGTGGATGTATTGAAATTTCCGCTGGTAATATTCCAGCACGTCCGGGACCCGCTTAAAGAGCAAGATGGTTTTCATAATGAGGTCGTCAAAATCGAGGGAGTCGTTTTGCAGCAATTTTTTCTCGTATTCCAGATAGACCCGGCCGACCAATTGTCCGTAAAGATCGCCCTCATTTTTCCCGGCGAAGGTTTTGGCGTCGACCAGTTCGTTTTTCGCGCCGGAAATGGCGGCCAAAATGCCGCGGGGGTCATATTTTTTCGGATCGATGTTCAATTCGTTCAGCACCGTCTTGACCACGGACAGCTGGTCGGTCGTATCCAGGATCGTAAAGTTGCGGCTGATCCCGATCCGGTCGGCGTCCCTGCGCAAAATCTTCACGCACATGGCGTGAAAGGTGGAGATCCAGACTTCGGCGGCCGTTCCGCCGATGATCTTCTCCACCCTTTCCTTCATTTCCCTGGCCGCTTTGTTGGTAAACGTAATCGCCAAAATATTGTAGGGGTTGACCCCTTTTTCCGCGATCAAATAGGCGATCCGGTGGGTCAACACCCGCGTCTTCCCGCTCCCCGCGCCGGCCATGATCAACAGGGGGCCCTCCGTCGTTTTAACGGCTTCCTCCTGCTGTTTATTTAAACCTCTGAGCAAACGTTCCGATAAAAAATTCACGACAATCACCCTTATCCAATTTTGCCGCCTGTCCGAAACCTTCCGGACCAATTGCGGGGAAAGAGCCGGACGGATGGCCGCATCCGGCCTTTCTTCCCCTCGGGGGAACTTCCCCGCGGGGGAAAGCCTTCCGCGAAGGGTTTCCTGCCCGCATGCGGCGGAAACCCGGTGCGGGACGGAAGGAGGGGGCCCTTCACTTGGCTCCCTTGGCGGCCTTCACCGTTTTCAACGCATTCTCCAGGTCGGTATACAGGCTGTTGCCGACGACGATGCAATCGGCATGCCGGGCCATCGCTTCCGCCTGTTCGGGGGTTCGAATCCCCCCGCCGTAAAACAGGACGGTGTCCGACAGAGCCGATTTCACTTTGGCGACCGTTTCCGGGTCTCCGTATGTACCGCTGTATTCCAGATAAAAAACGGGAAAATGAAACATTTTCTCCGCCACTTGGGCGTAGGCGAGCAAATCATCGAGGGACAAATCGGCGGCAGCTTCCGTCAGGGCGGCGGCCTTGCTGTCGGGATTTAAAATGCAGTAGCCTTCCATGACGATTTCATCCCAATTGATGAGGGGCCCGTATTTTTTCACGGCTTCCACATGGGCGTCGATCAGCCATTTTTTCCTTTTGCTGTTCAACACCGAAGGGATAAAATATAAGTCAAATCCGGGAGCGACCGCGTCCATGTCGGAAATCTCCAAAACGCAGGGAACGGAATATCTCCGGACCCGAGCCATTAAATTCACAACCTTTTCTTCCGTCACTCCGTCCGTTCCGCCGATCATGACCGCGTCGGTTCCGGATTCGCAGATCTTTTCCAAAGCGTCGTCGGAAATCTCTTTATTCGGATCGAGTTTAAAGATATGTTTCCACTCGCGAAAATGCTCCATCCACGGTTCCTCCATCAGTTATTCCGTCTAATAATTATAACATTCCTTACCGCCGGATAAAATCTTTGAAACGGAGGAAAAATAAGGGGGAAAGGATCGGGGCAGAAACGGAAAGGGCGCCGAAAAAAGAGGCACGGCGCGATATCATTAATCCGTCCCTTTTAACCGCCCACGCCCCCCTATTCCGGCGGAAGGATAGACGCAAGGTGACGAAACCGAATGTTTTCCGCCGTCCGCGTCCCCATGTTCCGGCGGAAGGCCCGGGCACGGGTCCGCCATCGCTGAAAACCTTAGCAAAGACGGGGCGGACGGCCGTTTTCGTTCGGCACCCGGCTCCCGGTTTCCCCTTCCGAATGCAAAAAAGACTTGATTTTCCGCCAGAAAACCAAGTCCGGCTTCGGTTCCGCTTACCCCTTCCCTCCCTCCGGATGCCCTTGTTTCTCCTTCATCCGGCGCAAAACGAGCTGATATCCGTCGCTGCCGTATTGCAGGCAGCGTTTCACCCTGGAAATCGTAGCCGTGGAGGCGCCGGTTTTTTCTTCGATTTCGTGGTAGGTCGCCCCCTCCTTCAGCATGCGGGCCACCTCCAGCCGTTGGGAAAGGGAAAGGAGCTCATTGACCGTGCACAGATCATCAAAGAAACGGTAGCATTCTTCCAAATTCCGCAAGGAAAGGATGGCTTCAAACAGCTGATCGAGTTCTCTTCCGCGCAATTTATCGATTTGCATTCTCTCTTTCTTCCCCCTTGCCTCTTGTCGTGGCTTTATGAAAAACCGTGCGGTCCGCGGTCCGATGCAACCGGTTTCGGATGTGAAAAAACCGGTTTCCGGCGCGGGAGGCTTGCCGCCCCCGCTTCCGGATGACCGTTCGCTATTGCCCTTCACTGCGCCGGCACGGAAAGGACGTTTTCCATCGGGGCCGGAACGATATTGATCCATGTTTTGCCGGGGACAAGCCTTGCTTGTTCAGTCCCGTCGTACGGGGCGATCCTTCCGTTCACGTTTTCCCAGCGGATCTTGCGCATCTTGCCCTTTTGCAGCAAATATCCCCTTCCGCCGGATTCCAGATCGATGGCGATCCTTCCCGATCCGTCATTCAACGATGCGTGATCCATTTCCACGATGAGCACGTTGTCCAATAAGACCGGATCGCCCGTGTCATAATCGACGGTTTGCGCCCCTCCGGAATACCGTTTATATTTTTCCGCCGCCGGATCGTACTCGTAACGGACGAGAAAATCATCGGTGGAATAGGAGACGGCGACGGAGCGGACATCTTCGCCTTCGACGGTCTCCCCGCCGGACAGGAAACGATAGGGTGCCGGCGGCGTGTCCAGATCGCAGCCCGCTTTTTCCGCCCCTTTTAAAATATTTTTATAGGAAATATAGGAATTGTGCGGCGCCTGCCGGAAAGCGACCCGCTGGAACAGGGTGCCGTCATAAAAAAGGCCGTTTAAGGAATCGATGTAATGGCTCTCGATTAATTTTTTTGCCTCGGGGCTCCAGCCGTGAAAGACGAACAGGCCGTCAAAGCCTTTGGCCAGCCGGATATAATAATCCCTCGCGCTGCGCACCGGACCGATTCTTTCCGGAAATTCGCTTTGGAAGACGGCAAGGAAGCGGGTGATGCCGCCTTCCGCCAGCGCCTCGATCACCACGTCCGCCTTTTGAAGGCCGGATTGGGGACGGGCCTTCGGATGGTTATTGATCATGACGGTGATCGCCCGATGGTTCGGCTTTTCCTCCGATAAAAGGCCGGTCAACGGAAAAGGATAGGACGGTTTTTCAACGGCTTCCGGCTTGTTTTCCGCCGGGCTTTCGCTTCCCTTTTCCGGAACCCGCTCCTTTGTGCAGGCGGAAAGAACGACCGCGGCGGCAACGGTGAAGATCAACAGCCATTTTTTCCCTTTCAAAGGGCTCACCTGTCTTCTGTCAAAAATTTGTTTATACCATTTTAACGCATCAACGTACAAAAAAAAATCGGTTTCCGACAATTTTGCCTTTCGTTTCGCCGGCCGGACCTGCCGGCGAAGAAAGCCGGAAGGAAAAAGAAAGAACGGGATTTCAAACGGGGATCCCCATGCATATTGCGGTTTCCGTTGGAAAGGCTAATGCTGAACGGACATCCCGAATCGGAAGGGGAGGTTTTTGCCATGCATGTGAAAAAAAATATCGGAATCATCAACGCTTTAATCCGGATAACGGCCGGTTTGACCCTGCTGTCCTGGTACACCGCCAAACTCGTCCGCCGGCCATGGCGAAGGCGCGGGTATTTCTTCATCATCCTGTTGGCGGCCAATCAAGTCGCGGAAGGAATCGTCCGGTATTGCCCGATCACCGATCTGGCGAAAAATGGATGGGCCGGCGGCTTCGACCGGAAAATGAAAGAATGGCGGGAAACCATTTCCCGGAATTTTGGGAAAGAGAGAGGAGGCGGGCGGGAAGAATCCGCCGACGAAGGCCATTAACCGGCTGCGGGGCCGCCGCTTCCCCGATGGCTGGCGCAGGCCCCTCGTCTTTTTAAAAGGCTGATAATAAGCAACATATTCGTAATTTTCCGGAAATCCCCTGTCAGTTGTCCATTCCTGCGAAAAAGTTTCAAAGGTTCCCAGGCGGCCGCCAACGTGAGTCCCGCCCTGCCGGACGGCCGCAGCCGCGGACCCGTTAAATCGCGATGCAAAAGCGGACGGCGCCATCCGTGGAGAACCCTTGCAAAAAGGACCGTCCCGGCCTTTTTCGCCGGCCGGGACGAAGAACCCCAAACCGGATCCTGTCCTTATTCTCCCTCCGCATCAAGCCCCAGCCGGGCAAAAATCGTATCCACATGTTTCAAATGGTAACGGTTGTCAAAGCACTCGGCGATCTCTTCCGGGGTGAGGAAACGCCGGATCCTTTCGTTTTTTTCCAGAAGCCCCCGGAAGGAAACTTGCTTTTCCCAAGCCTCCATGGCGACGGGCTGGACCGTGTCGTAGGCCTCTTCCCGCGACATGCCGGCCTCGATCAGCTTCAGCAACACCCGCTGGGAGTAAATTAACCCGAAGGTTTTTTCCATGTTCCTTTTCATATTTTCCGGATAAACCGTCAAGTTTTCCAAGATGGAAGCAAAACGGTTCAGCATGTAGTTCAACAGGGTCGTCGCATCCGGCAGAATGATCCGCTCCGCCGACGAATGGGAAATATCCCGCTCGTGCCAAAGGGGAATGTTTTCGTAGGCGGTTGCCATATAGCCCCGGAGCACCCGGGCGATGCCGGCCATGTTTTCCGATCCGATCGGGTTCCTTTTGTGGGGCATGGCGGAAGACCCCTTTTGGCCGGCCGCAAAAAACTCCTCCGCTTCCCGGATTTCGCTTCGCTGCAACCCCCGGATTTCGGTGGCGAATTTTTCGATGGAGGAAGCGATGAGGGCAATGGTGGCGACGTAGTAGGCGTGCCGGTCCCGCTGCAGCGTCTGGGTGGAAATCGGCGCCGGCTGCAGGCCCAGCCTTTCGCAAACGTATTTTTCCACGAAAGGATCCACATTGGCATAGGTGCCGACGGCGCCGGATATTTTCCCGACCTCCACCCCCTCGGCGGCCGCCCGGAAGCGGGCCAGATTCCGCTTCATCTCTTCATGCCAGAGGGCCATCTTTAAGCCGAAGGTGGTCGGCTCGGCGTGGACCCCGTGGGTCCGCCCGATCATGATCGTATATTTGTGGGCGGCGGCCTTTTCCCGGATCACCCGCAAAACCCTTTCCATATCCCGGATCAATATGCGGTTGGCCTGTTTCAATAAACAGGACAGGGCCGTGTCGACCACATCCGTGGACGTCAGGCCGTAATGGATCCATTTCCGTTCTTCCCCCAATGTTTCCGAGACGGCCCGGGTGAAGGCGATCACATCGTGTTTCGTTTCCTTCTCGATTTCTTTCACCCGGTCCAGCCGGAAGGAGGCGTTTTTGCGAATCTTTTCCGCATCCTCCTTCGGAATGACGCCCAGTTCGGCCCATGCCTCACAGGCCAAAATTTCCACTTCCAGCCAGGTTTTGAATTTGTTTTCCTCCGACCAGATGTCGGCCATTTCCCGTCTTGTATAACGTTCGATCATTTCGGTCCTCCAAATTTGAAAAAATTTTGCCGGCTGCGCCGGAATCCGGGAAAAAAGCCGGAACCCGTTTCCGGTTGCGGCGCCGGCTGCTTCCACTCCATTTCCGTTCCCGCATCCGGCCGCTCCCCAGGCGCGGCCGGCGTTTATCCTTCCCCGCCCGGCCGCTGAAAATCGCGGTGCGTAACGGAAGAGTACCGAGGGGGAATAAAGCAAAAGAAGCCCCCGCCCGGCGGAGGCCGGCCGTTCCGAAAGGCAAAGGTTTCCTTTCCCCTTCTTTTTCCGCGGTTTCATAGCCTTCATGACCGGTTCGCCCGGAAAGGATCCCCGCCATTTCAGTCTTTTTTAGCGCGGATGTATGGCCCCGGTGCCGACCTTCCCCGCGTTTTCACCGTTCGATAATCCTGGATACATCATAGGGGGATAGGGGGACATCGCATTTTTCCCCGATGGCGATCTTCGCCACCTGTAGCCCGAGATAGGGACCGACCGTCAAACCGGAAGAACCGAGCCCGTTGGCGACCAGCAAACCGTCGAATCCCGGGACGGGCCCGAAAGCGGGCATAAAATCGGAAGCGACGGGGCGGAACCCGAAGCGGGCCTCCAAAAATTGCCCTTCCGCCAATCCCGGGGCGGCAGATAAGGCCTTGTCCAAAATGGCATGCAGCCCGCCGGCCGTCACCCGTTCGTCGAAGGCGTCATCATCTTCATGGGTCGATCCGGCGAGAATCCTCCCGTCGTCAAAGGGCAGGATGTACTGGCTTTCCGGGAGCATGAGCATCGGCCAATCCTCCGTCTCCCGGTTTCTCAACTGGAGATGGACGATTTGCCCCTTCTGGCCCCGCACCTTCATCCGGATCCCGAGGGGCCACAGCAGCTCCGGCGTCCACGCCCCCGCGGCGACGATCACCGTGTCGGCCGGATAATATTCCCCCGAAGCGAAGACCCCGGTTACCGTATTTCCCTGGAAATCCAATTCCGCCGAGCGGATCGCGGTTTTGGCGCCGTGTTTTTTTGCGGCATTGAGGAGGGCCTCCCTCAAGGCGGAGCCGTTCACCCTCGCCGCCCCGCTGACATAAAGGAAGTAAAAATCCTTGCTTAACAAGGGGAACATTTCCGCCGCCTCATCGGGCGCAAGTTCGCGGACCTCCCCCATCTCCGGGGCATCTTCCCGCCTTTTCAAGACCCTTTCCTTCATTTTTTCCAGTTTGGACCGGTCCCTGTGGAGGGTGATGACGCCCACCCGGCGGTAACCGGTGTCCGTCTCCCCATCCTTTTCCAGCTCCTCCACCAATTCCGGAAAGTAACGGGTCCCCAACTTGGCCAGCAAATACCAGTCTTTGTTTCTCCGCTGGGAAAGCCACGGGCACAGGACGCCGGCCGCGGCATCCGTCGAACGGCCCGTTTCCCCGCGGTCGATCACCAAAACGTCCGCCCCCGCTTTGGCCAAATGATAGGCGCAGGAGGCGCCGAATATCCCCGCGCCGACAATCACGATTTTTTTCATCCCATTCACCTTTTTTCAAGATTCCCTATTCTTCATTTTATATAATACGGGGGCCAGCCTCAAAAGGAAAATGCAGGCTTTTTGTGCGCCCTTGCCGTTCCGCCTGCCGCCGGTCAGAAACGCGGATTATCGCGGCCGTGCGCCCCTTGGCCCCCTTGCAATCTTTCGTTCCCGGCGCCCTTCCGGCCTCCTTTTTCATCCCGGCTGAATCTGCGCGTCCCGGCACTTCCGTGGCGGGAATCCAGACCGGCCTGCCCGGCGGCTTTCCATTAAGAAAGATCCGGCCGCGGGCGCCGCCTTGACGGCGGATGGCTTTTTCGCGGGCGAATTTTTCGGGAGGCAAGATCCGTGCGCCGATCCCAATCCGGCCATCCCCCGGTCCGGCATGCCTCCGGGGAGCGGATCGCGGCTTCCCGGTTCCCGGGTCGCCTCTTTCGGGCACGCCGGATCTCCCGTGGAAAACTTGGCCTTCCGGCTGGCATCCCCCGCTTCCTTCAGCCTTTTCCGCCGGCATTCACACGGGCATGGGGATCCCCGAAACCATCCATAACAAAAGGTGCCCGGGAAGGATTCCTCCCCGGACACCTTGATCCGCCAAAAAAGCCAGATTTTCATCCCTTTCCAGACCGTTCGCCTGAAGCCCGGTCCCTGTCCGCCCGCAGCGCCCCCTTCCCGGGGCCCGCGCGGCAGGAACCGGCGATGCCTTCCGGCGGTTTTCCCGCCATGGAAAAACCGCCCGTTTATCCCGCTATCTTAAAAAGATAAAGTACAGGAGGAAGATCACCGCCATGCCGTACATGATCGGATGGATCTCCTTTCTTCTCCCGGCCAAAATCATGGTGATCGGGTAGAAGATGAATCCGGCCGCGATCCCGTTGGCGATGCTGTTGGAAAGGGGCATGGCGGTCAGCGTTAAAAAGGCGGGAACCGAAATTTCAAAGCGGCCCCAGTCGATTTTGTTCAGCGACGAGACCATGAGCACCCCGACAATGATCAGGGCGGGCGCGGTTACCGGTTCCGTGATGACGCTCAAGAGCGGATAGAAAAACAGGGACAACAGGAACAGCGCGGCGGTCACCACCGCGGCGAATCCGGAACGGGCGCCGGCCGCCACCCCCGCCGAAGATTCGATGTAGGAAGTGACCGTGGACGTTCCCAAAATGGAACCGGAAACGGTCGCCAGCGCATCGGCAAAGAGGGCCCGCCCGGCACGGGGCAGCTGATTGTTTTTCAACAGACCGGCCTGGTTGGCGACGGCGACCAGGGTGCCGGCGGTATCGAAAAAGTCAACGAACAGGAAGGTTAAGGCGACCGCCAGCATATCCAGCGTAAAAATTTGCTCCGGATGGCGGATGATCGCCTCGATCGACGCCCCGAAGGTAGGGGCGATGCTGGGGATTTCCCCGACGATTTGCCTCGGCGTATCAATCAGGCTGGCGAACATCCCGACGACGGCCGTGATCACCATTCCGATGAAAACGGCGGCATTCACCTTTCTCACCATTAAAATGACGGTTACGAACAGCCCGAAAATGGCGAGCAATGTATTCCCGTTGGAAAAATCCCCCAAAGTCACCAGCGTGGAATCGTGGTTGACGATGATCCCCGCATTCCGGCAGCCGATGAAGGTAATAAACAGCCCGATCCCGGCGCTGACGGCATACTTCAATTCCTCGGGGATGGCATTGATGATTTTTTCGCGGATCCCGGATAATGTCAGGATGATAAACATCAGGCCGGAAAACATGACGCCGGTCAAGGCGTTTTGCCACGGGATGCCCATCGTCAGGACGACGGTGAAGGCGAAAAAGGCGTTCAACCCCATTCCCGGTGCGAGGGCGATCGGGTATTTGGCGATGATCCCCATGAACAGGGAACCGATGGCGGCGGACAAGGCGGTGGCGACAAACACCGCTCCTTTGTCCATTCGCATGGCGTCCGGGAAATCCTCAACGGAAGACAGGGAAAGAACCAGCGGATTGACCACCAATATGTAGGCCATCGACAAGAACGTGGTCAGCCCCCCGATAAACTCCCGGCGATAATTGGTACCCAGCTCGTCAAACATAAAATATTTCCGCATGAATGACCTTCCCTTCCTTTTTTGATGGTTTGCGGCGAATGAAAGCAATAAAAGAAGCTCCGTGAAACTACCGGAGCTTGACGAGAGGGTACGCGGAAAGAAGGGCATGATCCGCCCGTCCCGCTCCCCCGCCGGGAAAAAGAAAACAACGGGGAAGGGCGGCGTCATCCCGTTCCTCTCACGCATCTCCTCGTAGTCAAGCTATTTACGGTAGCTTGGTAGAGACTTGCGGGCCATATTCCCGCAATTATACGAGTTTTCGATTCAGTTTTCTTTAGAATACAAAGAAATGGCCGGAATGTCAATACAATAAACGAACTATTTTAACATAAAAGGCAAAAAATGTTCGTTTACTTTGGCGTGCCCTCCGCTGAAACGCAAAGGGGGATCATCGCGGACAGAGGCCCGTTTCTATCCCGGGACGCGATGCAGGCCCATGCCGGTTCTCCCCGGCCAGACGCTTCCATCCCTCCGCAAAAACCGGAACCTCATTCCCATTCGATGGTCGCGGGCGGTTTGCTCGTGATGTCGTAAACGACCCGGTTCACCCGTTTCACTTCATTGACCAATCGCGTTGAAATTTTCTCCAAGACGTGCCAAGGGATCTTCGCCCAGTCGGCGGTCATCCCGTCGACGGAGGTCACCGCCCGGATCGCCACCGTGTAGTCGTACGTGCGCTGATCCCCCATCACGCCCACCGTCCGGATCTCCGGAAGGACGGTGAAATATTGCCAGATTTCCCGGTCCAGCCCCGCTTTTTTTATCTCTTCCCGCAGGATGGCGTCCGTCTCCCGGACCAATTCCAGCTTTTCCTCCGTCACTTCCCCGAGGACGCGGATCGCCAGGCCGGGCCCCGGGAAGGGCTGCCGCCAGACGATTTCGTCGGGAAGCCCCAGTTTTTTCCCCAATAGGCGCACTTCGTCCTTAAACAACGATTTCAGCGGCTCCAGCAGGGAAAAATTCAGGTTTTTCGGCAATCCGCCGACGTTGTGGTGGGATTTGATCGACGCGGAGGTTTCCGTGCCGCTCTCAATCCAATCGGAATATAAAGTTCCTTGGGCCAAAAAAGGAATGTCGCCCATGCGGCCCACTTCATCCTCGAACACCCGGATAAATTCCTCGCCGATGATTTTCCGCTTCCGCTCCGGATCGGTGACGCCTTTTAACCGCCGCAAAAACCTTTCTTTGGCGTCGACCATGCGGACATCTACGGAAAACCGGTCCCGGAACGTCCGCATCACTTGTTCCGCCTCTCCCTTTCTCAACAGGCCGTGGTCGACAAACAAACAGACGAGCTGATCGCCGACCGCTTTGTGGACAAGGGCGGCCGTCACCGACGAATCGACGCCTCCGCTCAAGGCGCAAAGCACCCTTTTGTCCCCGACGGTCTCCCGGATCCTTTCGGCTTCTTCGTCAATGAAGCGGTCCATCGTCCAGTTTTTCCCGCAGCCGCAAATATGGCGGGCAAAATTTTCCAAGATTTGCAGGCCGTATTCGCTGTGGCTCACTTCCGGATGGAATTGGACGGCGAAAATCCGCCTTTTTTCGTCGCTGATCGCCGCCGTGATCCCGTTTTCGCTCACCGCATCCGAGGAAAATCCTTCGGGAAGGCGGCTGATCACATCCCCGTGGCTCATCCATACGATTTGCTTCTCCGGCGTATGTTCAAAAAGGGCCGTTTTCCTTTGGCAAAAAATCTCCGTTTTTCCGTACTCCCGGGAAGGCAACGGACGGACCTCCCCGCCGAACCGATGGGCGATCAGCTGCATGCCGTAACAGATGCCCAAAATGGGGATCCCCAAGTCAAAGATTTTTTCGTCGCACCGGTATGCCCCCTCATCGTATACGCTCTTCGGACCCCCGGAAAAGACGATTCCTTTCACCTTCCGTTTCTTGATTTCCTCCGCGGATAAATGATGGGGATGAAGTTCGCTGTACACGCCGATTTCCCTGATCCGCCTCGTAATGAGCTGATTGTATTGGCTTCCGAAATCCAGGACGATGATCATATCTTGTTCCGGCAAAAAAATCCACTCCCTGTTTCGTCTTGTTATCGGCCGGATCATGCGGAATGATCCTGAGAAAATAAAAAACTAGAATCCCGCGAAAAAGGCAGAATTCTAGTATGTTTCCAAAAAAAGACATACAGGATCTGCCTTCATAGTCAAATCATTTCCGGTGATTTGGTAGAGACTCCCGAACCGATTATCGGGATTATATGAAGGTGATTGGACAGCCTATTCAGTTTTTCTGCGGCGGATCGATGACCGCCGCCTTTGGCGGTTCTTACAAGATTGGAGCGCCCATTCCGTTTTTCCGGGTTCCGGAAAAATCCGTTCCCGGTGATAAAATGCTTTGCATTTAGTCTATCAACATCGGGAAACAGCGTCAAGCTAAATTTTTGCAGCCGAAACGCATTTGTTGAGTCACCGAAACGATAAGACCGGAGGAGCTCCAATCCAAATTTTCGCAACGGAAACCCTCACGCCTCCCGGGACGTGCGGCTGTACCAGCGATAAATTTTTTGCAAATCCCCGCCGTCCAGGTTGTTTCCGCGGCCCGCGGCAATGCCGATCCCCGATTTGATGTTCGCCTGGATGTTCCCCAAATTCTGCCTCTTTTGGAAAAGGTTTACGGATATCTCCAGGGATTGGATGCGATGCCGGAACAGGTACGCGGTCCGGGCGGTGACGAACCAGCTTCTCAAGGCGAGCTGGTCTCCGGTAATATTCCATCCCGAATGTCTGTAAGCCAGGTGGCCGAGCCACGCGGAAAGGGGAACGAGCACCAGAAGGACCCATCCCCAAGGCCGGAAAAACCAGACGGCCAGGCAAACCGGAAGGACGGAGACAAGGACCGGTTTGATGATGAACCGCCATCTCGCCCGTTTCGGCGCCGGCCGGAACCCGATTTCAACCGTATACTCGGGAAGGCAGGCCCGGATGAAGCGGCCGATTTGATTTTTCCGGATGAGCGGGAAGATGACGATCTCTCCGCTGACCTCGTACTTGTCTTCCCCGCTCGTTCCGGCGCTGACGAGAACGACGGTGGCATAGCCGAACAGTTTGCGGATAATATTTTCTTTCACCATGATTCCCTGCACCCGGTGGGCGGGAACGGATAACTGCCTTTTTTCCAGAAGCCCCCTGGAAATGAAAAGCTCCTCTTTCCCCCGTTTCACCGTAAAATGGGCGTATTTGAGCATCGTCTGCGCGATGGCCGCCAGGTAGGCGGCAAGAAAAACGAGGATGACGAAGGTCGCAACAAGGAGGATGTCCTGATGGATGAAAAACAGCGCTTCACGGTAGATCCATTGAAAGGAAATGAAATCATCCAATTCCTGGGCGAAGGCCAAGAGGGCGGCGATCACCCCCCACACTCCGCCGCTGGTAACCGCAAGCAGAAAGAGTTCCCGCATGTTCATCGTAAAAACGGTTTCCCATTCCTCGTCTTCCGCATGTTCCAAATCAGGCTCCCCGTCTTGGGAAACGGCTTCACCAAGAGCCGGATCCTCCGCTGTTCCCTTCTCTTTTTTCCACCGGATCTCCTTCTGCAGTTTGACCGCTTCTTCTTTCGTGATCGCGGTCAACTCCGCATCCGCCTTTCCGATCTCGTTGGAACCGGCGGTTTCCACCCGCACCTTCGCCAGCCCGAACAGCCTTTGCCACAGGCCTTCGGAAACGATCACGGATTGGATCCGCTCCAAAGGGATATACCTCTTTTTCCGGATGATGACGCCGTATTCCATCCGAAGTTCCCCGTCTTCCATCCAATAGCGGAACGTCAGCCATTTCAGAAAACCGAAAACGGCCGTGAGAAGGACGATGAGGAGGGGGAGGAGCAAAAAATTGGTTTTTATATTCCCTTTGGACCCGTTGAAAATGAGGACGAGGACATAGGGAAAGATCATATCTTTTATCCCTTGCAAGGAAGATATGAAAATGGCGACGGGATGCAATCTCTTTTTTTCAGACATCTTCCCTTACCACCCTCACCAAATAGGAAATCGTTTTTCGGAGCTCCTCCGCCTCATCTTCGTCAAGGGCCGGGATTTCATGGGTCGTGGCCGCCGAGGAAATCACGACGGAGGCGAGGCGGTATTTTTTCATGATCGGCCCCTGGTTCGTGTCCACGTGTTGGACGCGGATGATCGGGATCAGCGTCCTTTTTACGACAAACAGGCCGTGCTGCAGTTCGATTTCCTGTTCGCGCAATTCGTAGCGCCATCTTTCCCAGCGGATTTTCGGTACGAAAAAGACGGCGATCAAAAGGAAACAAATATCGACAACGACGAGGATCGGTATGATCCATTTCGGCAGATCCAAAAGAAAAATGGCGACCGTTGCGGCGATGGAAAGGGCGAAAACAATTAAAGATAAAATGGCGCCGTAAATTTTCCAAACCTTCAACGCTTTAGGCGAGATCCTTTTTTCCGGACTGGTCAGCATGCGAATCCTCCCTTATATTGCCCGCTTTTTCAAATGACAGCAAACTCCGACAATTTTTACGGAAGAAAGACGGAAAAGATTCACCTCCCTCTTCCCGGCGAACAGCCTCATTTCACCGATCTATTTATTCGCAAAAATTTTCTTCGCCACCCGGACCGAAGCCCAAATCACAAAACCGGCGAGGATCTGGACGGGCCAGCTTACGGTGACGGACGGGCCGAAATCGGGGAAAAAGGCGGTAAAGGCGATCATCAGAGCGCCGCCGGTCCCCACGATGAAAAAGATTTCCAGGGAAAACTTCTTTTCCGCCTTTGCATTTTGCAAATAGACGGATTTTTTGATGAACCGGAACACGACCGCGGCCAAGGCGAGAGACACCGACAGGTTCACGAGGAAAACCACGAGTTCTTTTATCAGGAAAATTTCCGGGTCCACTTCCCGAAATTGAGAAACGATGAACAGGATCAGCCCGGAAATCATCAAAACGATCCCGAGGAGATCGGCGGCGACGACGGCTATGAAGGAAATCCATCCGGTGAGCTTTTCCTTCGGCAAAAGCCCGAGAATTTCGTCCGCATATTCCTTCGGATTCTTCCCGAATATCTCTTCCGCCGTCTTTCCCTCCCTTTGCCCTTCCAGCAAGTGCTCCAATATCTCCAGCAGGATTTCCTCGGTGGCCCGCTCGGAAACCGACATGTTGCTCCGGATGTAGATCAGCAAATCGGAATAATATTTTTCATTTTCCTCGGTCAAAAGCTTCCTTTTGCGATTGTTGATTTCAATTAACGTTTTCGCGCTAACCATCATTGTCCCCTCCGTCAAACTGATACACGGACATGTGACATTTTTTGCGGCCGTTTTTTCCGGATGATGTTCTCCGTTTCGCGAGAGAGCGGCCCGGGTTAAACGCCGGAACCCGATTTTCCCGGATCATGTTTTCCCTTCACCCGGCGCCGGTCCGGCCCGGCCGTGCGGGCCCCGGCTTTCCTCCATTTTCCGCGCCTTCCCCCTTCCGGCGTCACGGCTTGAATGCGCGGAACAGCCGGTCGACCGGCCGGGAAATCTTGTTCCATTCCTCCATAATTTCAACGAGGGCCTTTCGGCCTTCCTCCGTCAAATAATAATATTTCCGGTTCGGTCCGTACATGGAGGGATGCATCTCCCCGCGGATCATCCCGTTTTTTTGCAGCCGGAGAAGGATCGGGTAGACCGTGCCTTCGCTGACGTCTTCCAATCCCGCTTCCCGCAGCTTTTTGGACAATTCATAGCCGTAGACCGGTTGTTTGCCGATGATGGCCAGGACACATCCATCCAATACCCCTTTTAACAACTGGCTGCGGATCGACATGTCACATCCCTCCGTTGTTTCCGTCGGCTTTTTTGCGAAGCAAGGCAGTCGCAGCCCAAGGCCTTCCATTTCCGGAACCGACTATTTGGCAATGCAAGATAGATGGGTAAAATAAAAGGTCCCGTTAAAGAACAACGTCGCTCATCTGATAAATCGAATGGAACGCTTAAAAAACGGGGGGCCCTTGCCGAATGGCCGGCAATGAAACGGAAGAACCGAAAAGGGCAAGACTATTTCTGCCAAATCTTTTGAAATAACTTGGCATAGGTTAGGGCAAGTACGGATTGCAAGATGATGAAGAAAGATAAAATAACCGTTTGCCCGTTATGGTTTATCGCGCCTGCGACTGCCATAATCATGCCGAACAGGATAAATAGAACACTCAGGAAAGGCATTGCCTTAATCAATAGTTCAAGTGTTTTGTTCACCGCATCGATTCCCCTTTGCATTTTCCTTTGTCGGCGGGTTGTTAAAGACATTAAACGGAAACCAGCCGCATTCCGCTCTCGTCACTTTTATGTTCCGCCGAGGAACATTTGTTTGCTTTAACCAATCACATGGACAAAAAAAGAATGCAAGTATCTTGCATAACAAAATACCTGCATTCATTATAAGGCAATCCCTTCCATTTGTAAAGGAATTTGTTGGGAAAACGGGATGAAACCTACCGCAAGATCTTCAACAGCCGTCTCCAGCTCAATTGCCATTCCGCCGATGCATCAAACGAAGCCGGCGGATAATAGACGACCCTTTCGTACAACCGGGTCAGCTGTTCCATATCGCCGGTGGAGAAATACCGGTCGATCCGTGCCGCATATTGGCGCAGCGATTCCCCTTCGTCCTTTTTCATCCCGCTTCGCTCCAATTGTTTCAAAAGGGCGAGATAGGCGCCGGCGAAATTTTTCGCGTCCGTTTTCCTTCCGTATCGGGCAACATACCAAAAAGGCAGCCATTTCCGGCGGAACTTATAGGTAAGAAAGGCGGCCAGAAGGAGGGCGATTCCGGAAGCGATGAGAGAAAACAGATGTTCCTTCATCCATTCGGAAAGATCGGTTCCCTTCCTCCCGCCATTTTCCGCGGCGGAATTGTCCGGCCCCTGTTCCGGAACATTGTTCCTTTCATTCGGCCGGTTTTGTTGAGGAGTCTGTTCCTCCTCCGGCTCCGGCGTATCCGAACCGGCATTTTCCTGGCTGTAGACGAAATTCGCCGGGTTGGTGAACCCTTTCGTCGGTTCGAAGGGAACCCAGCCCACCTCCGGAAAATAGACTTCCGGCCAGGAATGGGCGTGAGAATTTTTCAACTCGTAAACCCCGATCCCGCCTTCTTCCGTATCGACCAGTTCCCCGGACGAATACCCTTTGACCCATCGCGCCGGAATGCCGACGGAACGGAGCAGCACGACCATGGCCGTCGAAAAGTTGTCGCAATACCCGGTTTTGCTTTCAAACAAAAATTGGTCCACATAATCTTCGTCCACATCCGGAAAAGGGACATCGGCGGTGTCATAGGTGAATTCCGGACCCTTTAAATATTGTTCGATCGCCTTCGCCTTGTCGTACCAGTTACCATAAGGGGCGGTGATCTCCGCCGCCAAATCCGTCACCCGCCGGGGAAGGTTTCCGGGAAGCTGGGTATATCGAAACAAAAATTCGAACCCTTCCCGGGAACTGCGGAAAGAATTCACACCGGATTCATCGTTAACGGCCCTCAGTTTATCGATCTCATAGACCGGTTCCCGGTACCCGACGGTATAGTCATCCTCGAATCCCGCGACGACTTTTTCCGTGGTTTGATTGAAGCCAAAGACGCCCCCGGAAAAATCGAAGTATTCAAATCCCCGCGGATAAATGATGTGGGGGTAATAGGTGGGGAAGGCTTTAATTTTCGCCCTGTGGATTTCATATCTCCGCTGAAGCACACTCGTATAGATCGGAAGGGATTTTTGGCTTACCAACTCGGCGGAAGCGATATCCCGCACCGTGGGAGAACCGGAAAAATAAACGATCTGGTCCGCTTTGCCGGTTGCCCATCCCTTTCCGGTATAATAATCCTTCGTTTCCACGACCCAGTAATTCCGCATAGGCGTTTTCACCCGGAAAACCAGGCCCTCATCCTGGGCAAAAGGCCCGCCCAAAAAGAGGTCGTCCGGATCATATCCGACCCTTGACATGCCTTTCCCCTTTCCCGGGCCGCCATCTCCGGAAAGGGACTGGATATAGGGCACCGGATCCGGCCAGATCGGGTCCGCCTTCGGCATGATATAGGCGACGGCCGTGCTGAAAAAGACGAGAACCGCCAAAGAAAACGCCCATTTCGCCTTCAGCCCCGCTTTCAGGCGGACCCCTTCCCTTTCCGCGCAGCGGTCCAAAAACAGCATCCCCACGCTGAAGAGGCCGAAAACGACGGTGCGGATCATCGGCCATTTGCCGTCATAGGGCATGAAGGTGTCGAAGACGGCAATGTAAAGGATGGTCATCAACAGAAAGAAGAGAATCTTTTTCCGGACGACAAACCAATAATGGAGCAAGTAAACCATCAGCCAGATTAACAGAAAAAACTCCAGCGTCCGGAAACTGTCGCTTTGCCCGGTCCATTCCCGGCGGAACAGGATTTTCACGTTCGCCGCGACATCCTGGACGAACCACCCGACCCATTGGAAAGTGAAAAAAGGTTCATGAACAAAGGTCCGGTTCAGCACATAAAAAATGTAAACCGAGCCGGCAGCCAGCTGGACAAGAAAGGGAACGCGAAAGAGGAAAAACAGAAAGCAGAGGCCGGTGAACACGAGGAAAACCGGCATATTGTGAATGCCGCCGATCGTTTCCAAGGGGCGCATCCATTCCCAAAGCAGCAAAAAACCGGCCGCACAAAAAAGAATCGTATTTGCCCGCAGCGTTCTCATCTGTCCATCCCCCCGCCAAAGGCATTGGCAAAATTCTCCTCCCGCAGGATTTTTACGAATATCCCCCGGCTTTTCGCCAGATTCATCAATTCCGTATCCCCGGGAGAAATTTGTTCATCGTTCCCTTTTACGCAGACCAACAGTTTCGCCCCCCGCGGCGAAACATTTTTGCCGATGGCCTCGATGTCCTCTTCCCGCAAGGCCGTCGTGACGAAGATTTTATTGATGTTCTGCAAAAAAATCACCGGATCGTTTTCAATCTGCTTGTGCCATGGGATGGCCGATTCGTCCTCCACCTTTGCCAAAAAGTAAAACATCGCCTGTTTATGAAAGACTCCCCCTTGGACGGGGAAATAGTGCCGCTCCTTTTCGCAGGCATACAAACCGGCTTGGCCGCCCTTTTTGATCACCGCCTGGATGAGGGAGGCGGTAAATTTCACCGCCAAATCAAAGGTGCCGCTCGGCGAACAATCAAGAACGATCATGATATCGTTCGTTTGCCTTTGTTCAAACTCTTTCGTCATCAATTCGTTCCTCCGGGCGGTGGCCTTCCAATGGATCCATGAAAACCGGTCGCCGGGCTGGTAATCCCTTAATTGGACGGCCATGGTGGAATCCCTTTGCACCTGGTCTCGCACCGCCGCCATCCCCTGGTCGAAATAATTTTCAAAGGGCCGGTAAACCATGTCCACAACGGCGGGATAAACGAGAAAAGAATCTTCGCAGGGAATCCGCCTGCTTTTTTCGACGAATCCGAACCAGTCGGCCACATATACCCGGACGGCGGGAAACACGTATTCCCCCCGGGTGATATTCGGGATGGCGTACTGAACGGCCAGCTCTTTTTTAAAGAAGGCAAACAGCAAAGTCTTGTAAGGAGTTCTCCCCCTTTTGGCCAGTTTCTCCGGCATTTCGTCCAAAAGGGTGAGAAAGAAAAGGGGCGAACGGAAGGGCAAACGGACGGTCATTTTCATCCGGACCGTTTCCCCTTCGGAAACATCCGTCTTTGCAATCTCCCGCATCACTTGAATTTTTTGAACCGGATAAAACAGGATGAAAAGGGCGTACAGGGCAAAGGGCAGGATGCTGAAAAAGAGAAACCAGGAGACAAAGCCGCCTTGAAACATTCCATAGGAAAAGGCCGCAAAGAACAAGAGCAGGAAACCGATGATTTTCGCGCCGGCGATGACATGGCGATTTACCGCTTTCATTTTCATTATTTTCCGTACCTCTGGATCGGGACTTTTACGGTTCGGACAACATCGTTGACCAATTGCTCCGCCGTGATGCCGTTGTATCTGGCCTCCGATTTTAAAATGAGGCGATGGGCGAATACGTAAGGAGCCAAAAACTGGATGTCATCGGGGATGACGTACTCCCTCCCGTGGAGGAAGGCGTAGGCCTGGGCGGCTTTCATAATGGCGATGGATCCCCGCGGGCTTACCCCCAGATAAATGTGGGGATGATTCCGCGTCCTTGCGACGATGTGGACGATATATTCCTTTATCGATTCATCGACAAAAACGGACCGGATTTCCTTTTGATATTCCTGCAATTCATCGGTGGTGATCACCGGTTCCAGTTCTTCAACGGAAACGTCCGCCTGGGCGCGGGTCAAGACTTCCACTTCTTCCTGAATGGAAGGATAGCCCATTTTCATTTTCAGCAAAAAACGGTCCAATTGGGCTTCCGGAAGGGGATAGGTCCCTTCGTACTCGATCGGGTTTTGCGTGGCCATGACAAAGAACGGTTTTTTGAGCGGATATGTGACCCCGTCGATGGTTATATTTCCTTCCTCCATCCCTTCCAGCAAGGCGGATTGGGTCTTCGGGGAAGTCCGGTTGATTTCGTCGGCCAAAATAATGTTTCCCATAATCGGGCCGGGCCGGTATTCGAACGCCATTTCCTTCGGATTATAGATGGAAACCCCCAAAACATCCGAAGGCAGCAAGTCCGGCGTGAACTGGATCCTTTTAAACTGGGCGTTGACAGATTTCGCCAAACTTTTTACCAGCTTCGTCTTCCCGACACCGGGCACATCCTCCAGCAAAACGTGCCCGCCGGCCAACAGGGCGGTCAAACAGAGCACCGCTTCCTTTCGTTTTCCGATCATGATTTTTTCGATGTTTTCTATAATATCGCCGAGCTTGGGATGCAATGTTTCCGTAATCACAGGGTCCCCTCCAAAAATAAAGATCGCAACGTATTCATTCGACAATCGACAAAAGGATTCCTTTCTTTAAAAATAATCAAAATTATGGAATAATGCAAACTTTATTTCCTGTGATCCGGCGTTTTAAGAGGAACTGGCCGGGAAAAGTTTGCAGGGAAAATGCGGACCCTGTTCCCGCCGCCCGATTCAAGAATAATCGGAGGTTAGGTTCCATCCATGTTCCGTCTCTGCCCGCTTTTTTCCCGCTGGCGGGTTTAAAAACAATCGTCCCTGAGACGGGGCGAGGCCGGATCGGCACATGTTTCGCTTCGCCGGAAGGCCGACGGGGAATCCGCCGTTTTTTCGCCGCGGCCCATTCATGATTTGCGGGAAGATTTGCGGACGGATGGACCGCCGCAGCTGAAGGGCATTCTGGCGGCAATTCGAAAACGGGATCGTTGCCGGACAATGACCAATTGGGACCGGATTTTGGACATATCGCGGACGATGATGGACACCGGGAGCGATGATGGACATTTTTTGTCCGGTGATGGACATTTTTTTCAGGATGATGGACATTTTTCCTTTCATGACGGACAAATTTTTTCCCATGTTGAACATAAATGTGAAAATGATGGACCAATCATCGAAAATGACGGACAATCGCATACGGTGCCGGACGGTTTTTTTATGATATGGAACGATCCGAAGGAAATGGCGGATAATCCCCTGTAAAGTCATAACATAGGTTGAACGTTTTACCCAAGATATTGGACATACCAATCTTTTATTGGACTTTTTTGCAAAAATGTCGGACACTTCCCTTGATGCCGGACCATCCTTCCACGGCGGAAACAGGGATGTTGGACATTCCGGCCGGGCAAAAACCGCACGTCGGACATTCCTGCGCCGCGCCGAACAATCCGCCTTCCATGCCGGTCAACGAAGGACAGGCGGCGAACCGAATCCATCCGATATGAAAAGACCTGACTGCCATGAAACGCCCTTCCGAATTCCCCCTATTCGCAGCATGATCATCCGCCGCGATTCAGAAGGTGGGCTTGCCTGAACGGGAGCCGGTCATCAAGGAATGGAGGCATTTCAAGATGCGGCGTTTCATCTCTCCTCAATGAAGCCCGGCGTCTTCACAACTGAAATAATGGCACGGCTCAGCCGTGCCATTTTTGCTCCGCATCTTTTATGTATCCTGAACAACATAAGGATTTTAAATTTCGCGGATGATCTCCGCCGGCAAACCACCATCCGGCGGAACCACCCACAAAGAAAATATTGATCCATCGAACCTCAATACTGCTTCAAATATTGCTCCAGCTCCCACGGATGCACCTGCACGCGGAACATATCCCATTCGATCTCCTTCGCTTCGATAAACCGTTCCAAAATATGGGGGCCGAGGGCATCCTTGATGACTTCATCGGATTTCAAATTTTCCAAGGCCTGTTCCAAAGTGGACGGCAAATCGACAATGCCTTCTTTCAGGCGTTCCTCCTTCGTCATCACATAGATGTTCCGGTCGACGGGATCGGGCGGCGTCAGCTTGTTTTTGATGCCATCCAGCCCCGCCTTCAGGATGACCGCCATCGCCAAATAGGGATTGGCGGACGGGTCCACGCTCCGGATTTCCAAACGGGTGCTCATGCCGCGGGACGAAGGGATGCGGACGAGGGGGCTCCGGTTTTTCGGCGACCAGGCCACGTAGCAGGGCGCTTCATACCCCGGCACCAGCCGTTTGTAGGAGTTGACCGTCGGGTTCGTCACCGCGGTGAAGTTCGGCGCGTGTTTCAATACCCCCGCCAAAAACTGGTACGCCGTTTCGCTCAATTGGAATTTCCCCTTTTCGTCGAAAAAGGCGTTTTCCCCGCCCCTGAACAGGGATACATTGCTGTGCATGCCGGAACCGTTGATCCCGAACACCGGCTTCGGCATGAACGTGGCGTGGAGGCCGTGCTTTCTGGCAATCGTCTTTACCACCAGCTTGAAGGTTTGGATGTTATCACAGGCGGTGACCACATCGGCGTATTTAAAATCGATCTCATGCTGGCCGGGGGCGACCTCATGGTGGGAGGCCTCAATTTCAAAGCCCATGTTTTCCAGCTCGATGACGATGTCCCTGCGGCAGTTTTCTCCGAGGTCCGTCGGGGCCAAATCGAAATAGCCGCCGGCATCATTCAGTTCCGATGTCGGTTCCGCTTTTTCATCCAATTTAAAAAGGAAGAATTCCGGTTCCGGACCGAGGTTGAAACTGGTAAAGCCAAGTTCCTTCATTTCTTCGAGAACCCGTTTCAAATTCACCCTCGGGTCTCCGATGAAGGGAGTGCCTTCCGGCGTGTAAATGTCGCAGATCAGGCGGGCAACTTTTCCGTCGCCCGTCGTCCAGGGAAAAACCACCCACGTGTCCAAATCCGGATACAGATACATGTCCGATTCCTCGATCCGCACGAAACCTTCGATGGACGAACCGTCAAACATAATCTTGTTGTCCAAGGCCTTCGGCAGCTGGCTGATCGGGATCTCGACATTTTTAATGGTCCCCAAAATGTCGGTGAATTGGAGACGGATAAATTTGACATTTTCCTCTTTTGCCATTCGTTCAATATCTTCTCTCGTGTATTTGCCCATATGCAAAATCCTCCATGACATGGATTAATGTAAAAATCTGGAAAGTTCCCCTTGGCGAATGGAAAACTGGTAATTTTTCCCGAGATGCAACGTTTCTTCCCGGAGTCTTTTTCTCAGTTCGTTTTCGGTGATTTCCTTCTTCTCTTTTTCGATCCGGTCCAACTTTTCCTTTTGCTCTTCCTTCAAGGAAAAAACTTCCTTGATCCCGGCGATGTTCAGTCCCTGATTCAACAAATCCTTGATTTCCAGCAGCTTATCGATGTCATTTAAAGAAAACAGGCGGTGCTTGCCGTCGCTCCTGGCCGGAGAAATCAGTTGGTGCTCTTCGTAATAGCGGATCTGCCTGGCGGAAAGGCCCGTCAGCTTCATGACCGTACCGATGGAAAACAACGGCATGGATCGGCGGATCTGGCTCTCCTTCAAATTCACCTTCCTCCCTTCCAACCTATATGATGATTATATGCAAATGTTATATTTTTTGTCAATATTATGTTAAAAATTCTTACATAAACACGGCCAGGCATTGGAAATCATAAAAAAAGCTGCCATCAGCCATCGGTGATGGCTTTGATGACAGCCTGTCATTCACCCATAATATCCCCTCTTCCCTTCGTCACAGCACTATGGAGAAAACGATGGTTTTATTTCATTTCCACCAGTCATCAAACATCGTCGCGGGCAAACGGCGTTTATGTTCCGTCCGCAAATAGATCGCCTCGATCTTCTCCTTCACTTCCGGCGGGACTTCCTTGCCTTCCAGGTAATCGTCAATATGCTGGTACGAGATCCCCAATTCCGTTTCATCCGCCTGTTGGGGGTTTTCATCCAGCAGGTCGGCCGTCGGGGTTTTCGTGTAAATCCGTTCATCCGCCCCCAATTCCTTCAGCAGGCTTTTCCCTTGCCGCTTCGTCAGGCCGCTCAAAGGCAAAATGTCCGCACCCCCGTCGCCGTATTTCGTGAAAAATCCCGTCACCGCTTCGGCGGCATGGTCCGTGCCGATCACGAGGAGCCCTTCCTGGCCGGCGATGGCATATTGGGCGATCATCCGCATTCTCGCCTTCACGTTTCCTTTGTTATAATCCGTCAGCTTTTCCCCCGTCGCCTGCAAATAATGGCCGTCAAAGGCATCGACCGCATCGGAAATGTTGTAGGTGACCACCTTGTCGGGATTGATGAACGATAAGGCCAGCCGGGCATCCTCTTCGTCCTTTTGAACCCCGTACGGAAGCCGGACGGCGACGAAAACGGCTTGATAATTTTCCTTCCGCAGCTCTTCCACCGCCAGCTGGGCCAGCCGTCCGGCCAGGCTCGAATCCTGTCCTCCGCTGATCCCCAAGACATATCCTTTCGCGCCGGTCTTTTTCAAGTATTCCTTCAAGAAATCGATCCGTTTCCGGATCTCTTCCTTCGGGTCAATGACCGGGCGGACGTGCAAAGCCTCCATGATTTGGCGCTGCAGACTCATCCGCGATCCCTCCTTGAAAATGAATCATTCTCATTTTACATTTACTACTTTTTTCCTTCTCCGGTCAATCGGTTTCTACAGGAAATGGAAAAAAGGAACGTGGCGGGCCGGGAAAAGAACCGGCAGAAACGCCGGCGTAGGGAAAACGGCGAACGCCGCCCGCTTGTTCGAGACCGGGAAATTCCGAATGACATATGGCAGGGAGCCAGAAAAAATTTTTCCATTTATGCCACTCCAAGAACTTGAAAGTTTGTAAAACATTTTGCAAAACCGGCCCGAAAAAACGGCAAACATTGTTGAATTTCGGCAAATTTTGTCGAATATAAGAATGTCAAGCGATTTTCAACCCCATTCCCAGATCCCGGAAAGTTTTCCGGAAGATTGATCCGCATAGGACGGCCCACTGAAGGGGATTGCATCCGGCAAGAAAAATAAAGACAGAAAGGTGATTTCCATGAAGCGCAAGTCCTTCTTCGGCTTTTTGTCATCGATTCAATCAAAGCTGATCTTCTTTGCCGTTTTATTTTTGACCGTCCCCGCCGTCATTTTCTCCGTATTTACATATTACAAGACTTCCACCAGCCTGAATGCGGTCGGCGAAACCAATTTAAAAAACAGCGTGAAAATGACGATCGAAATGATCAATGCCTTAAACGATGAAGTGGAACAGGGAAAAATTCCCTTGGAAGAGGCCCAGGAAAAGGTGAGAATCGCCATATTGGGGGAAAAAGATGAAAACGGCATCCGGCCGGTCAACAAAAAGATTGATTTGGGAAAAGACGGGCATATCATAGCCTTCGATCAAAATGGAGTTGCCGTCGCCCACCCCGATAAAGAAGGCCAAAACTTGTGGGACAGAAGGGATTCGAAGGGCGAGAAATTCGTCCAGAAGATCATGAAAGCAGCGAAAAACGGCGGAGGTTTTGTTGAATATTATTATCCCCGTCCCGACGATGAAAATAAAATTGAAAAGAAAATCGCTTACGCCGAAACCGAACCGAACTGGGGATGGACGATCTGCGTCAGCACATATATCAAAGATTTTAACAGACCGGCCACCGACATCCTTATTTTCATAATCATTACGGCGGGAATTACGCTGCTCGTCGAGATTTTGATCATCTGGAGATATGCGGGCACCATTTCCAGGCCGATTCAACAAGTGACAGAAAAGATGATCCGTCTCGCCGACGGGGATTTGACCCAAGATAAAATTGAAATTCGGTCAAAGGATGAAACCGGAAAACTGGCTGAAGCGGCCAACATCATGGAGGATAAATTAAAGGAAATGATCCGCAATATTTCCAGCGCGTCCGTTTTAATCTCCAGCCACAGCGAAGAATTGGCCCACTCGGCCAATGAAGTGAAAACCGGGGCGGAACAAGTGGCGCAAACCATGGAGGAATTGGCCGCCGGTTCGGGCAGGCAGGCCAGCAGTTCCAGCGAAATGTCCGAAAAGATGAAGGATTTTGCGGCAAAAGTCCAAGAATCCAGCCTTCACGGGGAAAAAGTGGAACAATCGTCGCAAAAAATCATGGAAATGTCCGAGGAAGGCAATCAGTTAATGGGAGCTTCCGCGAAACAGATGGAAAAAATCGACCGGATCATGAAGGAAACCGTCGACAAAGTGCAGGTGCTGAACGGTCAGGCCCAGGAAATCAACAAACTCATCTACCTGATCCGGGACATCGCCGATCAGACGAATTTGCTCTCCTTGAACGCCGCCATTGAAGCGGCCCGGGCGGGAGAACAAGGAAAGGGATTCGCCGTTGTCGCCGACGAAATCCGGAAACTGGCGGAACAGGTGGCCGTATCCGTTTCCGAAATTACAGAAATCATTCAAAACATCCAAAAGGAATTCCAAAACGTGACCGAGGCGTTGCAGGAAGGCTATCAAGAAGTGGAAATGGGGACCGCCCAAATCGAGATTACGAAAGAAAGATTCCACAGCATCAACGAATCGATCCGCAAAATGGCCGAAAACATCCAAACCATTTCGCGAAATCTTGCCGATATTGCCTCCAGCAGCCAGGAGATCAACGGATCGATCCAGGAAATCGCCGCGATCGCCGAAGAATCGGCGGCCGGCATCCAGCAGACTTCCGCTTCCGCCGAACAAATCTCCAGTTCGATGGAAGAAATCTCGAAAAGCTCCGATCAGCTGTCCAAGCTGACCGACAACCTCAACGAACTGGTCGGCAGATTCAAGCTGTCGTCCTGAGCTCGCACAAACGGGATGCGGGGAATGTTCCGCATCCCGTTTGATTTTTACGGATCTCTTGGGCCCGCCGCGGAAGAATAGCGGCATACAAATGCCCTTTAATCAAAAAGTGAGGGACCCCGTTTTCCATTAAAGCGGATTATGAAGAAGATTGCGGCAAAAAACCGAAAACCATGCCTCCAAAAATCCCGCGGGCATTTTCCTGCATTCAACGGGAGAAAAACCGGGTTCGTTCATCAAAGATTTTGACGGCGGTTTCGGCCAAATCTTCGGCTAGAATAAAGCGACGCCCCATATTTAAGCGTCGCTCCGTTGATCGATCCCATATTTTTTATTCCTTTATGTACCACCTTTTGTCGAAGTTTAAGTTCAGCATCTCGCCAAATTTGATGGCAAAATCAATAAAGGCCGGTCCTTTGGCGGTGACGAGATTTCCGTCGATCACGACAGGCAAATCCAAATAATGGGCGCCGTTAAAAGTCCCGAGGAATTTTCTTTGATCGGCGGTCAATCCGGTCGTATACTTTCTCCCATCCAACAAACCGCTCATCGATAACAGATACGGGGCGCTGGATATGGCGCCGATCACGATGTCCTTTTTCCGGAATTTCCGCAGGAAGCCGGTCAAATCCGGATGATCGACCAAATGCGCAAAATCATCCACGCCGGGCAGGACAAGACTGTCCAGTTGACGGATATCCAACTCATTCACCGTCGCCTCTGGAACGCACGGCAGCCCCGACTCTCCTTTTACCACTTGATCATTCAAACCAATATATACCGTTGGTTTCTGCCCCTGCTTCAGCACGGACAGCAACACGGATAATTCATATTCACTGAATCTGGGATACAGTAATATTCCTGTATATATGATCAACACCCCCATTGAATGGTTCAAAAATTGGCCTTCTGGATCGAGCATCCCCCTTTTATTTCGATCTTTTTCTAAAAAACCCTTCCCTTTTTACATAAATTGGTCCTCATACCCCCCGACAACACCAATTATTAATTATTTTCATTTATTTTTATATACTATTATATTTTTTCACACAAAACTTCCGCTATGAATCAAACAACTTTTTTAAAATCCACAATCATATTCGATTTAGCACAGCCATTAATTATACAAAAAACAAAGTAAAGGACTCGGTTTTCTCAAATTTCTTCTTGTCGATTTGAAAATATTAACAAAAATATTGTAAGAAATTGGGAGTAATATGTATAAAATCTAAAACATATAAAACCTAAAATAAAATTAAACAAAAATATTTAAAAATTATTGATGACAAATAAAAAATCATATGCTACTATAAACTCATGAAAGCAAGAATAGAAAGGAATGGAAAAGATGATCGGCATCGTTTTGGTTTCTCACAGCAAAAAAATAACGGATGGCATCCAAGAATTGATCAATGAGATGACAGGAAACCAAGTGAAAGTTGTTTCTGCGGGAGGAACGGATGACGGCAGACTGGGAACGAGCGCCCATTTGATCATGGAAGCCATTCATGATTGCTCGGAATGTAAGCGTATTCTGATTTTTTGTGACATGGGCAGTTCAATTCTCAGTTCGGAAACGGCAATTGATTTATTGGAACCCGAATTGCGCGATAAATGTCTGATCGTCAACGCTCCCATCGTTGAAGGCGCTTTTGTCGCCGCCGTCCAATCGATGGTGACAACTGATATAGATAATATACTGGACGAAATAAGGAACATGCAAAACTCTATGCCAGTATAAGCCGCCAAACCGGGCAACGTATTTTTCGACTCATTCATTTTAAATGGTTGGATCTGACAAATTAATAGGGTGAAATGTACGATAAGCGGGATAATTATAGAATGGCAATTTCACGGGGAAGCTCCCATTGCCTTTCTATAATTATACATACAATTATTCTTAAAAGAAGAGGTGAAAGGGATGAAAGCGTTAAGAAGCATCATCGGGTATGCGATTGCGGGGCTGCTGGTGATGAGCATCTGGAGTGAATTCGCCGGATCTTACGGCATCCTAGGGGGGTATTTGGCGGCAATCATTATTATCGGTCCGATGTGGTTCATGAATCACTTTTTGGGCTTAATTCCCCAAGATGACGATTCGGCCTGGGTGGATATGGCTCTCGGTATTGCTGTCGCCGGAACAATGAGAGATACATTTATGAAAGGCGGTTCCGCCTTCGTCGACGCTTTGCCGACGCTTGGCTTAGTCGCATTAGGAGCGATCATTGCCGGTATCACCGCAGGAATCATTGAAAAAAATATGGAAAAAGAAACTTAAGCTTCGGCGAAGATCAGCGGTTAAGAGGAAAAATGCTTTCGAAATCTTTGGCAGATAAGGGGGATTAACATGACTTTAGGTTTGGCAATTGCCACAGTCGCAGGCGGATTCCTGTTTCCCTTCGCCATTCGGATGATGTGGGACAAATTCGTCGAGCTTTACGGGGCCTTTGGAGGCTGGATGTCCGCAGCTTTTATCGTCGGCACGATATGGGCAATTAACCACGGTTTGTCCACACCCATGATCACACAAACCGGAGCCTGGATTGATATGGCTTGGGCGGCCGGCATCGGTTTGCTCGTTGCTACCATTGTGAAAGGGGGGAATTTTACAAAAGCGATTCCAAATATCTTTTATGCCATCATCGGCGGTACGTTGGCAGGATTTATCCTTTCGTTGTTCTTATAAAAATTCATATAAATAAAAAGATTAGGAGGTATGAAATATGAGACGTTTAATTAACAATGGCTATGACGTCGTGGAAGAAATGTTGGAAGGTTACGTCAAGGCGCACAGGGATTATGTGGAGCTGCTGGAACACGATAATCGGGTCGTCGTAACGAAAAAGAAAAGCAATAAACCGAAGGTAGGAATCATTATCGGAGGCGGTTCGGGCCACGAACCCCTGTTCCTTGGCTATGTCGGCGAAAATTTCGCAGATGCTGCAGTCGTCGGCAATGTCAATACCTCTCCCTCCCCGGAACCTTGCTATAATGCGGTAAAAGCGGTGGATACCGGGAAAGGCTGTTTGTACCTGTATGGAAACTATGCCGGCGACGTGATGAATTTTGATATGGGTGCCGAAATGGCCGCAGAAGACGGCATTCGCGTAGAAAGCGTCCAAGTCAAAGACGATGTTTATTCTTCGCCAAACTTTAATGAAAGACGCGGTGTTGCGGGGGACATCTTCGTATTTAAAGCAGCAGCAGCAGCGGCAGCATTAGGCGAAGATTTGGACGAAGTAAAGCGGGCAGCGGAAAAAACAAATTTCAATACCCGGTCAATGGGTGTAGCCTTATCGTCCAGCACGCTTCCGGCAACCGGTCAGCCCATTTTTGAAATGGCCGACGGTGACATGGAAATCGGCATGGGCATTCATGGAGAACCGGGTGTAAGGAGAACAAAGATCAAACCCGCTGACGAAGTGGTCGACGAAATCCTCTCTTATATCTTGGAAGACGGGAAATTCACCGGCAACGAGGAAGTCTATGTTCTCGTCAACGGGCTGGGCAGCTTGCCGCTGATGGATCAATATATCTGCTATCGCCGTGTAGAGCAAGTTTTGACGGAAAAAGGGATAAAAATTTATAAATCCTTGGTAGGCAACTATGCCACATCCATGGATATGGTTGGCATGTCCATTACATTGGTAAAATTGGATGACGAAATTAAAAAATGGCTCGATTACCCGTGCGATACCCCATACTGGAAAGTAAAATAAGCGGAAATCAATTTTTAAAAATAATCATTTCGGATTGTGGTATGCTTCTAATAGTATACCACAATCCATTTTAGGAGGTAAAAGAAATGACTCAAATCATACTGGACAGAAAATTCTTTATTGACGTCATTAAAGACATGGCCGATTTGGTTGAAAAAGAAAGGGATTACTTGACAAAATTGGATTCTGATATCGGTGATGGCGATCACGGGGTAAACTTGAGCATCGGTTTCCGGGAGGTCATAGATCAATTAGATACGATCAACGGCCAAGCAAAAGATATTAACTCTTTATTAAAAAAAGTCGGTATGATTTTGTTAGGAAAAGTAGGAGGTTCTTCCGGACCTTTATATGGAAGCTTTTTTATGAAAGCGGGGCAACATATTGCCGGGAAAGATGAAATCACCTTTGATGAATTGGTCGGCATGATTAATAATGGTGTGGAATCCATTGTTCAGAGAGGAAAAGCACAAGTCGGGGACAAAACTATGGTCGATGCATTCGTCCCGGGCCTAAAAGTATTGAATGAAAGAACGAATCTGGAACCGGTTGAAAGATTTAAAGCCTTCATTGAAGCGATGAAGGAAGGAGCCGAATCGACCATCCCATTGGTAGCCAAAAAAGGAAGGGCGATGCGGTTAGGCGAACGGGCGATCGGACATAAAGATCCAGGGGCAGAATCTGCATGGATGTTAATGAACGTCATCCTGAATAATCTGCTTAAAATTGCTTCACCTTCTTAAAATGATTTCTTCCGGAGTGACAGATAAGTGAGAAAACCCATTGTCGGAATCAGTTATAAAACGTATATAAACTCCATTCAAAAAGCATGCATGCTGGCCCGCAGATTAGTCGATTTAACCGGAAAAGAAAAGGCAGTAGAGCAAGTAATTTTCCCTTCGATCGGAACATTATATCCGGTCTCGCAAATATTGCAAAACAGCCGTATTGCCTTAGGCGCACAAAATATCTCTCCCGAAAAAAACGGACCATTCACAGGGGAATTATCGATCGAATCCGTGATCGAGATGGGAGGGAAATTCGTCGAAATCGGCCACGCAGAACGGAAAGCAATTTTTCATGAAACATTAGAAATGATCAATAAAAAGACAAGATTGACATTGGATCTCGGGCTGTTGCCGTTTTTATGCATCGGTGAAGAAGAAAAACAAAATAATGCGGGATCGCTCTATAAAATCCTTCAGTCTCAAATTCTATCCTCGTTAAAAAATATTGAAAACGGATTAGTTCATCGAATCGTTTTCGCCTATGAACCCGTTTGGGCAATCGGCAAATCGGCAGCGGCAGAACCTGAATATGTACATAGTGCCCATGAAATCATCCGGCAAATCATAAAAAATCTGTATGGCTCGGAAGCGTCGGATCGGGTGCGAATCATTTATGGGGGTTCGGTAAGCAAAGATAATGTACTTGCCATTGTAAAAAACGAAAATGTAGATGGGGTTTTTATCGGGAGATTCGGACACGAACCTGACAATTATAAAGAAATGGTGGATACGGTTAAAAAAATAAAAGCGGTTGAAAATCGGTAAAATTGCATGCCCTTTTCAACGGATCCAAACAAAAATAGACGTACGTACGGATGAAAAATAGCTAACTGAATCGGTCAGTTAGCTATTTTTCATAAATATGTAAATGGCTTAAAACGGGAAAATTGCTAGCGGACGGGATGGGAAGACCGCTGTCTTTATAACACTTCGATATCGTATTGGGAAAGTTCCTTGATAAAGTCTTCCGGCAAATTTTTATCCGTAATGATTGTATCGATCTCTTCACAAGATGCAAAGGCGGCGCTGGAACTCGTACCGATTTTCGTGTGATCCAACAAGGCGATCACTTTATCGGCTTTTTCCACCATCAACTTTTTCAATTCCACTTCATAAACATTAAAGTCCGTAAGACCGTCTTCAATCGTAAAACCGCTCGCGGATGTAAACATCGTGTCGATATTGATTTTGTTCAAAATGCTGGCCCCTAACAGGCCTTCGATGGCCATTGACCCGATCCTGGCCATTCCGCCTATCAAAATAACATTAATGCCCGGGTTTTCCTTTAATTCGATAGCGGTAGATATTCCGTTCGTCACTACCGTCAGCCTGATTTCCTTTTCACGCAACAGCCGGGCCAATTCAAGAGCGGTTGTGCTCGCATCAAGCAATATGCTGTCCTTATGCGAAATAAGCTTGATAGCCTTTTTGGCGATAATGATTTTCGATTCCCTATTTTTCTTTTCACGTTCGGAAAAACTGCTGTTGGCCGGCAAATCCTCGTTTAAAATGGCCCCTCCATGTGTGCGGGTCAGCAACCCCTCTTCTTCCAAAATTTTTAAGTCCGTCCGCAAAGTAGCCTCGGAAAAATTGACTCGGTTCGCTAATTCTTTAACGGTTATTCTTTTTTTTTGCTGCAAAATATCTAAAATCAATTTCCTTCTTTCTGTTGCGAATAACTTATCCAAAAATATCCCCTTCTTACCTTTTTTATTTTTTATTTTACAAAAAAATATTACGTAATAATAAATAAAAATCATAATTAAGCATATTATATTTCACTTTGAAAGTTTAATCAATATTCATCCAGAATGCAAGCGCAGAGTTTTATGAACCGTTCCGGCTTGGACAGTCAAAAGAAGGAAAAGGACGAAAATAAAAAAAACAAAAATAAACGAAAATAAAAGTTGAAAAAAGAAAACAAAAATTATAAAATGATATTAGAAATAGATAATAAAGGAAAATAAATAAGAAGGGTTGATTCGAAATGAAAATTGGCATCGGCAGTGATCACAATGGTTTTGAATTTAAGGAGGCGATCAAAAAATATGTTGAAGAAAACGGCCACGAAGTAGTCGATTTTGGCTGTTATTCGAAAGATGCAATTGATTATCCGGATGTCGCGTTTCAAGTGGCAGAAGCCATCAGCCAAGGAAAAGTGGAGCGGGGAATTCTTATCTGCGGAACAGGCATCGGCGTATGTATCGCAGCCAATAAATATCCGGGTATCCGCGCCGCCCTGACCCACGACGTTTATTCGGCCGAAAGGGCACAACTCAGCAATAACGCCCAGATCATTACGATGGGGGCCAAAATTATTGGTATCGAAGTGGGCAAGAAAGTGGTTTCCGCCTTCTTAAACTCCCATTGGGCAGGCGGTTCCCAACGGAAAGTGGATAAAATTGTGAAGAAGGAGAGGGAATTTTTCAAAGATCAAAGAATGGACACCGCAGAGAATGCCTGCCATTAAAAAAGGAGCGTCACCAATGCGTTCATTCCTTCCAGATCTTTTAAATGTAAGCGAATTAACCGCCATTGCCTCTTTCTCATGGATCGGGAGCGGCGATAAATACGAAGCTGACCGGGCAGCGACGAATTCCATGCGCACGTTGTTGAATCAAATTCCCATGGATGGCCGGGTTGTCATAGGCGAAGGGGAAATGGATCAGGCACCGATGCTTTATATCGGTGAAAAGGTCGGGACTGGCGAAGGACCGAAAATTGATTTGGCGGTCGATCCGATCGACGGGACAACTTCCACGGTTCACGGCCAAAATGATGCCATTACGGCCATTGCAGCAGCCGCAAGCGGTTCCTTGTTAAACGCACCGGATATGTATATGGAAAAGATCGCAACCGGCCGGCAAGCCGCTGGACGCATCGACATCAATGCACCGTTGGAGGAAAATTTATATGCGGTTGCCGAAGCCAAAGGCAAAAAAATCAATGAAATTACGGTCATCATTCAAGGACGGGAACGTCACCAAGAAGCGATCCATACAATCAGGAAATTAGGTGGAAAAGTGTATGTCTTCAAGGAAGGGGACGTCATTCCGGCCATTTCCACCTGCATCGATTCATTGAATATTGATTTATTCCTAGGTATTGGTGGTGCACCGGAAGGCGTTTTGGCGGCAGTGGGGATTAAATGTCTGGGCGGTGAAATGCAGGCCAGGCTTTTGCCGCGAACGGAAGAGGAGTTCACAAGATGCCAAAGGATGGGATTGCCCGATCCGCATCAACCTTTAACACATGATCAATTAATAAATACGGATGATTGTATCTTCGTCGCTACCGGGATTACGAACAACATTTTATTGAAAGGAATTCGTTTGGGCCAAAAAAGCTATACCACCCATTCCTTGGCCATAAACGGCCGGGACCGGAAATTGAGGTATGTAAAGAGCGTTCATGTTATGGGAGTTTAAAAAATTTGCAGGGAGGCAAAAACCATGAAATTTTTCCTCGATACGGCAAACGTGGAAGAAATCAAACGGATCAACCGCCTCGGATTGGTGGACGGCGTAACGACGAATCCGACCATCATCGCAAGAGAAGGCAGAGATTTTGAAGAAGTCATCAAAGAAATTTGCGGCATTGTCGACGGTCCGGTCAGTGCAGAAGTGATCGGCCTGACTACGGAAGAAATGGTCAAGGAAGCAAGAATTTTAGCAAGCTGGGCGCCTAACGTGGTTGTGAAAATACCGATGACGGAAGCCGGGTTGGAAGCGGTGCATCGTTTGTCAAAAGAAGGCATCAAAACGAATGTGACGTTGGTTTTCACCGTTGCCCAAGGATTAATGGCGGCAAAGGCGGGCGCCACATACGTAAGCCCCTTTGTCGGAAGGCTCGATGATATCGGAGTCGAAGGGCTTGATTTGATCAAACGATTGAAGACCGCCCTCGCAAACTTCCACTTTACGACGGAAATTATCACGGCGAGCGTCCGCAGCCTGAAGCATTTGGAAGAGGCGGCCATCGCGGGTGCCGATATTGCCACCATCCCCGGCTCCCTATTCCCGAAATTGTGGAGTCACCCGTTAACGGATAAAGGAATCGCTCAGTTTCTGGAAGATTGGAAAAAGGTGCCCAAAAAATCATAAGTTAATCAAGAGATAAAGATGGCACGTGGCGTGATTTTAAGCGTTCTGATTGCCCAAAAAATCATAAGCAAATCGACCGCATCCCCTCCCAGGGAAAATTCACAGGTTGGAAACAGAAAGCAATTGGGGTTTGTCCAATTGCATTTTTTTCCAACCATTTTATGGCGAATTCCTATTCGAATTCATGGCCATTGCCGGCCTGATTGATGAAATGATTTGTGGAATTTTTAACATATCCAACCCAAGAAAGAAAATAAGGAGGAGAAGGAATTGACTCGCCCTGTTTCGGTTGAGCAATTATCCATTAACGCCATTCGCGCATTGTCCATCGACGCGATTGAAAAAGCCAACTCCGGCCATCCGGGTTTGCCTATGGGAGCGGCTCCGATGGCTTACGTCCTCTGGACAGAATTTATGAAACAAAATCCCAAAAATTCCAAATGGTTTAACCGCGACCGTTTTGTCTTATCCGCCGGACACGGTTCAATGCTCTTATACAGTCTTTTGCATTTGTCCGGTTATGATGTGTCTTTGGAGGATCTAAAAAAATTCCGCCAATTTGGTTCAAAAACCCCGGGACATCCGGAAGTTCACCATACGGACGGGGTGGAAACGACGACCGGCCCGTTGGGACAAGGAATCGCGATGGCTGTTGGAATGGCGATGGCTGAGGCTTTTTTGGCAGCAAAATATAATAAGGATAACCTCGCGGTTGTTGACCATTATACGTATGCCCTGGTTGGCGACGGCGATTTGATGGAAGGCATCTCTCATGAAGCAGGATCGTTGGCGGGACGTTTAAAATTAGGAAAATTGATTGTTTTATATGATTCCAATGATATTTCTTTGGACGGCGAGTTGAACCGTGCATCCAACGATGATACGTTAAAACGATTCCAAGCCTATGGTTGGCAAGTATTGCGCGTGGAGGACGGAAACGATTTGCAAGCGATCCGCCAAGCCATTCTTCAAGCAAAGGAAGACAGCGAACGGCCCACTTTAATCGAAGTCAAAACGATCATCGGTTACGGCTCGCCAAATAAAGCAGGCACGAATAAAGTCCACGGGGCGCCCCTCGGAAGAGAAGAAGCAAAATTAGCCAAACAATTTTACGGCTGGGACTACCCGGAATTTTATATCCCCGAAAGCGTTTATGCCGATTTCCGACAAAAAGTGATCGAACCGGGGAAAGCGGCCGAAGAAGAATGGAAGGAGCTGTTCGCCACCTATAAAGAAAAATATCCGCAAGAAGCGGAAGAATTGGAAAAAGCGATCAGCGGTGAACTTCCTTCCGGATGGGACGAATTTTTACCCGCATTTTCCCCGGGTACCGATAAGCTGGCGACCCGCGCGGCTTCCGGAAAAATAATCAACGCCGTTGCCCCAAGAGTTCCCTATTTTATTGGCGGCAGTGCCGATGTGTCCGAGTCCACCAAAACGTATATCATTGGTGAAGCTGATTTTATGCCGGAAAACTATGCAGGAAGGAATATTTGGTTTGGCGTGCGCGAATTTGCCATGGGGGCCGCTTTAAATGGCATGGCTCTGCATGGCGGCGTGAAGGTTTTCGGAGGCACCTTCTTCGTATTCAGCGATTATTTGAAACCGGCGATCCGTTTATCCGCATTAATGAAGGTACCGGTGATCTATGTCTTTACCCATGACTCGATCGCCGTCGGTGAAGACGGCCCCACCCATGAGCCGATCGAACAATTGGCGGGATTGCGGGCGATACCGAATCTTTCTGTCATTCGTCCCGCGGACGGCAATGAAGTCCGGGCCGCATGGCGCCTGGCCCTTGAAAGCAAAGATCAGCCCACCGCTTTAGTTTTGACGCGGCAAGATCTTCCCACATTGGAGGGAACGAAAGAAAAGGCTTATGAAGGCGTCAAACGGGGAGCGTACATCCTGAGCAAAGGCGAAAAAGAAGTGCCGGACGCTTTGCTCATTGCAACCGGTTCGGAGGTGCAGCTCGCCTTTCAAGCGCAAAAAGTGTTAAAGGAAAAAGGCATCGACGTCAATGTCATCAGTATGCCGTCTTGGGATCGATTCGAAAAACAGGACGAGACCTATAAAACAAGCGTGCTTCCCGAAAATGTGAAGGCAAGGGTCGCGATCGAAATGGCTTCCCCCCTCGGATGGAGGCAATATGTCGGCGATCAGGGGATCATTATGGGCATTGACATATTCGGCGCCTCAGGAAACGGAAACCAATTGATGGAAGAGTTCGGATTCACCGTCGAAAATATCGTCAGGAACGTGGAAAAATTGCTGGGGTAAGAAAGGCAAAAAAGCCCCCGGATATTTCAACAAAAAACGAATTTTTTACCATTCAGGAATCAGATTGTGAAGTTCTGATTCCTCTTTTTTAGTTGTTCGGATAATCAGATCCTGTTATCATGCCAAAAAATTTGTTCGTCTTCTTTTGCCGGGAACCGCCGACGGATTGGCCGCTTCGATTGGAAAGCTGGAAAGGGAGTTTCTTCGTATCGGTGAAAGTGAGTTCATAATTTAATTGGCCCGAGCCCTTTTCGTGAGGTTAAAAGGAAATGGAAAAAGTTATAAAACCCATCAAAAAAACCGACTGCTTTAAAGTGCCGATCGTTGTTTTTCCACCTGTATGATTTTTGGCTCCATCAGACATCAACTTAACAAGGAGTGTGAAATATTCCTTATCCACTCATGCTGATGTTCCCAACACAGCCACACGTCACGCATCCATTCCCGAAGCATGGCATCCCGATTTTTTCCCGGTTTCTCTTGCAGTACATCATTTACAGTCAAGGAATAGGGTTTGTCGGGAACCGGCAACGGCGGCCAGTCAAATTTCCGCCGGCTAAGCAGCATATGCACGCGCTGCACCTGTTTTCCCGTGTAACCACGCTCAACCGCATAATATAATCCGATTAATGAAAATGCGACGGTGATCGTTTTCATGCCGCTCCCCGCATGCTGGGCGCTGTAAGCATCGACAGCGTGCTGGTGGATGAAATCGATGTCTTGTTTGCTCAGCGTGTATGCGCTCAGTTCGCTGTATTTTTGGTAACATTCTCCCGTCGCATGGAAACCGCGAGGCCTTTCCATTTGTCGGTCGGGCAGGATCAGCCCGCAACCCGGGCATATGCCCATTCGGCTCCCCATTTTCTTCCTCCCTTTCCGTTGCTTTCGCCGTAACCGCCATGGGTTCCTCCAAAGGGTGGCATCTCCTTCTTTCCCCGTCCGCATCGCCAGCCTCTTCCCGTATTTTCCGGCGCGGCTCGTATCCGGCAACCGATCGCCATCAGATCTCCGGCACGAGCGCCCGCTTACCTGGAAAAAAACGCCGGCATCCAAGGGTGGCGCGGTTTGCCCATACGAACGATGGGCTAGACGTCCGAAGGCCCCATTGCCGGATTCCTCAAAATTTAAAAAAGGAACACCGGGCAACCCCCGGTGTCCCTGGGTCTCAGGCGGAGATTACATCATCCCGCCCATGTCGTTCATGCCGTTGTTATTGCCTTTGTTTTCTTCCGGAATATCGGCGACGACCGCTTCCGTCGTCAGGAACATGGCGGCAACAGAAGCGGCGTTTTGCAGTGCGGAACGGGTTACCTTCATCGGGTCGATGATGCCGGCTTCGATCATGTTCACCCATTCATTGGTGGCAGCGTTGAAGCCGACGCCGGGTTTTTCTTTCTTCATATGTTCGACGATGACGGAACCTTCCAAACCGGCGTTGCGGGCGATTTGGCGAACCGGTTCTTCCAGTGCGCGCAGGACGATTTTCACGCCCGTTGCCACGTCGCCTTCCGCTTCAATGGAGGCCACTTTGTTGTAGACGTTGATCAACGCCGTGCCGCCGCCGGCCACGATGCCTTCTTCCACAGCGGCGCGGGTAGCGTTCAACGCGTCTTCAATGCGGAGTTTCTTTTCTTTCAATTCGGTTTCCGTCGCCGCACCGACTTTGATGACCGCTACGCCGCCAGCCAGTTTAGCGAGACGTTCTTGCAGTTTTTCTCTGTCAAAGTCGGATGTGGTTTCTTCGATTTGCGCTTTGATTTGGTTGATGCGGGCGGCAATTTTCGCCGAATCGCCGGCGCCTTCCACGATCGTCGTATTTTCCTTCGTCACGATGACTTTGGAAGCGCGGCCCAATTGGGAAATATTCGCGGATTTCAGTTCCAGACCGAGATCTTCGGTAATGACTTCACCGCCGGTCAAAATGGCGATATCTTCGAGCATGGCTTTTCTGCGATCGCCGAATCCCGGAGCTTTAACGGCAACAGCGGTGAAGGTGCCGCGGAGTTTGTTCACCACCAGCGTGGCCAAAGCTTCCCCTTCCACATCTTCGGCGATAATCAGCAACGGTTTGGATTGTTGGACCACTTGTTCCAAGAGCGGAAGGATTTCTTGGATGTTGGAAATCTTCTTATCGGTAATCAAGATGTACGGATCTTCGAGAACGGCTTCCATTTTGTCGGAATCGGTGACCATGTATTGGGACGTATAGCCGCGGTCGAATTGCATCCCTTCGACGACGTCCAGTTCCGTAACGATCCCTTTCGATTCTTCCGTGGTAATGACGCCGTCTTTGCCGACCCGTTCCATGGCTTCCGCGATCAATTTCCCGATTTCTTCGTCACCGGAAGAAATGGTGGCGACTTGGGCAATGGATTCTTTGCCTTCGATCGGTTTGGAAATGGCCTTTAATTCTTCCACGGCCACTTGGACGGCTTTTTCGATCCCTTTGCGGATTCCCATCGGATTGGCGCCCGCCGTTACGTTTTTCAAACCTTCTTTGATCATGGATTGCGCCAAAACCGTTGCCGTCGTCGTACCGTCACCGGCGACATCGTTGGTTTTGCTGGCGACTTCGGCGACGAGTTTCGCGCCCATGTTTTCAAAGGGATCTTCAAATTCGATTTCTTTCGCGATGGTCACGCCGTCATTGGTGATGAGCGGGGAACCGAATTTTTTCTCCAACACCACGTTGCGGCCTTTCGGTCCCAATGTGACTTTGACGGCGTCAGCCAGCTTATCGACACCGCGGAGCATCGCTCTGCGAGCTTCTTCGTTAAATTTGATTTGTTTAGCCATCTTCGTGAACCTCCTCGAATCTGATATTTAAGTATGCGATGGAAAATTATGTTATGATTATGTTATGGTTAAGGCTTATTCGACAACCGCCAAAATATCACTTTCACGCAAAATTAAATATTCCTTGCCGTTGTATTTTACTTCGGTTCCGGCATATTTGGAGAAAATGATGCGATCGCCGACGTTCACTTCCACTTTCACCCGTTCACCGTTGTCAAGAACGCGTCCGGAACCAACGGCAACCACTTTTCCTTCTTGGGGTTTTTCTTTTGCCGTATCAGGCAGAACAATGCCGCTGGCAGTTTTTTCTTCCGTTTCAACCGTTTCAATAACGACGCGATCTCCTAGTGGTTTTAACACAATGAACGACCTCCTTAATGTTTTGATTTAGCACTCTCGGGCTAAGAGTGCTAACACCACTTATTATATTAATGAATCACCTGTCATTTTGCAAGTCTCAAGGAAAAAAATTTTGTGATTTTCGCCCGGTCCGGCCGCGCCTCGCCTCCCGGCCGTTTCACGGCCTCCCCGAGCAGGGGATCTTGGCACGAAAGGATGTTTCCGTTAAAATCAAGGGAAAATGCGATGGCGGCCTCCACCCGGGCAGGCGGCGTTTTCCGGATATGGGAAAACAGGACGGGAATCGCCTTGAAAACAGCGGAAAACCCGGGAACGCTCAACATGCAAAAGGATACGCAAAACAGGAAACTCCGGAAAAACCGCCGGCGAACGATCCGAAAAGCACCGGAAAGCGTCTTGCACGCGATAAACCAAGAACCTTTCCTACGGATGAAATTTGGGCGCAGGGCCAAATCACCCGGAAACGGCATGAGCCGCCGGCCCCGGAAGGCAGCCGGAGGAGCCGAAAGAACCGCTCGCCGGCCAAGGCGCAGCGTAAGAAGTCGGGAAAGCTGGCCGCCAAGGCGGCTCGATCAGGCCTGAAGAACGTGTGCAGGCGCCAGGTCCGAACCGCCGACAAGGCCGGAGAGAACCGCCGGCGGGCACGCAGCCAAAACCGCCGGGATTGACTTGAAAACCGCTTGCCGGCGCGACGGAAGACCGCCATCGCCTCGCCAAACAACGGGGGCAAAAATTTCAGAAAGCAGAGGGAATCACTTGTGAAACGGGAATACAAAATCGTGCTTCTCACCTATCTCATCATGCAGCTGTCATCGCCCGTCGGGGTGCCCTTCACCTATTATTTGTTAAACGGGCTTGGTTTTTCCGGGAAGGATTTGGAAAGCCTGAGCCTTTCCCTTTGGCTCCTGTTCAGTTTCTCGGCGGCTCTCATCGTCACGCTCTATTGCCTGAGAAGGGAAATGCGCTTCCGAAGCCAAAAAGCCGCTTCCTTTCCCGTCTCCGCCTTTTGGGCGTCCGCCGGGGTCTTTTTGGCCCTCTTCGGGCAATTGGCCGCCGCAAGGATCGAAATGCTTTTCGGCGTGGAACCGGGATCGGAAAATACGAGGGAAATCATCGGGATGATCGAAAAAGCCCCCGCCATTTTCCTCGTCGCCGCCGTTTTCGGGCCGATTTTGGAAGAAGTGGTTTTCCGGAAAATCATCTTTGGGACGTGCATGCAAAGGCTCGGTTTTTTTCCGTCGGCGCTGATCAGCTCCCTGTTTTTTTCCGCGGCCCACATGGAATTCGAACATCTGCTTTTGTATACGGCCATCGGGTTCGCATTTTGCTATGTTTACCGGAAAACGAACCGCATCCTCGTCCCGATTTTTTCCCATGTGTCCATGAATGTGATCGCCATTCTTTCCCAGTTGGATCCGAAGATCTTTTCGATGTTTTGAATCTTGTGCGGTCCGGTTCTTTCAGGAAGCCAACAGGCGAAAGACAAGTCCCGGCTTGCCAAGGTTTCCCGGACCGTTTCCGCAAACAGCTTCCCTGCCTTTTCCAAAAAACGCCGCCGCTTCGGCGGCGATTTCGGTTTTATCCTTCCGGACCGTCCGAAAGGGTCTCCGCCATTTTTTCCTCTTCCTTTTTCCTCGCTTCTTCCGCGGCCAGCATCTTCCGGTAGGCCAGCTTGGAGATCCAGATGCTGAATTCATACAAAAGGCAGAGCGGCAAAGTCACCATCAACTGGGACAGGACATCCGGAGGGGTGATGACGGCGGCGATCACCAGCAGGGCGAAATAGGCGTACTTCCGGATCTTCCCCAAAAAAGCCGGCGTAATGATGGACAATCGGGTTAAAAACAGGATCACGACCGGAAGCTGGAACAAAATCCCGAAGGGCAGGGTGATTTGGAACAAAAAGGTAAAATATTCGTTGATCCCGATGACTTGATGGATCTCCAGCCGTTCCCCCAAATTGGTCATGAACCGGATGAAAAAGGGGAAGAGAACGAAATAGGAAAAGGCGATTCCCAGTATGAACAAAAATATGGAAACCGGTATGTAGCTCAAGGTGATTTTTCTTTCTTTTTCATAAAGCCCGGGGGCGACAAAAGCCCAAATATGGTAAAGGATCACCGGGGAAGTGAGAACGCACGAAAGCACGAAGGAAATTTGAAAGTAGATTTTCAACGGGTCGGTGATGCGGAAGGCGTTCAGGGAAAAATTTCTCGCCTCCGCCGAATGCTGCAGAAAAACGATGACCGGTTCGGCAAGGAAAAAGGAGACGATGAAGGCGAGACAGAAAAAAACGGCGACAAAAATCAGCCGTCTTCTCAACTCTTCAATATGTTCAGAAACGGTCATATCTTTATTTTTCATATCGATCGCATCCTAACGTCATGCCGTCAATTTTTCGGCTCGTCTTCTTCCTTTTTCGGCGGTTCTTCCTCTTCCGCCAGGCCTTTTGTGGCCTCTTTGAACTCCTTCAACGATTTCCCCGCCGCCCTTCCGATTTCCGGAAGCCGTTTCGGACCGAAAACCAGCAAAGCAACGATCAAAATGAGCAACAAACTGCCGGGACCGATTGGCACAATATCTCCCTCCTCGACGTCCGAATGAAAAACAATGGCGCCCCGTATCCGGTCTTACCTATTATAATCCTTCTTTCCCTTCCCGTCCATTTTTTCCGAATGATCGGAGTAATGCTTGATAAAATAAACGAATGACTGCAATTCCACCGCCAAATCGATATGATGGACGTTGATGTTGGGCGGGACCGTGAGCCTGGCGGGGGTGAAGTTCAAGATCCCTTTGATGTTGGTGCGGATCAAACGGTCCGTCACCCCTTGTGCCGCCGATGCGGGGACGGTCAAGATGATGACCGGAATTTGTTCCTTCTCCAAGACTTCCTCCAGTTGATCCAGGCTGTAAACCGGGACCTCTCCGATCTTCTTCCCGATTTTTTCCGGAGATATATCAAAGGCGGCGACGATCTTCGTATTGTTGTTCTTCGTGAAATTATATTGCAATAATGCCGTTCCCAAATTTCCGACACCGATCAGCCCGACTTTCGTCAATTCATCCTGATCGAGGGTTTTCCGGAAAAAGGAAAGCAAATACTGGACGTTATAACCGTACCCTTTTTTCCCCAGCGCGCCAAAATAGGAAAAATCCCGCCGGATGGTTGCGGAGTCGACTTTTACCGCCTGGCTCAACTCCGCCGAAGATACCTTCTGTTTTCCCGAATTGTACAAGTATTGCAAAAAACGGTAATACAACGGCAGCCTTTTCGCTGTCGCTTTCGGTATTTTCAATTGATCCGATGTCATCTTTCTGCCTCCAAAGCGATTTGGTTCTCCTGTTCGCGGTCATGGAAAGAAGCCCCGTTTCGGAATGGATCGTGGGCACGGGTGGGAACGCTTCCAATCCCTTCCCATATTCCTTTTTCTACTATAATACACGATTTTTTCCCGTCTGTCTTGTCCCATTCAAAAATTAAGATCCTTTGGCCTTTCACCCGCCGTTATTGTACTATTAAAATTGGTACAGATGGGCGCGCATACGGGTTTTTTGCCCATGGAACAGCGAGGAACGGGCAATGGCCCCGCGGACGGGACGAGAAAGGCCCGCCGGAAAGGAAATCGCATCGAACGCTTAGGAGTGAACGGAATGATTTTGCTGCAGGCCAACCATATCGCAAAATATTTCGGAGCGGAACAAATTTTGACGGACGTCAAGCTGGAGATCCAAACCGGCGACCGAATCGCCCTCGTCGGCCGGAACGGCGCCGGAAAATCCACCTTATTAAAGATCCTCGCCGGACTATTGTCCAGTGACGGCGGGGAAATCATCAAACCGAAGGAGACGGCGGTCGGCTATCTGGACCAGCATGCGGGTTTGAACCTTGACGCCACCCTTTGGGAAGAAATGCTCTCCGTTTTTAAGCATTTGCAGATCATGGAGAAAAAATTAAGGGAACTGGAGCGGCAGATGGCCGACGAAAAGGTTCTCGCCGACGGCAAGTCCTACGAAAAGGTCATGGCGGAGTATGACCGGCTCCATCACGCCTTTCAAGAGGCGGGCGGATACCAATACGAAGCGGAGATCCGCTCCATCCTCCACGGGCTGAAGTTTCGCGATGACCCGAAAAGGGTCAAAGTCGCCACGTTGAGCGGCGGGCAAAAAACCCGCCTGGCGATGGGGAAGCTGCTGCTGGCCAAACCGGACGTCCTCATCTTGGACGAACCGACGAACCACCTGGACATGGAGACATTGACCTGGCTGGAACAATATTTGCAGGCGTATCCGGGGGCCATCCTCGTCGTCTCCCACGACCGGTATTTCCTCGATAAAATCGTCAATCAAGTGCTGGAATTGGCGGACGGACGGCTGACCAAATATATCGGAAACTACAGCCAGTATGTAATCCAGCGGCGGGAAAACTATGAACGGGCCTTGAAACGGTACGAACAGCAGCAGGAACAAATCGAACGGATGAAAGACTTTATTCAGAGGAACATCGCCCGCGCCTCGACGACGAGGCGGGCCCAAAGCCGGAAAAAAGCGCTGGAAAAAATGCCGCGGATGGAAAGGCCGAAGGACGCCGGCAAAACCGCCCGTTTTTCCTTTGACATCGACAGGCAAAGCGGCAATGAAGTGCTCACTGTGAAAAACTTGCAAATCGGCTACGGGGAACGGACGGTGGCCGAAGGCATCGGCTTCCGGCTGACGAAGGGGGAAAGCGCCGCGATCATCGGGCCCAACGGGATCGGCAAATCCACCCTGCTGAAGACCATCGCCGGAAAACTCGCTCCCCTCAAAGGGGAAATCCTCCTCGGCACCAATGTGGAAATCGGCTACTATGACCAGGAGCAGGCGGAACTGCATTCGAACAAAGACGTCCTGCACGAATTGTGGGATGAAAACCCGTCCATGAAGGAAAAGGAGATCCGGACGGTTTTGGGCAATTTTCTCTTTTCCGGGGACGATGTCTTCAAGCCCGTCGCCGCTTTGAGCGGCGGGGAAAAGGCCCGCTTGGCCCTGGCGAAGCTGATGCTGAAAAAGGCTAACTTCCTCGTCCTCGACGAGCCGACGAATCACCTGGACCTGGAAAGCAAGGAAGTGCTGGAACATGCGCTAGTGGACTTCCCCGGGACGATCCTTTTCGTTTCCCACGACCGGTATTTTATCAACCGGATGGCGACAAAAATCTTCGAGCTGTCGGAAACGGGGTTCCGGGAATATTTGGGGGATTATGACTACTATTTGATGAAAAACCGCTCCGGCCAGCCGGAACCCCCCGATAAAGGGAAAGGGGCGCCATCGCGGGGCGAAGGGAGGATCCCCGAAAAGGATTATTTCATGGAAAAGGAAGCAAAAAAGCTGGAACGAAAACGGATCCGCAGAATCGAGGAAATCCAAAAACGGATCGAAGAGCTGGAAAGGGAGATTGCGGAAAAGGAAAAGCAGCTGCTCGATCCGGAAATCTACAACGACCCCAAAAAATCCGCGGAGATTTTAAATGGGATCGATTCTGCGAAGAAACAGGTGGACCGGTACCTCGACGAATGGGAAAAGCTGGAGGACCCTGCCGATTAAATCGGCAGGTCTTTTTTTTGTTTTTTCTGCGGGATGCGAGTTATTCACTTTTCCACAGGGTTATTCACAATTTCATGGTTGATTTGTCCATTTTCCCGGCCATTTTCCACATTATCCACAAAAAACGGAACGGTTATCCACAGAGTTGGGGATAACTGCTCCTGATACAGCCTTTCCTTTGCATATTCTGGCTTTTCGGCCTGTTCTCCCGCAAGCCGTTCCGATTCATCCACAGGAATATCCACAGGCAATCATTTGTCCGACCGTTGGGGCAAAAAAATGCCCGCCCATGCAGGCGGGACGTCCTTCCTTTTCCGCCGGAAATCCTCCGTGATTGACGGTATTTTGCCGTCCGATATTGAAGTTAAACGGAAAAGGACTTCACCCTTACGGGAACTGTAATTTTCGGCTGAACCGGCTGTCGAGCGGCTGTCGAGCGCAGGTTGCGAGACAAACCGCAAGCGGGCGGAATCCCCCTTCATCGTATGATGCTGCTTGCCGTTCCAGCCGATGCCGGGGGTTGCGGATAGATCGGCCGACAAGCCGTCCGGCCGCGATCTCCCCTTGATAGGAATACCGGCGGGCCCCGGCCGCAGGCCGGTCAGGCATCCTTCCATGAGCGAGGGAACCGGCAGCGCCGGCTAGGCGCCGGCTGTTGCCGCCGGCCGGACTCATGGAAGCCGGCTGTCGAGCTTTTCCAATAATTCCCCGATTTTTTCGCCGTGAATGACCAGGTCCGCCATGCCGTCGAGGGGCGTCTCATCCATGTTGACGATGACCAATTTCGCCCCGCTTCTTTTGGCGATGACCGGCATTTGATTGGCGGGAGTGACCGTTAACGAGGAACCCAAAACGATGAACAGTTCCGCCCTTTCCGAGTCTGCCAAGGCGTTTTGGAACGCCTCTTGCGGCAGCGGCTCCCCGAACAATACGACGTTCGGCCGGAAGATCCCGCCGCATTCACAGCGCACATCCCCCGTCAAGTACCGTTCATTGCTTTCTTCCCTGCCGCATTTTTGGCAGTGGACCCGTTGCAAGGTGCCGTGCAATTCATGGACCCGGCTGCTGCCGGCCATTTGGTGGAATCCGTCCACGTTCTGGGTAATGATGCTTTGAATGCGTCCTTCCTTTTCCCATTTGGCCAAAATATGATGCCCTTTATGGGGCTTATATTCATGGACGCCGATCACCCGCTGCCGGTAAAAATCAATGAAGGCCTCCACGTTTTTGTTCAACGAGTCGATCGACGCCACCCGGCTCGGGTCTTGTTGCTTCCACAGCCCTTTGCTCGAACGGAAATCCGGCAGCCCGCTTTCGGTAGACATGCCGGCCCCCGTAAACACGACGGTATAGTTGGACCCGCGAAGCCAATCCAGTAAAAGATCCACCTGTTTCCCTTCCATCTTTTTCACCTTCTTGCAATGGAATTCTCAGGAAGTTCCCTGCCTTTATTTTAACACTTCTTCCGCCTTGCGCTTAAACGGATGGTTTCCCGAATCGGGTTGCGGGACGGTTTTTTTCCGTTATTTCCGGAGGATGATGCCCGGGTCCCGGCACAATCCGCGGGGATTCCGATCCTTTCCTTTTCCTTTCTCCGCGGGTAACGCCCTTCCTTTCGGCAAACCGTATTTCCATTTGCCCGATTTTTTCATATAATAAAAATAATTCGTATAACGAAATATTTTGCACATGCCTAAATAAGGGAGGATTTCGGATGGAACGCGCAAAGCGGACGCCGCTTCGCTCGGAAGTGGCTATGGAAGAGACGTGGGATCTTACCGACTTGTTCCGGACGGAGGCGGATTGGCGGGAGGAATTGACGGCCATCCGCAGGGAGGTCAAAACCGTCACCCGATTTAAGGGAAAGGTTTGTGAAAGCGCCAAGAATTTGTTGGATGCATTGCTCGCGAAAGACGCATTGTTGGAGCGGCTGAACCGGGCGGCCATTTATGCCTTTTTGAATCAGGCGGCGGACGGAACGGACCCGGTCTTTCAGGCCAACGCGAGCCTGGCCGACAGCCTTTCTTCCGATGTCCATGCCGCCATTTCCTTCATCGATTCGGAAATCATGGAAGCGGATGCGGAGACGCTTAACCGGTACATGGAAGAAGAGAAAGGTTTGCAGGAATTCCGGAAGGTGCTTGCGGATCTTATGGAGAAAAAGCCCCACAAACTCCACCCGGAAGCGGAAGAAGCGCTGGCGGCCTTCGGGGAAATCCACAATGCCCCCTATGCGATTTACCAACGGAGCAAGACCTCCGACATGCGGTTTTCCCCGTTCCGAACAAAGGACGGGACGGAACATCCGCTCACCTTCAATTCATTCCCGAAATATGAGGAATCGGCCGACACGGAATTGCGCAGGAAGGCCTATCGGGCATTCGTGGAAGGATTGAACCGGTATAAAAACACCTATGCCGCCGCATATGCCACAGAAGTGAAAAAACACGTGATCGAGGCCGCCTTGCGCAAATATGCCTCGGCCACCGATATGCTATTGGCCGGTCAGCAGGTGACAAAAGAAATGTATCACGGGCTCTTGGATACGATCCTGGCGGAGCTGTCTCCCCATATGCGGCGCTACGCCAAATTGAAAAAAAGGGTATTGGGCCTGGATAAATTTTATTATTGCGATTTAAAAGCATCCCTGGACCCGGAATATGATCCGCAAATCAGCTACGAAGAAGCCGCCGAACTGATCCTCGAAGCTTTGCGGGTCATGGGGCCGGAATATGCGGAGATCATCGAGCAGGGGCTGTACAACCGCTGGGTCGACCGCGCCGACAATATCGGGAAAAGGTCCGGCGCCTTCTGTTCCAGCCCATATGGCGTCCATCCCTATATTTTGATGACGTGGAACGGCTCGATGCGAAACGCCTTTACATTAGCCCACGAACTGGGTCATGCCGCCCATTTCGTTTTGGCCGCGAGGAATCAGAAATTTTCCAATACCCGTCCGTCGAGATACTTCGTGGAAGCTCCGTCGACGCTGAATGAACGGCTGTTGAGCCGGCATATCCTCGCCAGGACGAAAAACGCCCGGATGCGCCGATGGGTCATCCTCCAGTCTTTAAGCACCTATTATCATAATTTTGTCACCCATTTGCTGGAAGCGGAATTTCAGCGCCGGATTTACGATTTGGCGGATAAAGGGACGCCGATCACCGCCAAACTGCTTTGCGAGCAATTTATCGATCTTCTGGAAAAATTCTGGGGCGATGCGGTCATCATCGATGAGGGGGCGGGGCTGACCTGGATGCAGCAGCCGCACTACTACATGGGGCTTTACCCGTATACGTATTCGGCCGGTTTAACGGCCTCCACCGCCGTGGCACAAATGATCGAAAAGGAAGGAAAACCGGCCGTGGAACGATGGCTGGCGGCGCTGAAGGCCGGCGGCACGCTGAAACCGCTGGAACTGATGCAGCTCGCCGGCGTCGATATGTCCACCGCCAAACCGATCCGGCAGGCGGTGGCTTATGTCGGCGCTATGATCGACGAGCTGGAGAAAAGCTTCTGACGGAAAATAAAAAAGGATGTCCGACAGCCTTTTGGCTTCAGACATCCTTTTTGTCCTTTTTCGGGGCGGGCCAACGGTCCGACCATACCTTTGCACACCGGCTCATCCCGGCCCTCGGCCGTTCGATTTTCCCGGAACCATCGGCAATCTTCGATCTTCCCCATTTCGCCCGGTTCCGACGAAAGGCAGGAAAAAATGATTCATCGGCCCTTAGGATCTTGCCCTTCTTCGTCTTTTCTTTCCGCGATGGCGGTCCGGCACAAACCGACGAGCCGTTCCCGAAAAAGGAGATCGTCCGTTGGCGACCGCTTTTTTGGTCCCTTCATCCGGACCCCGGCCAGGCGCATCTTTTGGGCAAGCTGCCTTTGCGCAAGCAGCCGGTCGATATTGGTTTCCGAGTAGATCAGGCCCTTCGGATGAATCGCGTATCCTCCCTTGGTGAGGATCAACGCCGCCAGGCCGTAATCCTGGGTGACGACAATATCTTTTTTCCGGACGCGGTTCAGGATGGCAAAATCCGCCGCATCCTTCCCCTCGGACACGGTGAGCGTCTCCGCGCCCTCGCGGATGATATAATGGGACGTATCGCAAACGATGCAGGCGGGGATATGGAATTCCCCGGCGACCTGTACGGCAATGTCAACGACCGGACAACCGTCGGCATCGATCCATATCTTCATGAGACCCATCGCTTTCCGTCGGAATCATTCCGGATTCCCGGCCTTTGCAAAAAGGCGTCCGTTTTTCCGATATCCTCTTTACCGCCGCCGGCCCGCTTTGGCAAAAAGAGGTTCATCCTGAAGACTCCACAAGGCCGTAGGACGGATCGGCATTCAGCGTCAAATCGGCGCGCACCCCTTTTTCAAATAAAACACTGCCGCATGCGGCGATCATGGCGGCGTTGTCGGTGCATAATTCCAGGGAGGGGATGACCAAGGGTACGCCGGGAAGAGATTTCATCGCTTCCGCCATTTTTTCCCGCAATCCCCGGTTGGCCGCGACTCCCCCGGCCACCAGCACCTGTTTGGCCTGAAACTCCTTCGCCGCCCGGACCGTTTTTTCCGCCAGCACCTCCACGACGCTCGCTTGGAAGCTTGCGGCAAGATCCTTCGGGTCGATCGTCTCTCCCCGCTCTTCCGCGTCCCGAAGGGCATAGATCACCGCCGATTTTAAACCGCTGAAACTGAAGTCGTAGGAATCCTTTTCCAGCCAGGCGCGGGGAAGATCGATCACCGGCTTCCCTTCGCGGGCGAGACGGTCGATCTGCGGCCCCCCCGGATAGGGAAGATTGAGGGTGCGGGCAACCTTATCAAAGGCTTCTCCCGCCGCATCATCCCTCGTTTCCCCGATCAGCCGGAAACTCCCATGTTCCTTCATGTAAATGAGTTCCGTGTGGCCTCCCGAGACGACGAGGGCGATCAAGGGGAATTCCATTTCCCGTTCCAGCCGGTTGGCATAAATATGCCCGGCGATGTGATGAACCGGAACGAGGGGAAGCCGATGGGCGAAGGCCAACGTTTTCGCCGCCTCGATGCCGATCAATAAGGCTCCGACCAGCCCCGGCCCTTTTGTGACCGCAATCGCCGTCAAGTCACGGAAACCGATCCCGGCTTGTTCCATCGCCGCTTCGATCACGAGGGTAATCTGCTCCACATGATGCCTGGAAGCGATCTCCGGCACCACCCCGCCGAAACGCTTATGGCTTTCGATTTGCGAGGCGACCACATTGGACAAGACGATTTTTCCGTTCTTCACGACGGCGGCGGCCGTTTCGTCACAGCTTGTTTCGATGCCTAAAATGAATTGGTCCTGTTTCATATCCTCACCCACATGACGATTGCGTCTTCATAATTGTCCGTATAGTATCCTTTGCGGATGCCGCCGTAAACAAACCCCAATTTTTTATACAGGTTTTGGGCGACCGTATTGGAAATTCTCACTTCCAAGGTAACGGTTTTCGCCCCCCTCCGTTTTGCCGTGTCCATCACATGCCGCAGCAATTTTTCTCCGATCTTCCTGCCGCGGAATTCCGGAAGAACGGCGATATTGGTGATATGGGCCTCGTCCATGATGATCCAGATGCCGCAATAGCCGACCAAGTTGCCGTCGAGGCATGCCCCGGTGTAAAGGGCATAGGGATTCATCGTCAGTTCCCGGATGAACGCTTCCCGCGTCCACGCCAGCGAAAAGGATACGTTTTCAATTTTTAAAATCTCATCCACGTCTGCCACGGTTAACTGCCTGAAGGTCAGTGCCGTCTCCATACGATATAACCTGCCGTTATCCGTTTTTTTCCCGCCATTTGGCTTCCGCTTCCGCCAGGCGCAAATAGCTCGGCGTAAACGAATGGACGTCGGCGGCGGGGGCTTCCATTCCGAGCCGGGCCAATTCCGCGGGCCGGATCAGGTGATCGGTCAAGTTGCCGAACAGCGCCCTTTCGCCCAAAACTTCCGCAAAGGTTTGTTCATGTTTTGCGGCATCATAACCTAAAAACAAGATCTGTTCCGAATAACGGCTTAAACGTTCCGCCCATTCTTTCGCCGAAACATGCCGGTCTTCCAGGACGGGTTCCGGTTTTCCCGCAGCGTTCCACCGATACAGGCCGGAATAGATATTTCCCCGGCGGGCATCAATGACCGGGGCAATGAAGCCGCCGAAGTTTTTCCCCCCGGATGCCGCCATGACTTGCAGGGTGGAAACGCCCGACAGGGGAATATTCATGGTCCAGGCCAGGGTTTTGGCGATGGTGATTCCGATCCGGAGTCCGGTGTAGGAACCCGGGCCGCTGGTTACGACGACCTTGTTGATTTCCGGCAAAGTCACCCGGCAGTCGTCCAAAAGTTCCCGAACGGCGGCCAAGACCCGGACCGAATGGGTCCGTTTAATATTCGTCACGTATTCCCCGAGCACTTTTTCCCCGTTGATTAATCCTATGCCCATGATTTCCGTGGATGTGTCAATGGCCAAAATATTCATGGAAAAACTCCTTGCATAATGATTTGTACCGCTCGCCGCGCGGTTCAAAAAACAGCCTCCGCCTGTTTTCGCCGGCAATAAAAAAGCGGATGGCCAAGTATTGATCGGGAAGCTGGTCTTCGATCAAATGGGCCCATTCGACGACGGTGACGCCGTCCCCGTGAAAGTATTCGTCAAACCCCAAATCTTCCCGGGAATCCTTCAAACGGTAAACATCCATGTGATACAAAGGAAATTCCTTTCCCTCGTATTCCCGGATGATCGTAAAGGTGGGGCTTTTGACCGTCTCTTCGACGCCCAATCCTTTGGCGATTCCCTTCGTAAAGGACGTCTTTCCCGCCCCCAAATCCCCTTCGAGACAAAGCACGTCCCCCGGTTTTAGATGCCGGCTCAGCCGTTCCGCGAGCTGCAGGGTTTCTTCCAAATGATTGATGAGGATTTCATATTTATCCATCGTCGTCACCCGAAAATTCCTTTCTCCATCTAATGTAGCGAAACAATCGGAGAAGATCAATGTTCTTCCCTTTTCATCGGGGCGGGGTACCGCATGGGGCACGGGGACGGGGCTTCCCTCCGCATGCCGGTCACCTTGTTCCGGAGGTTTGTTCCTTGGCGAACCGGGAAGGCGGAATCCCTTGGCCTGCCGGGGCCTGTCGAAACGCCCGGCGAATGGAACAAATAAAAAAAGATGAGATCTTCTTCGTTCTCATCTTCGTTGTTTTCGCGTTTTTCTTTTTGACGATTGGCAGACATAAAAATAGAGCGGGTGATGGGAATCGAACCCACGACAACAGCTTGGAAGGCTGTGGTTTTACCACTAAACTACACCCGCGTATCAGGCATAGTCCATAACACAAGTATCGATTTGGAATGCCTCTTCCTCTGCCAGCCGTTTCCGGGGAGCCGGGTGCGTCGAGGCAACTCGCAGCTTTCCGGCGGGGGATCGCCCGTTCCCCGCAAAAAAGGGCGATATATGAAAAAGGAGTCGGGAAGACAGGATTTGAACCTGCGACCCCCACGTCCCGAACGTGGTGCTCTGCCAAGCTGAGCTACTTCCCGAAGTTCAAACCGCGGCTGAAAGCCGGTTTGCATAAGAAGCGCGCCCGAGAGGAATCGAACCCCTAACCTTCTGATCCGTAGTCAGACGCTCTATCCAGTTGAGCTACGGGCGCATGTGGGAAAATATTATTGGAAAATAGCTTTTCCAATATGCGGCCGAGAGGACTTGAACCTCCACGGTGTTGCCACCACTAGGCCCTCAACCTAGCGCGTCTGCCATTCCGCCACGACCGCTTCATCGTTATGGATGCATTTTTTATTTTACAGCAAAAACAACAAATTGTACAAGGAGAAATTTTGAATAATAACTGGGCCAGCTGGATTCGAACCAGCGCATCACGGAGTCAAAGTCCGTTGCCTTACCGCTTGGCTATGGCCCAACAGAGAATGGCCCGTACGGGATTCGAACCCGTGTTACCGCCGTGAAAGGGCGGTGTCTTAACCACTTGACCAACGGGCCATCGAAATCGTTCAGACTCTTAAAATTATAGATAATGCATCATATCTTGTCAATACACTTTCCCCAAATTTTAAGCCAATTTTTTTCCTCCCTTCCGCTCCCGCTAAGGGCGTTCCTCCGGCAATGCTTTGCAAACTTTGAAACCGCGCCGGATGCGGAAGAGGGGCGGAAGGGAAACGCCCGGGGGATGTCCCGTTCCCCGCCTCCCCTTCCCATCCCGCACGAAGGGGAAGGCAATCCCCCCTGCACCCGGTTCTTCCCGCAAGAGAGAATGCCCGCGGCTTTACAGCGCTTTGTCGTCCACCTGCTCCAGCCACTCCTTGATCGGCGCGATCTCGGAGGAAACGGTCCCCTTTTCAAAGGGAGAGCGAAGATTCGCCGCTTTTGCCAGGTTCAAAAAGGATCGGGAACCGCCCAGCCGGCAAAGGCGCACATAATCCTGCCAAGCCCCTTCATGATCCTCCCGGTCCCGTTTCCAAAATTGGAAGGCGCAGATTTGGGCGAGGGTGTAATCGATATAGTAAAAGGGATCCTCAAAAATATGGAGCTGCCGGTGCCAATATCCCCCTCCTTCCAAATATTCGTTTCCGTCATAATCCCGGTGCGGGAGGTAGATGTGTTCCAATTGCCGCCAGGCCTGATTCCGCTCCTTCGGCGTCCAATCCGGATTCGCGTAAACCAAATGCTGAAATTCATCCACCGCCGCTCCGTAGGGAATGAAGGTCAGGGCGTCGGTCAAATGGCTGTATTGATATTTCAGGGCGTCTTCCCCGAAGAACAGGTGCATCCACGGCCAGGTGAAAAATTCCATGCTCATCGAGGAAATCTCCGCCGATTCGTGGGTCGGATGGAAATACTCGGGCACGGAAAAATCCCGGCTGCAATAGACTTGAAAGGCGTGGCCGAATTCGTGGGTCAACACGTTCACGTCTCCTGCGGTGCCGTTAAAATTGGCAAAAATGAACGGCGACTGATAATCTTCCAGATAGGTGCAATAGCCGCCCGGCGCTTTGTTCGGTTTCGATTCCAAATCCATTAAATTCCGATCAAGCATAAATTGGAAAAATTCTTCCGTTTCTTTAGCCAACCCGCGGTACATGGTTTTCCCGTTTTCAACCATCCATTCCGTCGGACCCTTCGGTTTGGCGTTTCCGCTTCGGAAATAAAAACTTTCATCGTAAAATTTCAAGGCATCCACGCCGATCCGTTCCCGCTGCCTTTTGTAAATTTCCGCAGCCACGGGAACGATATGTTCCCGCACTTGCTTCCGGAACGCTCCAACCATGCGGGCGTCGTAATCGATGCGGTTCATGAGCAGATAGCCCAGTTCCACAAAGTTTTTATAGCCGAGTTTCACCGCCCGTTCATTCCGCAGCTTGACGAGCTTGTCGAAAATCTCATTATACGTTTCCGCATGGTCGGCAAAAAAACCGTATTTTAGAGCCGCGGCCTCCTTGCGGGTGTCCCTGTCGGGATCCTGCAGGAAGAAATCGAGCTGGGACAGGGTCCATATCTTCCCGCGGAACTTGATTTGCGCGGAAGCCCCCAATTTTTCGTATTCCGTCGTCAGCTTGTTTTCCTCTTGCAAAAGGGGAATTACTTCCTCAGAAAAAGACTTGATTTTGTATTCCGCAAGCTTAAACAGTTGGCTGCCGAACTCCTTCTCTAGTTCCTTCCGGTAGGCCGAATCCGCCAACGCCTTGTAAAACCTGGTCACCCGTTCCTCGAACTCCGGCATGACCGCGTCAAAAAATTCCCGCTCCTTTTGGTAAAAAGGATCGCTGACATCGACGGTCGAACGGATGTACACGAGATTTTCCAGGGTGGACAGCCGGCTCCGCAGCCGGTTGATTTCCTGCAAGGCCGCCTTGGCCGCCTCCATGGAGGAGGCATTGACAAAATTTTTCAACAAACCGTCGAACTGGTCGTTTATCTCGGCCATCTTCGGCCGCTCATAAGGATAATTTTCAAATTTTAACACGTGGCTCCCTCCTGATTCGTCATCATTTCCGGCTGCCGGACAAGATCGGTCTCCCCGCCGTGGACGGCCGCTCACGCCCGGCAGGCCACCAGTTTCCCCAGGCATCTTCCGCAAACGAATTTTTCGGTATTGATCCTCCGTTTTCTCCGGTACAAAGCCCCGCACCGGCTGCACCGGTAAAGATGGATTTTTTCCGGTTTTCCCGCGGCGCCCTGCCCCGGCAGCGGGGTGCAATACCGCGGGGCCCCCACTTTTTCGATCAGCCGCTTGAAGTCTTTGTCCTTATGGCGAAAACCTTTCCCCGTTTGATGAAGATGATAATGGCAAAGCTCATGTTTAATGATGCCGATTAACTCCGGCATGCCATGGGCATCAAAATATTTTTTGTTGATCTCGATATTTCCGCTTGCCAAAAGATACCTGCCCCCGGTTGTCCGCAGCCTGGGATTAAACGTCGCCCGGTGGAGAAAGGGGCGTGAGAAAAACTTGAGGGAAATCTCTTCCGTCAGCCGTTGCAGCCGCTCGTCGTCCATCGGAGCGGAAACATTTTCTTCCATGAAGCATTCGAATTCTTTGTCTTGTCTCTCCATCCCCATAAAACCCCTTGAACGGTTTTGCCTCTCCTTTCTTTCGCCGTGTTTCAGCCTTCCCATCCGTCCGGAAGCCGCAAGGCCCATCGGCCCATCCCTTTTCAACAGAAAAGGGAAGCTGGCGCAGGATGAAGAAGGCGTTGGCCAGCGGCCGAATCAGAAGAAAAGATCCATGTTTGTTTTCGCGAAAGGAAAAAGGGATCCGCCGGTGAAGGAGCCTTCGGTCCCCTTCGATTCCAAAGGGCGCAAAAACCCTCCTTCGGGCGCCGGGGAAATTCCCGGACCGGATGCTTGGCGGCTCCTTCTCACCGCTTATTTTGGAATCATCGTCAAGGAGATCCGTCCTTTTTGCACATCCACCTGCTCCACCCAGACGGTCACGATGTCCCCGACGGATACGGCATCGAGGGGATGTTTGATGTAGCCTTTGCTCATCTTGGAGATATGCACAAGCCCGTCCTGTTTCACGCCGATATCGATAAAGGCGCCGAAGTCCACCACGTTGCGGACCGTTCCTTGCAATTCCATTCCCGGCTTCAAATCCTCGAGCCGAAGGACGTCCTTTCTCAACAGCGGCTTCGGCAAATCGTCCCGCGGATCCCGTTCCGGACGCATGAATGAATCCAGGATATCCTTTAACGTGTATTCGCCGATGCCGATTTCTTCGGCGATTTTCCGGACGTCCGCCCCCTTCAGTTTTTCAGCCAATTTTTCCGTCCCCAGATCCGCCGCCGAGAGCCCCAAGGTTCGCAGCAGTTTTTTCGCGCTCGCATAATTTTCGGGGTGGATGCCGGTGCGATCCAGGGGCTCGTCCCCGTCGGGGATGCGCAAAAAGCCGATGCACTGCTCGTAGGTTTTGGCGCCGAGCCTCGGGATCTTTTTCAACTCTTCCCGGTTTTGAAATTTGCCGTTTTCTTCCCGGTATTTCACGATGTTTTTCGCCACGGCCTTGGACAATCCCGAGACGTATTGCAACAGGGAGACGGAAGCGGTGTTCACATTCACCCCGACCTGGTTGACGACGGTTTCGACGACAAATTGCAAAGATTCCTGCAATTTTTTGCCGGATACATCGTGCTGGTATTGGCCGACGCCGACGGATTTCGGATCGATCTTCACCAGTTCGGCCAAGGGATCCTGGATCCTCCGGGCAATGGACACCGCGCTCCTTTCCTCCACCTGCAAATCGGGGAATTCTTCCCTGGCCAAATCGGAAGCCGAATATACGCTGGCCCCGGCTTCGTTGACGATGGTGTAAAAAACCCTTTCATCCGCCTCCTGCAAAACGCCGCCGATAAATTGTTCCGTCTCCCTGGACGCGGTTCCGTTTCCGATGGCGATGATATCCACCCGGTATTTCTTCAAAAGGAGAAGCACTTTGCTTTTCGCTTCCTCCCGCTTTTCCGCCGGCGGGTGGGGATAAATGACGTCCACGTGAAGCAATTTTCCCGTTTCATCGACGACCGCCAATTTGCATCCGGTCCGGTAGGCGGGATCGACGCCGAGGACGATCTTCCCCTTCAACGGCGGCTGAAGCAGCAGCTTCCGCAAGTTTTCGGAAAAAACATGGATCGCCTGTTCTTCCGCCCTCTCCGTCAATTCGTTGCGCACTTCCCTTTCGATGGACGGCTGGATCAGACGCCTGTACCCGTCTTCCAAGGCCTCCTCCAGCTCTTTGGCGCAGACACAGTTTTCATCGGTGATGAACCGCCGTTTTAAATAGGCCAAGATCTTTTCCGTATCCGGCCGGATCGAAACCTTTAAAACCCCTTCCTTTTCCCCGCGGTTCAAGGCGAGCACCCGGTGGGGGACGATTTTGACCACCGGCTCCTGATAATCGTAATACATTTCATATACCCGTTTTTCGTCCTTGCTTTCGTCTTTCACGGCCGATTGGATCACGCCGTTCTTCATCGTTTCCGAACGGATCCAGTTGCGGATTTCCGCCTGGTCGGCGGCATATTCGGCGATGATGTCCTTCGCGCCGCCGACCGCCTCTTCCGCGCTGTTTACTTCCAAATCTTCACGGACGTACCGGGATGCTTCTTCGAGCAAATCCCCCGACGCGGGACAGGAAAGCATCCAGCGGGACAGCGGCTCCAGCCCCCGTTCCTTGGCGATGGCGGCCTTGGTGCGCCGTTTTTGTTTATAGGGCCGGTATAAATCTTCCACCTCTTGGAGCTTGGACGCCGCCCGGATTTGCGCGGCGAGTTCCTCCGTCAGCTTTCCCTGTTCGCCGATGAGCCGCAGGACTTCCGATTTTCTTTCTTCCAAATGTAAAAGATAATTCCAGCGCTCCAGGATGTCGCGGATGGCGACTTCATCCAAAGCGCCGGTCCTTTCCTTCCGGTATCTGGCGATGAAAGGGATCGTGTTCCCTTCCTCCGTCAGCTCGATGACGCTTTTCACCTGGCTTGCCTTGAGGTTCAACGCTTTGGCGACCGCCAGGTAGGCCGAATCTCTTTCGAAAACCTGAACCAAACGATTCACTCCCGTCATGCCTTTTTCCGGACGCAGGCAAGGCATCCGTGGATGTCTCCATTTTAACAAACCGGAAGGAAGGACTGAAGAGTTTTCGGAGGCGAAGACTTTCAGACTGCCGCAAGAAGGGGGCGGAAGGGAACGCGGGCCGCGGAGAATGGGGGAGGGGACGGGACGGCGGAATCGGACAAAACCTTTGGGGGATCCCGAAGGCAAAAAAAATTTCCGCAAAATCCGCTCCGCTGACTTTAAACGGGCAGGAAGAACCGGAAAAGTAAAAGGAACGGACCGAAAAGGCAAAAGAAGTCCCCGTTCCGGAAGGAAAAACCGATGTTTTTTAGCAATGAGACGGGAATCGGCTTCGTCGGTTTCAGAAAGGCAGGCGGACCGTTCCGCAAGCAGGAAAAAAACAGTCCGACGGGGTACTGCTTCATCGCTTCAGAAAGGCCATGCGGAAGGAGGCGGGAAACGGGAAAGAGACGTGCCGGTGGAGAACGCGTTCCCCTGCGGAATGCCCGGCTCCGGGGAAGGCCGGACGCGTTTTCCTTTTATGTAATGCATCTTCTTTATGTACAAAAACGCTCTTTTGGCAAAAAGAGCGTTTCCTTTCAAAAATCGATCAGTCCCAGGCTGATTTGCAGCGCCCTGTCCACTTTGGCCATCATCTCATCATCCAGATGGGTGATCTTGTCGGTGAGCCGTTGCTTGTCGATGGTGCGGATCTGTTCCAGCAATATGACGGAATCCCTGTCGAACCCGTATTTCTCGGCGCTGATTTCCACATGGGTGGGCAATTTCGCTTTTTGGATCTGCGCGGTAATCGCTGCAACGATCACGGTCGGGCTAAAGCGATTTCCTATATCATTTTGCAGGACTAATACCGGGCGCACCCCCCCTTGCTCGGAGCCGACCACAGGGGAAAGGTCAGCAAAATAAACATCGCCTCGCCTTACAATCAAAGGTTCATCCTCCACTTACCATTTTCTCTACCGTGGTTTCCGCCTCATCCTCCGCCTGGAAAGCTTCCGAAGCAATGGACAAATTGATCTTCGCCATCTCCATATATCCCCGCCGCATCGACTCGCGGATCTGCTTTTGTTTCCGTTCCCTCAGATACCATTTGACGGCTTGATGGAAAAATTCGTCCTGGTTGATCTCTTCCTGTTGGATGATGCCTTCGACTTCCAGCATTAATTTTTGCGGCAAGCTGATGACGACTTCCTGCATTTCTCTGGACTCAGACACAAAAGCACACCTCCACCACGACTGCATCCGAACTGTTAGTGAAATCAACTAAATCGTAACATTATTTTCCCGCCAAGAAAAGAAATTTTTAAAATTTCTACCCTATTATCCGCTGAAAAACGGACAATTTATGCATGAACTGTAAAATTTTTCATCATGAAAACAGGGAATTTTTGATCTTCACGATTTTCTCTCCCTGTTTGTAAATCCGGGGAATCCGCTGGGAAAGGGTGCTGACGATCTCGTAATTGATCGTGTTCCGCTTCCGGGCAATTTCATCGGCGGAAATTTCCTCGTCCCCCTGCCTGCCGATGAGGGTGACCAGCGTGCCCGGCTCCACCCTTTCCGGCAGCCTGATCATGCATTGGTCCATGCAGATCCTTCCGACGATCGGGGCCCTCTTCCCGTTGACCAGCACTTCCTGGCCTTGCAGGTCCCTCAGCCAGCCGTCCGCGTAGCCGATCGGAACGGTGCCGATCCACTCGTCCTGTTCCGCCGTGTACGTGCAGCCGTAGCTGATTTTTGCCCCTTTTTCCGCCTTTTTGACGTGGCTGAGCCTGGAATGGAGAGACAGGGCCGGTTTTAAAGGAAACGGGAGCGCCGGCTTGATTTCTTCCGAAGGGGAGAGGCCGTACATGACGATGCCGGTCCGGACGAGGTTAAAAGCGGCCTCGGGATGCAAAAGGGCCGCCGCGCTGTTGCTCGCATGGATCCATTCGGGACGCTCCGGAAAGCGGGACAGAAACGCCTGGAATTTTTCCAATTGTTTTTGATAATAGTCCCCTTCCAAGGTATCCGCCGCGGCGAAATGGGTAAAGACCCCTTCGGTGCGGATCCAGTTGCTTTTTTTCAGCGCCGCAAGCAGCGAATCGAGTTCGGCGAGGGTCCGGACGCCCAATCTTCCCATTCCCGTATCGCATTTGATATGAACGTTTAACGGGGCGGTCAAATGACGGCCGGCCTCCTCCAGCCACCCTTCCTGGAAGGCCGTCAAGGAGATGCGGTTTTCCGCGGCGACTTGGGCGTGCTGCGGCGGGCAATAGCCAAGGACGAGTATGGGGGCGTCAATCCCCCGTTTGCGCAAAAAAAGCGCCTCATCCAACATGGCGACACCGATCCACTTGGCGCCCGCCTCCAAGGCGGCCTCCGCCGTCTCTTCCGCCCCGTGGCCGTATCCGTCCGCCTTCACGACCGCCATGAGTTCCGTACCTTCGGCCAAATGGCGGCGGATATTCCGGACATTTTCCGAGATGGCATCCAATCGGATTTCCATCCACGTATCCCTGTAATAATGCATCGTTACACTTCCTTAAAATTTCCTTTTTATAATATTGAATTATGTGCCTTATTTTTCCCAATGTCAAACGGTTTTCCACAAGAGTCCGGGGGTCAAGGGATGCGGGCATTTTTCCGTACGGGCCCATTCGCAAAAGGATTCAGGCCCGGGTGATCATCCGCTTCATCCGAATCAGTCCGTTTCTGAAAACCCCGCGTATGCGGCATGGAAAGACAGCCTGAAAACGAATGGCCGCTTTGCACGCGGTCCTTCTTTGGGGCCCGGTCTTTTGAAATGGAGACCAAACCCTTTCCCGCAAACAACGCACCGGCCTTCTTTGGGGCTCGGTTCTTTTGAAATTGGATGGAGCCTGCCCGATTTCGCAAAGCGATTCTTCTTTGGGGTTCGGTTCTTTTGAAATCCCTTGGCGAGGAAACGCCCGGCCTGCCGGCCCGGGGAGGTTCGTGATTGCGGTACCTGTTTGGGGCGCCGATAAAGCCGGCAGGGGGCGGGATGCGTTCTGAACGCGGAATTTGCGGCAAAAGGACCGGATGAATTTTTCTTTATCATAGCCGCGAAGACGGGCCAGCCCCTTTTTTAATGCAACGTTCTTCATCCGGTTTAACTGTAACGGGATATAACGGAGCCAATGATTTCAGTCAAATTCGGAATATCCTGTTCCGATACCGTAAATCTCACCAGGCTTTCATCCATTTCCAGCGCCTCGGCCAATAAGCTGGCGAATCCTCGGGCTTTCCTGTCCACTTCCATCAACACTTCGACTCCCTGGCGTTTCGGAAAGAAGACGACCTCCAATTCGTCAAGTTTGCCCCGAAACGGCCCGCGCACGGGTACAAATTCAAATTCCTGAATGAAAGGGAGGCGGTTGCGGAAAATCCCTTTCGCCTGTTCACAATCGGCATTCCGCAAACGGAACCCTAATTGGCTCAATGAGTGAAAAATTGCACCGGTCAACGGCGTCGGGACAATGGAAATGTAATCACGGTCAGCGGGATCGACGGCATTTTTAATGTCCAACCCCGTCCGCACCCACACTTTCGTTTTCCCGATGGTAAGCGGGGTGTCGAGCGGCAGCTCAAAGGAAAAGGGAATTTCCTTTCCTTCATTCGGCCGGATGACGAGGGATTGGGTAAGCCGGTAGCGGCCGATCTGGATTTGTTCCCTTACCCGCCGGTCATCTTTTTTCAATTCATATGTCGTATACAAAGAAAGATAAATGCTGTCAATTTCTTGCTCGACATTCCCTCCCCGGATTTGCACGATCCCCTCCACTTTCTCGCCGGGAACCAACTCGCTCCGGAAAATTTTCGTATCCACTGTCGCCGAGCCGATCCCGACGCTTGCCAAGAGCTTGTTCACGAATGACATCGGTTTCGCCCTCCCTTTTCATTGATTAAGATCATTCTATCATAGGGTCTTCGGATTTCCTATGTGTTTCGTGATCACTGCGTTTTGCACGTTTCGTGATAAGGACAAGCTCACGGCGATAAAGCGGAGAACCGCTCCGGACGGCGCAGGGCGGCCGCCGCGGCCGGAGAAGGAAACATGCATGTCCGCCGCAGCGTCAATCCGGCGGGTCGTGGAAGGATGCGGGGATTGGGAGCGGCTCTGTCTGGTTAGAAAATGAAAATCCTCACTTGAAATTTGGGGTAGAACAAGTACTTTCAGGATGAAAATCCAAAGCGCTTCTTCACGGATAATCCGTATCCCAAAACTGGAATAAGGTTTTCTCCATAAGTCCGCAGGTCCGGAAAACGTTTTGTCGGAAATTCGGCTGCCCTATGGGAAACCAGGGTAAAGGCAGCCGGATCCGCTTGGTTGATCGACGCTTTTCCTTGCCCTTTGATCGTCCCCGATCGGATGTGCGGAAAAATTGGGCTGCGGTTTCTCTTCGCGGGAATGCGGCAACCCGGCCGGGTCCAGCAAGCGACGTCGTTTTCTTTTCCCGCGGGAATGCGGCCATATGGACGGGTTTCCGCCGGACTCCCCGGATCTTCCTTTCCGAAAAGCAGCTTCCCCGCGGAAAAACCGGCCCGACCTGCTTTCCGCGGTTTTCCCCGAAAAAAACCCCCTGTTCGCGGGAGAGAAACGTTCCGTTATTTGCGGCAAGATTTTGCCGGAAAAGGGCGGGCCGTCCCCGGGTGCGGCCAAGCCGTCCATTTTGCGGCAATGGTTGTGAAGAATAATCGTTTACCGCGCTGCCGGCGAACGATCCCCTGCCGAAAAAGGAAAACCCGACCATCAGGGCCGGGGTGTCCAATGGCTGAGACAGGCTTCAATCGAGAAAAGGGGGAAAGGAAAATCCCTTTCTCCCTTTCCCCGGCTTCCCGGAAAAACCGCCGCTCTTTTCGGGAAAAGCGTCATTTTTCCGAAGCGGCATCGACGGACTTGGCGAGCATGACCATTTCCTCCCTCGACAGATCGTTGGAGGCGATCATATATTCCACCCCGTCATCGGCCCAAAGGAGGGAATGATCCGTTAAAACGCCGACGGTGAAGCCCAAATCGACCGGATCCCCTTCAAGGGCCAGCGTCGGCATCGCAACCGTTTCCTTCACATGGATCTTCTCCTGCATGAAGGTGAAGGACTTTTCCCCGTCGTAGGTCATCACGACCCGCTTCCCGTTCCCCGTCATCACTTCCTCTTCGTCGACCAGCTCCGCGCCGGGGATTTCCGCCATCGGAATTTTAACGGTGAAGTTGCTGTCGGCTTCTTCCTTTGCCGCCGGCACTTCCAAAAGGGCGCTGGACATGTTCCGGTTCAAATCGAAGGCCTTATCGTCAAAGGGAGCGTTGAATTTGATATCGGTGAATTCCACCGTAAGCATCACTTTCCGGTCCTGGTCCATCACTTTGACGCTGACCGGGGACAGATCCTTTTTCCGGAAGGTGACTTGCTGGTAAGGCAAGGACTTATTGTATTGATAGCGGGTTTTCCCTTCGAAAACATAATAGTCTTTCGACTGGGTGAATTTCGCGTCCTGATCTTCCGACAAATCTTTGATGAGCGATTCGTAGAAATAGGGCTGGCTGCTGTTTTTCGGCCAGTCGCTCCGGAATTTAAAACTTTTATTCATGGAAGGGGTAAGGACGTATACGCCGTCTTTATTGCGCAGGATCATCTGGCTTTGGTCCCGCGCGGCGTTTTTCATGTACACCCGGTAATATTCCGGTTTTTGATGCCACACTTCCACGTTGTACTCCTGTTTTTCCGTCCCGAGGGCAAGGGACATTTTCGCGTTGTATTTATACCCCTTGATCTTTTCCACTTGTTCGGTCAATTTGTCCAGCACTTCATCCTTCGATTTTTCCCCGCATCCCGCCAGAAAAAATGCCAACAACCCGATGAAAAGCAAAAACCCGATCCTTCTCATTTTTCCAACCCCTTTGGCTCATTTCGATTGTCCTTAAAAAGGAAAGGGAATAAATCCTGCTGCCTTTCTCCCCGGCTTCCCTTCCCGCGGATGTTGTCCGTTCTTCTTGCTTCGAATATATGAGACAACCAATCGATTTATGCCAGAAGAAATTTTTCCCTGGGGTTGGAAAGAATCGCGCCGGGCCGTCTTTCGGGAAATCCTATGGCGATTCGATCACGACCATGGCGACGGCGCAAGTTTTGCTGTGGGAGATGGATAAATGCACCCCCCTTTCCTTCGGTTTCGCGAAAAAGGGCTTCCCTGCCGGATCCGTTTGAATCTCGATGTCCCGGAAGGACAAATCCTTGCCGATCCCCGTCCCCAGCGCCTTGGCAAAGGCCTCCTTGGCGGCGAATCGGCCGGCCAAATATTCGGTTTTCCGGGATTCCGGCAGGCGCCGAAAATCCTTTTGTTCCCTGTCGGTCAAGATCCGGTCGGCAAATCTCGGTTTTCTTTTCATGATTTCCCGGATCCGTTCGGTCTCCACAATATCGACGCCGATTCCTGCGATCATGAAACCCACCTTCTAACCAATGGAATTTTGCATAGATATGTATTGTCCAAGTTTTTTCCGGCGGCCGTGATGCCCGTCACCTACGCTCCGGTTCCGGGAAGGAAAAGGCCCGCCCGTCGAGATAAATTTCCGGCCCGGTCTTGCAAAGGAAGGACAGCCGGAAGCCATCCGGGGAAATTTCATTTTCCCGGGACGGCACCCATCCCTTCGGGCGACGGCAATGTTCCCGGCGAACATGGGGCGGAAACGCTCCGCAAGCAGGGAAGGCTTCCGGAAAATCCGGCGAGATCCGAAATGCGCCTCGTCCGGACCTTCAGGAACCCGCCCCTTCCTCCTTGCGGCTCTCAAGCCGGAGCAAACCCCCGAGGCCTGTTCCGGGGCGGATCGGCTTTCCTTCCGGCCGTTTTTGGCAGCGTCCGTCCCGATGCATTGGCCGCAAAAAAACAAACAGGCGAGGGATCGTCCGTGATCGTTTCCAGACCGACATGGAACCTGCAAAGCTTGAAAACATCGGCCTCCGTCCACATCTTGCTCTTTCAGGCCGTCTGCTATTTGCTTTTGACCGTGCCCCTCTTTCCCAACCGTCTCCTGTTCGAAAAAACCGCCTGCATCCATCTGTACATTGCGGAGGGAGAATGGTGGCGGCTTTTGACATCCCTGTGGATCCATACCGATTTCTCCCATTTATTCGCCAATTCCATGACCTTTCTCCTGTTCGGGCTCCTTTTGGAAGCCGAACGGAGCCGTTCGGAATTGCTGCTCGTTTACTTGAGTTCCGGCATCATCGCCAATCTTTTCTGTTTCTTTATCACCCCGCTGACCTACATCCACGTCGGGGCGAGCGGGGCGGTTTTCGGGACGGCCGGGGCGGTTTTTGCCGGACGATGGCGGAAGGAACGGTTCCACAGGCTTTCCCTTCCCGGGTTATTGGTGATCTTTTCTTTCATCATAACAGCCTTTCAAGAAAACGAGAATGTCTACACCCATATTTTCGGATTCCTTTGGGGAATGGTCTGCGGCTGGGCCGCGAGAAAATGACCGCCCGCCCCTTCGTCCCGGCGGCGGTTCAGCCGGAGCATAAACCGCCGGGTCATTTTTGGAATATATGGTTCAGCGCATTCCTGATTTCCTCCGGGGCGCCGGTCCGGCGGGACCCTTTTTGGCGGCGGGAGGCGGATCTTCCCGGCCGGTTTCATGAAGAAAAAAGAGAGGATGATATGCCTTGGGCATAGGATCCTCTCTTTCCGGGCCCGTCTTTCCCTACCTTTTTCCGGCGGTCTTCCTCCGGAAATATTTTTGCCCGTTGACCGCCTCTTTTTGTTTGACGGAAGTTTTCCGATTTTTCGCCGTCCGCTTCGCCGGAAGGGGCCGCTCGGAGGAAAGCTTGACGGGCGTCCTGTCCGGCTCCTTCGTCAACAGTTTTAACGCGGCGCTCACCACCGCCACCGGATCGCTTTCCGAAAGCAATTCTTCCGCCGCTTCCCGGTACAGGGACAGATCATTTTCCGAGATCGCCGCATGAATTTTTTCCATCGCCAGGCGCTGCTGGCCCTCGATCGCTTCCTTCAGGGAAGGAACATCAATCCTTCTCATCCTTCTCCCCGTCGTTTTTTCCACTTCCCGCAAATAGCCCATCTCCCTCGGCGCGACAAAGGTGACGGCCATTCCGGAATTTCCCGCCCGCCCGGTTCTGCCGATGCGGTGCACGTAGGATTCCGGATCCTGGGGAATGTCAAAATTGTACACATGGGTGACGCCGGATATGTCGAGTCCCCGGGCGGCGACATCCGTCGCCACAAGGACGTCGATGGTCCCCTCCTTGAATTTCCGCAGGACGGAAAGCCGTTTCGCCTGGCTCAAATCGCCGTGGATGCCTTCCGCCGTATACCCCCGGATGGACAAGGCCTCCGAGAGTTCGTCGACGCGCCGTTTCGTCCTGCCGAAAACGATGGCCAGATCCGGGGAATGATAATCCAAAAAGCGGGTGAGGGCATCGAATTTATCCTTTTCTTCCACTTTGACAAAATATTGGTCGATTTGCGGGACGGTCATTTCCTTCGAACGGATTTTGATGAACTCGGGATTTTTCATGAAGCGGAGGGCCGTCTGCCGGATCCGCTCCGGCATCGTGGCGGAAAACAGCAAGGTCTGCCTTTCGGCAGGCAGTTTTTCCAAAATGGCTTCAATATCCTCGATGAATCCCATATTCAGCATTTCATCCGCCTCGTCGAGGACGACGATGCGGATCCGGGACAGGTCGACCGTCTTCCGGTTCATGTGGTCCAGCAGCCGCCCCGGCGTTCCGACGATGATCGCCGGCTGTTTTTTCAGCGCCCGGATCTGCCGCTGGATGTCCTGGCCGCCATATACGGCCAACACTTGAACCTTTTTGTCGTAGCCGATTTTATGCAGTTCTTCCGATACTTGAATGGCCAACTCCCGGGTCGGGGCGATGACCAGGCCTTGGGGGGCTTTCACCCGCGCATCCGTTCTTTCCACCATCGGGATTCCGAAGGCGGCCGTTTTTCCCGTTCCCGTTTGCGCCTGGCCGATAATATCCCGCCCCGCCAGGCTGAAGGGGAGGGATTGTTCTTGAATCGGCGTCGTTTCTTCAAATCCTATCCTTTTTAAGGATTTTAAAATGCTTGGACTTAACTGAAAATCTTGAAATTTTACCAATCGTTTCTTCTCCTTTTTTATTCATTGCTTTTATCCTTATAAACAGTTTTTCCCGTGTTTATACGTCTTACCCCGGAGATGCGCGGAAAATATTTCCATGGCCTGCGGGAACCGTCGGGCTTTCCTTTCCGGGCGCTTTCGGCCGCCAGCGAAACCGCCCGCCTCCGGCAGGGAAGGCCCGGCCCTCCCGCCTGCGGCAGGTTTTTGCCCGGAGATGTCCTTAGAAACGGCAATAAACAAATGCGCCGCCCGCTGCCGCCCATCGTTTCCCCCGAATCGGCTCTCGGAATCGGGGACTTTGAGAAAAGAAGACGGCATCGGCACGCTTTTGTCCGAATCCCCCCGGCCCGGCCATGGGAAGTTGGCAAACATTTCCGTCCGCAAGTCTTTCCATTGTACCATCCGGCGGACCGGTTACGCAATTTTCAGGCTTAGAAAAACTCTTTTTTTCGGAAAAAGTGGAGGACCGGGCATCGTCCGGGGATTGTTTGCGACCGGCAAAAGGAACAAAAAGGGGGACGCCTGCGAAAGCGAAATCCCTTTCCGGACTTCCCGGCCATCCCCCCGCAACGGGAAGGAATTCGGCTATTCCGTTTTTTCACTGATGGCGTTGGCCACTTCCTCGAGCTTCATTCCCCTCGATGCCTTGATCAAAACGAAGGTGTTGGCGAACAGGTTGGCTTTTAAATGATCGATCAGCGCCTGTTTATCGGTAAAGCTGAAGACACGTTCCTCCCCGAAACGGTTTTTCGCCCCCTCGGCGATGAATTTTCCCAGCCTTCCATAGGTATAGACAAGATCGATCTCCTTGGCGTCGATCGATTCCCCGATTTCATAATGGAATTTCTCTTCCATCGGCCCCAGTTCCAGCATATCGCCAAGGACGACGATTTTGCGTTCATAGCCCTTCAGCTTGGCGAAGAGGTCCAGCACGGCCTTCATCGATGTCGGATTCGCGTTGTACGCGTCGTTTAAAATCATCGATCCGTTGATTCCGGGAAGCAATTCCAGCCGCATATCGGACAGCTTCAATTGGGAAAAGGCGACATTCAGCCGGGAGTAGGGCACGCCGAACTCGGAACCGACGAGGATTGCGGCAAGGGCGTTATAAACGTTGTATTCCCCGAGAACGGGCAAATAGACCGGTTCTTCCCATCCGGAGAAGGTAAAAATCGTCCCCTTGCCATGCAGGTCGACGGACGTCGGATAAATATCATTCGTCGGGCTTTTCCCGAAGGTCTTCACCCTGTAATGGCGGTTTTCGGCAAAGGCCCGTTCGGCGAGCAGCGGCTCTTCCCCGGGAATGATCAACAGGCCGCCTTCCTTCAAGCCGTTGACGATCTCGAATTTCGCCTTGGCGATCCCTTCCCTCGAGCCCAGCTCCTGCAAATGGGCGTCGCCGATATTGGTGATCACCGCCACGTCCGGCTTCGCCAGGCGCGTTAAAAAGTCGATCTCGCCGAAATGGTTCATGCCCATTTCCAAAACGGCGATTTCCGTATCCGGCTTCAATTCCAGCACGGTCAGCGGCAGCCCGATGTGGTTGTTCAAATTCCCGATCGTTTTTTGCACCTTGTATTGGACCGCCAAAATTTCGGCGATCATATCCTTCGTGGTCGTTTTCCCGTTGCTGCCGGTGACGGCCACCACCTTCAGGGACAATTCTTCGCGATATTTTCTCGCCAGCTCTTGCAACGCTTTCAACGTATCGTCGACAAAAAGAAGGGGCAAATGCTTCGGGGGATTGGGACGGTCCTTTTGCCAAAGCGAAGCGGAAGCCCCCTTTTCAAAGGCGGCTTCCACAAATTCGTGGCCGTCCCGTTTTTCCCCTTGAAGCGGAATGAACAGGTTCCCCTTTTGCAATGTGGCCGTGTTGATGGACACCCCTTTGATCAGCCGATCGCCGATGCGGGAGATGTCGTTGGAGATGGGAATCATGCGCGACAACTGTTCGACTGTCTTTTCTATCAAGCCTACCACCCCAATATACCGAAAGGATCGATGTGGTGTTCATAAGGCACCCGCACGGGTAGAAAAAAAGGCCGGAGAAGATGCCAACCCCGATGACTTCACGGTCAGTCCTTATACGTATATTTTATCTTCTGTTTTTCCCGGTATCTTTCCAGGCCGAGCTGGATCAGCCGCTCCACCAATTGTTCATAGGAGAGTCCGGAATGTTTCCAGAGCAGCGGGTACATGCTGACGGGCGTAAAACCGGGCATCGTATTGATTTCGTTGATGTAGACTTCCAAATCGTCGGTAACGAAGAAATCCGCGCGGGCAAGACCGGAGCAATCCAAGGCCTTAAATGCCTTGATGGCCATGGCCTTGATCGTTTCATACGTTTCCTCCGGCAAGTCGGCCGGGATGATCAGTGCCGTGTCTTCATCTTCATATTTCGCCTGATAATCGTAAAATTCCTTTTTCGGCACAATTTCTCCGGCGACCGAACATTCGGGTTCCTCATTGCCGAGGAGGCCGATTTCGATCTCTCTGGCCTTCAGCCCCTGTTCCACGATGATTTTCCGGTCATATTGGAAGGCTTCGTGAAACGCCTTGACGAGATCCTCCCTGTTTTTGCATTTGTTGATCCCGACGCTGGAACCGAGATTGGCCGGTTTGACAAAGCATGGATAGCCGATTTCCTTTTCCGTTTTCCCGTAGCAGCCTTCCTCGTCCTTTTCCCATTCTTTTCTGAGAAAATGGACGTAGCGGACCTGTTTCAAGCCGGCCTGTTGAAACAGGTTTTTCATGAGCACTTTATCCATGCCTACCGCCGATGCCAACACCCCGTTGCCGACATAAGGCAGGTTCAAAACTTCCAAAAGCCCTTGGACGGTGCCGTCTTCCCCGTTCGGTCCGTGCAGCAGGGGAAAAATGATGTGATTGGCCTCTTCTTCCCCGTCCCCTTCCGCAGGCCCGGCGACATCGAACAAATCCGATCCCACTTTGATCAGCGAATGCTCCCCTTCTCTCCCTTTCAACTCCAGCTGTTTGACGGATTCCACCGGCCCTAAGAGGGGGCCGCTTTTGATCCATTTCCCCTCTTCGGTAATGTAAACGGGCAAAACTTCATATTTGTTGAAATCGACCGCTTGAATGACCGACATGGCCGTTCGTATGGAAACTTCGTGTTCAGCAGACTTTCCGCCGTATAACAAAAATAACTTTCTTTTCATCAGGATCCCCCAGTTTTAATGCATGTGCATTCCTTGATTTTTATTATCCTATTATAATAATTCAAACTTCATGCCTTGTATAGTCCCATTCCGCCGCCCGGCCTCCCGCCGGCGAAACGCTATTTTTGCAAAAGGGACTTCCCCCCGGATGGAAAATTGACCGTCCATTGCCTCGTTTTTTTGTCAAAGACCAGGACTCCCGAAGGCTCTTCTTCCCGTCTCACATCATACTGTTCCATCATTTCGTCCATGTTGTAAAAATCCCCCAACGTCCAAAACGGGATCTCGATCCTTTGCCTTGTCGAATGAAACAGACCCAGGGAAAATACGCCTCCTTCGGAAAAGACGTTCGTCAGCTGATGGATGACTTCCCGGTCGACGGGAGGAAACATATTCTTCTTCCGGAAAGGCAGGAAGGACCGTTCAATTTTCAACGCGCTCAATTTCCTGCTGATCACGTTGCCGAACATCTGGTAAAAATCCTGCCAGCTGCGGAAATAAATCTTGTTCATCCAGCCGTCCATTTCCGTCAAATAAACAAAACGATTGTTCAATTTTTGATAAAACGGCGGGGACAAATGCCTTTTCCGGTGTCCCAAATACAATAATTCCGCCAGCTCCTCCTCTTCGATCGAATCCATGGTGAAAAGGTCGTCGAAGTCGATCCAGCAAAAATCCCCGTAATTTTTAATATCTTCCTCCTCAAGTCGGCGGATTTGATCCTGGGTCACGTAGTCCAGCTGGGTGTGGAGATGGTACTCGCTTTCCCCGAATTTATGTTTTAAAAGGAGCAAATACGATGGCTTCTTATCCAACGATTCCATGAACCCCTTGAAGTCGATCCCGCTGGAAATGATGTATTGGTCCTTGGCGTTGACCAGGATGTAGATCAAATCGTTCCTTTCATTCGACTGAGGCATTTTTTTCATCCCCAATTCCCCATAATATAACTAAAACAATCGTTACTATTTCATTTTTTCATAAAAATAACTTTTTTTAAAGGGCTCCGCCGCCATTTCTTGAAATCTTAACATGTGAAATATTATGGAAAAGGAAGGAAAACGGTTCCTTCACCGCCTCCCCGGGAAAAGGGCATTTTCCACGGGGATCCCCGGGAAAAACCGGCCCCGCCGCGCAAAGGATCTTCCCGGAAAGGTTTCAGGAAAAAAAAGGGTTTTTTGCCCATTTATGAATAAAATATTTGTGGGCAAAATTTCGCTCCTTCTCAAGGCGAGTGATCAAAGATCGCCCATCTTTTTATTGCCTCCCATCCACCGATTGAATATAATAAACGAGTCAACGGATCATACCGAAAAACGAAAGGGGGAAGCGAAATGAATCATCTGTTAACCGAGGAACAACTGACCCACCTTGCCGTAAAGCTGCTGCGGGAAAACAAAAAGAAGGAGCTGGATCTTTTATTAGACGAACTCCAGCCCTATGACGTGGCAAAAATTTATACCCGCCTGCCGGATCGGCTGCGATCCCGATTTTTGGTCCATTTAAACAATTCGTTTTTGGCCGATGTCATCCAGGAACTGGATCGCAATTGGCAGATCGAGATACTGAACAACCTGGGGATCGACAAAAAGGGGGAAGTCCTCAATTTAATGGATAACGATGATTTAGCTTCCCTCCTTGATGACTTGTCGCCGGAAAAATCCTCCTCCCTGCTTGCCGAAATGGAGCAGGAGGAATCGGATTTCGTTAAAAATATATTGCAATATCCGGAAGAAACGGCCGGCCGCTTGATGACCAACCGTTTCGTCTGGATCCGCAATTATTATACCGTTCAAGAGGCCGTGGAAAAACTGAAATCCTTCGCGGAATATGCCGAAACGATCCATTATTTGTATGTCGTCGATGAAAACCGGAAGCTCGTCGGCGTCGTCTCTTACAGGGATTTGATCCTGGCGGATGCGGAGGAAAAAATCGAAAACATCATGTATGAACGGGTCATCTCGGTCTCCGTTTACACCGACCAGGAAGAAGCCGCCCGGCTCATGGAAAAATACGATTTCCTCGCCCTCCCGGTCGTGGATGAAAACAACGTCCTTCAAGGGATCGTCACCATCGACGACATGTTGGACGTCATCATCAACGAGGCCTATGAAGATATCGAAAAATTGTCGGCCACCGGGAAGGCCATCGACTTCCAGACGAATTCCGTCACCGCCGCTTTCCGGCGCCTTCCGTGGCTGATCCTTTTACTGTTTATCGGCATCCTGTCAGGGAGCATCATCAGCCATTTCCAAGACACGCTGAATGTCGTCGTTTCCCTTGCCTTCTTTATGCCGATGATCTCCGGGATGACCGGAAATACGGGAACCCAGTCCCTGGCCGTGGTGATCAGGGGGCTGGCCAAGGAAGATTTGAACAAGGGAGTCGTATGGCGATTAATTTTCCGGGAATTTTGCGTCGGTGTGATCATCGGCCTGACCTGCGGCGCCATCATTGCCGTAATCGCCTTCTTGTGGCAGGGAAATGCCTATTTGGGGCTGGTGGTCGGCCTGTCCCTGCTTTTGACGATCATCATCGGAACTTTGTCGGGAACCTTGATCCCGCTTCTGCTGTACCGTTTCCGCATCGATCCGGCCGTGGCTTCCGGCCCGCTGATCACGACCTTGAACGACATTTTTTCCATAAGCACCTATTTTTCGATTGCGACCCTTTTCCTCAAATATTTAGTATGAAGCCCCCTATTCTCTGCGCAACCGGCTTTTCCTCAAAAAAGAAGGGGCGGTTCTTCCCGCTTCCTTCTTCCCTCAGCGGCAGGAATCCGTCTCGCGCGCCCGCCGGAAGCCAACAAAGCCCGGAGAAGACGGGAAAAAAGCGGCGGGCCGGGTAAGCCGGGGAAGCGGCGGCGCCGACAGCCGCCGGCTGCCGGGAAGAACGCCTTTGCATGAGAAAGAAAAAGATGGGGAAAGTTATAGGTACCGACAGGCGATCGGGAGGTGAAGATCTGCCGGAAGGCGGATTTCCCATGACTTTCCTTTATCTTTTTCTTTTTCTTTTCCTCATCGGCCTTCTCTCATTTTGTGCCTCCGCCGAATATGTGCTCGGGAACTTAAGGCCTTCGCAAATCCGCAAATGGTATCACGACGGACAGAAGAAAAAAGCCGCGGATGATGTCCATCCCGCCGAAGAATACTCGGCCGCCATCCAAAAGGGAACGGTCATGGCCCTCCTCGGGCTCGGATGGCTCGGAAATTCGGCGGCGGAACGGTGGATCAAGCCCCTCTTCGCTGCAACGGAAATCCCTTTCATTTGGCGGCAAGCCTTTTCATTCCTTGCCGCTTTTTTTCTCTTGGCTTCATTCGTTTTTTTCGCCAGATGGTGGCCGGGCATCGTGATCGGCAACCGGTTCGGGCAGATGGCGCCGCTTTTTCGGAAGCCGTTAAACCTCCTTCTTCGGGTGCCGTTCCCCTTTTCCCGGATTTTTGGCCGTTCGGTCCGGATGATGGGAAAATCCTTCGGCATCGGGATATCATCGAAAAGGAAAAGGGCCCACTCCGAGGAAGATCTCCGTCTTTTGCTCTCCGAAAGTTTAAGAAGCGGCGAAATCAATCCGTCGGAATATAAATACGTGACAAGGATTTTTGATTTTGATAACCGGATCGCCAGGGAAATCATGATCCCCCGCACGGAAATCGTCTGCTTCCAAAAGAATGCGCCGCTTAGGGAAATCCTTAAAACGGTGCATGAGGAAGGATACACCCGGTACCCGGTGGCCGAGGGAAACAAGGACCGGATCATCGGTTTTGTCAACATTAAAGAGGTGCTGACCGATTGCATACACAACCATTGTCCCGAAGAAAACCCGCTTCTTCCTTATATTAAACCGATTCTCCGGGTGATGGAAACGACGCCGGTCCAAACGCTGCTCGTCAAAATGCAGAAGCAAAGGATCCCGATTGCCATCGTGCTGGATGAATACGGCGGGACGGCGGGCATGGTTACCGTGGAGGATATTTTGGAAGAAATCGTCGGCGAAATCCACGACGAATTCGACGCCGATGAAATTCCCTTCGTCCGCCAAATCAAAGACCGCCATTATGTCCTCGACGCCAAAATGCTGATCGAGGAAGTGAATCAATTGCTGGGAACGGATCTGGACGATGATGAGGCGGACACCCTCGGCGGCTGGCTTTTGACCAGGAAATACAACATAAAAAAAGGCGACGAAATCGAGCAGGACGGCTACGTTTTCCGGGTTTTGCAAATGGAAGGGAGGCATCTGCAATACATCGAAGCGTTCCCGCGGGCGGAGAAGGGATGATTTTTCCTAGTCCGAAATGAATCCGGCCATCGATAATATGGGAGAAGGCCGCATATAATGTTAAAAACGGCCGGAGCGATCTCCCCGTTTTTCACCCGGAAAAAAGGAGCGAAGAAGGAGACGGACCCGGCAAAAGGGGCGATCTGATCGGAAAGGCCGTTCCCGGAATCTGCGGGCCGCGGAAACGGGCAGCGGCGAACAGATAAGGAAAGGACCCGGTTTTCGGGATCGGCCGTCGGCCAACCCGGATGGCCTACGGTCCAGCTGCCGCAGAAATGCCCGCCATTCATTTTTGTCCCGGCGGGAATGTCCAACATTTTCTTTTTCTTCGGGATCGGATGGTTCCACATCGCAAGAAAAATGTTCAACATTTTTGGAAAATCGTCCAATCAAAGATCCGTTTGTCCAATATTTCGGACTGAACGTTCAACATCGGGTTCGGCTTGATCGACGGAATGTCCAACATCTCCGCCGGATGGTTCGACATCGGTAAAAAACCGTCCAATACTGTATAAGACTGTCCAACATTTTCAAAGATTGGTTCAACATTTTAAAATTTAGGTTCAACATGGGAAGAACTTTGTCCGACATCGAAGAAAAAATAACCATCATCGCGAAAAAAACGTCCATCATCGCGTGAAAAATGTCCATCATCCCTCCTGCCGGCCCGGAGAAGGGGCGGCCCTTTCCCTGCCTTCATTGACTGCCGGGCAATCCTTTCATATAATAATTATTAATAATGTATCAGATTGCAGACTGCATCGAAATCGGACTGAACCAATTCAATGATTCTCATATATTCGTTTCTTTAAGAATTTTTCATCATTAAGGAGTGATGCGCTTTCCCGGTCTTTTTCGTCTTGTCCCGCGGAGCCAAACGTTCGCATCCTTTCATTTCTCAATACTTTAGGAGGTGGACTCCCTGCTCTTTCCGCTGACGAGGAGAGGGGAATTTCTTGGACGATATAGTTAACCTTATATTTATTGCCATTTTAATCGCGTTGACGGCGTTTTTCGTAGTTTCCGAGTTTTCCATCGTACGCGTCCGCAGTTCAAGGATCGATAAACTGATCGAAGAAGGAAGAAGAGGAGCCCGCTCGGCAAAACTTGTCATCAGCAAATTGGACGAATATTTGTCCGCCTGCCAGCTGGGGATCACGGTTACCGCCCTGGCCCTCGGCTGGATGGGGGAACCGACCGTTAAACAGATGGTGGAAAGGCTGTTCGGGCACGTTCCGATCCCTTCGTCCGTTTCCAGCGCCCTTTCCGTCGCCATCGCCTTCTCCATCATCACTTTCCTCAGCGTGGTTGTCGGGGAACTGGCTCCGAAAACATTGGCCATCCAGAAGGCGGAAACCGTTACGCTGATGGTGGCCAGACCTTTGATTTGGTTTTATCGGATCATGTATCCGGCCATTTGGCTTTTGAACGGATCCGCCCGTCTGGTGATCCGGATGTTCGGCTTGAAGTCTGCTCCGCAAAACGACGGCGCCCATACGGAGGAAGAACTGCGGTTCATCTTGTCGGAAAGCTATAAAAATGGCGAAATCAACCATTCGGAATTCAAATATGTGAATAAAATTTTCGAATTTGATGACCGGATCGCGAAGGAAATCATGGTTCCGCGGACCGAGATCATCACCATCTCGATCGACGACACGCTGGAAAACTTCTTGAACATCGTCCGGAGTGAAAAATTTACCCGATACCCGGTCATCGACGGCGACAAGGACCACGTCATCGGGCTCATCAATATCAAAGAAGTCTTGACCGCCTTGGTTTCCGGCAACGAATGGACGAAGGAGACGCTGCGGTCGTTTATCCGCCCGATCATTCGCGTCATCGATACGATACCGATTCATGACCTCCTTGTTAAAATGCAGACGGAGCAAATCCACATGGCGATCCTGTTGGATGAATACGGAGGAACTTCCGGCCTGGTGACCGTCGAAGACATCATCGAGGAAATCGTCGGGGAAATCCGGGACGAATTCGACTTAGACGAACTTCCCCTGGTGCAAAAGCTCAGCGAAAACCATTATATTATCGATGCGAAGATGCGCGTCACCGACATCAACGACCTCCTGGGGATCCATATCGATGACGAAGATGTGGACACGATCGGCGGATGGATTTTGACGGAAAACTTCGAAGCGAAACAGGGGGATGTCGTTTCCTTCGAAAAGTACAACTTTAAAATTATCGAGATGGAAGACCATCACATCCGTTATATCGAAGTCACGAAAGCGCCGGATGATGAAACCGTCCAATCGATCGACTTCGCCGCAGACAAGGAAGCCATCTGATGACGGACATAAATTCCCTCCCGCATTTGGGAGGGTTTTTCATGGAAAACGCCGGCCCTTATCGTGCCTTCCGGCAGCAGCCGCCGAACACGGGTTTTTCCCGGAAACGAAAACGAAGGCCGCGGATGGCAGCGGAAACCCCGCCCCTCCCGCAAGCGGATTGGATGCGGAAACAAGCAAGAACCGCTCCGAGGGACCCCTCCTTCGCTGCAGCAATTATGCGGACGCGGAAACGGCAACGGCCGTTCGGCTACCATCCGCCGATCGGGACCATCCGGTGATAAATAATGCCGGAGAAAAAAATCGGAAACCGGCGAACGGTCTGGAGCAATCTGTTAAGGAAAAACGGAGGACGGCAATTCCGGAATCCTTTCACCGATTTTTCCTTCGTTTTTTTATTGTCATGAAGGTGGATCTTTGCTACCATAAGGGCACATGAGAGTTTCTTGCTTTTCTTCGGACAGGAAAGGCAGTTTCTTTAAACAAAAGGTGAAGAAAGATGGAAAATGAACAAAGGAAAATGGACCGTTTCGACTGGACGCTGGCATTCCTGCTGTTCCTTTTTTTTGTGGTCAGCTGTCTGGCCATTTCCAGCGCGCAGACGACGAGTCCCTATGAAGTCAATTTTGTGAAACAGCAGGTTTTTTGGTATGTGGTCGGAAGCATCATTATCGCCGGCTGCATGCTTTTCGAGCCGGAACAATACAAAAAGCTTTCCTGGTATTTATACGGATTCGGCATATTTTTGCTGCTCTTTTTAAAAATCGCTCCGGAAACGATCGCCCCGTACACGAATGGCGTCAAAAGCTGGTTCAGGTTCGGGGGGGTAGGCTTCCAGCCTTCCGAATTCATGAAAATTTTCATGATCCTGGCCATGGGGCGGCTGATCGTCGATCACCATCAAAAGTATCTGATGAAAACGTTAAAGACCGATTTTCTTCTGTTCGCCAAGATCGCCTTGACCGCATTGGTCCCGTTGGCCTTGGTCCTGGACCAACCGGACTTGGGAACCGGCCTCGTCCTAATGGCCATTACGGCCGGGATTCTCTTGGTTTCCGGGATCAGCTGGAAAATCATCATCCCCATGTTTTTATCCGTCGGTCTGATCGGCGCGGGCATCATTTATGTCATGATTCAAGTCCCGGAATATTTGAAGGCCCATATTCCGGATTACCAGTTCAAACGCATTTATTCCTGGCTGGATCCCTACAGTTATCCGACCAAGGAAGGCTTTAACCTCATCTCCGCGATGCAGGCCATCGGTTCGGGGGAAATTACGGGAAAAGGATATCTGGACCGGGAAGTCAATGTGCCGGAAAACCATACCGATTTCATCTTTACCGTGATCGGCGAAGAATACGGGTTTATCGGCGCCAGCATTGTCATTATCTTGTATTTCCTGTTGATTTTTCATATCATCCGAACCGCCCTGGAAACGAATTCCCATTTCAACGCCTATGTCTGCGCGGGGATTATCAGCATGACTGCCTTCCATGTCTTCGAAAATATCGGCATGTCCATCCAATTGCTCCCCATCACGGGCATTCCTTTGCCTTTCATCAGTTACGGGGGCAGTTCCCTCATGGGGAACATGTTCGCGATGGGCATCATTTTCAGCATCCGCTATTATCATCGGAATTATATGTTCGCGACAGAGGACGAGGAGGAGTAGCGGGGGTTCGCCTGGCTGCCGGCGGCCATGAAAGGTTTTTAAAAAAATAAAAAGCGCTGAAAAAAGGAAGGGGGCGTCTCCGTCACGATGAGACAGCCCCTTTCCTTTTTCATGGCGGCCGCAGCGTCCCCCATGGCACCGCAAGCTGCACCGATGGCGGGAAGGCCGCTTTCCCTTTTACGCGATCCTTGAGGCGGCCGCCCTCCTTTTGCCGCCCACAAACCCGGGCGGCGATGGGGCGGCCCATTCGTTTGGCCGCCGACAGGGCGGCGGACCGGCTTCCCTTTCCGCCGGACGATCCCGGCGGCCGCCCTCCCTATTACTCTAACAATTTGAAAGAATAATGGAGGGCGGTGCCGTATTTCGTTTTCTTGAACAACGATTTCAAATATTGGACCGTTTCCTCCCCGTCCATCTCCGTTTCGACGTTGAGGACCATGCCGATTTTATCCAGCCGCTCCACTTCGACCTTTACCCGGTCGTCCCGGTAATCTTTGAAATACTCGTGCAAAAATTTGATCTGTCCGCTATACACTTGTACTTTGTGACGGTTCATCCGCGATCCTTTCCTTGTTTTGATTTACGTCTGCAGCCTTATTGGCCGCGATGACAAAGGGGAGATAAATCAATGTGGCGACGGCCAGGCAAAGGAAACCGATGAAGAGCGCCAGCCAATTCCCTCCCGTTCCGAAAAAGGCGATCAACGGACCGGGCGTCGTCCACGGGACGGAATAGGCCACAGGAGGAATCAGCCCCAGTTTAATGGCGGAATAACCGATTAAGGCGTTGATCGGCGGAACGATGACAAAAGGTACGATTAAAATCGGATTCAAAACAATGGGAATCCCGAAGATGATCGGTTCATTGATGTTGAACAGCCCCGGGGCGATGGATAGTTTGGCGATGTCCCGATAATCCTTCCTGCGGGAGGCGATGAACACCGCGATGATGAATCCCAAGGTCATCCCGGATCCCCCGTAAAAGCTGAAGGCGTCGACAAGGGACCAGGTGCCCGGGTAAGGGGCCCCCCAAGCGGAGCCGTGTTCCGCCACATATTTGAGGTTTTCCAGGTTGGCTTCAGCAAACATGGCCTCCCGGATGGCCGCGGTCGTATTCGGTCCATGGATCCCGAACACCCACAGGAGATCGGATACGATGATCAGCACGACGAGGGATAAAATGTTGGTGCCCAGCTGTTTTAAAGGCGTTTGCAGCACGTTATAAATCAACGCATGAAGTCCTTTCGGATACAACGCATTCATGATTGCGTTGCCAATGGCAAAGATGACCATAATGATGACGATGGGAAACAATACTTTAAACGTACGCGAAACGGCGGGCGGCACGGATGCCGGCATGTTGATCTGCAATCTTTTCGATTTGGACAGCTGGCTGAAAAGCTCCCCGACAAGGATCCCGATGATGATGGCCACAAACAGGCCTTGGGGGCCGATCCATTGGGTTGTTAAATAGCTCACGCCGTCAATCGTCTGAAATGGGGGATAGACGATGAAAAACGTCGATAAAGCCGTAATCCCGCAAAGCAATTCATCCGCTTTTAAGGCGATGGCGATGTTCCTGGCGATCAGAAAGACGATGAACATCGACAGGATATTGACGGATGCGTTAATGACCGGTGAAAAAATCGATTGGTAATCGGCCAAATTCGGAAACAATTTGTGCAGGAAGAGCATTTTGGCGATAAACCCCTGCGGATCCAAAACGGCAAAGTTCAGCAAGATAATCAGGGAGCCGCCAAGGGTGATCGGAAATGCCAAAATGAAGGCATCCCGAATGGCGACGATATGCCGTTGGGAATTTAGTTTAACGGCCACCGGCACCAGGATTTTTTCCATGACGCTTTGAAAGCGATCCATGAACGACATACCCCAAAACCTCCTTTTTGAAGAATCCTTATTTATTCATCAATTCCAGCGCCCGGTTTAATACGGCCTCCCCGTCCATCGTTCCGTATGCCCGCATGTCGATCGTTTCGACGGGAATCCGGCCGTTTACCATGGCATCGACCTGCGGTTTTTGGTAACGCACCTGCGGGCCGAGCAGCACGATATCCACTTGATCGATCACGGAACTGCTTTCAGATACCGGCAATGCAAAAATTTCGATCTCCACCCCCTTTTTTTCCGCGGCTTCCTTCATCCGGTTGACAAGAAGACTTGTAGACATCCCTGCTGCGCAAACAAGAAGAATTTTTTTCAATGCTGTACCACCGCCTTTTCTGTTTTTTAAAATCCTTTTGCAGTGAATGCGCTGATGTCCGTTCTTTGCCTGTTATTATATTTTGGAAACGGTTACAACTGCATATCTTTTTTTTCCTTTGCGGTTTAGGAAATTTTATATGGATAATGCCCGAATTTTTTTGCCGGGAACCGGACGAAAGGATCCCGGTGTTTCGGCAACCCGGTCCCCGGTCCGGCGGAAAAAAGCCCCGGCCGCTTTTCCTCCATCAGCGGGGGAAAACGGCCGGGGCGAAGCTTTTTCCATTTGTCGGTACCGGTTCAGGGCCAGCCTGCGAAACTTTTGTCCGCTTCTTTTATGCAGTTTGAATCTCATTGCACCGATTGCCGCTTATTGAAAAATTGGGGCAAGTATTTTTTGTGGGCTTCCAACATTTCGTCGACGATCTTTTTGGCAAGGGTGTCCGATGCGACCAAAGGATTGATCGTGAGCGCCAACACGGCCATGTCGTAATCGCCGGTCACCGCCGCCTCGATGGCCGCCCGTTCAAAGGATTTGATCTGTTGGACGAGCCCCCGGACCGGGAAAGGCAAATCCCCGACAGCGATCGGTTTCGGCCCGTTTTTCGTGATGATGCAGCTGATCTCCACCGCGCTCTCCGCCGGAATGCCGGCGATGGCCCCGTTGTTCCGCGTATTCACCGGCTGGATGTCCTTCTTGTCATTGTATAGGCTGGATATTAAACGGACCGCCGCTTCCGAATAGTAGGCGCCCCCTCTTTTTTCCAATTGGGGGGGTTTGACGTCGAGATTCGGATCTTTGTATAGTTCGAACAATTCCTCTTCCAATTTTTGCACGACTTCCCCCCGCGTCCCGTAGGTCTTTGCCTCTTCCAGCACCTTCTCCGTCATTTCCCGGGTTTTAAAATAATATTGATGGTACGGACAGGGCAGGAGGCGGAGGGCTTTGATGAAGGAAGGTTCCCAGCCGGCCCCGGGGACATTTTTGACGACTTCCGTGTTCTTCGGATCCGTGACCATCCCGATGACCTTGTCCATGATGCTTTCCCCGTCCAAATAGACGTCGAGCCCGAACACCATATGGTTTAAACCCGCAAAGTCGATGCGGATCCGCGAATGATCCACATTCAGCATCCTGGCCACGGCCATTTCCATGCCGATCGGAACATTGCAAAGCCCGACGACCTTTTCGATGTTGGAATACCGCAGCACCGCTTCCGTAACCATCCCGGCCGGGTTGGTAAAATTGATGAGCCAGGCGTCGGGGCAATATTTCTCCATTTCCCGGCAAATGTCCAAAATGACGGGGATGGTCCGCAACGCTTTAAACAGGCCGCCGGGACCGTTCGTTTCCTGGCCGATAACGCCGTATTTCAACGGAATCTTCTCATCCTTGATGCGCGCTTCCATCCGGCCGACCCGGAATTGGGTCGTGACAAAATCCGCCCCTTCCAGCGCCGCTTTCCGGTCGAGGGTCAAATGCACGTCAATGGGCAGCCCGCTTTTTTTCACCATCCTTTTCGCCAGGTTCCCGACGATTTCCAATTTTTCTTTCCCTTCTTCGATATCCACGAGCCAGATTTCCGAAACGGGCAGCTCATCGTAACGCTTGATAAAACCTTCGATCAGTTCGGGCGTGTAACTTGAGCCGCCGCCGATCGTCGCAATCTTCAGCCCCGTCTTCATTCCTTTTCCCCTCCATTCATTTTCCGGTAAAGCCGGATCAATTCATTGGCCAGCTCTTTGACCGTTATTGCCGTCATCAAGTGATCCTGGGCGTGGACCATCAGCAGGGAAACGGGAATCCCTTTTCCTCTGACTTCTTCTTGAATCAAGGCGGTCTGAACGCGGTGGGCTTCGTTGATTTCCTTCTCCGCCTCTTTCAGGGCGTTTTCCGCTTCGGAAAAATTGTCCATCCGGGCGAACGAAATCGCTTCCATCGCCAGGCTCTTTCCGTTCCCGCTGTGAAGAATCATCTGAAAGATCGTTTCCTCCCGCCGATCCATCATTCACATCCTTTCCTGAATTGAATCGGTCAGATCTGTTACTCTCACTTTCAGGTTAAGGAAAAAATCCTCCGATTTGCATCCAATTTTTTTCCTTAAGGATGAGGAAAAGGATGCTTTTAAAATCGGAAACCGCGGAAAGCCGCCCGAAGGGGAGCCGGGGAAAAAGCCGGGCGGCCTGCGGCCTTGGGCGGCGACGGGAGAGGAAAGATTTTTCGTTCCGCAATGGCCCGCCCGGTTTTGCAAATAAAAAAGCCGTGAGGCATTCCCGTTCCGTGTCTGAAGAGACGGGGAAGGAATGCTCCAACGGCTCTTTCCGTATTTTTTCCCGTCATCGGATGTCCCGGATCGGGAAGCGGCCGGAGATCCGGGGAAGTTCTTCCGGCTCCGTCGCCTTTTTTCAGCCGGCTTCAGGACCCGTAACCGGAATGTTTCAAAGCGGGAAGCAATTTTGGATGATTTCCGTCGGATAAGAATTCAATACAGGAAAAATTTCGAAGGATGGATTTCCGGACCGGACCAATCGCGGGGCGCCGGCCCATTCCAAGAGGGAGAAACCGGATGGCGAAACGGGATTGGGAAAGGTTTGCGGGCCGCAGCCGGAACTTGCATCGACCGTCCATTCCTTGCTTCCGGGCTCCGGAGCCTGCGCCGGCCTCCCTTCCTGAAACTTTCCGGACGAATCCGGCTCCTTCCGCTTCCCCGTTCCCTTCCCCCATCCGGTCCGGAATTTTCGGGAAGGGCGTTTACGCGCCCGGGGTCTCCTTGACGAAAGCGTCGTAAAACACGCTGGCGAACGCTTCATAGGTGTCCGCTTTTACAAGTTGCTGCACGATGGCAGGATCGTCCAGGACGCGGATCAAGATTTTGTACATCTCCTGCAAATCCTTCGCGTTCTTTTTTTGCACGCTTAACAGGAAAACCAGCTGCACCCTTTTATCGGACCATTGGATCGGTTTTTTCAGCGTGCAAACGGACCAAAAGGTGGTATCCGTTTGCGGGACCATCGGATGGGGGATGGCCACAAGATTGCCGAAGCAGGTGGGGGCGATTTCCTCCCTTTCCATCACCGAATCGAAAAAGCCGTCCGGGATCATTCCCCTTTCTTTTAATTTTTCGCAGAGAAAGGAGATCACCTCTTCCTTCGCCGCAAAGGATTTTTGCAGAAAGATGAGATCCTTCCCCGAATATTTTTCCAGCGGATTCCCGTCCCTTTCGGAAAGGAACCGGGCGATTTTCCGCACATCGCCCTCTCCCAGGATGGTGTTCACCTGAATGACGGGGACGTTCATCGGCTCGCGGATCGGGATGGTGCTGATGATGAAATCGATTTCACCGAAGGGGAAAGTTTTCCGGTTGTAATAACCGGTCGTATCCACAATCTCGATCTTCGATCCGAACGCCTCCTTGATTTTATACATCAACAGATAGGCGCTCCCCGCTCCGGAGGCGCAAATGATGAGGCATCTTTTCCGGGGGGAAGGCCTTTTCCTTCTTTCGATCGCCGCGCCGAAATGGATGGCCAAATAGCCGATCTCGCTCTCCTCAATTTTGATTCCCAGCCTTTCCTGGATCACCGTGCTGGCGATGACCCCCGCCTCGAAGGCCAACGGGTAATTCGTTTTAATATCCTCCAGCAGGGGGTTGCGCAAATTCATGCCGAACCGGTGGCGGTTGATCGCGGGCTCCAGATGCAGGACGAGACTGATGGCGAGTTTCCGGTCCCCCGCGATCCCCAGGTGCATTTTTTCTTCCACTCTCCGTATGATCTCTTTCGCCAATTCGCCCGGCGGACCGTCCAGCAGCGATTTCACTTCTTCCTGGTCCGTACGGTCCTCGTGGAACAGGCGGTTCCCCAGCAAATGGAGGGTGATATAGGCGATCTCCTGCGGAGGGAATTTGACCTGAATTTCCTTTTCCAATTGGCGGACTATTTCTTCGGCGATTTTATATTCCCTCTTGTTCATGATCTCCTTTTCTTCAACGGAAGGCATGGAAACATAATTTTTGTTCCGGATCCTTGCACAGCTGATGGCGATGTGGACGATGAGGTTCGTCAGGGCAATGTCGGTCATGACAAGCCCGTATCGGCCCATTTTTTCCAAAATGATCCTCTGAATCCCGGCGATTTCCCGGGAAGGCAAAAAAGGGAATTCCGTAATCAACCGGTGGATATCGTCCCTGCGGTTGAAAAGATATTCCGACAGCATGAACCGGAGCTTTTTTTCATCCCCCTTAATTTTGATGCCGTAATTCGGTTTCGAAACGATTTCGATCCCGTTGGACCGGAAAATTTTTTTGACGGCCTTGAAATCCATCTGCACGGTGGAGCGGCTGACAAAAAGTTCATCCGCCAAATCTTCCAATTTCAAATAATGGTTGGTCAAGAGCAGGCGGCGGATCATGTAGCGGACGCGGTCTTCCGGGTAAAGGGGGATGATCCGGCCGTGGCGGGAATCAATCTCCGCAACATCGGTCAAAAAATTTTTAAATTTTTCCTTGTCGATGATTTTCAACAGATAGCCGGTCCCGCGCATCGATTCGATCCGCGCGCCGTGGCCGGCAACGGCTTCCTCCAACATCCGCATGTCATGACGGATCGTCCGTGACGTGACGCTGGCAACCTTCGCCAAATATTCGCTCGTCAAGGGGGAACTCGCCCCCAACAGCTCCTGCAAAATGATGCGCATGCGGGAATTCAACATGGAAAACACCTCATGTTTGCGTCGAACCTCGCCCGATCTTTTCAAATCTTTTTCATCTATCTCATATTAATGAGCAGGGTCATAAAAATTTGCAATTTTTTTAATCCGCTTCCGGCGAATCTTTCGGAGGGGCGGCAACCGCCCCCCGGACAAGGATGCCTTTCCGACGGTTATGGGTCCTGCGGATTCTGTAAAGCTTGCAAAAATGTTCGGGGAGTTGTTGCTTTCCGTCCGTTCGGACTCTGCGGATGTCAGGAAACGGGATGCGGGAGGCCGGAAGGTTTCCTCCCGGACGGAAAAACCTTGCCCATCCTTGATCAGCGGGCCAGCGATTGCCGGAATTCGGCCAATTTGGGAATTTCCCAATCGATTTCTTCCAATCCCAGCTGCCGCAATATGGCGTTCGTTTTGGAAAAGGGACGGCTGCCGAAAAAGCCGCGGTGCGCCGACAGAGGACTCGGATGGGGGGAACGGATGATGTAATGCTTGGATGTGTCGATCAACGAAACTTTGCTTTGGGCGGCGCTCCCCCACAAAATGTACACGACCGGCTCTTCCCTTTGGTTGAGAACTTCGATGACCCGGTCGGTAAAGATCTCCCATCCCACGCCCCGGTGGGAATTGGGCTGGCCTTCGCGGACCGTCAAAACCGTATTTAACAGGAGGACCCCCTGTTCGGCCCAAGGAATCAAACAGCCGTGATCGGGTATGGGGCAGCCCAAATCGTTGTGAAGTTCGGCAAAGATATTTTTTAAGGAAGGGGGCGGTTCAACCCCCGGCTTTACGGAAAAGCTGAGGCCGTGGGCCTGGTTGGGCCCGTGATAAGGATCCTGTCCCAAAATCACCGCCTTCACTTTGCTGAAAGGCGTGTAATGGAGGGCGTTAAAAATATCGTACATGTTCGGATAGATGGTCCGGGTCATATATTCCTTTTTCAAAAAAGCCCTCAGTTTCAAGTAGTACGGTTTTTCAAATTCCTCTTCCAAAAGGGGAGCCCAATCGTTTTTTAAAATCTGCTTTTTCACTTCCGCCTCATCCCCTTCTCTTCATCTTACTACCTTCCATTCTAGCAAAAATGGCTTCATTTCGCCCCGTGTCTTTATCCCGGGATTCTGATAGAATAATAGTAAAATTCGGAAAGGAAGTGGAAGTATGCTCCGTTTTTCCAAACCTGATGCGGAAAACTTTTTCCGTGTCGTTCACGTGGAAAATTTCGCCGTCAGTCCAGACGAAAAACAATTGGTTTTCAGCGCCAACATAAACGGCCGGTACAATCTTTGGGCGATGGATTTGCCCAATGCCTTCCCCTATCCCTTCGCCTTCTACGGCCAAAACACGGATGCGCTGCGCTTTGACAAGGAAGGCCGCTTTCTGATTGCCAGCTTCGACAAAGACGGCGATGAAAATCTGCAAATCTACGCCCTTCCCCCGCACGGCGGCGAATGGGTGCCGCTTCGCGTCCAGGAAGGGGAGCGTCATTTTTTCATCGATCTCTCGGAGGACGGAAGACGGTTATATTACACGACGACGAAAAACAATCCCACGTTTTTGAACACGTATGTTTACGATATCGAAACGGGGAAAGAAACCCTGATCCTGGAAGGAAAAGACGCCGGGACGACCCTTTGCGCCGTCAGCCCCGGGGAAAATAGCGTAGTATACGGAAAATTTTTCAGCAACAGCCATTCGCGCGGCTATGTCCGCGCTGGCGGCAACGACTTCCCCCTGATCCCGGACGCGGAGGAACCCCATCTCGAAGGGGAATTCGTATATGTTTCCGAAAACGAAATTTATTTTTTAACCAATTATCAAAGCGATTTTGTCTATTTGGCCAAATTTGATGTATCGGCGAAGCGGTTTTCAAAAGTCCTGCAAATGGATAAAGAGGAATTCTCCCTCCTCCGTTACGGCAAAAAGGATCAGGTTCTTTACATCGTCGGCTCTTACGGGATGGAAGACAGGCTGTACCGTTATGATCTGAAAACCGGCGAAGCGAAGCAATTGAACTTGCCGGCCAGTGTGGTGGAAAAACTGACGGTGGCCGATTCCGGGAACCTGTACATACTCGCCCGCTCCGCCACGCGGCCGAACAATATTTACCGTTCCGCGGACGGGGGCATGACCTGGGAAGAGCTGACCCGCTGCCGCGTCCCGGGGATTTCCGAAGCGGACTTGGTGGAACCGGAGATCGTAAAATATCCCTCCTTTGACGGATTGGAAATCGAAGCATTGTTTTTCCGGGCGAAGGGGGAAAAGGCCAACGGTCACGTCATCCTCTGGCCCCACGGCGGACCGCAGGCTGCGGAACGGAAGATGTTCCGCGCCCTTTTCCAATTGCTCCTTTCCCGGGGATATTCCATCTTCGCGCCAAACTTCAGGGGCTCGACCAATTACGGCCTGAAATTTTTGAAAATGGTGGAGCGGGATTGGGGCGGCGGCCCGCGCCTGGACAATATCGCCGGTTTGGAATGGCTGATCAAAAACGGCTACGCCGACCGGGAGAAAATCTTCCTGATGGGGGGAAGCTACGGCGGATACATGGCGCTTTTGCTCCACGGCCGCCACGCGGAATATTTCAAAGCCGTCGTGGATATTTTCGGCGTCAGCAACCTCTTCTCCTTTATCGAATCGATGCCCGAATTCTGGAAACCGATCGCCCGGGAATGGGTCGGCGACCCCGAGAAAGACAAGGAAAAACTCACCGAAGACTCGCCGATTACCTACATCGACGGCATGGTGAAACCGATGCTCGTCGTTCAGGGCGCCAATGACCCCCGCGTCGTCAAGAACGAGTCGGATCAAATCGTGGAAGCTTTGAGGAAAAAGGGACGGGAAGTGGAATACATCGTGCTGGAGGATGAGGGCCACGGATTCTCGAAAAAGGAAAACGAAATAAAAGTTTACAAGCAGATCCTCGCGTTTTTTGACAAGCATGCCAAATGACAGGGATCCCCTGAAATGGAAGAACGGGGCGACCGCAAGGGAAACAAAGACTTGCGGGACTGCCCCGTTTTCCTTTGGCGGCCCTGCCTGAATTTCCCCTTTTCCGCCCCCGCCATCCCGGCCCGCTTCCGCTCATAAATAAAAGAGCCGAATCCGCATGTTCCGCTGAAATCCGGCCCTTTCCTCAAATGGACGATTCAGATAAGGGAACGGCACCCGTTCGGAAAGCGGATTGCCGACCGACTTTTCTTCAAAGGGACGATTCAGAAAGCCCGCTCAACGGTTAAAAGATCCGCAAGGGATTTCCCCTTGGTTTCACCCGCCGTTCCGCAAGGCCTTCCCTTCTTCTCTTCGCCGTTTTGGCGTTCCCTCGCCGTTTACTGTTCCTTTCCCCGTTCTTTCACCTTCCAATGCCAATGGGGGATAAATCCGTTTTGTTTCAGCCGTTCAAAACGGCTTTCCATATGGGACAGGTAGTCTTCCGCTTGTTCTTTGGAAAAAATGCCGTACTCCACGTATTTTTCCATCAATTCTTTCCGCAAGTCCAAAATTTCCGTATGTAAGTTTTCCAATTCCTTTTGTTGTTCTTCCGTCAATTGGGTGTTTTTTCCCCGTTCAAGGGAGGAGGGTTCTTCGGCAAACGCATGCCCGGCCCCTAAACCGAAACAAGCGAGGAGAACCATAAGCATGATGATTTTTGAAAAGCGCAACATCGATCATCCTTTCCGTTCGTTCTTCCCTCCTATTATCTGCGGGGACTGCTTTTTGTATGCATCGGATCTTGTTCATTGCGGAAAATGCAGCCGCACCCGGATGAGGGGATCCGGCCCGATCCGGCTACGTATCCGCACGGCGATTTTGGTTGCCACTTACGGATGGGCCCGCGGCGCATTCCGATCCGGCTACGTATCCGCACGGCGATTCCTTTCCCGATCCGGGCGGGCGAAGGAAAATGGTAGCCCGGGACGCACGGCAGGCGTTCGCTCCGCATTTTTCGGCCGGCAACCGCACGGGCCGGGCGGTCCGCTTCGGATGGCTTTCCATCCGTTGGAAAACCCCCCACTTCCCGGGAAGAGGCCCCCTGAAAAACGCAGCCTACGAGGCAGCTGGAGGCAAACAACCCGATCCTTTGCGAAGGAACCGGCTGTAAACATCTCGATCGCCACCGATGCGGCCGGCTCCGCCTTGCCGTCGAAAGGAAAGAAAAAAAGTGAGGCAATCCGATCCCTTGCCGGCAGATTCGTTCACCCCCCGATCACCGCCGCCGGCCCCTTTCCCTGCCCGGCCCAAAAAGTTCGGACCAAGATGTTTGTGCAAAATCCTGCACCGAGTCCAGGGAGCACAATCTTCCGGAGATGGAACAGCTTTGCGCCCGCTTCTTTTTACACATATTCTTGGACCTCATCAAAATTCGCCCCTCCCCCGGATTTTTTCCGTTTCCCGCACATACTATGAATGAAGCCGAAGAAGCGGATGGACAAGAACGATACAAGAATCGGAAAAATTGTAAGGTTTTAAAAAATTTGTCTGCATCCCAATCTCCCCCGAATTTCACCACACAGGTTGGGACTAATTGGGAGTGTTCTTGGAAACGATTGCATTTACAATGAAAGTAAAGGAGGGTTCTCCGCCATGCTGGAAAAGAAAAGCCTGCAGCTGTTTCATCTGCTTTTATCGATGAACCCGAAATCCTATCCGCTTTTCATCGAAAACGTCCAAATGAGCGAAAGGCAATTTTTTTATCATTTGGACAAGATCAATTATTTTCTCCGGCAAAACCAGGCGCCGCCCATATCCATCGCCCAGAAGGAAATCCGGATCCCGGAGGAAGTGTTCGACCAATGGAAAACGGGACGGCTGAATGTCTTGCCGAAAGATTTTCAATTCGATGAAGAGGAACGGAGTTATTTGCTGCTTATTTACACCTTCATCCGAAAGGAGCCGATTTCCAATACCCACTATCAGCTTTTGTTAAACGTCAGCAAAAACACGGCAACATCGGCAGTCAGGCAGGCGAATCAGTTCAGCAAGAAATTTCGGGTGGACATCCGTTACTCGCGGGAAAATGGCTTTCATTTGAAAGGCCAGGAAGAAGACAAAAGGAATTTGACGCTGAAATGCATCTCCATGTTTTCTTCCCACCCGAAAAAGCACGAAATTTTACGGCACCTCCTCCTCGAACACGGATACGAAGACCGGTTCCAGCTGTACGAAAGCAAATTGCGGGAAATCGGCGCCTCTTTCGGATTGACGTTTATCGAGGAGAGATTGTCCGATTTCCTGTATTTGCTGCAGATGATCCATATCCGGCAAAGGCAGAAGAAATGGGTGCAAATTCACGCGAACACGATGGAGTTTCTGAAAAAACAGGAAATGTACCAGGTGGCGAGGGCGATCCAGGAAGAGCTGGGCGAGAGCACCGATCCCCAGGAACTGGCCTACCTGACGATGCTGCTTTTGGGCATCACGTTGGGAAATTTGTCCGCCGTGCCGTCAGGGATTTTAAAAACGATGACCGAAAAGATGATCAACGACTTTGAAAAATTCGCTTGTTTTCAAATTCAAGACAAGGAAAAGGCCGTCAACACCCTGTTCAGCCACTTCAAACCGGCCTATTACAGGATGCTCTATAAGATCCCGATCACCAACCCATTATTAAACGAAATCAAAAAGGAACACGCGACCCTTTTTCACCTGGTCACGGAAGTGATGAAGCCGATCCAGGAAATGCTCAATATCGACATCCCCGAGGACGAGATCGGATTTTTGACGCTCCATTTCGGGGCGCTGCTGGAACAAAACGCGATGAAAGAAAAACCGATTCAAGCCATCATCGTCTGCCCGAACGGCGTCAGTTCCAGCCTGATGGTGGAAACCTATTTGCGTTCCCTGTTCCCGTCCTTTCGATGGATCACTTCCATCTCAAAGGAAGAATTTTCAAAAACAGACGAAGATCTTTACGACATCGTATTTTCCACGGTGCCATTGCAGACGGAAAAGCCCCTGTTTATCGTCAAACCGATCATGAACGAAGCGGAAAAAAAGATGCTGCACCACCGGGTGATGGAACATCTGTTCAAACAGCCGGCGCCCTTTCCCACACCGGAAAGATTGATGAAAATCATCGGGAAATACGCCGAAATCAAGGAACCGGAAAAATTAAAAGACGCCATAACCATGGAATTATACGGGAAAACCGGAGGAACAACGATAAGGAGGATTCAACCGTTGTTAAACGAGCTGTTAACGGAAACGATGATCCAATTTGAAACGGCCGTACCGGACTGGAAAAACGCCATCGCGAAAGCGGCCGAGCCATTGCTGAAAAACGGGTACATCGAACCGTCCTACATCGAAGCGATGATCACAAACGTGGAAAAAATGGGTCCTTATTTCATCATCCATCCGGGGATCGCCATCCCCCACGCAAGGCCGGAAAACGGTGTGAACAAACTGGGCATGAGCTTTTTGAAATTAAAAGAACCGGCATATTTGTTGAATGAAGAAAAAAATGCGGCCTCCGTTTTCATTTGCCTGGCGGCCATCGATAATACCACCCATTTAAAAGCCCTGTCCCAGCTGACCCGGCTGCTCGGAAACAAGGAAAGCTTAAACCGGCTTTTAAATGTGGAAAATACGGCGGAACTCTTAGCCTTGATCGACGAGTATTCCACTGAATGAAATGACGGATAGAAAAATCATCCATTGAAGGAGGTGAGGGGAAAGGCAAGGGGGATGCGCCAACCGGCCACTTTCATTCTTATGTACAGGATGGACTTCAATGAATATTTGCGGAGGTGTTGGTTATGAAAATCTTAGCCGTCTGCGGATCCGGGCTCGGAAGCAGCTTCATGCTGGAAATGAATATCCGGCAGGCCCTTCAGGAACTCGGGGTTAGCGGCGTGGAAGTGGATCACAGCGATTTAAGTTCGGCAACCAGCGACCTGGCGGACCTGTTCGTCATGGGCAAAGACATCGCCGAAGGGGCTGGACATTTGGGAGAGATCATCGTATTGGACAGCATCATCGATCAGGATGAATTGAAGGCAAAGCTGAAAGAAAAACTGGAACAATTTGGATTACTCTAGGAGGGATGCTTGATGCGCCAATTAGTACTGGATATTTTAAGCCAACCGGCGGTTTTGGTTGCCGCGATCGCGTTGATCGGCTTGCTCATTCAGAAAAAATCATCGGCCGAAATTATTAAAGGAACGACGAAAACCTTTTTGGGATTCATCGTTCTCTCGGCGGGCGCCAGCGTGCTCGTCGGCTCCTTGGACCCCTTCGGGAAAATGTTTCAGGAAGCCTTCCATGTGAACGGGGTCGTTCCGAATAATGAGGCCATCGTCGCCATGGCGCTGACAAAATACGGTTCCACGACCGCACTTATTATGTTCTTTGGAATGATCGCGAACATTCTCGTCGCCCGTTTCACGAATTTGAAATATATCTTCCTTACCGGCCACCATACGCTGTACATGGCTTGCATGATCGCCGTCATTTTGGTGGTGGCGGGAATGGAAGGATTCCAGCTGGTATTGATCGGTTCTTTGGCTCTCGGACTGATCATGGCCGTTTTTCCTGCATTGGCCCAGCCGTTCATGAGAAAAATCACCGGCAATGACCAAGTCGGTTTCGGCCATTTCAGCACCTTGGGCTATGTTTTGTCGGGGGCGATTGGAAGCGTTGTCGGCAAGAATTCCCCTTCCACCGAAAAAATCAACTTCCCGAAAGGGCTGGGATTTTTGCGCGACAGCTCGATCAGCATCGCATTGACCATGTCCGTCCTCTATATTATTGTCGCCATCATCGCGGGACCGGACTACATTGAAAAAAATCTCAGCAACGGAACCCACTTCATCGTCTTTTCCATCGTACAGGCGGTCACCTTCGCGGCAGGGGTATTCATCATCTTGACCGGCGTCCGTTTGATTTTGGCGGAAATCGTGCCGGCCTTCAAGGGAATATCCAATAAGCTCGTTCCCAACGCCAAACCCGCCCTCGATTGCCCGATCGTGTTCCCCTATGCGCCCAACGCCGTTTTAATCGGGTTCTTCTGCAGCTTCCTGGGCGGCATCGTCGGCATGTTCATCCTCGGTGCGGTCGGCGCGGTCATCATCCTTCCCGGAGTCGTTCCCCATTTCTTTACGGGGGCAACCGCCGGCGTTTTCGGCAACGCCACCGGCGGGATCCGCGGGGCGACGATCGGTTCGTTTTTCAACGGTCTCTTGATCACCTTCCTGCCGGTGTTCCTGATGCCGGTCTTAGGGGATCTGGGCTTCGCCAACACGACCTTCTCCGATTCGGATTTCGCCGCATCCGGCATCATTTTGGGATACATCACGAAATATCTCGGTTCCGCCGGGCTGACGGTGTTCGTCCTCGCAGCCGTGATCATTCCGGTTGCCGTGTATTTCTTGCGGGGGAAGAAAAGGGTGTCCGAGGATCATTGACCCGGGCGCCCGGCCGGCTTCCCCGAACATTCCCGGCAAACATCCTCTTACGGGGTTTTGCAGCTTCAGAAAATCATAAGGGGGCACGACGATGGACGCATTGGAATTGTTTAGGGACCAAATCCGGCTATGGACATTGAAGCAGCTTTGCCATCTCGGATTCGGCCATTACGGCGGGAGCCTCTCCATCGTGGAGGCTCTTGCCGTCCTTTACGGAAAGGTGATGAAGATCACCCCGGACAACTTTCATGATGAAAAGCGGGACCGCTTCATTTTATCGAAGGGACACGGCGGGCCGGCGCTTTATGCGACGCTCGCCCTCAAAGGTTTTATCCCCTTCGGCATGCTTTATACCCTCAATCAGAACGGCACCAGACTCCCTTCCCATCCGGACCGGAATTTGACGCCGGGCGTCGAAATGACAACGGGCTCCCTCGGCCAAGGGATTTCCGTTGCCGTCGGGGTCGCTTTATCCCACAAACTTTCCGGCATCCCCGCCTACACCTATACGATCGTGGGGGACGGGGAACTCAACGAAGGTCAGTGCTGGGAAGCGATCCAATTTGCCGCCCATCATCAATTGCACAGGTTCGTGGTATTGGTCGATGACAATAAAAAGCAATTGGACGGCTGGACAAAGGATATCGTCAATCCCCGCGATTTCGTAGAAAAATTCAAATCCTTCGGCTTCTGGTCGCGCCGGGTGGACGGAAGCAGTTTGGCGGAAATCGAAGAGGCGATCGAGGAAGGGAAAAAACAGACGGAAATGCCGGTCGCCATCATCCTCGATACGAAGAAAGGACAAGGGGTGCCATATTTGGAAGCGAAAGAAGATAATCACCATATCCGGCCGACCGAAGAGGACAAAAGGGCGATCGAAGCGGCCATCCAAGAACTGGAGCGGAAATGTGCAGGAGGGGTTGCCCAATGAACGCTTTATCTTCCCAACGATTAAAACCCGAAGAAAAGGAAATGAGACAAGTCTATGCGGAGACGGTCTTGGAACTTGCGCAAAAAGACCCCCGCGTCATCGCCTTGGAAGCCGATCTTATGAGCTCCATTTCCACCAACAAAATCCAGCCGTTCATTCCGAAGCAAATCATCAATTGCGGCATCATGGAAGCCCATATGATGGGCGTCGCCGCCGGGATGGCCCTGACCGGAAAGATCCCCTTCGTGCATACTTTCGCCCAGTTCGCCACGCGGAGGGCGTTCGACCAGCTTTTCGTTTCCCTGGCCTATGCCAAATTGAATGTCAAGATCCTCGGTTCCGACGCCGGAGTAACCGCGGAACATAACGGCGGAACCCATATGGCTTTCGAGGATCTCGGGCTCGTCCGGCTCATTCCCCACGCCACCGTCTATGAGGCCAGCGACGGGACCATGCTGAGGGAACTGCTCGTCCAAAGCTACGGGGAATACGGCGTCCATTATATCCGGACGATCCGCAAAAAGGCGTTGCAGCTTTACGACAAAGGGGAAAAATTCCCGAAGGGAAAAGGAAAGCTGCTGAGGAACGGAAAGGACGCGGCGATCATCGCCTCCGGGATCATGGTCGCCGAATCGTTGCTTGCCGCCGATCTGCTGGCGAACCAAGGGATTGACGTGATGGTCATCGATATGTATTCGATTAAACCGATCGACCGGGAGCTTTTGATCCATGCCGCCAAGACGGCCGGACTGGTGATCACGGCGGAAAATCACAATGTCATCGGCGGTCTGGGAAGCGCGGTGGCGGAAACCTTGGCGGAGACCTTCCCGGTTCCGGTCTACCGGATCGGCGTGAGGGAACAATTCGGCCAAGTGGGCAAAACGGATTATTTGAAGGAATATTACGGTCTGACCGCAAAACACATCGCGGAAACGGTGCTCGAACAAATCAAAAGGAAAAAAGAATAGGCCTGAAATCGCTGACCGGGTGAAACCTTGTTTTCCGCGAACGGAAAATGGGAAGATCCCGGTCAGGAATTTCCTGTCCGGGATCTTCTCAAACCGTTTCAATTTTCTTATCCGAATATGCCCCTGGCTGAACACGCCGTCTTCCGCCCGCCGATGGATTTCTGCCATCTCCGCATTCCGCTTGGATTGTCCGCTTTTCCCGATTCTTTCTCTTACATTTTTTCGAAAGAAGGATAAGCCTATGGTCCCGAATGGGAAATACCTTGATCCCCAAATCTCATAAAACAAAAGTAAAGTCCGTCGCGGAAAGGGGGCCAGCATTTTTTAAATGATAAAAAACCCCAATTGGTTTTGGGTGGGTTCACCTTTCCATTCATTTTTTATAAATATTTACTCCCTGGGCCACTTTGTTTATGAACCCGCCCGCATTATTTCCCAATGTATCGGGGGATATCCCGAGGTTGACGGCTTTTAATATGGAAAAGGATTGTAAATATAACGAGTAAAGGAATACGATGTGGGCATCATCCCTATAAGGAAAACCGTTTCCATTGAAATGGAAATAATAATCGCAGTGTGCGTCAATCTCGGAAACGTAATCCATGGATACGGCAACAATTGTACTTTTCCGTTTATCCTCCGAACACTCTTTCAGCATATCGATTTCATATTTCATCGTTAATGGATCGCGGCTGAAAAAAAATGAAACGAGCGTTTTTGAATTCATGACGACCTTCGGGCCATGTCTGAATTCCAAAACCGAATGAAATTGGGAACTTTGCAGTCCGCCTGTCAATTCAGTGATTTTCAGGCACATTTCTTCCGCAAGGAAAGCGAGGGAATTGGAGCCGAGAACGGCGATTGTATCATAAGGCTGATTGGCAATGCTATGAACCTTATATATGTCTTTATCAAAAAAGCGCGCAGCATCACGGGAAGCATTTTGAAACAATTCCTTATAATAGTCATAATTCTGGATATCAAATAATAGCAAGCCATATTGAATAAGCAAGGTGAACTCTCCGGTGGCGGCTATGCTTTTCCCCTTCGTTCCCGGAGGGATGGGGATGTATAAAACGCCTTCCTTCGCGCCATATTTTTTTACCATTTCCCCTTCATCCGAACATATGATCAAAAGTTGATAAAGTTCTTTGCATCTTTCCTGAAAAATCTCCACAGCCTCCAGTCCCTCAATGGTATTTCCCGAACTGCCGAAGGACACAAGCAGCACAGGTTCATCTCCAATAATATAATTGTCGGGCTGCGTAATTAAATTTGTTGACGAAATGCAATGAACCTCTTTTTTTGTAACCCTTCTTATATAATTTTCCACAATGGAAGCGGCTTTTGCCGAACTGCCGGCCCCCACCAGAAATATTTTTAAATCTTTAATTGAATTCATTCGATCCATAAATTTCTGTATTTCTTGTTTGTGTTCTCCGATTATTTTTACCCCTTCGAGCCATAGATTCGGTTGGTTAATCATTTCTGTGCAGGTAAAATATCCATTGATTTTCTTTAATTCATTCTCTCTTAATCCTAAAATCCGCATCATTCAGCACCTTTTTCCTTTGAAATTTTCCGTTTCGGAATGTGTCATAAAAGAAATAAAACCCGTACGGAACCTCTTTTGCGTCACAGCCCGATGAGAAATGGTTCCCTTATTTTCAAAAAAAAGGCGGCCATAAACCGAATAACGAATTATGGCCCGCCCCCGATCGAATTTAAATGCCTTCTCCTTCCGGAACATTAAAGGCACTTGCACTTCCGTTTATTTTTTTAAATACCATCGTTGATTTCTTGCTGCCTTCAACCATGTTTTCCGCAAGTTCAAACAAGGACAGCTGATCCTTCATCAATACCGATTCCAGTATTCCCCCGATATTGCATCCTGCCACGAGCTCCATTTTCGGAGAAAAATTGGAGATGGCGGCTGCGACTTTAAATGGCGTACCGCCGATTATGTCGCAGACAAAAAGCACTTCGGAATCCTTATTTTCTTCCAGAATCTCCATAAATTTATTTTTTAATGTTTCATCGGTATCCTCTTCCGTAAAATCCACAAAAAACAGATCTTTATTTTTACCCGCAAGAAGTTCCAGAGTGCTTTGAAGCCCGGTTGCGTATCTCCCGTGACCGCTGATGATGACAATTTTCCTCATCTTACAGCAATCCAATTAATGAACCAAATATTGCAAATGCAAAAGTTATCAAAATCAGTACAACCGGGCTGACCTGTTTCTTTTTCAATAAATAATACATTAAAAACACATAACCGAGCGGCAGAATATTCGGGAATATCTTATCGATAAAATCCGTTTGAAGGGAAACCGTCTTTTCTTCATTAATGACAATCTTCGGAGCTAGGCTGATCTTCACATATGATGCAATCAGCCCCCCTATCACAGTGATCCCGAGAATGGTTGCGGCTTTGGACACGATTTGTGTGCCCGTTTTTATTTTATCAATGGCCCTTACGCCCAAATTATAGCCAAGGTGCGTAAAAACTATGCGCAATGTGAAAACCGTCAGATAGACGAGGAAAAATATGATCGGTCCGATGATGCTTCCTTCCATCGCAAGTGAAGAGCAAATCCCCGCCACAATCGGAAGAAGCGTGAACCAAAACAAGGCGTCTCCAATCCCCGCAAGCGGTCCAAACAGGGCGACTTTCAAGCCTTTAATAAATTGTCTATCTTCCTTCTTTTCCTCAAGGGAAATGAGAAGCCCCATGAGAAAACCGACGAAGTTCGGATGGGTATTGATGAATTCAAGATTGTCTTTCATTGCCGCAGAAAGACCTTTTTTATCGTCTTTATATATCTTCTTTAACAAAGGCAGCTGGGAAACTAAAAATCCGCCCGCCTGCATCCTTTCATAGTTGAAGCTCGCTTGCAAAAAGGATGAGAAAAAACCCAACTTTGTAATATCCTTCTTTGTCAACACCCTTGCCGTTTCTTTAGATTCCGCCACTGAAATCATCTCCTTTCGATGCAGCATTCACCAAATTAGCCTGCAATTCTTTGGATCTATAATATTCATAAAGCGCAAGCGCCGCACCGATGACAGCGATCGGCAAAAGGTTGGGAATTTCAATGAATGTCGCAATAAAGAAGCCAATGATTAAATAAGGTACATAGTTCGCTTTTAACATGACTTTCAAAAGCATGCCAAAACCTACCGCCGGAAGAATTCCTCCCGCAATTTCAAGGCCATGGCTCAGCCAGCCGGGCATGGCATTGACAAGCGTTTTCATCGCATCTTGGGCAACATATGCGCTTAAGAATACAACGATTCCGTAAGTCACGGCAACAATCAGGGTAAGCAAAACGTTAATCTTCACAATGGCTTTCGTATCCCCCGACTCTGCGGCCCTGTCCGCTTTCCCCATAAATAATGAAAATGACGAATAATAGAAAAGGATGATATACTGCATAAGAATACTAAAAGGCAAAGCAAGGCCGATGGCAGTCTTCGGATCCGTTCCTGTCGTAAAGGCTATGACTGTGGTCATCATGCCCGCCAGAACAGGGTTTGGCGGTTGCGTCCCCCCCGCCGGAGTCAAACCGGCAAAAGCAAGTTCAGTTAATCCCCCTGCAATCAAGCCAGTTTCTAGATCTCCCAAGATCAAACCTGTCAGGGTGCCGACAATGATGGGTCTGAAAATGAACAACGCTTCAAGCCAAAAATCAACTCCAAGTATAATTGCCAACAATGCCAAAGCAATTCCTTGACCCAAAGTGATTTCCATATCTTTCCCTCCTTAATCCACATATTCTTTTGTATCGCCAGGAACATCCTGTATGAACACCTCAACACCCCTTGACTTGATAAATCTAAGATCCTCCAAATCCTGATCATCCACATACACCTTTTTGCTGATCGGGCGTTTCCCCTGCGAAAAATGCATGTTTCCAACGTTGACTTCCTTTATTGGAACCCCCCCTTCGATAAGAGCTCTAACTTGTTGAGGAGTCCTGCATACTAAAAATATTTTTTGGGATGGAGAGGCCTTGCCAATAATGTTAATGGTATGCTGGACCGTAAAAAACCTGATTCCGGCGCCGGCCGATTCAGCCACCAGGCTCATGAGCTGTTGCTGCAGCGGATCTTTCGCCACTTCGTCATCGGCAACAACGATAAGATTCGCCCCTAGGGTCGTCGTCCAGGTAACGCCGACTTGTCCATGGACTAAACGATTATCTATACGGGTCAATAAAATATTGGGCGTGCCCATATATAAAAACCTCCTAGAACGTAATAAAGCGTTTTCTTTTTACCAAAGAAAAATAAGCTCGATTCTCTTTGATATTCATCCAGTCATAAAAAAGGGGATAAAGAACAGGGATAATGTCTTAAAATTTAATACCATTTGGTACCAAAATGGTTCTAACTAAATAATACCACTTTGTACCTTTGTTGTACATATTTTTATTTTATATTATTTAAAAATTTTTTTACGTTGCTCGTAAAAACAAAGCAGCATCAAAAAACAAGAAAGCCATAGATAAACCTCGCAAGATTTTCGACATCCAACCCACAAGCAAACGGAGGGTTTATCTATGGCCGAGTCCAAGTCGTGGAAAAATAACAGCGTGTTGTCGGCAATCCATGCAAGCGGCTCCAAATAAAATAGGCTGCCTAAAAGTACGTTCTCGGGAATGTCAACCTGGAATTGCCGCCGTCCGAATTAATGGATTGGCTCGCTGTCCTTTCGGGAAATTGCGGGCTATACGCCCAATAAGGGATACGGGGAATTCGTCTCGGGACCCTTTGCTCAAACGGGTGAATTTCCTAAGCCCAATTCTTGGTGCAGTTTGCTTTGGAGCGTTTTTGAACGACGGCCCAAAATCAGTTTGTTGGCGGCTCCTTGCCTTTTTCAGCCGGGAGCTTCGATGGTCTTCCCCTTTTCGCATTGAATATAAACAAAAAAACACCCGATTTCTCTCTTTACCGGTTCATCAGTTTGATCGTGTATTTAAATTTATCTCCCCTGGCTATGCTGATGGTATATTCGATTAGCCGATCATCGCGGTTATAAGCATATCTGCAAATTTTTAGACTCGGAGAACCGACTTCGATATCCAATTTTTCCGCTTCTTCTTCGTTGGTCAGCACCGGGGTGAATTCCTCGACCGCATATTCCACAACGGTGTTAAACCGCTTCCTGAAGATCTCATAGAGGGGCGTTTTGTTCAATTCGTCTTTGGTGATTCCCGGAAACAGGTTATAAGGTACGTAAGTTGTTTCCAACATCATCTTCTCATTATCGGCAAGCCTGAGCCTTGAAAATTTATAAACCAGCTCTTCGCTGTCAAGATTCATTTTTTTGGCGATTTCCTTATTAGCGGTCATTATCTCAAATTTGACTACCTTTGAAGAAGGCTCTTTTCCCAGTTTTTTCATTTCTTCCGTAAAGCTGTAAAACGACTGCAGATTTTGATTAAACCGATTGGATGCCACAAAAGCGCCCTTTCCGTGTTTGATGACGATGTAGCCGCCCAATTCCAATTCTTTAAAAGCCTGCCGTACACACGTCCTGCTCACATTATATTTCTTGCACAATTCCCTTTCTGAAGGCAGTTTATCCCCTTCTTTCATATTGTTTTGAATTTCATGTATTAAAATATCCATCAGCTGGGAATATAATGGGATTCTGCTGTTTTTATCCAGCATGCCATTTACACCTCATAATCCAAAATGAATAAGTGGTAATTACCAGTTGCCATTAAAATAATACCTTTATTATTTTTCAAAGTCAAGATGAAGCCCGAATATCGGGAATATTGAAACGGGCAGACCATAATTTATCGTTTCTGCCCGAACAAACAGGAAAAAATAAAATGCGCTTTGCCCATTGAACTTTACAAACCGAATCAATTGTCTTATAATGGAATCGCCCACTGGTTATGACAACATATCCAATCTCCGGGCCAAGATCCCGGCATTTTTGATTGCACCCCAAATTCAGGGAAACCTGCCCCTTCACCATATTGGAGGTGAAAACAATCGAAGCCATCATAAATAAACAAAGCAGGATCCCGCTCTACATTCAATTGATGGATATTATCATCAATCAAATTGAACGCGGAGAATATAAACCGAATGACAAATTGCCCTCGGAAAGGGAATTATGCGAAAAATACGATGTCAGCCGGATGACCGTCAGACAAGCTTTATTGGAATTGGAAAGAGACGGCTATATTTATAAAAAACACGGCTTGGGCAGTTTTGTGTCGCCACGATCAATCAATCAAAAATTAGATAAACTTTATAGTTTTACCGAAGAAATGAAAAAACTCGGAAAACATCCGGAATCGATCATTTATCAGTTTGAAACGATTCCGGCCACAAAAAAGATTGCGGAAAAATTAAAGATAAGTGCCGATGAAGAAATGCATAAGATCATCCGCATCCGGTTGGCGGACAAAGAACCTTTGATGTATGAAACCACTTTTTTGCCCGCGGGAATTTTCCGGAACCTTACCAAAAAGCATTTGGAATCCAAACCCATGTATGACGTTTTTCGAGATGATTATCATATCAACATTACAAAAGCCATAGAGAAATTTTCCGTTACCAAAGTTCGCGCCGAAGAAGCGAAGTGGTTAAATGTAAAAAACGGAGATCCTGCGATGCTGATCAAAAGATACTTATACTCTGGCGATATGATTTGCGAATATACAATCAGTGTGGCAAGAGGCGACAAATTCATTTATTCCGTCGAATTGTCAAATTAATGTTCAAGTTCAAATAGAAACTTGGTTAGTTCTATTAAATTTTTTTGAACTAATCAAGTGATTTTTTAGATGAAGTGGTTATGACAACATTATAACCGCCTATTAAATTGCTCATTTCTTTAAACAACAATTAGGAGGGAGCCCCATGATCTTAGACTATTCGAAGGAAGATTTGGTGAAATTGGGAGGAATTCATACGGCGGCAGAAATCGAACAACAGCCCGCAGTTTGGGAAAAGGTATATCGATTAATAGCAGAAAAGAAATTCGAAATAGAACGATTCCTACAACAGCTGAATAAAACCTATCCCTTTGTCCGGGTCATCTTGACCGGCGCCGGCACGTCCGCCTATGTGGGGGAAACAATTCTTCCCTATTTGCAATGTTACCGGCGCTATGAACATTTTTATTTTGAAAGCACCCCGACAACGGATCTCGTTTCATCTCCTTATTTTTATTTTCAAGAGGAAATCCCTACATTACTTGTTTCTTTCGCCCGCTCCGGCAACAGTCCCGAAAGTGTCGCTGCATCCCAATTGGGCGAACAAATCGTCAAACATTTTTATCAGATCATCATCACATGCAACAAAGACGGACATCTCGCCAAAAATGCCGCGCAGAACGAGAATTCTTTGTTATTGTTAATGCCCGAGGAAACGAATGACAAAGGATTTGCCATGACAAGCAGTTTTACAGCCATGCTCTTGACCGCCATACTTGCATTGCAAACTGAAAATCTCGACAATATCCGCAGCTGGCTGTCTGAAATCGTCAATCAAGGAAAAAAGTTTTTACAGGACCATTTGGAAAAGATCAACGAAATCGCCGATTGGGATTTTGGCAGGATCGTCTATCTGGGTTCAGGACCGTTAAAGGGACTCGCCAGAGAATCTGCATTGAAAATGTTGGAACTGACCGGCGGGAAAACAGTAACTGCTTACGAGTCATCCTTGGGGTTCCGGCACGGTCCGAAATCCATCATTGATGATAAAACGGTTGTCGTAATGTATATTTCCGGCGATTCGTATACAAGAAAATACGATATTGACATGATGAAGGAAATTTACACCGGCAGGACCAATTCCAAGGTAGTAGCTTTAACACAAAACCCGGATGATGAAATCCAAAGGCATTGCCATTATTTGATCGACAGTTCCACAAAGGATTGGCCGGATATCCGGCTTGCATTCCTGTACATTATATTTGCCCAAACATTAGCATTAAAAAAATCAATAAAGCTGGGGATCGCTCCTGACAACCCGAGTCCTGCAGGAATTGTGAACAGGGTTGTCAAAGGCGTGACAATTTACCCCTATAAATAATGGGTTAAAAAGCATAAATTTGGTTTTCATCGACGCTATGAACCGATTGATCTTTGATTGCAAACTAATTCAGGAAGAAGGATTGAGCGGCACATGGTATTGGAAAAAAGCCGAATCGTCAACACAAAAGAAATGCTCCTCGACGCCCAGAAAAATAAATATGCGGTCCCGGCATTCAACATCCATAACCTGGAAACGATTCAAGCCGTCGTCGAAACCGCCTATGAAATGCGCTCCCCCGTCATTTTGGCCGCCACCCCGGGCACGTTTCAATATGCCGGCCGGGATTATATCCAGGCCATCGTGGAATCGGCGGCGAAAAAGTACGATATCCCCATCGCCCTTCACTTGGATCACCACGAAAAATTTGAGGATATCGTTGAATCGGTGGAATTGGGTACGAAATCGGTCATGATCGACGCTTCCCGCCTTCCCTTTGAGGAAAACGTGCGGCTCGTTAAAAGAGTCGTTGACTATGCCCATGCCAAAGGGGCAACGGTGGAAGCGGAACTGGGCAGGCTCGGGGGACAGGAAGACGATTTAACCGTTGCTGAAGAAGATTCCTTTTATACGGATCCGGATGCGGCGGCGGAATTAGTGGAAAGGACCGGAATCGACTCCCTGGCCGTCGCCATCGGAACCGCCCACGGACTCTATAAATCCGAACCGAAACTGGACTTTGAACGTTTGGAAAAAATACAGGAAAAGGTGAAGATTCCCCTCGTATTACACGGAGCGTCGGGCATTCCCGAAGAAGATGTCCGCAAATGCATCGAACGGGGAATTGCGAAAGTGAACATCGCAACAGAGCTGAAGATTCCTTTTTCCGACGCCCTGAGGAAATATTTATTGGAACATCCGGATGCGAACGACCCGAGAAAATACATGTCTCCTGCCAAACAGGCGATGAAACGGGTCGTTCGGGAAAAGATCCGCATGTGCATGAGCGAAAACCGATTTTAAGGAGAGACGGCGATGATCTTATCCATTACGCCAAACCCGTCGGTTGATATTTCCTATCGGCTCGCTTCTTTCCGGCTGAACACGGTCAACCGGTGCTCCCATGTCCATAAATCTGCGGGCGGGAAAGGTTTAAACGTCGCCCGAGTCATCCATCTTGCCGGCCGGAAAGTATGTGCGACGGGTTTCATTGGCGGCGCAAACGGCCAATTTATTAAAGAGGAACTGGACCGGCTCCAAATCCGGCACCAATTCGTCGAAGTTGACGGAAATACAAGGAACTGTATTGCCATATTGCACGACGAGGGAATGCAGACAGAAATTTTAGAAGAAGGACCGCGGTTGACAAAGCGAGACGAGGAGAATTTTTTAAGCCAATACTGCAAACTTCTTGACTCCGCCTCTGTCGTTACCGCGTCCGGCAGTCTCCCGAAAGGATTGGATGCCACTTTTTACACGAAATTAATAACGATCGCCAAAGAGAAGGGAAAAATATTTATCCTCGATACGAGCGGCAATCCGTTGAAAGAAGGAATAAAAGCTTCTCCGTTCCTGATCAAACCCAACTTGCAGGAGCTGTCCGGACTGGCCGGCAAGAAATTGCAGACCATGGATGAAGTAAAAAAGGCCGTTCTTTCCCTCGCCCGTTGGAATATCCCCTGCATCGTCGTCTCTTTAGGAAAAGATGGGGCGCTGGGATACTTTGGGGGAAAGTTCTATCAAATTATTCCTCCCAAAATACAGGCCGTCAATCCGGTGGGTTCCGGTGACTCCATGGTCGCCGGGATGGCCATCGCCCTTTCAGAAGGGCTCCCCGATCAACTGGTCCTGGTTTACGGATGTGCTTTCGGGACTTTAAATGCCATCGAAGAAAAAACGGGATTTATTCGAAAAGAATTATTAAATGAGTTTATCGGCAAGACGGAAGTGATCCCAATATAAATTAAATTTTGCGCTTCAGCCGGCGATGAGGCGCTCAACATCCGCCGGCCCTTCTTCCCCATTTCCCCGGCCCTTCTTTCCGACGTCTACGGCCGTTTTCGGAGGAAGGGCCTGTTCTTTTTTCTTAATCATCATTCTCCACATTCTTACGTGAAAAAAATCTTTCGTTTTTTGCTTAAAATTAGAAAGAGCTAATTGCGCTGTCCGC
>SPLK01000005.1_pt1 | contig 236894 bp, 233 predicted proteins | sample 2456111 | NCBI WGS metagenome assembly SPLK01 (sample SAMN11156906, study PRJNA527647) | hot springs metagenome | biome: Geothermal region; feature: Hot spring; material: tree branch in hot spring; isolation source: hot spring sediment rich in lignocellulosic material ... | reverse complement strand
AGATACAGCGGATTATCCCCATTCAGGGTGATTACGGGCGGCGTGGTGTCTGCAGGTGTCGGTTCTTGAATCGGGATGACGTTTAACGTTGCATCCACTTCTTCTATTTCATCAGTGTCCTTATTATAAATCCCAGGATTACACGTTGCGTGAATATTTCCAAACAAATTTCCATTTAATAATGTTTCGATTTCTCCTGCTTTAATAATTATTGAACCGGTTTCATTACCTGCTTTCAAATTGACGTCAATTCCCCCATCAGCAGGAACACGGAAAGAAACCGATGGATCGGTCGAAGCAAAAGGGGTTTCAGGGATGGTCAATCCACCTTCCGCAACATTAACAAAATTTTTTCCATCTGTGCTCGTTGCATTTTCGAGTTCTAAGTGAAATTTTTGTACTTCACCCTTAATAGGGTTTACAGCGAGATTTAATAAGGGAACTTCATCTTTACCAAATGTAACTTCCGAAAAAGAATCTTCCAAAGCGAATTCTGCTCCTGGAGTCACAAAATCTGGGAGAGTAGCAGTAACTTTGACCTGCATATTTAACTTCATTTCCCCTATAAAAGGCACATTTGAAATACATACATAAGGGACTGACGTCGATTGTTTTACTGCATGAACTTCGTAACCTTTGTTCATAAACAACAACAAAAGGGGAATTACTAACAAAATGATCGCAGTTTTGCGAATGAACTCACGAATAATAATCCCTCCTTTAAATTTTTTAAAACAGAGTTGCGAATAGATGGACCTCCTCTTTCCATGTCACCTCCGGGCAGAATTTTTTGAAAGCGTATCCATTTTTACCGGTTCATTTATAAGTTTAAAAAGATATCTGTATATTACCAATTCCTATAAAAATAGGAATAGTGTCCCTACTCACGAATCTATCCGACAAACGTACGGGGTTCTGTTTTCTGAATATTGGAATATTATAATGAATTATTGATCTTTTTATTTATTGAAATTTTATTAAATATTGATATAATTATGGTTGCCGGAAATGCGGAGAACTTTTCCGGGGAAAGGAAACCGGCTTTTTTCGCGCCGGAATGGAGGGCCGAAAAAGGATGAGGAGGGGTGAGCGGATCCATGCCTTTTACGCTTAACGAACAAATGAACGCCGTTTATCAAAAGGGTCTGGAAACGATCCAAAAATATGAAGCGGAGATCCTCCGCGAATGGCAAAAGATATTGACCGAATTCAAGGGAAAACGAACAAAAAAATGGGAAGCGCTGGAAGAAACCGTCGCCTTTTTGTCCCACTGTTTGTTTCATTGGAAGAAAGAAAAACCCCAGCTTCACGTCAAAAGCCGGCCATTGAACGCCAATCCTTTCTTTGTCACCTTCCTCGAAGATACGGTTCACAACGTCATCCAGGAGCATGCCCGGCAATCGGACCACGACTATATGGCCATCCATTATTTGTTTTCCAAAATCAATGAAGAAGGCTTCCTGCAGCAATTTCAGCAAAACCATTCGCTGGAGTCCTTCCTGGACTACATGGTCGCCTCCACCCTGCTTCCGATCGAAGCGATCGCCGTCATCGGGAAAAAAGGGGAGCGGTTCGCCGTTGAAAAAATCTTCGCGAAAGACCCTGCCGTCGCCGCATCGACAAATTTTTTGGAAGCGGATACAATTTTCGGCATTTCCGAGACCCTGCTCCGGCTTTTCCATCATAACGAAAAGGATCAATACACCCTGATCCCCGTGCCCCATGACGACTGCACCCTGCTGATCTCCCTGCCGAAGGAAGACGCATCCCGCATCCTCCCTTTCATCCTGTTTTCGCTGCAAATGTTCAAAGACAGCAAAAAAATCGTTCAGCTGACGAAGGAATCCCAGGAATGGAAAGATGCCGTCATTCTTTTCAACGAAAAAATCATCGGATCCCGTTCCCTGACGGAAGCCCTGGAAAATATCGCGGGAGGATTTGTCGAATTATTGCCCTTCGAACGGTGCGCGATCTTTTCCTATTCCAGCGACGAACAGATCGGCGCCGGCCTTTACGGATGGCATCTGGATACGGAAGCGATTCGCGGCATCACGGAAGATATTCAAAATCTGCCCCTCGTCCACAACCGCTTAAAACTTTTAAACAATTACGGGAAGAAATTAAAATATATCCAGCCCCTTTATATCGCCGACGTAAAGGGGGTATTTCCCGACCGCTACGTCCGCCGTTTCCAATTGAAAACGGTCGTCCTCGCCCCGATCTATTTAAGTGCCAAAAGCCAGCTTTTGGGAGCGGCCATCCTCGACCAGGGACCGAACAAACCCTTCACCGTCGACCAAAACACCGTCTATGCGCTGATCAAATTCGGCCAAAGCGCCGGCGAGATTTTGGCCAAATATTCGGATGAAATTTCGTTAAAGGCAAAGAGGCATTTTTCGCCGAGGGAGATTGAGGTCCTGAAGCTTTTGGCCGAGGGGTTGTCCACCTTCGAAGCGGCCGTCCAATTGAATTTGAGCGAATATACGGTCCGCGACTACGTTTCCGCCATCATGCAGAAAATGAACGTGAAAAACCGGACGGAGGCGGTGGCGAAGGCGATCCGCGAAGGTCTGATCTAACCCGGAAAGGCAGCGGGAAACACCGCCGGAAATCCCGAATACCTTTGAAAAAGGGAGCCGGGGGGCCGGACTAATAACCGAAGGTTCTTTTTTGCGGAGCTTCCATCATTGGGAAACGGAAATATTATTCCTTTGAACAGGCGGCCTGATCCGGTCACCCGGCCCATTGGATTTAGTTGGCCGGAATGGCCGCCTGATGATTCCTGGGGCGCTTTTTGAGGGAAAGCCGTTCTCCGGGCCTAAGGGAGGGCGGCAGATCCTTATTAAAAAAGCCCGAAGGGCCGTCATTTTTTTCAAACCGTCTCGGTGCGGATCGACAGTTTTCAAACGGGTTGAGCGATTTTTTCCGGGATGGCGGCATTCATTTTCTTGCCGACCATTTCTTCCGCGTTGAGCACGAATTTCCGAGAAATACCGGTCTTCGGGAAGATGGACGGCTCTTTTAGTCCTTCTTCCGGACAGAAAAAAAGCAGGGGGCAGCCCTGCTTTCTTTCCGCTAGTTCAAATCCACGAGTTTGGCCGTCTGCAAGTAAACGATCCATTCGCACATGTTCGTCACATAATCCCCGATCCGTTCCAAATTTTGGGCGACGAGGAGAAAATAGGGACCTTGCCGGATCATCTCGGGATTCTTTTGCATCAATTCCGACACTTCCATAAATATATTCCCGAACAGTTCGTCGATTTGATCGTCCTTCTTGGAAACCTGCACGGCCTTTTCCTGGTCCTGATTCACGAAGGCTTCCAATACTTCCTGCACCATTTCTTTCACGATGTCCGCCATTTTCGGGATGTCGATCAGCGGTTTGGCGTACTGTTCCTTTTCCAGGCGGATAGTCGTTTTCGAAATGCTGACCGCGTGATCCCCCATCCGTTCCAGATCCGTCGAGACTTTCAGCATGGTGGCAATCCGGCGCAAATCTTTGCCGACCGGCTGCTGCAAAGCGATCAATTCAAAACATTTCTTCTCGATTTCCACTTCCAAGGCGTTGATTTTTTCATCGTCTTGAAGCACTTCCTGGGCAAGCTGCGTATTTTTATCCGTCAGCGATTTTACCGCTTTATAGATCGCCTCCTGCACCAGGAATCCCATGTTCAATAACGTTTTATTCAAGTCCTCCAATCTCTCTTCGAAGACGGGTCTGGCCAAAATGATTAACCCCTTTCCTTTTGGATCCCGAAACGTTCATCCGAACCGCCCGGAAATATAGCTTTCCGTCTGCGGATTTTTCGGTCTGGTAAACATATCCTTTGTCCCGGCGAACTCGACGACTTCCCCGTTCAGGAAAAAGGCGGTGTCGTCGGAGACGCGGGCGGCCTGTTGCATATTGTGGGTGACGATGATGATCGTGTATTTTTCCTTCAATTCCAAAATCAGCTGCTCGATCTTGGCGGTGGATATCGGGTCGAGGGCGGAGGCCGGCTCATCCATCAGGATCACTTCCGGTTCCACCGCCAGCACGCGGGCGATGACGAGCCGCTGCTGCTGGCCGCCGGACAGTCCCAGCGCCGACTTGTGAAGACGGTCTTTCACCTCATCCCACAGGGCCGCATATTTTAAGCTTCGTTCGACAATGATATCCAGATCCTGTTTCTTTTTTATACCGTGGATGCGCGGACCGTAGGCGACGTTATCGTAGATGGACATGGGAAAAGGGTTCGAGCGCTGAAAGACCATCCCCACGTTTTTGCGCAATTCCACCACATCCGTGTCCGGGGCATAGACATCTTTGTTTTTGACAAGCACTTTTCCCTCCACCCGGAAATTGGGGATCATGTCGTTCATCCGGTTGATCGTCCGCAAGAAGGTGGACTTTCCGCAGCCCGACGGGCCGATCAGCGCCGTAACGGCTTTTTCCTTGATGGACAAGCGGACGTTTTTCAAGGCGTGGAAGGATCCGTAATACACGTTCAAATCCTTCGTTTCAACGGCATTCCTTTTTTCCAGCTGCTTTTCGACGGTAACGGTTTGCACGCACCTTTCCCTTCCTTTTCCGGATATTTTCGTCCGGGCAAATCAGCCGAAATTGCCCGATATATAATCTTCCGTTTTCTGCTGTTTCGGGTTGGTAAAAATCTGCCGCGTTTCTCCGGCTTCGATCAGTTCCCCCATATAGAAAAACGCGGTGTAATCGGAGATGCGAGCGGCCTGCTGCATGTTGTGGGTGACGATGATCACCGTATAATCCTTTTTAAACTCCGTAATCAGTTCTTCGATCTTGCCGGTGGAAACCGGATCCAAAGCGGAAGCCGGTTCGTCGAGAAGCAAGACGTTCGGATTCATCGCCAGTGCCCGGGCGATGCAAAGCCGTTGCTGCTGGCCGCCCGACAAGGCGAGGGCGGATGTGTGGAGGCGGTCCTTCACCTCCTCCCAAAGGGCGGCTTTTTTCAAGCTCGTCTCCACGATGTATTCCAGCTTTTCCTTATCCTTTTCCCCGTGGTTTTTCGGACCGAAGGCGACATTTTCAAAAATGGATTTGGCGAAGGGATTCGGCCTTTGAAAAACCATTCCGATCTTTTTCCGGACTTCAAAAACATTCACTTTCGGCGAGTTAATATCCATGCCTTGGAAAAAGATTTGCCCTTCCACACGGCACCCGGGAATTTCGTCGTTCATCCGGTTCAGCGAACGGAGAAAGGTGGATTTTCCGCAGCCGGAAGGCCCGATAAGGGCCGTGACCCGATGTTTCGGAAACTTCATCGACACCCTTTTGATCGCCTGGTGTTCGCCGTAAAAGACGGACAGGTTTTTCGCCTCGATGGCAACAGCGCCGTCTTCCTTCTTCCCCTCCCTCTCCGTTCCGGTTACTTCCGGCTTGAGCATCTCAATCATGGATAAACCTCCTCAAATGAAATCTCATTCCGCTTAAGAGGCGGTGAGCCGCTTATGGACGATCCTGCCGATCCAGCGGGCGCTGATGTTAAAGAACAGGATGGCGATAACGAGAATCGCGGAAGATCCGGCGGAAATTTCCTGGGCATCCGGCATGATCCCTTCCGAATTGATCTTCCAAATATGGACGGCCAAAGTCTCCGCCGGCCGGAACGGATTTAACGGCGAGACGGGGCTGAGCGGATTCCAGTCGTTGAAATTCAAGTTGGGCGAACTCATTCCCGCGGTATAAATCAGCGCCGCCGCTTCTCCGAAAACGCGGCCGGATGCGAGGATGATTCCGGTGATGATCCCCGGCAGGGCGCGGGGAAGAATGATTTTTTTCACCGTCTCCCAACGGGATATCCCGAGGGCCAAGCCGGCTTCCCTCTGATCCTGGGGAACGGCGCTCAGCGATTGTTCCACGACCCGGACCATCAGGGGCAAATTAAAGACGGACAAGGCGAGGGCCCCGGAAAAGATGGAAAATCCCCACCCCATATAGTTGACAAACAAGAGGAAGCCGAAGAGGCCGACGACGATCGAAGGCAAAGACGCCAATACTTCGATCGTGGTGCGCAGAAAGTCGGTAAATCGGTTTTTCTTGGCGTATTCGGCCATGTAGATCCCCGCTCCCAAGGAAAGGGGGATGGTGATGACAAGCGTGATGAGCAGCAAATAGAAGGAGTTGAACAGCTGCGGCCCGATCCCCCCTCCCGGCCGCGATGTCCGGGGCGGCGACGTCAGGAAGTTCCAGTCGATCACCGTAATTCCCCTGAACAGGATATAGCCGATCAGAAAGGCGATCAGGGCGATGATGATCCCGGCGATGAAATAGAAGACAGCCGTCGCCAGGCGGTCCGCCAATTTCTTGTTCATTGCTGTTCCCTCCTGCGCCCGATAATCCGAATGATGAAAATGAAGACATACGACATGAGGAGAAGCATCAGGGCCAACGTCCAAAGGGCGTTGTTGTCCACCTGGCCCATGACCGTGTAACCCATTCCCATCGTTAAAATGCTCGTCAATGTTGAAGCCGGTTCAAAGAGCGAATCGGGAATGACGGTCGAGTTGCCGATGACCATCTGCACCGCCAACGCTTCCCCGAAGGCCCTGGCCATGCCGAAGATCACGGCCGTCAGCAAGCCCGGCAAGGCGGTCTTTAACACGACCCGGTAAATCGTCTGCCAGCGGGTCGCCCCCAAAGCCAGGGAGGCTTCCCTTAACGAATCCGGGACCGACCGGATCGCATCGACCGACAAGCTGGTGATCGTCGGCAGAATCATGATCGTCAGGACGATCGTTCCGGCGGCGATGCCGAATCCGCTCCCCGAAAACGTGTTCCTCAAAAAAGGAACGACGAGGGAAACCCCCAAAAAGCCGTAGACGACGGAAGGAATGCCGACCAGGAGTTCGATGATCGGCTGCAGCACCTTCATTCCGAATTTCGGCGAGATCTCGGTCATAAAAACGGCCGCGCCGATGGCAAGCGGGGAACAGATCACCGCTGCCAAAATCGTGACGGAAAAGGAGCCGAAAATCATCGGCAGGGCGCCGACCAGCGGCCTCCCTTCCTCGTTGACGGCACTCGGCTTCCATTCCGTCCCGAAGAAGAAATCGGCGAGGCTGGCGTTGTTTTTCGTAAAGATGGTGATGCCCTTTGACGCGACAAAGATCAGGATGGAAAAGGACAGGAGAATCATCACGCTCACCGCGAGAAAAGTGACCGCTTTCCCCCGTTTCTCCGTCCATACCTTTGTTTGGTTGTTCCACTGTTCGATCGCTTCTTTTCTTTCTTCTTTATTGATCATGCTTAAACTCCTCTCCAACCGCATAAAAGGGGATAACCTCTCAACGCGGACGTTGAGAGGTCCGAAATCTTTGCCATGATTATTTGTTCGTGACGTTTCCTTGGGCGTCCCTTTCCACCTTCATCCCGGTAACGGGGATGTAGCCGAGTTCGGGAATGAGATTGGACTGGATTTCATCGCTCAGCATGTAGTCGATGAAGGCCTTGGTCAAACCTTTCGGTTCGCCGTTGGTGTACATATGCTGGTACGCCCAAATCTTCCAATCGTTCGTTTCCACGTTTTCCTGGGTGGGTTCCACGCCGTCGATCTTCAGCGGAACGACGCTGTCATTGAAGTAGGAGAAGGCGACATAGCTGATGGCTCCGGGCGTTTCGCTGACGATCTTCACGACCGTTCCCGAGGAATCCTGCTCCTGGGCCTTGACCGGTTCGGCCCCGTCCAAACCGAACTTTTCAAAAGTGGCCCGGGTGCCGGAACCTTCCGCCCGGTTGATGACGACGATGTCCACATCCTTTCCGCCCACTTCTTTCCAGTTTTTAATCTTGCCGGTAAAGATATCGATCAGCTGGGCCTTGGTCAAGTTGTCTACGCCCGCTTCCTTGTTTACGATCGGGCCCATGCCGACGACGGCGATTTTATGATCGACGAGTTTATTTGCATCGATCCCTTCCTTTTCTTCCGCAAACACGTCGGAATTCCCGATGTCGACGACCCCTTCATTCACCTGGCTGAGACCGGTCCCGCTTCCCCCGCCTTGGACATTAATGGTCGCCCCGGGGTTTTCCGCCTGGAATTGGGAAGCCGCTTCTTCCACCAGCGGCTGCATGGCGGTCGAACCGACGGCGGTGATCGAACCGGTCACTTTTTCCTGTTTTTCTTCTCCGCCATTTTCGGAGGCGTTGTTATTGCCGTTTCCGTTACTGCTGTTGTTTCCGCAAGCCGCAAGGATGATCCCCGCAAGAAGCAAAAACGTGAGAAGTCCGAAAAACTTTTTCTTCATCAAATGTCCCCCTTAAATTTCAATCTCGTGGTCCCAGCTTTTACACTTTAAACATACTTGCCCACTTTTAAGCGGGTATGAACAAAGTATTAAGATTTTGTAAAGGACGGATAAATTCTCCATAAATCCCGGCGAAAAGCCGCCTGTTTTTTTGGGGCCGGGCCGTTTGTCCGCCTTCAAAGGCTCAAACCTTTCCGGACAAAAAAGAAAAGATATGAACAGGGTCGTTCATATCTTTTGCATTTGGTTTTCAGCCTATACGATTTTGCTTTTTCGGAAACACGATCGTAAACTTGCTTCCCACGCCCGGCTCGGATTCCACATGGATCTTCCCGTGATGGGACTCCACCAAATGTTTGACGATGGCCAGCCCTAAACCGGTTCCGCCCGAATTGCGGGAGCGGGCCTTGTCCACCCGGTAAAAGCGCTCGAAGATCCGCGGGATATCCTTTTTTGCGATGCCGATCCCGGTATCCTCAATGACAAAATGAACCTCTTCTCCCCGATCGGCCGCGTCGATCCGGATTTTGCCCCCGGGAGGGGTATACATGATCGCGTTGGACACAAGGTTCAAGATGATCTGTTTCAGCCGGTCCCGGTCCGCCTCAAACCGCACTTCTTCCCGTTCGGGCATGGAGAGCTGCAGCTGCTTTTTCGTCAGCTCCTCCTGGACGGTATCCACGCATTCTTCGATGACGGAAACCATGTCAATTTCCTCCAATTTTAACGGGAGCCCTTCCTGTTCCACTTTGGAGATGAGGAGGATATCGCTGATCAGGCGGTTGAGCCTTACGCTTTCGTCATGGATGATCTTTAAAAATTTTTTCGCCACCTCTTCATCGTACATGGCCCCGTCCAAGAGCGTTTCCGTAAACCCGATCAAGGAGGTGACCGGCGTCTTCAATTCGTGGGAAACGTTGGCGACAAATTCGCTCCGCATCTTTTCCAGCCGCCGGATGTTCGTGATGTCGTGGAGAACGGTGATCACGCCTTTTCTTTCACCGTGGATGTTGACATGGGGGGCGATATAGACATCCAAAATCCTTTCCTTCGGGAAATACACGTGGACTTCCTCGTGGATGCTCTTGCCTTCCGTCAACGACCGGTTGATCAATTGGCTGAGGCCGAAACTCTTTCCGGCGGCGATATGGAACTTGCCGATCAAGTCTTTCGCCTTGATGCCGATCATGTTTTCCATCGCCGGATTGACGAGAACGATCCGGTGGTTCAGATCGGTGAGCATGACCCCGCTGGCCATATTGTTCAGGATGCCGCTCAGCCTTTGCTGGTTTTCGTAGATTTCTTCCATTTGGCTTTGCAGACTTTCCGCCAGCAGGTTCATGGCATCGGAAAGTTCCTTCAGTTCCCCTTTCGTCCGGATCGCCACCCGTTGGGAGTAATCCTTCTTCACCAGCGTCTTGGCGACGCGGGTGATTTCCTCCACGGGACGGGTGATGCCCCTGGCCATGGCGATCCCGATGATTCCCGAAAAGAGGAAGGCGATCCCCATGGCGATGGCGAGATTCAGCCAAAGCTGGTCCACGACCTTGCCGATCTCCTTCAAGGAAATGGCCGTCCGCACGGCGGCTTTCGTCTCCCCATTTTCATCGTAAACCGGCCTGGCCACGTACATCATTTTGTATCCGAGGGTTTGGCTCCGGTGCAGGGCCATGCCGTATTCCTTCTTATCATCGAAGATCGCCCGGATTTCGGGGCGGTTACGGTGGTTTTCCATCTTCTCCGGATCCTCGGACGAGTCGGCCAGTACCTTCCCGTTTTTGTCGATGATCGTCACCCGCACGTCCCAGCCCCCGTACCATTCACGGATCCTTTCCTGCAAGTGGGGGGCATCGCTGAAAAGGGAGCCGCCGACGGATTTCACTACCATGTCCGCATCATGCAGCAACTGCCTCTCCACCATGTCCTTGTAGCTGTTTTCCACCAGTTTGGCGACGGAAAAGCCGAGGCCGGCCAGGACGAGAAACAGGAGCAATAAAAAAAAGGAAGATATCCTCAGCCAGAATCTGTTCATTTTTACTCTCCCGCCATTTTGTAGCCGAAGCCGCGAACGGTCTTGATGTATTTGGGATTTTTCGTATCTTCTTCAATCTTTTCCCGCAAATGGCTGATATGTACATCGACGATGCGGGTGTCCCCGGTAAAATCGTAGTTCCAAACCGCATCCAGCAATTGTTCCCGGCTCAATACCCGGTCTTTATGGTTGGCCAAATAGAGCAGCAGCTCGAACTCCTTCGGAGTGAGATTCAATTTTTCCCCGCGGAAAAAAGCTTCATAACGGTTCGGGAATATTTTCAATTCCCCGATTTGGATGGGTCCCTCCCCTTCCTCTTTTTCCTGGAGCTGTCCCGCCTTTGTCCTCCGCAGGATCGCCTTCACCCGGGCCACCACTTCCCGCGGGCTGAAAGGCTTCGTCAAATAATCGTCCGCCCCCAATTCCAGCCCGAGGATCTTGTCAAATTCATCCTCCTTCGCCGTCAAGATTAAGATCGGCGTCGAATTTTTTTCCTGCCGCAGCGTCTTGCAAATTTCCAGCCCGTCCATCCCCGGCAGCATCAAATCGAGAATGATCAAGTCATAATTCCCTTCCGTGGCCATCTTCAGCCCCTTGAGGCCGTCATCGGCGCTTTGCACTTCGAAGCCCGCCCGCTCCAAATTGAACGTCAATAAAGTGACGATGGAAGGTTCGTCGTCAACGACCAAAATCCGGGTCATCTTCTTGTCTCCTTCCTGGGGGATTCGGAAAGCCTTCGATCCCCGTATTGAAAAATTCCATTCACTTATAATAATGCCAAAATCTTCTCCCGAAAGGAAACCCCCGGGTTCCCGAATGTCCAATAATTATTCTATAATGACCCGCCCCCGCTGTCACGGTTTCCGGGAAAAGCGGGCGGGAAATGGCTATGGGAACGCCTGCCGGTCCGGTCCGGATACGGTTTCCGGTCTGCCGCCGTGTCCGGAAAGCCGGCGGGGCAGGCGGGGGATGCGCCGAAAATCCGCCCGAATTTTCTCTACCCGAAATTTCGATCCGGCCGAGGAATCGCTTCCGCTTGCAAGGCGCTGCCCGCCTCCTGCTGGACCGAATCCGACCGTCCCTGTTCCGAACAGCCTGCATGCGCCGGACGGATGCCAATGCGGCCGGGACAGGGATTCGAACCGGCTCGGGCGTCCCTTGACGCCAAGGCAAGTTCATCCGGCCAAGGGGGACTCCCGGTGAAAGAATCTTTCCCAATGAAGGAATCTTTCGGGCAAGGCGGAGTCCGTCTATCCCTGGGCAAGCCGTTCCAGGGGTCCAAAAGCGGGGCCATACTTGCAGAAGGGGATCCGGGCGGGCGCCTGCCCACCGAAGGAAGAAAAGAGGCTGCCCCGTTTTCGGGACAGCCTTCCGCATGGGGCTTTCCCCCGCCGTTAATGGGTGTACGGGGATTGCCCCTGGGCTTTTGCGTAAGCGTTCACCATCATCGTCATGTCCTGTTGCGTGAGCTGGGGAACCTGGTAATACCCGTGTTTATTTTGGTAAAGGGAAAGCTCGTAAGCCATCTCGATATCGTTGGGAATCGAGTCTTGAAGCACCCTGCGGACGACGGGGTTGGTTGTTTCCAAAGCGGCAAAGGTTTTTCCTGTGGCAATGGCCTTTAATTGCCCCAGCAACAGGCCGCTGACAACCGCATCATTGATTTCATTGGCCGATTGCACCGGCTTTTTCGGCTGCTGTTGCTTCATGCCGTAAACAAAATCGTTGTTCTGTTTCATCATGTAACTTTGCGTCGGTTTCGACGGATCCCTTCCGGTTTGGAAACATTCCAAGGTGATATTGTACTCATCTTGGATGAACTGATATTGGCGGTTCATGATGTCCGTAAGTTCCGGATCCTTCACGAATTGCCGCAACAGGGTATATACGTTCAAAGCCCCGATCGTTGCGGACAAGACTTCGTGGACATCGAACACTTCATGGCCGCCGTGGTTGAATTTCCCGGGAACTTGTTGGGGTTGCCAATTGGTTTGCGGTTGGTTTTGCTGCTGGAAACTCATTCCTTGTCCTCCTTCATGTTTTGACTCTCCCGCCGCATTTATAATATGCGCACGTTTCGGCAAAACATGTACCGGCCGCCGGCAAGAAAAAACGCGGCCGGAAGCCGGCCGCGGCGGTCAAATTCCCATCTTCAAGTGGGCGATGTCCGGTTTTTCCACTTGGATCGTGGAATGGCGGATGTGAAATTTTTCTTCCATCAGATGGATGGCCTTTTGCAGGATTTTTTGACAATCGCAATCCTTGTCGACCAAAAGATGGCAGCTTAACGAATCCATGCCGGAAGTGATCGTCCAAATGTGCAGATCGCAGACGCGGATGACCCCGTCGATTTCTTCCAGCGCCCTTTTCACTTCCCGTTGGTCGATGTTGGCGGGGGTGCCCTCCATCAGAATATGGACGGAGCGGTTGAAAACGTTCCAGCCGCTTCTCATGATCAGGAGGGCGACGAAAACGGAAATCGCCGGGTCGGCGAGATACCAGCCGAAAGAATACATGAGAAACCCCGCAACGATGGCTCCGACCGACCCCAAGGCGTCGCCGACGACGTGGAGGAAGGCGCTCCGGATATTGATGTTTCCCTGGACATCGGCCGTTTTCATCAGGACCAGGGCGCTCAAAAGATTGGCCGTCAGTCCGGCGAAGGCGATGGCGATCATGGCCCCGCTGTTTACCGCCGGGGGATCGAAAAACCTTTCCACCGCTTCCCAGACGATAAAGCCGGACAAAAAGAACAGGGTGATTCCGTTCACAAATGCCGCCAATATTTCAAACCGGTAATACCCGTATGTCTTTTCCGGGGAGGAAGGCCGTTTGGCGAACAGGATGGCGATAAAACTCAAAAGGAGCGAACCGAGATCGCTGAGCATATGCCCGGAATCGGACAAAAGGGCCAGGCTGTTCGTCAAAATCCCCCCGAAAAATTCCAAAAGCATGACGCCCGCCGTGATGCAGACGGCAATCATTAACCCCTTCTTATTTCCTTCCCGGTAATGGTCAAAATGGTGATGCGGATGTCCGTGACGGTGGTCATCCGGATGATGATGCCGACGGTCCGCCAAAAGAATCGCTCCCTTCATGGCCGGCGTGGTCGATGGCTTGGCACAGCAAAGAAATGACATGTTCATCATCGCAGGAATATAAAATCGATTGCCCGCTGCGGCGGTTTTTGACGAGACGCATGCTTTTCAGCACCCGAAGCTGATGGGACACGGCCGACTGGGACAAACCCAACATATCGGCGAGGCGGTTGACTCCGGATTCTTCCCGGGACAATAAATACAGGATTTTGATTCTCGTCGGATCCGCCAATACTTTGAAAATTTGGGCAACCTGATCGACGGTTTCATCCGAAAGCCAAAGCGGGCCGGCGTCTTTTTTCATGGGCATCCTCCGATTAAATATATGAGTATATGTTCATATATAATTATGACTCGATCCGTTGGAAAAGTCAACCTTTTTCGGACCACCCGGTAGGTTCTTATCCCTTTCTTTTTCCCGCGATTTCCATAATATATTGGAGAATAATTTTCCCCGTACGTTCCAAGCTATTTTCAGGAGGTTGATTCAGCCATGTCCCTGATTCCTTACGATCCGTTCCGGGAATTTTCGTCCCTGACCAAAAATTTAAGCCGTTTTTTTGCCGATTTTCCCTCCATCTTCCCCTATGACCATCCGTTTCAACAGATCCGGGTCGACATCCGGGAGACGGAGGAGGAATTGATCGCCACATGCGATCTTCCCGGGTTGAAGAAAAAGGACGACGTGAAGATCGAAATTCACGACCAAACCCTTGTGATCAGCGGAAAAATCGAACAGTCCGCGGAACTCACCGATGAAAAATACCACCGGAGGGAAAGGATATCCGGAAGCTTCCATCGGTCGGTATTGCTGCCGGCGCCCGTATCGGCGGATGGGGCGAAAGCCACATACCGGAACGGCATTTTGGAAATCCGCATGCCGAAATTGAAAGGAACCGGCAATCAAGGGATCGACATTGAATTCCGGTAAAACCCGGCAAAATCGGCTTCCGGATCCGTAAAACTTTGATATGATCGACATCGAATTCCAGTAAAACCCGGCCCCGTTTTGCGCATCTTTTTCAAGGCAAAAAGGCGGCCCATGTTCCGGCCTGAGTCCGCAAGTGCGGCTCAGGTTTTTTCATTTTCTGAAAAGGGCGCCGTTTCCCATGCCCTCGCGCGCTTTCCGGAAGGCCCGGCGAATCGGCGGTTTCTGGCCGAAAAAACCCGCGCACGTCCCACGTCCCCCTGCAACCCTCCGGAGGCGCCGGGCGCCGCGGCCGTCGGCCGGGTGTTCCCGGACCTCCTTCTTTTTTCCCCGCCCCTCTTCTCTCCCTTTCAAAACGCTCCGCCCCTTCGGCTTGCGATCGCCCGCCCCTTCGTCATTGTCCTTCCCAAGTTTCGATTCCTGCCGCGGCAAGCCGCGCCTTCCCGCCTCCGGCAGTTTTTAAAGGTTTTTCATTTCTGGAAAAAGAGAAATTTGGTAGAGTTAAAAATGAAAAAATCCGCTTGCAAGAGAGGGAGAGGGAAATGGAAACCATTTTTTACGACGCCTTGAAAACCATCGGGGATGAAACGAAGCTGAAAAATTGGAGAAGGGTTCACGGCGGGGATATCAACGAGGCCTTCTACTTGCGGACGGAACAAGGGGAGTATTTTTTAAAATTCCGGAAAAACTGCCCCGGGCGTTTTTTCGCCTGCGAAAGGGCGGGGCTTGAAGCGCTGCGGGAATCCGGCGCCGTCCACGTGCCCAAAGTTTACGGTTATAAGGACGGAAAGGATCACGGTTATATTCTTCTCGAATGGATCGAAGGAAAAAAATCGGATCGCCTCGGGGAAAAGCTCGGCCGCCAATTGGCGAATCTGCATCGCATTCCGCAGGAATTTTTCGGATTTCCCGAGGACAATTACATCGGGATCCTGCCGCAAAAGAACGGCCGCTTCGCCTCCTGGATCGAATATTACCGGGAATGCCGTCTGCTTCCGCAAATCCGGATGGCCGAAAAAAAGGGATTGCTGCCGGGGGACTTGCGGAAAAAGCTCGATGTTTTGCTGGAGAACCTCGACCGCTACCTTCCCGGCCGATGCACGCCTTCCCTGCTGCACGGGGATCTCTGGGGAGGGAACTGGATCGGCGGGAAGAACGGAGAACCTTATTTGATCGACCCCGCCGTTTTTTACGGCCATTCCGAATTCGAAATCGCCTTTACCGAATTGTTCGGCGGCTTTCCCCCATCTTTTTATTCCGCCTATCAGGAAATCCTTCCCCTGTCGGACGGATACCAAGACCGGAAAGGGCTGTACCAGCTTTTTTATTTGCTCGTCCACGTCAACCTGTTCGGATCTTCCTACGTCCCTTCGGTCAAACGGGTATTGGAAAAATACGTGTAGCCCGGGAAGGGACGGGGGCCGATTCCACAGCAAAAGGGCGCTCCCGAAAGGGGTCGTGCCGATGCAAAAATTTTACCGCTAAAGAAATGAAAAATTTTGTCGAAATAAGGATTAGATATCTTAACGCCATTGCATCAAAAAATAAAATGAATAAGCTAGGTGAACAGTATGGACAGAACGACGATCATCGGAATCATCATCGGGATCATCGCCGTCGGATACGGCATGTTCTTAAAAGGGGTCGAACCGGAAATCTTGTTGAATCCCGCCGCCATCCTGATCATCATTTTCGGGACGATCGCTTCCGTCACCGTCGCCTTTCCTTCCAGTGAAATCAAACGAATTCCGAAACTGTTCGGGATCATTTTTAAAGAGCAGCAGCTCATGAAAACCACCGACCTGATCCGCATGTTTACCGAGTGGTCGCAAATCGCAAGAAAAGAAGGAATTTTGGTGTTGGAATCGAAGATCGAGGAAATTGAAGATCCCTTTCTCAAGAACGGGCTGATGCTGGCCGTCGACGGCAAGAGCCCGGAATATATCCGCGATGTGTTGATGGAAGAAATCGAAGCGATGCAAGAACGGCATCAGGCGGGCGCCCAGATCTTCGCCCAGGCGGGCACCTACGCGCCCACCTTGGGGGTTTTGGGAGCCGTCGTCGGACTGATTGCGGCCTTGTCCAACATCGAAGATACGACCGCTTTGGGCCATGCGATCAGCGCCGCGTTCGTCGCCACCCTGTTGGGGATCTTTACCGGTTATGTTTTGTGGCACCCCTTTGCCAATAAATTGAAACAAAAGTCAAAACTGGAAGTCAGAACCAAGTATATTATGATCGAAGGGATCCTTTCCATCATCGAAGGGGAGGTTCCGTCGGTCATCGAGCAAAAACTTTCCTCTTTCCTTCCGGCCAATGAACGGAAAGAATATTTAAGGGAAAGCAGGGAATGGCGAAATGGCTAAACGCGAAAAACACCAGGAAGATATGGAAAAAATCAACGAATCATGGCTCATCCCTTATTCGGATATTTTGACTCTTCTGTTGGCCCTGTTTATCGTCTTGTTTTCCATGACCGCGATCGACGCGCAAAGATTCAACGCCGTTTCGAAAATTTTCGGAGACATTTTCCATGGGGGCACGGGCATTTTGGATTTCTCCGCTCCCGAAAGGAACACGCAAGTCGGCAATAAGCAGACGCCGATCAATTTGGAAGAACTGGGGATGGATCCGGAAAAGCTGAAGAAATTGCAGGAGATCCAGGAAAAAACGGAGGCGTTCATCCAGCGGAGGCATCTGGAAAACCAATTGCAAACTTCCTTGTCGGATGAAGGACTGTTGATCCGGATCAACGACAGCGTCCTTTTTGATTCCGGAAGCGCCACGGTGAGAAAGGAAGATATCCCCATCGCCAAGGAAATCAGTGAACTTCTCGTCAGCGACCCTCCCCGGCAGGTCGTGATCAGCGGCCATACGGACAACGTCCCCATCCATAATTCCCAATTCGCCTCCAATTGGGAACTGAGCGTCATGCGGGCGGTAAACTTCATGAAAATCATCCTGGAAAACAAAAAATTGGACCCAAAGATGTTCAGCGCCAAAGGTTACGGGGAATACCAGCCGATCGCTTCCAACGCCACTGAAGAAGGAAGGCAGAAAAACCGCCGGGTGGAAGTGCTGATTTCGCCCGATTAAAAACAAAAAAGGCGGCCCTTTCTTCCGCCGCCGAAAAACGGGCATCCCGCAGGTTTGGCACCGGGGCCGTCCCACAAATTCTTTTTTCCCTCTTTCGGCGCCCCGTCCTCCTTTGAAAAAAAGTTTTTCTCCCTTCCTCCCCGAACAACCCCTTCGGGGAAAAAGCGGCGGCCGGATTCGGGGCAGGAGAAGGCAACGCCGGCAAGCGCCAAAAAAGGCCGCTGAAACGGCTGCGCTTCCCCTTGTCCGCATGGCTTCTCCGTCCCTTCGCTTTTCAAGCGCCATCCGGGGCTTCCGGCCGGATGATCCGCCCCGAAAGGACCCCGATCCCGCCTGCGGCCGGATTCCGGTCCGAAGGATGACAAGCCCTGCGGCATCTGCCGGTCGAGCGCCGCCGGAAAGAGGAAACGCCGCTCCGCATTCATTTTCTGCCGAAATCGGCGATGTTTTCCCCCCATTCCTCCGTCCGCCACTTGAGGATTTCGTTTTCCCAGTCGTTTTCCCTCAGCCATTTTTCCGCCCGGTGAATCAAATCCCAAACCTTTTCCGTTTCCTTCGTTTTCGGCAAAGACGGGTTCGCCTTTTTCCTTTTCACCCATAAAATGGCGTTTTCCGAATCGGAATAGACCGGATAGGGCAGGTTGTTTTTCTTCAGGTAGCTTAAGGCGTGGACGATGGCCAAAAATTCGCCGATATTGTTCGTCCCGAAAACCGGGCCATAATGGAACAGGATTTGACCGGTCTTCGTATAGACGCCCCGGTATTCCATCGGTCCGGGATTTCCCGTACAGGATGCGTCGACGGTGATGCTCTCTTCGATCTTGTCCGCATGGGAGGGCAGGTTTTTCCCTTCCGTTTCCCCTTTTCCGGCGCCTTCCCCGAGATAAGCCTCCCAGCCGCTGCGGAAGGCCGCTTCCGCCTCTTCTTTGCTCGGAAAGGACTTGTATTTGGCCCCCGGCACGCCTTTCACTTGCGCTTCGCATTCCTTCCAATTGGAAAATACGCCTTTCTTTTTACCGTGCCAAACCACGTAATATTTTTCGCCCAAACCGTTCCCCCCCTAATCACCCGCCGGTTCCTTCCTCCGGATCCTCTCCCAAGGCCTGCAGGAACTGATGAAGGATGAAGGCGGTTAATCCCCATATGCAATAATCCTTGTAATAATAAAAAAATTCTTTGACCTTCCTTTCCCGGAAGGGATAATTTTTTCCGCCGGGAATGCGGTCGAAGGGAAAATCTTCTTCCGGGATAGGCCGAAAGGAAACCGTATGCACTTCCGGTTCCGCCTTCCGCAAACAGGAAAGGGGAACGGTAAAAATTTCTTCCACCTCTTCCTCATTCGGCCGGAAGGCCGGGGTACCGCGGAGATTTCCGGCAAAAGGGTAGATGACCCTTCCTTCCAGCGGCTGCACGATGTAATCGAGGGGGTACACGTCCCCGATCGCTGTTTCGGAAATCCCCAGCTCTTCACAAGCTTCCCGGACCGCGGCCCTTTTCGGATCGGGATCCCCTTTTTCCATCCTGCCGCCGGGAAAACAGATGTCTCCCGGCTGGGTTCTCAATTTTCCGGAGCGGACTTCGAAAAGCAGATGGATCTCCCCGTCCCTTTCCAAAAGAGGAACCAGAATCCCGTACGCCCGCCATTCCCGTTTGCCGGCCATATCCGGCTTCCGGTTCGCCATCTTCTCCTGAATTTGTTCCCATTTCATGTTCATCCCCACCCTTCGGACAAAAAATCTCCGGAACGGACAAACGGGATTGCCGGAGAAAAGGCCGGCGATCGCACATAAAGCCGCAGCCGATTTCCCATATCCTTATCATAATGGATTTGGGGAAGGGGAGGAAAGTTTTTTCAGCCAAAAAAAGAACCCCGGCCGGCAAGGGTTCCCGTGAACGCTATTTTTTCCTTCCTTTTTATCCTTTTGCCTTCAGCGCCGCCCCGAGTGAAACGCTATTTTTTTCCTTCCTTTTCATCCTCGTCATAGGGCGACTTTTCCCCGGGGGGCAAATCCCCGAAAACCGTCATGATCCCGTTCTCATCCAAGGCCATTTCGTATTGTTCGTGTCGCCGGTTCGGGTACACGGCCCGCTTTTTCCCTTTGCTGTCATTCCCGATAAAGTTTTCATAGGCTTCCACATATTCCTGGTCCTCGTCAAGGTTTTTAAAGCCGCCGTCCTCCCGCCCTTCGGCCCAATCCGAAGGTGTGTCCGATGTCCCCCATTTGGCCACTTCCCGCAAGGCTTCCCCGCCGTCCCTGGAGATTTTCAAGGACAACCCGACATAGGGTTCTTCCGGGGGGCGTTGATTGGAAATCCGTTGCTCGGGGCTGTGTTCTTTGCAAAACAATGTGGCCGGCAGCGCCTGCAGCCGTTCAAGGGGAATGGGCCGGCGGCAAACCTTGCAGCGGCCGTAATCTCCCCGGTCGATGGCCTTCAGCGCCTCCCCGATTTTTTTCAATTCCTGTTCCGCATGTTCGTTCAGGGACATATCCTTTTCCCTTTCAAACAACTCCGTCCCCGCATCGGCCGGATGGTTGTCGTAGCTGGAAAGCTCGCCGCTCGCTTCGTGGTAAAAACCTTCCTCCAGCTGAAAATGCCGATTCTGCTTCAGCTGCCTTGCCATCCTTTCCTTTTCTTCCGTCAATATCCGTTTAAACTGCTTCAGCTGATCATCGGTTAACATCCGGGACGGCTCCTTTGCAAAATTTTTTTTAGTTTTGGCGCATCGTTTCCCGTTTATGACAGTAAACAATTGGAGGGAGACGGAAAGAAAAGGAATTTCCCGATCTTTTATTTCCCCGGCAAGCGCAAAATATGATCATTTTCGCTAAAAAAGCGTACTTTTTTTGACAAATTCCTTCGCGTTCACCGATTTCCAAACCATTGGCAGTTCTTTTCGGATGATACATCTGATATTTTTCCGATCCGAAACAAAAAATAAAAGTGCGGCAGCTGCAAAATCTTTTGCTTAAGGAGGGATCCTTTGCGGATGAACCGGAAAATGAACCGAAAATCGCTGATGAAGATCGTCAACCGGAACATGCCTGGGAAACGGAAAAGAGGAAGAATGTGGTGGTCGATCCTCGGCATCGGCATGGGCGGACTGGCCATATACGGCATGACTAGGAAGGGAAACATGACCTTTTTCAAAAATCTGGTGAATAAAATTCCGAAGCAAATGAAAAAAATGCCTGCCGCTTAGCCGCCGACAGGAAAAGGGAAGGGGCCCAAAGCCCCTTCCCTTTTCTGATTTTCCAAAGACACCCTACGAACGGCACCGCTGATCCGGCAACCGCATGATCCGGCGGCACCTCAGTTCAGGTCGGCCGCCGGTTGTGCTCCTCCCTGTTCCGCTGCAGCGGTTCTTCGGCGATTTCCGCATGGTAAACCGGTTTTTTAAGCAGGCGGAATTTCGGTTTTCCTCCCTTGCGGTCCCTTTCCTGAATCACATTTCTTAACAGGTAATAGTGGTAATAAAATTCAAAAATGCTGAGAATGACCGCTGAAATCAATCCCGCGGAACCCATTCCGCGAGGGAAATCCCCGGCGTAATTGCCGAGCGTCCATATGCCTAAAAAAGCCAGGGGAAAATCGGTGAGCGCCGCCGCCCGATTGCCGAAGCGGGGCAACACATAGAGATCCCCCGTGACGTAAAGGCCGGCGGACAGGATCAGGCTGATCAGCACGACGTCTCCCGCCGAAATTTCGTACATAAACCCGAGGACAAAGAGCAAGATCACCGAATAGGAAAGAAACTTGACGAACAGGGCAGCGAAATGTTTCATCGGAACCACCTCCGGTTTTTACTACCATTGTGAACGGCATAAAAAGGATTTATACGGTTACCGTTCATTTTTTTGGAAAACCGGGGCGGTTTTCGCCGCTTCCGTGCCGCTAAAATGATGAACGTGCCCGGCGCGATGAAAAATCCGGCCCTTCAAGCGGATTTACCGGTCCCTTTCGCCCAAAAAAAAGCCGCCGGTTTCCGGAGGAATCGGCCACGGATCCCAATTTCCCCGGCGGCTGCCTCCCAGGCCATTTCGGTGCGCGTTCACGGATCGTTAAAGAGACCATTCCGCCGAATTGACGAGGTGGACGCCGTAATCGCGGGAAAGCCTCCGATAAGCCTCTTCCGTCGCTTCTTCAAAGCCGGGAATCGGGCTCATGCAGTCCTCCAGGCAATAAATCTTCGAAGCCGGCTCTTCCTTTTCGGCGAAGTATTCGACCAGCTGCCAAAGGGATTCCAGGACGCAGTGGGATTTCGCTTCCCCGGCGACGACGATTTGATCGTATTTTCTCAGTTCCTCCAGCAAGGCGTCGTTCCTTGCCCCCGTCGGATCATATTCCGCTTTGAAGATGCCGTACATCTCCGTCGTCGGTTTTTGCCCCTTGACGATCCGTTTCACATCCGATCCCCGGCAGAGGGAATGGAAATACACCATATTGGCCAGCTGCCCTTCGAGGGCGCAGCCGAAAGTGCCTTCGAGGCAATGGTAAGGCCAGATCACGAGCTGTTTTTTCCCGGACCGTTCCAGATTTTTCACATATTCCACGCTGATTTCTTTTTCGAATGCCGGCAGCCATTTTCCTTCTTCCACATCCCGCGCCGTTATAACGGTGAAAGGCTCCGGATGATTGCCATTCCGGTCCGTCCACCAGGACGGATGGAAGATTTGATGGACGTGGTGGGTGTCCAAAGACACGGCGATATCGGTAATTTTTTCGAAATTCCGGTAGATAAACCGCAGCGTATTGACAACGTCCCCGTGGGAGTTGGGGACCGCCAGTTCACCGTTTTCCATGAAATCGTTTTGCATATCGATGAGAAGAAGGAGGACCTTTTTTTCGTCCTGAACAGCCGGTTTGACATCCGCTTTTTGCGCCAGGGAAAACAGCTCATTGGTCCTTTTTCCGCCGCCCTTCCCGATCTGGTCCAAGGATACGATTTGTTCAAAGGGAATCTTCATATGCCATCCTCCGAATATACGGTTTGTCATGATTTTACCATATTTTCGGAAGATTTTCCCGGACCGGACGAAGGTTTTTCCGCCATCATCCCCCGCTTGTTTGCAGCCATGCGTTCCCGCATTTTCCGCTTTTCACCAAAAAAAAGAGGCCATCTCCGGATCGGCGCCGCGCTTCTTCAAAGACATTTTGAACCATCAACATAAACCAGAAATCGTCTTCAAGATGCCCCGACACCCTTCCGCCCGATAATCGCACCGCCGAACGGGCCAAAACCGGAAGGATTCCTCCGTCAAAAGGGAACATTGCCAAGGCCCGATTCCGAAAAAAGCGAAAGGGCCTTCGCCGCCGCAAAACCCGCATCTTGTAAAAAACCGATTTGTCAAAAAACCGAGTTGTCCTGGGGGGAGCTATCGGCGGCAGTTCCCCCGCCGGGATCCTCCCCGGCAAAAGGACAGACCTGATCCCGAAAAGGAAGAAATTTTCGGCCGCCTGCTCGGGATCCCTTTACGATTCAGTCTCTCCTTCCCGTCCCGGGTCCAATTCCTTCGTCAACTTTTCCCGGTTGACGATGTAAAAGGCGCCGGTATCGTCGTGGAAAACGATGTTCTTCCGTTTTAAACCGGAAAAGGTTCGGCTCACCGTCTCCCTCGTCGTGCCGATGATTTGGGCCATTTCTTTATGGGACAGGGGAATCCTTAGCCGCACTTTCTCTCCACCGAGGCTTTCCCCGTATTGTTCCGTCAGCCGCAAAAGCAATTTCGCCACTTGCTCATAGGCATTGTTTGACAATTGATCTTCAAGGCGGTTTTGCAGTTCCATGATTTTCTTTTCCAACGTCCGGAACAGTCTGATGCAAAGTTCGCCATGTTTCAAGATAAGGGTTTCAAAATCTTCCAGCAGGAAATAGGCCAATTCCGCTTCCTGAACGGCCACGGCGTTTCCGGGATAGGAAATTTTTTGGAAAAACCCGGTATGGGGGAACAGCTCCCCTTCGTTCAATACGGAAAGGATTTGTTCCCGGCCTTTCGCATCGGTCCGGTAGATCTTCACGATCCCCCCGATGATGAAGTACACCGCCAGCTGTTCTTCCCCGTGGAAAAAAATATGATCGCCCTTCCGAAAGGTTTTTATTTGAGCGTTTGTTTCCAAATCCGCCAATATTTCCTCAGGCAAGTCAACAAAAAGGCAATGCCGCTTTAGTTTGGCTTTCAGTTCCATGATCCCCACCGTTTTCAAACCGTCATCTTGGTTCATTATTTTAACAGATTTTTTGATAGGAAAAATTTTATTCTTCCGCAAGGATAAATATGCCCCGGCCCGTGCATAGAATAGGATGGACAGGTTTTTTCGGGAGGGAAAAAGCATGGGATTTTTTTCAATCAACGGGAAAGTTTTCCGAAAAGTTTTGTTGGCGGGATTGTTCGTGATCGCGGCGGCGGTCTGGTATTCCTTTCAGGCGAAAACCATCCCCGTTTTCCAGGCGGAGGAAGAACAGATCCGGGAAATCACCATCGTTACCAATGAAATTGCCGCCGAGACGGAAGACGGAAAAAAATTGGAGGTTTACCGTTGGGATCCGGGAACGATCTATGTCCGGAAAGGGGAAAAGGTCCGTCTGCGCTTTTTCGGCATCAAAGGGGAGGAGCATTCCTTCATGATCGAAGGAACGGACGTGCAAGGAACGGTAAAAAAGGGAAAGGAGACGGTGATCACCGCCCGATTCGACAAAAAGGGGATCTATCCCTTGATCTGCATCACCCATCATGACCATGATCGGCAGGGGCCGATGGTCGCCTATATCGTTGTCGATTAGGCGAAACCATCCCTGAACCAGGCGGAAGGTTTGTGATCGCGGCGGCTGACCATTCCCGTTTGCCGGGCGGGAAGAAATCCCCTGTTCTTTTAAAAATTATTCCAATTCTGCAACAAATGTATAAGAAGCCTCGCCGTTCGGCCATGTGGCAGCAACTTCATAAATATATTTGCCCGGATTTGACGGAAGGGTCAGCCGATTTCCATCCCGCACCTCAACCTCCCGCTCCATTCCTCCTTCGTTCCATAAGCAGACCGCGATTTGAGGGTTTCTTTCAATGATGATGATAATTTCTTCACCAGGTTTTAATGGGATGGCGCTCATCTTCCCGGCCATTTCATACGGCGTTGCGTACTCGACCAATACAGCTTCTATTATTTTTGGACTGACGGGCTTTTCCCATTGATATCTCCCTCTTTTCATTTCATATTTGGTTCCGTTTGCTTCAATAAAGGCTTTGACGGACGGAGTAAATATTTCATGTTCATTTTTTCTTCCTTTCGTAACCACTCCATTCGAACAGCCGACAATCCAAATCATTAAAAAAATACAAAGTAAATAAAAGAACGGGTTATTTTTCAAAAGACACTCCCCCTTTTTCATTAGACGGGGATGATAAAACGGTCGTTTCTTTTCGGAACGCCGAAATCCGGACAGGGGAATGGCGATTCAGGGGATGAACATTCCTTCTTGAGCGAAGAAAGAAAAGGACCAAAACGGCCAAAAGCGGAAAGGAGGCGGTGATTTCCCGTCCATTCGGCGAAACAGGCACCGGCATCACCCATCGCGGCCATGAACGGCAGGGACCGGGGCCGCCTTTCTCGGATTAACGGGGAATCCGTGAACCGGACGGTGCTGCCGATCGGGAAAAAGGGCGGATGTGGCGCCCTTTTCCTATTTTCCGCCCTTCTTTTTCTTTTCCGCCAAACGATCGGCGGTGCCTTCGGAAAATTGGTCGTTGAATAGCTTTTGCGTCTCCGCCAATCCTTCCGAAATCTCTTCAACATATTTGCCCGTTCCGGGTTCTTTCTGTTTTCCTTTCTTCATTCCCATCCACTCCTTTTCCGCAGATTATTTGTAGTATCCCTTCAGTTCCATCTCCCTATCCTGCCGTTTCCTGCCGGCATCGGGAGGAATGCGGGCAATTCACCTGATTGTTAAAAATGTGGAAGAAATTTTTCGGCTTTTTTTGTATGCTTGATGTAGGGGGAGATGATATGAAAAAAATATACTGGATCAGCGCGCTGGCCATGTTGCTCATCATGGCGGCGGGCATCGGCTATTTCATCTATCGGGACCATTCCGCCCGGATCCCGAAGGATATCCGCTTGGAAACGAGCGATGGAGAGGTTTACGATTTCGGAAAATCCGAAAAGAAGATCAAGTTATTGGAATTCATCTATACGAACTGCCCGGATGTCTGTCCGATCACGACGCAAAGAATGGTGCATTTGAAAAAGCAGCTGGAAGAACGGAATTTGTACGGGAAAAGGATCCAGTTTATCACGATCACCATCGATCCTTACCGGGATACGCCGGACGTAATGAAAAAATATGCGGAGGCCTTCGGCGTGGCGGATGATGAAAACTGGTTTTTCTTAACCGGGGACCGCAAAGAAATCCAGAAAATTGCCGACACGTTCCAATTCCAGTACCGGGACCCCGGAAACGGCTTTTATATCCATTCGACCTTTTTCTATGTGCTGGACGAGCGCAACCGTTATTTGAAAAAATTCCCGATGGGGGAACGGTTTGACACCCGGGAAGTTTTGGAATATCTCGAAAAGGTCAGTTCGTAAAGGGGAATGGAAACCGAAAAAAAGAAGAACGGCCCTGTCAAGGGCCATTTCAAACAAGGGAGGACATCCCTTCTTTTTTTTGCATTGACCGGATCCTCCCCGGCCGTTATAATGGAACAAGAAATGTTAACCATTTTTAATTAAAGGTTAACAATTAGGAAATGGGGGTTTCTGGGTATGAAATTGAAACATTGGATTATCGCTGCCTTGTTTGCCGCCATGATCGGAGTGCTGGCGCAGGTCACCATCCCTCTCCCGCTCGTCCCGATCACCGGGCAGACGCTGGCCATCGGGCTCTGCGCAACGATCCTCGGCTCCAAGTTGTCCACCCTGGCTGTCGTTCTCTATTGCCTGTTGGGATTGGCCGGCGCCCCCGTCTTTGCCAATCTGCATGCCGGGCCCTCGGTTCTTTTCGGGCCGACGGGCGGATACATCTTCGGTTTCATTCCTACCGCTTACATAACGGGGATCATCCTTGAAAAAACATCCTTCCGGCTGCCGCAGGCGCTGCTGGCCAATACGGCGGGGATGTTCATCCCGTTAGCGACCGGTACGGTTTGGCTGAAGTGGGCGGCGGATTTGGAATGGGATGAAGCCCTGCTTTCCGGTTTCGTTCCCTTTCTCCTGCCGGGGATCCTGAAAGCGGCCATCGCCGCCTGGCTGGGGATAGAAGTCCGGAAACGGCTCATCCAGGCGAAGGTTTTGGAGGAAACGGGAGCGCAAGGCTGAAGAAAAAGGAATCGGGTTGACCTGCGGGCCGGAGTCCGTATGCGAAAAACCTTTGGCCGGGAATTGGTGAAAACCGTCGGCAAGGGTTCTCGTCCGCGGGATGCGGAGCCGGCGGCGTTCTTGGTTCCTTGGAGGATCCTGTCCGTTCGGCCGGCGGCCGCCTTTCGATGAAAAAGAAAACGGGCGGCCGCTGTTTTCCTTCAGCAGGGGACTCAGAGGAATCGGGACGCAAAAAAAAAGAGGGCTCGCCGCCCCAGATAGCCCTCAATACGATCCGTTTTCTTCCGTTTCCGCCAGCGAACGGAGGACCCGGCCGATCGTTGCGGAGATGTCCCCCGCCATGATCGCCCGTTCGCTCTCTTCCTTCAGCAATTCGTCGGCGCACAACCCGTGAAGATAAACCGCATTGGCGACGGCGGCCACCGGATCCGGCTCGCTGGCCACCAGTCCGAGGATCATACCCGTCAAGGCGTCTCCGGAACCTCCCTTGGCCAGCCCGGGGTTTCCCGTCAAGTTGACGAATCCCGTGCCGTCGGGCAAGGCGATCACCGTATCCTTCCCTTTCAATACGACGATCATTCCGTTTCGGACGGCGAAATCGCTTGCCACCTTGATCCGGTTCCGTTGGATCTCTTCCACCTTCAATCCCGTCAACCGGGCCATTTCCCCGGGATGGGGGGTGATGACCGTCGGCGCCTTCCGCTTCGTCCAGTTCCGCGGCTGCAGCGCGCCGGCATCCAGGACGAGGGGGATCTCCTTCGGCCAGATTTCCGTCAAAAACCGTTCGATGAAGTCCGCATCGGCAATCCCCGGTCCGACCGCCACCGCGTCCACTCCTTCGGGAAGCCGCAGGGCTTCCCCGCTTTGATGGTTGATCTGCCAATAGGTGGCTTCCGGCAATCGGGGAGAAACGATGGAAGCGGCATATTTCGTCGTGCCGATCATTAATTTTCCGATCCCGACCCGCATCGCCGCGGATCCCGCCAGGATGGCGCATCCGGGCATTTCGTCCGATCCGGCCACCAAAAGGCCGGTGCCGAAGCTGCCCTTATGGGAAAAGGGATCCCTTCTTTTTAATGTCCGCCGGACATCTTCCCTTCCCCATACCCGCCATTTGGAAGAATGGGGCAGCCCGATATCGAGAACGCTGATTTTTCCGTAATATTTGCCGGAAGGATACAAAAAGGCGGAGGGTTTATAGCCGTGCAACGTGAAGGTGATGTCCGCCCGAAAGGCCTCCTCCGCTTCTCCGGAATCCGCCGTGACGCCGGTGGGCAGATCGACGGCAAGGCGCAGGGCGTTTTGGGCGTTGCACCAGGAAAGGACTTCCGCCACATCCTTCTTCAACGGGAGTTTCGTCCCGACGCCCAGCATCGCGTCCACGATGACGTCGTACCGCCCGTCTTTTTCCCACGTCGTCCCGTAAGGGAAATGAAGGTTCCGGTAATAGCGGAAATGTTCCGCCGCCGCTTCCGCCTTCGGCAAACCGAAAGGAAACACGAGTTCGGCATCGTAGCCGAATTGGCGGAAATACCGGGCGAGGACGATCCCGTCCCCGCCGTTGTTTCCCCTGCCGCATAAGACCAGGATCCGGTCGGTCTGCCGGACATATTGCCGCATGGCATAAAACAGGCTTCTTCCGGCTGTTTCCATCAACGCGTTGACCGAAAGTCCGTTCTTAGCCGCATTGGCATCGGCCGCATGGATTTCTTCCTCGCGGTAAATATGCATGGATCTTCATCCCTTTTTGGAAATTCGCGGATTACGCTTCCGTAAAATAATCCTTGTAATAGCCCCCGACCTTTCCGAGATTGTCGACAATAAAATAAAATTCCTCGGTTTCATTTTTCACTTCATACACTTTCCCCGGCGTCAAAACCCGGTCGACGGTATATTTTTTTGCGTTCGTATGGACGCATTTGACTTTTTTGACCGGGGGAAGTTCCGCCCAGCGCGTATGGATCATGCTTTTCCCTCCTTTACCAATTCCATTATAAAAAACCGCAGCCCGCCGTTCAATGAAAGCCGGAGATTTGTTTGTGACAAGTTTGAAGCGGAAAAACGGAAAACCATGGGCAGATTCCGAATCCTTTCGATGGGTTGAACAGCCCTTTTATTTTTCCTTCTGTCCAGATCCGTCAAGGCCGGCTTCCCGCTGAAAAATTCACCGAAAACCGATTCCCGTTTTATAAGGGGGGATGACGCCGCTTGCCGCAACTGTGACAAAATTTATCATGCAAAATGACAGGGGCGACCGCTGAATCAAACACCGAACCGCCTAAGAACAGTGCGTCTTTATTATTTTTTTCCAAGGTTTTCTATAGACTCTTCATTCGCTCCATCAAGCTTATCTGAAGCTTCCTCGGCGGGGAGCAAAACGTACTTGTCGTTTACTTTTTGCTAGGCAGCGTTTACTTCCTTCGAATCCACGTAATATGGAAGCCAAATGAATTCGCCTTTGTTATAAACTGCGCTGCCCCATTTCTTTTTATTTCGGGTTTATTCTCACTTTTTAGCCGCTCATTTTCCAATTCAATGACTTGATTGATGGCAGAATCATATATCTTTTTGGATCGCTTTCGATTTTTCATAATCATCTTTGCAGGCTGATAAGAAACTCAAGGAAAGGATAAGGACAACCAAGGTTTTCATCTCATTCCGCACGTCATTCTAAATAATATGAATTTTTCAGAAAACAACCGATCTAATTTCTTTCAATATTCAGCCCATTTTCGTTCGAGTTAAGATGGCTTTTCTTGCATGTGTTCACCTTCTGTCCGTGCTGCATCCAAGGATCGCGAATGCTGTATTGGGCACAAATAAATCGAAAAGGCGGGAGTCCCCGGCCGGAAACAGTCCCTTTCGGGACTGCCCCGCTTCCCGGATGACGCATCTGCGTCGGGGTACGCAAAAAGCCGCCCGAAAAGGCAAAGCTTTTCAGGCGGCACCCGGATGTGAAGCAATCAGCCCTCCAGCAGCAATTGTTCCGGATCTTCGATCAGTTCCTTCACTTTGACCAGGAATCCGACCGCTTCCTTGCCGTCGACGATGCGATGGTCGTAGGACAGGGCGATATACATCATCGGCCGGATTTCGATCCGTTCGTCGTCGATGGCGACCGGCCGTTTTTGGATCTTATGCATGCCCAAAATCCCGACTTGGGGGCCGTTTAATATCGGGGTGGACATCAGCGAACCGAACACGCCCCCGTTCGTAATCGTAAACGTTCCGCCCTGCAAATCTTCGAGGGACAATTTATTTTCCCGGGCCTTTGCGGCCAGATGGGCAATATCCCTTTCAATTTCGGCGAAGTTTTTCTTGTCCGCATCCCGGACGACCGGGACGACGAGCCCCTGGTCGGTGGAGACGGCGATGCCGATGTCGTAAAATTTTTTCACGATAATTTCATCGCCGACGATTTCCGCGTTCAGGAGCGGATATTTTTTCAAGGCGGCGACAACGGCCTTCGTGAAGAAGGACATGAAGCCCAAACGGACCTCGTATTCTTCGTAAATCTTTTCTTTCCTGCGCTTGCGGATTTCGATGACGCGGGACATATCCACCTCGTTGAAGGTGGTCAGCATGGCCGCGGTGTGCTGCACTTCCACGAGGCGTTTGGCGATCGTCTGCCGGCGCCGGGACATCTTCATGATTTCCACCGGTTTGCCTTGCGGAGAAATTTGCGCAGGACCGGCGCTTTCCGCGGCCTTTTCCCGGGGCGCTTCCTGCTGGGCGGAAACGTCGAGCAAATCATGTTTTCTCACCCGGCCCAGAGGATCGGCGGGAGCGATTTGCGTCAAGTCGATGCCCTTCTCCCTGGCCAATTTCCGGGCCGCCGGCGTGGCGATCGGCCGCTGGGCCGGCGGGACTTCCTCTTTCTTTTCCACGGCCTGCGCTTTCTCAGGCTCCGCCGCAGGGACTTGCGCTTTTTCAGGTTCCTTGGCAGGCGCAGGCGCCTTTTCCGCTTCCGCCGCTTTCTCAGCCGGCTCGGCCGGCGCCCCGCTTCCTTCGGCGACAACGGCGATCGGATCGCCGACCTTCACCGTATCCCCTTCCCGAAACAGAAGCTCCCGTATGACGCCCGTCTCTTCCGAGATCAAATCCACGTTGACTTTATCCGTCTCCAGCTCCGCGACGGCCTCGCCTTTTTGAACGAAATCTCCCGGTTTTTTCAGCCACTTGGATATGGTGCCCTCTGTGATCGATTCCGCCAACGGAGGTACTTTAATTTCTGCCACTGGTTAAATCTCCTTTCAATTTACGAAAAATTATTTTGTGAAAGCTTCCTGAAGGATCCTCGTCTGTTCCATCTTATGGGCGAGCGGATCCCCTTCCGCGGTGCTCGACCTACTTCTTCTTCCCACGTAGACCACGTCGACGCCGTCTTTCGCCAATACGTTCAGCCTGGGTTCGACGAAATTCCAGGCGCCCATATTTTTCGGTTCTTCCTGCACCCAAACCATTTCTTTGACGTTCGGGTATTGTTCCAGGAACCGGGCGATCTCCTTCATCGGGAACGGGTACAGTTCTTCCACCCGCAGGATGTGGAACCAGCTTTTGTCCTCGATTTCTTCCAGCTTTTCCGCCAAATCGATGGCAATCTTCCCGGAGCAAAGGATCAGGCGGCGGACCTTTTCCGGTTCCGTTCCCAATCCGGGCTGCGGGAGGACCGGATGGAATTTCCCTTCCGAAAGATCCTCGAGGCCCGACATGGCAAGGGGATGCCTGAGCAGGCTTTTCGGCGCCATGATAACCAGCGGACGGACTTCCTCCTTAAGAAGAATCTTCGCTTGCCGGCGCAAAATATGGAAGTACTGGGAGGATTTCGTCATATTGGCTACCGTCCAGTTGTTTTCCGCCGCGAGCGACAAATATCTTTCCAGGCGGGCGCTGGAATGTTCCGGACCCTGCCCTTCATAGCCGTGGGGCAGAAGCATGACGAGCCCCGATTTTTGCCCCCATTTCGCCCTTCCCGATGAGATGAACTGGTCGATGATGACCTGGGCGGAGTTGGCAAAATCGCCGAACTGGGCCTCCCATAACACGAGGGTCTCCGGCGCATAGACATTGTAGCCGTATTCGAACCCGAGGACGCTCACTTCCGACAGCGGGCTGTTGTGAATGGCGAAGGACGCCTTGCCGCCCGCAATGTAATGGAGGGGAGAGAACGTCTTCCCGGAATTGACATCATGCAGGACGAGATGCCGTTGGGCAAAGGTTCCCCTTTCCGAATCCTGTCCGGTCAGCCGGATCGGAATCCCTTCCTTCAAAATCGTGGCGAAGGCGAGGGCCTCGGCGTGGGCCCAGTCGATTTTGTTTTCCTTCAGCGCCCCGGAACGCCGTTTTAAAATCCGTTCCAGCTTTTGGAACACCTGGAAGCCTTGCGGCCATTCCAGAAGTTCCTCGTTCAGTTTCACCAGTTCTTCCTTGGGGACCGTCGTATCCACTTCGGGGATTCCGTTTTCTACGCATTTCGGAGGGTCCAGGTCGATTTTTTCTTCCCTTGGTTTCGGCACCCGGTCGTAGGCGGTTTTCAATTTTTTCTCGACTTCTTTGTAATACCGGTCGGCCGTCTCGGGAGTCAGGATTCCCTCTTCCATCAGCTTTTTGCCGTAAAGTTCGCGGACGGTCGGATGGTTGTGGATCGTCCGGTACATCAACGGATTGGTGGCCATCGGTTCATCCATCTCATTGTGCCCGTACCGGCGGTATCCGATCAGGTCGATGAGAAAATCTTTTTTAAAGGTTTGCCGGTACAAAACCGCCAATCGGGATGCGGCGATCACCGCTTCCGGATCGTCGGCGTTCACGTGGACGACGGGGATGTCAAATCCCTTCGCCAGGTCGCTTGCGTACAGGGTCGACCGGGAATCTTCGCTTTCCGTCGTAAAGCCGATCATATTGTTGGCGATGATATGGATCGTCCCTCCGGTCTGATAGCCCCTCAGCCGGCTCAAGTTCAGCGTCTCCGCCACGACCCCCTGGCCGGGGAAGGCGGCGTCGCCGTGGATCAGGATGGAAAAAGATCTTTGGACATCCTGTTTCGGGTATCCCGGCATCGTCCGGTCTTCCTGGGCGGCGCGGGTATAGCCGCAGACGACGGGATTGACATATTCCAAGTGGCTCGGGTTGTTCGCCAAAGTGATCCGCGCCCGCACCGTCTGATTTTCCATCAGCCGGCGGTCCAATCCCAAATGGTATTTCACGTCCCCGGTCCAGCCGAAGGTGATGCCGATGGAGCCTTCCGAAGGCACCAGTTCCTTGTTCGGGGCATGGGAAAATTCGGCGAAAATCATCTCATAAGGTTTGCCCAATACGTGGGCGAGCACGTTCAAGCGGCCGCGGTGGGCCATGCCGATATTGATGTTTTTTGTGCCGCCTTTCACCGATTCGGATATAATTTCATCCAACAAAGGGATCAGGGTGTCGACGCCCTCGATGGAAAACCGTTTTTGCCCGACGAAGGTCCGGTGAAGGAATTGTTCGAAGGCTTCCACCTCCGTCAAGCGCTGATAGACGGCCTTCTTTTTTTCCGGCGTCAGTTCCGGATGAAACCGGCCGGATTCCACCATCCCGTACAGCCAATCTTTTTCTTCCGCCCGCTGGATATGGTCAAATTCATAAGTGATTTTTCCGCTGTAGATTCGTTTCAAATAACGGACGGCCTCCAGCGCATTGGAAAAACGGCCGGGAAGATTCGCGCTGATGACCGAGGCGGGCATGGCGCGCAAATCCGCTTCCGTCAGCTGAAATTTCCCTTCATCCAACAGATCCGCCTGTTTTTTCTCCGTCTCGAGCGGATTGATGTTTCCCGCCAAGTGGCCGAAGGAGCGGATATAATCGGCGTATTTGGACGCGAGCAATATTTTTTCCCAATTCCCCTCTGCAGCCTCAATTTTTCTCTCTTCCGCTGTTCCGTCAACGAACGGAGGCCCCCACTTGTCAAACAGCTCCTTCAGCGCCGGATCCACCGAACCGGGATCTTCCAAGTACAGATCGTACATTTCCATAATGTAGCCGATGTTTGGACCGTGAAATTCTCCCCAAGGGTTTTGGGGGCTGCCGTTAAGACTGGTCATGACAATACCCTCCATGTTTTTTGTAGGACAAATCATCCTTTTCAATGTGCAAACGGTGAAAAATTATATTAACAAAGTTTTAACCGTTTCCAATTTTCCCTGCCAAGTTTTTCCGCCGAAAAAGCCGGAAACGGCTGACCTTTAAAAAATGAAAAAATGATGAATCCCCGTCGGCCAAAAGACAGAGCATTTATATAGGAAATTATTTCATTTTCCAATATAATCTTACTACTTATCTAATAAAAATCAATAGAAATGTCAAAATTTAGACAAAAAGTTTTCCCAATAAACCGTTGACAGCGGGAATATTTTTCCTGCGGAGGGCTTCCTTGCCGACGCAGCCGGCGTCAGACCGGAAACGGAGACGGTATTCTGCCGGAAACGGGACGTTCATTCCTTCGAAAAAGGGAAAATCCTCTCCGGCACTTCCCCTTTCCTCCCCGTGCGAAACCGGCCGCCTCAAACGGCGGACGGGGATTCCTGCCCGAAGACGGGAAAGAAAACGGAGGAGACCGGTTTCAAAAAGCCGTCGGGAGAGACCGCGGTGACCACGGCCTTGAACCGGGGGCGGGACGCGCCCCCGCAGGGCATGCCCTCCTGCCTTTTATGACCGCCGCCGGGACAGGCAGGGAACGGTCCGATCCGGCCGGAAGATCCGCAAAAGGGGAACGGCGAGAAACGGCTTCGGAACGGAACGGGCCTAACCCCGGGATCTTCGCACCCGTTCAAATACCACCCTTCATCCCCTGCGCCGGCTCCCGAAAATCATTCCGGCTTTTCTATCCGGCATCGATCGGCTTCAGCCTTAAGGCCTTGAGGCGAAGCGCGGCGGATCTTGGATGAAGGCCTCTTGAATTTGATGGAAATGAGAAGTAAAATAAAAAATGTTTCAACATATTTTATTTTTTCTTCCGAAAAAAAGAGACAACGGATTTGGATGCTCCCGCGGATCCGGACGGCCTTGGCAAACCGAAATGAGCTCGAGGTGAAACATGAATACCGGATACACCATTTACTCCATTTTCGACGATTCGGTCATCGTTATGTTCGAAGGGGATTTTTCAAGGGAAACGGTCCGAAAGATGTATCACGCCGCGAGAAAAATGAACGAACGGATGCTGCCGGGCATATCGGAGATCGTCCCTTCCTTTACGACGCTCACCGTCTATTATGATCCGGAGAAGGTCGGAGGCAAAAATCCGGAAGAAACCGTGCAGAATTGGATCCAAAACATCATGGAGGAAACGGATGCCGCCGTAAAAGATGAAGCGCGGCGGATCCAACTGCCGATCTGCTACGACCCGGAAATCGCCCCCGATCTGATGAAAGTCGCCAAACAAAACCGGCTGTCCGTGGACGAGATCATCCAAATCCACACGAACGAACAATATTTCATCTCCTTCATCGGGTTCAGCCTGCACATCCCGTTTATCGGGGGAAACAACCATCGGATCGCCGTGGAAAAGAAATTGACGCAAAATATCCATCTTCCCGTCGGATCTGTCGGGATCAGCGAATCGAAAACGGGGATCTATCCCGTCAAAACGACCGGGGAATGGCAAATTATCGGCAGGACGCCGCAAAACATCTTCCAAAAAATCGTTTCCTTCGGCCAACCCGGTGATGAAGTCAGATTTATCCCCATCCCGTTGGATACCTTTGCGGAATTGTGCCATCATCCGGATGATTGGGAATTCGCCGTTTGACTTTGGCGCTTTTCCCTTTTTGCGAAGAAAGAAAGCGATTTCACCAAAAAGGGCCGTTTTTTTAGGGTGTTAAGTTTACATAATTATTTTCTTGTAAATTAATCTTTCCGTCCGATTTCCCACGCGGAAACCCAATAAAAATCTCCGCCTGCGGTACCGAAGCCGCGAGCGGAGAGCCACCCCTCGTTTTCCTACAATTGAACGGGTTCCAGCTGTTCGTTGATCGTGTCCGTCTGAAAATGCCGTTCTTTCAAATAGATGAACAGTTTTTCCAAATGTTCGGCCGTCGTCTTCCGGTCATGGAGCAGGATCACGATCGGTTCCGGGCGATGAAACTGTTCGATCTGATGGATCGTATTTTCCACAAAGGAGCCGTCGGTCAATTTCCAGTCCCGGCTGTCGACGTTCCAATCCCAGAGAATAAAGCCCTCCCGTTTCACCGCTTCCATGTATTCGGGCTTCATATAGGGTTTGGATCCGTAGGGGGTGCGGATGATCCGGGAACGCTTTCCGGAAACTTTTTCCAATGTTGTCTGCGTCTTTTTCATTTCCGCTACGACGCTTTTCTTCGATGCGTAAAATTGGGTTTTGCTGTGGGTCACGCTGTGCAAGCCGATCCGGTGTCCCTGCCGGATGACTTCTTTTACGATCTCCGGATATTTTTTCATGTTCGGTTCGACCATAAAAAACGTCGCTTTCATATCATATTTTTCCAAGAGCCGGAGAATCTCTTTCGTGGAGGCGTTGGGGCCGTCATCAAACGTCAAAAAAACGGTTTTTTGCGGCGGATTTTCCGGCGCCGCATCTCCTTTTCCATTTTCCTTCGGACCGGCGTTTTCCGCCTGTTCTTTCGGGGAATTTTCCTTCCCGCCTTTTTCAGCCGGAGGATTGCCCGTTCCTTCCGCCGTTTTTGTCTCTAGCCCTTGCGTTTTTTTGCCGGGCTGTTCCTCATTTCCGACCCGGCTTCCCCTTTTCCCCGTCTTCTGATCCTTCTGCCCGTTGCCGCTCCGTCCGCTTGCGCCCCCCTTCGCCGGATCGCCGCTTCCGCCGGCCGGCTGCCGGTCGGGCCTGACCGCCGTTTCTTGCATCGAAGGGACGGAACGGACCGTCTTTTCGCCGGAACGGGTAAAAGAAGGGGAGATGCTGATCCAAAGAATAAAACTTAATAGAATAATAGCTAAAAAGAGAAAAATCGCGCGGCCCCGCCCCATGTTTTTCCTTTTTCGCTTTGATCGCATGCCTGCCACCTGTCCTCGGTTTCCCCAAATCTTTTCTCCCTTTATAAGACTGTTTTTATTTAACAAATGTTACAAAAATATTACTTTAATTATATATTTTTTTACGGAAAAAAACGAGGAATTTCCCGGCCGCATGTTCCCCCCGTCCGGCAGGTCATCGGCACGGGGCCTTCTTTTGCGGATTCCGCCTCCCCCATTTGCGAAAGCCGCAGCGCCGGTTCCCTGCTACGCACCCGTTTTCCCGGAGGTTCCGGTAAACCGCAAACGAATAAAGGGGGAGTTTTCCCGCGCCTCGACCGGTTTTCCGCCGGGAAGCGCCGCCGGCAAAATCGATCTTCCGTTTCCGCCGCGGCCAGCGGAAAAAATGGAAAGCCGGCATTGCCGCCCGTACCAACATGGCGGAGATGACGGGCTTCCCTATCTCCAGGTTTTCCGAAAAAGATATAAGCGGATGCCCTGCTCCGCCCGCCGGACTGCGGGGGCCGGCTGAAGTCCATGGCCGTATTGCAGCCAAATTCGAAAGAAAATTTATCTGCTCCTGCGGGGGTTGGCTGAAGTCCATGCCGTCCCGGGGTCCGCCCCTGAAATAGCAACCTCTTGAAAAGGGAAAAGGGACGCCCCGTTTTTTCGCGGGTGCGTCCCTTTGAAGACAGAAGCTATAATTTTTTCACATTGACCGCCTGCGGGCCGCGCTGCCCTTCCTCTATGTCAAAGCTTACCCGTTCGCCTTCTTCCAATGTACGAAACCCTTCGCTTAAAATGCCCGTATAGTGGACGAAAACATCTTCCCCGTTGTCCTGTTCGATAAATCCGTATCCTTTTTGCGCGTTAAACCATTTCACTTTACCGGTAGCCATGTTCATCCTCCTAAAAATAAAATCAAAAGATGGTTTTTATTAGTATGGATGAAAAAAGAAATTCTAAACAAATTTTTTCAATCTTTCCCGAATTTAGCAGGAGGATTTCACCGCGCTTTCCGCATCGTGAACGAAAAAAGAAAGGGGCCCCCGATCTGCCAGGGGCACCCCTTTCTGAAAGTTCTCCCGTCCGGTTTATTCTCCATCCACATTGATGAACAGTTTTCCGGAGGCCAGCGCCCGGGATTCGTTGCCGAAGCCGTCGGTCGCAATCACTTCCACCCGCGCCCCGTCGGCGACCACGTTGGAAGTGGCGGTATAATAGCCGACATAGCGGCCGGGGGAAACTTCCATCATCGGCAATTCATTGGCGTTGGCCAACGACTGGATGTTCGTCAAGGGCATATGGATGACGAACTTGGCGGCCAGTCCGGGTTCGCTGGTGAATTCGACAACGACCGTTTCACCCGCTTTGAGGCGGTAATCCCGGTCGGGTTTCACGTTCTCGAGGACAGGCGCGGTATAATCGACGGAAATGGTCACTTTCTTCGTCGTCCTGTTCCCCGCCTTGTCTTGGGCGATCACTTTTATGACGTTTTCCCCTTCGTCAAGCATGATCCGTGCCGAATACCGGCCGTCCTTCACCGTCGCCAGCTTGTTGTTCACCTTCACCCAGTTGAGGTTTTCGTCCTGTACCGTCCCTTCGACGGTGATGGTTTCCCGATTGTGTTTCGATTTGTTTTTCGGCGACTCGATCGTCAATTGCGGCGCGTTCGGGTCATAGACGACGCGCACTTCCCCGGAGGGATCGGTCATGCCGTTATCTGCGGCCACCCGGGCGGTCAATACGTTTTCCCCTTCCGCCAAAGAAACCGTACCCGAGAACTTGCCGGACGCGTCGGCCGCAGTCTCGCCCGCTTCTTCCCCGTTGTTGAACAGCTTCACGGTCAGATTGGGCGCCGCCGTCCCGGTAACGGTGATGTGCTGCTCGTTGGTGAAGGTTCCGTCCCCCGGGGATTCGATGACGGGCGGTGCCGCCTCATAGTCGACAACGGCGCGGATCATGTAGTTCCCTTCATCTTCCGGAGAGGGAGACCAAGTGCCGCCGACCAACTCCCAGCTCCGTCCCGCATACGGGCCGTCTTCATCCGTCGCAAGTCCCGGAGAATTCGGGTAAGGATCGCTTTGGATATAGACGAGGAAGAACTCTTTGCCGACTTCGATGCCGTGATCGGCCAAATCGACAAATGTCCATTCGCCGTTGCGCAGCGCCTCGGCATCAAAGGGACCGGCCAGTTTGCGTCCCGGTCCGCCGTCCGTTCCGGATGCGTCATAGACGGCAACTTGGAATTCCGTTCCTCCAGGGACCGGCCATTCGGTGTCCCAGAAGCGGAATAATCCGCCCGTCAGCAGGGCCCGCTCGTAGCCGTCCCGCAGGGTCATTTTGACCGCCCAGCCGTTTCCGGCATCGTAAAAGGCCCTGGCGTTTTCCGCCGTCCCGTCGTCATAGCCGATTTCGCCCGGGAAGCCGATGAACGGTTTCAGATGGACGGTTTGGACGGTTTCTTCACCGCCTTGGACATGGATTTGCCGCTCTTCGCTGTGGAATCTGGCCGCCACCACTTTCAGGGTATAATCCCCTTCGTAGGCGGTCAGGGTAAATTCCCCGTTTGCATCGGTTACTGCCGGCGGAACGGCCGGGTCTTCCAGCAAATAGATCTTCGCCCCTGCGACCGGCTCTCCGTTAAAGTCGTTGATGACCCTTCCGGTCACCGTTCCGGTCGGCAGCGGTTCCAGGGTGAAGTTTGCGGTCGTTTCCCCGTTCCGCGGGATTTCCACCGTCCGGGTTTGGGTCCGGTAGCCGTATGCCTCGGCCTGCAGGGTGTAAGTTCCGGCGCTGTGGGTCAGTTCATAGCTGCCGTCCTGGGCCTTTGTCCGCACGGAACGCCCCGTTTCGAGGACGGTCACTTGCGCCTCAAGGGGCAACGCTGCAGGAGCCGGTTTTTTACCGCCCTTCTCCGGCTTCTTTTGTTCTTTTGCGGGTTTGATTTGATCCGGATCGACCTTGCCCGATTTCAAGGCCAAGCCGGCCTTGTCGCCCGCCAGTTTGGAATAGGGCAATCCGGCCTTAATCCGCGAATTTTCCAAAGGCTGATCTGTAATCTTTACATCGTCCAGATACCAGCCCAAACGCTGCACGCTCGAATCCGTCGTCAAATTGAAGATCACATAGATCCTTTGCCCGGCATATTCGCTCAAATCGACCTGGCCGTCCACCCAGCCGTTGGAGGTGTCGGTGATCCGGAGCTTTTGCACCCAGTTCACTTTGTCCGTAGAGACGAAGACGTGGGCATAATCCCAGCCCCTCTCCAGCTGATACCATTGTTTAAATTGCAGATAGGACGGGCCTTCGGGCAATTGGATGGGCGGCATCAGGAGATTCATGTTGGCCGAATTGGGATAATTGCCCGCAAGGGAAGTGGCATAGACCTTTTCCCCGGAATAGGCGCTTCCGGGCCCGCTCGCGGGAACACCCCATTCCCAAACATCGTTGGTTCCGTAGGACTTCCAGCCGGCGATGTCCGTTTCAAAATCCTGTTCGTATCCCACGGTGATGGCCGGCAAGACGTTGATGGAGAACTCTTCGCTGACCGCTTCATTGCCGCTGAAATCCACCGCATGGATCCGGTAGGCAAAGGTCCCCTGACGGACGTCCTCCGCGGGAACAACGGCAAGATATTCCCCGTTCAAATGATCGCCGGATGTCCTTTCCGCCGCAGCCGTACCCCGGGTTCCGTCGGGTTTTTCGTATTCCACGAAGACGTTCGTCACGCTGACGTTGTCAGTAACCGTGGCCGTCAGTTCCAATTCGGTTTGGTCAAAAGCCCATTCGGGAACCGTATGGCTGATCGCCGGCGCCTCATTGTCCTCGCCCTCGGCGGCAACCTGTCCATTCACTTTCCCCAGTCCGCTCACAACGGAGGACACGGCGTCAAAAACGTTCAACAAACCATAACCGTACCCGTTGTTCGGAGATTGGGGGAAAGTTCCGTCCGTCAGCGGCGTCGCCGTGTTGATCAAGATCTGTTCGATATCGTCGACGGTCAAGTTGGCGTTTGCCTGCCGCAACAAGGCGACCGCTGCCGAAACATGGGGCCCTGCCATGGATGTCCCGTTCCAGCCGCCCTCATAAACGCCTCCGGGTACCGAAGAACGGATGCCTACGCCCGGCGCCGTCACTTCAGGCTTAATTTCCCCGTAGGGAGACGGACCCTGCAGGGAGAAGCTGGCCAGGCGGTTGTTGATGTCCGTAGCCCCCGTCGCGAAGGCTTCCGGATAGTTGGCGGGATTGGCGATCGATCCCGGCCCGCCTGGATTGAACAGGTCCGCATTTCCCGCGGAAAATTCCGGGAAGATATCGGCCGCCCGCCAGGCTTGGACCATCGGACGGTACCATTCGTCCATTCCGGAACCGCCGCTCCAGGAATTGTTCACCACGTCAGGCGCCTTTTCGGGATGGGGATTCCCGCCCGCATCCTTCGGCGCCAGGATCCATTCCCCGGCCTCCAGCAAATCGGAATCATAGCCGCCGCTTTCCGTGAAAGCCTTTACCGCGATCCATTTGGCTCCCGGCGCGACCCCGATTTGGTTCGATCCGTTCGGTTCCCGGCCGACCATCGTCCCGGTCACGTGCGTGCCGTGGCCGATATCGTCATAGGGCACCGCTTCCCCGTCCACCGCATCGAACCAGTTGAATTCGTGATTCACTTCCCCGGTTTGGGCATTGTACCCGCGATATTGATGTTTCAATGCCGGATGGTCCCATTGAACCCCCGTGTCGATGGAGGCGACCACCGAACCGGTTCCGTCGATGCCCATTTCCCAAACGGCAGGCGCGCCGACCCTTTCCACGTTCCATTCGATCGCGTTCGTTTTCGCCTTAGGTTCCGCCTCCCGGTCGGTGCTTGCGGCCTTCTTTACCGCTTGTCCGCCGACCAATTTCCGTTTTTCATCGGGAAGGATTTTCTCCACTTCGGGAAATTGGGCGAGCTTCTCCAAGACTTCTTTTGTCCCGGTGACAGCCAAGGCGTTGACGATGTAAAAAGATTGATAGTTTGAGACCTTTCCCTCTTTCTTTTCCCGCTGCAAATAGGCGGTCAAATCATGCTGGGTTTCCTCCGCTTTGGCGCGCAATTCGGAGACCAACAGCGACCTTTTGAGCAGCTTCGCCTTCGCCTTCGTCAACTGTTTGGCTTTTGCTGTTTTTTCGGCATTCTTCACCACTTGCTGCGGATTCACCTGATCTTTCAGCTTGACGAGAAACCGGACCTTGTCCGCCTTTTCCAGCTGGTTGTAAAGCTTTTTGTCGATTTTTCCTTTCGCAAGCTCGGCGGCGGTTTGGCCGAAAGACACTTTGCCTTTGGCCTCCGCGCGAAAGTCGGCGGCCGGAATCACGCAGGAAAAGACCAAGAGCGCCGTCAGAAGAACGGAAAAAGCCTTCCTCCTTCTCAAATTTCCACCTCTCCTCCCTTGTTTTATTCTTTCTTGGGGTTAAAATACCATAGGTTGCAAGATTTACTTTAGCGCAAACGGGAGGATAAGTTTGTCGAATTCTGATGCAAAAATAACAAATTTTCCAAAAATAATAAAAACGGACTACTTATCCGGGATTTTTTTCCCATAAAAACAGGAACGATCGAGCAGCCGTTCCTGAAAATGGGGCGTTTGTCCCCTTTCGTCCGTGTCCGCATTGGGAGAATCGATTCAGGCTTTTTTTCTCGCCAATTTGCCGCCTTTTTTTCCGGCCGTTTTCTTTTCCGGCTTCGTCCGGTCGATGGACGCCTGCAATGCCGCGAGCAAATCGGTCACCGCACTCGGCTTTTCCTCCTGATCCGGGGTGACGAATTCCTCTCCCTTCTTTTTGGCTTCGATCAGTTCCAGCAGGCTTTCCCGATAGTCGTCCTTGTATTTTTCCGGGGAAAATTCCGTGCTCAGGCGGTCGATTAACAGCAGGGCGATCTCCAGTTCCTGGTCGGAAAACTTATCCTCCGCCGGGACGTTCGGCACATCCGCCGGCTTCCTCACTTCGTCGGGAAAATGAATCGTTTCCAAAACCAGGGTATTTTCGAAAACGCGCACGGCCGAAAGCTGCACCTTCGACCGGATCATGATTTTCGCGATCCCGACCTTTTTCGATTTTTCCAAGGCCTTCCTTAGCAGGGAATAGGCCTTCCCTCCCCCTTCGTTCGGGGAGAGGTAATAGGCGCGCCGGAAAAAGATCGGGTCGATTTCCGCCATATCGACAAAGTCGAGGATCTCCACCGCCCGCTCTTCCATTTCCTTTTCCAGCTTGTTTAAATCTCCCTCCTCCAAAACGATAAATTTTCCCGGCGTGTATTCATAGGCCTTCACCAGTTCGGCGCTTTCGACACCCTTTTGGCAGTTCGGGCAGACCTTTTCGTATTTGATCGGGGTATGGCAAGGTTTGTGCAGGGTGCGGAATTTGACGTCTTTCTCTTCCGTCGCCGCATGAAGCTTGACCGGTATGTTGACGAGGCCGAATTGCAGGCTTCCTTTCCAAATCGTGTGCATCTCCATCCATCCCTTTTTGCCTTTAATTTCCCGCTTTTCCCCTGCCGTTAACCCGCTAATTTATGGAAATGGATAAAAAAAAGGGGCCTCCATACAATAAAAACGGAAGGTGAAGGCGATGAAACCGATGCAGCCGACGCTGACTTTCCGCTTTCCGGAAGGGAAGGACTGGCGCTATGAAGTGAAATACGACGGATTCCGGGCGACGCTGGCCTTCGGCAAGGGCTTCAGCCTGGTAAGCCGGAACGGGAAAGAGCTCGCGGACAAATTTCCGGAAGCCGCGGCCTTTTTCGAAAAAAATCGGGAGGTCCTGGCCCCCTTTCTTCCCCTTTCCTTGGACGGGGAACTTACGGTGTTAACCAATCCGTTGAAGGGGGATTTCGCCGCCATGCAGAGGCGGGGACGCCTCCGTTCGGAAGCGGGGATCGGCAGGGAAGCCCGCCTGCACCCGTGCAAATTTCTCGCCTTCGATCTGCTGGTTTACCGCGGAAAATCTTGCCGCCATCTGCCCTACCTCGAACGGAAAAAAATGCTCCGGGCGCTGTTTGAACAAACGGGCTGGCCCCTCGCCCCGGACGGGGGAAACCCTTCCTTCGTACAAATGGTCCCGGCCGACGGGGACGGGAAAAGGCTTTGGGAAAAAATCCAAATTTTCGGCGGGGAAGGGATCGTCGCCAAGAAAAGCTCGAGCCGATGGGAAGAGGGGAAAAGCGGCAGCTGGCTAAAATACAAAAACTGGAAGAAGGCGGCCTGCTTCATTCACGCCTACGACAAGAGAAACGGCTACTTCCGGGCCGCCGTTTTCAAAGGGGAACAGGTCTTTCCGGTCGGCTCCTTCCGCCACGGCCTGGAAAGGGAAGAATATGAGGCCCTGAAAAAAACGATCCGGGAAAATGCCGCAAAGGAAGACGGCCGATGCATCTACATCGTACCTTCGATCTGCGTGGAATTGAAGTTTCTCCAATGGGCGGAGCAAAACTTCCGCGAAGTGGTTTTTTCCCGGTTTTTGCTCGGCCTTTCCCCGGAGCAATGCACCTATGAACGGTTCAAGGAGGCGGCCAATCCCTTTCCCTTCCCCCTGACCCACCCGGAAAAAATTTTGTGGCCGAAGCAAAGGATTACGAAAAGCGCCTATATCGATTATTTGCAAAGGATCCGCCCGTACATGGCCCCCTTTCTCAAGGACAGGCCCCTGACGGTCGTCCGCTATCCCCACGGGGTGGAAGGGGAAGCCTTTTTCCAAAAAAACTGCCCCGATTACGCCCCGCCCTTTGTGGAAACGGCGGCGCTGGGAGGAATCCGCTACATCCTGTGCAATTCGCCGGACACCTTGATTTGGCTCGGCAATCAGGGAGCCATCGAATTCCATATCCCCTTTTGCAGGGCGGACGACGAGAAAAACCCGGCGGAGATCGTCATCGACCTGGATCCGCCGTCGAAGCGGGAATTCCCCCTTGCGGTGGAGGCCGCGGCCATGATCAAAGAAAAATTTGCCGACCCGCTCGGGTTGAAATGCTACTTGAAATCTTCCGGAAAGCACGGATTGCACGTCTATTTTCCCGTCGGCGGCAGCCGGTCCGTCACCTGGGAGGAATCGCGGGCGTTCACGTCCTTCCTCTCCCGGTTTCTGCTTGCGGGAAACGAAAGGATTTTCACCGTCGAAAGGCTGAAAAAAAACCGCGGCAGGCGGCTTTATATCGATTATACGCAGCACGGGGAAGGGAAAACGATCATTTGTCCCTATTCGGCCCGAGGGACCGGCGAGGCGGGTGTGGCGGCCCCGCTGGATTGGGGGGACCTTCCGTCCCTTTCCCCCGATCCCCCATCCTTCGAAGAAGCCATCAAACGGGCTGAAAAGGGAGATCCCTTCGGCGATTATTTCGAAACCGACAACGGGCCGGTCCTCCGGGAAATCATCGAATTTTTGAAAAGGAAATAGCGGATGCGGCCCGTCCGGCAAGAGGAAGAAACCGCGGAACCTCCCCGCCGGCAAAAAATGGATGACGGCGGGCCGCCCGCCGTTCCGCCGGCATAGAAGGTTCAGGGCCTTCGGGTAGCCCGCCTCCCGAAAAACGGAGATTTTGCTATGGCCGTACGGCAACGGGTGAGGCGGCGATACGAGCCGTTCGATCACGCGCTTGCAAAACCGGAAAGAGGCCCTCAAACTTTATCCACGCCGAAGATCTCCCGGATTTTTTCCCGGGCTTTCCTTTCGATCCGCGCATAGGCGGCCTCTTCTTCCGGATAGCGGCGGGTGATCGCCCATCCGGCCAGCCCGGCATCCTCCTGCCAGCGGAATACCCCGTCGTATTCATAGGTCCCGTTTCCGATCAGGAAAATTTTGTCCCCGTCTTCGCTGATGACCGTCCGGACGAACCCGCCGTTATTATAGACGGTGACGGGGGAATTCCTTTTGGCGTACCCGTTCGTCGCGGCGACGAGGCTGGCGGCCGACATGGCGGTGCCGCAGGCATTTGTAAAACCGACTCCCCGTTCGTAGGTTTTCACGAAAATTTCCCCTTCCCGGATCGGGTAAACGAAACTGACATTGACCCCGTCCGGAAAATAGGGGTTTTTTCCGTTGACGAAGGCGGAGATCCGCTCCTGCTCGCCGGAGAGCATCATCTCCTTGGAGACGATGGCGATCAGGTGGGGATTCGGCACGCTGAGGGCGGTAAACAGGAGCTCCCGGGACAAATCTTCCAGCTTTTCGTTAATGATCTCCCTTTTGTCCGTATTCATCGGCAGGCTTTCCGGATCAAAGCGGACGGGGGAGATTTCCACCTGAAAGAGGGGAACGTCCGGGCCGTCCTCCCACCTTTTGACTTCCAGCACCGCCTTTTTCGTTTCCACGAAAATCGTATCTTTTCCCGTCTTTTCGATGAAATATCTTCCGGCGCAGCGGAGCCCGTTCCCGCACATCGATGCCTCGGTGCCGTCCGCGTTGTAGATCCGCATGGCCCCGTCCGCCTGCCCGCTCGGGGACAGGAATAAAATCCCGTCCGCCCCGATCCCCTTTTTCCTGTCGCAAAGGGTGATTGCCCAGCGTTTTTTCGTCTCCCTGTCCGGGGGTGCGGGAAGATGTTCTTCATCGATCAGCAGGAAATCGTTTCGCGATCCGTGCACTTTGCGAAAGGGAACCTCAAGGATCATTCGGATGATTCCTCCATTTGTCTGAAAATTTTCTCCATGTCTTTTTCCTTCATCGGTCCTACGTATTTGCGGCGGATCATCCCTTTTTCGTCAATGAAGAAGCTGGTCGGGATGCCGACCACGCCATATTCCTTCATCATTTTTCCTTCCCGGTCCAAAAGGACGGGAAAGGTCAGGCCATGATCCTCCACAAATTTTTTCACCGTTTCCGGATTTTCCTTGCCGAAGGTCAAATTGACGGCCAAGACGGCGATCTCGCCGCCGTGCCGGCGATAAAACTTTTGCAGATGCGGGATCTCCTCCCGGCAAGGGGAGCACCAGCTCGCCCAAAAATTGAGCAGCACTTTTTTCCCGCGGAAATCGGCAAGGGAAAGTTCCGTTCCGTCCAATGTCCGCAAGGGGAGCACCGGCGCCTCGCCGCCCGCTTTTTCCCCGGGGGTTTCCCCCGGCGCCTCGCCCCGCCTCGCCCCGCCTTCCCCGGAATCCTTCGGGGAGATCTTTTCTCCGGCGAACTCGAAAGCGGCCAACAGGAATAACAAGGCGGCCATTCCGATCAGGAATCTTTTCATGTCGCCACCCCCGGATCCGATTTCTCGCATTTTAAGAATAACCGATTCCGGGATTTTTTGCTTGCTTTTGCCCGATTTTTTTTATACATTTTTATTACCCCTTCCGTCGGTTTCAAGCCGTTTCCCCGGATCGGCACAGGCTGAAAAAAGTGACAAAAAATGATGAAAAATTTTCGCCCAAAGCTGTTTATTTTTTATCCATTTTCCTGTATGATACGTTCGTAATCCAATCTCGCGGCATCCCGCGACGCAAGGGAAGGCAAATGGTGCGCCACCGGCTCTCCGCCGGTACTAGTGGGTTCGATTCCCACCCCGAAAATTTTTATCGGAGCCATCATTTCGAGGGTGGGAATGCTCAAGCAGTACTGCCCTCATGGAGGAGGGATCCCCATGCTCAAAAAAAGGGATTTGCAAGATTGCCAAGCCCTTTATTCATTGATCGTCCACCCGGATGTTTTCCCCTATGTCCGCCATAAACCCGGGTCCTTTGAAGAATATTTGTTTATCACCAAGCAAATGATCGAGGCGGAAGAACGGGGGGAAGTGATTTCCAGAACGATCCTCGATGAATGGGGGCAGCCGATCGGCACCATTTCCCTCTACGACATTGCCGATAAGGCGGGATTTTTGGGCACTTGGCTCGGCAAACCCTACCACGGGAAAGGGTATAACCGTTCCGCCAAGGAGGACTTTTTCAACGAAATCTTTTTTGATTACGAGATTGAAAATGTCTATTTACGGATAAAGAAGGAAAATATCCGTTCGATCAAAGCGGCCGAAAAGCTTCCCTACACCGTAAAGATCGGCGGCGGGGAAAAACAGATGCGCCTCGGACCGGAACAGGAAGGAAATTACGAGCTGTACGTCGTACGGAAGGACGCCTACAACTTGTACCATAAAAAGAACGGTTTTCCGTACGGGGGGCAGCTGCCCCCGCTGGAAGCCTGACACCGCAGGAGGACGGATATTTTTTTGTTGCCGTAAACCGTTTCGGAAAGGGAGGAAACCATGCACCCGACAAAAAATAGAAAAGAGAAATTCCGGTTGTTTGTTGCCATCTTCAGCCCCATTTTCGTCACCCAAGTCGCCATGTCCCTGATGGGCTTTTTTAATGCGTCCATGTCCGGAAATGTCGCCTCGGCGGATTTGGCCGGCGTCGCCATCGGAAATTCCCTCTGGAGCCCGGTTTACACCGGTTTGAGCGGGATCCTCGTGGCCGTCACGCCCACCGTTTCCCAGCTCGTGGGCGCAGGCAGGGAAAGGGAAGTCCCCAAAACGGTCCAGCAGGGCATATTGGCCGCTTTTTTTATTTCCATGTCGCTGATTGCCGCCGGGGCGCTGAGCCTGGAAAAGATATTAAACCTGATGGACCTGGAAGAAGAGGTAAAACGGACGGCGCATGATTATCTCGTTTCCTTGTCCTTCGGCATCGTCCCGCTGCTCGTTTACAACGTGCTCCGCTACTTTATCGACGCCCTCGGCCAGACGAAGACGACGATGATCATCACCCTTTTGTCGGTCCCGATCAATGTCTTCTTCAATTATTTGTTCATCTTCGGCAAATTCGGTTTCCCGAAGCTGGGCGGGGTCGGCGCCGGCGTGGCGTCGGCGATCACCTATTGGATCATTTGCCTCATCGCCATCCTCCTGATCACGCGGATAAGGCCCTTTTCCCGGTACGGGATTTTCCGGGCCTTTTACGGGATCCATTTCCCCGTTTTAAAGGAACTTTTCCGCGTCGGGATCCCGATCGGGATGGCCATCTTTTTTGAAACGAGCATATTTGCGGCGATCACCCTGCTCATGAGCCGGTACGATACGGCCACCGTCGCTTCCTACCAGGCGGCGGCCAATTTCACGACGATCCTGTACATGTTCCCCCTCAGCATTTCCATGTCGTTGACGATATTGGTGGCCTATGAAGTCGGGGCCGGCCGGCTCCGGGACGCCGGGCAATACAGCCGGCTCGGCATACTGACCGCCCTTATCCTGGCCTTCCTGAACGCGGTCATCCTGTACGTCTTCCGGTATCCGATTGCTTCCCTGTACACGAATGAAGAAAGGGTGCTGGAAATTACCGCCCGCTTTTTGCTGTTCGCCATCGGCTTCCAGTTTTCCGACGCGATTCAGGCCTCCGTGCAAGGGGCGTTGCGCGGCTATAAGGACGTGAACGCCAGCTTCATCACCACTTTTGTCGCCTATTGGGTCATCGGGCTCCCGGCCGGTTATCTCCTTGCCGGGTACGGCGGCATGGGCCCTGACGGCTATTGGATCGGGATCATTTCCGGATTGACCGCCGGCGCCGTCGGGCTGTCGGCGCGCCTGTTCTATATCCAGAAAATAAAATACGGCGGAGCGTTCGTAAAAGGGGAAAGACGATGAAAACCGGGTCATTTCCCCTTCCCTTTTCCGAGGACATCTTTGCCGCCCGTTACGGAAATGACCGCTCCGGTGATAAAATCGGATTCTTCCCCGCACAAAAAAGAAATCACCCTGGCCACATCTTCCCCCGTCCCCGGCCTTCCGACCGGGGTGCCGGGATCGGGGCGCCCCATCGCTTCCCCGATTCGTTTTTCCTTCCAATCCCCTTCAATGTCCCCGGGTGAGACCATGTTCACGGTAATCCCGTATTCCGCTTCTTCCCGGCTCAGCGTTTTCGTCAGCGAAGCAACGGCGCTTTTCGCCGCCGCAAAGGCCGACCTCTCCGGCCACCCCGCCGCCGTTTCCGCCCGGTCGAATCCCATGGTGATGATCCGTCCCCATCTGTTTTCCCGCATGGCGGGCAGGCAGAGTTTCGTCAAATAAAAGACCGCGTTCAAATTGCCGTTCACGAGGTACAGCCATTCGTCCAGGCTGTAATCCGCCATTTTTCTCCGTTCGCGGATATAGGGGCCGGCATTATGGATGAGAACGTCCACGCGCCCGGTCAAGGAGATGGCCTGTTCGTAAATCCTCCGGCAATCCTCCATCGAGGCCACGTCCCCTTTGACGGCGGCGGCCTTGACGCGGTGCTTCCTTTGAATCTCTTCCGCGAGCTTCCGGGCTTTTTCCTCGCTTTTGCGGTAATTGATGACGATATGGAACCCTTTTTCCGCGAGAAGTTCCGCCGTCATCTTGCCGATCCCCGCCGCACCCCCGGTGATCAACGCCGTTTTTTCCTTCATCGTTACCCTCCACTGACAAAATTCCGATCCTGTATTCTTTTCTTATAGTATACATGTTTCTTATCCAATGCAATAAGGACGCCTCGGACTCCTCAACCGGGGCGGGCGCGTCCGTCGCCGGGGCCCGGACGGGGCCCCCGGCGGCAGGAAAACGGTCGTCGACGATGGCGGAATCGCCGATGCTCGTGAACCCGGGAACCTTCCAGGCCGCAGAAAATGCTTTGGCATGGCGGAATCGCCGATTCGCAGCGGGGAAGGCCGCCTGCGCAATCCCTCGGGGCGGGCCGGAAACCGATCATCCCGCACCCTGCCTGTCCATGGCCGAAACCGGCAAGAACCGGGCCTCAATGCGGCAGCAGGAAAAACCGCGGCGGGGTTTTCTTCACCTTCCCGTTTCCGGCTTCATAATTTGTTGATAAAAGGGGTTTTCGGGACGGAAGGAAGGTGGCGGCCGTGTTTCCTTGGAACTGGTTTGGCGAAACGAAGGACTTTTTTCAAGGGATGAATCCCGAACAGTTCCAGAAGATTTTCGACCAATGGATGAAAATGACATTGCCGAACAACCTTTGGAATTTTTCGAACGGGCAGCCTCCGGCGCCCGAAGGGGGAAAAACGCCGGAGGAAAGCCCGGATCGCGGCCTGAACGAACGGGTCTTTGAAACATTGGAAGATATCTATATTCAAATCCCGTTGGAAAATAAACAGCTGCTGAGGCGGGCAAGGATCTATTACACCCAGAACCAATGTTTTATCGAGGGGCTGAACAAAGGACGCCACGTCATCCCATTGCCCGCCCTCGTCCGAAAAAAAGGGGCCCGGGCCGCCTTCCGCGATCAAATGTTGGAGATTAAAATCCCGAAGAACACCGACGTCCAAATCAGCGAGATCCCCATCCGGAAGGAAGACGGGCGGTAAAACCACATCCCCCCATTCGCGGGGCGATTCTTTGAAACGCCTCCGCTCCTTTCCGATCCCGCTTATTCCCATTCCGGCGGCCGCCTCCCTTTTTGCACGGCCTTTCCGCATGCCGGCGCAGGAAGAATTTCCCAGAAAAAAAGATGCCCGGGACGGGCATCTATTTCATTTTTTCTTTCAGCACTTCGATGGCTTTTTTCAATTGGGGATCATCTTTTTCCAGTTTTTCCCTTATTTTTTCATACAATCTCGCCGTCGTTTCGCCTGTGACGATCCCCGTCGCTTTCAGCTTCTCATCCCTTTGGAAGGCTTCCACCGCCGCCTTCGTGTTTTCGTCGAACTGTCCGTCCACTTTTCCGGGATGATAGCCGAGGACCTCCAGGAACCGTTCGGCGGTCTTCACCTGCTCCGATTCCGTCCCTTCTTTCAGCTTCAAATTCGGATCGATGTAAGGCAGATTGGCATAATCCGGATATTTCACCGGATAATCGGGCTCAATCCCCTTTTCGTGGATCCAATTGCCGTTGGGCGTCAGCCACTTGGCGGTGGTCAGTTTGATCGTGGAACCGTCTTGGAAATCGCTGGAAGACTGGACGGTGCCTTTGCCGAACGTCTTTTCCCCGACGAGGGGCATGCCGGCCGATTCCTGCACCGCAGCCGCCAAGATTTCCGAAGCGCTGGCGCTTCCGTTATCCACCAGGACGACAAAGGGGAATTCGAAGGGTTCCTTTTGGGCGGAAGTCTGTTTCTCCACTTTCCCGTCTTTGTATTCCAGCTGATAGATCACTTTTCCGTTGGGAATGAAGATATTGGCGATTTCAATGACCTGATCCAACAGCCCGCCGGGATTTTGCCGGAGGTCGAGGATCAAGCCTTTCATTCCCTCTTTCTTCAGCTTTTCCAAATGTTGTTTCAATTCCTCGGTCGTCCGCTCGGAAAAGGAAGTGATTTGAATTTTGCCGATTTTTCCGTCCAGCATTTCGCTGTACACCGTTTCGATCGGGATCACGTCGCGGGTGATTTTGACCTTGATCGGCTCATCCACGCCCGGGCGGAGGATCGTCAATTCCACCTGGGTCCCCTTTTTGCCCCTGATCAGCGTCACCGCTTCATTGGCGCTCATGCCTTGAATGTTTTTGCCATCCACTTCCAGTATTTTGTCGTTGGCTTTCAAGCCGGCCTTTTCCGCCGGGCTTCCTTTAATCGGCGCGACGATGACGATGTAGCCGTCCCTTTCTTCGATCTGGGCGCCGATTCCTTCAAAGGAGGAAGAAATGCTTTCATGGAAACTTTCCGCTTCTTCCTTTGTCATGTAATCGGAATAGGGGTCGCCCACCGCTTCCACCATCCCGTTGATGGCGCCGTCGATCAAAGCCGATTCATCCACTTTCTCGATATACGAAGATTTGATCTGGTCGTATACATCATACAGCTTTTTGAATTCTTCCCGGTCCCGCACCTGGATCCTTTCCACGACTTTTTCATCGCCGAAAGACAAAGCGAAGGCCGTAATCCCCGCCGTCAGAAAGACCGTCAAAAACAGCAGCATGATGAAATGGAATTTTTTTATCGTAACCGTTTTTCCTTGGTCATCCATCTGTCCTTTTTTCTCATCTTCCATAGGATTTCACCACTTTCGACGATATGCTCATATACAAAAGAATATCATGTTTCATGAAAATTACAAACGATTAAATGGCCCTTGCCTGCTCGAAAAATTCCTCCAAGGTCCAGCCGTTTTTGTAGATCGTTTCCGCATATTCGCCGACGTACCGGTAGTGCCACGGTTCGTACATGTACCCGGTAATGTCTTCCTTTCCCTTCGGATAGCGCAGGATAAACCCGAACTTGTGGGCGTTTTTGAAAAGCCATTTTCCTTCCGGCGTTTCCTCGAATTTTTCATTCAATTGGAAGCCGTTGCTGGCGCTGGAGATATCCATGGCGAGCCCGGTCTGGTGCTCGCTTTGCCCCGGCACGGCAACGGCCTGCACCGCCAATTCCTTCCCCCTCTCCGCCACCTCCGCGTCAAACAGCTCCTTCTGCCGTTCGTACGACCGGTAGCCGGAGACGGCATACAGGCGGATTCCTTCCTTTGCCGCGGCCCGGAACATCCTTTCCAGGGCTTCGGCCGCTTCTTTGCGCATATAGCTTTTTTCGATGTCCCGGTCGCCGAAGGAAAAGGGGACTTTCGGCCTGACAAGATCCTTCGGTTTGTAGCCGGGAGGAAGGCTGTAGTCCTTGTTGACGATGATCAGGATGTTGTCCGGGTTTTTGATGACTTTTTGCCCGTTGATCACTTCGATTTCGTTGAACAGGCTGGCATCCAGCAGGATTTCCCCGCCCTCCCCTTCACCGGGCGCTCCGTTCCCCCCAGGATGTCCGCCGGTTTCTTCCGAAGGTTCGGCGCCGGTATCCGGTTGATCCTGGTTGTTTTCCTTTTGCTTTTGCTCTTGACCGGCCGTCCCGCCCGTTTCGCCCTTCTCTTTTCCCTTGGAAAAGAGGCCTTGGCAGGCAACGAGCAAAGGAATGGTCAGTAAAAGGATGAAAATTTTTCTCGTCAAAAAAATCCCCCGCTTCCCCGGCAGCATGCCGGTCCCGCGGCGCCGCGGCGCGGCTGCCGCATTCCGTCCGTGCCGGAATCATCCGTTTCTTGAATCGCATGAATAAATTTTATCACTGCCGAAATCCCTTGGGTAGAGTTATTTCCCGCCAAAAAAACAGGGCCGATCTTTTCCGATCGGCCGGGAAGATTTCATTCTTTGACAGCCGCCTCCAGCGCCACTTCGATCATATCGTTGAAGGTCGTTTGCCGCTCCTCGGCGGTCGTTTCCTCTCCGGTTAAAATATGGTCGCTGACGGTCAAGATGGAAAGGGCCTTCCTGCCGAATTTCGCCGCAAGGGTATACAGGGCGGCCGTTTCCATTTCCACAGCCAAGATGCCGTACTTCGCCCATTTTTCGTGCTCCGCATAATCGTCGTAGAAGAGGTCGGCGGTAAAGACGCTGCCCACCTTCAAATCCAGGCCCTTTTCCGTTCCGGCGTCATAGGCCTTCTTCAGCAATTCAAAATTGGCGGTCGGCGCGTAGTCGATCCCGTTAAAGATTTTCCGGTTTATGTACGAATCGGTGGAGGCGCTCATCGCCAATATGACGTCCCGCACCTTTACGTCTTTTTGGATGGCCCCGCAGGTGCCGACGCGGATCAGCTTCTGCACGTTGTAGCTCTGCATCAGTTCGGTAATGTAGATCGCGATGGACGGAACGCCCATGCCCGTCCCTTGGACGGAGATCCGTTTCCCTTTGTATGTGCCCGTATAGCCGTACATGTTGCGGACCTCATTGTAAAGCACCGGGTTTTCCAAAAAATTTTCGGCGATGTATTTCGCCCGAAGGGGATCCCCCGGCAGGAGCACCGTATCCGCAATTTCATGCGCTTTGGCGGCGATGTGAATGCTCATGAAAAAATCCTCCTTAAGAACGAATACTTTTTTCGTTTCCAATATACCATATTTTGCGCCGTTTGGTAGCCGGGAAAAGGAGGAAGGGAATGGATTTTGCGGTTCGTCCTTCGATCGCAACCATAAAAACCGACGGAAACCTTTGCGGCCGACAAAAGGGGGATACCGTTTCGGCCCGCCGGAAGGGGGGATTCGCCCCTCTTCCGGTTTCCGGAAGCAACCGTTTACCATTTCAACCGGAAACCGCCGGCCGGCCCATCCCGGGATGGAAGCGCGCCGAAAGCGTTGTCGGGAGGACGGAGCCGCCCCTCCGGCAGAAAGTCTCCCCTCCGATGTTTGCCTTTTCGTGCCTGCCGGCCGGACGGAGGAAAAATCGCGGCCGTCCCAAATGGAAATCCCTCCGGCAGGGCCCCGGCCGGTATAAGGCAAGCAGGGTCACCGCGGTTCCAAAAAGAAAGTTCCCCGGCAAAGGAAAAAAGGAAGGCCGAACGATCAGCCTTCCGCAAAGGGCGGGGCGCCTCCTGGGAGGCCATCCGGCCGGATCCCCTTCATTATTTTTGAAAGTGCCTGACGATGGCCTCCAATTTTTTCAGCACTTCTTTCATCTTTTTCCTGTAGGTGTTTTCCCCGAACAACTCATACAGACGTTTATAATCGTTATACATATCCAAGAGCATGTCGATATCCGCCATATCCTTTTTCCGCTCCGGCTTCTGCGGCGGATTATTCCGCAATTGGGGGTGCAAAAGAAATTTTTTTGCCTTTTGTTCGTCGGCGATGTAAATCAGCTCTTCTTCCGATGCCTCGAGCCATTCCCCGTCCTTCAGCCGGGACAACTCATAGATCAAATCTTCCCATGCGGAATTTTTATACCGCCAAATCTCGGCGCGGAAACCGATGACAACGAACAGATCGCTGCCGTAGCCTTTTACATGGACGATGTCCCCGAATTGGAACCGATAATCGATATGGACGTTTTCTTTTTGCGCCAATTCCGCATCTTCATCGGCCGGGGACAATTGGTCCTCCCGGTACAGTTCCTCGCGGTTGTGAAGCCGGTAAAACCACTGGCCTTCCACCAGATGGACGTTGACGATTTTCCCGAAAATCTCCTCGTTCCGGCCCGTGACGTAATCCCCGATTTTATATTTCGCCATCCTTCCCTTCGTCATTGCCCCCACTCTTTCTCCTCAATCTTTAAACCATTATATGCACATCGGAAAAAAATGAGAAAGGGGGGCCGGCCGGGAAAACGGGAAGTCGGATTGCGGACGTTCCGTCCGGCCGGGGGCCACAGCCGGAGATGATCAGATTCCTTCGTCCATATCCCGCTCCCATTCCCTATAAAGCGCCCAGGCCCGGTCAAAGACGTCCATCGAAGGCAAATATTCCCCGTTCAGTTCCAGATAGCGGGAAATCTCATCGAATTTCCTGGATTGTTTCGGAAAGCCGTGGTCCCGGTAGACATTTTCCGCGAACCGGGCCAATTCGTCCTTTCCTCCCGGATTCCGGTATCGCATGAGAAAATGATAGAAGGATTTTGCCATCGCATCTCCCGTCCGTCAAAATTCTTTTTTATCTATCCTATCACAATTCCGGCCGGATCGGGGGAGGAAAGGGGCTCCTTCTTCAATTTTTCCGCGATGTCGCGGGCGATCCATACCCCGCAGGCGCTGGCCTGGGCCAGGCCGCGGGTGATGCCCCCGCCGTCCCCGCCGATATACAGATTGGCGATTTCCGATTCAAACCGGTCGTTCAACACCGGACGGGCCGAATAAAATTTCGCTTCCACCCCGTAAAAAAGGGTATGTTCGGAGGCGATGCCGGGGAGCACCCGGTCGAGGGCCTCCGTCATTTCCATGATGCTTTTCAGCGTATTGTAGGGAAGCACGAGGGACAAATCCCCGGGAACGGCTTCCTTCAGCGTCGGTTCGATGAACCCTTCCCGGATCCTTTTCTCCGTCGAACGCCTTCCTTTCAGCAAATCCCCGTACTTTTGCACGATGATCCCGCCGCCCGAAAGGATGTTGGCCAACCGGGAGATGGCGTGGGCGTATTCATTCGGCTGGTCGAAGGGTTCGGAAAATTGGTGGGAAACGAGGATGGCAAAATTGGTGTTCGGGCTTCCCAAGGACGGGTCCTGATAGCTGTGGCCGTTGGCGAGCATCGTCCCGGAATGGTTTTCCACCACCACATGGCCGGAAGGGTTGCTGCAAAACGTCCGGACCGTCGTCCCAACCGAGGATCGGTAGATCAATTTTCCTTCGTACAAATGGCGATTGATCTCCTCCATAACGATGTTGGACGTTTCCACCCGGACGCCGATGTCCACCTGATTGGACAGCATCTTCAAGCGCCGCTTTCTCATGATTTCCGTCAGCCAGGCGGAGCCGTCCCGGCCGGGGGCGAGCAGGATCTTTTTGGCCGTGACCGTCCCGCCCGACTTCAGGCGGACGCCCCGGGCGACATATTTTTCTCCCGTTTTGACCGTTTCGATGTCTTCCACTTCCTGCCCGAACATCATCTCCACATGGTCTTTCAAGTATTCGTAGATGCTTTGCAAAATCCGGATATTTTCCTCCGTCCCCAAATGGCGGATTCGGGCCCGCAGGAGTTTAAGCCCGGCGGCGTAGGCCCGCCTTTCGATCTTCCTGATTTCCTCCGTGTCGGGATCGGTGATCTCCGTCGGCGCGCCGTGCTTCAAATTGATGGCGTCCACGTACTTGATCAATTCCAAGACGGTGGAATTCGGGAGATAATCGTTCAGCCATCCGCCGTATTCGCTCGTGATGTTAAATTTTCCGTCCGAATAGGCGCCGGCGCCGCCGAACCCGGCTGTGATCGAACAGGCCGGCAGACAGCCGGCAAACTTCTTCTTCCCGATGGCCGGCGGGCACTTCCGGATCTTCCCTTCCAAAATCGGACAGCGCCTCCGGTAGATATCATGCCCCTTGTCGATCAGCAGCACTTTCGCTTCCGGATGCTTCAATGTCAATTCGTAGCAGGCAAAAATCCCCGTCGGTCCCGCACCGACGACGATCACGTCATAATCGAAGCTCATCCGCCATTCCTCCCATCATGCGCAGGTCGTTCGTAAATTTAATGTCACAATAAAAATGTTACCGGATAAAACCGGCAAAATCAATATTATTTACGAATATTATAGATTTATATTTATACAATGTTCGTGTTTTTATCCGGCTGTCCGCGGTGAACCGGTCCCCTTTTCCGGATTCCGTTTCCCTTTTTATCCGTCCCTGTGATAAAATAGGGCTGTTTCCAAAGAGCCTGCCACGCGGAACAGGAATGGGCGGCCCCGCATCGGAAAAATTTTTTCCGAAAATGATCCGGGCTTCCCGTTCACCGGGAGATCCCCCGCATCTCTCGCCGCCGGTCAAGACATTTCCCGGCGATGGCCCGCGCCAAAACCGGGTTCCGCGCGGCGCAAGGGAACCGAACGCTCACCGGAAAGGAGTGGAAACCGCATGCTCCCGGAGGAATTTGTGGAAAAAATGCGCGCACTGTTGAAAGAAGAAGCCGAACCTTTTCTGGAAAGCCTGGCCGGAGAAAAAACCGCCGGCCTGCGGATCAACCCCCTCAAGGTCGACGAAGAAACATGGAAGAGGATCAGCCCTTTTCCTTTGGAGAAGATCCCTTTTGTCACGGGCGGCTACTACTTTTCCCCGCGGAACGACAGGCCGGGTAAACATCCGTACCACGCGGCCGGCCTATATTACGTGCAGGAACCGAGCGCCGGTTTTCCGGCGGAGGTGCTGGATGCGAAGCCCGGGGACAGGGTGCTGGATTTGTGCGCTTCCCCCGGCGGAAAATCGACGCAGATCGCCGGCCATTTGCAAGGGAAAGGCATCCTTATCGCCAACGAAATATCCGGCAAGCGGGCGAAGGTTTTATCGGAAAACGTCGAACGAATGGGGATCAAAAATTGCATCGTGACGAGCGAAACCCCGGAAAAACTGGCCAAACGCTTTCCGGAATATTTCGATAAAATCCTGGTCGACGCTCCCTGTTCCGGGGAAGGGATGTTCCGGAAGGATCCGGAAACCACCATCTACTGGTCGCCGCGATTTGTGAAGAAATTGGCCGAGACCCAGTACCGGATTTTGGAAAAGGCCTTCGTGATGCTCCGGGAAGGGGGGACGCTGGTCTATTCCACCTGCACCTTCTCCCCGGAAGAAAATGAACAGGTGATCGAACGCTTCCTCCACCAGCACCCGGAAATGGAGCTGGTGGAGATCGAGAAAATTTCCGGCATTGCCGACGGAAGACCGGAATGGTCGAAACACGGTTCCCCCGAGCTCGCGAAATGCGCGAGAATCTGGCCCCACCTGGTCAGGGGCGAGGGGCACTTCGTCGCCAAAATGGTGAAAAAAGAAGGAGAGGGAAGCCGTTTCCCCTTTAGGGAAATGAAAGGAACGGTTTCCGGGGGAAAATTGAAGGACTTTTACGAGTTTCAAGACCGGTATTTAACCGATGTGGATTTTTCCCGGTTTTTCCTCCTCGGCCACCGGCTTTACGCCCTCCCGGAAGGATGTCCGGATCTGAAGGATTTGCGGATCCTGCGGGCGGGGATCCACCTCGGCGACATGAAAAAAAACCGTTTTGAGCCGAACCACGCCCTCGCCCTCGCCTTGAAACGGGAAAATGTGAAACGGTCGTTGAACTTCTCCTCCGAGGAAAAGGACTGGGAAAAATTTTTAAAGGGGGAAACGTTAAAGGGGATCGGCCAGGACGGCTGGATCCTGATCACGGTGGACGGCTTCCCGCTCGGCTGGGGGAAGGAGGTCCAGGGGACGATCAAAAATTATTATCCGAAGGGATTGCGGATCATTTACTGAAGGAGGCCGGGAAGGATCCCGCGCCGGATCGCGCCATCCGCCGAAGGAAAGGGGAGTTCCGGATAAGCCCCGATTCACGGGAGATCGGACAAGCGGCTTAGAAACACAGAAAGTCATAGATCAACCGGGCGGGCATTTCAGCGTCCAAACCTGTCCTCGCGGCGGGTTTATCGATGGCCTGTTCCCGGCCGGAACGTCGGGGAGGTTAAACCGGGGCTCGCGGTTTCTCCATGGCTTGTCCTCCCAACCGGGGCTTCAACCTTCGGCCGCGTTTTGCCGCGGAAAAAACATGGGAAAAATTCCCCGCACATGCCGGGGCGGCCATGGGGCCGGCAGCCGGCAAGAACCGCAAAAATCGCGGGGGAAAACGATCAATGGGGATGTTTCATGCATTGCGCAAAGTAAGCGCTTAACAAAATAAGAATTACCGTGATGAGCCAAGCGATACGGCCGGAAAATCGGAACCAAAAGCGAATGAATGCACGGCCCCGATCAGCGGCAAAAAAAGCGGGGGCAAAAACTTCTTAAAATCCTGCCCTTTCCTTTTTGCCATGGCCGACGGTGATGAAAAGGACGACAGTCGGTAAAGCAAGGACTGACGGTATCATTCCAGCCCCCGATTCCCGCTTTCCTTCGGAAGCGGGCAGGCCGTGCACGAAAGGGAATGATGCCCGCCGCGTCCGTCTCATTCCTCATCCGGCGTGCCGTAGAACTCCGCTTTGAAGGCGGCAAACGCCTTCTCACCGATCCTTTCGTACCCCTCCCGGTTCGGATGGAAGGAATCCCCGGCGAGAAAATCCCTTTGCCCGCTGCGGAAAATGCCGGCGATGTCCACGAACCGGACGGATTCGTACCGGGACGCCGTCCTTTCCGCGGCACGGTTCCAATCCCCGACGATCCCGTTTAGGGCCTCCATCTCCGGAAGCCGGGATGCGAAGGGATTATACAGGCCGATATAGAGGATGGCGGCCCGGGGATTGACGTCCTTCAATCTCCGGAGAATTTCGTTCAGCCTCTCTTCAAACAGCTTCCGTTCGCTTTCGAAGATTTCCAGATTGAACGTCCGGAAGCTTTCCTTCGCGGCCGCCACCAGGTCATTGCCTCCGATGGAAAGGCAGATCAGGTCGGCTTCCTTGACCGCCCGGACCACCCTTTCCTCCTTCAGCATGCTCAGGAGCCCCCCGGACGTCAAACCGTTCACCGCAAAATTTTGCGCGGAAACCTTTCGGATCCCCCGCAACCCTTCCATCTTCCGCTCCAGAACGGGCAAATACCCCCCTTGCCCGGATTCATCCCCCGTCCCTTTGGTCAGGGAGTCCCCGAGGGCGGCAATTTGGACGGAGACCGGAAAAAAATCCGCCGGGATGCCGCCTTTCAGCAGCCGTTTTTCCGCGCCGGCCCATTCCGCGCCGTGATGCAGACCGGCCTGCCCCCGGCCGGAACAGCCCGGAAGGAGGACAAAGGAAAGGATTAAAACGGCGGATATGGCGATTCGAACGGCCCGCAAAGGGCAAGATCTCCTCATTCCAATCATTTTTTCCACCACGGATTCATGGGTAAAAAAAATCCGGTTTCCCCGGATCGTCACTCGTTCAACAAAACCTTTATGTCATGGAGGATTTCATCATAAGGAACGTCCAAACCGTCATAATATTTGACGATGACCCCTTTTTGGTTCACCAAATAGAAATCGGTGCCGTGGATCACTTGATCGTCGTTTTTCGGCTTGTACACATGGGTTTTGAAAACATCCTTGGCGAACTGTTCGATGTGTTTTTGCGCGTACCCCGTCAAAAAATGCCAATCGGACTGGTCTTCCGTAAACTTCGCCGCATATTCCTTCAGTTTTTCCGGCGTATCCACTTCCGGATCGACGCTGAAGGAAACCAGTTCCACGTTTTTCAGCCCTTCCTCCCTGATCTTTTGCTGCAGCCTGGCCATATTGGCCGTCATCGGCGGACAGACCGTTTCGCAACTGGTAAAAATAAAATTGGCCACCCAAACCTTTCCTTTCAAGTCGTCCAAGGATAAAGGTTCGCCGTTTTGATCCGTATACTCAAAGGAATCGACCGGCCAATTTTTGGCATTTTTGATTTTTTCCCTGCCGCAACCGGCGATCAGGATGGACAGGGCAAGCATCGCCAAGGCAAACAAGATCATCTTTCTGCGTGTCAATTTTCTCCCCCCGATCTTTTCCATTTTACCATAGAATCAGGGAAAACTTTCGGATGCCCGGCCGCCATTCTTGACAAAAATTTGACAAACAAGAAGAAGGGGAATCCTTCTTTCGGAAAAGATCCCCCTCCCTGCCGGTCCGCCCCCTGCGGAATCGACTTGCGAACCCGGGCAGCCAAAGGAAACATGCCTTACGGGACACGGGCCGAAAAACGGACGGTTTTCACCGGGCTACTCCGCATAGTACATGAAGCCGATCGCCCCCGGGCCGGTATGGATGCTGATGACCGGGGTCGTCTTTTCCACCGGGATTTCCAGATGGGCGAAACGCTCCAGAATTTTTTCCTTCAAGCTTTTGGCGAGCTCAAGGCCTTCCGCATGGACGATGCCGATGCCTTTGACCGTCTTTCCCATCGTTTCGCGGATGAAGGTTTCCATTAAATGTCTGACCGCCTGGCGGTGGCTTCTGGCGTTGGTGACCGGGGTGTAGACGCCGTCTTCCAGGGAGGCGATCGGTTTAATGTTCAACAGGGAACCGAGCAATGCCTTCCCCTTCCCGATCCGGCCGCCCTTCACCAAGTTTTCCAGGGTGTCGACGACCACGTACAATTTCGTCTTCTGCCGGATGTCTTCCATCCTGCGGATGATCCTTTCCATCGGCAGGCGCTCCATCGCCAATTTCGCCGCCTCGACCACCTGGAAGCTCGAGGCCTTTGAGATGAAAAAGGAGTCGATGACCTTCACTTTTCCGCGAAAGGCTTCCGCGGCCATCCGGGCGGTTTGGATGGTGCCGCTCAATTTTCCCGACAAATGGATGGACAACACTTCATGCCCTTCCTTCGTCAGCTTTTCATAAATTTGCGAAAAGGCGGCAAAAGAAGGTTGGGACGTTTTCGGAAGTTCATCCGCTTCCTTCATCATGTGCAGCAATTCATCGGGAGATAGATCCACGCCGTCCAAATATGATCTTCCGTTCACGTGAATATGCAACGGAATCACATGGATCCCATAGCGGCGGAGGGTTTCCCTGTCCAGATCCGCCGTGGAATCGGTAACAATTCGAATACCTTTCAATTCATTCACATCCTGTCTGTTCATTTTTCCTTTACGCCCGCAGGGGATTTGTCATTCCTCCTCCGCCGGCCGGATGCACGCCTCGCTTTCGTTTTTCGGAGAATTGACGGCCGGAGATACTTCGTAGGCGCAAAACAAATTCTCCGGCGCCGTTTTTAACAACGGGCGGACCTCCGGAAAGGGCTTGCTTTTGTCCAGCCAGGCGGCGATTTCTTCCCGGACGGTGAAGATCGCGGGCATGCGGTCATGGATCTCCCCCAATTCCCCGTTGGCGGGGACGGTGATGATCGTGCACGTCGGGAGGCCGCCCGCCTCCCCGTCGTTTTTGTCCCAAAGCCCGGCAAAGGCGAAGGGCTTTCCGTCCTGTTTCACGATGCGGTATGGCCGCTTCTTTCCGCCCTCCTCTTTCCATTCATAGTACCCGTCGGCAAAAATGATGCATCGCCGCTTATCCAAAAGATGCTTAAAGCTCGCCTTTTCCTCGAGGGATTCGGCGCGGGCGTTGATCAGCGGCTTCCATTTTTTCGCATCCTTCACCCAAAACGGCACGAGCCCCCACTTCAAATAACCCGCCTTGTATCCTTCCGCCGCCTTGACCGCCGACAGCACCTGCTGGGACGGGGAAATATTAAAGCGCGGCACGTACTCTTCCGGAAAGAAGGACAGCTGAAACAGCGCCATCAACTGTTCGGCATCGGCGGTCAACGTGAACCTTCCGCACATGTTCACTCCTCCCTTCCGCCGGAAAGGGATCCGGGATCCTTCTTCACATAAACGAGAAATTCATAATCATAGGGATTTTTTTCATCCTTGATCCCTTTCGTCCGGGATGCGAGTTTCCATTCCCGCCAATCCGTTTCCGGGAAAAAGGCGTCCCCTTCAAAGTCGTGGTGAATGCGGGTAATGTAGAGCCGTTCCGCATAAGGGAGCAATTGCCTGAAGATCTCCGCTCCGCCGATGACGAAAATCTCCTCCTTCGCGCCGGCGGCGTAATCCAGGAATTCATCCAAACGGCGGAAGACGGTGCAGCCGGGCGGATGAAAACGGGCATTTTTCGTCAGGACGATGTTTTTCCTGCCCGGCAGAGGTTTTCCGATAGCCTCGAAGGTCTTCCTTCCCATGACGACGGGGCGTCCCATCGTCGTCTTTTTAAAATAGCGCATGTCTTCGGGCAAATGCCAGGGCAGCTGATTCTTCTTTCCGATGACCCCCTTCCGGTCCATGGCGGCGATGAAGGAAATCATACGCTGACTTCCCCCTTGATGTGGGGGTGGGGATTGTAATTTTCCAATTGAAAATCTTCGTAGCGGAAATCGAAAATATTTTTTACCGCCGGGTTGATTTTCATGACGGGCAACGGGCGCGGTTCCCGGGTCAGCTGCAATTTCACCTGGTCGATATGGTTGAGGTAAATATGGGCATCCCCGATGGTATGGATAAATTCACCGGGCTTCAGGCCGCAAACTTGGGCGATCATCATCGTCAACAAGGAATAGGAGGCGATGTTGAACGGCAGCCCCAAAAAGACGTCGGCGGACCGCTGGTATAATTGGCAGGAAAGCTCGCCGTTGGCCACGTAAAATTGAAAAAGAACATGGCAAGGCGGCAGCTTCATTTTCGGCAAATCCCCCACGTTCCAGGCGCTGACGACGAGCCTGCGGGAATCCGGATTCCGCTTGATTTCTTCGATCACTTCGCTGATCTGGTCCACCGTCCTTCCGTCCGCCGTTCGCCAGGAACGCCACTGATGCCCGTAAATCGGGCCCAGATCGCCGTTTTCATCGGCCCATTCATTCCAAATCCGCACGCCGTTTTCCTGCAGATATTTGACGTTGGTATCTCCGCGCAAAAACCATAGAAGTTCGTAAATAATCGATTTCAGATGCAATTTTTTCGTCGTCAAAAGGGGGAATCCCGCGCGGAGGTCAAAGCGCATCTGATAACCGAAGATGCTGATCGTCCCCGTGCCGGTCCGGTCCGCCTTTTTCACCCCGTTTTTTAAGATGTGTTCGCAAAGCTCCAAGTACTGTTTCATCCGTCGCCACTTCCTTTATTCCTTTCCTTTTCCTGATCCGTATCGGTCTTCCTTAAGGCATTCCCCGCCGGTCCCGCGGTTATCCCGCCCGGCACAGAAAGGATGTGACGGGAACGGAAGGAAAATAAGCCGGGGTCCGGGGATGCCTTTTCCTCCTTGTCCTGAAAAATTGCCGCCGGATTGTCCTGCCCGGCTTGAGGCCGGCCATCCGGCGGTTCCCTTTCCCCGACATACCGCGGAAATCGCGAATGAAGGCGGATTTTCGGGAAAGAAAAGCGGCTCCCGGCGGACGGGCGCAAACCCCGGAGCCGGACCGCTCGAACCCGTTATTATTCTCTAATTATAACATGAACCATCGCCTGATTCTATGAAAAAAAGAAATCCCCGGAACCCGCCTTCTCGGGGAAGATTCAATGCTAGAGAATAGGGCGGAAGCGGAGGCGGATTTATCGGACCGCCACTTCTTCTTCCTGATGGGTATGCAGCTTGCCCTCTTCTTTTTCCACATGGATCGTGATCCGGTAATTTCCTTTTTCCGGGAAGGTGTAGGAGGCCTTGTACGCGCCCTTCGCTGCCTCGGCGGCCGGGACCATTTCCTTTTGCGAGGCGCCGGTGCCGGCGATCTCCAACGTCACTTTCGCCTTTTCCAGCGGCGCGCCGTCCTTTTGGACATGGACGGTCAAGTCCGTTTCCTTCCCTGCGGTGATGGGATCTTCCTTCATCAGGTGGATGGCGACCTGCCCTTCGTCCCCTTCATGGCCCTGATGGCCGGCTTCTCCCGTCTCGCCGCTGCCGACGGTGATGTTTTTCTTCGGCATGGTGTGCATGCCCCTCGCCGTTACATGGACTTGAACGGTATAGACGCCGTCGGCGGCGAAGGTCGTTTCCGCCGTATAGGAGCCGTCCCCGTTATTTTTTGCGTCGAGCATGCTGCTGTCGTCTTTCGCCCCTTCCTTCCATATTTCAAATTTTACTTCATCGGCGTCCTTTACCTTTTCTTTCCCCTGGGTCACGACGGCCCGCAATTCCACTTTCTCCCCGGGATCGGATTTTTCCGGGACCTCGAGGGCCACATCGATCATTTCCCCCCGGTCCCCATCGTGGCCTTCCTCTTCTTTTCCGCAGGCGCCAAGGAACAGAATGGCCAGCAATACGGCCATGATTCCGGCAAATTTTTTCATTCGGTTCATCCCCCTCGGTTTCTTTTTTCGGGCTTTTTAAAATGCCCCGTACGGTCCTGTTCATCCGTGCCGGCAATGGCGGGCTTCCCCGCCCATCCTTCGCATCAGTTCTTCGGCCGCTTCCTTGAAAGAATACACCTTGCCCCCGAACCCTTTCACAAAATTTTCCGCATGTTCCCTCCATTCAAAGGGAAGCAGCTGGGGCTGGCAGCAGCCGATATGTACCGGCGTATCCATCACGTAGGCGGCAAGGAACGCGCTGATCGTCGTTTGCCTGAGAAAATCGTAACAGATGGCCTGGATCACCTCATCTTCGCACTGATGCCAGCGGATCAGGCCGCAATGGGCGCAGCAAAACACCTCGATCCGGTTGTCGGGCAGGATGAGGCGGAAGGAGAGCCGTTCGTTGATCCTCCGGCTGCAGTACGCACATTCATTGCCGGATGCCCCCGCGGATTGCCCGTTGTCCCGGAGGGCGACGCCGCCGAAGGTTTTGACGATCATCCCCTCTTCGATCAGCGGCTTCAAATCCCGGTGGATCGTCATTTCCGAAACGCCGAACCGTCGGCTTAATTCGGAAATTTTCAAATAGCCCTTCTGCAAAATCAGCTCCTTGATTTTATTCCTGCGTTCCGCCGCCAGCACCGGAAATCCCCTCCCTTTCCCTTTGGCTGTGATGTTCAGTTTTGTTATTTTTTAACATTTTTTCACATTTTATAACTTCATTATGATGGATTTTCCTTCCGCCATCAATATGGAAAATGTGGACATTTTTTGAAAATCAATGAAAAAGCCCGCGGTCCCTGCCAGAAACCCCGGCCGGAACCCACGGGCTTTTGCGGCGGTCGATTTCCCCCGCCGAAATCAACGCATATCCAACCAAAGCCGACGCCGGCTTCAGCAATATTCGTCGAACAATGCGACGAGATCGGCGGTGATTTCCTCCACGCTCCGGTATTCGATCTCTTCCCTCGGAATAAAGCGGACGAGTTTTCCGTCCTTCAAAAGGGCGAAGGAAGGCGACGAAGGCTCGCATCCGGTAAAGTATTCCCGCATTTTTGCCGTCGCCTCCCGGTCTTGACCGGCAAACACCGTCACGAGATGATCGGGCCGTTTCTCCGTTTCCGAAAGGGCCCTTATCGCCGCCGGCCTGGCCAATCCGCCGGCGCAGCCGCAAACCGAATTGACGGCGACAAAAACGGTTCCCGCCGCCTCCTTCATGAACCGCTCCACTTCCTCGGCTGTCAACAGTTCCTTGAAACCGGCCTTCACCAATTCTTCCCGCATCGGTTTTACGATTTGCCGCATGTATTCTTCATATGCCATGGACATGGCGACCGCTCCTTTCGTTCCTTTTTTCGCGCTTTTTGCGTCAAGTCTTTTTCCTCGCCTCGGTCATCCGCTTCCAAACGGATCCCGGGCCTTCCTGTCCGCCCCGGATCCGTTCGATGGCCATTTTCACTTGGAGGGCGACTTCAAACTCCGAATCGTTTTCCGCTTCCTGCAAAGCGGGCAAGGCCCGTTCGTCTCCGGTTTCATAGAGGAACATCGCCGCCCGCCAGCGGACGAGCTTGCTCGGGTCCTTCAACGCCTCGATCATCGCGTCCTGGGCCTCCGCATAGCCGAGGTCGCTCAAACAATCCCCCGCCGTCCGGCGGACGGCGACGTTTTTATCCTTCAAAGCCTCGTAAATATAAGGCAAGACGGCTTTGTCCTTGATCATGCCCAAATATACGACGGCCAGCCTCCGGATCGAAGGCTTCTCATCGGCCAGCGCCTTCCGCAAAACGGGCAAATCCTCCAGGGACGGCTCGGCCATCTGTTCGAGCAGGCGGTAGCGTTCCCGCCAATCGGGATGATCCAGCATTTCCGGCACGAGCTTGATATACTTGGGGCGGTACGTCTCCATCCCCTTGGCTTTTTTGACCAGCTCCTCCAAACGTTCCTCGGGGTAAGCCGCCTGCAGCTCTTCCACGACCGTCCTGCCGATTTCATCGAAATCCCCGTAACGGACCCCCTTTTCCACCCACTTCCGCAACAGGACGATGTTGTCGCCGGGGAGCTGGGCTTCCGTTGCCGCCTTCGCGAAGATCTCCGGCAGGCCGTAACGCCTTTCTTCCGCGGCGTCGGTTAATTTCACCTGCATCGGGATCCCTTTAAAATATTGGACAAACACCTGCACGGCGCCAAACTTTTCGGCCGGCGCCGGCTCCTTCCCGCCTGAGGCCGCTTCCGCTTCCCCGAATATTTCCCGGATCTCCGCCAAAATCGCCGGCCATTCATGCTTGGGGTTCCGTTCGACGGCCAAAAAGTCGGCGACGTGATAAACCCCCTTCACCCCTTCGATGGCGAGAATTGCTTTGATCTTTTCCGGCGCTTGGTCCATCGTCTCCTTTTTATAATTGTTCCGCTCCCCCCTGGGAAGCTCCTCGTCCAATATGACCTTCATCGTATTCGGACTCGGGGTCGGTTCAATACGGACGATTTTCATCGGACATCCTCCTTTTCAGAAAATTCCCTCTGGCCCCCGCGCGGATTCGCCGCCTGCCGTACTTTGCTGAAGCGGGCCTTTCCTCCGGCTATTTTTTGTCAACCGGGAAAATCGATCAGGCGGTGCAAGGCGCGGACGGCATCGATGATGGCATCGACCATTTCGGGAATCCGGTCCGCTTCCTCTTCGAAGAGCGGCTGCTTCCGCTTGAGCAGGTACTGATGAAAGGCGGAATGCTGGCTGATCGTTTTTTCCCAATGGATATAGTATTCGTGGGAAAATTGCTCGTGGAGAAATTTGTCGACCCGTTTCCGCAGCACCTCGTTGAAATCTTCATACATCCGCAAATAGAGATTAAATTCCGCTCCCCCTTCCTGTTGGAGCGGGTACCATTCGGAGGCCATCTTCCAAAGATCGGCGTGGAACTCCGCTTTAATCTCCAGCTTATCCCCGTTGTACACATGGATTCTCTTGGCCTGGGGGGCGAGGTTCAACGAAAAAAGGAGGGAAAAGGTCCTGGACATATCGGCCAGGTTGATGAGATCGTTCCTCTCCTTAATTAATATTTCCCCCTGCATGTCATAATCATATAAATACCCTTCCAGAATGACTTTCATATTTTCATAGGCTGTCGGATCAAACATTCGACCGGTCTCCTTTTAGAATGAATTCCGCGGCAAAGGGCCGTTTCTCCCATTTTTCCCTATCGCCATTTTAAAAATATCGTAAAAATGATGCAAAAAATCTTTCCATTCCTTGTATTTATGATTTAATTAAAATATACATCATTTTTCCGCAAGTTAAAATTCCGGAGAAGGGGATTCATCGTGAAAGATTTGAAGATACTCATCCTGTACGCCAGTTACGGCAACGGCCACAAGCAGGCCGCCTATGCCCTTGAACAGGAATTTTATCGGCAAGGTGCCCAAAAGGTCATTTTGTCGGATGTATATATTGAATCATACCCGAAATTCGCGAATTTTACCCGCACCCTTTACGAAAAAAGCTATAAGCCTATCGGCTTGCCAATCTACAAGGCGTTCTATTACGGGACGGACAGATATTCCCGGAGCGGCCTCGCCTATTTGAGCCAGTTCATCGGCTTGAAGCGGATCAGGGAGATCATCGAAAGGGAGCGGCCGGACGCCATCATCACCACTTTCCCGATCCTTTCGGCGCCCAAGCTCGGCAGCACGGAACAATATGCGATCCCGACCTATACCGTGATCACCGATTACTGCCTGCATTCCTTTTGGATTCATCCCAATATCCACCGCTATTTTGTCAGTTCCGACAAAGTCGGGGAAGAGCTTCACAAGTTGGGGGTGGCGCGGGAAAAGATCGTCGTTTCCGGGATCCCGATCCGCGCTTCCTTTGAATCGGAGCCGGATGTGGAAAAATTTTACGGAACCTATCCGGTCGATCCCGCAAAAAAAATTGTCACCGTTGTCGCGGGAGCCGTCGGCCAGCTGCGCAATGTGGAAAAACTGGTGCCGGAAATCCTGGAAAACCGGGATATCCAGGTGATCGTCATTTGCGGCAACAACGAAAAGCTTTACCAGAAGATCGTCCCCCTGAAGGAGGAATACCCCGGACGCTTGACCGTTTTCGGCTACGTGGAAAACATCCACGAGATATTGGCCGCCTCCTATTGCGTCATTACGAAGCCGGGGGGAATCTCCATCACGGAAGCGGCGGCGATGAAGGTTCCGTTGATTTTTTTCAAACCCGTTCCCGGCCAGGAAAGGGAAAATGCCGAGTTTTTCCAGGCGTCGGGGGCGGCCTTCGTCACCTACCATCTTTCGGAAATCAAAGAGAAAATCAATTGGCTGCTGCGGGACGGAAACAAGCAGCGGGAGATGAAAAAGGCGATGGAACGGATCTACAAACCCCACGCCTCCGGAACGATCGTCTCCGAGGTGATCCGTTCCCTCGAAAACCGTCTCCCCTATCCTAAAACGGCAGCCTCCAAAGAAAAATAAAACCGGCCCCGCCCTTTCGGCGGCGGCCGGATATTTTTATTCCTTCATGGGAAAGATGGATAAAAAAAGGAGGGGAAACCCTTGGAATACCTCACGGCCGTCGAACGGAACCGCCAGGGGGAGATCATCAATTTCCAAACTTCCGAAGGAAGGATCATCTCCTACCGCAAAGCGGCGGAGGAAATAAAAAACGGGAAGATCGGCCGGGCGCAAGTCCTGCCGGATGGTTCCGGCCTGCCGAAAATTGTCCCCGACGATCCCGAGGACCAGGACTTTGCCGGCTATCCTCCCATTTTTTAGCAATAAAAATCGGCGATCCCGCCGATTTTTGATTTTTATTCGAGCCTCATTTGGAATTGTTTCAACTCGTTCAACCGTTCCGGATTTTCCTCGAAATATTGGACCAGATCCCCGATCCTGTCGATCGCGTTCCAGCTCAGATGATGTTCGATCCCTTCCACGTCCCGGTAAATATTTTCCTCGTCCACCCCGATCATCTGCAAAAATTGTTCCAGCAAATCGTGGCGGTAAACCAGCCGTTTCCCGATCTTTTTCCCTTTCGGGGTGAGGACGAAGCCCCGGTATTTTTCATATACCAAATATTCGTTTTTATCGAGTTTCTGAACCATTTTCGTGACCGATGAAGGATGGACGGACAGCGCGTCGGCGATATCGGAAACCCGGGCATAGCCTTTCGTTTCGATCAGCAAATAAATTTGTTCGATATAATCTTCCATGCTCGGTGTCGTCATATCTCTTTCCTCCAAGACGAACATCGGCCCGTTTTTCGGACATGGGCCCGTTATTATCTAAAGTGTACTATAGAAAAGGAGCGGGAACAAGGAGATAATGCAAAAAATGGCGCGGCAAAAGAATTTTAAAATTATTTCCTCCAACTTCCTTGACTTTGCCGATCGGTTCATGTATAGTTGAGTTAATCAAAACTGAATATCCTCCGCTTTGAAGTAGAAGATATTCCGGTATCCTCCACTTCGAATGGGAAGATATTTTAGTTTTTGATTGAAATTCTGTTGCACGTGCAAGTGCTCGATATTTAGGAGGAAAAAAAATGCAAACCGGTAGAGTAAAATGGTTTAACAATGAGAAAGGTTACGGATTTATCGAAGTGGAAGGTGGGGGCGACGTCTTCGTACACTTCACCGCCATCCAAGGCGAAGGGTACAAGACGCTGGAAGAAGGTCAAGAAGTTTCCTTTGAGATCGTGGAAGGAAACCGCGGACCTCAAGCAGCGAACGTGGTAAAATTATAAACGCAACCGAAGACAAATTCCAATAGATAAAACCGGCCGGCTGAGCCGGCTTTTTTTATGTCCGCATTTCCATATCCGCATTTCGTGACCGAACGTCCGGGCCACGAATCGCGAAGCGGCTCCCCTTTGACCGGCTGGCCGGGCCGGCCGCCCGATCCCCGGCCCGGCGGGGATGACCGGGCGATCGGAAGATTCGGACCCGGCCGCCGTCCCGATTTTCCTTCCGATTCCGCGATCCCGGGGTCCGCCGCAGACGGGTGGGATTCAAAGGGGAGAAAAGACGAACAGCCTTCCCGGCCTGCCGTCCTTTCCCGCGCCCGGGCTTGGCCAGGTCCGATTTTCCCCAAAAGGAAACAAACGAAAGAACGGGGCCCTTCCCGACGGGCCGCGTCTTTGCAGCCGGACCCCTCCCCGAACCGCCGTCCGGAGAAGGACGGCTTCCGGCGCCCCTTCAGGGAATCCCCGTCATTTCGCGGGGACGTTTTCCGCGGCCAGCTGGGCTTCCATCCCTTTTCCCCGGGTCAAATTAAAGATCAGGTTCAAAAGGATGGCCGTCAGGCTGCCGATGACAATCCCGTTGGAAGTGATGATTTGCAAGGCCCCGGGCAGCCGTTCGAACAGATCCGGGGCAACGGTGACGCCCAGGCCCATGCCGATGGAACAGGCCATGACCAATAAATTTTCCTGTTTCGAAAAATCCACCGTGCTCAACATTTTAATGCCGTAGGCGATCACCATCCCGAACATGGCCATCATCGCCCCGCCCAATACCGATGCCGGGATGATCGTCGTCAAAGCCCCGAGCTTCGGCACCGAGCCCAAGGCGATCAAAAAGGCGCCGGCGGTATAGATGACGTTCCGGCTCTTGACGCCCGACAGCTGGACAAGCCCCACGTTTTGGGAAAAGGTGGTATACGGAAAAGAATTGACGATGCCGCCCAAAAGGATGGCGATGCCTTCCGAACGGTAGCCCCTGGTCAAATCCCGGTCGTCCAACCGCTTATCGCATATGTCCCCGAGGGCAAAATAGACGCCGGTGGATTCGACCAAACTGACGACGGCGACGATCGTCATCATTAAGATGGGCGCCAAATGGAACTCGGGAAGACCGAAATAAAAGGGTTGCGCCACTTGAAAAACATCCGCCTCCCGGACGGCGGAAAAGTCGACCTTGCCGAAAAAGGAAGCCGCCGCGGTTCCGGCGATCAGCCCGAGGAGGATGGCGATGGACCGGACAAAACCTTTAAAAAAGCGGAAGATGGCCAAGATCAGGAGCAAAGTCCCGAAGGACAACAAAATATTTTCCGGAGAGCCGTAATCCGGGCTCCCTTCGCCGCCGGCCATATTCCCCACGGCCACCGGAATCAAGGTCACCCCGATGATCGTCACGACCGATCCGGTGACGACGGGCGGGAAAAATTTGATCAGTTTGCTGAAATGCTTGGCGATGAGGAGGACGACCGCCCCCGAAACGAGAATGGCTCCGTATATGGACGGGATCCCGTATTGATTTCCGATTTCGATCATCGGCGCGACCGCGGTAAAGGTGCAGCCTAACACGACCGGCAAGCCGATCCCGAAAAAGCGGTTCTTCCAAACTTGCAAGATGGTCGCGACACCGCACATGAAAATATCCACGGATACGAGATAAGTCAATTGCTCGGCCGTCAATCCGAGGGAGCCCCCGACAATCAAAGGAACGATGACAGCCCCCGCATACATGGCCAACACATGCTGGATGCCCAACGAAGCAATTTTCCCCCCTGACAATTTCATCGCGCGTAAACCTCCCTTTTTGTATCGGCAAAATGAATGACGCCGCCCGCCAACGACTCGATTATCACCAACGATTCGACCCGGATCCCCTGTTTCCGCAGGAGGCTTCCGCCTTCCTGGAAGCTTTTTTCAATGACGATCCCGATCCCGGTCAAGGATGCCCCCGATTTTTCCGTGATCTTCACGAGGGCGCCTGCCGCCTGGCCGTTGGCCAAAAAATCGTCGATGATGAGAACCCGGTCATCGGCGCTCAAAAATTTTTTTGACACCGAAAGTTCGTACTCGCTTTTTTTCGTAAAGGAAAATACCTTTTCCGAATAAAGCGCATCCGTCATTGTGACCGACTTCTTTTTCCTGGCGAAAACGACAGGCACCCCGAGATGCAAGCCGGTCATCACGGCCGGCGCGATTCCCGACGATTCCGCCGTCAGGACTTTCGTCACCCGGTCATCCCGGAAACGGCGGGCAAATTCCCGTCCGATCTCGTCCATGAACAACGGATCGATCTGATGGTTCAAAAACCGGTCCACCTTCAAAATGTCCTCTCCCAGGACGGTTCCTTCCTTCCTGATCTTTTCAATCAGCTTCTCCATCCTTTCACCTCCCTGAATGATTCCGGAAAAAAGAAAAGCCAAAAATCATTGTACCCACCTCGATCTATGAGATGAGCAATGACTTTTGGCAAAACGGTCATGATCCAAAAAAGACAATAGGAGTCATCGCTCACCCATAGTCAGGTTATTTACGGTAACCTGGTAGAGACTTGCAAGCCATATCCTTGCAATTATATGAGTGAGTACAACAATTTTATTGGTTCCATTATATCATTGGCAGAAAGGAAATCAACCGTTGAAATGAAATGAAAGCGTTTCATTCCCTGAAAATTTTATCCCGGCCGGGACCCGTTTGGGGGAAGAAACAAAAAATTTCGTTTTTTTCACGAAGATTTCACATTCGGCCTTCGTATATGTGACTTTTATCACAGTTTAAGACTATTTGCCCTATTATGATGATAGTAACCGGTATAATCGGTTAAGGTTCGCATTGAATAAAGGAGGGTGGATAATGGCAAAGGCCGCATTGCAAAATGATACGGAAAAGAAGAAATGGAAGGACGCCGAAGAATCCGGAAACCTGAAAGGGACGCTCGTTGCCGTCATGACGATGGGCGTATTGATCATCGCCGTCTGGTTGGGCGTATTCCAGTTGTTTTTAAACCGTCCGTAATGAAGGGGGTAAAAGGGCATTATGCATAAGTATGAAAAAATATGGCTCGTTTTTGGTATCGGTGCATTAATTTTCTTTTTATCCGTCATCGGCGTCAGCGCCTTCTATCTGGGAAATCAGCCGCCCAGCTGCTTGGCGACCATCGACCCCGATAAGGTGGATCAGACGGCGCCCTTCAACGAACCGGGTTTGAAGAAAGTGGAAGGAAAAGACTGGGATTATGAACTCGTCTATGTCGCCCAAGCGTTCAGCTACACGCCGAACGAAGTGGAGATTCCGAAGGGTGCCAAGGTCAAATTCATCGTGACGACGAAGGACGTCATTCACGGCTTCGAAGTTGCGGGGACCAATGTGAACATGATGGTCGAACCCGGATATATCAGCGAAAAAGTCGCGACCTTCGATAAACCCGGGGAATATTTGGTGCTTTGCAACGAATATTGCGGAGCCGGGCACCACATGATGTATTCCAAGATTAAGGTGGTGGAAAATCAATGAGTAAAGCGCTGACAAAAATCGACCGGAAAGACGCCAAAATGGTGATGGCCCATTTATACGTCGCCTTCGTTTCCCTGGCCATCGGCGGATTGTGCGGCCTGCTTCAGGTGCTCGTCCGTACGGGGAAGGTGCAGCTTCCCGCGGGAATCAGTTATTATCAAATTTTGACCGTCCACGGCGTCATTCTCGCCCTCGTGTTGACCACATTCTTTATCATCGGATTCCAATTCGCCGCCATCAGCCGGACGGCCGGCACCCTGTCGAACGGGATCCGGAAAACGGGATGGGCCGGCTTTTGGACGATGCTGATCGGCACCGTTCTTGCGGCAACCATGATCCTTTTGAACGAGGCATCGGTCCTGTATACCTTTTACGCGCCGCTGCAAGCCCATTTTCTTTTCTATTTGGGATTGACGCTGGTCGTCGTCGGCAGCTGGATCAGCTGCACGGGCATGGTCGCCGCTTATGTAAAATGGCGGAAGGCGAATCCGGGGAAACCGGGCCCGCTCCTCACCTTCATGTCCGTTGTAAACGCGGTGCTGTGGTTCATCGCCACCCTGGGCGTGGCTGCCACCGTCCTGTTCCAATTGCTGCCCTGGTCCATGGGCCTTGTGGATCGGGTCAACGTCGCCGTCAGCCGGACCTTGTTCTGGTATTTCGGCCACCCGCTCGTCTATTTCTGGCTCTTGCCCGCCTATATGTGCTGGTATGTGATCATCCCGAAGGTGATCGGCGGAAAGATGTTTTCGGACACGATGGCCCGTCTGGCCTTCATCCTGTTCCTGATCTTCTCCATCCCGGTCGGATTCCACCACCAATTGGTGGAACCGGGGATTGATCCGGCATGGAAATTCATTCAGGTCATTTTAACCTTCATGGTTGCCATCCCGTCTTTGATGACGGCGTTCGCCATGTTTGCGACCTTTGAATTATACGGCCGTTCCCAAGGGGCGAAAGGCCTGTTCGGCTGGGTGAAGAAGCTGCCTTGGAACGACGCCCGCTTTACCGTCCCGTTCATCGGGATGCTCGCCTTCATTCCGGGGGGCATCGGCGGATTAATCAACGCTTCCCACCAATTGAACGCGGTGGTTCACAACACGATCTGGGTGACGGGCCACTTCCATTTGACGATCGCCACGACGGTAATTTTAACCTATTTCGGGGTTGCCTATTGGCTCGTTCCCCACTTGACGGGCAGGGTTTTGACGAAAAAAATGAACCGCCTGGCGATCATCCAAGGGGTGACATGGGCGGTCGGCATGACCTTCATGTCCGGCGCCATGCATGCGGAAGGCCTCCTCGGCGGCCCGCGCCGTTCGGCATTTTCCACTTACGGTGACGCGCCCCAGGCTCTGGAATGGATCCCCTATCAAATCGCCCAGGCGGTGGGAGGAGCCATCCTCTTCCTGTCGATCATCCTGTGCCTGATCATCTTCATTAATCTGGCCTTCTTCGCTCCGAAGGGGGAAGAAGAATTCCCGGTGAGCGAAGCGAGCGAACATGCGGCGCAGCCGTCCCCTGTTTTTGAAAACTGGAAATTGTGGGTCGGGATCACTGCCGCATTGATCCTGTTCGCCTACACGATCCCGTTTATCGACATGATCCAAAACGCGCCTCCCGGGGCAAAGGGCTTCAAGCTTTGGTAACGGGAACAGCCTCACCGTAATGGTGAGGCTGTTTTTATGGGGGTTCTCCCCGCAGGCCGGTAAACGGCTTGTCGAGGGCAACCCCCGGTTTGTTTGTGCAAGTTTGCACCCGATTTTTTCCTTCCCGAAGGCCCCCCTCTTCTAAAGAATCGGGGCACCTATCCCCCGTTTTTTCTTCCGCTGAAAACCGCCGTCCGCGGCGCAAGAAACCTGTGGTCCTACCCCGCCTGTCCGATGTTCCCCTTATCTTCCTTCTGAACGAGGAGGACGGAGAGAAGGACGACGATCCCGCCGATCCATTGGACGGGGGCAAAGCGTTCGCCGTATAGGGTCATCCCGATGAGGAAGGCCACCACCGGTTCCACCGTCGCCAAAACGGCGGCCACGCTGCCGTCCACCCCCCGCAGGCCTTCCGTATACAGCAGATAGGCCAGCACCGTCGGAACAAAGGCGAGGCCGAGGGAAAAAAGGAGGGCCTTTCCGTCGGCGAGCAGCGGAAGCTTTTCCCAGAGCCGGGTGTACGGAACCAAAAACAGGGAAGCGGCTAAAAAGGTATAGAGGGTGGTGGCAAAGGATGAATAATGTCTGATGCAAAATTTTCCGAAGATCGTATACAGCGCGTACCCCAACCCGGAACCGAGGCCGACGGCAAATCCGAACAGGCTGCTTCCCGAAAGCCGGTCATCCATGACGCCGGACAAAAGAAGGCAGCCGGCCATCGTCCCTGCCACGCCCCATCCCTTTCGCCGGGAGAAGGGCTCCTTCAAGAAGAGGACGGACAAAAGGGCGACAAAAGCGGGGGCCGTATACAGCAGGATGACCGCCAGCGATACGGACAATTCGTTGATGGCGGTAAAATAGCACCAATTAAAAAAGACGATGCTGAAGATCCCCGTCCCGACAAAATAGGGAAAATGACGGATGTCCAGCCGGAGCTCCCCCCGCCGGCGGAACATGCCGAAGAAGCCGAGGAGCAAAAAGGCAAAGGCGGCCCGCACCGCCACGATCTCCATGGCGGAAAAGCCGATGGCCGTTAAATTTTTTACGAAGACGGAAATGAGCCCCCACAGGGAAGCGGCCGCCACGATGAGGAAATGGGGACGGTATTTTTTCATGCCGATCACCCGCAAAAAGGAATGACTCGAGGAGCCATCCCGGCATTCGGACGGAGGCCGTCCGTTCGTTCAGTACCTTCTAAAATTGATAAATATAAGCATATTTCTCCCGCAAATAGTTCAACAGATGGCTGGCGTTCAGCCCTTCCCCGGCGGCATCCCGCAAGATCTCCAACGGTTTTTTCAAACGCCCGTACTGATGGACATGCTCGGTCAGCCATTTCCGGATGGGGGCGATTTCCCCTTTGGCAAGCAGCCGGTCGAAATCCGGGATGCTCTTCAGTATCGCCGCTTTCAATTGGGCGGCATACATATAGCCCAATGCGTAAGACGGGAAATAACCGAAGGATGCGGAAGACCAGTGAACGTCCTGCAGCACCCCATGGCCGTCATGCTCCGGCCTTACGCCCAGATATTGTTCGTATTTGTCGTTCCAAACCGCCGGCAAGTCGTCCACCGCCAACTCCCCGGTGAACAGGGCCTTTTCCAGTTCATAGCGGATGATGATGTGCAACGGATAGGTGAGCTCATCCGCTTCGATACGGATCAGGGACGGTTTCACCTCGTTGATCGCCCGGTAAAAATCGTCCAGGGAGACGGAATCGAAGGCCCCGCCGGCATATTGCTGCAAAAGCCCGTAATTATGTTCCCAAAAATGCAAGTTCCTGCCGATGAAATTTTCATGGAACAGGGATTGGGACTCATGGATGCCCATGGATGCCCCGCCGAAAAGGGGCGTTCCCTTCAGCCGTTCGGAAAAGTTCTGTTCGTAGATGGCATGCCCCGCTTCGTGAATCGTTCCGAAAATGGCGACGCGAAAATCCTGTTCGTTGTATTTGGTGGTGATCCGCACGTCCCCGCCGTTCAGGCCGATGGCGAAGGGATGGACGGTTTCATCCAGCCGGCCGGCCGCAAAATCGTAACCGAGCTGGCGGAGGATTTCCAATGAAAAAGCTTCCTGTTTTTCCTTGGGAAAATGGGTATGTAAAAATTCGGAATTCCAACGGACGTTCGATCCTTCGATTTTTTCCAGCAGGCGGACGATGCCGTCCCGCAATTGACGGAAAACGGTGTCGAGTTGTTCGACGGTCATTCCCGGTTCATACTGATCCAGCAAGGTGTTATAGGGATGCCCTTCATAGCCCCAATAACCGATGAATTTTTTCGTCATTTCCACCAGCTGTTCAAGGTAGGGCTTGAAAAGCTGAAAGTCCCGCTTCTCCTTCGCCTCTTCCCACACCGACTCCGATTTGGCCTGAAGCTCGACAAATTGCCGGTATTCGTCGGAAGGAATTTTGATCATCCGGTCGATTTCCTTCTTCAGATGCTCCGCCGACTTTACCGTAATTTCCGACAGCCGGTCCCGAACCCCGGGGTCCAATAACTCCCCGACGTATTCCCGCATTTTTTCCGAGGTCATCAATTGATAAACTTCACCGGTCAACGTCCCGATGACCTGCGAACGGCCTTCCACCGCTTTGGCGGGAGCCTTCGTCCGCAAATCCCAATAGATGAGGTTCAATGCCTCCTGATAGGCAAGAATCTTTTTGATTTCCTCGAAAAACGCTTTTTCTGTTTGTTGGATGGATGTTACGGTCAATCCATACTCCCCCTTGTTCCAGTATCAAACCGTTTGACATTTATTGTAGCACAAAGCGGCCGGCAAAAAGAATGATTTGCGGAAAAATTTTCAAAGGACGGAATTTCGGAAAGGGGCGTTGGCATCCAAAGAAAAATAGAGGGCCTTTTGCAGTTCTTTTTCCGCCTCTTCCAATTTGGCCAATGCCTTTTCGTTGTTTTCCTCCTTTTCCATCTCTTTGTGCAGGGCGGAAAGCGCCTTCGATATCTTCATGAAATCCAAACCGCTGCAGTCCATTCCGTGTTCCCCTCCTTGTTTTTTACTATTCTATTCGGAGGGGAAAAAATGATTCGCCGCAACGAACCGGACAAATGGCGGCGGTCCGGGGAGAATCCTTTGCGGCACGGCCGTCCTCCGGCCCGCCTCCCGGAACGGCCGTGGTGCCGCCCGGCCCCGCGTTAAAACCGGACCCCATTTCTCCCCTTCCCTTGCCGAAGCGGCGATGAACCCATTTTTACCGAAGAAAAGCTCGGCCCGCAAACTTGCGGTGCCCGCCGCCTTTTCCCCCGCTCCCGTACCGCTCCATCCGCCGTATGCGCTCATCGCTTCGCTGCCGGAATTTCCTTCATTCGTCCGCATCATCCGGGCATGAAAAAAGGCCCCATGCAACGGGACCTTCTTCCAATTATTGATCCGTCCATAACGTTCTATAAGCCATGTTCTGTACCGGCCGCCGTCTTGGACGGAAGGCCGGCGGTAATCATCTATCTGCGGGGAAATCCCCGCCTTTCTCCTCGTTCATTTCCTCGGAGAAAGCGCCCCTACCATAATTTGGGTTTCTCGCTCATGGGGTTTACCGCGTTCCACCTCTAAGGTTTCCCTTAGAGCTGCGTCACTGTGGCACTTTTATAGGGTACTAAGCCATATCCTTAACGGACTTAGGCTGTTCCCCAGCCGTCAGCCCAGTCGCAAGACCAGGCTGCCCTAGCTTATGGTTTCGCTAGGCACGAACACTACGGGCATCTCAGCACCGTGCGAGCATGGACTTTCCTCTACAACGGGCCGAAGGGCCGCGTTGCAGCGATTACCCGAACGCTATGGACGGATTTTTGCGTTTTAATATTATAACGAAAAATTCCGGCCGTGACAATAGAAATGATTGCCAAACCGGGCGGCAGATTGTTCAAAAAGAACGGCCCGCATGCCGTTTTTCCCGGCAATCCCCCATCCCCGGCCGATCGTCCCCTTCCCGAGGGGACCCGGGCGCCATTTTCCCGGCCGGAAAGGGCTTTTCCACCGGGACATCCTCATCCCGCGGCGCTTGCCGGATGGGCGCGTTAACGCCGGCGGCAAACTTCCCGGCATGATTCCTCATGCCTGCCACAGAAAGAAGGCCCGGTCCCCGCCTCTCTTGGGATTTATAGGGACAGCCGCCGGGACACCAGCCGCGCATCGGCAAACCTTCATTTTTTTGCAAGTTTCGCGCTTTCTCGGGCCACATACAGACCGACGGCCTGGTTTTCTTTCCAAACATGCTTGAACTCCGAAACGGGCGGGTTCGTTTCATAGACGTATTTGCAGATTTCGATGGTAAAACCCGGCCGCTTCTTCGCCTGGATGAACCAATCGGTAAATCCTCCGCCGGACGGCACGCCTTTCGGGTAAACGAGCCGGTATCCCGTCAAGCTCCGCAGCTTTTTCGCATATTCATGGTCCCGCTTGTACCGGGCGCCGGTCTGCAGGTAGTTCCAATAGATGATCTTGCCGCTCGAATGATAGGCGACGGCCATTTCCGGATCCACTTCCCGAACGAGTTTCAAGACGGCCTTGACTTCCGCGGCGCTTTCCGGCTTATACCCTTTAAAGTTTTTGTACATCGGGCCGCTCGGGCTGCCCTTGATGGTCTTCCATCCCGCATTGTATTGCCGGTTCAGGTCGACCCCCTTCGCATTCGCCTTCCAACGTTTGAAATTTTTGCTCCCTTTATTCATTTTGATCAGGTTTTTATGCAAACTTTTCGGGAAGGCCTTTAAACCTTCCTGTTGGAGGGTCACCCCGTCCGGATTGACCATCGGAATGAACCAGATGGTCGCGGCGTTCAAAATGTCGTACACATTGAAGCCGCCGATTTTTTGCTTTTTATAATAGGCCTTCGCGTATTGCTCGATCATATACATGTTCAAATTGGTCGTCAGCCATTCCCGCGCGTGGTGGGAACCGTGGATCAGGGCGGCAGCCTTCCCTTTGCCCAAGGCCACGGCGTAGATGGGCCGGCCGTACTCCGATTTTCCGATGACTTTATACGAAATGAGTTCCGGATACGCGAGATACAATTTTTCGATGTCCCGCACCATTTCGTTATAGGAATAGACCTGGTAGGGATTGACGATCTTCGTGTCGCCCGTCGGAATGATCGTCTTCACATCGCCCGCCGCGATGTATCCGGTATATTTCTTCCCGTTGACGGTTACCGTCGCCTGGTGCCATTCATTGTTTACCGGTTTGTAGGTTAAAACAAGCCCTTTAGCGTATGCCTTTAAAACTTTGGAACTCCTGGACATTTTGCTGTACACCCTCGTGGGGTTCTTAAGGGACAAACCTTTCAGCGTCGGCGCCGCTCCGACGTCACTCGACTGGATATAGCCCGTTTTCGCCTTGCCATTTACATAGACGACGGCTTGAAACCAGCTGGCGTTATAAACTTTGTATTTTAATAGGGTTCCTTTTTTATAGGTTTTCAACTTCTGCGATTTGACGGAAGGCTGGCTGTAAACGGCCGCTTCGTTGTTTACGGCGTAGCCGCTCAGCTGGGTATTCCGATCCCCGACATCCCCTTTGCTTACATAGCCTGTCATTTTCTTCCCGCTGACCACAACCGTGACTTCATGCCATCGGGAAGTAAAGGTATGGTATTGGAGCGGAGATCCTTGCTTATAGGTTTTTATGACCTTTGCTTTTGCCGAAGGCGACGCATACACGTTCGTCGGTATTTTTGCAGCGAAGCCGCTGCCGGCGGACGGATGGGTGACAATCGTTTCCACATCGGGACGGTAAATATATCCGGTGAGCCGTTTTCCTCCGGCGTCGACCGTCGTCCGGAACCATTCGGCATCGTGTGCCTGGTAGTTCATGATCGTCCCGGCCGGGTAGGTTTTCAATATTTTGGCATTTACCGACGGCTGGCTGTAAATATTCGTCTTCTCATTCAGGGCAATCCCTCTGGCGCCCGGCACCGTCTGCCCCACATCCCCAGCCGCAATATAGCCGGTCTGCACTTTGCCGTTCACCGTGACATCCGTCGCATGCCAATCGGCCGAAAAATTCCGGTAGGCGATTTTATCGCCGTAAGCATAGGTTTTGATGATTTTCGCATTTTTCGCCGGACTTGCGTATACATATACCGGCTGTTTCCCGGCAAAACCTTCGAACATTTCCGGATCCGGTTGGACTTCCGCCGCCTGCGCGTACGGAATGAACAGCTGGATCAAGAGCAAGGAAACAGCGAGAAACTGAACAGCCTTGAACTTGCGCATTCCGATCCCCCTCTAAATGTCTGGCAGAATCAATGGCCTTTCGGCGGTTTCAGGCATAAAAGGGCCTTCCTCATCCGGGCGGCAGACCGGTCACCGGAAACGGCGGGCGAAAGGCCCCACGGGAAGATTGTTCATTGATGATGTATCGGCAAAAAAAGAAAAATTTCCATATTAAAGGAAAAAAAGATAAAAAGAGTGAAAAAATGAAAATAGGATCCGATTTACAAAAAATAGGGGGAAAAGGAACGGAAAAATGGAAGACCCCCACGGGAAAAGTCATGACCATCCCGGTGGATTCGCCGACGCCAGGGGGGATGATTCCGGGCAAAAAAAACGGGGCCATGGTGGGAAAATTCCCGAGAACCCGGCCCCGGCATGGAAAAGACCGCGATGGATTTAAAAAGCGGAGGGATGATCCTTGACAGGCAACGCGGCGTATGTATCGAAGTTCTGAAACCTTTGATCCCTGCCGAACTCATTCGTTGAGCTTGTCGCCGAACACATGCTTTTCCAAATTGCTCAGCCGCTTCAAAATGTCAAAATTGGTGACCCCGGGAGACGGATACGATTGCCGCCTCGCTTCTTCCAACTGTTTTTTCAGCCTTTGATTCTCTTTTAACAATTCCTCGTATTCTTTCTGGAAGATTTCATAATCTTTAATAATAATATCTAAAAATTCGTCGACTTCCTTTTGATTGTATCCGCGCATGCTCGTTTTAAATTCCTTCTCCAATATTTCCTGGGCAGAAAGATGCAGTTTGCTCGCAATCACAGTTTTCACCCCGTCATGTCTACACTCATTACTAACATTTTTTCAAAAAACGGTGATTTTGTCAATTCGTATCAGGGACCGGGAACCGGCGATTCCAAAGCACGCAAAGGAAAAAAATAGTGCCCGTCTTTGTCGCGGGCACTATTCCTTTCTCCGGTCAGAACGGGTACATCGGCGGACGATGGCAGCAATCGATGTGCTGATGGCAAACCTCGTTGACGACGGAGTGGGTATGCGGGCAATGATGTTCATGTTTGAAAAAATGCCGGTTCACCGTCGTCGTGTGGGAGGGATGAATATGGGGGACGACATGGGTGAATTGGTTTGTATTGACAAAATGCTGCGTCGGATAGACGATCGGCCGCAAAACATTGGGCGGAAATTGGGACATCGCGCAAACTCCTTTCCTGAAAGAGTTTATACACTAATACACTATGAAGAGCGGCGGAAACCTGTACTAAGGAATTGACCTATTTTCCCCGCCTTTTGCCGGCGCGAGCCCTTCCCGCAGCCGCCCGGTTTCCGGCCTTTTTCAAACGGTGCGTCCGCTAAAGACCGGTCGCCCGGTACGGCGGGCCGCACCCTGCCGGAGCCGGACGTCCCGGTCATTCCCCTTCGCATCCGGGGCCGATCCGTCCTCCCATTCCGTTTCCGCCGTTTTTCCGCCGCCTTTCAGCCGAAAACTTTTGCCCCGCAAAAAAACGGCGGCAAAAGTCCCCGCTTTCCAAATGACGAAGCTGTCCGGCAAATCCTAGCCGCAACAAAAACGGCGGCGGAACCCCCCTCCCGGAAAATCCCGCCCGTTTCCGCCCGAAACATCCGCCTTCAGCCATTCCCATCGGAACTTACGGTACCTGTTTCGCCGCCTTTTTTTCCAGACGGAGAATGCGGCGGGCCAAATCTTCCCGGAACTTCTCCGAATCCAGACCGCCGCCGGCAAGCTCGGAAGCGATGCGGCGGCAGAGGGCCAGGGCGGCTTTCGCATCCTTTTTCTGATGTTCCAAATATTTGGCGGCTTCAATGGCGGCCAGCACTTTGTGTTTTCCGCCCCCCTCATCCGCCAAATATTCCCAGATTTCCATCGCCTTCCCGTATTCCCCCAACCTTTTGTATTGGAGGGACAGTTCGTACAAATCGGTTTCGTCCTTTGCGTCAAAGGCGGCCTCTTCCAGGAGCCGGACGGCCCGCTCGCTTTCCTTCAAGGAGGCGTACCAGCGCCCCGCCGCCAATTTTTCCGCGTCCGTCTGCCGGGGATCGAGATCCAGCAGCTGGAAGCTGAGGTGGGTGTATAAAGGAACGAGGGTCAAAATATCCTTTTCGTTGTGTTCCATGATTTTCAGGATGCCCTCCGGCCGTTTCGTCTCCAAAAAATCGTAATAAATCATCGGCGCCAGATGACCCGGTACGTCCTCCTCCCTTTCGATCCCGAGGACGTCCCGTTCCACGTCCGTCAGCCGGACGGAATCGAGCCGATGCTTCCACAATCTTCTCGAACCGTGATACAGGTCGAAATGGCCGAACTTGGGCAGTTTGGGCAGGTGCTCCCGGATCAGGGCGTGCTGGGTTTTCACCTGCGGCCAGTCGAAGGCCTTCCCGTTATACGTGACGAGCAGGCGGTAATCGACGCTTTTCAAAAAACTTTCGTAAAGGGGAATCTCCTGCCCCGGCTCGGGCAGAAAATGCTGGCGCAGGATGAGCCGGTCCCCGGAAAAAAAGGCGTAACCGAGCAAAAAAATCGTGTTGCCGGCTCCCGTCGTCAGCCCGGTTGTCTCGATGTCAAAAAAGAAGAGCTGCTCCGGCCGGTATCCTTTGCCGGATAAGGGATGGTCGAAGGAAACCTCCTGCCAGGCCGCCATGGCGGCAAAAAAATCGCTGAAACGGTATCGGCCCCTTTGCCGATCCAGGGGAAAGGAGGTCTCCCGAATCAGGCAATAGCCGTCCCCGGAAAAGTAGGGGCGGACGCCCGCCGCCTCCCATTCACGCAAATAGGGGATCTCCCGCCGTTTCGGTCCGGCGGGTGCGGCTTCCGCCGGGAGAGCGGCGGAACCGGATCGGTTTTTCCCATCCTGTCCGACGGAAACATCCTCCGCCGCATCCGGCGGATGTTCTTCCCGGACAACATAGGATTCGTAAAGGGAAAGTTTCCTTTTCAAGCTCAACGTTCCGTCCCTTCTTTCCCTGTCCCGCTTCCGGCGTCGAGCAAACCGGAGAAGAGCCGCAGGCAATCCCTCTTCCCTTTCGGGCTTTGAAACCCGGCGCCGATGCAGGAAGGACAGCCGTTTTCACAGGGGCAGCCTTCCACGAGGGATTTGGCCGCCTCGATGATTTCTTCCAGTTGGTCGTAGATTTGTTCGCTCAAACCGACGCCTCCTGGATAGTGGTCATAGAAAAATACGGTCGGTTTGCCGTTGAAGGTCGATTTGACCTGGGGGACGACGTGGACGTCCTGCGGATCGCACATGATGAACACGGAGACGATGTGGCGGAGGGCATGGCTGATCCCCTCCAGCGCCTCTTCCATATGCTCGTTCTCAAACCGGCTGGTAAGCGGTTCATCCAGGGAAAACCAGGCCGATTGGGTATGCAGGATCTGCTCGGGCAGATGGATCGGGCCCGAACCGATATTTTCTCCCGTTTCCAGTTTGATCTTTTTGAAGACCGTCGCCATCGCCTGGACGCTCACGTCGCCGAAGAAGACGGAGGCGTTCGGGATTTTCCTTTCCCGGTCCGATTCCAGCACCTTCAACTGAACCGCCAGATGGGCGTCCGTGTAGTAATTGACCTGCACCTCCCGGACGTAAGCCTTTTTTTCCGGCCAGTCCAGCTCCTCCACCTGATACTGGTTGCCCTGATGAAAATAGATGGCCTCTTCATGGAGGAGGGTCAAGGCGCTGAAGGTGTCCATCTCCCCGATCACCCTCGTCCGATTGCCTTCCATCCGTTCGATGATGACCACGTTTTCCTGGGTAGCGGAACGGAGGCTGATGTTGTGGGCCGGAAAGGAATCCCCCATCCAGTAAAACTTGTCCCCGTTCGGATAGAGGACTTTCTTTTCCGCCAAATAATCGAGAAGATCTTCCACTTCCGCCCCGCCGAAAGCCTCCCCTTTCCGGAAGGGTAGCTCATAGGCGGCGCATTTGATATGATCGGCCAAAATAATCAGGTTGTCCGGATTGATCCGGGCGGTTTCCGGAGATTTCCCGAAAAAGTATTCGGGATGCCGGACGATGTATTGGTCCAAGGGAGAGGAACCGGCAACGAAGAGGATGAAGGCCTCCCCGTCCCTCCGTCCGGCCCGTCCCGCCTGCTGCCAGGCGCTGGCAATCGTGCCGGGAAATCCGGTCAACACGCTCGCCTTCAATTGGCCGATATCGACGCCGAGCTCGAGGGCGTTCGTGCTCACCACCCCGATGATGTCGCCGCTCCGCAATCCCTTTTCAATCCGTCGCCGTTCAGAAGGCAGGTAGCCTCCCCGGTAGCCGCTGATCCTTTGACCCATGGCCCCGTCGCCCATCATCTTCCGCAAGCGGGTCAAAATGAGCTCCACCATTACCCGGCTTCTTGCGAAAATGACCGTCTGGATCCCGTTTTTCAGCAGCTCCCCGGCGATGCGGGTGCTTTCCGCGATCAGGCTCTTCCGGATGTTCATCATCTTGTTGACGACCGGGGGATTGTAAAAAACGAAGTGTTTCCGGCTTGCCGGCGCGCCGTTTTCCTCGATCAGCTTCATCGGCTTTTCGGTCAATTTTTCCGCCAGTTCCTTCGGATTGGCGATGGTGGCGGAGGTGCAGATAAAGGTCGGATCCGAACCGTAAAATCGGCAGAGACGCCGGAGCCTCCGGATCACGTTGGCGGTGTGGCTGCCGAATACCCCGCGGTAAATATGGAGCTCATCAATGACCACATATTGCAAATTTTCGAACAGGGAGATCCATTTCGTATGATGGGGCAGGATCCCGGTATGGAGCATGTCCGGGTTGGTGATGACAATATGGCCCGCCTTCCTGATCTTTTGCCGGACGGTCGGGCTCGTGTCGCCGTCGTATGTATGGCAGTGGACGGGCAATTCCCCTTCATCCAGCCACTCGTTCAATTCGCTTTTTTGGTCGTTGCTTAAGGCCTTGGTCGGAAAGATGTACAGGGCCCTCGCGTTCGGGTCCGACAAAATTTTTTGCAGCACGGGCAAGTGATAGCAGAGGGACTTCCCCGATGCCGTGGGCGTGACGATCGTCACGTCCGTTCCCGCCGCGGCGTATTCAAAGGCCGTTTTCTGATGGGTGTACAGCCGTTTGATCCCCCGTTTTTCCAAAATCTCCTTCAATTTCGGATGCAGCGCTTCGGGAAAGGGGGCGTATTGGGCCTCCCGTTCGGGAATCGTTTCCCAATGGACGATATTTTCCCTGAACGCTTCATGATTGCGAAACCACTCGATGAACGTGCCGATATCCTTTTTCCTCTCCATCTTTTTCACCCGGTGCCTTCAACGTATTTTCTCCGTACGGGATGGATGCGGCCCCGAAGCCGCCATCCCCCGCTGCGAGCCGGCATGGCCAACCGTATCTTCATTATATCGAATAGATGTTCGTTTTGAAAGATCGGAAAATGAGGGCCTCTTTCCCCGGGCCCAATTCCGTTGCCGCCCTTTCCTTGACCAAATCCGTCAAAGGGGCGCATCTCCGGTCTTCCCCCGAATGATCCGCCGCTTTACCCCCCATTCCCCCCTTGGAAACGCCCTTTCCCCATTTACGTCTACGCTTTAAATATTTGGGAAAAACCTTTGATCAAACCGGTGACCTGATTCAAGGTGTTCACCATTTGACCCGCGGTGTTGACCATTTTTTGAAAATCGATCGTTCCATCCTTGTTTTTAAAGGAATTCAGCAGGAGCGAAAATCCCGGAGGCCTGCCGGGAACTGGGGGAAAGACGCCCGGAAAAACCGGCGGTTGGGAAAACGGATTCCCTTGAACCGGATTGGGGAGGGAAGGATTCCCTTGTCCGTATGCGGTCTGGGCCGGGTTTCCTCCGGAAAAATTTTCCGCCGCCATCCCGCCGGATGAAAGGGGAGGAGCAAACGGCCGGATCGCCGGCATCCCCTGGGGGGGCAGGGGAAAGGGTGGATAGGGGGGCCATTGCGGCAGGTTTCTGTACATGAATCCGCCTTGGCGGCGATAGAGCGGCATAAACATGATCCTTTCTCCTTCCGTTCCACAGGATTCCCTTTGCTTTTAATGTATGGGATCATGCGGAGGGAGGTGATTTTTCATCGGCGGAATCCCCTTCCAGTTCCGCCAGCATTTTTTCCAGGATGTAATGGATGGAGGAAGCATGATGCTTGAACCGCTTATAGCTCGTTTCCGGATAGAAGGCCTGCACGGCGATCGTATTGAAATTTTCGGCGGTATTTTCAATCTGGACCGGAAAAATGTTTTTCGGTTTCGCCTCCCGCTGCCATTCGGCGGCGAGATCCTTCCACCGGCTGACGACGCCGTGGAGGCGGTCGCAATAAGGTTTGACCTCCGTGTAAAAATCCCTTTTTTCTCCCTTTCTTTTGACTTCCTGAAAGATTTCATCGGTTTCTTTTAAATAATGGAGCAATTCCTTGGTCAATTCGGCAAGTTTTGGAATGTCCGCCATTTCCCTTCCCTCTTTATTGCTTGATTCATCTCCATCTTAGCTTTCTTCCCCGGAAAAAGGCAAATGATAAGAAAAAGAAAAACCATCCGGTATTTCGGGCAATCAAGCGTGCCCGTCCCGATGGCCGCAAGCGCATATGGTTCCGCATCACTTTTCATCCCTCAAATCGCCTTTTTCTCCGCTCCGTTCCCGTAGGATAACCGGGCCACGTTTTTTTCCAGCCGGACCAGCTGCACATCCATCTCCCTCTCCAAACGCCTTTTTTCCGTCTTCACGGCTGCACTCAATCGGCGCTCCGCAGTTTCCAAGAGCAGCTCCAGTTCCTCCAGGGCAGAGGAAAAGTCCATCTTTTTCATCACTCATCCCTCCCTCTTCTGTATTAGCTTATTCTGCATGGGGATTCCCTTTCCTTCCCCGTTGACAAAAACAGAAGGAAATCGGCAAAGAAAGAAGGAATCAGACAATTCCGGACCAATTTTGCATGAACTCCCGAAAGGGAAAGATACTAACGGAAGGGGGTGAATGCGGATGGGAAAGAAGAAAGCGGAAAAAGGGAAAACGGGCAAAGGAAAAGGGAAGGATTTAAAGGCCGCCCAACAGGAGAAAAAAACGGAAGGGCCGAACATCCCGTCGACCTGAATCGGATCTGTTTTCCAAAAGACAAGGGGCCATCCCTTGTTTTTTTTCGGATTTCCATCCCTCCCCGTCCATGGCGTCCCCCGCTGATAAGCGGGCCGGGAAAAATTTTTCGGGATCGAACGGATGTCCTTAGCGGCGGCACCGTCCGGTTCCATGGGAACGGACCAAAAGAGGAAGAAAGGAACGTTTTTTGGTAAAATGGGAGTAGCACCCGGAATGCTTCATCCTTGCCCGCGTTTTCCATCGGCCTTCCGAGGTGCCGGTGAAAAAATGAAACCGAACCCGTTCCGTTTACGTCGAATATTAATGGGTGCAGCGGAATCGGGACGGACCGGAGGGAAGAACATGGCGATCCATTACCCGAACGGGAAAAAGTACGATTCCCGGCACGAATCCCGAACCGATGAAAAAAAATACGGATATGCCAACCGGGGAATGACCCTGGAAGAGGATATCAACGAAACGAACGCCTATTATCTGGCCCATCGAATCGCCGTTATCCATAAAAAGCCCACTCCCGTGCAAATCGTTCAGGTGGATTATCCGCACCGAAGCGCGGCGGTCATCAAGGAAGCCTATTTCAAAACCCCCTCGACGACGGATTACAACGGGGTCTACAAAGGGAGATACATCGATTTCGAAGCGAAGGAAACGAGAAACGAAACCAGCTTCCCGCTGAAAAACATCCACGAGCACCAGATCCGGCATATCCGCGATGTCATCGATTGCGGCGGGATTTCCTTTCTGATCATCCGCTTCGCCAAATCGGAAGAAATTTTTTTGCTGGAAGGGAAATACCTGCTGCAATTTTGGGACCGGATGAAAGCGGGCGGAAGGAAATCCATCAAGAAAGAGGAGATCGCCGCATTCGGCCATCGGATTCCCCTTGGAATACGGCCGAGAATTGATTATATTAGAATAATAGATTCCATTTACCGCGACATTCTTTGTCCGTAAGCACGGACGCGGCACTGCTTCCAATTCGGAAGGAAAGGAAGGTTCCCCATGAGCGAACAATATAAATCGAGAGTGGAAAGAAAGAAGATCAAGCGAAAAAAACGGTCGGCAAAGAAGGATATCGCCAAAAAGGTGTTTTTGACTTGCCTTCTTGCCTGCTTTTTCTGTTTGGTTGCCGGCGTCAGCGCCTTTGCCATCATGGTCAGCGATGCGCCTAAGCTGGATCCGGAAAAATTGAAGGATCCGGTTTCTTCGCAGATCTATGACATGAATAACGACCTCATCACGGAAGTCGGCATCCAGAAACGGGATTACGTGCCATTTGAAGAAATCCCGGATCTCGTGAAAAACGCCATTTTGGCCACGGAAGACGTCCGCTTCTTCAAACACCACGGGATCGACCTGATCCGCCTGGGGGGAGCGGTCATCAGCAACATCACCGACGGATTCGGCTCCCAGGGCGCAAGCACCTTAACCCAGCAAGTGGTCAAAATGTCGTATTTATCCAATGAAAAAACGATCAAACGAAAGGTCCAGGAGGCTTGGCTCGCCTTTCAGCTGGAACAGAACTTGTCCAAAGAAGAAATCTTCGAGATCTATGTCAACAAAATCCCGATGGGGGGAAATATATACGGCATCAAGACAGCGGCCAACACCTATTTCGGAAAGGACCTGGACGAACTGACCCTGCCGGAAGCCGCCTTGATCGCCGGGCTGCCCCAGCGCCCGAACGCCTACAATCCCTTCGTCAACCCGGATCTGGCCGACAAACGGAAGAACACCGTCCTCAGCCTGATGCACCAGCACGGGTTCATTTCGGAAAAGGAAATGAAAGAGGCGCAAAAGGTAAAAGTTAAAGATCTGATCGTGAAAGAACAAGAAAACATCAAGGACGATTCCCCGTATCAATCGTTCATCGACCGGGTCATCGACGAAGTGGAAAAAATGGGCTACAACGTGTACACCGACGGGTTAAAAATTTATACGACCATGGATCCGAAGGCCCAGGAATACGTCCATACACTATTGAATACGGATAAAATTATCGCCTTCCCGAATGACAAAATCCAGTCCGGGGTCGTTCTGCTCGACACGAAAACCGGAGAAATCCGGGCGATCGGCGGCGGCCGCCATCAAAAGGTGCTCCGGGGGCTCAATTATGCGACGGACATCCGGCGCCAGCCCGGGTCGACGATCAAGCCGATTTTGGACTACGGACCGGCCATCGAATATTTAAAATGGTCGACCGCCCAGATCTTCGAGGATAAGCCCCACACCTACTCGGACGGAACGAAGGTCAACAACTTCGGCAACCGGTATTACGGAAATGTCACGATGCGGTTCGCCCTGCAAAAATCGCTGAACATTCCGGCGGTAAAGGCCCTGCAGACCGTCGGCCTCGAAAAGGCCCGGTCATTCGCCGTCAATTTGGGCATCCCCTTGGAGGATACGATCTATGAATCGTACGCCATCGGGGGAATGAAGAAGGGAATCGCGCCGATCCATCTGGCCGGGGCTTACAGCGCCTTCGGAAACAACGGGGTCTACAACGAGCCCCATGCGGTCAAGAAGATCGTGCTGAGCGACGGCGAGACGGAAATCAAACCGAACATCGTCTCCAAAGTCGCCATGAGCGACTATACCGCCTTCATGATCACCGACATGCTGAAAACGGTCATGCGGGCCGGAACCGGTTATGAAGCGAATGTTCCGGGGATCCCCCTGGCGGGAAAAACCGGGACGACGAACTATACGGATGAGGAATTGAGAAAATACGGGCTGGATGACCGATTCGTGCCCGATTCCTGGATGGGCGGGTATTCCACCAACTACACCGCCGCCGTCTGGGTCGGGTACGAAAAGAAAAAGGACGGATTAAGCCGCGCGGAACAACTGCTGGCCAAACAAATCTTCAAAAACTTAATGGCCTATGTCCATCAAGGCATCGACACGCCCGATTTCACCCAGCCGAAAAGCGTGGTGCGGCTGGGCGTCGTGAGGGGGACGAACCCGCCCCAGCTGGCCGGTCCTTTTACCCCGTCCAGCCAAATCATCTATGAATACTTCGTCAAAGGTTATGAGCCGAAGGAAGTTTCCGATCAAATCAGCGAGATTCCCGCGCCCGAAAATCTGAAGGCGCGCTTCAATGAAAAGGAAAATTCCATCACCTTGCAATGGAAGGCCAAAAAAGCGGAAGGGCTTGCCTTTGAAGTGTACGTGTCCGAAAACGGCGGCGCGCCGCAATTGCTGAAGACGACGGACGAAAGAGGGCTCGTCATCGAAAACGTGACGCCCGGGGTCAAATATACCTTTACCGTCTATGCGGTATATGAAGGGATGAAGAGCCGCCCGGCCAGCGTGACCGTCGATTTGACGGCCTATTCCGACGAGGAGCAGCCCGGCCTGCCCGAAAACGGGAACGGCCAGCCGAACGGCGGACAGAACGGGACGCAGGAAGATGGCGACGATCAGTCCAACCAAGAAAACGATGTTGACGGCGAGAATACCTCCGAAGGACAACAGCCGGGCAACGGAGATGAAAATGATTCAAGAGACAACCCGCCTTCGGGAGAAAATGACCAGAATACCAAAAAAGGCAAAAGCACTGAAAATAGCGACAAAGGAAGAAACGGCAGCCAGGGCAAACAAAGCGACAGAAATTTCACGACGCCCGCCGGGGAAAATGGCGCTGATTGAGGATTCATGAAACAGGCGGGAAGAAACGTTTAGGTTTCTTCCCGCGAAAACGGCGCCGGACAATACTTGTCCCGGCCGGAAAAGGAAAAAGGCTGTTTTCGGAGGAATCCCTCCGGAAACAGCCTTATCTTTTGCCCCGCGGAAAAAGAAATGGGCGAAAAACCGGAAACCGGCCGATCTTTCCGGACCATCCCCGCCTCCGGATTTTTCCGGCAGCGGCGGCGCTCCACTTCAAGGCCGCCACAGCCATCATCCCCGCCTCCGGATGTTTTTCCGGAGACCCGGCAGAGCGGCTTGATCGGTCACGTCGTTTTTAGCCGCTTTTTCCCCTCCCGGCACAGATGGAACAAAGGACAGACGGTACATTTCGGCGACTGGGCCTTGCAATGGTACCGCCCGAAAAAAATGAGCCGGTGGTGGGTGATCGACCATTCTTCCTTCGGTACCTTCTTCATCAAGGTTTCTTCCACCTGCAAAGGGGTATCCTTCCAGCGGCAGATGCCCAGCCGCTTGCTGACCCGTTCCACATGGGTGTCGACGGCGATGGCCGGTATGCCGAAGGCGACGGAGACCACCACATTGGCCGTCTTTCTCCCGACGCCGGGGAGTTTCATCAATTCGTCCCGGTCCGCGGGAACTTCTCCTCCGTATTCGCGCAACAGGATTTCGCACAATTTTTTAATGTTCTTCGCCTTGTTCCGGTAAAGGCCGATGGTTCGGATGTCCCGTTCCAATTCCTCCAGCGGCGCTGCCGCGTAGTCTTCCGGCCTTTTGTATTTTTGGAACAGGGATTCGGTCACTTTATTGACGCTGGCATCGGTCGTCTGGGCGGACAGGACGACCGCGATCAACAATTCGAAGGGATTGGAATGGTTCAGCTCGCAATGGGCGTCGGGGAACATCTTCCCGATTTCATCGAGGCAATAACGGATTTCTTTCTTTGTAAGCATGCGCGCCCCCCTAACTGTCTAACTGTCCAGCCAATTGTAGAAAACGGCTTCCCGGTTTTTTTCCTTCGGTTCGTTCTTTTCCTTCATCTGGTCTTTGCGGAATCTTTTCCCGTACTCCTTCGCCTGTTCGACGGTTTGAATCCCGTTCTTTCGCCATTCGAACAGGATCCGGTCGATGTAGCGCAGATTCAATTTTCCCGAGATGACGGCTTCCCGGAGGGCCGCCTTTACGAGGGGAACGGGATAGCGGTCCTCATCCAGCCACATGGCGATCGTCTCATATTCCAGCGGCGACAAAGGCCGGGCAAACTCCTGCTCGAACAGGTTGAACAGCGAGGACTCCTTCTCCCTTCTTTCCTTCTCCTCCGTCCCCTTCTGCTCCTTCAGCCACGATTCGGCCAGCCTTTCCCACAGCGGCCGCAAGGAATATTTTTCATAATAGATGCCCGCCTCCGTTTCCCCTTTCAAGATTTCCAAATAGCCCCGCCGGATGAGGGAGCGGAGCTTTTGCGAGCATTCGTCGGGGCTGAGCTGCATTTTTTCCGCCAGGTCTTCCGGCGTGGGGAAGCCGTTCCCCTTTTCCAAAAAGGCGTGCACATGGATGAGCAACATGCACTCCACATCGGCCAGGCCGATTTTTTTATAACGATTTAATAAAAAAGAAGGAATGGAAACCGCTCCTTCTTCCAGCCAGGCGACGATCGGATTTTTGTCCATCGGAAAACACCTCTACAAGAAGTATACCAGATTTGCGGCCGAATTGGACAGAAGGAAGCGTCAGTCCCTCCGCGCCCTTCCGCCGTCGGGAAAGCGGGACCCCGTCCCCGGATCCGCAATGCAATTTTTTGAAAAAAAATCGGGATTTTTTCCGGCAGGATGGCCTCCCGTCCCGCCACATCCCCTGATTGTGCGTTTCGAATTTGCCCGGAGCGGCGCACAGCGCAACCGGCCGTATGATCTTTTTTCGCAACTTGGATTGCCGGTAACGCGGCATGCACCATACATTGCAACCGGCCGTATGATCTTGTTTTTTCGAAGCGGCGGAAAAAGAAAACCCTGCCCGGCATACGGGGCAGGGATGGGTTCAAATCAAGTCTTCGAATATTTCAAACATGAAGTTTTTCTTCTTTTTCTTCGGATGACCGTGCTTGCCATACTTCCCGTAATAGGCATCGCCTTTATGCTTCCAGTCATCATCCCCGTGGCGGAAAACGTAGTCGGGATCGTCATCGCCGTATGCTTTGGAATGCCGTTCGAAATATTTTTGGTCTTCCTGCATGCCTTGGATCATCTTTTCCAGTTCCCCGCGGTCGAGCCAAATCCCTTTGCAATTCGGGCAAATATCGATCAGAACATGATTTTTCTCGATCTCCTTCATGCGGACATTGTCGCAAACCGGACAAAACATAGCCAATCCCCCTTTCTTCTACGGAAAGATCTGCGCCGATCGGGAAAACCGGTGCGGTTTCTTTCCATTTTAACATGCCGGGGGAAAGACGAAAACCGTTTCTCCTTTTCCGGGATGAGAATTTCCGCCCATTGATGATGGACATTTTTCCTGCGGTGATGGACATATTTTCCGGGATGATGGTTATTTTTTCTTCCATGTTGGACAAATTTTTTTCCATGTTGAACAAAAAACTCAAATTGATGGACAAAAAGTTATAAATTTTGGACATTCCCGGCGGGAACGGACGATTTTTCCACGAAATTGGACGATGAGACGAAAAGGCCGGTCAATCCGTCTTGAAAAACGTCATAAATTTTTCCCAAGAACCTTCCGGCCGAAAAAAACCCGGACCGTACGGCCCGGAGAAAGGAAGCGGGGTCATTCGCCCGCTTGCCGGATATTCATCCCCATATTGATGAATGAAAGTCCGGGTCACGCGCCCGCGTCCCCCGTTTCCAGGCTCAGCTGCCAAGAGAGGCCGAACCGGTCCTGAACCCAGGCGAATTTGGGGCTGAACGGGTATTGGGCAAGGGGCATGAGGACTTGTCCGCCCTCGGATAATCCGGCAAAGAGCCGGTCAATTTCCTCTTCCGTCTCGCAGGTGACGAACAGCGAAACCGACGGGGTGAAGGTGAAATCATGCTTGATATTGCTGTCCGTGCACATAAAAAGCTGCCCCTTCAAGGAAAAAGCGCCGCGCATCACCTTTCCTTCCTCGCCGCCTTCATTCGGCCCGTAACGGACGAGGTGAACGATTTTTGCATCGTCAAACAATTCCGTGTAAAAATTCATTGCCTCTTCCGCATTTCCCTCAAACAGGAAAAACGCCGCGATTTTTTGGTTTTCGCAGGCCATAATCTCTTCCCTTTCATTCGTAAAATTTGCATGGGATTGGAAGCGGATCCATTCCCGTATGCACAGACCGCATCCTCATGTGGTATGTGTCAGATCCGGTACCCCGTCCGGCAAACAGAACCTTCCGGAAAAGGGACAGCTTTGCCGCCCGTTTTTTTACGAAAATTTCTCGGACTTCATCCGCGCGGCAAGATCTTAAACCGGCCGCGCCCGGAACGGGCGCCGCCGGAAGTGCCCTCGTCAGCGTCCCGGGAGCGGGACGCGAAAAATTTCCCGCAAGGAATTTTCCGAAGAAAAACAAAAGGGGGCGCCCGCGGGATCCTGTGTCATTGGACGGCCCCCCTTCCGGACCGTCACGGATAGATCCGGTTTAACAGCCGCGGGAACGGGATGGTTTCCCGGACGTGTTCGATGCCGGCGATCCAGGCCACCGTCCGCTCCAGTCCCAAGCCGAAGCCGGAGTGGGGAACGGAGCCGTAGCGGCGCAAGTCGAGGTACCATTCATAGGCTTGCAAAGGCAGGCCGAATTCTTCGATCCGCTGTTTCAGCAGATCGTAGTCGTGGATCCGTTCCGAACCGCCGATGATCTCCCCGTATCCTTCCGGGGCGATCAAATCGGCGCAAAGGACCACTTCTTTCCGTTCGGGATCCGGCTCCATGTAAAAGGGTTTAATCGCCTTCGGATAATGGGTGATGAACACCGGCTTGTCAAAGGAATTGGCGATCGCCGTTTCGTGGGGCGCCCCGAAATCGTCGCCCCATTGAATGTCGTCGAATCCCTGTTCATGGAGCAGCTTGATCGCCTCGTCATAGGTAATCCGCGGGAAAGGCGGGGTTACCTTCTCCAGCTTGGAGACATCCCGTTCCAATGTTTTCAATTCCTGGCGGCAATTGTTCAATACCGATTGGACGAGATAGGAAACATAGTTTTCCTGCACCTGCAAGTTTTCCTCGAAGGAACAGAACGCCATCTCCGGCTCAACCATCCAAAATTCGATCAGGTGGCGGCGGGTTTTCGATTTTTCCGCGCGGAAGGTCGGGCCGAAGGAATACACCTTGCCCAGGGCCATTGCCGCCGCTTCCATGTACAGCTGCCCGCTCTGGGAAAGATAGGCGTCTTCGTCGAAATATTTCGTATGGAACAATTCGGTCGTCCCTTCCGGGGCGCTGCCGGTCAAAATGGGCGCATCCACCTTGACGAAACCGTTCTTGCGGAAAAATTCAACGGTGGCATGAATGATCTCGTCCCGAATCTTCATGATGGCATGTTGGCGTCTCGACCGGAGCCACAGGTGGCGGTGATCCATCAAAAATTCCGTCCCGTGGTTTTTCGGCGTGATCGGATAATCCTTCGCCAGATGGATCACCCGGATGTCGGTGACCGCCAGCTCATAGCCGTACGGGGAACGTTCATCGGCATGAACGTTCCCGGTAATGTATACGGATGACTCCTGGGGAAGGGACTTGGCCAGCTGGAACACTTCTTCCGGGACGTTCTTTTTTTCCACCACCCCTTGGATGAACCCGGTCCCGTCCCGGAGCTGCAAAAAGGATATTTTCCCGCTGGATCTTTTGTTGGCCAGCCAGGCCCCGATGGTCACCTCCTGTCCGACATGATGTTTCACTTCCGCGATCGTCGTCTTCATCCTTTTAACCTCCATCCATTGAAGCTTGCTGTTCCGAGTTTCGACAAACCGCAGGGAACGCTCATAAATTGTACACCCGGTACCAGTTCCCTTCATAAAAGTCGATGTATAAAAAGCTGTACCGCCCTTTTTGGTCGATATAGCTGATCTCGTAAACCGGCGTGTTTTCAATCATTCCCAACTTCACCCGGACGATCTCCTTCGGCCGCTGGTCATCTTTCAAGGCCAGCCCTTCCCGGACCATGGCCAGCGCTTCCCGCTCCGTCAAGCCTTCGCTTTCCTTTTTCACCGTGATGGCTTTATCTTTCGCTTTCGGAACCCAAACGATGATATTTTCCCCGTCCCTGTTTTTCCCTTTAATGACCACATATTGGTCCAGATAATGGAACCAGTCGACCTTCTCCGCCTTGACCAGGGGGGTTTCTGCCAGGGCCCTTTCCAGGGCGCTTTCCTCCTCCGCCCGCAAGGGGTTGGACGCCGATTGATAAACATAGGCCGCAAGGCCAAGGATGAAAAGGACAACGAGGAAAAGACCGTATAAGAGCGCTTTTTTCAATTTGAATCCCTTCATTTCAAGTCTTGTAAATGGAAAAAATGGCCTTCGTAGGATCCTCCTTGTCGAGGGCCAGGCCGAACATGTAGTCGTCCCTCTTCAGCGTCCGGTTTAACAGGTCGACGATTTTATACATTTCTTCGGAATATTTCACCTTCACGGTCGCCAATCGCTGGATCTTTTCCTTTTCTTCCCTCAAAAAAATCCTCCTTCGCCCAAGCATTGGAAAGTCCGTCCCCCGGAAAGCGGAACAGACGGCCAAAAATTTTTTGGAAACATCTCCTTAAAAAAGTTTAACATAGAAACTGAAAAGAGTTACGAATTCGTAACAAACATCTCCTTTGATTATTTTATACATAACACCCGAACCTGCGCAATAAACTTCCCGCAAGAAAACCGGCCGTGTCCGAAAAGAAAAACTGCCCCAAAGGGAGTTTGCGGCCTTTGAGGCAGTTTTCCTATTTGTTCCGGGTGTTTTCATGCTGCTGGCGGCTTTTTTGTTTTGCGGCCTCTGCGGCAGTTTTCCTTCCCGGTCTACACCGCGAAACCCGCCGGCTCTTCCGCGATGATCCGTTCAATCCGGTTGTTTTCATCCAGGATGGCGACTTTCGGGGAATGGTTTTTGATCTCCTCTTCATTGAGCAGGGCGTAGGCGATGATGATGATCCGGTCCCCCGGCTGGACGAGCCTCGCGGCGGCCCCGTTCAGGCAAATCACGCCGCTTCCCCGCTTGCCGGGAATAATATAGGTCTCGAACCGGGCGCCGTTTGAATTGTTCACCACCTGCACCTTTTCATGGGGATACATCCCCACGGCATCGAGCAAATCTTGGTCGATGGTGATGCTGCCGACATAGTTCAAATTGGCCTCCGTCACCGTCGCCCGGTGCAGTTTCGCGTGCATCATTTCCCGCAGCATCAAGACACCCCCTTTTTCACTCCCCAGTTTCAAGGACGATATTGTCGATCAGGCGGGCGTTGGAAAATTTCACGGCCACGGCCAGGATGACCCGGCCCCTGATCTCCGGAAGGGGAACGAGTTCCGGATAAGCCAAAACTTCCACATAATCGATTTCGCCGCTGACGTTTTCCGTCAAATAATCTTTGATCGCCCCGGCGATTTTTTCCGGATCCTTCTCGCCCTTTTCCACCAGGCTCTTCCCGAGCAGGAGGGACCGGTAAAGATGCGGGGCTTCCTCCCGCTCCTCCGGCGTCAGCCGGACGTTCCGGGAACTCTTGGCCAGGCCGTCCTTTTCCCTGACCGTTTCCACCGGCACGAGCTCCACGGGGAGGTTCAAATCTTCGATCAGCGCGCCCACGATGGCGGCCTGTTGGGCATCCTTCATTCCAAAATAGGCCCGGGTCGGCTGGATGATGGAAAAAAGTTTCAGGAGGACGACCGCCACCCCGTCAAAATGCCCCGGCCGGGAGCGGCCGCACAAAACATCCGTCCGTTTGACCACCTTCACGGTAACGGAAAGTTCCCGGGGATACATCTCCTTGACGTCCGGGTGAAAAAGGTAGCCGATCCCAGCCCCTTCGGCCAGCCGTTTGTCCCGTTCAAAGTCCCGGGGATAGGTTTCGTAATCTTCGTTCGGGCCGAACTGGAGAGGGTTGACGAAGATGCTTGCCACCGCCACGTCGTTTTCTTTCCTCGCCCGTTCCATCAACGCCAGATGTCCTTCGTGCAAATAGCCCATCGTCGGAACAAAACCGACCGTTTTCCCTTCCCGCTTCAGCCGCCGGGCGATTTCCGACATTTCCGCAACGCTTTTAACGATTTTCATCGCCATGTCCCCCGTAAAGAAGGATAAGTTCCTCATCCTTCATGGAATAGGAATGTTCGTCGGCCGGGAAACTGCCGGCCCTTACCTCCGCCACATATTGGCGGATGCCCTTGACGATCTCCGTCTGGACGTCCGCAAAAGGCTTGACGAATTTCGGATACCGGTCGACGCCGTATCCGATCAGATCGTGATAGACCAGAACTTGGCCGTCGCATTCCGCCCCCGCCCCGATTCCGATGACCGGGATCGCCAGGGCTTCCCGGACGAGCTTTGCCAGCTGTTTCGGGACGCACTCCAGAACGAGCATAAACGCCCCCTTTTCTTCCACCCGCTTGGCCTCCGCGAGAAGCCTTTCCGCTTCAGCCGCCGTTTTCCCCTGCACTTTGTATCCGCCGAGGACGCCGACGGATTGGGCGGTCAGGCCGAGATGGGCGACGACGGGGATGCCTGCCCTCGTCAGCGCGGCGATATGATCCGCCACTTCTCCGCCGCCCTCCAGCTTGACCGCATCGGCCCCGCCTTCCTGGAGGATCCGGGCCGCGTTCCGCAGCGTGTCCCCCTTTTCCCCGTGATAGGTGGCAAAAGGCATATCGGTCACGACAAAGGTGTCCGGCGCCCCCCTTTTTACGGCTTTCGTATGGTGGATCATCTCGTCCAGGGTGACCGGAACGGTCGAATCATAACCGAGGACGACCATTCCGAGGGAATCGCCCACCAGGATCAGATCGACGCCGGCCCGTTGGGCCAATTTCGCCGACGGATAATCATAGGCGGTGAGCATGGCAATCTTTTCCCCGTTTTGTTTCATTTGCAAAAAATCGGTAGTCCTTTTCATCATTCATTCCCCCTTTTTTCGTGTCGGGAGAGGGAATGAAACATAAAAAAAATCCTTCCGCAACAGAAGGATTTTGAAAGGTCCGTTTCATGTCTCATCCCTCTGTCCCGGTCCTTTCCTCTTCGGCTCCAGGCAGAATTCCATTTCATGAAAAAATTTCCGTTTCCGGTCAGGATACCGCCCCTTCGGTGCAGTTCCTTCCCTACTAGTATAACAAAGGATCGGAATGGCGGGCCAGTTTTTTAAACATCTTTTTCGATTTCGATATCCGCGGAATAGATGTGATGAATCCGGCCGCTGTCATCTTGGAGGAGCAAGACCCCTTCCTCATCGATGCCGAGGGCCTTTCCCCGGATCGTCCCTTGAACCATTCGCGCCTCGATCCTTTGGCCGATGGAACAGGCATAGGTTTCCCACAGGGTTTTGACCGGCAAAAACCCCGCTTTCAGATAGGTGTCATACAGCCTTTCAAATTTGAGGCAGAAGCTTTGAACCAGCTTGGCGCGGGGGATCTCCTTGCCGGCATGGATGGCGAGGGACGTCGCCTTGTCTTTCAGGGCATCGGGAAAGTCCCCGGGACGGTGGTTCACATTGATCCCGATGCCGATGATGATGGCGAGAACCCGGTTTTCTTGGGAAACCATCTCCGTCAAGATTCCGCAGACCTTTTTTCCTTCGATGAGGAGGTCGTTCGGCCATTTGATCTTCGGAGAAAGGCCGGCCACATCCTCGATGGCGCCGGCGACGCCCACGGCGGCAAGCAGGGTGAATTGGGGCGCCTTTTGGACGGCGATGTCGGGGCGGATGATCAGGCTCATCCAGATCCCCTTGCCCTTTTTCGAATGCCATCCCCGGGAAAGCCTTCCCCTGCCCATCGTCTGTTCATCGGCAAGGACGATCGTCCCTTCCTCCGCCCCGTTCGCGGCCAGCTCGTGGGCGATCTTCTGGGTGGAATCGACCGTTTCGAAAAAGCGGATCGGCCGCCCGATCCGTTTCGTTTCCAAGCCCCAATAGATTTCCTCTTCGCTCCATTCACCGGGCGTCTCCCGGAGGCGGTAGCCCTTTTTCGGAACGGCCTCGACTAGAAATCCTTCTTTCCGCAATTCCGCAATGTGCTTCCAAACGGCCGTCCGGCTGATGCCGATCTCGCCGGCGATTTTTTCCCCGGAGAGATACCCGCCGCCGGCTTTGCGGAACGCGTCCAAAATTTTTTGCCTTACCGGCGATTTCATGGCATGAGCCACTCCTTTATCGACCTTTTGTCGTTTTCCACTTCCCCGGAAATCACGGCCTTTTCGATCCTGCGCAAATCCTCCTCCACCCATTTGCCCCCGCCTTTGTTTTTCCAAAGGAGCAGGTCGTTGCCGTTCACCTGCAACTCTTTGCGGCTTTTGATCGGAAGTTTTTCATACAATTCCCGGACGCGCGCCAATTGTTTATCCAGTTCTTCCCCGTTCCAGAGGGAATGGATCTTTTCCGCGGAAAGGCTCGTTTCCAGGCCGTATGTATAAACGCCGTACAAATCCCACTCCTTGCTCAGGCGGTCGTGGAAAGCGTCGTAAATCCGGTAAATCTCCTTGATTTTTTTCGTCGGCAGCCGCCATTCCTTCAGAAAACGGGGGCAGTTTTCCTTGCGGATCACGAGGAACAACAGCGCCCAGACTTCCTTCTCGTCCAGCGCCCCCGGCCGCAGGATTTCCGCCGCCTTCAGCAATTGGCCGGGGAAGGCTTCCATGTTCGGCAAATACCGGTAGAGATCCCGGGATACGAGAACCTCGCAGGCCTTTTTTACATGATCCCCGGTCATGATCTTCGTGAATTCCGCCAATTTCCGCTCCACGGCGATATGTTTGAGCAAAGGCGCCGATTCCTTTAAGGCCCGGTAGGTGTTTTCCTCGACTGCAAAACCGAGCTGGCTGACGAAGCGGGCCGCCCGGAGCATCCGCAGCGCATCTTCGGAAAACCGTTCTTCCGGCTTCCCGACGGTCCGGAGGATCCCCTTTTCCAAATCCTCTTTCCCGCCGAAGGGGTCGACAAATTCCCCTTCCTTCGTCATGGCGATGGCATTGATCGTGAAATCCCGCCGTTTTAAATCCTCCGTTAAAGAACGGACGAAGGAAACTTCCTTCGGCCGGCGGAAATCCACATATTCCCCCTCGGTGCGGAAGGTGGTGATTTCATAGGACTCGCCGCCTTCCAGCACGAGAACCGTTCCGTGCTCAATGCCTACGTCGACGGTGCGGGGAAAAATCCGCTTCACTTCCTCAGGTGTCGCGCTTGTGGCGATGTCCACATCATTGATTTCTTTGCCCAGGAGCAGATCCCTGACGGAGCCGCCCACGAAATAAGCTTCGAAACCGGCCTGTTCAATTTTCTCGATGACTCTCGCCGCTTTTTTAAAAGGAGGCTTCATCAAGCCCTTTTCATCCTTTCACCGTTGATGGCAATATGGATTTTCCCCCGGCGGTCCCCCGCCGCCGGGAAAAGCTCGGCGGGATTTGTTACCGCCCGCCGTTCACCAGTTGCAGGTAAATGGCCTCATATTCCTTGACGATCTTCTCCGAAGAGAACCGGGTGGATACCGTTTCCAAGCCCGCTTGGACAAACTGTTCGCGGATCGCCGGATGGGTTAACAGATAGACCGTCCGTTCCGCCATCTCCGCGACATTCCCGCATTCGCAGAGATAGCCCGTCCTGCCGTCATCAATGACTTCGGGGATCCCCCCGATCCTTGTGGCGATGCAGGGCACGCCGCAGGCCATTCCCTCCAAAATCGCCAATCCGAAACTTTCCTTTTCCGACGCCAACAGCTGCAAGTCGCTGATGGAATAAAGCTCTTCCAAATTTTCCTGTCTCCCCAGAAACAGGATTTTATCCCCGATGCCCAGCTCCTTCACCAGGCGGCCGACGACGGGCATCTCCGGGCCGTCGCCGACAAGGAGCAATTTCGCCGGGATTTTTTCGGCGATCAGGGAAAAGGCCTTCACCACATCGGGAACCCGCTTCACCCGCCGGAAATTGGAAACGTGGATGATCACCTTTTCTTCCGGCCGGATGCCGAATTCATCCTTCAAATGGCTCGCGTCGACCCGGGTGAAGATTTTTTCGTTGACAAAATTATAAACGACGGCGATGTTTTTTTCGGGACGGATCAAGACATCCGTCTCCTCCGCCAAGGAGCGGGAGACGGCCGTCACGAAATCCGAACCTTCAATGCCCATCTTTATCGCCCGCTTCAAGGACGGATCGGCGCCCAATACGGTAATGTCCGTCCCGTGCAAGGTCGTCACGATTTTAAAATCATGGTCGGCCATCGATTTGGCGACGATGGCGCAAACGGCGTGGGGAATGGCATAATGGGCATGGAGGATGTCCAGTTTTTCCCTGCTTGCCACCTCCGCGATCTTGCAGGCAAGCTGGATGTCGTAAGGGGGATATTGGAACACCGAATAGGCGTTCACTTCCACCTGGTGATAGAAAATATGGGAATAAATTTTCCGCAGGCGGAAGGGCATGCTGGAAGAAATAAAATGGATCTCATGCCCTCTTTCCGCGAGGATCTTTCCCAGTTCCGTGGCGACGATCCCGGACCCGCCGACGAAGGGATAACAGACGATGCCAATCTTTAAACCCATGATGCCATCCCTCCATCCACTCCCCGCTCCTCCCTTTCCCGGGACGGGAAGGGAAAGGGCGCAAGCGCCTCCCGGCCATCCCACCCGGGCCTCCCCGTAGGAAAAGAAGGAATCCTCCCGGCGTTTCCGCCGGGGAGGCCGAAGCCGGCGGCCGCCATTACGTTCCGTCCCGCTTTCCGTTGCCCTTTTCCTTGTCCAGCAGGCCTTCCAGCCGCTTTCCCTGCAGCAGGAGGCGCCAGTCCATGGCCCCCGAAGCCAGCCCGCGGATCAGCACTTCCGCCGTCCCCATATTCGTCGCCAACGGGACGTTATACACGTCGCATAAACGCATCAATGCGGTGATGTCCGGTTCATGGGGCTGGGCGGTTAACGGGTCGCGGAAAAAGATGACCAGATCCATTTCATTTTTGGCGATCATGGCGCCGATTTCCTGATCGCCGCCCAGCGGCCCCGATTGAAACCGGTGGACCTTCAGGCCGGTGGCTTCCTGAATCCGTTTCCCCGTCGTCCCGGTCGCAAACAGGGAATGTTTTTCGAAAACCGGCAGGTAGGCGGCGACAAAGCGCACCAAATCTCCCTTTTTCCGGTCATGGGCGATCAAGGCAATGTTCATCTTCACCGATCCTTTTCCCTATTGTAAAAGATTTTCCATTCCATAAACGTACCGGTCCAGGGCCATCACGGCGCGGACCGCCGTCTCAATCCCCCGCATGAAGCTTTTCCGGTCGTAGGAATCATGGCGGATGGTCAAGGTTTCCCCCCGGGATCCGAAAATGACCTCCTGATGGGCGATGAGGCCGGGCAGCCGGACGCTGTGGACGGGGATTCCGGAGATTTGCGCCCCCCGGGCGCCGGCCATCAGTTCCTTTTCTTCGGGATGGCCTTGCTTTTTCGCTCCCCTTTCCTCCAGAATCATCCGTGCCGTTTGGATGGATGTGCCGCTCGGCGCGTCCCGTTTTTGGTCGTGGTGGAGTTCGATGATTTCCACGTCGGGAAAAAATTTGGCCGCCATCCGGGCAAATTTCATCATCAAAACGGCGCCGAGGGAAAAATTCGGGGCGATGATGCAGCCGACGGCATTCCGGTCGGCCAGGGCCTTGATCTCCGCCAAATGGTCATCCGTCAAGCCGGTCGTTCCGACGACCGCCCTCACCCCGAAGGATAAAGCCGTTCTCGTATGGGAAAAGGCGGCCTCCGGCCGCGTCAGGTCGATGAACACGTCCGGCTTCGTATCCGCCAGGCATTTTTCGGGTTCGGTGAAAACGGGAACCCCGGGCAGCCGGGAAAATTGGGGATCGATTTCGTTCAGCCGCTTTCCGTCATTGATCCGGTCGAGGACGGAAACCAGCTGAAAGCCGGGCGTGGAAGCCACCATCTCGACGCAGGCCTTCCCCATCTTCCCCCTCGGGCCGGCCACGGTTATTTTAATCGTTTCTTCCATCCCGTTCCTCCCTCCCTTCTTCTGCGATTCTTGTCCAACGGTTTTGATCCCTCGTCCGGAATTTTTCCAGCACCGCCTGCAAGGCTTGTTCCAAATCGATATGTAAGGAATTCGCAAAACAGATTAAGACGAAGAACAGATCCCCCAATTCCTCTTCGATCGTTCTTTCCTTTTCCGTCGCCTTTTTCGGCTTTTCCCCGTAATAATGGTTCACTTCCCGCGCCAGTTCCCCCAGTTCTTCCGTCAGGCGGGCGAGCATGGCCAGGGGGGAAAAATAGCCCTCCTTGAATTGGCTGATATAGGCATGGACGTCCTGCTGCAGTTCCTTCATCGTTTTTTCCGGCAATTTCTTCACTCCTCGCTTCGGATGTCCCCTTGGTTTTATTTTAATATACGGGGACGGCCCGTTGCCAAGACCGGTTTCCGGCGTTTGCGGCAAATTCTGCAAACGGGCGTCCGCCCCGGGCCGCCGGCGGTCCTTCAGGCGCTTTTTCTGTTGCCTCCATTATACCCATTATGTATAATGAATTCGATTGTGTAAAGGAAAAAGAGACAGGGAAGGGATTTCTCTATGCCGCTTCAGCTGAAATGGAAAAACATCCTGTTCATCTTTCTCGGCGCTGCCATTTTTTCCTTTGGTATCGTCCATTTCAATATGCAGAACAATTTGGCCGAAGGGGGATTCACCGGGATCACCCTGCTCTTGTATTTTTTATTTCATTTTAATCCCGCCGTTGTCAATCTTCTATTAAATATCCCCCTATTCATCATCGGCTGGAAACTTCTCGGGAAAAACACCTTTTTTTATACGATCATCGGCACCCTGGCCGTTTCGCTTTTTTTGGAGGTCTTCCAGCGGTACCAAATCCCCATCCCCCTGCGCCATGACCTGATGCTGGCCGCACTGTTCGCGGGGGCCTTTATCGGGACGGGCCTCGGCATCATCTTCCGGTACGGGGGGACGACGGGCGGCGTGGATATCATCGCCCGTATCGCCAAGAAATATTTCGGCTGGTCCATGGGCAGGACGATGTTCATCTTCGACGTTTGCGTCATAACCGTATCGATCCTTACCTACCTTTCCTACCGGGAAGGGATGTATACCATCATCACGGTATTCGTCGGGGCGCGGGTCATCGACTTCATTCAGGAAGTGGCTTACAACGCCAGGGGGGTCATGATCATCTCGGAGAAATACGAAGAGATCGGGGAAAGGATCGTCAAGGAGATGAACCGGGGCGTCACCGTCCTGCGCGGGGAAGGGTTCTATTCGAAGCAGAAACGAAACGTTTTATATTGTGTCGTCGGGAGAAACGAGATCGTCATGCTGAAAAATTTGATCCTGTCCGTCGACCCCCACGCCTTCGTTTCGGTAACTTCCGTCCACGAGGTCCTCGGGGAAGGATTTACCTTGGATGAAAACAAAAATCCGATCGTGGAATAGCCGTCGCCCTCCGTTTCCTTGACAACCGGTCCGGCGGGATACGTGAAGCGCATCGCCGAAGACCGAAATGGGGCGTTCCTTTTGCTTGACAATTGACGGCAGTTGATATCCGGTCTTTTTCAATGGCCGGAGAGGGCCGGCGGGGTTGTCCCGCATGGGTCCGGTCCGCAGGCCGGTCCCGGGTGCGCATCCGGCCATACGCGTCCGAAGGGGATGATTCGAGAAAAAACTTTTTAGGAACTGTCGGTTCCCTTCCAGGGCAAGCGGTCCTTTTACCTGATGGCATTTTATCGGACCTGCCTTAAAAGCGGGGGCCGCGCCCCGAGAGGTCTTGGATAAACCAATCCCGACGGGTGATCAATCCCTGAACCGGAACCGGAAAAGTTTTTTTCTGCTTTAAAACGAACGGCCCGCGGAGCCGAAGGATCGGCCGCGGGCCGTCGTTTTTCCGGTAAAACCCAACCGTCACGAAAATTCCACAGGCGGGTTCTGGCATTTTGCCAAAGAAAAATCCCCTCCAAGGCCGGCCGGGGATTGTGCCTTCCCCGCCAGCCGGAAGGGGATCGAAGGTTTTATCGATCTTCCTCTCCTCTTACTCATTCCGCGTAGCTTGCAGGAATTGCAGGAGGAAATAGAGGAGTTCAAGCAATGCGACGGCTGCGGCGGCAACGTAGGTCAGCGCCGCGGCGCTTAACACCTTCCGCGCGCCCCGTTCCTCCTCGTTGCGGATGATTCCGAGGGCGACGACCTGATCCAGGGCCCTGCCGGAGGCGTTAAATTCAACAGGCAGGGTGACGACTTGGAACAGGACGGCAAAGCCCATGAGGATGATGCCGAGCAGGGCCATGTTTAAGAACCCTAAAACCAAACCGAGAATCAAAAAGAGATAGGACATTTGCGAACCGAGGCTCGCCAGCGGAACAAGGGCGGTGCGGAAGCGCAGGAAGGCATAATTCTCCTGGTCCTGCAAAGCATGCCCGACTTCGTGCGCGCTGACGGCAGTGGCGGTCAAGGACACGCCGTTGTATACCGCGCTGGAAAGGCGGACCGTCTTTGTCCGCGGGTCATAATGGTCGGTCAAAAAGCCGTGGACTTCCTCCACCTTTACGTCGTACAATCCGTTTTCATCGAGGATCTTCCGCGCCACTTCATAGCCGGTCATGTTCGTCGAATTATGAACTTTCAAATATTTTTTGGCGGTCGTTTGCACCTTCACGCTCGCCCACAACGGAATCAAGGAAATCAAAAGGAAGTAGATCAAGTAATTCGCTGCCACTTTCGCCCCTCCATCACGAATGCATTTCTATACATTGAATGTTACAGAAACGGCAAACTTATGTCAATCATTTTGCTTTTTTTCATACCTCTTCTTTTCTCCCCTGTATTTGCGGTAGCCCGCATAGGACAGGGCGAGCAGGATCATTCCCCCCGTGGATATGATCACCCACCATAGGGAAGGATCGGCCTCATCTTCTTTCACGTCGGAAAACAGGCTCCGCAAATCGGCCTCGAGCAAGTCCGTTTCGGCGATCAGTTCGTCCCGTTTTTGCGGATTGCCGATATGAGTTTCGATAAATTGAACCCTGGCGTCCATATTTTTCACGGTCTCCACGGGAAAATCGAGCAGGATGCTCGGGTAGATGACATCATACAATTTGGCGAAGCGGCGGAACGCCTCTTCCATCCCCTTTTCGGAGGCCGGTTCTCCGCGGGCGGAATCCTGAAAGGCATGAAAAGCCCCCATCACCCGGTCTTCCATATCCGCCCACAGCGGCTGGTAGGAACTCCCGATGGCGTCCAGTACAAAGCGGAACTTCATCACGGCATGGACCGCCTCTTCCCCGTGGATGGCCTCCCCCTCCAGCGCTCCCTTCGCGTCGGAAAGGGAAAGCTGCAGCATCCGCACTTCATCCATTGAAAACAAATAAGGATGGCTCAGCGCCCGGTTCATCTCGGATTCCAATTGCTGCAGCGACTTCAAACTGTCCCCGTAACGTTCGGCCAGGGTAAACTGCAGCGCCTCATCGGCAAGCTGGTCAAGCTTTTTCAATTCGTCCGCCTGCTTGGCGAACCCGGTATCGAAAAGGAAAAAAAACCATGCGACGACAACTGCTGAAATCACGAGTCCTTTGAAAAGCTTCATGTCCTGTCCCCCCTCTTTCCCTAGTAATATGTATGAGGGGGTGGACAAGAGTAGACCAGATCCGGTCAATTTTCTTTCGGGAAATTCCCCGTTTTTCGCAAGCAGAAAAAGTAAGCGATCCCGATGGAGACCATGCTCAGCCAAAAGGTGAAATAACCGATTTGCGGAACATACTCGGCCAGGGAATGGTACCGGGGATACATCATGAAGACGTAATCGATGACGTCATTATGCAGCGTCCAAACGGCGGCGACGGCCAGATGGACGCCCCTTATCCTGTAAAAGGGCGCGTACAACAATCCTTCGACGGCCATGGCCAAATGGGAGGCGATCAGCATATACCCTTCCCACGGCAGGCCATCTTCCACGATGAATGTCAAAATGTTCATGACCACCGCCCATATCCCGTATTTGAAAAGGGTCACCAGGGCCAGCGCCTCAAACAGCGGCCAGTTCTTTCCCAAAAGAAAGGCGGTCAGCACAAAAACAAAAAACAGGCTGGCCGTCGGGCTGTCCGGGACGAAAGGCAGGAAACGGGCGGGGGTTTCGGCCAGCTGGCTGCCGTACCAGATGTATCCGTAAACCGTACCGGCGGCATTCACCAATAGCAGCGCCCAAAGGAACTCCCGGTTTTGCAAAAAGGCGTAAAATCGGACCAAGGAAAACACCCCCGCTTCGTAAAAAAACCGGCGAAAAATCGCCGGTTTTATTCCGCTTCGATGCTTTTAATGTATTCCGCCAATTTTTGCAGTTCTTCATCGGTTCCTTTGAAGATTCCCGGAGGCATCGATCCGATGCCGTTCTTGGCGATATCCTTGATTTCATCGACGGATTTTTCCGTTCCCACCAGGGCGGGATTGGAACCTCTTCCTTCAAGGTTTTCCCCGTGGCAGCTGATACATCCCTGCTCCTGGTAAATCTTGTAGCCTTCCGCCGTTTTATCCACTTCCACCTGGGTGCGGATTTCGCCTTGTTTTCTTGCCGCTTCCCAGTCATGCTGTTCAACGGCTTCCCATGTCAGATAAAAAATGAGGGCGATCGTCAACAGCATGAAACCGGTGGCAAAGGGGCGCTGGCTCGGCCGGCGTTTCGGGCCGCGGTCCAAAAAGGGCGCAAGCAGAAGGGCCAGGAAAGCCAAGCCGGGTATGACAATCGTCCCGAGCAGCACATATTTTCCGGATGCGTAGGAATATTTCAGCAGTTGGTACAGAAACAGGAAATACCAGTCAGGCATCGGCGTATAGGACGTGTCCGTCGGATCGGCGATCCTTTCCAGAGGCGGCTCCTCAACGATGGTCAGGCACAGGAAACCGACCAAAAAGACGGCCCCGACCAGCCATTCCTTCAAAAGAAAGTCGGGATAAAAGGCCTCGGTCTTGCCGGGATATTCCGAATAATCCTTCGGAATGTTCGGTTTCCGCTCGGCCGGAATCCGGGAATCGCCGACGAATTTCATTCCTTTTCCTCGCTTCATGAAGCATCCCCTCCTTTTTCAGGCCAATTTTACAGCGGACCGGAAATCCCCTGTCTCCGGATCAGGATGAAGTGGATCCCGATCAAAAGCAGCAACGCCGCAGGGAGGAAAAATACGTGAATGGCGAAAAATCTCGCCAGCGTTTGTGCGCCGGTAATGTACGGGTCGCCCGCAAGCAGCGTTTTCAGCCACGGACCGATCAGCGGAACCGATTCCACGATGTTCAGCGTAACCTTCGTCGCAAACAGGGCCTTCATGTCCCAGGGCAGGAGATAGCCGGTCAGACCCAAACCGAGCATGACGGCAAAGATGCAGACCCCGACGATCCAGTTAAGCTCCCTCGGCTTTTTGTACGCGCCTTGGAAAAACACGCGCAGCGTATGTAAAAACATCATGACGATCACGATGCTGGCGCCCCAATGGTGCATGCCCCGGACGATTTGGCCGAAAGCCACTTCATATTGCAGATAATAGACCGATTCCCAGGCGTTTTTAATATCCGGAACATAATACATCGCCAAAAACATTCCGGACAGGATTTGAATGACGACGACAAAAAAGGTCAGCCCGCCGAAACAGTAGACGAAAGCGGAAAAATGGTGGGCGGGGTTTACATGTTCCGGAACTTCATGGTCGGCGATGTCCCGCCAGATCGGCGTGATGTCCAGGCGTTCATCGATCCAATCATAAATCTTGTTTAGCAAGTATTACGCCCCCCCTCTTTCTTTCGCTCGCATGCTCAAGTACAAATACCCGTCTTTGACTTGATAGTCGAATATGTCCAACGGTTTCGTCGGCGGCGTGTTGGGAACGTTTTTTCCGTTCTTTTCGTACAGCCCGTTATGGCACGGGCAAAAGAACATGTTCGGATGCTTCGGGCTTCCGTTCCAGTTCACGGTGCAGCCCAAATGTTTGCAAACGGGGGACAACGCGACGATATCGCCTTTTTCGTCCTTATATACCCATGCCGTTTGCGTCACTTCCGATTCATACCAGCCGTCCACCTGCTTATATTTGAAATCAACGCGGACCGGTTCGCTGGTCAATTCATCCACTTTCACATTCGTGGCAATAAAATCGCCGCCCTTTTTCGCCTCCAGAACCGGATCGACGGCAAAACGGAGCATCGGCATCACCGTTCCGGCAGCCATGAAGCCTCCCACACCCATCAATGTATAGGTCAAAAATTGCCGTCTCGTCACCCGTTGTTTACTCATCCTTTTCCCCCCTAACCTGTCAAAAAAAATCGATTCAGACGAAACAAGACATTATCATGATAAATCATTCAAATGGCTTGGTCAATATAATAACCGTTTTTATGATAAAAAACCGCCAATATATAAAGGGAAGGAATTTTTTCAACCTTCCATCATGATGAAATTTCCGCTTTCTGCCATTTTTCTACAAAAATATTTAATAGCTGCCCGGCCTGGTTTTCCATTATGGCCCGCTTGTTTTGTTCATCCAAATGCTCGAGGGGTACCGAAGGAACCCAGAGAAATTCCCCGTCCTGATCCGAAAGCAACTCCTTCCAGCTCCGGTCGGAAGAAAGGAAGAATACGAAACGGAAATCCGCCTCGCGGACGGGATGGAGCCATTCGTCAAGCAGGCGGCGCCTTTTTTCCCCGGAAAATTCCGCAAAATATGTATACGGCGGAAGCAAAAGCACCCTTCCCTTAAACTGCTTTTCCAAAAGATGGCCGAGAATTTCCACAAATTCTCCGGAATTCGCCGCTTCCTTGGCGCCCTCCCCGAAAGTTACCGGCACAAACGGGATCAGGAGCGTATCCACGTATTTCCTTTCGCCGGCAAACAGGGCCGCGTCTTTCGCCGTCCATCGCAATAGGCCGTCACCTCCTGAGAGAAGCCGAAATCATTTTCTTTTTTAAAAAATAATCATTCTAATCATAAATTATACATGAAATGGAGACCGTTCATCATGGAAAGAAAAGAAAATAAAATTGAATAATTTGTGAACATTTCCGGCATGCCTTCATCCCCGGGGCGCCCCTCCCGAAAAAAAGAAAAAGTGCCCCGCTTTGCCGGCACTTCCATTCATCCATCCGGATTGATCGATTTCAGCTGCTCCGTCAGTTCCATAAACAATTCCTTGTCTCCCCGGTCAAGCGCTGCGTCGATTTCCCTTTTCAGCCTTTCCCTTAAAAAGTTTTCCCGGGAAGCCTGCAAAAATTTCTCGGCCAGTTCCCTGTCCTGTTCCGTAATGTACAGGATATCCGGCACGTACGGATTTTCTTCCAATACGGCCGCATATCGGTGGGATTGATGCATCTCTTTAAAATTCAGCTGGATGTAAATATCCTCGTTCCGGTTCAGGCGGATGTCATGGAAGGATTTTTCCGCGTCCGTGGTCATGACCGATTCCTTATAAAACCGGAACGGCACGTCGTCCACACAGACGGTGGACATGATCATTCCCCTCGGGCAAAACTGGGCATGTTCCACGAAATGGACCTTTTCCATCAAAAGGTCATGGCTCATCAAATAATTCAGGATCCAGACGCATTCCCGCTTTTTCAATTGATAATTGTTCAAAAACCATCGGATAAACTCCTTTTTTTCGTTGACGGAAACAGGAGTGGCCATCTTTTTCCCCCCTTTTGGCACTTTTCGCAGCACTTTCCTTTTCAATTCGTTTCCAGCCGTTCCAAAACGTCCCGGTAATCCGGATTGGAAGGATCGAGCTTTACCAGCTGTTTAAATATTTCGATGGCTTCCTCCGTCAATCCTTCCTCCATCAGGAAAAATCCATAATTTTGCAGGAAATCCTCGTTTTCTTTGAAATCATTATATGCCTCCCTGTAGCTGGTTAATGCATCCTCGTAGCGTTCCGTTTTTTGGCAGGCGATGGCATAGTCCCAAAGCATTTCCGGATCTTCCTCCCCGTCGACCAACACCGGTTCGGCGGCTTCCACGACTTCCTCGTATCTTTCCTGGTCCAGGAGCAGCTTCGTCAGCGTCAGCAGGGCGTCCAAATAATGGGGGTCGAGTTCCAGCGCCTTCTTCAAATGTCTTTCCGCTTCTTCCTTCTCCCCGATTTTCAGGGCCGTTCTCCCGGCGAAATAATACAGTTCCTTATGATAGGGGTTGACGGCGATTCCTTCCCTGGCCGCTTCCAGGCTTTTTTCCAGTTCCCCTTCCTTTTCGTAGGCCTGGGCCAGGGGCAGATAGACGCTCTCATAATCGGGATCGAGCTCTTTCACTTCGCTGAATTTTTGCGCGGCCGTCTTGTAGTTCCCCGCCTGATAGGCGGCGAAACCGAAACCGAATAAAATGTCCGCGGTCAATTCCTCATCCAGCGCCTTTTCGTAGAAGGACATCGCCTTTTCAAATTCCCCCGCGGCGCTGTAACAATTCGCCAACCGGTGGTACAGATTCACCCCCTTGATCTTTTCTCCCTTTTCGATCAATTGTTCATATTTGTAAACGGCTTCAGCCAGCCGTCCCATCGAAGCGTAAAGTTCCGCCAGCGCGAACTGGATGACCGGATCCTCCGGCAAAATTTTTTCCGCTTCCAATAGCTTGCGTTCGCTCACTTCGTACAAGCCTTCCGATTGGTAAATGTCCGCCTGGATCAGAAGGGAACGGGGATAAAAGGGATCGTCCTCGGGGATGGCTTCCAACACGAGCAGCGCCTCTTCATCCTTTTCCAAATCGGCGTAACATTCCGCCAGCAGGACCGCCAGCTCCCCTTCATCGGGATACAGCTCCCGCAGCTTTTCGTAGATTTTGGCGGCATCCTCCAAAAATCCGTAGCGGGTCAATTGTTCCGCCAGCACAAATTGCTCATCCACCGACCCGTATTTCTCGATCTTGTCGATATATTCATAAGCCTTTTTCAAATTCCCCGTTTCCAAGGCCTGTACGCACTTCTCCATCCGGTTCATCGATTTCGACTCCTTACCGTATGCTTCCTGTTCTATTCTATATTTTATAACAGTTTGTCCGGGAATGCATGCGAATGGCTCTCCCGGTCAGGAAAAAAACGCCGGGCGGTAAACGACCAACTCCTCCCCTTTGTTCGGCCTGTACATGATTTTGTCCAAAACCCGGACGATCTCCCCCTTATGGACGGTGACCGCAGGCGTCTCCGCTTTGTCCGGCGGCAAGGACCGGGTTCCGTCATCGATGAAAAGGTTATAGCTGAGTTCCCCGCCCGTGTGCAAATACCCCTTCAGCGGGTAGATCCCGATTTTTTTCTGGATCTCCAGTTTGACCGGATGATAAGGCTCCACCGGCCCCTTGACAAAGGGGATCCGTTCCCGCTCCAACACGGTTTGCCAAACGGCAAGCAGCCTCTCCCTCTCCCCGCCGCCCGACAGGCAGGGGATCAACGGGGGATTGTAAGGAAACAGTGCCTCGCGGATCCAGCCCCAGGGGATCCTGTACAGCTCTCGCGGATCCGTGATTTCGACGAAAATCGCGGGGATCCTTTCCGTTTTGCATTTTCGGACGAGCGGAACGGTGAGGGCCCGCAGAGGGATCTTGATGCCGATGACGAAATCGAGGGGACCCTTTTGATAAAACCGGCGCACCTCGTCCACCTTTTCCTTCCATTCGTGCAGGCTGCGGATGCTTGCCACGGCCAAAACCGTCGTGCAGCCTTCAGCCAAAAAACGCCGGATGAAAAAACGCTTGCCGTCGGCGGAAGAGGCGGACTCGGGGATTTCGTGGGAGCAAAACACGTAAGTGGCCGCCATCCAAAACCGGTCCAAGTTCATCTTCATATACCGGTATTTGGCGAAAGAAGGTTTGACCTGAAGGATTTTATCCTTGTCAACCAGCATCGACCGGTTGACGACATCGTTATTTTTATAAATCCGGGCGTTTTCGATGATATAGGCCAATAAAAACACCCCCATCCCTTTTTGACAAGCTATGATCGGGAACGAGGGATTATGAACGCCCGCGAAAATTTTTCCGGGGGCAGGGCCCCGCCTTCAAGGGAAAGGGAGACCGGGACCTCCAAGGATCGGGCCTTTCCGGGTTGACGGGGACGCCCCATGGGAAAGGGGATTTCGAATTCAGCGGATCAGCCGTTTTAGATCCCGGAAAAAGGAAGGATAGGAAACGGCGATGCAACCGGGATTTTTCAGCCGGACCTCCCCGTCGCACAGCAGGGCGGCCACGGAAAGCATCATCCCGATCCGGTGATCCCCGTGGCTGTCGACGGTGCCGCCGCGCAGCCGGGCCTTTCCCGTGATGACCATCCCGTCTCCCGTCGGCTCGATCTTTGCCCCGAGGGCGGATAATTCGTTGGCGACGGCAAGGATCCGGTCCGTTTCCTTCACTTTCAGTTCCTCCGCATCGCGGATGACGGTGACGCCTTCCGCCTGGGTCGCCAAAAGGGCGATGAGGGGAATTTCATCGATGAGGCGGGGGATGATGTCCCCCTCGATGACCGTCCCTGTTAACTCCCCCGACTTGACGGACAACGTCCCGGCCGGTTCCCCGTTTTTCTCCGTCCGCTCCACCACTTCCACGCGGGCGTTCATCCTTGCCAGTACGTCAAGCAAACCGGTGCGGGTCGGATTCAAGCCGACATTTTTAATGATGAGGCGGGAATTTTTCAAAAGGACGGCCGCGGCGATAAAAAAGGCGGCGGATGAAAAATCCCCGGGGACTTCGATGGATGTCCCCTGCAGGCGTTGTCCGCCCGGGATTTCGATCCGGTTTCCCGACACGGCGATTTCCCCGCCGAATTGCCGCAGCATGATCTCCGTATGGTTCCGGGAAGGGGCCTTTTCGATGACGGTCGTCACGCCCTCCGCCTGCAATCCGGCAAAGATCAAGGCGGATTTCAACTGGGCGCTCGCCACCGGCATTTCGTAACGGATCCCCCGCAGCTTGCCGCCGATGACCGAGAGCGGCAAATACCGGTTTCCCTGCCTCCCGAAAAAGGCCGCCCCCATTTTTTCCAGCGGTTCCACGATTCTTGCCATCGGCCTGTTGTTCAGGGACGCATCCCCGCTCAGCACGGAATAAAAGGGCCTGCCCGCGAGGATCCCGAGCAGGAGCCTCGCTGTCGTCCCGGAATTGCCGGCGTAAAGGATGTCCGCGGGTTCCGTCAGGCCGTCGAACCCTTTTCCGCGGATCACGAGACCGTCCTCCGCGAATTCCGCTTCCGCCCCCAATTTTTCCAGGCAGGAAAGGGTCGAAAGGCAGTCTTCCCCCTTGAGAAAATTTTTCACCACCGTCTTTCCCCGGGCGACGGCCCCAAAAATGAGGGCCCGGTGGGAAATGGATTTGTCTCCGGGGACTTCCAGCGTCCCCTCGATCTTTTCCGCCTTCGTAAAGAGTTTCCTTTCTTCCGCAAACGCCCGATCCGCCATGTCCCGCTATGCTCCTTTCATCCTGGTCAAATGTTCGATGACCGCCGCCTCCGGAACGGCCGCAAGCTCCGGTTCGCCGATCTTCCTTAAGAGAACGAAACGCAAACGGCCCTTTTCCCGTTTCTTGTCCAGCTTCATCCTTTCCGCCAGCCGTTCCGGCGAAAGGGATGCGGGAAGCTTCGTCCGGTATCCCAATGTTTCCAGCCAGCGGAGCCAGTCCCCGGTCCATCCTTCGTAAGGGGCGCAAAAACCGGCGAAGGATCCGCTGAGGGAGAGGGCGAAAACCATCCCCGTTGCCACCGCCTCCCCATGGGCGATGCGGCCGTATCCCATTTCCTTTTCCAAGGCGTGGCCCAAGGTGTGGCCGAAATTCAAAAAGGCGCGGACGCTTTCCTCCCGTTCATCCCTCTCCACGAAATGTTTTTTCACCAAAATCCCTTTTTTCAAGGGAAGGTAAAGATTTTCCGGAACCAGTTTTTCCGGGCCGTCGATTTCTTCCATCAGCTCTTGCAAAAAATCGGGGGAGCCGATGCAGGCTTCCTTTATGATTTCGGCAAATCCCGATAACTTCTCCCGGACGGGCAGCGTCTCCAAAAAGGAAAGCTCGTAAAAAACGGCCGAAGGGTGGTGGAAGGCGCCGATCAGATTTTTCCCGAGGGGATGGTTGATCGCCGTCTTGCCGCCGATGGCGCTGTCATGGGCCAAAATCGTCGTCGGGATCTGCACGTAGCCGATGCCGCGCATGAAGGTGGCGGCGGCAAAACCGGTCAAGTCGCCGACGGCGCCGCCCCCGAAGGCGAGGAAGAGGGAGCGGCGGTCCAATTCCTCCTCGAGGGCGAAGGTCAAAAGCCGTTCATATTCCCGGAAGGTCTTCGCCTCTTCCCCCTTCGGGACGGTATGGACGCCATAGGGAAAATCGTCCCCGATCTCTTCCAGCAAGGTGTCCAGGTGCAGCTGTTTTACCGTCGGATCGGTGACGATCAGGAGTTTGGACGGGTTTCGGCCGCGGAGGAAGCCGGCCAGTTCCTTGAGCGCTCCGGTCCCGATCCACAGCGGATAGGTGCCGCTTTTGGCGCGGATCTCCAGTTTTTCCTTCATCAAAATCCCCTCGCATATTCCCGGTAAGCTTCCACCGCTTTTTGCAGCACGGGGAACTGGTCGCACGGGAACTGTTCCAGAAGGGCCTTCGCCAGCTCCCAGGCGACCACGTGCTCGCAGACGACCGCCGCCGAAGGGACCGCGCAGCTGTCGGAACGCTCGATGCTCGCCTTAAACGGTTCCTTCGTTTCGATATCCACGCTCATCAGCGGTTTGTACAAGGTGGGAATCGGCTTCATGACCCCCCTGACGACGATCGGCATCCCGTTGGTCATTCCCCCTTCAAAGCCGCCCAGGTTGTTGGAAAGCCGGTAATAGCCTCTCCTTTCGTCCCAGGCGATTTCATCCTGGACTCGGCTGCCGGGCAAGCCGGCGGCCGCAAAACCGAGGCCGAATTCCACCCCTTTGAATCCGTTGATGCTGACGACGGCGGCCGCGATCCGGGCGTCCAATTTCCGGTCATAATGGACGTGGCTGCCGATTCCGGGGGGAAGCCCTTCGGCGACGACTTCCACGACGCCCCCGATGGAGTCCCCGTTCTTTTTCGCCGAATCGATGGCTTCCATCATCCGTTTTGCGGCCTTCTCATCCAAACAGCGGACGGGGGATTTCCCGGCGGCCTCCCCGATCTCCTCCGCCGAAAGGGGATATCTTTCCGCCTTGATGCCGGCGATTTCCACCACGTGGGAACTGACGGTGATCTTCAGCTCCTTCAGCAATTTTTTCGCGATGGCCCCGGCGGCGACCCGGGCCGCCGTTTCCCGGGCCGACGAGCGCTCCAGCACGTTCCGCAAGTCCCGGTGGCCGTACTTGATGCCCCCGTTCAAATCCGCATGGCCCGGGCGGGGCCGGGTCACCTTCCGCTTGACCTCCTCCTCTTCTTCCGGCGGCTCAATCCCCATGATCCGGGACCAATGCCGGAAATCCCGGTTGATGATCCGGATCGCGATGGGCGAACCCAGCGTCTTCCCGTGCCGGACCCCGCCGGTGATGATCGCCTCGTCCTTTTCGATTTGCATCCTTCTGCCGCGCCCGTAGCCCTTCTGCCTTTCCGCCAGCGACCGGTCGATGTCCTCCTTCACGAGCGGGAGCCCGGCGGGCACCCCCTCGACGATGACGGTCAGTTCCGGCCCGTGGGACTCGCCCGCGGTCAAATAGCGCATGCCATTTCCCTCCTTCAAAGTGCAAAAAGAGGACGATGTCCGGCTCGTCCTTCTTTTCACACCTTCTGATAAAAAAAGGTCTCCTTGTTTTTCAGTCCGTATTTTTCCGGGAAAAAAATCTGCTCGGTGCTGCCGACGAACAAGACGCCGCCCTTTTTCAAGGAAGCGCTGAATTTATGGTACAGCTCTTCCTTCGCCTCCTCCGTAAAATAAATGAGGACGTTCCGGCAGACGATCAGATCGTAATTCCGCCCGAAGGGATCGGCGAGGAGATTGTGTTTTTGAAAGCGGACCGTTTTCTTCACCGTGTCGGCGACCTTGTAAAAGGGGCCTTCGCGCACGAAATATTTTTCCAAAATCTCCGGGGGGACTTCCTGAACGCACCGTTCGTTGTAGACGCCGATCTTCGCCTTTTCCAGGCAGTTTTCATCGATGTCCGTCGCCAGAATGGAAATCTTGCTGAAGGGGACGAGGTTGCCGAGCACCATGGCGATCGTATACGGTTCTTCGCCGGTGGAGCAGGCGGCGCTCCAGATTTTCAGCTCCTTCGTCGGATGGTTGGCGAGCAGTTCCGGGAAGATGATCTTTTCCAACACTTCCCAGCGTTTCCGGTTCCGGTAAAACTCGGAAACGTTGATCGTCATCTTGTCCAACACCTGATAAAGGATCTGTTTGTCCTTCTCCATCCATTTGTACAATTCAAGGAAAGAGGAATAACCCCGTTTTTCGTACAGGGATTTCAACCGCCGTTTCATTTGGGTCTCTTTATACAGGGACAGATCGATCCCCGTCAAACCTTTCATCTTCGCGATAAACGCTTGATAGTCCTCCGCCATTCTTTCCCCCTCTTTTTCGCAAACGGAAAAAGCCCTGCAACGGGAAGCAGGGCCGTCTTTCAATAAATCCACGCATCGATGGTTTTCGGATAGTCAACCAGCTCTTCTTCCTTGAAAAACAAGGCGATTTCCCTCTCGGCGCTTTCGGGGGAATCGGAACCGTGGATCACGTTTTTCCCGACCGAAATGCCGTAATCGCCCCGGATCGTACCGGGAAGAGCCTCCTTCGGGTTCGTCTTGCCCATCATTTGCCTGGCCGTTTCGATGACGCCTTCCCCTTGCCAGACCATGGCAAAAACAGGACCGGATGTGATATAGGAAACCAGTTCGCGGAAAAAGGGCCGCTCCTTATGCTCCGCGTAATGGGTTTCGGCCAGCTCCTTGGAGATTCTCATCAATTTGGCGCCGACCAGTTGGAAACCCTTCCGTTCGAAGCGGGCGACGATTTCGCCGATCAGGTTTCTTTGCACGCCATCCGGTTTGATCATGAGAAATGTTCTTTCCATATGTTCTCTCCTATCCCGTATGTAGTAAATCCAGGAAATATGATACCATTCCCAAATTTTTTTCGCAATGTCCTGACGCCTTCGCATTCCCGGAAATTATGCGCGTCGAAAAAACGGCACCGCCCTTTGAAAGTCCCGGGATTTTGCCCGTGTCGGCGCCTTCGATGCCGGCTTGCCGAAGCCCGGTCCCGAAAACCGCAACGGTGACGCTTTGCGGCTTCAAAATTTGCGGTTGCCGATGAACAAAACCATCTCCCGCAAAAGCGGTTTGGTTTCATTGTCGGGAAGATCGTCCAGCGCCTGCAGGGCTTTGCGGACGTAGAGCTCCGCCACCTTCTGCGCCTCTTCGACGGCCCCCGCCGCTTTGATCCGCTCGACGATTTCCTGGAACGCCTCCGGATCCGCCTTTCCGTCCACTTTCCGGATCTCCCGGTTCAAGGATTGGTCCCGCAGGGCGAAGAGGACGGGCAGGGTGATGTTTCCCTGGATCAAATCTTCCCCGGCGGGCTTCCCGAGCTTTTCCTTCGTCGAAGTAAAATCGAGGATGTCGTCGGTGATTTGGAAAGCCATGCCCGAAAAATAGCCGTAGCGGTAAAGCTTCCGCTGGCAATATTCATCGGCCCGGGCCACCTTCGCCCCCAGCAGGCAGCTTACGGCGATCAAAAGGGCCGTTTTCCGCTTGATCCTCCGCAAGTACGTCCGCAAGTTCTGGTCGAAATTATACTTGTCGCGGATTTGTTCGATTTCCCCGATCGAAAGATCCACCAGGGTGTCGGCCAAAATTCGGTGAAATTCCGCATCTTCGATTTCCGTGATCAGTTCCAGGGAACGGGCCAGGATAAAATCCCCGGTGTACATGGCGATCCGGTTGCCCCATTTCGCTTTGATCGTCGGGCGGCCCCGGCGCAAATCGGCGTTGTCGATCACGTCATCGTGAATCAATGAGGCCATGTGGATCAATTCCAACGAAACGGCGACCGGTTTCACCTTTTCGAAATCGTAATCCCCGAACTTGGCGGCCAGCAAAACAAAAATCGGGCGAATCCGTTTCCCACCCGCGCGCAAATAATGGAGCGACGCCTCCTTCAGCACGGGGGTTTCCGCCTGGAGGGCCCTCTCCAGCTCATCTTCAATTTTTTTTAAATCCCCGTTCAAAAACGTATAAATTTCCTTGTAGTCCATAAATTCCACCCAGCTTAATCCGTACTCTCAGGCTCCCCCGGTTTGACGCCGATATGGACGGCGGCGACGCCGCCGAAATACCGTTTGAAAGTCACCCCGCGAAAACCGGCCGCTTCAAAATATCCGGCCAATCGCTCGGCGTCGGGGAAATTGCGGGCAGATTCCTGCAGCCAGGAATATTCCCGGTAACTTTTCGCAAAAATTTTGCCGAGAACCGGCATGATAAAACGGAAATAAAACAAATATAATTGCCGAAAACCGAACAGGCGGGGCTGGGAGGTTTCCAGGCAGGCGATTTTTCCGCCCGGCTTCAACACCCGCAGCATTTCCCGCAGCACCTGTTTTGCGTCGGGAACATTCCTCAGGCCGAATCCGATGGTGACATAATCGAACGTATCGTCGGGGAAAGGGAGGGCCATCGCATTCCCGTGGACGAGCTTCACGTTGGCGAGGCGCCGGCTCTTCACCTTTTCCCTGCCCACCTTCAGCATGTTTTCGCTGAAGTCAAGGCCGATGACCTCTCCCTTTTCCCCCACCGCCTCCGCCAGGGCGATCGTCCAATCGCCGGTTCCGCAGCAAACGTCCAAGGCCTTCGTCCCTTTCCGGACCCCGAGCCTCGCCATCGTGTCCTTCCTCCACCGGCGATGCAGGCCGAAACTGATGATGGCGTTCATTTTATCGTAATGGCGGGAAATTTTTTGAAAAACTTGAAGCACCCGTTCTTCCTTCGACTGTTCCATCGTTTCTCTCCCCATTTACACTTGGACATGGAGCTGGCTGATGATTTCCGATCTCATCCGTTCGTCCAAACCGGACATATTTTTTACCGCCGTCTCCAAGCCGGCTTTGTATTTCCGGATGTAGCCGTCGATGATCCGTTCATTTTCTTTCTCTTCCTGATGATCGGTTCCGCCGCGGGAAGGTTTTACGGAATGACGGAGAAAATGGGAAAAGAGATCCCGTTCCTTTTGCAACTTGTTAAAAAACAGCCACGTCCTCGCCAGTTCCCGCCACTCCTCCAAGCCAAAAAAACGCGCCAGCCGCTGGAAGAGGGCCGTTTCCACAAATTCCATTTTTTTGAAGAAATCTTCGACCCCGGAAAAATCCCGGCTGTAGATGCTCACCTTCGCTTCATTCACCGATTTGACGCATCCGGCCATCGCGTTGATCAGCGGGATGTTCGGGATCCGGGACAGCATCTGGTAGAACAGCCCGCTGTAAAAATCGCCCGCCAAAACGGTCAATTGCTGCCATTTGACAAGGGGGTTCCGGGAATCGCCGGAAACGTGTTCGTGGGCGTCCAGGGCGATCTGGACAAGCATGGAAGCGACGATATACTTTTCCTTTTCCTCGCCGGGAAGCCCCGTTTTGTCCATCAAGGAAGAAAGAAATAAAATCTTCCGGTCATCGAGGGGGATGGACCCGATCTGTTCGGACAAATAGGAATGGTGAAAGGCATCCCGGATTTTTTGTTTCAACAATTCGATCCGATTTTCCGTCATTCCGTCTCCACACCTTCGCAGAACTTCTCCAAATAAAATAATATATATTTTATCATATATTTTGGACATTTCCTTTCCCGGACCGGGAAATTTTTCCCCGTTTCCGGGCATCATTTGCTTTCGCTCATCACCGTGCCGAAGGGGGTCAAGATTTCGGATTTTCCGCGGATCTTCATCGCCGACGTATGTTCGGTGAATTGGGCGATCATGACCTCGCCTTTGTCCAATTTCTCCGAATGGTGAAACCTCGTGTCCGCGCCCCGGGTGAGGCCGATGACGTTGACCCCGTCCTCCAAGGCCTTAATGACGATATAGTCCATTTGAATATTTTTTCCCAATGGCCATCCCTCCATCCGCGTCATTTCAAGATTCGGGCCAGCACTTCGTTTTTGGCCTCCTTATCTTCGGCAAAGATGCCCCGCACCGCTGTCGTTACGGTAATGGAACCCGGTTTTTTGATCCCCCGCATCGTCATGCACATGTGCTCCGCTTCGACCACCACGGCTACCCCGAGGGGATTGAGCTTCTCCATGATCGTATCGGCCACGATCCGCGTCATCCGTTCCTGGAGCTGCGGCCGGCGGGCGACGGTTTCCACCGCCCTCGCCAGCTTGCTCAACCCGACGACCCTTCCGCCTTCAGGGATGTAGGCCACGTGGGCACGGCCGAAAAAGGGGAGCAGATGGTGCTCGCACATGGAATAAAAGGAAATATCTTTAACGAGAACCAATCCGTCATGGTTTTCATGAAAGATCGTCTCGAAATATTTTCCCGGATCTTCATGCAATCCGCTGAACAATTCCCCGTACATCTTCGCCACTCTTCTCGGGGTGTCGAGCAAACCTTCCCTCTCCACATCTTCCCCCACTGCTTCCAAAATGAGCCGGACGGCATGTTCGATCTGATTTATTTTTATGTCTTTCATGTAAAGATCCTCCCCAGAAAGTGTCAAAAAAATGTTGAAATGAATCTTCTACCATATTAGCACATTGTGATTGCAACAGGCAAAAAAAGTGGGCCGTTCCGGGGAGGGGAGGCGTTCGGGCTTCCGCATGCCGGAAAAGGAAAAGGAAACCGGGCGGCCGCACAAAAAAAGGGCTGTCGTAAAACAGCCCCTTTTCTTCATTATGTAATTATTTAACAGCCTCTTTCAGCGCTTTCCCCGGTTTGAAAGCCGGAACTTTGCTCGCGGCGATTTCGATTTCTTCGCCGGTTTGCGGGTTGCGGCCTTTGCGGGCTGCGCGCTCGCGAACTTCGAAATTGCCAAAACCGATTAATTGAACTTTTTCTCCTTCTTTCAACGCGTTAAGGATTGTATCAAAAACAGCATCCACTGCTTTCGTTGCGTCCTTTTTGGAAAGTTGGGCAGCTTCTGCCACAGCATTTACCAGTTCGGTCTTGTTCATGCCATTCACCTCCTCCCAAAGGATAAAATGAATGAAAGTGGAATTTTCCGTTTCTTTGCAATCATTGACTTGCGCATTTTTCCTTTGCTGGAAAGGTGTGCAAGTGCAATTCTGTTTTAAAGATTACCACATTCCCTATTGCCCTGCAAGAAAAAATCCATATTTCTTTGGACTTTTTGCCGATCTTGCCGAAAAAACAAGGGGGGCGGGCGCCCCGTTTTCCATGTTTATCAATGGTTTAACCATTTTATCGCCTTTTTAAACATAAAACCCTACGAATGATGTAGGGTTTTGCCATTACAGAATGATGGCGATCAAGCCGCCCGATCCTTCATTGATGATCCTTTCCAATGTTTCTTTCAATTTGTATCTGGCGCTTTCCGGCATCAAGGACAATTTGGCCTGAATGCCTTCCCGGACGATGGAGTTCAAGCTTCGTCCGAAGATGTCGGAATTCCAAATCGACAACGGATCTTCTTCAAAATCCTGCATCAAATACCGGACCAGTTCTTCGCTCTGTTTTTCGGTTCCGATAATGGGGGCGAATTCCGATTCCACATCCACCTTGACCATATGGATCGACGGGGCGACCGCTTTCAGCCTGACGCCGAAACGGGATCCCTGCCGGATGATTTCCGGTTCGTCCAGGCTCATGTCTTCGATGGACGGGGAAGCGATGCCGTAGCCGGTCTGTTTGACCATTTTCAGGGCTTCGGCGATCTGATCGTATTCCGCTTTCGCATGGGCGAATTCCTGCATCAGCTCCAACAGATGGTCCTTCCCCCGGATTTCCACCCCGACGATCTCCTTTAAGATCTGGTCATACAATTCGTCCGGGGCGTGGAGATCGATTTCCGCAATTCCCTGGCCCATGTCCATTCCGGCAAGTGCGGCCCTTTCGATGAAATCGTAGTCGGTGAAAGACTGGACGATGTGCTCCACGTCCCTCAGCCGCCTGATGTCCTTCACCGTTTCTTTCACGGCGTTTTGGTAGTTTTCCCGGAGCCAATGATCCTCCTTCAGCACCATGACCCAGCTCGGCAAATTCACGTTCACTTCCAGAACGGGAAACTCGAAAAGGGCTTCCTGCAGCACGTTGAGGACATCCGCTTCCCGCATATTTTCCACGCTCATTGCCAACACCGGGATGTCATATTTTTCCTGGAGCTGGCTCCGCAAAAGTTCCGTTCCCTGATGATAGGGCCTTGTCGAATTGACGATCATGATGAAAGGTTTTCCGACTTCCTTTAATTCCTGGACGACCCTTTCCTCCGCCTCGACATACTGTTCCCGCGGAATTTCGCCGATCGTCCCGTCGGTGGTGATCACCACGCCGATGGTGGAATGTTCCTGAATGACCTTCCGGGTTCCGATCTCCGCCGCTTCATGAAAGGGGATCGGATCTTCAAACCAGGGCGTATTGACCATGCGCGGACCGTTTTCGTCTTCATACCCTTTGGCGCCGGTGACGGTATAGCCGACGCAGTCGACCAGCCTGACGTTCACCGAAAGCCCCTCGTTCACCTGGACGGTCACCGCCTGGTTCGGGACGAATTTCGGCTCGGTAGTCATGATCGTCTTTCCCGCCGCGCTTTGCGGAAGCTCATCCTGGGCCCGGGCCCGGTCCGACTCATGGGGGATGTTCGGGATGACGACCAATTCCATGAACCGCTTGATGAAGGATGATTTCCCCGTGCGCACCGCCCCCACGACCCCGATATAAATATCCCCTCCCGTCCGTTCGGCAATATCCTTGAAAATATCAAACTTTTCCAAAAAATCCCCTCCCGTTCATCCATTGCTGGGATGTTTATCGGCAAACAAGTATAGACAGTATATTTTTATGATGTTGTCCGATCATCTTATGACTATGATTCATAGGATTTTAAATTATTTATTTCATTGCTTTTGCGATTCCCCGATCCCCGCCCCTTTCCGTAAAAAGAAAACCTTCTCCTACAAATATATTTTGCAGGGAGAAGGTTATGACCGTTCATTCTTTGAAAACCGGTCTTCCGTTTTCATCGACCGTGTATGGCAGCGAATAGGCGGGAACGAAGGGGGAATCCAGGGTCAAAACATAGCGGATATCCTGTCCCGGCTTTAAAGACAGGCCCTTCTTTTCCGCCAGGATTTTTTTCAAGTCGGGGAGATAATCGACGCAGATGGAACCGTCCCCGGTGATCACGAGGGAAAGCTCCCGCATCGTAAAGGGGCTTGTCACCTTCGGTTCCTTGTCGTAGCCCAATTTTTTATAATCCAAGGTAAAAACGTCCTTGGCGAGCCGGTCTTTATAGGGCGGATATTTTTTGGCGGCGAGGCGGATTTTGATATCCCTGATCGTTTCCGCGATCCGCAAATCGAAGACTTTCACGGTCGGGTTTTTTTCCGGGTCGATGATCACATATTGGTAATATCCGCCGTTTTCAAAGGCGTTCGCCGGGATGTCCGACAGATATTTGGGCACGAGCCGTTTGAAATCGATCGGATATTTCATGTACATGTCGGTTTCCGCCTCTTGATTTTTGATGGGCAAAATGCCGCCTTCTTCCTCCCTGAACTTTTCCACCGCCTGCTGGACCGATAAAATCTGGTCTTCTCCCGGGATTTTCTTCCGTTCCTCCTTGTCCCCGGGATATAAACAGCCGCTCAACAGAAAGGCGGACATCAGGAGGGCAAGAAAAAGAAGTTTCCGTTTCACCGCCATCCTCCCCCGTGTCGTTAGTTGGATCCGGGCCCCGAGAAGACGACGACGAGCACGATCAGCCCGGCAAAGATCATGAGCCCGTATGCGACAACGGCAATCAAAAATCTCAAAAACCCTTTTAATTTGTACCTGCTCCAAAGGATCAGGGCGGCGGACAAAAACATGAGAACAAGGGAGATAAGGGCCAGCCACATCTTCCACAAACCCGAGGACATCGCGAACCTCCTCACCAGTGATCAAATCTTTGAAACTCGTCTTCTTCAGTCCGAAAAGAAAAAGGTATGGTAATGAACATATTGCTTGCAACAAGGCCCGTCCATTGAAAAATTTCATGGGGTCCCCATGAAAAATAAGCTGATGGAAATGAGGGGTGCGGTCTCCATCAGCTTCGCGCCATATCCCGGTCCCAGGGAAAGCCATCGGGCATCCCAGCGGGGCTTTCCGCGCCGGATCCCGGATTTCTTACGATTCCCCGTTCAATCTTTCAAAAGAATGTTGACCAGGTCTTCCATCTCATGGGTTTTCATCCGGTTCATCAATTCATCGACGGCTTCCTTCGGATCCAAATCTTCGAACAGCACCTGATACAAGGCGGCGGTGATCGGCATTTTCACCCGATATTTTTTCGCCAATTGGTAGGCGGCCTTCGTCGTGCGCACCCCTTCCACGACCATTCCCATCTGCGCCAAGATTTCCTTCAATTTCTGCCCCTTTCCGAGGGCGTAGCCGGCGCGCCAGTTGCGGGAGTGGACGCTGGTGCAGGTCACGATCAGATCGCCGATTCCGGCCAGTCCGGAAAAGGTGAGGGGATTGGCCCCCATTTTTGTCCCCAGCCGGGCGATCTCCGCCAGCCCCCTCGTCATGAGCGCGGCCTTGGCGTTGTCGCCGTAGCCCAGCCCGTCGGAGATGCCGGCCGCCAGGGCGATAATATTCTTCAACGCTCCCCCGATTTCCACGCCGGTCAGATCCGGATTCGTATAAACGCGGAAATATTGATTGAAAAACAAGTCCTGGGCCCTTTCCGCCTCTCCTATATCCTTCGACGAAACGACGACCGTCGTCGGATGGCGCAAGACGACTTCTTCGGCATGGCTCGGGCCCGACAAAACGACGACGGCCCGCAAATATTCGGGAGCCATTTCCTCCTCGATGATCTCGGAGATCCTTTTTAACGAATTGGGCTCAATCCCTTTGGAAGCGTGGATGATCGTAACGGGCCGGTTCAGGCAGCCGTTCAATTTTCCCATCACTTCGCGGATCGCCTTCGTCGGGATGCAGACCACGATCGTTGACAGATCATGAACGACTTCTTCCAACTGATGGGAGGCGCGGATGAGATCCCCGAGTTCCGCCTCGGGCAAATACCGTTTGTTTTTCCGCGTCCGGTTGATTTCTTCCGCCTGGGTCTGGCTCCGGCTCCAAAGGCGAACCGGATGGCCGTTGTCCGCAAGGACCATCGACAGCGCGGTCCCCCAGCTCCCGGCTCCCAATACGGCGACGCTTTCTTTCGTACCCATGCTTCCCACTTCCTTCATTTTCTTTCCCTGGCAATGATTTTGATCGGCGTTCCCACAAAGCCGAAGGCTTCCCGGATCTTGTTTTCAAGATACCGTTCATAGGAGAAATGGAACAATTCCGGCCGGTTCATGAAAAGGACGAAGGTGGGCGGCTTGACGGCCACTTGGGTGGCGTAAAGGATCTTCAATCTTCCCTTCGCGTCCCCGGGCGGGGGATTTAGGGCCGTCGCATCGGCCACCACCTCGTTTAGCACATTGGTCCGGATGCGCATCGCGTGGTTTTCGCTGACGGTGCGGATCAGGGGGATCAGCGTGCGCACCCGCTGCTTCGTCTTGGCGCTAATAAAAACGGCAGGCGCATAATCCAAGAAAGTAAAACGGCTGCGGATCTCCTTTTCGAAGACGTTCATCGTTTTATCATCTTTCTCGATGGCGTCCCATTTGTTGACGGCGATGATGATCCCCTTTCCCGCTTCGTGGGCATATCCGGCGATCTTCTTGTCCTGCTCGGTAATGCCTTCCTCCGCGTTCAAAACGACGACGGCCACATCGGATCTATCAATCGCCCGCAAAGCCCGCAGAACGGCATATTTCTCCGTTTTTTCATAGATTCTTCCTTTTTTCCGCATGCCCGCTGTATCTATGATAACAAATTTTTGTCCTTCAAAGGTATAGGGGGTGTCTATGGCATCCCTGGTCGTGCCGGCGATTTCGCTGACGATGACCCTTTCCTCCCCGAGGATGGCATTGACCAGGGACGATTTTCCGACGTTCGGGCGGCCGATGAAGCAAAATTTGATGACGTCATCGTCATATTCCGTTTGGCTGTCTTTCGGAAACCATTTCACCGTCTCATCCAAAAGATCGCCGAATCCGGTGCCGTGGACGCCGGATACCGCGACCGGCTCCCCCAGCCCGAGGGAATAGAATTCGTAGAGATGCTGCCGCATCTCCGCATTGTCGATCTTATTCACCGCCACGACGACCGGTTTTTTCGTCCGGTACAAATAATTGGCCACTTCCTGGTCGGCGGGGGTGAGCCCTTCCCGGCCGTTGACGACGAAAATGATCACATCCGCCTCGTCGATGGCGATCTGCGCCTGCTGGCGCACCTGTTCCAAGAGCGGCTCATCGCCGATCTCGATTCCTCCCGTATCGATGACATTGAATTCGAAGTTCAGCCATTCTCCTTTTCCGTACAGCCTGTCCCGGGTCACGCCGGGGACGTCCTCGACAATGGCCAATCTTTCCCCGACGATCCGGTTAAAGATGGTGGATTTTCCCACATTCGGCCTGCCTACAATGGCAACCGTCGGCAAAGACAACTCGATCACCTCTTTTCTCTCTTTTTTCCTCGTTGTCAGATCCTGTGCAAAGGGGCCGTTCCGCAAGTTTCGCCGGCCTGCGGCCGCCCCGTTCCGCGCCGAAACATGATATATCAAGGGATCGTTCTTATTTTCCTCCGCGGGGATGCCTTCGGGGGCAAACCCTTTCTTAGATCCTCGGTCAATCTTTATTCATTGTAACAAAGACGGGTCCGGTTGACAAAAATTTTTTGCAGCTGAAAGTTTTTGCGGAAAAAGATCCCGAAGGGTTTTGACCGTCCGAAGGCGGCCACTTGCGAACGGCTTCATTTCATCGGGAAAATGAAAGGGGAAAAGCCGGATCAGGCGCCGGCGGTGAACCGCCTCGGCCCGCTTGCCTCCCGATGGCCGACCCTTCAGGGATCGGCTGAACATGGATTAGGCGACGCCGGCCGGTGACGGAGATTTCATGTGCGGGAAGGTTTTGCGGCGGGGGACGGATGAGGCATCCGTTGAAAGGGAAAACAAACGCTTTCCCGTGATCGACGGCATCATGCGGCGCCGGACCATCCTTGGCCAAGATGAACCGGCCGGATCCGATGGCGGACCGGCCGCGGGGGAAGGAAATGGCTTACGGGTTGCGGTTTGTCCGCCACGGCGGGGAAGGTCCGGCATCGGTTTTGTTCCCCTTTTTCCGGTCAGCGCCGGCGGCGGAAAAGGAAGGCCGCCGTTGCCCCGATCGCGGGATGCGGTTTCTTGCGGGCGGCAAGCGGGATTTTCCCGCCAAGGACCGAACCCCTTCCTTCCCCTTTCGGCTATCCGTGCCTGACAAGGATCATCAAATCGTTCCGCAACCGGTGGGCGATCCCATCCGTGATCGCTTCCAGTTTGGCGGCGATATCGAACATTTCCTCTTCATCGTCGCAGTGGAACACGCAAATGCCCGAAGGGGCTTTTTTCGGGTTGGTGGTCACCACGGCCAAGATCATTTTTTCAAAGGTTGTTCCCAAAACGATCAGCCTCCTACATCCTCAACCGCTTCGCCGGCATCCGGATGGCGTTTTCCAAAGTCGGCACCCGCCGGATGATCTCCAAGGCCTTTTCCACGTTTTTCTCCTGGGGAAGAATGAACACGGCCACCCTCCCGTCATTCTGATCCCTCTTGGCCAAAGGGACCAGTGCGGGGGTGCCGGAATCCCGGTGGACGCCAAGGGCCGTGGAAACATCGTGCAAAATCGCCTGGCGCTGGCCCAGATTGGCGATGGTGGTCCGGGCATTGAAATTTTTCGGAAGCAAAAGGAAGCCCGTCCCGTACCGCAAAATTTCTTCCCTTCTTTCCGGCAGACCGATGTTCATGATATAAATATCGTCGATGTACAGCCCTTCCCCTTCAAAACGGGGCGGGACGTGGCGGACCTCGCAAATATCCCCCAGTTTTCCCCCCGCCATCAGCACCCTCGCGGCGATCATGCAAAGCAAGGCGACAACGGCGCCGGCCCAAAAGGAAAACAGGATCGAAGCTAAAGTGGTGAGCACGGACGTGAAGATGACCAAATAATTCCTGCTCTCAAAGGCGATGGCAATCCCTTCGATATAAGTGCTGCCCCTCGGCACCAGCTCATAGGCATCCAATTGGGTCAACGTATTCCTTTCCATATTCCGCACTTCCCGGAATTGGGAAGCGGCCAGCGTCAAAAAGGTGATCGCCGTATATTGCTGCTCCAACAGGGCGGGAACGGCGATCGTTCCCAACGAGGCGGCGATGAAGCCGAGGGCGATATGGATGATTTTCCCGTGCAAATAGGTCGGGTATTGCCGGTAATCGGTCCGGAGCATCAGGATCCTCGCCAATACGCCGGCGGAAATGCCGAACAGGGACGGATAAAAATATTCGCTCATGAAAAAGGCCGCTCCTTTCCTGCAGGCACGCTTTTTCCGCCGAATTGGGCAAACAGCCTGGCAAGACCGTTCCATCCTTGGAGGACGGCGAACAACACGGCCGTTTCATCCAGGAAGAAGGCATCCAGGGGCACCCGGATCCCGTATTTTTCCAGCAGCAGGGCATAAAGGATCTGCCCGTGGACAAAACCGGTCAAGGTGCCGTAAAGCCGGTCGGAAAAACGGGAAAAGGCCAATTGTCCGAGCAGGAAAAAAAGGGCCGTTTTCCATATCGCCGGATGGACGATCAACAAAACCGGTTCGCTCAAAACCATGAGCAGATAGCCGGCATGGGCGACGGTCACGATTAAGATCCGCACCGCCTGGTTGGCAAGCTCCCACATGCCCCTCTTGCCATAATGGCCGTAACAGAAGAACAAAATCAACGGCAGCGAAAGGGTGAATTCCAGATGAAAGAACTCCGCCCGGCAAGGGGAAAGGATGATCAGGAGCAGACTGGCTGCGGCCAGTCTTCCCCGGCTCGGGTGATCCTTATCCAAGAGAAAGGTGGCGATGATCCAAACCGACCAGGCGATCCAATAAAACAAAAAACCGGGCATCGGTTTCCCTCCTGTCGTTCCGTCAGGAACCATTATGAACAAAATATCCCTTTTTCAAACGGCGGAAAAACCCCGGCAATCCCGAAAGGGCCGGAACCGGAAAGGGGGAGGGCGGCCCGGGGGAGGGACGGAGAAAGCGGTCCGGAACGTCGGGCTCCACGGATAGAAAATTGTTTTGATCAATAGGAAATTCGATTTGTCCGAATTTATCCATGAAAAAGGAGATCCGCCGCATGAATGCAGGAATTTGGGATAATTCGCCTGCCGCGGGTGCGGAACGTTCGGCCGGACGGTTCAAAGGGCAAAGATTCCGCGGGCGCACCGCTTTCGGTTCGTCCGGTTTCCGGAAAACGGGGAACGGCCGCCCGAAAAGGGGGCGGAAAAAGGGAAAGGGTGGAGATCCAACCACGGCAAGAAACACGAGGGAAGAGAGAATCTTGCGGTCCCCAGGCAAAAACGAAGCATGGGAAAAAGCCCCAAAAATAAAAGGCCGCCTGCCAATCTGTCGCAAGCGGCCGCAAAAAGCGTCCGTTTATTGGATTTCCTTCAGCTTGTCGCCGAGGATCTCGCCGATTTGAAACCCTTTCGATTCCTGCGGAATCTCGTATTCCGTTTCTTCGGCCTTTTCCTCCGCCTCCCTGATGCTCAAGGAGATCCGTTTGTTTTCTTCATCCACTTTCAATATTTTTACTTTCACCTTGTCCCCTTCGCTTAAAACTTCCCTGGGGGTGCCGATATGTTTATTGGAAATTTGGGAAATATGGACCAGCCCTTCCACCCCCGGGATCAATTCCACGAAGGCGCCGAAGGATACGATCCGCTTGACGGTGCCTTCCACCACGGAGCCGGCGGAAAACTTTTCAGAAATATTTTCCCACGGCCCCGGCGTCGTTTCCTTCAGGGACAAAGAAATTTTCTCTTTTTCCGGATCGACGGATAACACCTTCACGCGGATCTCGTCGTTCACGGAAACGACTTCCGACGGGTGTTCGACATGCTGATGGGACAATTGGGAAATATGAATGAGTCCGTCGATTCCGCCGATGTCCACAAAAACCCCGAAATCGGTGATCCTGCGGACGGTACCGGTGACGATATCTCCCGCTTTCAAGCTTTCCAGCCGTTCTTTTTTCTGCTTTAATTTTTCTTCCAAAACCACCTCGCGGTGGGAAAGGATCAGGCGGTTTTTCTCCTTGTCCAGTTCGATGATTTTAAAGGGCAATGTCCGCCCGACATATCCGGAAAAATCTTCCACATAATGGTCTTCCACCTGGGACGCGGGGACGAATCCGCGAACGCCCAGATCGACGACGAGGCCGCCTTTCACGATGTCCTTGATCTCGCCTTCGACGGCTTCGCCCTTTTCAAATTTCTCCCGCAATTCCGCCCATGCCTTTTCCGCGTCAATCCTCCGCTTGGAAAGGATGAGGAGATCCTCTTCCACTTTGATCACGGCAAGCTGCAATTCGTCGCCTTCTTGAACCACGTCTGCGGGCTTTTCGATATGTAACGGGGAAAGCTCGCTGATCGGGATAATCCCGTCCGCTTTGGAATCGGGAATGGAGACGTACACCTGTTTATCCTCTATTTTTGTTACCCGGCCGGTGACCGTATCCCCGACCTTATATTCCCTCATCGGGATATCGTTCATGTTTTCGGTCATATGTATTTCCTCCTTCATCCTAAATCAACGCCAGTGGCATCTTCTTCCTTTTAACTTCCTATAAAACGGGCCTGCTTGTCAAGAACAAATGCTTGGGATTTTATCCCTTCATCTCCCCGTTTTCATTAAGCCCGAGTTTCTCTTTTGCGATTTCCATGATCCTTTCGACCACCCCTTCAATCGGGATTCCGGTCGTATCGATTTCCACGGCATCCGCCGCTTTCTTTAAAGGGGCGAATTCCCTTTCGGTATCCATTCGGTCCCTCGTTTCGATCTCTTTCTTCAATTGTTCCAGATCGGAGGGAATGCCCTTTTTCTGATTTTCCAGATGCCTTCGCCTCGCCCGTTCATCGACGCTCGCGGAGAGAAAAATTTTCACCTCCGCCTCCGGCAAAACGCAGGTGCCGATATCCCTGCCGTCCATGACGACCCCGCCATTTTCCGCCAATTGCTGCTGCCTTTTCACCATTTCCCGGCGGACCCGTTCATGTTTGGAAACGTCGGAGACGTTGCGGGTGACGTCCGGCAAGCGGATGGCTTCCGTCACTTCCTTTCCGTCCACGAGCACCCTTTGCGCGCCGCCCTCCTGCTTTAATTCGATGGCCGTGTGCCGCAGCAGTTCGTATAACCTTTCTTCGTCCCGGACATCGACCTTTTCTTTGAGGGCTTTCCAAGTGAGCGCGCGGTACATGGCGCCCGTGTCAATGTATAAAAAGTTCAATTTTCTGGCGACGATTTTGGCCACCGTGCTTTTCCCCGCCGCCGCGGGGCCGTCGATGGCGATCGCTATCCTCCGTTGGTTCGTCATATTGCCTCCCGCTTCTATGAATTGGTATTTCATAAAGAATCGATCAACAATCAATATTTTAACATAAAAGAAAGCAGGATTTATACCTGCTTACCGAGAATTTACCGTTTCGATGATTTCTGTCAAATTTTGTTCACCGACTCCTTCGACGTGCAATTGTTTTTTCAATTCCGGAAAGAAGTCAAAATGGTGGAACAAAATTTGACACAAAAGCAGCAGGACCAATTGAACGGCGGCCAGCTTCCAAAGAATGCGCTCCACCCTTTCCACAGCCATCACCTGAAACCTTTTTTCTACTATTGTTCGGCCGATTTGCGAAATTTATACCCGGAAACGGGTTTCCTTTTGCCTGAGGGCCAATTGCACTTCGAATACAAAACGCATCAGATGCTGCTCTTCCTGGGCGGTTTTTTCCAAAAATTGGGCGGAAAGGAGATTGGCGTTTTCCCTGGCTCTTTCCGTTCGTACGACGGCGCTTTTCAATTTTAAGTATTGGTAGCCCGATTGCAACGGCAAAACGATCCAGCTGATAAACGGATCGTTTTCGGCCAAAGGGACCGAGGCCGGGGCGTAAAAGGACAACCCGCCGGCGCTGATGTCGTCGGTCACGGTGCAAAAGGGGGAAAATTCATTCCGGATCGGATGGACGGCGATGTCCACCGGCCATTTGATCCTTACGAATTCCCTCCTTTGGATGCGATGGATTTCATCATCCCCCGGCCGTTTTAATTGCAGCAGGGGCAATTCCCTTTTCACCCGCCCGGTCACTTCCGTAAAAAAAAGATAAGAACTGTCGTCCCTGGTAAAGGAGACTTGCATGTTGGTCCCGATCATCAGAAAGGAAGTCCGGTTCGTCCGCAAATTGACGGGATATTCGATGTACAGGGACTCTTCGTCCAAGTCGGCGACTTTGCTGCGGAACTTTTCCAGCCGGGTGCCTTCCTGGATTTCGAGCGTCAAAAAATCTCCGATTCGTAACATCTCCCCATCTCCCACAAAAAAATGGATCGTCTACTTTATTATTATGGCACTTCTTTTTTTAAAGAAAAAGAATTTTTTAAAATCGGCGGAAATGGCATTCCCCGAGCCACGGGCCGTCCGGGATGGGCGGGGGCGCCGGCCCGCCCGGAGACGGTGTCCGCAAGCCGGCGGACGCCTCCCCCGCATGGCCGTTCAGGCGGCGATGCCCAAGTCCGGCGCGGGCGCCGGTTCCCCTATTTCAATTTGGCGCCGCAGTCTGCCGCTTTACTTCATGGCGGATTTGCGCGGTTTCCGGGAAGTGGGCTTGGAGAATGCCCTAGCTGATTTCATTCGGGTGACCGTTCCACGTTTCAATTCACGGCTAATCGTGCTTTTGTGGCAGCCTTTTTCCGGCAATGACCTGGAAAGATTTACCGGAAGCTCTTTCCTGGGCTTAGCGGATAGAACCCGTTCTGTGCCAAATGGGGCCCGGCAAGGACCCCGGCATCATCCGCGGCGGTCATTCGAAAAACGGGAACCGCAGCCTCCCGGATAGACCGAAATTCCCCGGCATCCGCGCGTTTATCAACCCTTTCCGCGGGACGGCTTCTCCCCTTTTTTTCGCCCGCCTCCGCCAAGCACCATCGGAGGCAGAAAAAACGGGCCTTTCGGCCCGCAAATCCTTTCATGCCTTTCCGTTGATCAAATTTTCATAAATCGGTTCGGCGTTTTGCAGTTTTTCCACCTTCTCTTCCGTTCCGTCCTCGGCGTTGACGAACACCCGGTAGGTGTCGTCCCCCAAGACGCCCAAATATTCGTAGCAAAGGACTTCTTCGTTGGCGTCGTTATGGATGATGGCCAACCTTTGGTCCATCACCTTCAAATTCGGATTCAGCCGCTTTCTCGCCTCCGCTTCCTGTACGGCGGGTTCCGGAATCTCCCTCGTGTTGTGGGAAGCCAAGTATTCTTCGGCGGAGAAGCCGATGAGGCTTCCGTCATCGAGGCCGATCTTGATTTTGACCGCGTCCGGGTACACGCGGACATTCTTTTCCCGCGCGACGAAGGTAAAGACGCCGACATGATCGTATTGGGCGCTTTCCAGCATCTCCATGTTTTCGAACCCGTTCTTTTGCAAAAATTCCGCCGCCTTGTTTCCCGCCTCGTTTAAACTGATTTTCTGCTCCTTCACATCCCGGTTCTTGATCAGCCAAATCGGGTATCCGCCCTTTTTCGTAATGTCCATGTCCGTCTCCCCGCTCCGGTCCTTAACGGTCACGCTGTAGAACGCATAATCGGACCCCTTTCCGCCTTCCGTCACGTTGACCTTTGCGCCGCCCGAAGCTTTCGCGTACTTTTTCGCAATGGCCGCCGCCTCTTTTTTGGAAATCGTCTTTCCTTTTAAATTTTTGTATCCCTTCTCCTTTTTCTTGATGGAAGAGGATAGAAATTGGCCGAGATCGGTTTCCGAATAGCCGGAGACCTTTTCTTCAACGGTTTTAAACCCGTCGATGATCGAATTGTCCGTGTTCCCTTTCCCGGTGGCCAGCGCCGTTTCCACATCCATCCACCGGAGTCTGTTGTTCAGGACCAGATATTGGACTTTCCGCAATTCGTCCTGGATCTCCGCCGACTTTTGATAGAGCGATTTCAACATTTGGTATTCTTCGTCCGACAGCGGTTCCTTTTCCAAGTCCCTGACGGCGGTTTTATAGGTGAAATCGCCGATTTGCGACAAAAACTCTTCGGTTTTACTGAAGGGGGCGAGGGTCAGCGGAAGCTGCCCGACCTCGCTGTTCGCCTGGGAAGTCATGCGCCAGACTTCCGCCAAGGCGGGAGACAGGGACTTTCGGGAATTCATGGCCAGCGCCGTTCCGATTTTATCGTGCAAAATATCGATGTTGTACGTCAATTCGTGGAAGGCCCGCTGGTAATTGTTTTCCGCGTTGATCAAGATGGCGTTTTTTTCCTTATGCTCCTGGTAGCCCCAGTAGCCCGTCCCGACGAGAAGGACGATCAATGCTGCAATCAAAACACCTCGCATGGCAGTCACTCCTATTTGCAAAAGATATGTTTGCCGATTTTCTTGATTTGGGGACGGGACCATATCCACGGATTGGTCGCCGTGTTCGGATTGAAATAATACAATGCGTTCCCGGACGGGTCCCATCCGTTGATCGCATCGAGAACGGCCTGTTTTGCGGTTTCATTCGGAGTGAGCCAAATCTGCCCGTCGCTCACCGCGGTGAAGGCCCCCGGTTCGAAAATGACCCCCGCCACCGTGTTGGGAAATGACGGGCTTTCCAAACGGTTCAGGATGACCGCGGCCACCGCCACCTGGCCGATATAAGGTTCGCCCCTGGCCTCCCCGTAAACAGCGTTGGCCATCAGCTGGATATCGTTTTGGGAAAAACCACCGGGAACGTTGACCGCCGTCGGTTTCGCCGCCTGCCCTCCGGACGTCTTTCCCCCGGAAGGCGCCTTCTGCCCCTGTCCCGAGGGCGCCGTCTGCTTGTTCAAATCCACGCCGCCGTAGTAAGTAAATTTTCTCCCGCTCCGAATCTGTTCTTTGACAAATTGTTCATCATACCGGGATGCCTTCACGAGTTTTTCCTTCGTTTTCGGCCCGGCCAAACCGTCCACCTTCAATCCGAATTCGTATTGAAAATTCCTCAGCGCCCAATAGGTCCTCCACCCGAACACGCCGTCAATTTTTCCGTTATAAAACCCCAAATATTGCAATCTCGCTTGCAGCTCGATCACGTCATCCCCGACGGCGCCCACTTGGATCACTTGATTGGAAAAGGCGCGGGTTTCGTTTCCGTGCATTTGCGAAAAAATCAACAGCAACAGGCTTGCAAGCAAGACAAAACGCTTCGTCCGTTTCCCGATTCGCATATCCTTCCCTCCGTTGTATGTGGCAGCTTATGGCTATATTTTTTTCCCGATTGGCAAAATTATTCTCCCTTTTCTTCCGAAAAAGGGGGATGTTTCCGGGAGAACCGTTTTAAACGCCCGCGGGGAAAGGATCGGTTTTCCGGGAAAATATCCTCGAAACATGTTTTTTCAAAAAAAAAGAGGTTCCCTGTGGACCTCCGCGAAAATCTTTTCTTCGGGGCAATCTTGTCCGTTTGCGCCCATGATGGGAAGGACCGGAAAAAGGGACCCGAAAGGGAATTCGGGCGGCAGGACATCCGTCGGATGAGACGGGCGGGGCGTTTTTGCGCGGGAGGGGACCCGGGGCGAGAAGGCGCAGGCGGATTGGCCGGAGCGGGTAAAGGGGCGGCCGAATAAGGACGCGGAACGGAAACAACCCGCAGGCCCTTTTCGGAGGACCTGCGGGTTTGGCCGCCCGTTTTCGGCCGTCGGCGGAAGCTTCCGGAAACCGGAGGGAGGCGGAATCCCGGCCCGTGTTCATCCGGTAAAGCTCTTTTTCGAGCTTCCATAGGAAAATTTCGCCGCCTTCGCCCTTTTAACCTTCCACATCGCCAAAAACCATAAGCACAGCATAAAAGGCAGCATCCAAACATACCAGTGGAAAAAAGTTAAAATCAAATCATAGAGGCCGTGGAAAAGGATCGGAAGGACGACCGACAAGGCCAAATAGACCGGTTTTCCCTTCCCGGCAAATTCGCTTTTTCCCAAATAATAGCCCATGATGACGCCGAAAAGGGCGTGGCTGGAAACCGGCAAGACCGCCCTTCCGAGGGCGTACTGGATCCCGTTCGCCATCAAGAACAGGATGTTTTCCACGGTGGCAAAACCGAGGGAGATGCTGACCCCGTATACGATGCCGTCATACGGTTCGTCCAATAACCGGAATTTAAAAACGGTATAATAAAGAAAAAACCATTTGAAGAATTCTTCCAAAAACCCCGCAACGATAAAGGCGCGCAAGACCCTGGCGGGGAAAACTTGCTCGTAGTCGAGGACATATTGTATAAACATGATGGGGAACACCAATGCCGCGCCGAGGATAAAGGTCTTCAGCACTTGGAGAACCGGTTCTTTTTCATATTCATCTTTTAAATAGAAATAGCTGAGAAGCGCCAGGCCGGGGGCAATCCCGGCGGAAACGACGGAAATCATCGCAAACCCCATTTCTCTAACAGCTTTTTCGATTCCGAGTCTCTGCTTAAAAGTTTGAAGGAGGGAAAATCGTGAAAAAAATATTGATCCTCCATACCGGCGGAACGATTTCCATGTATGAAGACAAGCGTTCGGGGGAAGTGAAACCGTCGGGGACGAACCCGCTGCTAGAATCGGCCCAAGCGGCGGGCCATCTGGCGGACTTGATCGTCGAAGAACCCTTTCAGCTGCCCTCGCCCCACATCACCCCGCGCGAAATGCTGATGTTAAAGGAACGCATCGAACATCATCTCGAAAAAAACGGGATCGACGGCGCCGTGATCACCCACGGGACCGATACGCTGGAAGAAACGGCCTATTTCCTTGATTTAACCGTGGACACCGACATCCCGATCGTCGTTACCGGGGCGATGCGTTCAAGCAACGAAATCGGCTCGGACGGGCTGTATAACTTCATCGCCGCCGTCCGTACGGCCGTTCACGACGAGGCAAGGGACAAAGGGGTGCTCGTCGTGCTGAACGATGAGATCCACAGCGCGAAAAACGTCACGAAAACCCATACAAGCAACGTGTCCACTTTCCAGAGCCCGCAATACGGGCCGATCGGCATCATCACGAAAAAAGCGATCCTCTTCCACCACCAGCCGATCGGAAGGAAAAAAATCCCCGTGAACGCATTGTCGAAGCGGGTCGAATTGCTGAAGGCCTATGCGGGCATGGACGCATCCCTCTTCTTCGCCCTCGGCGAAATGAAGATCGACGGACTGGTGATCGAGGCGCTGGGGCAGGGCAATCTCCCGCCGCAGGTCCTTCCCGGGATCCGCAAACTGCTGGAAGAGGGGATCCCGATCGTCCTCGTCTCCCGCTGTTTCAACGGAACGGTGGAGGACGTCTACCAATATGAGGGGGGAGGCGCCCAATTGAAAAGGATGGGGATCATCTTTTCCAACGGGCTGAACGGGCAAAAGGCGAGGATCCAGCTGATGCTGGCGCTGGAACGGACGAAGGATCCGGAAAAAATCAAGGAATTTTTCCAATGAAGGCAAGCGGTTCCCTTCCGCCTTCGCCTCCCTTGATCCGGCCCTTCCGCCCCGCCGGTCTTCCCCTTTGCGCCCCCGGCCCCCGTTTTTTTCGGATGCCCGCCCGCATGACCGGAAGGATCCCTTCCCGCGGACATGGCCGTCCGGAGCGGCAGCACGCTCCGGGACCGGTTTCTCCTTCTTCGATCCCTCGCCGGACGGCGCCCGTCCGGGCCCTTTTAGCCGCATGCCCCGGCTTTTTTCGCGATCCCGAACGGTTTTTCCTCCCGGCTTATTTTTCCCTTTCTTTGATGGCGGCGGCGATGAAATCGCCGTGGAACCGGCCGTTTTCGATGAAGATCTCATTGGCGTTGTTTCCCGCCGCGATCACGCCGGCAATAAAAAGGCCTTCCACGTTCGTTTCCATCGTGTCGGGATGGTATTTCGGCCTTCCGGTTTCCTCGTCGATCGCCACGCCGATTTTCCGCAACAGGGAATGGTCCGGGTGGTAGCCGGTCATCGCGAAAACAAAATCGTTCTTGATTTTCTTCCGTTCGCCGTTCACCTCATAAACGACCGCATCTTCCGTAATTTCCAAGACATTGGCGTGAAAAATCATCCGGATTTCCTCTTTCCGGACGAGGGACTCAAATTCCGGCAGGATCCACGGCTTGATGTGGGAAGAATAACCGGAACCGCGGTACAAAACCGTCACCCGCGCCCCCGCCTTGTGCAATTCCAGGGCGGCGTCGACGCTGGAATTTTTCCCGCCGATGACGGCCACGTCCATGTCGAAAAAGGGATGGGCTTCCTTGAAATAATGGAAAACCTTCGGCAAATGCTCGCCCGGGATCCCCATTTCGTTCGGATGATCGTAATAACCGGTGGCGATGACGACATATGGGGCCTCGTATTCTCCCTTCGTCGTCCTGATGAAGAAGCGGCCGTTCTCCCGCTTTTTCACTTCCAAGACTTCTTCATATTTCCGGATGCGCAATTTTTTGATCGCGGCCACATGCCGGTAATAGGCGAGGGCCTGATTCCGGGTCGGCTTCCGTTCCACCGTGATGAAGGGCACATCCCCGATCGCCAGCCGGTCGCTCGAGCTGAAAAAGGTTTGGTGGGTCGGAAACTGATAAATGGAATGGACAACATTTCCTTTTTCTATGATCAAAGGATTGATCCCGATCTTTTGAAGGGCAATGGCGCATGCCATCCCGCAGGGACCGCATCCGACGATCACGCATTTTTCCTGTTGCATGTCATTCGCACTCCTTCGGCATAAGGCATAAAAAGAAAAAGATCTCCTATTTATAATAATAGGAGATCGAACAGGCGCTTTTCAATAAAAACCGATGAGATGCAACCTTAGACCCATCCCCGGAACCGGCAGGCTTCCGCCATTTTCCGGACTCCGACCATGTAGGCCGCCAGCCGCATGTCCACCTTTCGCGTTTGGGCCGTATTATAGACATTATTGAAGGCTTTCACCATCACCTTCTCCAATTTCTCTTCCACTTCTTCTTCGGTCCAATAATAACCTTGATTATTTTGCACCCATTCAAAATAGGAGACGGTTACTCCGCCCGCGGATGCCAGCACGTCGGGAACGATGAGGATGCCGCGTTCGGTCAGGATCTTCGTCGCTTCCAACGTGGTCGGGCCGTTGGCCGCCTCCACGACGATTTTCGCCCGGATATTGTGGGCGTTTTCTTCCGTAATTTGATTTTCGATGGCCGCCGGCACGAGGATGTCGCAGTCCAATTCCAGCAATTCCTTGTTCGTGATCGTGTTTTTGAACAATTTCGTCACCGTGCCGAAACTGTCCCTGCGGTCCAGCAAATAGTCGACATCCAGCCCGTCGGGATCGTACAACCCCCCGTATACGTCGGAAATGCCGACGACCTTCGCCCCGGCGTCATGCATAAATTTCGCCAAAAACCCTCCCGCGTTGCCGAACCCTTGAATGACGACGCGGGCATTTTTCAAATCCAATCCGATCTTTTTCGCCGCTTCCCGGATGCAGATCGTTACCCCTTTGGCCGTCGCCGATTCCCTTCCGTGGGAACCGCCCAATACGAGGGGTTTGCCGGTGATGAAGCCGGGGGAATTGTATTCGTCAATCCGGCTGTACTCATCCATCATCCATGCCATGATTTGCGAGTTCGTAAACACATCGGGGGCGGGAATATCCTTCGTCGGTCCGACGATTTGGCTGATGGCGCGGACATATCCGCGGCTCAGCCTTTCCAGTTCGCGAAACGACAGTTTCCGGGGATCGCAGACGATGCCCCCTTTGCCCCCGCCATAAGGCAGGTCGACGATCCCGCATTTTAAGCTCATCCATATGGAAAGGGCTTTCACTTCACGTTCAGTAACATCGGGATGGAAGCGGATTCCTCCCTTCGTGGGGCCGACCGCATCGTTATGCTGGGCCCTGTAGCCCGTAAACACTTTAACGGATCCGTCATCCATGCGGACGGGAATTTTGACGGTCATCATCCGTAACGGTTCTTTCAACAGCTCGTAAACTTCTTCGGGATAGCCGAGCTTTTCCAGCGCTTGGTGAATGATGGTCTGCGTTGCCGTCAGGATGTCATGTTCCTCTTTTTTTTCGCTGCCTTCTTTGTGTACTTGCTCTGTCCCCTCTTGAGCCGCCATTTGGAAACCTCCCGCTATTTTTCACAAAGATCAAAGTCTTTTCATGACTAGTATACTCCATCCTTACTAGAATGCAAGAAGGTATCGCGAAGATTTTCATTTTTCATAAACAAAATGATTTGTAAAATTTTCCATATATAAATCCTTTTTCGGAAAATGCCCCGTCCCTTGTCGCCGCCGGCCGATCCGGCCCTTTGCGGGACTTCCGCCGGCTTTTTTCCGTCAGCCGGTTTTCCGGCGGATCCTTGGCGGCCTCATTTGTTTTCGTGATACAGATTGATGTCGAAATGATTTTTCATGATTTCAAAGACGATGTGCCTTTTCTTCCACGACCCGCCGTCGTCCCACAGGTCTTTGCTTTTGTCGATGATCTCCCGCCTCAGCGCTTCGAATTCCTCTTCGGCCTCGTCCGCCTTCCGCTTCCATATCCCCGTGATCCCGTAAACCGCGAGAAGGGCAAAGAGAAAAAAGGGATTGAAGCGGTCGTCGAAAAAGGCCGAAAAAAGGGCGGTTACAGAATGGAGATGGGGCAAATAAATCAGCCGGTAAACGTAATAGAAGTAAAAACAGCTGAAAGAAACGGCGACGAACAAGATCAGCTGATGCTGATTTTTCAACCGGTCATATTTCCGTTTCCGCTCGACGAGGTTTTGCAGCATCTGTTTTGTGGCGGGATCCGTCCAATCCTCCAGATTTTTGATAACCTCTTCCATCCGAACCGACCACCATCCGCTTTTTACTACAAAGGTATGTCCGGAAGCGCGGAAATATGACCGGCCGGTCCCGCCCTCAAAAGCCGGGATCGATGTCGATCTTTTCAAACGCATCCTTGTGTCCGGCGGGATTTTTGTCCGCCGGGGAAAAATCGTAATGCAAGGAAATATAAATGATAGCGAGCGGCAAAATAATAAACAGGAACGCCAGCAAAGTGATGAGCGGATATTTCAGCCGCCGTTTCCTTTTTTTCCGGTGCTTCGGCTTTTGTCTGCCGTGGACTTCCTTTCTCGGGGGCAGGTGGGAAGCCATCATCGCTTCGAACGGATCGCCTGCGGGGGAAGCCGTCCGATCGGCCATATATTCGGAACGAGCCGCCCCATCCCGCCCTCGCCCCGTTTCTTTTTCCGGCCCGAAGATCATGTCCGTCCGCCTCCTTTTACCGAAATCCCGGACAAATAAAGCCCGAGCAGGACGTCGATGGTAAAATGCATCACCATGACAGCCGCCAAATTCCCCGTCCGGGCGAAAACAAAACCGAAAAGGAAACTGACGCAAAGGGTCTGGATAAATAAAATCCATTTGTACAAATACCGGACATGAACCAATGTAAAAAGGAGGCTGGCGGCTGCCATTCCGAATTCGGTTTGGATCACCCCCCGAAACAGCAGCTCTTCACAAAAGGCGGCGGCCGCCGCCAAACCGATGACGTAATGGACCGGACGGTTTCGGAAAATCCGTTCGTTAATCCCTCCGTCGTCATAACTGGAAGGGGGCAAAAGGGACATCAGGAAAAGATCGGCGACAAACACGAAGAACCCGGCCGTGATCCCGATCAAAAGATGTCTCCCCTCCCCCCATGTCATCAGGGCGAACAGGTTTCCCGGCCCGCCCATGAAAAAAAAGCTCCCGGCTCCCGCAAGGAGGAAAAGGAGCAGCTGGGACAAATAGATGTTCAACGTCAATTCCCGGTCGGTCAGTTGCCGAATGATCGCTTGCTGCCTGTTTTTCATAAGAACTCCCATTCTTTCTTGTCGTCGCGGTTTCCGGAGGCTCTTTCCCGGCCGGCTTTGTTTCGGCGGCCCTTTCCCCGGTCAGCCGGACGGATGATTTTCCGGGGGCAGCAAGGCGCGCCGTCCCGGTTCCGTGAAAAACCGGCACCACAGGAGAGGGCCGCCCCTCCCCGGCAAAAGATGAGGCCGGTTTTCCATCGCCCGGCTTTCCGGCGCATCCGGCATCCGGGGAAAAATGCCCGTTCCGCCGAAACGGAGCGAAAGGTTTTCCGGTCCGGACACCCGTGCGCAAAGCCGCAGCCTTCCGCGTCCGGAGGGGAGCCGCCAACGCATTCCCCGCGGGCATGTACCGGCCGCAAAATCGGAAAACGCCCCGATGAATCCCCATTTTTCCTTCGGGGTTCCTTCCGACCGCATACCTCCGTTAATCATAGTATACAATAAAACAGGTTTCGCGATCCCCCGAAGAAAAAGAGGCTTGCCGGCACCGGCGCACCCTTTGGGAAGCCGGCGCCCCGTCCGGAAATCAAAAAAAAATCCGCGCTCCGTCCGGAAAGTTTGCCTTGGGCCCGATTTCCCCCGGGACCTTCCCCCTGTGCAGGGATCCGGCATCCGTCTCCGAAGACTTATCGCCCGGCTTCCGACGAAATGGGAACCAAACGGCTTTGAATTCCTTTGGTCCGGCCCGCCAAAAGCCCCGGTTTCCGAAGGAACGGGGACAAAACGGCTTTTTATTTTTATGTTTTCAAGTCCCGTTTTCCGCAAAACAGTTTTCCTTTTGCATGCATTTCTATTGAAAAGTTGAAACATGAGTTTTACAATGATGTTGTACCCTTTACAAGATCCATTTGGTTCGCATATATTTTTTGCCAAATAACGGAGGGTTTTCTATGCCAAAATATACGATTGTGGATAAAGATACATGCATCGCCTGCGGGGCATGCGGAGCCACCGCTCCCGACCTTTATGATTACGACGACGAAGGCATCGCCTATTGCATATTGGATGACAATCAAGGGATCGTGGAAGTACCGGAAGAACTCATCGATGATATGATGGACGCATACGAAGGCTGCCCCACCGAATCCATTCGCGTCGCCGACGAACCTTTTGACGGCGATCCGAACAAATTCGAATAATGACCCCTCTCCGGCGGAAAGCCGGAGTTTTTTTCGGAAAAGGCTTGCCGTAAAAAGCGGGGCAGACGCCCGAAACCACGGGAACCGGACAAGCGCCGTCCGCAAGTGGAACGGGCGAACCAATCCATGCTTCCCCGAAAACAGGGAACCGCAAAATTCCGGCCGGCCCGCCGGGTGCCTCCCGGCCTATGCCCTCTGCCCGCCCTTTTTAAGGAGACGGCGCTCCTTCCGTTCGACGGTACCGGAAGAGAAGTATGGGTGAAGATCTTCTCGGGACGGTTATTGGATCGGTATTTCAGGAGCCCTCATACCGATATGGACCCGTGCCGGGCCACGAGCGGAACTTATATTGTAGGAAGCCTCCTCTTTTTTGCTTATTGGATCGATCCTGTACCGGAAAAAATTTACACATACGTAAGCGTAGCCTTTTCTCTCCTCTTCTTCGCGGACCGGGTTCCTTCCGTTCCCTTTTTCCGGGCCGGCTCCGCTTTTGGGACCGGATTTCCCCGTTTTCAGCCGGCAATCCGGAAGCCCCGCCCTCTTTTTATCGGCAAAAATCCGAAAAAAATTAAAAACGAATATCGGCCATTGCCGGGCCAATATTCGTTTTTCTTTTTCATGCCTTTTTAAACGCCCGCTGCTGCTTCAGCAGCCAATCCTGGATTTTTGCAAAAATGAGCATGAAAAGCGCGGTAATCATCAGCCCTTTCACCACGTTGAACGGGAAGATGGCCGTGACGACCAGTTCCAGCGCCTCCGGGCCGCTTAAAGCCGGGAAGTTCATGAACATGACATAGAGGGGAAGAAGAATAAAATAGTTCATGACGCTCATGACGAGGGCCATCGTGACGGTCCCGGCGATGAGGGCGATCGCCATTCCCTTTTTGTTTTTCAGCCGGATATAAATGGCATAGACCGGCAAAATGAAGACGACCCCCGCGACGAAATTGGCGAAGTGTCCGACCGGCACGCCGGTTTCGCTGCCCGTCGTGATCATGTCCAATACATTTTTGACGAGCTCGACGGCCACCCCCGCCATCGGACCCATGACGATGGCGGCAATGAGGGCGGGAATGTCGCTAAAATCCACCTGCAAATATTTGGGAAAGGGCGGCAGCGGGAAATTGAGCAGCATCAGTACGTAGGAAAGCGCACTTAGCATGCCGATGGCGGCAAACCTTTTCACATTCCTTTTTTCCATGTCCTTCCTCCTGTTTTCCGTGATTCATCTCACGACAAGAAGAAGGTCTCGCTTCCTTTTCGCCAAAAGAAAATCCCTCAAGAACCGTTCTTGAGGGAGAATCGAAGGCAATAGGAAAGTACACGTTCAATAAGCCTTATTGAACGCACGAGGAACGAAACCTTCATCTTCTCCCATCCAGACTGTAACTGTCGGCTTTGGAATCTCACCAAATCCTGCCATAAAGGCTCGCGGGCTTAAGGACCTTGCGTCCTATCACCGCCGGTCGGGAATTTCACCCTGCCCCGAAGATGAATCATCCGATTTTCAGTTTTACAGTTACTATTATAACGGAAATTGCAGGAAAAGCAAATGATTTGGCTCGAAAACCAGTTCCGGAAACCGTCCGGCTTCTTTAAAGGGACTTTCCCTGCCAATATGTTTTCGGCCGCCGCTCCCCGTTTTCCGGACGTTTTCGCTTCCGCAAATAACGGCGGCTGATTCGATGCCTGTTTCCCCGCGGGCAGCAGGGCGCCGCGGGAGGCGGCCTGCGGCGAAGCGCTCCCTTCCCGTTTTTCCGGCATTTCCCGCTGTTTTTTCCTGCTTTTTGAACGCCATCCGGGAAAAAAAGAGCCCGGGATCGTCTCCCGGGCGAAAGGGAATCCGCCGAAAAGGCGCCGAAGGAATCATCCAAGGAAGGGAGGAATCCCGCGGTCCCCGCATGACGATCGGCACGCCGGGCAAAAGGCCCCCTTTCCGTCAGGATCAGCGCATTTCGGCGACGATGTTCGGGGCGAGCGGGACCGCAAGCGGCTCCTGCAGACGGTAATCCCCCACCGCGTCGTTCTTCACGTTTTGGAACAGCACTTCCTTGTATCCGAAATCTTTGGCCGTAAGCAAGATCGCCTCGATCATCCGCATCGCGGCTTCATCGTTCGGAAGGGTCACCGCCTCCCGGAAGCGGACTTCCAGCCGGCCGCCTCCCCGGTCCTCCGCTGAAACCGTGTACGGTTCCGGAATGGACGGGGCCAACAGATGGGTCTCGATCCGCTTTTTCATCTCCTTGAGGGCTTCCTTGACGGTCGAATAGGCATTGGGGCCAGGCGTCAAATAAGTGAAGTTTTCCGTTTTATAAAGGAAATAGCCGTATCTCGGCGTCTGCGGGATGTCGTACCCTTCGATCCAACCCGTATGGGGGAGAAAAATCCCTTTCTTGCCGTCCGTATAAAATGTGACTTTGCGGAGATTTAAATAGCGCAACACCTCAAAGCTTTTCTTCAGCATTTCCTCCCCGATCGTCCCGGAAGAGATCTGCGCGGCCTCTTCCCCGCTCAACATCAGCCGGATCCCCCCGTCCCCCTCTTCGAAGGACAGTTTTCCGCGATAGGGATAATATTCCCCAAGGCCCAGATCTTCTTCATGGACTTCGTTCATCATCTCCGTATATTGCTGGAGCCAATTTTCCCCTTCCCCGCCTTTTACGAGGAAGGTGACCGGGATCATATTTTGGAATTGCGGGTCCGGAATGGCCAGCGTGACGAACTGTCCGCCGTCGCCCAAGTCATCGGAAAACAACAAGGATTTTTTCGGAACGTTTTCCCCCTTTTGGATGTTGGCCGTATCCGCGCCCTCGCGCGAAAGGAGTCCCCTTTCGCTTTCCTCTTGCGCCGGGGCGTCTTGGCTTTCCGAGTAGATTTCCAATTTTCCGGCGTCTTTTCCGGGCATGTGGAGATGTCCGCCGCCGGCCAGGTACAATCCGAGGACCGTCGCGAAGAACAAGGCCGCGGCCGCAGCAAAGGAAGGCAGGAAAACCCTTCGCTTCTTCTTCGCTTTTTCCTGTTCCATGCCCGCCATGACCTTCCGGTAAATTTCTTCCGCATCCCGACGGTCATGAATGGGAGGCAAATGCCGGAATCCTTCGATGATGTCCTGCTCATTCGGCCTTCTGTCCTTCATTCGTCCCCCACCTCCTTGTTTAAGACCGATTCCATTTCCCGTTTCAACGCCTTCAAGGCCCGGTGCTGGGTCGTTTTCACCTTGCTTTCGCTCCAGCCCAAAACCTCCGCCGTTTCCTTGATCGACAGATCGTAAATATACCGGCTGATCAAAACGGCTTTCTGATCCACCGTACATAGGTCCAGGCACCGGTAAAGCAGCTTCGCCTTCTCATTCATGATCGCCGTATCTTCGGGAAGGGGCTGAACGTCCCGCAATTGGTTTTCTTTCCAATCGAACCGGGAAAAAATCCTTTTTTTCCAGTTTTTCTCCTTGCGAAAATGATCGATGGCCACGTTCCTGGCGATCGACAGGAGCCACGTTTTCACGCTGCTTTTCCCTTCAAAATTCCCGTAGGATTTCAAAACCCTCATATAAACTTCCTGCATCAAGTCTTCCGCAAGTTCCCTGTCCTTTACCAAATAAAAAAGAAATTGGAAGACATCCTGATGGTAGTTTTTGTATATTTCATGAAATACGGAGTCCATAAGATCCTCCCCGTGCTATCTATTGGTCGGCAGGAGCGAATAAAAAGTTACAATTTTACTATAGATGGTCGCGGAAAAAAAAGAAAGGAGATCGGCAAAGAATTTTGCCCGGGAGGCAAAATTCCCCGTCTCCTTTCACGTCGGGCCGGGTTTCCCGTGGAACAAGAAAAAACGGGAAAAAACCAGCGGATCCGATCATTTTCGCGGGATCATCACCGTAAAAGTCGTACCTTGGCCGATTTTGCTCTTCACCTCGATCGTTCCCCGGTGGGCGTCCACGATGTTCTTTACGATGGCCAGGCCGAGGCCCGTCCCGGACCTTCCCCGCGTCCTTGCCTTGTCCGCCTTGTAAAAACGTTCGAAGACGAAGGGGAGGTCTTCCTCCGGGATGCCGGATCCGTTGTCGGACACTTCCAGCCACAGTTTGTCATCCCGGATCCCTTGGCGGATTTCCACCCTTCCGCCTTCCGGCGTATGGCGGAGGGCGTTGTCGATCAGATTGGTCAGCACCTGTTCCATCCTGTCGGGATCGAAGGGAAAAGATTCGTCGCCGGACTCGATGCGGGATTCCAGGGAGATATTCTTTTCCCTCGCCAGCCCGGCGAATTTTTTGATGACCCGGTTGCAGAACGGCTTGATGGGAACCTGCTCGATTTTCAATTGGAACTGATCCGACTGCATCCTCGCCAAGTCCAAAAGTTCGTTGACGAGCCTGCCCATCCGTTCCGATTCTTCGTTGATGACTTTGATAAATTCCTTTCTCTCCTCTTCCGTGGTCACCACGTCGTCGATCAGCGCCTCGCTGTAACCCTGCAACATCGCGATAGGCGTGCGCAATTCGTGGGAGACGTTGGCGACGAAGTCGTTTCGCAGCTTATCCAGCTTCTTTTCCCTCGTCATGTCCCGGAGGACGGCGACCGCGCCGCGGATATTTCCTTCGGTGTACAGGGGGCTGACGATCACCGTCCAATACCGCCCCTGGAAGGAAACTTCCCCGACCTGTTCCTGCTCCGTCTCCACCGCTTTGGCGAACAGATCCACGAGGGCCGGCGGCAGCTGCTGCAGATCATCGCCCCCCTGTTCGTAATACCAGAGCTGGAGGAAGGACTCGGCGGGGGGATTGGTCAGAAGGATCGTTCCGTCCTTGCTGAAGGTGATCACGCCGTCCGCCATGCTTTTCAATATCCCCGCCAATTGTTCCTTCTCCTGATTCAGGGCATGCATGTTGATCTTCAGTTTTTTGCGCATCTGGTTGAAGGCGGTGGCCAATTCCCCGATTTCATCGTTGGTCAGTTTCGGAACCTTGGTGTCGAATTTTCCCCTGGCCACTTCAAAGGCGGCAACCCGCATCTTCCTTAATGGGGAAGTGATTCGGGTCGACAGGAAAAAGGCAAAAACGGTCGTCATGATAAAGGCGATGACAGCGGCCAAGAAGATCAGTCGGGTCGTGGCCCGGCTCGTTTCCTTCATGACCGCAAGCGACTGGTAGACGAACACGGCGCCCTTTTTCCCGTTTCCCTCGTTCAAAGGCTTGCCGATGACCAGAACCTCCTCGCCGCCCCTTCCGGCGTCCCCTTCCTCCGGCAGACGGATGCGTTTCTGCACCGTTTCCCCTTCGGAAAACACTTCGGAAAAGTCCGGATCGTTCCGGAAATAGGACGGGGACAGCTTTTCTCCCCTTTGGTTCGGCGAATAGTAGACCCGGTTGTCATCGGTTACGACCACGACCTTCGTTTCTTCGCTGATCAGTTCCCAGGCCACGTCCAAACCGGTCCGCGTATCCTCGTTATGCTTCAGCATCACCGCGATTTTGGACGCGGTGCTCATCAATTGGCCGGTCATTTCGTCCAAAATGTAGTTCCGGAAAAATTGCATCAGCAGGATGGTCAATATGAAGAGGACGCAGGCGACGAGCAGGAGAATGGTCGCCCAAAGCTTGCCGACAACGCTTTTCCAGATCATTCATTCACGACCTCAAACTTGTAGCCTACGCCCCAGACGGTGACGATCATTTTGGCGGCATCCTCGGAAACCTTGCTCAATTTTTCCCGCAGACGCTTCACATGGGTGTCGACGGTCCGGAGATCGCCGAAAAATTCATAATGCCACACTTCTTTTAACAGCTGTTCCCGGTCGAACACCTTGTCCGGAGTTTTGGCCAAGAAGTAGAGCAGATCGTATTCCTTCGGGGTCAGGCTGACTTCCACCCCGTCGGCCAGCACCCGGTGGGCGTCGTTGTCAATGGTCAAATGGGGATAGACCAACACATCCTTGGCGGACGTATCGGTTTGCAAATAGCTGGTCGTGCTCGCCCTCCGGAGCAGGGCCTTGACGCGGAGGACCACTTCCCGGGGGCTGAAGGGCTTGACGATGTAATCGTCGGTCCCCACTTCAAAGCCCTGCACCCGATTGGCTTCTTCCCCTTTGGCCGTGAGCATGATGACGGGCGTCGCCTTCTTTTCCCGCAATTCCTTGCAGACCTCGATGCCGTCCTTTCCGGGAAGCATGAGATCGAGCAAAATCAGGTCGTAATTGTTTTCCAGCGCCTTCTTCAGGGCGGTATTTCCGTCCGCCGCTTCATCGATGAGGTAATTTTCCCGCTCCAGGTACATTTTCAACAGCCTGCGAATCCTTTCCTCGTCATCCACCACTAATATTTTCACTTCTTTATCCATGCGAATGAACCTCCCGATTCATCGTTCCATAAATATTTATGTTAAGGCTGCAACCTCTCGCGAAGCGTTTTCTCATGGTGCCGCATAGCTGTGCAGCCCGGCAATAACCAGATTGACGAACACCAGGTTGAACATGATGATGGCGAAACCGATCACCGCCAGCCAGGCGGATTTTTCCCCGTGCCAGCCCCGGGAGATCCGCAAATGGAGGAAGGCGGCGTAAAACAGCCAGGTGATGAGGGCCCAGACTTCCTTCGGATCCCAGCCCCAGAATCTCGACCAGGCGATCTGCGCCCAGATCATGGCAAAGACGAGGGCGCCGAGGGAAAATACGGGAAATCCGATGAGGACGGAACGATAACTGATTTCATCGAGCAAATCCTCGTTCATTTTTTTCGTCAAGGGGTGCAAAATCTCCCCGATCCGCTTCCTGGCGATGAGCCGGATCAACAGGTAAAGGACGGTGCCGGCAATGAACGACCATAAGACGGTGTTGACCTTCTTCGCGTTCAAAATCGGCGGAAGTTCGGCGAAAGGTTCCATCCGGCCCTCCGTCTGCAGCTGCCAGCCGTTCGGGCCGACGAGCGCCGGAAGGTGGTATTCCTGGACGGCGGTTTGCCCGTTTTTGTCAATCCATTCAAATTCCGCCTTATACCCCGTTCCCTGAAATACGCCGGAAATCAGGACATACCCGAGGACTACGACGAGGAAATAGAGGACCAGCTCCAGCCAGGCGGTTTTTCTTGACCGTTTTTCCTGGTCCACCATTTTGATCAAATAAATGAGTCCGGAAATAAAGCTGATCGCCAGGATTCCTTCCCCCGCGGCCGCCGTCATGACGTGAATGACGAGCCAGTGGCTTTGCAGGGCCGGGATCAGCGGGGTGATGTCCCGCGGGAACATGCTTCCGTAGGCGATAATCAATAGGGCGATGGACAGGGTGAAGAGCCCGAGGGTAGCCGACCGGTAGAGATAATAAATGATGATAAAGGCGCCGACGAACATGATGCTGAAAAAGGTTACAAATTCAAACATGTTGCTGACGGGCGCATGGCCGGAAGCGATCCATCGCGTGATAAAATATCCGATCTGCAGGAGAAAACCCAAGATCGTCAAACCGATGGCGATATTGCCGCTCACATTCCCTTTTTGTTCCTGATATTGGCCTTCCAGGCCCTTTTTCTGCCGGATGGAGCCGCCGAAAAAGCCAATGGCGATCAAGTAAACGACAAAGGCGGCGAAAAGAAGATTACTGCTCAACTGTGCCATCGAGAACTCCCTCCAAATTTCGCTTATTCCCATCCTTCAACTGGTCCTGCGGCACGGGCAAACGGATGCCTTCCAGTATCCGGGCGATTTCCTTTTGCAGGCTGAACCAGTTTTTGTTCGTATGGGCGCTGATCCAAACCTCCGAGTTGACGCGTTGGATCCAGATCCGGCGGTGGTTCCAGTAGGAGCCTTGGATCACGCCGATCATGAAGATCAGTCCGCCGACGGCCAGAATCCATAGGGTGTGATCTTTCCGGACCGTCAGTCCGGAATAGTTGACCGTTTCCACGGATTTGAACTTGATTTGATATTGATTGTTCCCGTCAGGTTCGAGGTTTTGCTGGATCGCGACAAAGCTGATCTCCCCGTCGGGTTTGTCCGGCGTGACCATCTTGAACACGAAGGCGGGGTTGTTGGGCTTCTGCGATTTGCTGGTCGGTTCCCCGTCCTCTCCCATTACGAAATCGGGGAAATAGCTGAGGATTTCCACCGAGTATCCTTCCTGCAGGTCATACTTCTTTTGCGGCCGCTCCAAATCCACCCGGAAGGTGCCGAACTCCTTTCCGGTCTTCTTGTCGGCGAGGGCGAAGGTCATGGCGCTTATCTCGTTCAGCAAAAACCCCGATTGGTAGACGGAATAATGGTCAAATTTTAAAGGCTGGTTTACCCGGATCTGATAATCCTTCACTTTTTCCAACTTCGGCTGTTCGCCGGCGACGGCGGGGCTTTCGGCCTTATACAGGGTGACGTTGGTTTGGTAGTTTTTTACGATCGGGCCCCTTTCTTTCAGCGTTTTTTCAAACGCCTTGTCCTTTTCCGGATCGTAAGTCTCCACGATGAATGCGTGGTTTTTCAGATAATATTGCTTGTTCGTCCCGGGGATGGCCTTCGTTTCCCCTTCTTTGATCGTTAAGCTTTCGTCCACGTACATGCCGGGCACGAAACGCAGCATGACCCCGATCAAAAAGATGATCAATCCGAGATGGTTGACGTAGGGGCCCCAACGGGAAAAACGTCCCTTTTCCGCCATCAGGTTCCCGTTTTCTTCCAGGACCTTGTAATGCCTTTTCCTCAGCCGCTCCTTCAGCAGTTCATAATGGGCATCCAGTTCCTTGATGTCCCCGCCGGAGGAAAACAGCCGTTGCCGCTTCAAAAACCCCGCATGGCGGGTGACCCGCTGTTTTTTCAACGCCTTGTACAGAGGGACAACCCTGTCCAAGCTGCAAATGACGAGGGACACCCCGATCAGGGCGATCAACAGCATATACCACCAGGAGCCGTACAGGTTGTGGAACCCCAGGGCGTAAAACAAGCGGCCGGCGAATCCGTATTCGCTTTCATAATATTCTTTCACCGATACGGAAAGAGGAAGCGTCGACTTCTGGGGCAAAAACGTCCCGATGGCAGAAGCGATCAGCGTCACGACGATGATGGCCACGGCGACCTTCACGGAGGAGAAAAAATTCCAGATTTTGTCCACCAACGTCCGGTTGTAGGTTTGCGACCTTCTTGCCGTGCCTTCGTAGCGCATATCCAGGACTTTCTTTTTCTCTTCCGACTCGACGAGGATCTTCCCGCACGATTCGCACAGGATCGTTCCCGGCGGATTCACGTGGCCGCATTCGCATTTCACCTGATTCATGCCGAATTCTCCTTACGGTTTTACTCTTTCCATAAATTGCTCAACCAAATCCTCCGTTAATTCCCCTTCATAGTATTTAACGATTTTCCCGTCCGCGTCAATGAGGAAAGTGGCCGGAAGCGGAAAAATATCGTAGGCGTCCTGAACTTCCCCTTCCCGATCGACGACTACGGGAAAGGACAAGCCGTATTTGTCGACAAAGTTTTGGATGGTCATGTCCGTCTCGCCTACGTTGACGGCGATCACCTCGACCCCCCGGTCCTTATACTTCCGATAGGCCCGGTCGATATAAGGCATCTCCTTTTTGCAGGGCTTGCAGTAGGTGCCCCAAAAATTGAGAAAAACCCCTTTTCCCCGGTAATCGGACAAGCGGTAGCTGTTCCCGTTCAAGTCCTTCAACACGAAGTCCGGGGCGGGATCCCCTTCCCGCACCAGGTCCCTGTCCCCTTTTAAATTCGCGTACAATGTATAAGCAACCGCCAGCGCCAACAGGGCCAAAATAACGGAACGGATCACAAATCGTTTCTTTTTTGTCAATGTCATCCCTTCCTCCCAAGCATGACACAGTTTTGTAAATTATACCATTAATCGTGTCACCTTGCCGAAAACTCTTTTGACGTTTGTGTGAAAGTTATTTAAAGATTTTTTTACGGCGCCCACCCTCCCCGGCAAGGGCCGTGAAGGCGGAGCGCCGGCTGCCGTTCCGTCTGCGCCCTCAATATTCCCCCGTCAAGGCAAGGACCCGCAGCTTCTTCACTTCGTGGGGGGTGAGGGGGCGGTAATCGCCGGCGTTTAACCCGTCCAAGGTCAGAAAGGCAAATCTTTCCCGTTTCAATTTGACGACCGGGTGGCCGATTTTCTCGAACATCCTTTTGACCTGCCGGTTCCTTCCTTCGTGGATGGTCAGTTCGACAATGGCCGTATTTTTTTCCCGGTTGCCCGACACAAGCTTCGCCTTGGCGGGAGCGGTCGGCCCGTCTTCGAGGATGACTCCCCTTTCCAAATCCCTTAACGCCGCGCGGGACGGTATCCCCTTCACTTTGGCGATGTAAGTCTTTTCAATCTGATAGCGCGGGTGCATCAAAAGGTTTGCCCATTCGCCGTCATTGGTCAGCAACAAAAGCCCCGATGTATCGTAATCCAGCCTTCCCACGGGAAAAATCCGCTTGTCGTTTTCCAAAATGAGATCGACCACCGTTTTTCTTCCCTTGTCGTCGCTGACGGAAGAGATCACTCCCCGCGGCTTGTAAAGCAGATAGTAAACCGGTTCTTCCCTTTCCAGCGGGATCCCGTTCACTTCGATTTTATCCTCTTCGGAAACCTTGACGCCCAAGGTCCGCACGACTTCTCCGTTCACTTTCACTTTTCCGTCCGTGATCAGCTGCTCGGCCTTTCGTCGCGAAGCGATTCCGGCACGGGCGATGACTTTTTGCAGCCTTTCCAAAGCCTGCACCCTCCTTTGAAGTAACAACTAGATTCCTGCAAAAATTATGACATAAATCGGCAAATATCTCAAAACGTTCGTATTCATTCCGGCATCCCGAGGAAAAACAAAGGGAAGGGCCGAAGGGATTTTTCCGGAGAAAATGAAAAAAACGGGCGTTTCCCCGTTTTTCGTCCGCTATTGGATATTGGATGATGTGCCCGGCCGTAGCTTGGCCCCCGGAAAAAACCCCGTCCGCCGGGCGGAACCGGGCCGAATGGATCAGGAAGCGGACCGGCTTCCTTTTGCCGGCGAAAACGGCCCGTTCAGCCAATCCCTCCGCTTCTCCCTTCAACCCGTTCCGAAAAAGAGGATGACGATGAGGATGCTGGCGAAAATGCCGACGGCGTCCGCAAGCAGGCCCACCTTCAGCGCATCGCCCATCTTTTTGATCCCGACCGCTCCGAAATAGACGGTCAGCACATAAAAGGTCGTATCGGTGCTCCCCTGGATGACTGAGGCCAGGCGGCCGATGAAGGAATCCGGACCGTAGGTGGCGATGAGGTCGCTCATGATCGCCAGGGCCGCCGTGCCGGAAACGGGACGCAAGAGGGCCTGGGGCAATACCTCCGCCGGGATGCCGAAGGCCGAGAAGAAAGGCTTGCAGCTTTCCACAAAAAACTCCATGGCCCCCGATGCCCGGAAAATGGAAATGGAGACGAGCATGCCGACCAAAAAGGGGATGATCGATACGGCGATCCGGATCCCTTCCTTCCCCCCCTCTACAAAGGACTCATAGGTGGGCACCTTTTTCCAGGTGCCGTGAAGCAGGATCAAGCCGATCGTTGCGGGAACGATCCACATCGAGACGAGTGACAAAAATTCCATCGCCTTTCCCCCTTTCGTTTTCCAATCCGGAACCCTATTTTTTTCTTCGTTGTCTGCGGAAGTAAAAATACCTGTCAATGAGGATGGCGGCAATTGTCGCGCAAACCGTCGTCAAGAAGGTGGGGATGACAATTTCCGCCGGAGACGAAGACCGGTAGCTCATGCGGATCGACAATACCATCGTCGGCACGAGGGTCAAGCCGGAAGTGTTGAGGGCCAGGAAAGTGACCATCGAACGGCTTGCCGTTTTCTTGTCCTCGTTCAATTTTTGCAGCTCTTCCATCGCCTTGATGCCCATGGGCGTCGCGGCGTTGCCGAGCCCGAACATGTTGGCGATCATGTTGGAAAGGATATATCCCATCGCCGGATGGCCCTCGGGAACCTCGGGAAACAGCCGCTTCGCCAGCGGGCGGAACAGCCCGGTCAGGGACTGCAATAAACCGGATTCCTGGGCGATCCGCATCAGGCCGAGCCAAAATACGAGGACGCTGATCAGCCCGATGCATAACGTGACCGCTTCCTGGGCGCCTTTCAAAATCGCTCCGTTCACTTCTTCCATTTTTCCGTTCATCGCGGCAAACAACAGACCGATCACGGTCAGTGCGACCCATATGAGATTAATCATGTCCGCTGACCCCGGCAATCCTGGCGAATATGCGCTGGAAACGCTGAAAAAAATTCCCTTCATCCTTTTTTGCTTTCAGATAGATCGGCATGGTGCGGATCTTTTCCCCATTCAAATAAATTTCCGCCTTCCCGACGATCGGAGGGGCATCCCCGCCCCTTTTTCCCCATTCCCTTTTCGGTTTCAGCATCCGGTAGCGGACGCTGACCGAACGCCTTTCTTCCTTCGCCAGCGGATAGGCGAATCCTTCCGCAAGGTAGACGCGGTTCTTGTAAAAGGGGAGCCGGACCGCCTTTATGGTGCCCTCCGGAAGGATGTTCGTCATCCGGTAGGAATCAAACACCCGCTCATAAAGGGTGATGTGATCTTGCCAGTCGTCTTGGGAAGGGGAATTCAAGGTAACGGCGATCAGATCGAGCCCGTTTTTCTCCGCGCTGGAGACCAGCGTCCGTTTCGCCTGTTTCGTATAGCCGGTCTTCCCTCCGGTAGCATTCGGGTAGAGTTCCGTCAACAGGCGGTTTTTGTTCCGGAACACCCGGTACGCCTCCTTCCCGCGGCTTTCCGCCAGATAGACCTTCGTCCCGGAAATTTTGCGGAAGGTTTCGTTTTCCATGGCGTACTTCATCAAAAGGGCCATATCGTAAGCCGTCGAATAATGATTTTTCTCATCGAGTCCATGGGGGTTGGCAAAATGGGTATCCGCCATTCCCAGAAGGGCCGCCTTCTCATTCATCATATAAACGAAGCCCTCGACGCTCCCGCCGACATGCTCGGCGATGGCTACGGCCGCATCGTTCCCGGAGCGGAGCATCAAGCCGTAGACGAGATCGATGAGGCGCACCTTTTCCCCTTCCTTTAAATAAATGGAGGAGCCTTCCGTATGGACCGCCCGTCCGCTTACGGGCGCCCACTCGTCCAGTTTTCCCGATTCGATCGCGAGGATGGCCGTCATGATCTTCGTGATGCTGGCGATCGGCCTTTTTTCATGGGCGTTTTTTTCAAAAAAAATGCGCCCCGTCTTTTGGTCGATGATCACGGCACAGGGGGACCGGATGCCGGAATCGTCGATCGCCCGCGCGGCCCGCGCTTCGTCCGGAAGAAGGGAACCGGCGAAGAAAAAAAGAAGAAGGAGGAGCAAATAGCGCAATCCCGGAAAAGCCATGTCCGTTTTCTCCTTTAAGGTTTTGTACAAGTTTATGCGGAAGCGCCGGAGTTATGACAGTTCAGGCGAACCGGACGGCCGCCGGTTCCTCCGTGCCGCGCGGCAAAGACGCGCTGTCCCCATCGGGTGTTCTGCGGCACGGACGGCCTTCCGGTTCGCCGGTCCGGACGGATTCCGATTTTTTGCGGGCGGCCTGCGGAAACCGCCGGCGGGGCTTTTCCGGATGCACGCAAAAAACACCGGCTGAAACCAGCCGGTGCCAAAATGCTCAATCTTCTTCGAAACGGAGGGCGAACAAATCCTCCTCATCCGGGGCGACATCCCCTTCATCGGGCAGGGGGGGCAGTTCTTTTAAATCCTTTAATCCGAAATAATCGAGAAATTCCTCCGTCGTCCCGTATAAGATGGGACGTCCGGCCCCCTCCTTCCGCCCGACTTCCTGAATTAAGCCCTTCGCCAAGAGGGTCTGCAGCGGCCTTTCCGTTTTCACCCCGCGGATCTCCTCGATTTCCGCCCGGGTGATCGGCTGTTTATAGGCGATGATCGTCAACGTCTCCAGGGCCGCCTGGGACAGTGACGTGGATGAAGGAGTTTCCACCATCCTTTTCAAATAAACGGCGTTCTCTTTTTTCGTGGCCAGTTTAAAACTTCCGGCCACTTCGATCAGGGCGATGCCCCGGTTCGGATCTTCTTCGTAATCCTTCCGCAGGTCCTCAAGGATTTCCCGGGCCTTCCATTCGTCGATATCCATGATTTTCGCGAGTTCTTTTACCGAAAGTCCTTCATCCCCGCTGGCGAAGAGCAAGCTTTCCATGATTCCTTTCCAGTTCACGATGTCCATGTCCATTACCCCTCATTTACCGTCAGCCAGATGTCGGCAAAAATGCCGTCCTGTTTTACGAAAATGCGGTTTTGTTTCATCAGCTCCAAGATCGCCAAAAAGGTGACGATCAAATATTCCTTGTCATATTCGGGAAAGAGATCGTAAAAATTGGTCCATCCTTTCTTTTCCCTCAAAAAACCTTCGATTTCCTCCATCCGTTTTTCAATGGAATATTCCTGCCTGGCGATTTTCGTCTTCAACGGCTTCTGCAGCTGCTTCCGCCGCAGCAATTTATGAAAGGCTCCCAGCATGTCGTAAATCGTCGGACGGTTTGAAGGAGCCAGGGGGCGTTCCGCCGTCCGGTATTCGGACAGGTCGCTGGGCGGTTTCGTATACATGAGCGCCCGGTTTTCCCCCATTTCTTTCAACGCTTCGGAGGCTTCCTTATATTTCCGGTACTCGATCAGCATTTCCACCAACGGTTCCCGGGGATCTTCCTCATATTCTATCGAAAACCCGTCGTCTTCCAACGGTTCCTCATGTTTCGGCAGCAGCATTTTGCTTTTGATGGCGATCAGCGTGGCCGCCATGACCAAGTATTCGCTGGCCACGTCCAGCTGCAGTTCCTGCATCGTATGGATATATAACAAATACTGCTCGGTGATTTCCGCCATCGGGATATCGTAGATATCGATCTCCAATTGTTTGATCAAATGGAGCAAGAGATCCAGCGGACCTTCAAAACCGGCCGTCTTTACGTTCATTTGCATAGGATCACCGTTCACGATTTTTTGTTAAACTAATACTAAGTATAAAAAATTTGCGCCCCGTGGCAAACAAAAATCGAAACAGGCAAAGGAGGCCCCCATGGTTCCCCGTGCTTATCTCGAATACTTATTCCAGTTTCACCGGCGAAGGGATTATTACGAATGTCATGAAATTCTCGAAAATCATTGGAAAAGCGAAGGAAGAAAAAACGGCATATGGGTCGGGCTCATTCAGGTGGCGGCGGCCCTTCACCATTATCGCCGGGGGAATGGGAAAGGGGCCGGCAAATTGATCGAAAAATCCCTTTTCCGCCTCTCCGGTGAGGAGGAGGCCCTGAAAAGGCTGGGCTTCGACAGCGGAAAATTTTTGTCCCTGCTGGAGCAAACGCGGGAAAACATCCGAAAAGGGCGGCCCTATCAAGACGTCGATCTCCCTTTGACCGATCCGGGCGTCCGCCGGGAATACGAGGAATATGCCCGGAAGCGGGAAAGGGAGGAAGGGGAGCGGGAGCCGGCCGGCGGCGTCCGGAAAACCGGCGAGGGAGAAGCACCAAGGAAATGAAAAGATGCTTTGCCCGCTGCGCCGCCGGTGCCCCGCGGGCGGCAAAGAAGAACGGCCCGCCGCTGGTTTCTGCCCATCCGGAAAGGGTACGTGCCGGGTTTTCGCGGATTCAGATGGCTTGTCCGCCGCCTGGAGCCTGCCGATAACGGAAGCAATGCGGCTTCCGTTGAATGCGAAAGGCATGCCGTCCGGCGCGGGGTCCCGCCCACGGGAAGGCACGCCCCGCCCGCTTCCGGCCGTCCGCGAATCGCAAAGCCCCGCTCCGCTTGCTGCCGGGAAAGACGGCTTCCTTCCGGCAAAGCCGAAAAAGGGGAAGAAGGATCAAAAAAAGCGGCTTTCCTCAGCCGCTTGTCTCCCCATCCTTTTCGGTTCCGTCCGCCTTCTCCTCATCCTTTTGGCACCGTTGGAAAAACGGGTCCGTGATCTCGTTCGCCTTCAATTCCAAATCGGGGTACATCGCTTTTAAAGATCTGACCATGTTTTTACCGATTCCCTGGGAACGGAAGGAAGGATTTACCGAAATATGCCTGATTTCCAACGTCTTGTCGTCCGTTTTGCATACGCCGATCAGTCCGACGATATCCTCCGCTTCCTTCCACAAAAATAAATGCCAGCGATCGTCCGTTTCGTAAATTTTTATCGTTTCCTGCAGCTTTTTGATGTCTTTTTCCGTCGGCATGAGCGATAACAAACCCATGGCGATCTTTTCAAAACCTTTTTTAAAACGTATCAGCATCATAACCCCTCATTAGTTAAATAATTGTTACTACAACTATTTTTAACAATATTTAACCGGGGAATCAAGAACATTCTAGACAAGGAACAGCCAGTAATAAATTCCCCAAGCCAGCGCGATGACCAGGATCAGCAAAAACAACAGGATATTTTTCCTTCTCATTGTCCCGCATCCACCCCGCATGGAAACATGAAATTTTACGATAAAAAGGAAGGAGCGCCAGCCGCCCGGAGCGAGAGCTATCCCGGTGTGCGATGAAAGGGCGGTGCCGGCTGGCTTAAATACCATTTAATCCCCATTGCTTCCTTTGTTTTGCGCCGAATTGTGCGGTCTTCCCCAGCCGGGCGTCCGCCCGGTCCGGCGGCCGTCCCGCATCGGGCGCTGTTTCCGCCGCTTCCCTTTCGCACCCGCCATCATTTTAAATATTCGTATACGCGGTCAGCGGCAGGTCGTTTTTCACAAGATCCTCGTACGTTTCCCGCTTGACGACCAGCCGCGCCTCGCCATTTTCGACGAAAACGACCGCCGGGCGCGGAAGCCGGTTATAATTGCTGGCCATGGAATAACCGTAGGCTCCCGTGGAAAAGACGGCCAGAATGTCTCCGCTTTGAAGATCGGGGACGGGCAAGTCCCAGATGAGCATATCCCCGGATTCGCAGCATTTCCCGGCGATGGAGACGACGCGGTCGCGGGGTTCCAATACCCGGTTGGCGACTACCGCCTCGTATTTGGCCTCGTACAAAGCCGGGCGGATATTGTCGCTCATTCCCCCGTCCACCGCCACATACCGGCGGATATTCGGAACCTCCTTCATCGAACCGACGGAATACAGCGTCACGCCGGCGTCCCCGACGATCGACCTGCCCGGTTCCAGCCAAATCTTCGGAAAAGACAGGTCCCTTTCCTCCACTTCCTTCTTCACTTCGCCGACGATGGCCTCGACGTATTTTTCCACCGGCAGGGGATGATCATCCCGGGTATAACGGATGCCGAAACCGCCGCCCAGGTTTAAAACCGCAGGTTCATAGGCATATTTTTCCTTCCAAAGGGCGAGATGCTGATAAATCTTTTTGACGGCCAGCCGGTACGCCTTGGTATCGAATATTTGGGAACCGATATGGAAATGGAATCCCTGCACGTTGTACAGGGGCAAAGACAGCGCCCTTTTCAACGCTTCCTCCGCCTGGCCGCTTCCCAAATCAAAGCCGAACTTGGAATCTTCCTGCCCGGTGATGATGTAGTGGTGGGTATGGGCTTCAATCCCCGGGGAAATCCGGATCAGGATGTTCACCTTCCGGGATCTTTCTTCGCACAGGCGGTGAAGCAGTTCCAATTCATAAAAATTGTCCACGACGAAACAGCCGATTTGATAGTCCAAAGCCATCCGGATTTCTTCCGGGCTTTTGTTGTTTCCGTGAAAATGAATTTTTTCGGGGGGAAAGCCTGCCTTCATCGCGGTATACAGTTCGCCCCCGGAAACCACGTCAATGCCCAAGCCTTCCTGATGGACCAGCTGCAAAATGGCGACGCTGGAAAAGGCTTTGCTCGCATAGGAAACCTGGCCTTCCACTCCCATCGTGCGAAAAGCCTTCAAAAAGCTTTTCGCCCTGTTCCGGATGAGTTCCACATCATAGACGTATAAGGGGGTCCCGAACCTTTTCGCCAAATCGACCGAATCCACACCCCCGATTTCCAAATGGCCGCGTGCATTTACGCGCATGGTGCCGTAAAATCGCATCACACATCGACTCCTACTTCCAGACAGTCATTAAGAAAAACTTATCACAAGTTGGGACAGGATGCAATGCCGGTTTATACGGCGGGACGCCTGCACCGCGATTTGCTCCCGCACCGGGAAAAATTTTCCCCTTATTCCGCCGTTTGCCAATCTTGGAATAGGCGGAAAACGAAACCACCCGGGAGGCTGAACGCGAAGCCGGCCGGCATCGGCGGCTGATTGGCCGGCATGGCGAAGGAATGTCCGGCATTCATTTTTCCCGGACCGGAATGTCCAACATGTTGCTTTTCTTTCGGATCGGATGGTTCAACATCGAAGGAAAAATGTCCAACTTTTTTGTCAAACGTTCGATTGAAGATCAAGTTCGTCCAATATCCCGGGTAAAACGTTCCACATTCATTTCGGCTTTCCGGACGGATGGTCCGACATTTCGGCCGGATCGTTCAACAACATAAAGAAATTGTCCCACATCGGATCGGACTGTCCGATATTTTTAACGATCGGTTCAACATTTTAACATTTTTGTTCAACATGGAAAAAAGTTTGTCCGTCATGGGAGAAAAAATGACCGTCATCACTGAAAAAATATCCATCATCGCGGGAAAAACGTCAATCATCGCATCCGGGGCGGGTCGACACCTGATCCGTTTTTCAATCCTGGCGGGGCCGGAACGGACGGCCCGATGAATGCAACGGCCGATTTTTCCGCCGGACACCGGATGGATTCGCCTGGCCTGCAGCCCCGGAACCTTTTTCCGCCGAACCTTCGGCCCGTTTTTCGGGTGCTCCCATCCGGCGGAAGCTGATGATGATTTTCCGGAGATGAAAGCCGGGAAAAAATCCCGGTTTTTAAAGCGAACCGGGATTTCGAAAACTCTGCCGGCGCAGCCCTTCTTCAAACCGGCTGTTTATAACGGTTGCACATCTCCACAAAAGTCCAATGCAGAAGCCGTATTGGTTTCTTCAAACCGGCTGTTTGTAACGGTTGCGGGGACGGACGATGTCCGGCCGGATCTTCGACCCGGGGACCGAACGGCGGAACAAAATCTGCATGAAAGCCCTTGGATTAAAGGGAATAAACGGCCACAAATAAGGGGTGTCCAAGGAACGGATGGAAGCGAGAAAGATCAAGAGCACGGTCGAACCGATGACGAGGCCGGGAACCTTGAATATCGTCACCAGCAGCGCGAGCACCAGACGGGCAATCTTGTTGGCGACGCTCAGCTCATAACTGGGCGTGGCAAAGGTGCCGATCGCGGCCAAGGAAACGTACAGGATGACCTCCGACATGAACAGGCCCACATCCACCGCGATCTCCCCGATCAAAACGGCGGCGATAATGCCCATGGCCGTCGACAAGGGGGTCGGCGTATGAATGGCGGCAATCCGCAGCAGTTCGATCCCCAAGTCGGCGAGAAAAATTTGCAGGATCACCGGCACATGGGATTTTTTCTCCGGTCCGATGTAATCGATCGAATCCGGCAAAAGATCCGGCTCCAATACAAACAAAAGCCATAAAGGAATCAAAAAAACCGAGATGAGAATGCCGATAAACCGCGCCCAGCGGATCAAGGTCCCGACGCTGGCGGATTCGCGGTATTCCTCGGCATGCTGGACATGATGGAAGTAGGTGGTCGGTGCGATGATGACGCTCGGGGACGTGTCCACAAAAATTAACACATGCCCTTCCAAAAGATGGGTGGCCGCCACATCGGGCCGTTCCGTATAGCGGACGAGCGGGAAAGGATTATACCCTTGCTTGACGAGAAATTCTTCCACGGTCTTGTCCGCCATCGTGATGCCGTCGATTTGGATGCCTTTGATTTCTTTGCGGATGATCGCCACCAATTCGGGATTGGCCACGTCCTTCAAATACCCGATGACCACGTCGGTTTTGGAACGTTCCCCGACTTTAAAATTTTCAAAACGGAGCCGTTCGTCCCGGATCCTCCTCCTCGTCAAGGCGGTGTTGACGACGATGTTTTCCACATAGCCGTCCCGGGAACCGCGGACGACTTTTTCCGTATCCGGCTCCTCCGGCTGCCTGCCCGGATATTTGCGCGTGTCGACCACGATCCCCTTCCCTTCGTTTTCCACGAAGAGGGCGATCAACCCGGACAGGATTTGGTCGACCGCCTCATCCAGGGTTTCGACGGTCTCCACCGATTGATGGGGAATGCGGTTCTTGATCGCTTCCGAAATTTTCGCGGACAAGGTTTCGCCATTTTTCAAGCGGACGATTTCCCTGAGGGTGTCTATCACCGTTTTCGTGTCGCACAATCCGTTGGTGTAATAGATATGTACATTTTTGTGCAAAACCACCAGTTTCCGCACGCCAAAATCGAAAGACTCGTGCAGCCCGATCCGTTCCTTCATGTAATCTTCCACGGCGTCCAAACGTTTCGGAATCGGCTGCTTGTTTCCCTTTTGCAGCATCTTTCCACCCCTTCCCGTTTACGATCGGACGGATTCCGCAGATCCCTTTCCGTGCGAAACAGCCGGGCGGATCCCCGGATTCCCGCCTTCGCCCGGAAAGGCAAAAGCCTTTTCGTCCCGGTCCTTTTCGGACCGCCGCTTTTCTTTAGTATGGGACTTTTCCCGGATCCCATGAAGAAAAATATTGGAAAAAGGGCAAAAAAATTAACCGGCTGTTTTGGCACGGTCGGTTCTGCGATATTCTTATCCAACCCCGCCCGTCACGGGATTGAAACCGGCGCCGCCGCTCGCGGCAATCCGTATTTTGCGGCCCTTGTGACCAAGCCGGAAACCGGCTTTGTTCCCATGTTTGCGGCAGCCGCTTTTTTTTGCGCCTCCCGGAAATTTTTCATCGCCTCCCCCGGAAACCCGGCCGCCGCAAATGCCGGAAAGTCCGGACCAAGTCCTCCCGTTTGTGTAAACTCCTGCCCCGGCCCAAGGAACACAGGCTTCCGGAAATGGAAGCTTTGCGCCCGCATCTTTCACAAATTCTTGGACTTCATCAAAATCCGGTTCCCGGTGAAGGCCGTCCTCCGCAAGAAACCTTTGCGCCGCCCTTTCCGCACCGCTTCCCGGACTTCAGCGAAAACTTTCTTCCGCCTCCGCTGTCCTCACCCGAGGGGCGGCATACGCCTGGGATTCGAAAAAAATTTAAGGCTACAGTTCCATCCGGTCGCGCATCTGTTTTAAAATCTTTTTTTCCAGCCTGGAGACCTGGACTTGGGAGATCCCGAGCCTTTCCGCCACCTCGGACTGGGTCTGGTCTTTGTAATAACGAAGGTAGACGATCAGTTTTTCCCTTTCGTCCAAGGCTTCAATCGCTTCTTTCAAGGCGAGCTGGTCGAACCATTTTCCTTCATCGTGGTCGGCAATTTGATCCAGCAGGGTGATCGGGTCGCCATCATTTTCATACACCGTTTCATGGATCGACGCCGGCGACAGCCCGGCCTCCTGGGCGAGCAAAATTTCTTCGGCGGGGATCTGCAAAAATTCGCTCAATTCATTGACGGTCGGCGAACGGCCGTGGATCTTGGAAAGCTCATCCTTCGCCCGGCGGATCTTGTTGCCCGTCTCCTTCAGGGACCTGCTCACTTTCACGGTTCCGTCATCCCGGATGAACCGCTGGATCTCGCCGATGATCATCGGGACCGCGTAGGTGGAAAATTTTACGTCATAGGTCAAATCGAATTTGTCTACGGATTTCAGCAAACCGATGCATCCGATCTGAAAAAGGTCGTCCGGGTCATACCCCCGGTTCAAAAAGCGTTGGACAACGGACCAGACGAGGCGCATATTTTTTTCGACGATCCGGTTGCGGGCGTCCTGGTCCCCCTCCTGGCTTTTCCGGATGAGCTCCTTAATCTCGTCATCATTCAGTTGCGGCGCATTTGCGCCGTTTTTCACATCCACATCCATAGACATTTCCCCTTAATTGCGCAGCGCCTTCGATTTTTCCAGGCGCTTTTTCAGGCGCACGGTCGTTCCCTCGTTCGGCTTTGAAACGATTTCCAGTTCATCGACGAAATTTTCCATAATCGTAAATCCCATGCCGGAACGTTCCAGTTCCGGTTTCGTGGTGAACAGCGGCTGTCTCGCTTCTTCAATATTTTCGATGCCGACGCCCCGGTCCCGGATGACGATTTCCACGGAACGGTCTTCGATGGCGGCCTCGATCGTGATGATCCCTTCCGGATCGTTTTCGTAGCCGTGAATGATCGCGTTGGTGACCGCTTCGGACACCGCCGTTTTAATCTCGTTGATCTCATCCATCGTGGGATCGAGCTGCGCCACAAACGCGGCGACGGTGATTCTGGCAAAGGATTCGTTTTGGCTCAGGGCGGGAAATTCGAGCCGCATTCTGTTGTTCATCATCAGGCAACCCCCAATCTTTTCAGCGCATTCTCTTCGCCTGGTTCCAGCCGGATGATCTTGAACAGGCCGGAGATTTGGAACAGGCGCTCGATCGTCGGGGAGATTGCACAGACGACCATTTCACCGTCCGCCTGCTTGATCTGTTTATATCTGCCCAATATGACGCCGAGACCGGAACTGTCCATAAACGTCAATTTTTCCAAATTCAAAACGAGGTGCCGGATGTTTTTGTCTTCGATAACCTTCGTGATTTTTTCCCGCATTTGCTCCGAAGTGTGGTGGTCCAATTCGCCCGACAAACGGACGCACAGCACATGTTGCCTGATCTCCATATCGATGGACAGACTCACTATACAACAGCCTCCTTCCGTCATATAGTGAGTCAATTCGATAAAGCGAAAGGAGATTCCTTCCTCCTGACAAAACTAGTGAAAAATCGATGCCCTCCGGCATTTTTTTAGTTTTGCAGCTTGGTAAATTGGCCCATCATCCGTTGAAAGGTGGTCCAGAAGGAAGCCTTGCCGGTATTTTCCCCGGCGATCAGGGGGCTTTTTGACAGGACCCGGCCGTCCTTTACGAGGGCGACTTCACCGACGGGATCCCCCTTTTTGATGGGCGCCTTCAAGCGGTCCTTGATCTTGACCACCCGGGAAACCCCCTCCAGCTTTTCCCCTTTTTTGTGGAGCACGGACAGCTCCCCGGCCGTAACGGCGGGGATTTTTCTACGTTCCCCTCTTTCCACGGTCACTTGATCCACGGGAGCGTTTTTCGCCAAAAAGGTCTTTTTTTCGTATTGGTAGAAGGCATAATCGAGCATTTGCGTAATTTGCTTGTTCCGCTCCTTGGTCGTGGGCGCTCCGAAGATGACGGCGATGACCCGCATATTTCCTTTTTTGGCCGTTGCCGTCAGGCAATATTTCGCTTCGCTCGTGTATCCGGTCTTCAAGCCGTCGACCCCGGGATAAAAGCGGATGAGCCGGTTGGTGTTGACGAGCCAAAACTTCTTGTCCGTATTTTCCCGCAAATAGGATTCATAGATCCCGGTGTATTTGGTGATGTTTTCGTGTTTTAGCAATTCCTTTGCCATAACGGCCATATCGTAGGCGCTCGCATAATGGTTTTCGGCGGGAAGCCCGGTGGAATTTTGAAACCGGGTGTTTTTCAGCCCCAGCTCCTTCGCCTTCTCGTTCATCATCCGGACGAAATTTTCCTCGGATCCCGCGATTCGTTCGGCGAGGGCGACGGTCGCGTCGTTTGCGGAGGCGACGGCAATCGCCCGGATCAGTTCATCAACGGTCATCTCCTCCCCGGCCTCGAGGAAAATCTGCGAACCGCCCATGGAAGCGGCGTACTCGCTCGTTCTTACCTTTTCGTTCAGCTTCAGCTTGCCCTCATCCAGCGCCTCCATGATCAGCAGCAGGGACATCACCTTCGTCATGCTGGCCGGCGGCAGCGCTTCATGGCTGTTTTTTTCAAAAAGGATCGTCCCCGTATCCCTTTCCATCAGCAATGCGGCCCGCGATTGTTCGGCGAGTTTGAGGCCCTGTTCTTCCGCCGCTCCCGTGAGCGGGCGGAAAACCGCAAGAAAGAAGATCGAGGATAGGCAGACGGAAATCAGCTTTTTCATTTTGTTCCCTCCGAAATTGTAAAATCGGCCTTTTTCTTTTCCATTGTTTCCAATGTTCCCTTTTTTATACAGGATTTACCGATCCCGAAGGGGAAAATGGGGCGATGGGAAAAATGTCCGGGCTTTCGCTTTCGTCCGGCCTTTTTCGCGGAACGAGTCTTCTCTGCCGGGGAGGAACAGGCGAAAGAGGGGACGGCCCCGGGCGGCCAATAGCCTCAGACCGTGCCGCTTCCTTCTGGTAAGTGTTGTACGTTCCTTATATCGCATGACGGAAACTGACGTTCATCCCGGACAAGGATGACTTCGCAGTGTCGTGCGGTCCTTATATTGCAGGACATCTTCTTTTTTGCCTATTGATTGTCTTGTACCGGGAAAAATTTTAGACATACGTGAGAGGAATTATTGTTAAAAGTGGAGAATTGGTCCACTATCATACATATAGAAGGGGTTGGTGGCGATGAAAAGCAGAGCGATCATTCACGGGCACAAATCCGAGGGGATGGCGTTGACGGCCCGATAAACGCGCGATTCCCCTCAATCAGTGAGGGGGTACGAAATGAATCGAAGCGTAAAGAAAAATCCTTTTTTTGGAAATTGAAAACCGGAAACCTCTAGGACCCGGGTCCGATGAAATGGCATTGCCTTTGATTCAGGCGGTCAATATCCAACCTGGCATGCGCGTACTGGAGGGGCCGGAACCGGCCAAGTTGCCGCTGTCCTGGCAAAACACTGGAATGTTACTGTAGTATCCCTTGAACTCTGGGAAGATCTCCATGCCATCCACGAATATGCTTCCGAACCAGGGGTTTGCGAATCAAGTTCCGGCACTTGCCGTTAAAGCGCAACACCTCCCTTTTGCTGATAACACTTTTGATGCCGTATTCAGTATCGGCTCATTTGAGATGATCGGAAACGAACGCCCGTGGGCTTTGTCCGAAATGATTCGGGTTGCCAGGCGCGGAACGGCATCGATGAACCCATGTGAAGACCGATTCCGGTGCCGCCTGATTGGGCTCATTTTGAACAAATCCGGATTTTCGAGCGGCTTTTCCGAACCGTTGACTGGAATCGTGAGTTATTCCGCCGTCATGGGTTATCCGTCACGGAAAGCTATTATTTTGAAGAAGGCGATCAGTGGTGGGTGGATAACTTGCGGTATCACGATGGAGAAAAGGAATTGATCCTGCAGGACGGAGGCCGCTGGTTGTCGTTGGGGCTTGTCGTCGGTGAAAAGACATAAAAATCATGCAGGCAGAACTCATCGTTTAAGAGGCGGTCCCCAAAGGGTTCGCATAGCGTTCCCCTTTGGGCCGCTTTTTTGGCAAAAAAAAGAAGAAAACCGTTCTGTTTTGGCTTAATAGAGTCACCACAACCCTGCCAAAAAAGGACGGTTTTCTTAATTTATATTTCCCAGGATATTGATATTTTCAACCCCAAACAAATGGATCCGGGTCCCTTCGTTATCCTCTCTCCTGGCGGAGAGACCGCCCGGCCTGCGATCCGATGGGGAAAGTCATCCCGCATATTCGCCAATCGGATCTATTCCCCCGCCAAGTCGAAAGGCAGTTGAAAGAATACATTGATTTTATATGGCGATCCGGCGATCAAACATCGGATGTTCTCAAAGTCAACCGAATTCCGCCGAAACGGATGAAAGATGTCATTTACGAAATCTATTCTCCATCGATCTTTTGCGTCAAGAAGGGCTCGTGAAACCGGAGCATCATTTTCCGGATGGAACGAAAAACGGAGCCGATGCCAACCAATGCGCATTCGTTTGGCGCAAATCCATAGAAAAGGACGATCAGAAGTTGGAGAAGAAATTCCAGTGAATCGTCGCCGCGCTTGAACAAATGGCGAAAGAAAAAAGGCGGAACAAGCAGGGACTTTCAAGAAAAGCTGAAGCTTCACCGATCACGCCGGAAGCGGTCGAAACCGTGGCTCCCAAAAAGAAATGGGGGCTTATTTGTGTTGCCCGCATTTGAAAAAACGGGCGGCGAACCGCCTCCCCACTGAAAAAAAGGAATACATACGGAGACTGAAGCAGATCCTTTGAGAAAACAAAAACAGAAGGGCGTCCGGAAAAGGTCGTTTTACGGACCTTTTGGAACAGCCCTCCGGGAAAAACCATCTTTCATTCCACAGCCCGTGCCGGAGCCGCCGGGCGTCCGGCCTGCTCCGGCGATTACGGGCGATTACGGGGGAAAATCCCCCCGGCCGTCCGGCTACGAAATGATTTCGTAGATCAGGGGAGGAGGAGTGACGGGGGTTTCCGCGATGCGGATATTTTCTTCCAGCAGGCGGAGCACCTCCCGGATGTCTTCCCGGTTCGCGTGGACCGTAAGCAGGGGCTCGCCCTTTTCCACCCGGTCCCCCACCTTTTTATGGAGGACGATCCCGACGGACAGGTCGATGGCGGAATCCTTCGTCGTTCTTCCGGCCCCCAAAAGCATGGCCGCATGGCCGATTTTTTCCGCAACGATCGCTTCCACCCATCCCGCTTTTTCCGCTTTCAGCGCCGTTTGGTATTTGGCTTTCGGAAGCCGTTCAGGATCCTCGATTACCCGGACGTCTCCCCCCTGGGCTTGAACGAACGTTTTCATCTTCTCCAGGGCCTTGCCGGAGGCGATCGCTTCCTGCAAAATGTTCCGGGCTTCCTCCGGCGTTGCCGCCTTTTGGGCCAGGCACACCATCTGGCTTCCCAGCGTCAGGCAAAGTTCCGTCAAGTCCTCGGGTCCATGTCCCTTCAACGTTTCGATCGCTTCCTTGACTTCCAGGGCGTTGCCGACGGCATAGCCCAACGGCTGGCTCATATCGGAAATGACGGCCATCGTTTTCCTGCCCAGCCGGTTCCCGATGTCCACCATTGCCTTCGCCAACAGGCGGGCGTCGTCCAAGGATTTCATGAAAGCCCCGGAACCGGTTTTCACATCCAAAACGATGGCGTCGGCCCCCGCCGCAATCTTTTTGCTCATGATGGAGCTGGCGATCAGGGGGATGCTTTCCACCGTCCCGGTAACGTCCCGGAGGGCGTACAGCTTTTTGTCGGCCGGCGTTAAATTCCCGCTTTGGCCGACGACGGCGATTTGGTTTTCGTTCACGAGGCGGATGAATTCCTCGTTGGCGATTTCCACATGAAAGCCCGGGATCGATTCCAGTTTGTCGATCGTCCCGCCGGTATGCCCCAGCCCCCTTCCGCTCATCTTCGCCACGGGCACCCCGACGGAAGCGACCAAGGGACCCAGGATCAGCGTCGTGGTATCGCCGACGCCGCCGGTTGAATGCTTGTCAACCTTGATTCCGCCGATCCGGGAAAGGTCGACCCGGTCCCCCGATTCCACCATGGCAAGCGTCAAATCCCGCCGTTCCCGCTCGTCCATCCCGCGAAAATAAATGGCCATCAGCAGGGCGCTCGCCTGGTAATCGGGGATATGGCCGGCCGTATATTCCCTTATGAAAAAGCGGATTTCTTCCGTCGATAAGGCGAAGCCGTCCCGCTTCTTTTCAATGATGTCCACCATCCTCATACTCGTCACCGCCCTTTTCAACTGGAAATTTCCTGCAAAAAGCTTTTCCCGTATCGGGGCAGTTTCACCCCGAAATTATCCGCGATCGTCGCTCCGACATCGGCGAAGGTTTCCCGGAGGGGCAATTCCCTTCCTTCTTTCATCGTCTTCGCGTAAACGAGGAGGGGAACGTATTCCCGCGTATGGTCCGTCCCGTGATGGACCGGGTCGTTGCCGTGGTCCGCCGTGATGATCAGCAGGTCGTCATCCCTTAATTTCGCGAACACTTCCGGGAGCCGGGCGTCGAATTCCTCCAACGCCTTTCCGTATCCGATCGGATCGCGGCGATGGCCGTAAAGGGCGTCAAAATCCACCAGATTCAAAAAGCTGAGGCCGGTAAATTCCATGTCCATCGATTGCAAAAGCTTGTCCATCCCGTCCATGTTGGAGACGGTGCGCATATGCTTCGTTACGCCTTCGCCGTCGTAAATATCGGAAATCTTGCCGATGGCGATCACCTCAAAGCCGGCGTCCTTCAGTTCGTTCATCACGGTGCGGGAGAAGGGCTTCAAAGCGTAATCGTGACGGTTGGCCGTCCGGACAAAATGCCCCGGGGTCCCGACGAAGGGACGGGCGATCACCCGGCCCACCCGGTATTTTTCGTCCAGGGTCAGCTCCCGGCAGATTTCGCAAATTTTGTAAAGCTCTTCAAGGGGGACGATTTCTTCATGGGCGGCGATTTGCAGAACCGAGTCGGCGGACGTATAAACGATGAGCGCCCCCGTTTCCATATGTTCCTTCCCCAGCTCTTCGATGATCGCCGTCCCGCTTGCCGGCTTGTTTCCGATGACCTTGCGGCCGGTTCTCCTCTCGATTTCCCTGATCAATTCGTCGGGGAAGCCTTCGGGAAACACTTGAAACGGGGTATCGATGCGGAGCCCCATGATTTCCCAGTGGCCGGTCATCGTGTCTTTCCCGGCGGAGGCCTCCTTCATTTTCGTATAAAAAGCCAGCGGCCGCTCCGCCTTCGGGATCCCTTTGATTTCCCGGATATTGCCCAATCCCAGCTTCGCCATGTTCGGCATGTTCAGCCCGTTCATCTTTTCGGCGATATGCCCGAGGGTATCGGCGCCGGCGTCGTTAAATTCGGCCGCATCGGGCGCCTCGCCGATCCCGACCGAATCCATGACGATCAAAAACACCCTTTTATATTTCATCGCTGAAACCGCCTTTCCATAGAATCTTCCGTCGGAACAACGGATGGAAAAACCATTCCTCCTTTATAATAGCCGGTTCGCAAAAACGAAAACAAGAAAAAACGGTTGAACGATTTCTGACAAAATCTTTCCGGAAATCTTCAACCGCTCGCACCGCTTTCCCATCCGCATAAAAGGAGCCGGAATACGCCGGATAAAATTCGGCCATGCCTTAGGAAGGTTTGCCGTCGGAGGGAAAAACCCTGTACGCCCCCTAAATTCGAAAGGCCCCCTGCCTTGCGCCAGCGGGCGGCCCCCCCGGTTTCGGCGGGGGAAAAAACGCCCATGGGACCGACTTCCCCGCGCTCGCGGCCGGGCGCGCCCCGTTCCCCGCAAAAAACCTACGCCCGGGGGTGATATTTTCGATAGACATCTTTTATTCTCGTCTTCGTCACATGGGTATAGATTTGCGTCGTGGAGATGTCCGCGTGCCCCAACATTTCCTGGACGGCCCGCAGGTCGGCCCCGTTCTCCAAAAGGTGGGTGGCGAAGGAATGGCGGAGGGTGTGCGGGGTCAGGGGCGTTTTGATCCCCGCTTTTTCCGCCAGCTGCTTCAAAATTTTCCAAAAGCCTTGGCGGGTGAGCCTTTGGCCGTGATGGTTCAAAAACAGCGCCTCGGTCTGCCGCTTCTTCGCCAGCTTCGGCCGGGAATGCCGCAAGTAGTTTTCAACGGCGCGGGCGGCATGTTTTCCGAGGGGAATGATCCGTTCCTTGTTGCCCTTTCCGATGCAGCGCACAAAGCCCATGGACAGATAGACATCGTCCAAATTCAACCGGACGAGCTCGCTGACCCGCATTCCCGTCGCGTACAGCAGTTCCAGCATCGCCTTGTCGCGGATGCCGTATTCCGTCGACAAATCCGGCGAATTCAACAGCTGTTCGACTTCCTTTTGATTTAAAACGCGGGGCAAATTCCTTTCCGGTTTCGGCGAATCGATGTGGAGGGTCGGATCGGTGTCCACGATGCGGTCCCGCAATAAAAAGTGGTGGAAGGATCGGATGGATGCGATGTGGCGGGCGAGGGTCTTCGTCGATTTCCCTTCCCCTCTCAACTTCCCCAGGAACTGCAAAATATGGATTCTCGTAATCTCCTTCGGATCGGCGATCTGGAACGTTTCCTTCAAAAACAGGGCGTATTTTTTCAAGTCCCGCCGGTAAGCCTCGATCGTATTTTCCGCCAGTCCCTTTTCCACGGTCAAAAAATGGAGAAAATCCCGGATATGATCGTCCACTTTTTTACTCCCCTATCAGATAAAACAGGAATAATCGCTGGAAAAGATCGTCGCTTTCAAAGCCTCCCGATTCAATGGAGACCTTGACCGCATCTCCTTCCGGTTCGTCGTAGCGATGCCGGTTTTGATATTCCTCGTTCACCCACATCATAGCATAGTAGAAGAAAATCGTACATCCCAAAAAGAGGATGAACACCTTCAAGGTTTGCCAAAGAATCGCCAACATTTTTTTCATCTTCCCGCACCCTTTGTCCGCAGTTTTTAATACAGCCTATGCCAAAACCGGCGAATCTTATACCTGTCTTCCGGGGCGGCGGCTTGCCGGCGCCGGCGCGGGGGATTTTCGGGCAAAAAAAAAAGTAAGCATATTCGCATGCTTACTGCTCCGGTTCCTTTCCGGCAAAGCAGGCCCGGATATTTAGCGGACAGCAAATTTTACGACTTGCTGCGCAGGAATGAAGCAGGCGGGACGTCGATCGTTTGGGTGCGTCATCAAAGTTTACGACTTGCTGCTGCGGTTCCTTTCCGGAAGGCCTTTTCGCCGGAAGGACAACCGTCAGATGGAGGCGGCTTTCTTATTTTTTTCGCCGCCCGTCGCTTTTTCCTGGCAGCGGCGGCAGATGCCGTGGAACGTCAGCCGGTGGTCGATGATCTGGAAATGCCAGTTCTTTTCCACGATCTCTTCCACTTCCCCGAGCAAATCCTCTTGAATTTCTTCCACGGAGCCGCATTCGATGCAAACGAGATGGTGATGGAAATGTTTGGCGCCTTCCTGCCTCAGATCGTACCGGGAAACCCCGTCTCCGAAATTAATTTTATCGACGATTTTCAGTTCGGTCAGCAACTCCAGCGTGCGATAAACGGTAGCAAGGCCGATTTCCGGGGATTTTTCTTTAATGTAGAGGTACACGTCCTCCGCGCTCAAATGCTCGGCTTCGTGTTCCAGCAAAACCCGGACGATTGCTTCCCGTTGAGGGGTCAGCTTGTAACTGGCTGTATGTAATTGTTTTTTGATCCGATCCAGGCGATTTTCCATCCATTTGCCCCTCCCTCGCCAATGTATTTTCATTATATCAAAACACCGCCAAGTTGCAAACTGAAATAATTTTAAATTAGACTTTATAATTATTCTAACATAAAAATTATTTTGTTTGATAATCAGTGATGGAACAAGGACAAAACGGCCCGCATGAAGAGGGGCGTGAGATAGCCTTCGATGACGGCGGCGGCGCACAGGAGAAGATTTGCCGCCCCGTAAACGAGAATATACCGGAGGAGCATCGGGGCGAAGGGCTGGTAAAAGCGCTTGACGAACAATTTTTTGATCATTTGCAGGCTGAAGGCGACGGCGGCAACGACGACGAAAATGTACACCGGCAGGGCGATGAAGTTTTGCGGAAGGACGGCGGCCACCGACAATAAAAAGCCGGACAGGCCCATCTGCTGCACCAAAAACCCGACGGTGAAACCGACGACCATCCCTTTGAGGAACAGCATCACCAAAATGATCGGCAGCCCGATCATGGAAATGCCCAGGAGCCAAATGATCCCGATAAATTTGCTGTTATAGGCGAGGGTATGGGAAAAGACCTCCTTTGCGGATACGATCTCCCCGTTCTTCATTTGGACAAAAAATTCATTGATAAAATAAAAGAGATCCTGCTTTTGGGTTGCGCTCAGGCTGTTGACGATGACGGCCCCGAATATGACCCCCATCACCAAGAGCACCGTATGAAAGATGTACATGGAAGCATGCTCGCGCAAATGCCCGGCCAACCGGTTTCTCCGCTGCAGAGTTCCCATGGCAACCTTCCTTCCCTTTCGTTTACTAGATTTTATGAAAAATGAGAGATGAGTATGCGAAAAAAGAAGGAAGGTTTAAAAGATTCGAGAAAGATCATCCGCCGGCCACTTTTCCGTATCTTCCCCCGCCGCCGGCTGCAATCGGGAGCTCTCCCCGCCGCGCCTTCAGAATATAGGAAGCCGTCCGTTCCGGAAGGACCTCCAGCAGTTCCTCCTCCCGGGCGTCATGCAAAACGGCCATTTCCGTATGGAAGCGTTCCAACAATTTTTCCAGGGTCTTCGCGCCGATTCCCGGCAAAAACTCCAAAGGCACCTGGTGGATATAAGGGGGCCTCGCGGGCCTTTCCCCGGCGTCGGACAGCTCCCGGATCCGGTCGCTGACGCCGGTGATGATCTTGTCGGAACCGCAGCGGGGGCATCTGCCCGAAGGGGCGGGGGGTTGGAGGCAGGAGGCGCAGACGGTCCGGTAATATTTTCCCAGCAGCGGGTTCAGGCCGTAATTGGCCAAAATCCTCCTTCCCCCCTGCCCTTTGATCGCCTTCACCGTCTCGGAAAAACTTAAGGAAGCGACGGCAAGGGCCTGGTATTCCCTGGCGATCTTCCCGAGGGAATGGGCGTCGGAGTTGGACAAAAAGGGATAGCGGTGCAGCTGTTTCAGACCGTCGGCCATGGCGGTGTCGGAACTGAGGCCCAGCTCTACGGCGTCGACGGCGTCCGGGTCGAAAACTTCCGCCAGATTTTTCTCAACCCCTTTGCCGAACAGGCTTTTGAACGGGGTGAACACGTGGGCGGGGATGAACAGCCCGTCCAGTTCCTTGACCGTCCGTTGCAATTGTCTGCCCGTCGCCCGAATTTTTTGCGAGCTCAAATGGATGTTCTTTACCTGCCCCGAAAGCCATTCGGAAAACTGCTTCATCCTTTCCAATGTCGGGAAATAGCATAAGGCGTGGATCGGGCCGCGGGAAAAGCGGTCATGGACCTCCACCTCGCTCCCGGGGATGAGCAAAATCTTTTCCTCGAATAGCAGCCCGCCCTCTCCCCGTTCGATCAACTGCCCCCGTTCCATCAGCTCCCCGATTTCCGCAATCACTTCCGGGGAATGGCAGTCGATGACGCCGACGATGTCGATCCCTTTCCGGTTTTTGGCCGTATGCAAAATATTCGTCAGCGTCAACGTTTTGGCGCCGGTGATCTTCACCGGCCGGCCCGTCTTCGTCCGGCCGATGTGGATATGGAGATCGGCGAATTTCCGTTCCATCTATTTCCCCGTCTCCCGCAAAGCTTTCCAGTATTGCCAGGCGTAAATCGTCTTTGCGTCCATGATCTCGCCCTTCTTTACCAGGTTTTCCGCTTCCTCGAAGGTGACCTCCAGCAGGTCGAGGAATTCGTCCTCGTCGAGATGCCGCCCTTCCGCTTTCGTCAGCCCTTCCGCCAAATAAATATGGAGGATTTCGTCGCAAAATCCGGGCGAAGTGTAAAAGGAGACAAGATGGGTCAGCTTCGCGCAAACATATCCCGTTTCTTCCTCCAGTTCCCTCCGGGCGCATGCTTCCAGCTGTTCGCCCCGATCGATTTTTCCGGCCGGGATTTCCACCAGCGCCCGGTTCAGCGGTTTCCGGTACTGCCGGACCATGACCATTTTGCCTTCGTCGGTAAAGGCGATGACGGCAACCGCCCCCGGATGCTCGACGATCTCCCTCGTGCTCGTCTTTCCGTCGGGCAACGAAACTTCATCCAAGTGGACGGTAATCACCCGCCCTTCAAAGATTGTCTTCCGGTTTAATGTCTTTTCTTCGTAGGTTTCCATCCTTTTCACTCCCGTTTTTCAGATCCGTACCCAAGCAGGCTGCCTAAAACCATTTATACCACTTCGGAGGGAAAAAGTCTAAAGGGGAAAAGGAAAGGCCTCTTTTTCCGCCGCATGGCCCCCTTGATGGTTCGGCTCCGGACGGAGCCTCGGCCAAACCATCAACAGTCCCTCCGCCCGCCTTCGGTCGGAGGCAATATGCCGAAAAACTACTTCCCGCCGCAATTTTTCCGGAAAAGCGCCCGCCCCTTTCCGCCGGATTTTGCCCGTTCCTCCTTGTTTTCCAGGCGAGCCAAAGATTAAAATAAAGATCAAAGGGAGGCGAAGAGGATGGAAAAGCGAAGATTGGGCCATTCCGACCTTTATCCGACGAAACTGGGGCTCGGATGCATGTCGCTCGGAACCGACGAAAAAAGGGCGAGATCGATCATCGAAACCGCCTTGGAACTCGGGATCAACTATTTTGACACCGCCGACCTGTACGATTACGGCGTGAACGAAACGATCGTCGGCAAGGCGCTGAAGCCGGTCCGCGACAAGGTGATCATCGCCACGAAGGTGGGAAACCGCTGGCAGGAAGGAAAAGCGGGCTGGTATTGGGATCCGTCGAAAAAATACATCAAAGAAGCGGTAAAACAAAGCCTGCGGCGGCTCGGCACGGACTATATCGACCTCTATCAGCTCCACGGCGGGACGATGGACGATCCGATTGACGAAACAATCGAAGCCTTCGAAGAATTGGCCGACGAAGGCGTCATCCGCTATTACGGCATCTCCTCCATCCGCCCGACGGTCATCCGGGAATATTTGCGGAAATCCCGCATCGTCTCCGTCATGATGCAGTACAGCATCCTCGACCGGCGGCCGGAGGAACAGGCGATTCCGATGCTGAAAGAAAAAGGGGTCAGCCTGATCGTCCGCGGGGCGCTGGCGAAAGGCCTGTTGACCGACAGGTATGCCGAAAAGCTCAGCCAGGCGAAGGAAAGCGGTTACCTCGATTATTCCTATCCCGAACTGGAAAAATTGCTCCCCGAACTGCAAAGGAAACTCGGGGAAAATCGGAGCTTCACCGCGGCGAGCCTCCATTTCGTCTGGGCGAACCCGGTGACCGGGACGGCCGTCGTCGGGGCGAGTTCCCCGGAACAGCTGCGGGAGAACGTAAAAGCGGCGGAAGAACCGCCGTTGACCGAAGAAGAATACGCCTTTATAAGGGAGAGGACGAAGGCGAATATCTACGGCCTGCACCGCATCGAATCCTGAAAACTCCCGAAGGCCGGAGCGAATTTTTGAAAAAAGGATGGTAGGGATGAACAATCTGCCCCGATCGGTGACGATCATTGAAGTCGGTCCGCGGGACGGCCTGCAAAACGAAAAGGGGTTCGTTCCGACGGAAAGGAAGGTCGCTTTTATTCTTGCCTTGAAAAGGGCGGGCTTCCGGGAGATGGAAGTCACGTCCTTCGTTTCGCCCAAATGGGTGCCGCAAATGAAGGACGCCGGGGAAGTTGTGGAAGCGGTGATTTCCGAGGGGGACCCTGTCCGGAACTTGATTTTGGTCCCGAACCGGAAGGGCGTAGAGCGCTTCCGGAAGACGAAGGCGAAGGCCGCCGCCTTCTTCGTCGGGGTGAGCGACACCTTCAACCAAAAGAACACCAACCGGACGACGGAAGAAAGCCTTCATGAACTGGCGCCGTTAATCAAGGATTTGAAAGCGGAGGGCTGCTTCATCCGGGTCTGCCTTTCCACCGCCTTCTACTGCCCCTTTGAAGGAAGGGTGCCGGAGGAAAAAACGGTCCGGCTCGCCGAGGCCTTCGCCGCCCTCGGCGCCGATGAACTGAGCGTGGCGGACACGATCGGCATGGCTTCTCCCGACGAATCCTATTCCCTGTTCAAAAAATTGAAGGAACGCTTTCCCGACCTGCTGTTGACCGCCCATTTCCACGATACGCGGAAGATGGGGCTCGCGAATATTCTGGCGGCCTTGCAGGCGGGCATCGACCGTTTCGACGCCTCGGCCGGCGGGCTTGGCGGCTGCCCCTTCGCCCCCGGCGCCTCGGGAAACGTGGCGACGGAGGACGTGGTGTACATGTTGGAACGGATGGGGATCCGGACGAACATCGACCGGGAAAAATTGGCGGAGGCCGTGGATGGGATCGCCCCCTTCCTCAGCCGCCCCGTCGAATCGGCCGATTACCGGTTGCGAAGGGGCGGCTGAAAGGAATCCGCCGGCCCCGCGTTTTCCCGTTTTGAAGCGAGGCGGGAACCATTTTTTCAGGGGAATTACCGATGTCGGGCGGTTCCGCTTTTTCTGGGGCCTCCCTTTTCCGGTTTTCCGCCGAAGGAAGGATTTGCCGGCAGCCCTCCCCCTTTCGCCGATATCTGTTTCTCAAGGGTTGGCCGCCCGCCGGCCGGAAATCGGTTCCTCCGTTTCCGCCGGATCGGTTCAAGGGTCCGATTCCGTTCATTGCCGAAACAGGCGGGCGATTTTTCCTCGAACCCCGGGAAAAGCCCGGTCTGATTTCCCTGTTTGGGCGAAAAAATCGCGGAACGAACGGAGGAACGTGCCAAAAGGCATGTTTTGAGCCAAGGGTCCCTTCTATTCGGGCAAAATTAAAGAGGAAAACCCGTCAGCGGGTTTTCCTCCGGTAGTAGCGGAGAAGGTGAGATTCGAACTCACGCGGCGGTGATGACCGCCCTAGCGCATTTCGAGTGCGCCCCCTTCAGCCACTTGGGTACTTCTCCATGTCCTTTTCGCGTCAGCGGTAATTATTATACAATAATTTTTGGTTTTTGTCTTCATCTTTTTTTCTTTTCACGGATTTTTTTTAAAAAAAATCATATTAGAAAGGATGAATCCGATGGCAAAGGCGCAAATCCAAGTCAACGACAACGGACCTCTGCGGGTCTCGGGAGAAGTGGAACTGGTGGACGCGGAAGGAAAGGTTTTTGCCACAAAGCCCGTATTTTACCTTTGCCGCTGCGGCAAATCCGGAAACAAACCTTTTTGCGACGGCACCCATAAAAAAGAAGGTTTTCAATCCGCCGTCCGGGTAGAAGAAGGGGAATAATCCTTTGTCGCAAAATTAAATTCCCGTTTCGGGAAGCGGACGCAGCACGCCCGGGAAATCCTGCGGCGGATAAGGGCTTGGGAATCCCGCAGTGGATGAGGACTCGGAAATCCGGCGGCCGGACGGAGGCTTTTCTCCCCTGCCGTCCGGTGTTCCGCCACCCGGCCGGGCGGCCCGGATCCGCTCCATCTCCCATTATTCCCAATCGATTCCCGCGATTTTTTCCCGCTCCAACACAATGGTTTTCCCCTCCGCTTCCAGCTCAATGGTGCGGGCGAGGGGGTCGGACCGGCGCACAACTCCGGTCAGCATTTCATACCGCCGGTTCCGGAAATAATTCACGCGAACCTTCCTCCGGGACCCGACGGCCTGGGAGAGAATCCCGTCCCATTCTTCCCGGGCCTGTTCATCGGCCGTTTTTTCTTCCTCCCATTTTTCTTCCTCGGCCCACTCCCGCAACATTTTCACATGTTCCGGAAGCATCATCGCCGACCATTTGATCCTGCCGCGGTCGCGAATCATCGGAATCCTTCCCTTCCGTAAAATGGCTCGTCATCATATCCGCCGGTCAGTCGCCGGTCATCGCTTTTTCTTCGGCTCCTGCGCGGTCCGTCACGATTTATGCCCGCCGATCAGCCCGGCGCGGATCCGCCCCGTTCCGGCCTCCGTGTAGGACACGGCCCGGAGCAGCGATCCGGAACCGTATTTCCGGCGGATGCGGTCCATCGCATACCCGAGCTGCCTTCTTTTCCAGCGGTTCGGATCGAACAGATCCAGCTGCATGAACCGATCGGGAACGAGATTGGAAAGGGTGACGGAGATCTGCCTGACGGTTTTCCCGCTGTAATTCTCCTTGAAAAGCCCGAGACAAACGTGGTACAAGTCCGCCGTCACGTTCGTCGGCCCCCCGACCGTCCGCGCGCGGTAAAACCCGCCTCCGCCTTCATCGGCGCTGTATCCGATGCCGAGGCTTATCGTCCTTCCGGCCATCCCGTGCTCTCTCGCCCGCCGCGCCACCTCTTCGCACATTTCCAGAATCACGCAGCGAATCTCCTCTTCCTTTTTGTAATCCCGCAGGAGGATTTGGCTTCTTCCGAAGCTGATCTGTCCTTCCATGATCGGAGCGCCGATCTCCGACAAATCGACGCCCCAGGCGTGGTAGTACAGCTGATTGCCGATGATGCCGAATTTTTCCTCCAGTTTCTTCAAATCGTAATTGGCAAGCTGACCGACAGAGAAAATGCCGAGGTTATTCAACCGTCTTTCCAGCCGGCTGCTGATCCCCCACATCTCCCGAAGCGGTGCGACCGGCCACAGTTTTTTCGGCACATCCTCATATGTCCACAGGGCGATCCCCGTTTTTTTCGCTTCCAAATCGAGGGCCAGCTTGGCCATCAGCATGTTCGGGCCGATGCCGATCGAACAGGGAAGCTGAAACTCCCGCTCCAGTTCGTCCTTGATTTGTTCCGCCACCGCATAGGCTTCTCCCCAGAGCCGGGCCGTTCCGTCCAGCTGAAGGAAACTTTCGTCGACGCTGTAAACATGGATCGCCTCCTTCGGTACGTAGCGGTGGAACAGCCGGGTAATTTCCATGGATACCCTAAGAAAAACGGACATCTTCGGCTCGACGATGCGGATGCGCGGGTCCTTGGGGATTTCATACAGCCGGGAACCGGTCTTTATTCCGAATTCTTTTTTCAGCTTCGGCGACGCTGCCAGAACGACGCTTCCCATCCTTTGTTCGTCCCCGACGACGGCCAGATAGCATTCGCGCGGATCGAGGCCTGCCATAACGGCCGCGCAACTTGCATAAAAGCTTTTCATGTCGATGCATAAAATGCGCTTTTGCGGCATTCGTTCGTAATTCACGGGGGGCTGCGCTTCACGGAAATTGGCCATTTTCCTCACCCGAAAGCAAACATATGTTCGGTTTTATTTTATTCATATTTTAAATAACTATGTTAAATATTTCAATTAGAAGTTTATGGAATCCCTGTCAAAAGCTTTCCCGCCACGGCAAAGAACAATTTGAAAAATCGGCAGCAAACCGCCGCAAATGAAAAGAAAAGGGGGATACGCGGAGATGGGAAGAAACAGTTCCTTTGGGAAGGGAAAATATTGACAAAAAAAGCTGAAGGCCGTCCGCAAAAGGCCGCTTTGCCGGCCCTCGGGACAGCCCCCATGATCGGAAAACGCGTTTCAAGCCGCCGGCTATTTTTTATAAAAGGCCTTCTTTCCGACCTTTTCCACGAGGGAAGGAAAGAGGGCGTGGAGCTTGGCGGCGAGATTCATGGGAACGGGGATGTTGATCTCCCGGGTGTCCGTCAACATCCGGCCGACGATTTTTTCGGCCACCTTCTCGGCGGGAACAATCCACCGGCCCAAATTGGCCACGTAGGTTCCGGACGGATCCGCCGTCTGAAAAAAGCGGGTAGCCATCGGACCGGGATTGACGGCGGTCACGAACACGCCGGTTCCTTTCACTTCCATCCGCAGGCTGTCGGTAAAGCTTAAAACGGCGCTCTTCGTCGCGGCGTAAACCCCGGCCTTCGGCGTGGCGATTTTCCCCGCTTGGGAGGCGATGTTGATGATGTGGCCGCTTCTTTGTTTCAGCATCGCCGGAAGAACGAATTTGGTCAACGCCATCAGGGCGAAGACGTTGACGGCAAACATGTTTTCCGCTTCTTCCATCGTGATGTCCTGGGTCGTCTTAAAAAGGCCGAACCCGGCATTATTGACCAAACAATCGACGGTTTCCGTTTCCCGTTCGATTTTTGGAAAAAGGGCTTCGATTTCCTCCCGGCGGGCGAGGTCCGCGGCATAAGCCGAGACGGAGGCGGAAAACCGGTCCCCAAGCTCTCTTTTCATCCGCTCGAGTTTTTCCCCGTTTCGTGCGATTAAAACGAGACGCGCCCCGCTTTCGGCGCAGCGGACGGCGATCTGTTCCCCGAGGCCGCCGGTCGCTCCCGTGATGATCACCGTTTTCCCCCGCAAACGATCGTTCATTTTCCTATCCTCCCCCGGTAAAGACAGTTTTCGCAGGCTGCCGTACGCCTGCGCAGACGAAAAGCTCCCGAAAAGGACGATCGGCCCGCAAACGGCCGGTTGAAACGGAAGGCGGCAGGAACCCGCAAAAGCCGGCATCCGGCGGCGGAACCTTTGCCGTCCGCCCCCGAAAACCGGCCAACGCCCGGGATTTTTCCCCGCTTTTTTTGGAAATCAAACGGCTGCCCGGAAATATTTCTCTCCCTTTTCTCCTTCCTCGACGCGGATGGCCCCGATGGATTGCAAATAATCGAGCTGCCCCACGGTTTCCGACATGGTTAAGCCCAATTCCCGTTCGTAGGCCTGCGGGAAAAGGTTTTTGCATATTTCAAACCCGGTCAAAGCCCGGTCTTCCAGCATCTCCTTCACATGCATCGCCCGTTCGTGCTGGCGCAAAATCCGCCGGTCGATCAAGGCGTGGACGTGGCGCACTTCCTGGCCGTGTCCGCTGAAAACAAGCCGGACCGGGTACCCTTTGATTTTTTTCAGCGAGGCATTGTACTGGAGCTGGGGTTTCGGGCGTTCCGCGCCCCGGGAGACAGGCGGTTCCAGCATCGGGTTGGAAGAGATGGTCGCGAGAATATGGTCGCCCCCGATCAGCACCCCTTCCTTTTCGTTCCACAAGCTGATATGGCTTTGGGCGTGGCCGGGGGTTTCGATGACAAACCAGCCGGGTAGGCCGTCCACTTCCATCCCTTCCGCCAGCGTCCCGTCCAGCGGGCGGTTTCCGGCAAAGTCCAGCGTCTTTTCCATCCTCCGCAAATTTCCCATCAGTTCCGGGGGAACGGACAGCGCTTCAAACAGCCCGCGATAAAAATCACGATACTCCTGCAAAAAGCTTTCATCGCGGACCAGCCACCGCTGGCAAAGGGTGTGGCCGTACACTTTCGCCTGAGGCAAAAAATCCACCAGTCCGGTATGATCCGGGTGATGGTGGGTCAGAACGACCTGTTCGATGTCTTCGGGCTTTAAACGGAGGCTGCCCAATTCTTCCGTGAACCTTTGCCAGGCCGCTTCCGTTTTCACCCCGGCATCGATCAGCGTGAGCGCCTCCCCTTTTACGACATAAACATTCACATCGCCGACGGGAAAGGGCGTCGGCAAGGAGATCTTCGCGATGTTACCGCACCATTCCGCCATATGCATTCCCCTAACTTTATATCCAATGTCAAAATCTGCTTCCTAAATTATTACTTTATCATAGAAAAACAAATACCGAAAGTTTCCAGGCTCCGAGCGGCGCCGGGGCCGTTTGCCGACGGGCTGCGGCGGCAGCCTCGTCCAGCCATTCGCCATTGCAGGCGCTTCCCTTTCCCGTTCATAGATGGCGCATCCGGAAGATGTTTCTCAAATATTTTCTGACAGCCCATGGACATCGGCGGGCAAGCAAATGGGGAATTCCCGGTATCCGTTCGTCCGCCTCCTCCTGCAAACCAACGTTTGCCATCAGTGCCCTGATTTTGGACAAACCGCAAACGGATGTTGGACAACGGGAGGAATGAGGGACATTTTTCCCGTGATGATGGACGTTTTTTCCCGAATGACGGTTCTTTTTTTCCATGCCGGACAAATTTCTTCCCATGTTGAACAAAAATGGGAAAATGATGGCCCAACCGTTGAACATGCCGACATTCCCGGGGGACGCCGGAAGGTTTTGCCGAATCCCTTCCCGCAGGCAAAGGAGAACAAGCGTCCCCCATCCCCTTCCGTTCTCCCGGGAAATCCGGCGCTTTTTGAAAAAAGTTTGGCTGAAGAAATCAGATCGTTTGAACCGAGCGGAAGCAATGTTATAATTACCATCAGATTCCATGTGCCGAAGGAGGTCAACATGATGGCAGTCAAGTTATTCGAACCGTATACGGTCAAAAACGTCACCTTTCCCAACCGGATCGTGATGAGCCCGATGTGCATGTACTCCTGCTTCGAGGAGGACGGAAAACCCGGCGATTTCCACTTTACCCACTACACCTCGCGGGCCGTCGGAAAGGTGGGGCTCATTATTTTGGAAGCTACCGGCGTGCTTCCGGAGGGAAGGATCAGCGACCGGGATTTGGGCATTTGGAGCGATGCCCATATCGAAGGTTTGGCGAAGCTCGTATCGGCCATCAAACAATACGGGGCCAAGGCCGGCATCCAGCTGGCCCATGCCGGAAGGAAGGCCAGGGTGAAAAACGGCGACATTTTCGCGCCTTCTCCCCTCCGTTTTTCCGATGAATACAAGCTTCCGAAGGAAATGACAAGAGACGACATCCGGCGGACCGTCAAAGCCTTTAAAGATGCGGCGGAACGGGCGAAAAAAAGCGGATTTGACGTGATCGAGATCCACGCCGCCCACGGATATTTAATCAACCAGTTTCTATCCCCGCTGACGAATCAGCGGAAGGACGCCTACGGAGGAACGTCGGAAAACCGGTGCCGGCTGCTGTTCGAAATCATCGGGGAAGTAAAAACCGTCTGGGACGGGCCCCTGTTCGTCCGCATCTCCGCCTCCGACCACCATGCGGGAGGCCTTGTGGCCGATGACTATGTGGAAATCGCGAAACAGCTGAAAAAATTGGGCGTCGACCTGATCGACGTCAGTTCGGGGGGCGTCGTTCCGGACGCGCAATTCCGCGTTTATCCCGGCTACCAAGTTCCTTTTGCGGAAAAGATCAAAAGGGAAGCGGATATCCCCGTCGGAGCCGTCGGCCTCATCACTTCTCCCCTCCAGGCGGAAGAAATTTTGCAAAACGGCCGGGCGGATCTCATCTTTTTGGGCAGGGAACTGCTGCGGAACCCCTATTGGCCGTACCATGCCGCAAAGGAATTGGGCCATCCGCTTGAGGCCCCCGAACAATACAGGCGCGGCTGGATTTGAGTCATAAACGAAACCCCGATCGCGGAGGAAGAAAGGGCTTTAAACCTCTTTCTTCCGTCCGCATCGGGGTTTTTCCGCATCTGTCCGCCGCTTCCCGGAATGAGCCCGAACCGTTACAGCTTGACCGTCATGCCGCCGTCAATAACCATTTCTTCTCCCGTGATGAACGAGGAATCGTCGGAAGCCAAAAACAGGCAGGCTTTGGCCACTTCTTCAGGTTTTCCGATTCTGCCGAGGGGATAATTTTCTCCCAATTTCTCGACATCCGTTTTGGCCTGCTCCGCTCCGTATTCCGCCATGGCCGTATGGATATAGGCGGGATGGACGGAATTAATGCGGACGTTAAACGGGCCGTATTCGACCGCCGCATCCTTGGTCATGATCCGCACCGCTCCCTTGCTCGCCCCGTACAGGCAATGCCCGGCGGCGCCGCCCAGCCCGGCGACCGAGCTTAAATTGATGACCGATCCTTTCCGGTTTTTGGCCATAATCGGCAAGACATGTTTCATGCCCAAAAATACGCCAGTGACATTGATGCCCATCAGCCAATTCCATTTTTCCAAGGTCGTTTCCGCCAGGGGACAAATATAATAGACGCCGGCGTTATTCACCAAGATGTCGATCGTCCCGTACTTTTCCATCGTTTCGTTGACGACCCGGATCCATTCGTCTTCCTTGGAAACGTCATGGCGGATAAACAGGGCTTCGCCGGAATGGCCGTTTATGCTTTTTGCCGCTTCCATTCCTTCCTTTTCCTTAATGTCCGTTAAAACCACCTTCGCCCCTTCCTTGGCGAACAATTCGGCGACCGCCCTTCCGATCCCGACCGCTGCACCGGTGACGATGGCCACTTTCCCGTGCAATTTCATCCTTTTTCCTCCTTCACCAACATTTTTATTTTCATCCCGTGAACCGGAATTAAACACGGGAGAATTTCCGTCCGATTCTTTTGGTCAATATCTTTAATGGGTTTGGCGAACATTGCCGTCCGCAAGTCTTTCCGATTCTGTTGGTCAACATATGTCCCTTTAGGACATTTTTTGTCCCTATTATCCAAAAAATTTATTCTCTATTTTTACTATATAAACAACGGGAGAAAAAGTAAATAGATTAGTGAAATAGTTCACAAAATTTTCGCCATTCTTTCGCCGGCAATGAAAAAGGAAAATCGACGGATTTTAAAACTTCTTTCCGAAAAAAAAAGAAACCCTTCGCGCAAACAAGGGCCTTCTTCGCAAAATCCGGGAAAGATCCGGCGGGCATCGCGGCCGGCCAAAAAGGAGCATCGTTCCTTTGCCCCGTGATAAAAACCGGACCGGCTTTTCAATGCCGGTCCTTTTTTACCGGGATGAGGATTTTTTTAAAATCCTTGGCGACCGTCGAATTCGGAAAGATTTCCTTCGCTTCCCTTTCCAAAAGGGGATTGTCTTTCAATTCGTACCTGGAACTGATATGGGTTAAACACAGCGCCTTCGCGTTGGCTTTTTTGGCGATCTCCGCCGCCTGCCGGGTCGTGGAATGAAAATATTCGGCGGCCAGGCTTTCCGCTTTTTTTTCAAAGGTCGCTTCGTGGATGACCAGGTCGGCATCCTTGGCCAAGGCCACCCCGTTTTCACAGGGGCGGGTATCCCCCAAAATGGCCACGATCCTCCCCTTTTTGGGCGGGCCGATAAATTCGGAGCAATCGAGAACCCTTCCGTCGTCCAGCCGGACGGTCGGCTCCGATTTGATCCGCTTGTAAATCGGTCCCGGCTGAATGCCCAACGCCATCAGCTTGTCGACCAAGAGCGTGCCCGGCTGGTCTTTTTCGACAATGCGGTAGCCGAAGGTTAAAACGGCATGATCCAGCCTTTTCGCCTCCACGATGAACTGGTCATCCTCGTAAACGGTTCCTTCCCCGATCTCGACGACGGAAAGATCATACTTCAGGCGGGTGGAACTGACGGAAAGGGAGGTCTCGATAAAGGAACGGATCCCCGGCGGGCCGTAGACCGTAAGCGGCTCTTCCCCTCCCAAAAAGGAACGGCTGCCGAGCAGCCCCGGCAATCCGAAAATATGGTCTCCGTGCAAATGGGTGATGAAGATTTTCTCGATCTTCCGCGGTTTCAGCGACGTGTGCAGCAATTGATGCTGTGTCCCTTCGCCGCAGTCAAAAAGCCAAATGGCTCCCTTGGACAAAATTTTCAAGGCGATGGATGTCACGTTTCTCTGTTTCGCGGGCATACCGGCCCCCGTTCCAAGAAAGACGATTTCCAATTCTGAACTCCTCCAATTCCTGAATCCCGTCGGCATGTGCCGTCAATCAATACTATTATCAATGTTTTCCGTCCTTTTTTCAACTTGCCGAAAAAAGAGGATTTTTTCCATGCCTTTTCGGCTGATGCATTCCCATCGGTTCCCTTAACGGTTCAGTCTGGGCCACCGCTAAGGTTTATCAGCTCCTTTGCCCACCCACATTTTACTCCTGCAAAGGAAAACTGTCCATGGGGAGAGAAGCCGCCCGAGTGGCGCCTCGTAGGCCGCAAGGAAAACCGTCCGCGGGAGGGATGGATCCCGGCCGCGCATGACAGGCCGGGCGCTTTTTTTGGTTCAAGGCGGAACGGTCCGGTTCCCTGCCCGCTTCCGTCCGCAACCGTTTTTCGCCCCGGCGGGCGGAATTTCCGAAACAATTTTGAAATCCCCGTTTTTCTTATTTGCGCTCCTTTCGAGTTGTTAGTAAAATGAACTTGAATAATATGGAACAAAAAGGCGAGGGTTCAGCATTGATCCAAACGAATACACCTGCAACACTAGTGCTGCTTTTCGGAGCGACTGGAGATTTGGCCAAAAGGAAACTGTATCCGTCCCTTTACAACCTGTATGAAAAGGGGATCTTGTCGGAGCAGTTTGCCGTCATCGGCATTGCCCGAAGGAGATTGACCCATGAACAATACCGCAACTGGGTGAAGGATTCCGTAGAAACCTTCGGCATGCCGCAGGAAAAGATCGGCAAATTCATCCGGCATTTTTATTTTCAATCCCATGACGTCACCGATGAAAACTCGTACCGGGAATTGAAGGGACTGGCCGATGAGCTGGATGAAAAATACGCGGCCAACGGAAACCGCATTTTTTATTTGGCGATGTCTCCCGAATTTTTCGGGACCGTCGCGGAAAGTTTAAAGGAATACGGCTTTACCGACACGAAAGGATTCAAGCGGCTCGTCATCGAAAAACCTTTCGGATGGGATTTGTCGTCGGCCGTGGAGTTGAATGAGCGGATCCGCAGCGCCTTCTCCGAAAAGGAAATCTACCGCATCGACCATTACCTCGGCAAGGAAATGGTGCAAAACATCGAGGTGATCCGTTTCGCCAACGCCATTTTCGAGCCGCTGTGGAACAACCGGTACATCTCCAACATCCAAATCACCTCGGGGGAAACCCTGGGGGTCGAAGAACGGGGCAGATATTACGAAAAAAACGGGGCGCTCCGGGACATGGTGCAAAACCATATGCTGCAGATCGTTTCCCTCCTGGCCATGGAGCCTCCGATCCGGCTGACCACCGACGAAATCCGCAGCGAAAAGGTGAAAGTGCTCCGGGCCCTGCACCCGATCGAAAAAAAGGACGTCCATAAATACTTTGTCCGCGGGCAATACGGCCGGGGCATCATCGGCGGCAAGGAAGTCCCCGCCTACCGGGAAGAGCCGATGGTCGACCCGAATTCCAATACGGAAACCTTTGTCGCCGGAAAACTGATGATCGACAACTTCCGCTGGGCAGGCGTTCCCTTTTACATCCGCACCGGAAAAAGGATGCAGGCGAAAACGTTAAAAATCGTCGTGCAATTTAAGGACATTCCGATGAACTTGTACTACCGGAACGGTTCGTCCCTGAATCCGAATCTCCTGGTGATTCACATTCAGCCGGAAGAAGGCATCACGTTGCATCTGAACGTGAAAAAAAGCGGGAGAACAATGGAAACGACCCCGGTCAAACTGAATTTTTCCAACAAAAACGTCGACGGCATCAATACGCCGGAAGCCTATGAAAAGCTTCTATACGACATCCTCCGCGGGGACGCCACCAACTTTACCCATTGGGACGAAGTGGCCTATTCCTGGAATTTTGTCGACCCGATTTCCGAAGCGTGGGCGGAGGAAAAGGCCGATTTTCCCAATTATGCGGCGGGGACCTTCGGACCGAAAGCGGCGGATGACCTTTTGCAAAGAGACGGCTTCTTCTGGTGGCCGATTACGAATCTGAATATCGATGATTAAAAGGGAAAGGCGTGAAAGGAATGGAAATGTACGATGTAACCGCACCGATTTACGAAGGCATGCCGGTGTATAAGAACAAGGAGGAAAAACAGCCGAAAATCTCGACCGTCGTGAACGGCCATGTCACCGAATCGAGGATTTCCATGGACGTTCATACCGGCACCCATGTGGACGCCCCGCGCCATATGATCAACGGGGGCGAGACGATCGAAACGATCCCGCTCGAAAAATTGATCCGTCCCTGCAAGGTTTTCGATTTGACCGCAGTGGAAGAAAAAATTTCAAGGGAGGATCTCGAACACCTTCCCATTGAAAAAAATGATTTCGTCCTCTTTAAAACGAAAAATTCCTTTGAAGATCATTTCAACTTTTCCTTCGTATACGTCTCCGAAAGCGCGGCCGAATTCCTGAAGGAAAAGGGAATCGACGGGGTGGCCATCGACGCCCTGGGCATCGAGCGGGCCCAGGAAGGCCATCCGACCCACCGGATCCTGTTGTCGAGCGGCATTATCATCATGGAAGGCCTGCGCTTGAAGGACGTCCCCGAAGGGGAATATTTCATGATCTGCGCCCCGCTGAAAATCACCGGCGTGGACGCATCGCCCGCACGGGTCGTCTTGCTGAAGGAAAAACCTTGATTCCGTTGCGAAAGGAAATCCCCGGACCTTGCCCGCCTCTTGGCGCAAAGGATCCGGGGATTCTTGCGAGGGGTGCGGGCATTTCCGGAAGCCTTCCGGTTTTGCGGCATTGCCATCTGCCGCTGAAAGGTGGAAGGCTTCCCCTTGCCCTCCCGCCGCAGCATCCGGGGAAAACGGGGGTTTTTCCTTTTTCCGGAAAATAAAAAACCGTTCGAGAGGCTGCATGTTTCCGACGGCCGGACGGATCCACGACCGGCAAACGCAAAAAAGCCGTCCGAAAGGTTTCAACACCTTTCGGACGGCTTTCGCTTTTTCCGGGCCCGGTTTATTCTTGCCAGTTGGTATGGAAGATGCCTTTCTTATCGATCCTTTCGTAGGTGTGGGCCCCGAAATAGTCCCGCTGCGCCTGGATGAGGTTGGCCGGCAGCTGTTCCGAACGGTATCCGTCGTAGTATGCCAGCGCGCTGGAAAAGCTGGGTGCGGGCACGCCGGAAAGGGCGGCGATGGAGACGACTTCCCGCAAAGCCTGCTGATAATCCTCGGCGATCCGTTGGAAATACGGATCGAGCAACAGATTTTCCAAATCCGGGTTCCGGTCGTAGGCCTCCTTGATTTTTTGCAAAAACTGGGCGCGGATGATGCAGCCGCCGCGGAAAATCATGGCGATGTCCCCGAGGGACAGGTTCCATTGATAATGGCTGGAGGCGGCCTTCAATTGGGAGAACCCTTGGGCGTAGGAGCAAATTTTGCTCAAATACAAGGCCCGCCGGACTTTCTCGATCAAATCTTCCCGGTTTTCGACGGTTTTTTTCTCCGGACCTGGCAATATCCTGCTTGCCTTCACCCGTTCATCCTTCAGCGCGGAAAGGAAGCGGGCGAATACCGACTCGGTAATGAGGGGAAGGGGGACGCCCAAATCGAGGGCGCTTTGGCTTGTCCATTTTCCCGTTCCCTTTTGGCCGGCCTTGTCAAGAATGCAGTCGACCAACGGTTTTCCGGTTTCCGGATCGTATTTTTTGAAGATATCCGCGGTGATTTCGATCAAATAACTGTTTAATTCGCCTTTGTTCCACTCGGCAAAAACCCGGTGCAAATCTTCGGCGGACAAACCGGCCAAATGTTTCAGCAGCCAGTAGGCTTCGGCGATCAACTGCATGTCCCCGTACTCGATGCCGTTATGGACCATTTTCACATAATGGCCCGCCCCGTCGGGGCCGATGTAGATGCAGCAGGGATCGCCTTCCACCTTCGCCGCGATGCCGGTCAGGATCGGAGCGACCATATCGTAGGCTTCCTTATCCCCGCCCGGCATGATGGCGGGCCCGTGAAGGGCGCCTTCTTCCCCGCCGGACACGCCGGAACCGATAAACCGGATCCCTTCCCGGCGCAACTCCTCGTACCGCCGCTGGGTATCTTTAAAATAGGAGTTTCCTCCGTCGATGATGATATCCCCTTTTTCCAAATAGGGTTTCAATTGTTCGATGGTCGCGTCGGTGGCTTCGCCGGCCTTTACCATCAAAATGATCTTCCGCGGCTTTTCCAGCATTTCCGCAAACTCTTTCAGCGAGTATGCGGGCACGATGTTTTTTCCCGACGCTTCCTCCATCATCTCGTCGGTTTTTTGCCGGCTGCGGTTGTATACGGCCACCGAATATCCCTTGCTTTCAATGTTGAAAGCCAGATTTTTTCCCATCACTGCCAATCCGATGACTCCGACTTGTTGTTTTGCCATCTTTGCCTTCCTTTCCTTCCCTTCCTATTTCCTTATGCCGCTTTCATCCAAAAAATCTTTGGAAAAGCTGGATGTCAACAACCCTTCTTTATTATAATCCGTCATTCCTTTTACAATAATATTTTTCCCGTACTTTTCCTTCAATTTTTCGATCGCCTTCGCCAGCTGCCCGCTTTTCTCCTCCTTCTCGTAGGTGAAAAGGTCCAGCTGTTTGAAGGCCTGCCCTTCTTCCAGCAATTCGTCGGCGGTGATGCCGAGGAGCCGGACGGGGGATCCCGTCCAATGTTTCAAAAAAATTTTCCGGGCATAGGAAAAAATTTCCCCTCTCCCCCGCACCGGGTTTTCCGTCTTTTCGCTTCTTGTCACCGTCTTCCGGTCGTGGTAACGGATCATGACCTGGATCCGGCCGGCGAAAACCCTTTTGTTGGCCAGCCGCCGGGAAACCGTCTCCGCCAGGGAATCGAGAACCAAAAGCAGCTCCCCTTCGTCGGAGGAGTCCGCCGGCAAGGTGGTGGAGTTGCCCACGCTTTTGAATTCATAAACCGATTCCGGATCGACGGGACGGTCGTCATTGCCGTTCGCCCGCTCCTTCAGCCGGAGGCCGTTGATGCCGAGCAGCATCCGCAATTGGACGTCGTTGGCCTTCGCCAGGTCGCCGATGGTGTGGATGTGGATCTGCTTTAATTTCTCCGCCGTCCTTTCCCCGATCCCGTGCATCTCATGGATGTCCAGCGGCCAGAGAAGGCGCGGGACATCCCTTTTCCGCAGGATCGTGATCCCGAGGGGCTTTTTCATGTCGGAGGCGGTCTTCGCCAAAAATTTATTCGGGGCGATGCCGATGCTGCAAGGCAGATCCAGCTCGTCCAAAAGCCGGTTCTGGATGCTTTTCGCCGTCTCCAGCGGATGCTCGAACTTGATCCGGTGGGTGATGTCCAAATACCCTTCATCGATGGAAACCGGCTCCACCAGATCGGTGTATTCCCGCAAAATGGCAAAGGCGGCCTGCGACGCCTTTTTGTAGCGTTCAAAATTCGGGGGGAGGATGATCAGCTGGGGGCAAAGCCTTTTCGCTTCCCTCACCGTCATCGTCGTTTTCACCCCGAATTTTCTCGCCTCATAGCTGCAGGTGACGACGATGCCCCGCCGGTCTTCCTCGCTTCCGGCAATGGCCACGGGTTTCCCCTTCAGCGACGGGTCGTAGGCCATCTCGACGGAGGCGTAAAAACAATTCATATCCACATGCAGGAGGATTCGGGATTTCCTTTTGCCCATTGGCCATCCATCCGTTCACAAAAGATTTCGCGGCGGAAAAACCCGCCGGGCCTCATGCCTTGACGCCCGCTTCGTCAATGGACGCCTGGATATTTTCCATTCCTCCCAACGCGCCGATCAGCTTTGCCGCGTCGATCATCGTAATGATCCGGTCCTGAATATGGACGATTCCGGAAAAGTAGGGGGTGCTTCGGCAGGCGATGAGATCGATCCGGCTGATTTGCGAAGTCTCGATTTCCAAGAGCTCCTTCGCTTCCTTCACCAACAGGGCGCAAGGGTACGGGCCGATCCGGAGCAAAATCAGGCGGGCCAGCCCGTCCGCCGCCGTTTTTTCCTCATGGAAAACGGTTGACAGGTCGAATACCGGGATGACTTCCTCCCTGATTCTCGTGACTCCCCGGACGTAGCCGGGAAGGTTCGGGATCGGCGTGATTTCAGCCATTTTTTCGATGGAAACCACGTCTTTCACATCGATGCCGTATTCTTCGCCGCCGACTTTAAACACGACGATATTGGCTGTCCCCATCGATTCCCCTCCTTTACTTCCGGTTCGCTGCCGTTTCGATAATGGCCAGCACCATTTCCGACAGTTTCACCAATTCCCCGACCGGGATCCGTTCATGGGTGGTATGTATTTCTTCATAGCCGACCCCCAGGACGACGGTCGGTATGCCGAAGCCGGCGAAGATGTTCGCGTCGCTTCCTCCGCCGATCTTGGCGAGGACGGCCTCGCGTCCGACCTTTTCCGCGGCTTCCTTCGCGATTTGGACGACCGGATCCTCTTCGCAAAAGGCGAAGGCGGGGTAGGAAATCTCCGTTCGGACTTCCGCCCTTCCGCCCATTTCTTCGGCGGTTTTTTCGAAGATCTCCTTCATCGTTTTCAGCTGTTTTTCCAGCTTTTCTTTGTTCAACGACCTGGCTTCCGCCCAAATGTCGACCCGGTCGCAAACGATGTTGGTCGCCCTTCCCCCTTCAAAGCGGCCGATGTTGGCGGTCGTCTCTTCGTCGATCCGCCCGAGGGGCATTTTGGCGATCGCCTTCGCGGCGATTTGGATCGCCGATATGCCCTTTTCCGGCGCGACCCCCGCATGGGCGCTTTTTCCGTAAATGATCGTCCTTATTTTCGCCTGGGATGGGGCGGCAACGACGATCGTCCCGACCTTTCCTTCGCTGTCGAGGGCAAAGCCGTACTTGGCGCGGATTTTTGCCGGATCCAGAGCCTTGGCCCCCACCAGGCCGGACTCTTCGCCCGCCGTGATGATGATCTGGATATCCCCGTGGGGCAGGCGGTTTTCCTTCACCACCCGCAGGGCTTCCAATAAGGCCGCCAAACCGGCTTTATCATCCGCACCCAAAATGGTCGTCCCGTCGCTCGAAAGATAGCCGTCCTTCCTTTGCACCCGAATCCCCTTCCCCGGGGTGACGGTATCCATATGGCAGGTAAAATAGATGGGATCGGCCTCTTTTTTGTTGCCCTTCATGATGGCGATCAGGTTTCCCGCGCCGTGGCCGGTCGCCGATGCGGAATCGTCTTCGTAGGCCTCCAGCCCCAGCCCGGTCAATTTTTTCAGCAACAGGTCGGCGATGTTTCTCTCTTCCTTCGTTTCCGAATCCACCCCGACGAGTTCCGTGAATTCTTCGATGAGCCTTTCCTGCTGAATCATGGGGTTTATCCTCTCCTCTCTCATATCCCTAGTATACCGCTACCGGACGGAGATGTTCAACGGAATTAACCCCGGGAACTTGTCCGTGTTTTGACGATGAAGAAGCGAACGGGGCGAAAAAGGAGGGCGGCCCGCACCTCCTCCCCGGCGGGGCGCCTTCCGGTCCGCCGCCCCGCACAAAGGGCAACTCTTCCCGCCCGTATATTTTTTGTTTCGCTCCTTCCGGGAAACGGCGTGTTCCGATCCCCGTTCCCTTCATGGCAACGGATGAGGCCGGATTCCGCGACGGCTTTCCGTAATCCGCTTTCCGGGCCCGCCGCGGAAATGGGCAGGGAAAGCTTTTCCCGGCCGGGGACAGGGAACCGGTCCTTTTGCGAAACGGACGCCCGGCTGTGGCGTCCGGAAAGAAACTTCCGGGTCCATGTCGGCAACGATCGTTCCTTCGTTCGCGCCCGGTTAAGGCGTCCGGAAGAAACGGAGTCTTTGAGAAAGCAAATATACCCCCAAAAGGACGAATGAATGCCGGAGGCCGTCCTCCGAGGATCCTTTTTCCGGTCCTTCGGGGACAGCCTCCTTTCCGTTACAGGGGAATATTGCCATGTTTTTTCGCCGGGCGGGTCTCCTCCTTGTTTTTCAGCATACGGAGGGCCTGGATGAGCTTGATTCTCGTTTCCCGCGGGTCGATGATATCATCCACCATACCCATTTTCGCCGCCACGTAGGGATTGGCGAATTTTTCCCGGTATTCGGCGATTTTTTGCTGCCGGACGCGCTCGGGATCGGGGCTCGCCTGGATCTCCTTGGCAAAAATGATGTTGGCCGCCCCGTGGGGGCCCATGACGGCGATTTCCGCATTGGGCCAGGCATACACCAAATCGGCGCCGATCGCCTTGGAATTCAGCGCCACATAGGCCCCGCCGTACGCCTTGCGCAGGATGACCGTAATTTTCGGGACGGTGGCTTCGGAATAGGCATACAAGATCTTCGCCCCGTGGCGGATGATCCCGCCGTGTTCTTGCTTCACCCCCGGGAAAAATCCGGTCACATCTTCAAAAGTGATGAGCGGAATATTGAAGGCGTCGCAAAAACGGATGAAGCGGGCCGCCTTGTCCGAGGAATCGATATCCAATCCCCCCGCCATCCATTTCGGCTGGTTGCAGACCAAGCCGACCACTTCCCCTTTGATCCGGGCGAAACCGACGACGATATTTTTGGCAAAATCGGGATGGATTTCAAAAAAGGATTCGCGGTCGACCACTTCCCGGACGACCTCCCGCACGTCGTAGGGGCGGGTCGGATCCATCGGGACGATATCCGTCAAATCCGGACGGTAATCATTCTCCTCCCCCCCTTTTCCCGCAGGCGGTTTTTCTTTGTAATTGGAAGGGAGATAGCTTAACAGCCTGCGGACGAGAAAGAAGGCCTCCTCTTCCGTCGCCGCCCGCAGATGGGCGTTGCCGCTGACGGAGGCGTGCACCTTCGCCCCGCCCAAATCTTCCGATGAAATCTTTTCGCCGGTCACCGATTCGATGACCTTCGGGCCGGTGATGAACATTTGGCTCGTTTTCTCCACCATGATGACGAAGTCGGTAATGGCCGGGGAATAGACCGCCCCGCCGGCGCACGGGCCCAAAATGAGCGAAATTTGCGGGACGACGCCGGAATAGATCGAGTTCCGATAAAAAACATGCCCGTACCCGTCCAAGGAGATGACCCCCTCCTGGATCCGGGCCCCGCCGGAATCGTTCATGCCGATGATCGGGACACCCGTTTTCGCGGCCAGATCCATCACGTTGGCGATCTTCTTCGCGTGCATTTCCCCCAGGGCGCCGCCGAAAACGGTGAAATCCTGGGAAAACAAATAGACGGGACGGCCGTCAATCGTTGCGAATCCGGTCACGACGCCGTCGCCCGGCCCTTTCATTTTGTCCATCCCAAAATCATGGGAACGGTGTTCGATAAAAGGGCCGATTTCCACAAAGGAATCCTTGTCAACCAAATGATCGATCCTTTCCCGGGCGGTCAGCTTCCCCTTTTCGTGCTGCCGGTCGATCTTCTCTTCCCCTCCGCCCAGCTCGATTTCCCGCCTTTTGTCGTAAAGTTCGTGAATCTTTTCAAAAATGTCCGTTTCCTTTGTTTTCACCGCGCTCCTCTCCCCAAGTTCCGTTATTTTTTCCTTTTTTGGCAAACTTCGTAAAGAACGCCGCCGGCCGATTTCGGATGGATGAAAGCGACCAGGGCACCCGATGCCCCCTCCTTTGGTTCTGCGCTGACCATCCGCGCCCCCCGTTCTGCCAGTTGTTGAATCGCCTGATGGATGGAATCGGTTTCAAAAGCGACGTGATGGATCCCTTCCCCCCGTTTCTCCAGGAATTTCGCCACCGGGCCATCCTCGCCGGCCGGCTCCAAAAGTTCAATTTTACAATTCCCGGCGTCCAGAAAGGCGACCCGCACCTGTTCCGATTCCACCGTTTCCATTTTGACGAGCTTGAACGGCAAGACCCCGGTATAAAAGGGCAAGGCCTCTTCCAGCGAGCGGACGGCGATGCCGATATGATCCACACCCTTCACTTCTCGGGCACCTCCCTGTTCGGATATTTGTTCAGAAAATTTCCTGTTTTCACATTGGAAATATATTTTAATCATATAATAATTCCGGCTGTTTTTCATCCGTCATTTTCCGAAAGAAGGGGAAGCCGCCGTTCCCGTATGCCGGAAAAACCGAAACGGTCCGGGAAATTCGCTTCGGAGGGCTGAACGCCGATCCTTTCGCCGGGAAGCCCGTTCGGATTCCGCAGTGATTGAACATGCGGTCCAGTGTCCGCAATAAGGGCTATGATTTTAAAAAAATGCCTCGGATGTTGAACAACGGCAGCGATGACGGACATTTTTCCGGCGGTGATGAACATTTTTTCCAGGATGACGGTTATTTTTTCGTTCATGTCGAACATATTTATTTCCATGTTGAACAAAAATTTTAAAATGATGAACCAACCGGTGAAAATGGCGGACAATCTCATGCGGTGTTGGACGATATTTTTAAGATTTCGAACAATCCGATTGGGATATTGGACAATCCTTAGTAACTGCCGAAACGAATGTTAAACGTTTTACCCAAGATATTGGACAAACGAATCTTTTACTGTACGTCTTAGAAAAATGTTAAACATCTTTTCTTGGAGGTCGAACCATCCGTCCCCGATGAAAACCAGCGTGTGGAAGATACCGGTCTGGTCATTAATGTATGCAGGGCATTCCCTACCCATATTGAGCAAAAACCTCGGTCAAGACAATCCAACCGATATTGCCGGAAACCCTGCGGCAATGAAACGCACCCTAATCCCCTGCACATTGAAGAATACATCCCCAATCGCGAAGAAAGGGGGATGTTTTAAACCAGCGAGTATTGGCGGCAATCCCTCCGGAACTATGCAAAAAAGCAGTTCTGATGAAGATATTGATACCGATCATCCCGAAGAATTATTACTCTTTCACGCTGATCCGGAGGCATGCGGAAAGGCAAAAAAGCGCCCTCCGCCATGGATCACCGATGCGCGATCCGATGGCGGGGCGCCCCTTGCGGACACGAAAGCGGAACGGAAGGAGGGGACCCGACAAAAAAACTTGTCCCATCCGGAAAAGGGAAGTAAAATGATGATCAGAAACCAGTGGGCGGAGGGAAAAGAATGCGCAGCCGGAAAATTCAAAAACTCGTGGTTTACTTGATGCTGTTTGCCATGTTGGCATCCACCTTTTTGGCCGGTTTAACCATCTTTTTTTGAAGCCGAATCCCTTCCTTTTAGAGAAAATTTCCCCACCCCGCAAAAGGCGGGGCTTTTTCGTGAATGGGGAAACGCCGGCTTGCGTTACCGGCCCTTTGCCGGACGAAGGCGATGCAAAGAAAAGGAAAATCCTCGTTTGCACTTATCCTTTTCGGCGCTTTTTAACGGGAACCGGCCCCGCCGGCATTCCCGTTCCGGGGAATGGCCCCCAGTTCCGCACCCAGCGCCCGGAAGGTTTTGTCCGAACGGGTGATGAATATTTTTGTGCCCAATGGGACCTTTTCATACAATCTTTCAATATCTTCGTTGGCCAGGCGAATGCAGCCTTGGGATACATAACCGCCGATCAGTTCCGGCCGGTTCGTTCCGTGAATCCCGTATTTTCTTCCGTCGGTCTCATAGGCGTCAAAGCCGATCCAGCGGGACCCCAGCGGATTGGTTTTGGACCCGCCGGGGATATTCAATTTCCGGTAGTAGGGATTGATCACCTTCACCGTGACGGTGAAAAGCCCTTCCGGGGTTTCCTGCCCCCATTTCCCCGTCGCCGCCAAATAGATCTCCTGCACTTCCCCTCCGTGGATGAAGGCGACCCGGTTCGTGTTCAAATTGACGATGACCAAAGGATCGCCGGGCAACGGATTCGGGCCGAGGGGCCATAGCGGGGACATGGTGAAAAAAAGGGTTAAAAAAGCGGACTTCATAAAAAAACACCACCTGCCTTTTATTTTTATTATGTGTAAAAGCAGGTGGTTTATGTTTTTGCGTCCCTTTTACGGACTACACTTCATCGCAATATTGGTCGAACAGTTCCTGCAAACGCTGCACGACGGAAACCACTTCATGACCTTCAATTTCGTGGCGTTCCACCATCGCGCAAATCTTTCCGTCTTTCAGAAGGGCAAAGGACGGAGATGAAGGCGGGTAGCCGACGAAATACTCCCGGGCCCTTTCCGTCGCCTCCCGGTCCTGGCCGGCGAAAACGGTCACGAGGTGGTCGGGCCGTTTGTCGTAGTCCAAGGCGTACTTGACGGCGGGCCGGGCGATGCCGCCGGCGCATCCGCACACCGAATTCACCATCACCAGCGTCGTGCCCTTCCTGTTCAAGGCCTCATCCACTTCTTCGGGCGTCCTCAGCTCCCGGAAACCGGCCGCCACGATCTCGTCCCTCGCCCTTTGCACGTAATCTTCCATAAACAGCTGAAAATCCATGGTCATTGTTCCTCTCCTCCTGTCCTTGTCAACATCATAACAGGAAAAAAAGAATTTTTTCAACAAAAAGGGTTTGAAAACAGGGGAAAAGGGGAATACTGGGGACAACATGATCCATACCCCTAACTCCCTAATGATGATGGACGGCGCGGAAAAACGCGCTGTCATTTTTTTGCCCGGATTTCAGGAGATGGGGCACCGTCTCCAAAACCTTCCCTTTCTGCCTTTTTCCCGGAAGATCGGGACCGGAAATCCGGGAAGAGGGAAGCGGGCATGCGCCCAGACAAATGGAGATGGGCTTCGCCGCTCGCGGTTCCGGCTCTCCCCCTCGCCTTTCCGAGGAAAATCACCCGGTTCGGAAAAGCGCATCCCGATCCCCGTTTTCCGCCGGCCGCAAGCTCGAAAACGATTCTTCGCCGGCTCGTGCGCGATAACAGGGCAGCGCCCCCGTCCGAGACAAAAAAACACGCGCATTGTAAGCTCTTTATCATAAAGGGAAACGGGCCGTCCCAATCCCCGTCTCCTCCCCTTCATCGTGAAGCGAAGGAAAAAGGTGCAGCGGCCGGATCCCGCCGGCCTACAGGCGGCTTTCGAGGAAAATGGCCAGCAGTTTTTCCGCGGCAGCCGACACCGGAAGTTTTCCCGACATCACGTCCCTTTCCGTTTCCGGCAAAACTTCCCTGATCCGCCCGTCGCGGAAAAAGGCGTTCTGCAGCTGATCGGCGATGGCGGAATAAAGCCAGTCTTTCGTCTGCTTCCGCCGCCGTTCCGCGAATATTCCCGATTTTTTCGTTTCCCTTTCAAACCGGAAAACGAGGTCGATCACATCGCCGATCCCTTCCCCCGTCAAAGAGGAACAGGGCAGGACCCGCACTTGCCAGCCTTCCGTGGCCGGTTTCAGGAAACGGAAGATCCGATCGAGCTCCTTTTTGGTTTCCAGCGCCTTCTCTTTATTATCCCCGTCGGCCTTGTGGACGAGGACGATATCCACCAGCTCCATCAGCCCCTTTTTCATCCCTTGGAGTTCATCCCCGGCGCCGGTGATAGCCAAAAGCAAAAAGCAGTCGACCATCGTCCGGACCGCCGTCTCGTTTTGGCCGACGCCGACCGTTTCGACGAGGATGACGTCGTAGCCCGCCGCCTCGCACAACAGGATGCTCTCCCGGGTTTTCCGGTGCACGCCGCCCAGATGGCCGCCGGTGGCGGAAGGACGGATGAAGGCGTTCGGATGTTTCGCCAAATTCGCCATGCGGGTTTTATCCCCCATGATGCTCCCCTTCGACAGGGCGGACGAAGGATCGACGGCGAGGACGGCGACCTTTTTCCCGAGGGCGCACAGCTTCATCCCGAAGGTTTCGATAAAGGTGCTTTTCCCCGCCCCGGGAACGCCGGTGATGCCGATCCGGAGGGTGTTTCCCGTCCGGTCCCCGACCCGTTGCAAAAGCTCCTGGGCCAACCGGAAATGATCGGGGCGGTCGCTTTCCGCCAGGGTGATCGCCCTCGCCAAAGCGGCGCGGTCGCCGCTTGCGATCCCCCTTGCCAATCGTTCGACGGATACCGGCGGATCCGGCTTCGTTTTACGGTAGCGGTAAGCCATCGCGGTCACGCCTTCTCGTACCCGAGCCTGCGGAAGATTTCCTCCAAAACCTGTTTGGCGGCGAGGGGGATGTTGGTTCCCGGACCGAAAACGGCCGCCGCCCCGTTTTGGAGCAAAAATTCATAATCCTTGGCCGGGATTACGCCCCCGACGACGATGAGAATATCGTCCCGGGAACGTTTCTTCAATTCTTCCGCAAGCAGGGGGACGAAGGTTTTGTGGCCGCCGGCGAGGGAATTCACGCCGACCGCATGGACGTCGTTTTCCACGGCCTGCCGGGCGACTTCCTCCGGCAGGGAAAAGAGGGGGCCGAGATCCACGTCGAATCCCATGTCGCTGAAGGCGGCGGCGAGCACCTTCACCCCCCGGTCATGTCCGTCCTGGCCCATTTTCGCCAGCAGGATGCGCGGCCGCCGGCCTTCCAGCTGATGGAATTCATCCGCCAAATGTTTCACTTCTTCCAGCCCTCCGTCCCCATCGCCGAAATGTTTTTTGTAAACCCCGGTGATGGAGCGGACCTCCGCCCGGTGCCTGCCGGCCGCCCGCTCCACCGCGCCGCTGATCTCGCCCAATGTGGCCCGCCTTCTCGCCGCTTCAACGGCCAGTTCCAGCAAATTTTCCTCCCCGCTCTTTGCGGCCCGGGAGATCCTCTCCAGAATCTCCCGGACCCCTTGTTCGTCCCGGTTTTGTTTCAGCTGCCGCAGCCTTTCGATTTGCCGTTCCCGGACTTTCGTATTGTCGATGTCCAAGATTTCAAGGGGGACGACTTCATCGCTGCGGAAACAGTTGACGCCCACGATTTTTTCCTTTCCGGAATCGATCCGCGCCTGGCGGATCGCCGCCGCTTCCTCGATCTTCCGCTGCGGGATCCCCGCTTCGATCGCCTTCGTCATCCCGCCCACTTCTTCGATCTCCCGGATGTGCGCCCACGCCCGGTCGATCAGCTGCTTCGTGAGGGCTTCCACGTAGTAGGAACCGCCCCAGGGATCGATCACCGCGGTCAGCCCGGTCTCCTCCTGCAAATACAGCTGGGTGTTCCGGGCGATCCTCGCCGAAAAATCGGTGGGGAGAGCGATCGCCTCATCCAGGGCGTTCGTATGGAGCGACTGGGTGTGCCCCATGACGGCGGCATGGGCTTCGATCAAGGTCCTTATGACGTTGTTGAACGGATCCTGCTCCGACAGGCTCCAGCCGGAGGTTTGCGAGTGGGCCCGCAGGGCCAAAGATTTCGGGTTTTCCGGCGAAAAGGGCGCCATCAGTTTCGCCCAAAGGTACCGGGCCGCCCGCAGCTTCGCCACTTCCATAAAATAATTCATGCCGATGCCCCAGAAAAAGGAGAGTCTCGGGGCGAAGGAATCGATGCCGATGCCCGCCTTCAGCCCGATGCGGACGTATTCCAAACCGTCCGCCAGGGTGTAAGCCAGTTCCAGATCCGCCGGCGCCCCCGCCTCCTGCATATGGTAGCCGGAAATGCTGATGCTGTTAAATTTCGGCATATGTTTCGCCGTATAGGCGAAGATGTCGGCGATGATCCGCATCGACATGTCCGGAGGGTAAATGTAGGTGTTCCGCACCATGTATTCTTTCAGAATATCGTTCTGGATCGTTCCGGAAAGTTTGTGGGGCGGGACGCCCTGTTCTTCCGCGGCCAAGATGTAGAAGGCCATGATCGGCAAAACCGCCCCGTTCATCGTCATCGATACGGAGATTTGGTCCAGGGGGATGCCGTCGAACAGGATCTTCATGTCCAGGACGGAATCGACGGCGACGCCGGCTTTGCCCACATCCCCCAAGGCCCGCGGATGGTCGGAATCATAACCGCGGTGGGTCGGCAGGTCAAAGGCGACGGACAATCCTTTTTGGCCCATCTGCAAATTCCGTTTGTAAAAGGCGTTGCTCTCTTCGGCCGTGGAAAAGCCGGCATATTGGCGGATCGTCCACGGTTTTGCCGCATACATCGTGTAATAGGGCCCGCGGGTGTAAGGGGGAAAACCGGGGAGGCCGTCCAAATGGCCGCAGTCCCGGATGTCTTCCTCCGTATACAAGGCTTTCAACGGGATGTTTTCGTAAGTTTCCAGCGTTTCCGCGGATTGCCCTCCGGGACGCGCCGCTTCCCTTTGCTCCTCGCCAAACAAAACGATCTTTTTAAAATCAGGCTTCATTTCCGTTCATCTCCATGATTTTTTCCAGCAATCCTTTCAAGATCCGGTAACGGTCGCTTTTCTCGCCGATGACCGTGACCCCGGCTTCGGCCAGTTTGCCGTCCCCGCCCGTGGAAAAGAGGGCGGCGGGGATGCCTTTTTCTTTAATTTTCCGGACCGTATCAAGGAGCAACTCCACCTTTCGGAACCCGCACAGGCAATAGACGGGAAGGGAAGTCCGCTCGATAAAACCGAGCGCCTCCCCGGCTTCGCGGACGGGGCCGCACTCCACGCAGGCGAAACCGCCGACGGCGAAAAAGGAGAGGGCAAAATCCATCTCCCGGCGGTGCTCCTTCGGATCGCCGAAGCCGATCAGGCCGACGGCCAATTTTCCCGCTTCCTTAATGAAAGTCCGGCTTTCCGCAAGAAGGCTTTCCAGCCGGCCGCTCAGCCTTTCGTTCAACAGGCCGTCCGGGATCTGCGCCTTCTCCAGAAAATCACCGATCGTTGCCCCGCCTTGGACGAGGGAAAGGATCTCTTCCGGCGGGCGGGGGGCCAGAAGAAGCACTTCCGCGCCTTCCCCCTTCCCTTCTCCGGCCGAAGGGATTTTTTCCTTCGGGTCCCGGTAAACATTCGTGCCGATCAATTTCGTTTCCCCCGTATGGACCGACCGGATCCGCTCTTCTTTCCGGTTCCGCACCGTTTCAAACCATTCGCCCTTCTCCAAAAGGGAGAGGATGCCCCCCTTCCCGTCGATTTCCAGAAAGAGCTGCCACGCCCTTTCGATGATCTGCTTTGTCAGCGACTCGATGTAATAGGAGCCGCCGGCGGCATCGGCCACCGCATGCATGCGGGTTTCCTCCCGCAAGATATGGTGGGTGTTGAGGGCGATCCTTTCCCCCAGGCCGGTCTTTTCGGCGAGAACCCGGTCGTAGGGAAGGACGTGCAGGAAATCGACCTGTCCGACGACGGCGGCAAAGGCTTCGTTTGCCGACCGGAGCATGTTGACGAAAGGATCCGCCGCCGTCTTATTGACGGGCGAGGTTTCCGCATAGATCGTGATTTTCGGGACGTCCCCGCCGATCTGATAGGCCTTTGCGAGCAACTTCCACAAATATTTTGCCGCCCTTAATTTGGCGATTTCCGGAAAAAAGGAAGAACCGACGGAAAAGGCCAGGACGGTTTTGGAAAAAATGTCCGAAGGGGGGATCCCCTTTTTCCGCAGATTTTCCGCGTGAAAAACGAAAGCGGCGAAGGCGAACGCCAGCTGTTCGGGTATGGAAAGGGCGCCCCGTTCGTACACCGTGCCGTCGACGAAAACCGTCCGCAGCTCCGGGAATTTTTCCCCGGAAGCGACCACCGCCTCCAGCCATCCTTCATAGACGGGGAAAAACCGGGGAAGAAACTCCCGGGATTGCAAGGGCAACACAAGCGGGTCAAAGCCGACAAAACCGCGGATGCGGGGCGGATTTTTCCCCTTTCTTTCCGCCCATGCCCGCATCATCCACAAAAAGGGAACCGTTTTCACGTCGTCCCGTACGGCGATGGGGTATTCGTCCAAGAGCCCGGGGGGGAAAAGCAGGTCCAAATCCTCCAGGCGGAGGGTTTCGGGCAAGGAAAAACAGACCGTGTCCTGCCCCCTATCCAGGGACTTTCCGATGTTTTCGGAAAGTTCCCGGGCGGTGCCCCCCGCGGCCGGCTGGGCCGATCGCCAACGGTTTGCGGGTCCCTGCCTCTTCCAGGCGGTCCCCCTGATTTCCGGGGGGACCTTCCCGTAAGGAAGATCCTCCTTCGTGTACAGCATTTTTACCCGGATCCCGTCCCCGTCCGTCCTTTCCGGCCGGAAAGGTTCCTCGCCCTTCCAAGATTTTTCCGCCCTTTCGAGCCATTCCCGGATGGCGGGCTCCGGAAAGGAAGCGGAACGGGCCGCCGACAGCTTCCATTCGCTTTTTTTCTCCATTTCCCATCCCCCGTTTTTTGCAGGAAAAGCCGTTGCAAATACCGGCAACGGCTTCTCTTTTTGATTTAATAGACGGATGTGTTTTCCTTCGAGATGTTTTCCAGGATTTCCTTCAGCCGCATTAAAAATCTTCCGCAAATCAGGCCGTCCAGCACCCGATGATCGAGGGACAGGCAAAGATTGACCATATCCCGGATGGCGATCATTCCATCCCTGATCACCGGCCGCTTGACGATCGTTTCCACCTGCAGGATCGCCGCCTGCGGGTAGTTGATGATCCCCATGGATTGGACGGAACCGAAAGATCCGGTGTTGTTGACGGTGAAGGTCCCGCCTTCCACATCTTCCAATTTTAATGTACCATTTCTGGCTTTCCTTGCCAATTCATGAATCTCCCGGGCGATCCCTTTGACCGTTTTTTCGTCGGCGTGTTTGATGACCGGGACGTACAGGGCGTCCTCCGTAGCCACGGCGACGGAGATATGGATGTGCCTCTTCCGGATGATCCGGTCGCCGGCCCAAACCGCGTTCAATTGGGGAAATTCCTTCAAAGCCTGGGCGACCGCCTTGACAAAAAAGGGGAAATAGGTCAACTTGAACCCTTCCTTCCGCTCGAATTCCTCCTTGATGGAATCCCGCAGCGTCACCAGGTTCGTCACGTCCACTTCCACCATCGTCCAGGCATGGGGAATTTCCCGTTTGCTTCTCGACATGTTCTGGGCGATCGCCCGCCGGATGCCGCTGATGGGGATTTCCAGATCGCCGGCAGACCCCGCCTCCCAAGCCGGGGTTTCTTCCCGGACCCCGCGTTCCCCGAGGACTCTAGCGGTTCTTTCCGGAGCCTTGCCGTCCCCGCCGTCCGCCAAAACGGGCGCCGCTGGTTGATCCTTCCTCGATTCGATCAGCCGCAAAAGATCCTTTCTCGTGATCCGTCCGCCCCTTCCCGTTCCCTTCACCTCGGACAAATCGATGCCGTATTCCTGGGAAAGTTTCAAGACAGCCGGCGAATAACGCCGTTTTTCGCCCCCGTCCTTTCCGGCGCGGATTTCCCCCCCGTTTCCCTTTTGGGCGTCGGGCTTATCCGTGTCCGACGGCGGCGCCGCTCCCTCCCCTTCCGTTTCGATCAGGCAGATCGGAGCGCCGACGGGAAGGGTTTCGCCCTCCCGGGCGACGATTTCCCGGACCGTCCCGGAAAAAGCGGAAGGGATTTCCGCGGTTACCTTATCCGTCATCACTTCCGCGAGCGGCTCGTATTTTTTCACGGAATCCCCGGGAGCGACGAGCCATTTGCTGATCGTCCCTTCCGTCACGCTTTCGCCGAGCTGGGGCATCAACATTTTTTCCAGCGCCATCCTTTCTTCCCCCCTTCCTAAAATTCCGCCAGTTCCCGCATGGCTTTTTCGATCTTATCCGGATTGACGAGGAAGAATTTTTCCATCGGCGGCGCAAAGGGCATCGCCGGCACATCCGGACCGGAAAGGCGCATGACGGGCGCATCCAGGTCGAAGAGGCAGTGCTCGGCGATGACCGCCGCCACTTCGCTCATCACGCTTCCCTCCTTGTTGTCTTCGGTGACAAGGAGCACCTTGCCCGTTTTCGCCGCGGCCTCGATGACCGCTTCCTTGTCCAAAGGATACACGGTGCGCAAATCCAAAATATGGACGGAAATGCCCTCTTTTTCCAAACGTTCGGCAGCCTCGAGGGCAAAGTGGACGCAGAGGCCGTAGGTGATGACGGTGATGTCTTCCCCTTCCCGCTTCACATCCGCCTTTCCGATCGGAAGGACGTAGTCCCCCTCGGGCACTTCCCCTTTGATCAGCCGGTAAGCCCGCTTATGTTCGAAAAACAGGACCGGATCTTCATCGCGGATGGCGGCTTTCAGCAGCCCTTTCACGTCATAGGGGGTGGAAGGCATGACGATCTTCAGGCCCGGCTGGTTGGCGAAGACGGCTTCCACCGACTGGGAATGGTAGAGGCCGCCGTGGACGCCTCCCCCATAAGGGGCGCGGATGACCAGCGGGCAATTCCAGTCGTTGTTGGAACGGTAGCGGATCCGCGCCGCTTCGGAAATGATTTGGTTGACGGCGGGCATGATGAAGTCGGCAAACTGGATTTCCCCCACCGGGCGCAGCCCGTACATGGCGGCCCCGATGGCCACCCCGACGATGGCGGATTCGGTCAGCGGGGTGTCGATCACCCTGTCTTCGCCGAATTGTTCATAGAGTCCCTGGGTCGCTTTGAACACCCCGCCTTTTTTGCCCACATCCTCCCCCAGGACGAAGACCCGGGGGTCCCGCTCCATTTCTTCGCGCAGGGCCTGATTCACGGCTTCGATATACGATATGACCGGCATCGTTCTCTCCTCCCCTTCATTCGGCATAGACGTATTTCAACGCGTCTTCCGGATTGGCGTAGGGCGCCTTTTCCGCGTATTCGGTGGCGTCATCGACGATCCCCATGATTTCTTCCTGGATTTTTTTGTCCTTTTCCTCGGTCAGCACCTTCGTCTCCTTCAAGTACCGGGCGAAGCGGGGAATCGGGTCCTTTTCCCGCGCTTTTTTCGCCTCCTCCGGATCCCGGTAGGCCCGGTCGTCATCATCGCTGGAATGGGACGTCAGCCGGATGGTGACGGCCTCGATCAAGGTGGGCCCTTCTCCCTTCCGCGCCCGGTCGGCCGCCGCCTTGACGGCCTCATACACCTCCAAGGGATCATTCCCGTCCACGGTGAATCCGGGCATTCCGTAGCCGGCGGCCCGGTCGGAAACCCTTTCACAAGCCAGTTGTTTCTTCAGCGGTACGGAGATGGCATATTGGTTGTTTTCGCAAAGGAAGATGACGGGCAGCTTGTGGACGCCGGCGAAATTGGCGCCTTCGTGGAAATCCCCCTGGTTGGACGATCCTTCACCGAAAGTGACCAAGGCGACAAAATCCTTTTTCTCCAGTTTCGCCGCCAAGGCAAAACCGACCGCATGGGGAACCTGGGTCGTGACCGGGGAGGAACCGGTGACGATCCGGTTTTTCTTCATCCCGAAATGGCCGGGCATTTGCCTCCCGCCGGAATTCGGATCTTCCGCCCTGGCAAAGGACGCCAGCATCAGTTCCCTCGCCGTCATCCCGAAGGCCAGTACCAGCCCCACATCCCGGTAATAGGGCAGCACATAATCCTTCGTCCGGTCCAAGGCGAAGGCCGCCCCCACCTGGGCAGCTTCCTGCCCTTGGCAGGAGATGACGAAAGGAATTTTCCCGGAACGGTTCAACAGCCACATCCGCTCATCCAATCTCCGCGCCAAAAGCATCGTCCTGTACATTTCCAATACCGTCTCGTCGCTCAAACCGAGCGCTTCGTGCCGATTGACCATAAAATCTCCCCCTTCTTCCCTCATCAAATATGGATCGCCTTTCCGTCGACCGCGAGAGCCGCCTCCGAAAAGATCTCCGCCAGCGTCGGATGGGGATGCACGGCCTGGGCGATCTCCCAAGGGACGGCATCCAAAAACTTGGCGAGGCTCCCCTCGGCAATCAAATCGGTCACATGGGCGCCGATCATGTGAATCCCCAAGAGATCATCGGTTTTTTCATCGGCGATGATCTTGATGAACCCTTCCCCGTCGCCGTTGATGAGCGCCTTGCCGACCGCCTGGAAGGGAAATCTTCCGATCTTCACCGAATATCCCTTCGCCCTCGCCTCCTCCTCCGACAAACCGACGGAGGCGACCTCCGGCCGGGAATAGACGCAGCGCGGAACATTTTCGTAGGCGAGGGGATCCGGACGCAAACCCGCGATATGTTCCACGGCGATCATCCCTTCCCTTGCCGCCGCATGGGCCAGCTGCAACCCGCCGATCACGTCGCCGACGGCATAAATATGGGATTCCTTCGTCTGATAATATTCATTGACGCGAATGAAGCCCCGGTCGGTTTCAATATCCGTATTTTCCAGGCCGATCCCTTCCGTGTTCGCTTCCCTTCCGACGGAGACGAGCATTTTCTCCGCCGTGAATTTCCTCCTGCCCCCTTCCGTTTCCGCCTCCACGGAAATCCCCTTTTCCCCTGCGGCGGCGGTTTCCGTCAGCACCTTCGCCCCAGTGGCGATTTCAACCCCCTTTTTCCGCAAGGCCTTTTCCATCTCCGCCGCGATCTCGCCGTCTTCGGACGGCAGGATCCGTTTTTCGTATTCGATGACCGTAACGCCCACGCCGAAATCGGCGAGCATCGATGCCCATTCGATGCCGATCACCCCGCCGCCGACGATGATCACCGATTCCGGAAGTTCCTTCATCATCAGCGCCTCATCCGAGGTGAAGACCGTCACCCCATCGACGTTCAGCCCCGGAAGGGTTTTCGGCCGGGATCCCGTGGCGAGGATGATGTTTTTCGGAAGCAGGATCTCATTTTCTTTCCCCCCGTTCAATTCCACGGAAACGGAACCTCCCGCCAGCGGAGAAAATATGGAGGGGCCCAAAAGCCGTCCGGTCCCGTAATAGACGTCAATTTTTCCTTTCTTCAGCAAATATTGGACGCCCTGATGCAATTTTTCCACAATCGATGACTTTCTTTCCTGAATTTTCGAAAAATTTATCGTGACCGGACCGCCTATAATCCCGTAATTTTCACTGTTTTTCACCGTTTGATAGATCTCGGCGCTCTTCAACAAAACCTTGGTCGGGATGCAGCCCCGGTGCAGGCAGGTGCCTCCCAGGGCCTCCTTTTCCACGACGGCCGTTTTCAAGCCCAATTGGGAGGCCCGGATCGCCGCCACATAGCCGCCGGTGCCCCCGCCGATGATGACCAGATCGTATTCCTTTGCCATCTTGCACCTCCATCAGCCGGGGGAGGGAAATCCCTCCCGCTTATCTCATTCGCCGGCTTAATGCGTGTTTTTCATTCGGCAAAAACGTACTCCGCGTCTGCCGCATTTCCTTGATCCGTTCCTCCGCCATCCGGTCGGCGGCCAAGTAGGTGGGGATCCGGTCCCGCCTGGCGATTTCGAAAACCTTTTGCAGGTTGTGATAAATCTGTTCCACTTTTTTCATCGCCCGTTCCCGGTTGTAACCGTATAATTCGTCGGCGACGTTGATCACGCCTCCCGCGTTGATCACATAATCGGGGGCGTAAAGGATGCCCCTTTCGTGAAGGATTTCCCCGTGTTTCTCATCCTTCAGCTGGTTGTTGGCGGAACCGGCAATGATCTTCGCCTTCAATTTCGGGATGGTTTCCTCATTGATGACCGCGCCCAGCGCGCAGGGGGCGAAAATGTCGCATTCCGTCTCGTAGATGTCCTCGGGGTCGACGGCTTTGGCGCCGTATGCCTCCACCGCCCGTTTTACCTTGTCCGGCTCAATGTCCGTCACGATGAGGTTCGCCCCCTCTTCATGCAAGTGCCGGCAAAGGTAGAAGGCGACGCTTCCCGCCCCCTGAACGGCGATCGTCCGCCCGGCGAGGGATTCGTTTCCGAAATATTCTTTGGCGCAGGCCTTCATGCCTTTGTACACCCCGTAGGCGGTTGCCGGCGACGGATTTCCCGATGAACCGAAAGCGGGAGAGACGCCCGTCACATAATCCGTCTCCTGATAAATGATATCCATGTCTTCCACCGTCGTCCCGACGTCTTCCGCGGTGATGTAACGGCCGTTCAGCCCCTGGATGTACCTGCCGAGGGCGCGGAACTTGGCTTCGCTTTTCTCCGTCCGCGGATCGCCGATGATGACCGTTTTCCCGCCGCCCAAATTCAAGCCGGCCGCCGCGTTTTTATACGTCATTCCCCTCGCCAGGCGGAGGGCGTCTTCGATCGCCGCCTCCTCGGTCTCATAAGTCCACATCCTCGCCCCGCCGAGGGCCGGCCCCAGGGTGGTATCGTGGATCGCGATGACCGCCTTCAAACCCGACGCTTGATCGTAGCACAGATGCAGCTCCTCATAATCATACTTTTCCATGTATTTAAAGATTTCCATGTCCTCCACTCCCATTCCGTCGATCTTCCACTTCCACCCAGGAATTTAGATGCAATTATCATGCCAAAGGGAAAAATGTAAACGCTTTACATTTTATACTTTTAAAAATCATGAAGGATCTTGCAAGGTTGGAAAAAAATTGCATGCAAATTCTACAGAATCGAATGTTTTTCCAGCTTATAATACAAATTTCGGATGGACAATCCCAACTCCTTCGCCGTTTTTGTCTTATTTCCCTTATTTTTGGCCAGGGTGCTCCGGATAATTTCCCTTTCATAGCTGTCGAGCAGCTCGGAAAGGCTTCTTCCCGGCCCGGGAGGAAACCCGGGAAAGGATTCCTTTTGCAGGGTGGGCCGGTTTTCCAAAAAATCCGGCAAATGATGCTCTTCGATGATCCTTTCATGCTTGCCCATAAAGATGATCGCCCGCCCGAGGATGTTTTCCAACTCCCGGACGTTTCCCGGCCAATCGTAGCTTTCCAGTTTTTTCAGCGCCGAAGGAGAGATCCCTTCCACGCTGCGGCCGTAATCGTGATTGATTTTCCGGATCAGGTGCGCGCACAAAAGGGGGATGTCTTCCTTCCGCTGGCGCAAAGGGGCGATGTGAATCGGGATCCGGTTCAATCGGTAATACAAATCTTCCCGGAATTTTCCCGCGGCGATCTCCCTTTCCAGGTTCCGGTTCGTTGCCGCGATAATTCGCACGTTGACCGGGATCGGCTCCGTGCCCCCGACCCGGATGATCTCCTTTTCCTGCAAAACCCGCAGCAGCTTCACCTGCATCTTGGCGGAGAGCTCGCCGATTTCGTCCAAAAAGAGGCTTCCGTTGTCCGCCTCTTCAAACAGGCCCTTCTTTCCTCCCCGTTTCGCCCCGGAGAAGGCTCCTTCCTCATAGCCGAACAATTCGCTCTCCAGCAGGGATTCGCTCAAGGCGGCGCAATTCACGCGGATGAATTTATTGTACTTCCGGTCGCTCTCGTTATGGATGGCGTGGGCGAACAGTTCCTTGCCCGTTCCCGATTCTCCCCGCAAAAGGACGGTGGCAGGCGTCCTCGCGGCAATCTTCGCCTGCTCGACGGCGATTCTGATCTCATCCGACCGGCCGACGATATCCTGGAAGGTGTATTTCGCCTCCAGTTTGCGGATCCTTTCCTTCGCCGCATTCAGTTCCGCCGTCAGGGAGAGGATTTCCGACATGTCATGAATGACGCCGACGCTTCCTTTCAATTGGCCGTCCACGATGATCGGAGCCACATTGACGACCACATCTTTTTTGCGCACGCCCACTTTCATCCGCACGCCGCGGACCGGCTTCCTCGTTTTTAACACCTTCATATGCATGCTTTCCCCTTCGGAGATGTCGATGGTCGCCGGCTTTCCGATCACGTCTTCTTCCTTCAGTCCGGTCAGGCGGGTATAGGCCGGGTTCACCATGATGCCCAATCCCTTTTCATCGACGACCGAAATCGCGTCGTTGCTGGACTGGATAATGGCCTCCAGAAGTGTCCGGACCTCTTTCAGATTGGTCACTTCCTCCGCCAGGCTGACGAGCTCGGTGACGTCCTTGAATACGGCAAAGGCCCCGAGCACCCTTCCGCCGTCATCGAGGATGGGGATTCGCGAGGCGATCACCTTCGTGCCGTTGGGGAAGGTGTATTTTTCATGGATCGCCGGAACTTTTGCCGCAAGGGTCTGGGGCAGGTCGCTGGAGGGGATCACCTGATCGATCGGTTTTCCGATGGCATCTTTCCCGTCGATCCCCGTCATCCGCTCGGCCGCCCGGTTGAAGGCGGTGATCGTTCCCTCCGCGTCGATAATGATCATCCCGTCGTTGATGGACTGAATGATCAGTTCGTTCTTTCGGGCCTGGTTTTTCAATTGGCGGATCAAGGCTTCCTTCTCGTGGATCAGCTTGACGATGACATAGGCGATGCTTCCCGGGATGATCGTAAATCCCCTTTTTTCGGCCAAAAGGGCGCGATAGACCCGCTCGTCTCCGGTCACGTCGATAACGATGTCGATCTCATCCGTCAACAGGGTCTTCCAATCTTTCCCCGTCAATATCCCCTGCTCCTTCGCCTTTAAAAGGGCCGGGGCCTCGGGACGGATATCCGCGACGGCTTTCACCCGCAACATTTCCGACTGGTTCAGGATGTCGAAAATGGCCGTCCCCCCTTGGCCGCCGCCGATGATCATCACGTTTTGCAAGCTACCACCAACTTTGCCCTATGAAAATTTTTTCATAGCACTATTGTAATCGAAGTCCCTTGCCTTGACAATTTTCCCTTTTCCATTATGCTTTTTTTGAGCACCTTTTATCGGAAAGGAAAATTCGCCATGATGAGAACCGTTGCCTTCCTCATTCTCCTCGTGCCCGGCATTCTTGCCGCGTGGGGCGTAAAGCTGATGCGGGACTCCCTGTTCGGCATCGTGAATCCGCCCTTTCCCGGTACGGCGTCCCAGACGATCGCCGGCCTGCTCTTCTTTGTTTTCGGAATCTTTTTTGTCGGCGGGTTTATCTTTCACCGCGACAAAAAACGGAACAAGGTGCAAAAGCGTTTTAAAAAAAGATGAAAGAATGCGGCCCTTTGCGGTTTTCCGCTCAAAGGCCCAACGATTCCCTGAGCCGCCGCGCCCTTTCCGGATAGTCGGTGATGACGGCCTCAGCCCCGGCCTGAAAGAACCGGATCAAATCCTTTTCTTTGTTCACGGTGAAGGGCCGGACCTTGATCCCGTTTTCCTGGGATTGGATGACGAGCTGCGTCGGACAGGCCTTATGGTACGGGTGGATCCCTTCGGCGCGGATGCCCTTCGCGTACGCCCAGGGCTGGTACAGGCCTTCCATGAACAGCGGGGCGATTTCGATTTCCGGCGCCCGCAAGCGGCAATAATAAATGCTGTAATGGTTAAAGGAGGAGAGGATGATCCGGTCCTCCGCCCGGAACTTTTTGATCAGATCGAGCACTTTGTTTTCCAATTCGTTATTTTCAATCGTATAGGTCTTCAGCTCGATATTGCAGACCAAATCGGTTTTGACAAACCATTCCATAAATTCTTCCAGGGTCGGGATCTCCGCCTTGAGCCGGCCCTTCTGGAATTGGTGGGCGGCATTCAGCTTTTTGATTTCGGACAGGGTAAAATCCTTGACCTTCCCTTTCCCGTCGGTCGTCCGGTCGACGGTTTCGTCGTGGATGATCACCACTTCGCCGTCCTTCGTCAATTGGACGTCGAGTTCAATGCCGTCCGCTTTTACCCTTTCCGCCTCGTAAAAGGAAAGCATCGTGTTTTCGGGATGGGTCCCGCTTGCGCCGCGGTGGGCAAAAATCAGTGACATTCGTCTTCACCTTCGTTCCAAAAAAATTTTTCAACCATGTTTTTATTGAGGGGAGGGAAGGGACAGAAGAAATCCGCTGCGCGCCGAAAGGGGCTTAAATGGGCGGACGGACGGCGGATTCCCGCCCGGCGACAATCTCCGCCGGCAGGCCTCCCCCTTCTTAAAGAATTCAACGTTCCATGGGATTATTCCTCTTCCGAAAAGCCCGTTGCCGTGAACGGCGGATTCCCGGACAAGTGAAAAACCGCCTGATGGGTTCAGGCAGCTTTTGTCCCCGTCCTAATCGCCGGATGCGGTCCTTTTTCCCGTCCACTTGCCGGGTGCCGTCCGTTCCGTTCGCGGATCAACGGGTTTATCCGCGATCCCATTCTTCCCAATCGCCGGAGGCCGTCCGTTCCATCCCCGCGCCGCTTTCTTTCGTCCCCGCGTAAATCGCATGGTTCTTGCCGAAAATGAACGCTTCCCTTTCCTTCGTGAACCCGATCTTCTCCGCCACTCGGATGGACGGGGCATTCCCCGGGTCGATGATGCAGATGAGCTTGCTTATACCCAATCTTTCGAAGGCGTAGTCCTTGCACGCCTGGGCCGCTTCCGTGGCGAACCCTTTGGACCAGTGCTTTTTGTTGATGTGGTAGCCGATCTCCACTTCCGTTCCGACATCGATGATTTGTTTGACAAGACCGCAGTCGCCGATCAATTCCCCCGTTTCCTTCAAACAAACCGCCCACAGCCCATAACCGTCATTCCGGTACCTTTCCTGATTGCGCCTGATCCAGTCGCGGGTTTTTTGCACGGGAAAGGGGGCCGGATAATACTTCATCGTTTCCGGATCCGAAAAAATCCGGTGGAGCGGTTCAAGATCTTCGGCTTCGAACTCCCTTAAGATCAGCCTTTGTGTTTCCAGAACAATCATGTCCGATTCTCCTTTTCGCGTCTCAACCGTTTACGAACATGCAATCCTTCCCGCTCCTTCAGCCGGCATTGAAGCGGGTGCATCACGGATGAAGGAGAGGCCGCACCGCGCAAGTGCCTTGCACCGCGGATGACGGATGAAATTTCTTTCTCTATGGAAGGCAAACGGCGGGACGGTGCGGCGGCGCCGCCGGGAGGATCGAAAAGGGGATTTTCAGGACGATTCGGAAAGGAACCTAAACCTTCGAATAGCGTTCCGAAAGTTTTCTTACGGGATTGAAATACTTCTTCCAGAGGAATTTCGTACCGGTTCGCGAACACGATCAAGTTTCCAACACATCGCCCAGCTCCTCGGTCAATTTCCGCTTGTTTTCCTCAAGGGAGCCCGCGGGTTCACCGGGCCTGTCCCTCCCGATTTCCAGGGCTCTGATCGCCCGGGCGACCTCACCCGTTTCTTCCGCCAAAAATCCGATGCGGATAAAGATGTCCAATTCCGCCCATCCCCTGCTTTCGTAATATTCCTTTCCCCATCGTTGGAATTCATTGAGATCCATTTCCATTTACCGTCCCATTTTCAGCACCTTCATTTTAACAAAATAATGACAAGTGAAACAGGGATTTCTTCAAGAAAGTTCGGAAAAGGCAAAAAAGCCGGATTTTCAAGTTCCGCTCCCGGCCGTCTTTGTTTTTGCCAAAAGTGCATATTTCCTTGCGTCTTCAACAAAAAGAACTCCCCCAATCAATCATTCGATCGATTGGCGGAGGCTGAAAAAATGATTGGCATAAATCTGCCGGCTTTCATATGACCGGCAGCATTCAAACCCTTGATGCGTCCGTTTTCAAAAAAATCTTATGTTCCGCAAGTCTTCGTCCCCTTGTCCGCGATTTAAGCCGGATCGAACTGCGTCAACGTACTTTTAAAAATATCCGCGTTCTCGTTTTCCCTTTGTTGATGGATTATTCTTTTTACGCTTTCACACTGACAAGGCTTAATAACGTCCCCCCGTATTGCCTTGTCATCTGTATCATCGATTGGTATGACACTCGGGGGCCTTTTTAACAAAAAATAAGCTCACGCAAGAACATGTATGAGCTTCGTCATTTAAAGTGTTTGGATCGCCGCGGGCCTTTTACAGTTTTTTGCACGCCGGGCGGCTTCGATGCGAAAAACATTGTTAGTGACAATTAGTGAATTTTCGTCATCAAACTCTGTCTTTCACGACTTAAAAATTTTTCCAATTATGATTTGCTGTGGAATGCCAGAAATACCAATAAATTGCCTCTGTTAAAGCAAGCATATATAATCCGAGTGATTGAATTATTCGGAATGGTGACGAAAAATTCATCGGAATTCTAACGAATCATTCACCGGAATGAATTCCGCAATTGACGTGTTTAAAACCGCGTCATATCAACGTTTAACTCACTTTATGTTCCAGTCTTAACTTATCCGCGACCATCGCGATGAACTCGCTGTTGGTCGGTTTTGCCTTGGTCATGCTGACGGTGTAGCCGAAGAGGGAGGAAATCGATTCGATGTTGCCCCGGCTCCAGGCGACTTCGATGGCGTGGCGGATCGCCCGTTCCACCCGGCTGGCGGTCGTATTGTATTTTTTGGCGATGTCCGGATAGAGCACCTTCGTGATCGAGCCGAGCAGTTCGATATCTTTGTAAACCATGGCAATCGCTTCCCGCAAATAAATGTAACCTTTGATATGGGCCGGGACCCCGATTTCATGAATGATGCTGGTGATGGTGGCGTCCAAGTTTTTGTATTGCCGGTCTTCTCCCTGATTCGCGCTTCGGTAGGAAGAAACCGACGACGGGACGGAATAATTCTCTTCGCCCCGGATCTGGCGGATTTGGCTGACCAGGTTTTCCATGTCAAAGGGTTTCAAAACGAAGTAGGAGGCGCCCAATTCCACCGCCTTTTTTGTCACATCCTCCTGGCCGAAGGCGGTAAGCATGATCACGCATAATTTCGACCCGTTTTTCTTGATCCGTTCGAGGACGGCCAGACCGTCCAGATGGGGCATGATAATATCCAACAGAAGGACGTCCGCCTCGAGGCTGTCGATCATCTTTACGCATTCTTGGCCGTTGTGGAAAATTCCGATCACTTCCATGTCCCGCTGGCTGTTTATGTATTCCTCCAACAGTTTCGTCAGTTCCTTGTTGTCGTCGGCAATGCAAACCCTGATTTTTTTCACCTAAAAAATTCCTCCTTGACTAAACTTTTCGAATCGTCTTTCTAAACCTATTTTAACTTATAATTTCCATATGGCAACAAAAAATTCTTTTGATTTTTTAAAATATGTAAAAATATATATATATTCCTATTTATTCTTTCTTTTTCGACAATTTCAGAAAAAAAGCGGGGATTTTCTCCCCGCCTCAGCCCGCTTTTTCGAGCTCTTTTTTCGGGATCTTAATCCCCGCCTCATTCAGCATCCATTCGATATGCACCCCGTAACCGGTGGTCGGGTCATTGACAAAGACGTGGGTGACGGCACCGATTAACCGCCCGTTTTGGATGATCGGGCTGCCGCTCATTCCCTGGACGATGCCGCCGGTCTTTTCCAGCAGCCGGGGATCGGTGACTTTGATCACCAGTCCTTTCGTCGCCGGAAATTTTTGCGGAACGGTGCTGATGATTTTTACCTGGAACCGTTCCACTTTATTGTTTTCCACAACCGTCAATATCTCCGCCGGGCCTTTTTTCACCTGATGGGACAGGGCGATGGGAATCGCTTGGTCGAGCATCCCGTTTTCCACCGGCTTATCCAGCGTCCCGAATATGCCGAACTGGCTGTTGGCGAAGATGTTGCCGATCCGTTCCTTGTCCGCTAAAATTCTTGCCATTTTTTCTCCGGGGGAGCCGTTCGTTCCCTTTTGGATGGAGGTGACGGTCGAGGGGACAATATAGCCGTCTTTCACGGCGATCGGAAGCCTGGTGTCCATGTCGGAAATGACGTGGCCGAGGGCCCCGTATTTTTTCGTCTTCGGATCGTAGAAGGTCATCGTGCCGATGCCGGCCGCCGAATCGCGAATGTAAAGGCCCAGCTTGTATTTTTCATCCCCCTTGGCCTTTGCCGGGGTGATTTTCGCTTCGAAGGTTTTCCCGTCATGGCGCTGGACGAGGACCGACAGGGGAGTTCCTTTCCTTCCCGATTCTTGGACATAAGGGGAAATGTCCGCCAATTCTTCCACCGTTTTTCCGTTCATCTTGACGATCAGATCCCCGGCCCGGATTCCCGCCTTTTCCCCGGGAGAAAACGTTCCCTCATCCGTTTCGACGAGATGGTGGCCGACGACAAGCACCCCTTTGGAGTGAATCTTGACGCCGATGGACTGGCCGCCGGGGACGACCCGGATGTTTTCCAATACTTGGACGTCAACCTTTTTTAAGGGAATCGGACCGTAATGGACGGTCACTTCCCCGTTCCCGGTCCGTTTGCCGGTGATGGCGAGGCCTTCCTCTTTATAGGCGATTCCGATCCGGTCGGAGCCGCTGTCCGCCCGGATCCCCGCGGCGGAAGAAACCGCCTGTTCCTGGCCTTCAAACAATGTCAGCTGAAAAGGTGTCTGCAAGATTTTTCCCGCCGGTGTAAAAAAGCCGAAGAAAACGAAAGAAACAAGGAGAAGAAAGCCGACTGTTTTTCGAATGGCATCCGTTTTCAAATGATTCACTCTCCCCGCTTCTATTCCACCCAATACGACTACACTACATAGCTTGCCTGACGGCGGGAATAATTATAAGGAGGGCGGAGGCAAAAAATCATGCGCAAAAAGGAATTCTTCCCCATGGGGGAAAAGGTTTGCCAAATCGCCCTATGCCTTATTTTCCTGCAGCCGGCAGGGCCTTTGCGGCCTTTGTTTTTACTTTTTTCGCCAAATCAATCATTTCCTTGGCGTGCTGTTCCGTCGCCGAGGTCATTTCGGCGCCCGACAGCATGCGGGCGATTTCTTCAACCCGTTCCTTTTCGTCCAGTTTTTTCACCGAGGTGATCGTCCGGTTTTGAACGACGGTTTTTGAAATATGATAATGTTGATCGGCCAAGGCGGCCACCTGGGGCAAATGGGTGATGGACAGCACCTGGGAAGAGACGGAAATCTGGTAAATTTTTTCGCCGATCGCCTGGGCCACCCTGCCGCTGACGCCGGTGTCCACTTCATCGAAGATGATCGACGTCCTTCCCTGGTGTTTGGAGAAGATCGTTTTCAAGGCGAGCATGATCCGGGACAATTCGCCGCCGGAGGCGATTTTGGCGAGCGGCTTTGGCGGTTCCCCGGGATTCGTGCTGATGAAAAACTCCACCCGGTCCGCCCCGTTTTCCGTCAAATGGTCTCCCGCTTCGTGAAAGACGGTCTTAAATACAGTTTTATCCATGTACAGCGCTTTTAATTCCTTCTGGATCGCCGAGGTTAACACTTCGGCCGCCTGCTTCCGCCGTCCGGTGAGCCGGTTTGCCTTATCGCGCAATTCCGCTTCCGCATCCCGGATCTTGTTTTCCAGTTCGGAAAGGGTGCTTTCCTTATTTTCAATCTTTTCGATTTCCTTTGCGATTTTTCCGTGATAATCCAAAATTTCCGCGACGGTCTTCCCGTATTTCCGTTTCAGCCGGTGGATTTCGTCGAGCCGGCTCTCCACGTAATGGATCCGCTCGGGATCGTATTCCATTTCATCCAGCCGGTCGTGCAGCTGGTGCATGATATCCTCCAGCGCATAATAGCTGGAAGAAAAATTTTCCTGATATCTTTGCCAGGACGGATCGATCTCCGCGGCATTTTCCAGTTGAATTAAAGCGATTCCGAGCCAGTCCATGGCCTTCCCTTCGCCGGACAGGGCGTCATAGGCGGCGGATAAGGATTGATACAGCCGCTCAAAATGGATGAATTTCTTCCTTTCCGCTTCGAGCGCTTCGTCTTCTCCCGGCTCCAGCCGGGCGTCGGCGATTTCCTTCCACTGGAATTTCAATAAATCGAGCCGCTGCGCCAATTGCTGCTCGTTTTCGCTCAAGTTTTTCCACTCTTTTTTCAGATCCGCATACCGCCGGTACAGGGCCCGGTAATCCGCTAAAGCCTCCTTGACCGGTTCGCCCGCGAATTCGTCGAGCAAGAAGAGATGATTCCGCTCGTTCATCAATTCCTGGGTTTCATGCTGGCCGTGGATGTCGACGAGTTTTGTCCCGATCTCCCGCAGCACCGAAAGGGTGACCAGCTGGCTGTTGATCCTGCAGACGCTTTTTCCGTTGCTGTATATATCCCGTTTTAAAATAAGCGTCCCTTCGTCGGGCTCGATGCCGAATTCTTTCAGTTTCTCCACGGCCGAATGGTTTTCATCGAGAAGAAACAGCCCTTCGATTTCCGCCTTTTCCGCATCGTGGCGGACATATTCGGCGGAGCCCCTGCCGCCGATCAAAAGCTGGATGGCATCGATGATGATCGACTTTCCCGCCCCCGTTTCCCCGGTCAAAACGGTAAACCCGTCGTCGAAGGAAAGGGAAATGGAATCGATAATGGCGAAATTTTTTATCGACAATTCCGAAAGCATCCTGCTTCCCTCCTAGGTTAACAGCTCACGGAAACGTTTCGTCAGTTTCGATGCGTCGCCGTTGTTCCGCGTGATGATCAGGCAGGTGTCGTCCCCGCAAACGGTGCCCACGATTTCCTTCCAGTCCAATTGGTCGATCAGCACCCCCACCGGATGGGCGTTTCCGGGAATCGTTTTCAAAACGACGAGGTGCTGGGCGTAATCCACCTTCACGAGAACATCCGTTAAAAGTTTCTTCAATTTCGGGACGACGGAAACGTTTTGTTCCTGGGTCAGGCTGTATTTGTACCCCCCGCCGGGGGACGGGACCTTGACCAGATGCAGTTCTTTCAAATCCCGGGATACGGTCGCCTGGGTAACGTGAAAGCCTTCCTTTGATAAATATTGTACGAGCTCGTCCTGGGTCTTTATTTCGTATTTCTGGATCAGTTCCTTAATTTTGAAATGCCTTTTTTCTTTGTTCATTTTTTCACCTCGTACAGGGCCCGTTTTCCGAAGAATCTCCATTTAACCCCATTATACAAAAGAATGCGGACGAAAAGGGATACTTGATGTGGAAATTTCGGGGCGAATCGGAACTCAGAGGGGGTTTTGGCATATTCCCGGAGAAACGGGAGAAAGGAGGGGGACGATCCGCCGGAAGGACGGCGGCAGGGTTTGTTTGAAACGGGGGGCGGATCCGGGAGCTCCTTTTCCGGAAGCCCGGGCGGGAAGGAAGGATTCCCGGATTTTTTCGCCATGGGACAGACACTATTTATGGAATTCCCGGTGCGCCTGTTTCACCACTTCTCCGATCGCCGAATCGGGCAAATCGGCCGCATCCGGATCCGGGCACGGCCATTTCAGGTGGAGAAGGAATTCGATATTCCCGTCCCCGCCGGTGATCGGGGAAAAGGTGAGCCCCCGGGGGCCATAACCTTCGGAACGGGCGAAACGGACGATGTCGCGGATGACTTTTTCATGCACCGCCGGATCGCGGACGATCCCCTTCTTTCCGACGGATTCCTTGCCCGCTTCGAATTGGGGCTTGATCAGGGCGACGACGTCGCTGTCCGGCACGAGCATGGCCTTCAGCGGCGGCAAAATTTTTTCCAGGGAGATGAAGGAGACGTCGATGGCGGCAAATTCCGCCATCCCGCAGCGCAAATCCTCCGGTTTCATGTAGCGGAAATTCGTCCTTTCCATGACGACGACCCGCGGATCGGTGCGGAGCTTCCAAGCCAGCTGATTGTATCCGACATCGACCGCGTAAGATAGCTTTGCCCCGTTTTGCAGGGCGCAATCGGTAAACCCGCCGGTGGAAGCCCCCACATCGAGGAAAATCTTCCCTTTCACCGAAAGGCCGAATGCCTTTAACGCCTTTTCCAGCTTAAAACCTCCCCTGGAAACATAGGGCATCGGATCCCCCTTCACCGCAACGGGCAAGGATTTGGGGACCTTTTCGCCCGGCTTTTCCAGCCGCCGGTTTTCCGTGTATACCAGCCCGGCCATGATCGCCCGTTTGGCCTTTTCCCTCGTTTCAAAAAAGCCTTTTTCCACGAGCAGTTGATCGATCCTGATTTTCTCCTCTTTCATTTTGCTAAGCCCTTTTTGAAATTTTCTCCATCATGCTTATCATCTGCTTGGCGATGTTTTCCGGGGTCAAGCCGATCTCCCGGTACAATTCCTTCACGCTGCCGTGTTGGATGAAACGGTCGGGGATGCCCATCCGCCGGATGTTGACGTGGCTGAAGCCCGCATCGTGGGCGAATTCGAGGACGGCGCTCCCGAAACCGCCCGCGAGGGCCGCTTCCTCGACGGTCAAGATCGGAATATGCATGTTCAAAATATCGGTGAGCATTTTTTCATCGAGGGGTTTTATGAACCGGCAGTTGACCACCATGCTGCGGATCCCGTATTTTTCCAGGATCTTCGCCGCTTCCAGGGCCATCGGGATCGTCGTCCCGAAGGTCAGGATGGCCGCCTGCTTCCCGTTCCGCAAAATTTCCCAAGTGCCGATCGGGATCCTTTTCCATTCTTCGTCCAGCGGAACCCCGAGACCGTTGCCGCGGGGGAAACGCATGGCGATCGGGCCGTCGTCGTAAGTCAGCGCCGTGTACACCATGTGCTGGCCTTCGTTTTCGTCCTTCGGCATCATGATGACGATGTTCGGCAAATGCCTTAAGAAGGCGATGTCAAAAACCCCCTGATGGGTTTCCCCGTCGGCGCCCACCAGGCCCGCCCGGTCGATGCCGATGAAAACATTCAAATTTTGCCGGCAAATGTCATGGACGACCTGGTCGTAGGCCCGCTGCAAAAAGGTGGAATAGATCGCCAGGTAAGGTTTCATGCCGGCGGCGGCCAAACCCGCCGCCATCGTCGCGGCGTGCTGCTCGGCGATGCCCACGTCGTACATCCGGTCGGGGAATTCCTTCTGGAAGCCTTCCAATTTGGATCCGACGGGCATGGCGGGCGTGATCGCCACGATCCGGGGGTCCTTCCGCGCCATTTTCCTCACCGTCTCGCTGACCAGCTTGCTCCAGGCCGGCGGGGCGTCGACGGGCTTGATGAAATCGCCGGTTTCGATTTTATAGGGCCCCGTTCCGTGCCAATTTCCCACCCGGTCGTTTTCGGCGGGGCGGTAGCCCTTCCCTTTTTTCGTGACGACATGGAGCAGGACCGGGCCTTCCGTCCTTTTGGCGTAGCCGATGTTTTCCAAAAGGTCTTCAAATTTGTGGCCGTCCACCGGCCCGAAATAGGTGAAGCCGAGCTCTTCAAAAAACATCCCCGGGACGAAGATGTATTTCAGGCTGTCCTTGAGCCTTTCCGCGGTGGAGGCGAGGCGGCCGCCGACGGCGGGAACCTTTTTCAGCAAGGTTTCCAGCTCTTCCTTCGCCCAGTTGTATTTTTGCGCGGTCCGCAGGCGGCCCAGGATGTTGTTCAAGGCGCCGACGTTGGGCGCGATGGACATCTCGTTGTCGTTCAGGATGACGATGATGTTCTTCTTTTCGTGGCCGATATGGTTCAACGCCTCGAGGGCCATCCCCCCGGTAAGGGCGCCGTCGCCGATCACCGGGACGATGTAATAGCTTTCCTTGCGCAAGTCCCTGGCGACGGCCATCCCCATCGCCGCCGACAGGCTGGTGGAACTGTGGCCGGTTTCCCAGACATCGTGGGGGCTTTCGCTCCGCTTCGGGAACCCGCTGATCCCCCCGTATTGCCGCAACCGGTCAAAATCCTTCGCCCGGCCCGTCAAAATTTTGTGGACGTAGGATTGGTGCCCGACGTCCCAGATGATTTTGTCCTTCGGGCTGTCGAAGGAGCGGTGCAGGGCGATGGTCAGCTCGACGACGCCCAAATTGGGGCCGATATGGCCGCCGGTGACCGACAGCTTTTCAATTAAAAACTTGCGGATCGTTTCGCTCAGTTCCTCCAGTTCCGGAATGGTCATCCGTTTTAAAAAACTCGGGTCTTTAATCGACAAAAGATCCATCTTCGGATCACTCCGCTTCCCGTTCAAATTTTCCTTTCCTTCCATTATAACGTTTTGAACCATGAAAACGAAATGAAATCCAACCTTCCGCCTGTCCGTTTTTGCAGATTCAATTTTCCCGCTTCCAGATTTGCTCGGTAATCCTTTCCAGGGAGGAGGTTTCCAGGGGCAGTTCCCTTAAAATCGTCTTGGCCGCGAATATGGTTTCCTCCAATTTTTTATCGGCCCCCTCCAGGCTGAGCAAGGCGGGATAGGTGCTCTTTTTCTTGGACTGGTCGCTCCCCACGTTCTTTCCCAAAATCTCCGCCTTCCCGACGATATCCAGGATGTCGTCGCGAATTTGGAAGGCGAGCCCGATGCGGCGGGCGAATTCAGACAGTTTGGCCTGGGTCTTTTCATCGGCGTCGGCCAGAATGGCCCCGGCCTTTACGCAAAAGGAAATCAATTTTCCCGTTTTGTGCAGATGGATCGATTCCAACTCCGCCAGGGAGATCCTCCTGTCTTCCGCCTCCATGTCCAAGGTTTGGCCGGCGACCATCCCTTCCGGACCGGCGGCCCTCGCCAGTTCGGAAATGATCAGGATTTTCTTCCGGTCGTCCAGAAGGGCGGGAGGGGCCTCAGACAGGATTTGGAAACTGTATGTCAACAGCGCATCTCCGGCCAACACCGCCACCGCTTCTCCGAAAACCTTATGGTTGGTCGGTTTTCCCCGGCGCAAATCGTCGTCGTCCATGCAGGGCAGATCGTCATGGATGAGGGAATAGGTATGGATCATTTCCACGGCGCAGGCGACGGGCAGCCCCGCCCGCCAATCTTTCCGAAAGGCCTCCAGCGTGGCGAAAAGGAGCAGGGGGCGGATCCGCTTTCCCCCGGACTGGAGCGAATACAGCATGGAATCCTTCAGCGTTTTCGGGGCATCCAGGCGGTCGATGTAGTCTTGCAGCTGTCCCTGCAGTTCCCCGATCTGTTCTTTCATCCGCTCTTCGATCGACGGCAAGCCTACTCCTCCTCAATGACGAAATTATCCACTTCACCGTTATCCTTCAGGATTTGCGTCAGCTGCTCCTCCGCGTTCTTCAGCTTCTGATGGCAAATCTTGGCCAAATCCATGCCTTCCTTATATTTGGCGATCGCTTCCTCGAGGGGAACATCCCCTTCTTCCAAGCTTTCCACGATCCGCTCCAATTTTTCCATCGCCTGTTCGAATGTAAGTTCTTCCTTTTTATCCACGGTTTCCCGACTCCTCCCGTTCCTTCACTTCGCAATGGAGATTCCCGTCTTTGACGTAAATGTAGACTTGATCCCCGATTTTGGCATCCCGGACGCTCTTGACGAGATTTCCCTTTTCGTGATAGACGATGCTGTAGCCCCGCTCCATCGTCCTTAAGGGGCTCACCGCTTCCAGCGTATTCAGCAGGTTGAGAAATTCCCGCTCCTTCCGCTTGCGGATGTCGGCGGCCAGGCGGTTCAGCCGTTTTTCCCGCACCTTCACTTCCTCCGCCTTTTCCCGCAGGACGGCCGCCGGTTTAAATTTCCACAAACGCCGGCAGAGGGCCTCGCGGCGTTCCCCTTTTTCTTTCAATGATTTTACCAATAATTTTTGCAAACGGTCGAATGTTTTGTCCAGCTGTTCCATTTTCTGCTCGTAAAGTTTTTGCGGAAAGCGGAAGGCGTAGGAGTTTTCCAGGCGGGAAAGCCGGACCCTCGCCCTTTCCGTCCTTTCCTTTGCCGAGCGCGTCAAACGGATTTTTAATTGGAAGATCTTCTCCAGCAGCTCGTCGATGTGGGGGACGGCCAGTTCGGCGGCGCCGGTGGGGGTCGGCGCCCTCAAGTCGGCGACGTGATCGGCGATCGTGACGTCGGTTTCATGGCCGACGGCGGAAATGACCGGGATTTTCGAGCGGAAAATGGCCCGGGCTACCGCCTCTTCATTGAACGCCCACAGTTCTTCGATGGAACCGCCTCCCCGGCCGACGATCAGCACATCCGCTTCCCCGCGGGCATTCGCCATCTCAATCGCCCGGACGATCGAAGGAGCGGCCTGTTTTCCCTGAACGAGGGTCGGATAGACGATGATCCGGGCGATCGGGTAGCGCCGGCGGATCGTGGTGATGATGTCCCGGACCGCGGCGCCCGTCGGCGAAGTGACGACCCCGACGGTTTGGGGGTAGCGGGGAATCGGTTTTTTATGCTCCCGCCTGAACAGCCCTTCCTTCGCCAGTTTTTCCTCCAGTTGTTTATAGGCCAAATACAGGCTGCCGATGCCGTCCGGCTGGATTTCCTTCACATAGATCTGGTAATTGCCGGACGGTTCGTAAACGGATACATCCCCCCGCACCAAGACGTGCATGCCGTCTTCCGGCTGAAACCCGGCCTTTTGGGCGTATGCAGAAAACATGACGGCCAGAATCCGGGCGCCGGCGTCCTTCAAGGTAAAATAAATATGGCCGCTCGTATGTTTTTTCATGTTGGAAATCTCGCCCTTGACATAGAGGTTTTGCAGGTGGGGGTCGTAATCGAATTTCCTCTTTATGTATTTCGTCAATGCGGATACGGTCAAATAACGGAACTCCGCCATAGAATCACCTTTATTTGAAAATCGTGAAAAAAAACAAAGCATCCTTTCCGCCTCCCGCGCCCGCGGAAAGGAAAGATCCGGCTGACGGAAGAGAGGGCTCCGATACCGGTCTCTGGCCTTCCGTTCCCGGAAGCTTCCCGTTTCCGGCGAAGGCCCGCCCTCGCAAATCCGCTTCACCGCCAAGGCTTCATCGGGGAACCCTTATCCCGGCCGCTCGATCTCCCCGGACGGGACCGGTTCCCGGGCTTTTCCGGCAGAATCAAGGCCACGGCAGGCGGTGGATTTGCTTGGCCGCCTGGATCGTGTTGGACAAAAGCATGGTGATCGTCATCGGCCCGACCCCTCCGGGAACGGGAGTAATGAAGCCGGCCTTCTCCTTGACTTCCTCAAAATTCACGTCGCCGGTCAGCCGCCCGCTTTCATCCCGGTTGATGCCTACGTCGATGACGACCGCCCCTTCCTTCACGTGGCCGGCGCCGATCAGATTCGGCTTCCCGCAGGCGACGATCAAAATATCCGCCATGGAGGTGAATTTTTGCAAATCCGCCGTTTTCGAATGGCAATAGGTGACGGTGGCGTTCATGTTCAAAAGAAGCTGCCCCGCCGGCTTCCCGACGATATTCGATCGGCCCACGACAACGGCGTGTTTCCCCTCCACCCGGCATCCGATCTCCTTCAAAAGGACGGAAATCCCCAAAGGGGTGCAGGGAATGAAGGTCTTTTCTCCGGCCATCAACTTGCCGGCATTGAGGGGATGGAATCCGTCCACGTCCTTCATCGGGTGGATGCGCGGAAGGATGTTTGCCGGGTTCACATGGGTGGGCAAGGGCAATTGGACCAAAATTCCATGAACCTGTTCATCCTTGTTCAATTCTTCGATCTTTCGGACGAGCTCCCCTTCGGAAACCGTTTCGGGAAGGGAAAATAAAAAAGACCGGATCCCGATTTCCCGGCAGGCCTTCCGCTTGTTGCGCACATAGGTCAGGCTCGCCGGGTCCTCCCCGACCAAAATCACCGCCAATCCGGGGGTGATGCCCTTTTCTTTTAAATCGTCCACTTCCCGTTTCAATCTTTCCCGCAATTTTTGTGCGATCGCTTTTCCGTCGATGATCTTCGCTGTCACCTTTTCCCCCTCCGTTCGCCGGTTCCTTTTTGCCGGCCGATGCCGGCGGACGGTTCCCCCGCGCGGGGCCCCGTTCCTCCTCATTCGCCGCGGCGATCGATGATTTTTGCCAAAACGCCGTTGACAAACCGGCCGGATTTTTCATCCCCGTATTTTTTGGCGACTTCCACCGCCTCGTTGACGGCAACCCCCGCGGGGATGTCCTCCCGGTACACGATCTCGTAGACCGCCATCCGCAACAGATTCCGTTCCACCGCCGGCAGCCTTTCCAGCTTCCAATGTTCCAAATGTTCTTCGATCAACCGGTCAATCTCCGGCAGGCGTTCGCATGTGCCGAAGACGAGATCCTTGAAAAAATCATCTGCTTCCCCTTCGCCGGCCATATGTTCATAGGCCTCCTGGGGCCGGATCTTGCCGATGTCGATGGAAAATAAGGTTTGCAGCGCCTTTTCTCTGGCTGTCCTCCTCTTCATGGACGCACCTCTCATTGCCAAAATCGATCAACATGATCATAACATAACAAAAATGATAAGAAAAGTGCCGGCACCGGCCGCCCCGAAGGGGAATAAAAAAGCCAAAGCGGGTTCTCCGCCTTGGCAAAGTCTCACTCTTCAACGGCTGGTTCCTTTTGCGATTCAAAATTGATGTTGACGATGTGGACGTTGATTTCATCCGTCTCCAGTCCGGTCATGTTCAAAAGCGCCTGACGGATATTTTCCTGGATTTCCTTGGCCACCTTCGGAATGGAAACGCCGAAATTTAAGACGCAATAAACATCGATAATGATCTGATTGTTGGACAAATCGACGCGGACGCCTTTGCTGTGGGATTTTTTCCCCAAGCGTTCCGCCACGCCCGTCGCGAAATTTCCGCGCATCGTCGCAACCCCTTTTACTTCCGAGGCGGCGATCCCGGCGATCACCTCGATCACTTCAGGGGCGATCTCGATTTTGCCCAAGCCTTCTTTCACCATTTCCAGCGGATTATTTTCAGCCATGCGATACACCTCCTTCTTTAGTTTCCTTCATCACATCGTGAATATCAAGAAATTTTGTGTTAAACTTTCCTTCCTTGAATGCCGGATGATCCATCAAATTCAAATGGAAGGGGATGGTCGTATGCACGCCTTCGATCACAAATTCGCCCAACGCCCGCTTCATCCGGGCGATGGCTTCTTCCCGCGTCTTCCCGTGAACGATCAGCTTTGCGATCATGGAATCGTAAAAGGGCGGAATGCTGTAGCCGGGATAGGCGGCGGAATCGACGCGCACGCCAAATCCCCCCGGCGGGAGGTACATCCGGATCTTCCCCGGGGACGGGGCAAAATTTTTCAGCGGGTTTTCCGCGTTGATCCTGCACTCGATCGCCCAGCCGTCAAAACGGATATCCTCCTGTTTATAGGACAATTTCTCGCCTGATGCGATCAAAATCTGTTCCTTGACGATGTCGATGCCGGTCACCAGCTCCGTGACGGGGTGTTCCACCTGAATCCTCGTGTTCATTTCCATGAAGTAAAACTTCTTGTTTTGCACGTCGAAAATAAATTCCACCGTCCCTGCGCCGGTATAGCCGACGGCTTTGGCGGCCCGGACCGCCGCTTCCCCCATCCGATTCCGGATTTCCTCGTCGATGGCCGAAGACGGGGCTTCCTCCACCAATTTTTGCAATCTCCTTTGAATCGAACAATCCCGTTCTCCCAAATGGATCACGTTTCCGTAACGGTCGGCCAAAATTTGAATTTCCACGTGGCGGAAATCTTCGATGCATTTCTCCAAATAGACGCCGGGATTCCCGAAGGCGGTCATCGCCTCCTGCTGGGTGATCCTCAAACCCTTGATCAGTTCATCCCGGTCCCGGGCGACGCGGATCCCTTTTCCCCCGCCGCCGGCCGTCGCTTTAATAATGACCGGATAACCGATGTCTTCGGCGATTTTCACCGCCTCTTCACTGTCGGAAACAATGCCGTCGGAACCGGGAACGACGGGAACGCCCGCTTCCTTCATCGTCGCTTTGGCCACGTCTTTCAGCCCCATCTTGGCGATGGCCTCCGGGCTCGGCCCGATAAAAATCAACTGGCATTCATTGACCAGTTCGGCAAAGTCCGCGTTCTCCGCCAAAAACCCGTAACCGGGATGAACGGCGTCACAGCCGGTCAATTTGGCGACGCTCAAAATGTTCGTTTTGTTCAAATAGCTGTCCTTGGACGGATTCGGCCCGATGCAATAGGCCTCATCGGCCAGCTGCACATGGAGGGCGTCCTGATCCGCCGTGGAATAGACGGCGACCGTTTCGATGCCGAGCTCTTTGCAGGCGCGGATGATCCTGACGGCGATTTCCCCTCTGTTCGCGATTAAAACTTTCCTGATCACCGCAGCCACCCCTTATTCTTCCTTCACCAAAAACAGCGGCTGGCCGTATTCCACCAATTGTCCGTCCTTCACCAGGATATCGACGATTTCCCCCTCCACATCCGCTTCGATTTCGTTGAACAGCTTCATCGCTTCAATAATGCAGACGACCGTGTTTTTCTTCACTTTCGAACCGATCTTCACGTAAGGTTCCGCGCCGGGCGACGGTGCCTGATAGAAGGTGCCGACCATCGGCGACGTGATCTTATGGAGATTTTCCCCGGCGTTCTGTCCGCCCTCTTCCTTTGCGGGGGACGGTTCGGCAACCGCGGGTTTTCCTTCATTCTCTATCTTCACGGCAAGGGAACGGCCGGCCTCCGCTTCGGCATTCCCCGGCTGTTCCTGGGTCCGCTCCGCCGCCGGTTGACGGACCGGCGCCTCCATCGCCGTTTCCGGGAGGATTTTTCTCTTTTTCATTTCCAATTTCATGCCGTCATATTCGTATTTGAATTCTTCCAGGCTGGATTGGTCGACTAAACGGATCAATTCCCGTATCTCCTGCACTTTCAGCAAAAAAAACACACCCCTTTATTTTTGTGACTAGCTACTAATATCATACAATAACCCATTTCTCCGATTCAACCACCATTGAAAAGGGATCGGGCCGGGCGGCCGCTGCTTCCGTTCCCGCGTTTCGGAAAAATGCCGGGCCGCCATGGAAGCCCTTACCCGGATCCGGCCTGGCGAAAAAGCAAAAAGGATGCCGCTCTTGGAACGGCCACATGACAGATGAGGCGATTACCAACTGGCCAAAAAGCAAAAAGGATGCCGCTCCCCAGCGGCTTTTCCACGAAAACCGGCTGAAGCGGGACAAAAAAGATCCTCTCATCAGGATGATATTATCCCTCTAGTGT